>Ga0114958_10000002_pt1 | contig 400000 bp, 348 predicted proteins | sample C_130208_EF_Meta_FD_89577 | JGI IMG/M metagenome (GOLD analysis project Ga0114958, IMG submission 89577) | Freshwater microbial communities from Lake Croche, Canada to study carbon cycling - C_130208_EF_MetaG | ecosystem: Environmental > Aquatic > Freshwater > Lake | place: Lake Croche...
GAAATTCACGCTTGCGCGTGCGCTTGGTGACAAGCTCAAATCCGGTATTGGCAAGACTGATTTGTTTCATGGCTCTACTGTCTCACGTCGGGCCTACTTGCGTATGACTTTTGCAGACCTTCCTTAGCTCAATCCACCGCTTCAGGCCCTCTCGTAATCGCTTGAAGTGGTCGTCAGTGAAAGGAGGTCTCGCGATCTTCTGGCTTATCTTATGTCCTTGAGTCGGTAAAGGCAGTAACCCGCGGTAGCCTTGCCGGTGCGCCCAACGCAAAATGGTCTTCAGCAGGGTCAATTCCCAAAGTAAGGTCTTCTCAGCGATATAGCGTGGGGCCCTATTGGGATCACGTTCCGCTCGTACTCGGGTATAAAGCTCTTGTCTCCAAGCCAGATATCGGGATAACTCACCGTCACCGATCCGCTCAATGCTCATAGAGCCGGCAAACTGACGAAAGTAGCGGGTCACACGCTGCAGGTGTCGCCAAAGCTGTGGATGCGTCTTGATACCGCCCGACCCATATACCGGCTGTCCGCGCTCGTCTCTTAACCCTTTCTTGCGCTCGGCGAGGTATTCGTCAATTACCACCCCAAGACTTCGTCCATGCACCGGCAAGCCTTCGGAGATTCTGTACTCATACTTGGCCAGCAATAGTCTCGCTCGTTGCCGTGCTTCTTCCAGTTTTGAAGTCTTGAGGCTCTGCGACTTATAGGCACCGTCGCCAAGGTAATAGTTAATTTGGAAGATGCCGTTCCGAAGGAAGATTGTGGCCTTCGTGCCTGCGATCCGCTCTTTGTAGTTATCAACGAGTCTCGTCGTGCTGTTGCTCAACATACGCCCAACGCCCACTGAATTTTGTGTGTAGTTGCGTTATACGAGCCGATACGTTGGGTGGACAACCGAGCAATTTTTGCCTGGCGAATTTCAGGTTTTCACACTCATGAGAACCTTGGACAGACCATGGAACGTCAATGCAGCGAATGACGACAAATCATGGGTTGTTTATAGTGAACCCTGTGTTGAGTGGCTCAAAAAATGAGCTTTTCAAGCGCTTGCGCCAATGTCTCGCGCACGGTCGGGTACCTGCGCGTCTCCGGGGCCAAGTTCTCTTGGTCGGTGAAATCAATGGCGCCGAGCTCCATCTTGCGCAGCTTATAAGCCGCTAAAGCTTTGGATGCTAGCCGGAACCGTTCTTCGACAAAATGGCGCAGGTCGGAATGAGGCCCCGGGTGCCGCGCATGCGCGCCGGCAATATGTGCGATGGGCTGCACCGAATCATAGGGCTTCTGTGCAGACGCCTCCTTGGAGGGCAAAAACCGGACGAGCCCGTCAAGGCACCCCATTCTGCTAGCGCCCCCGCCCGGCCCCAGCCAACGGGTACCGTCCGCATTAGAGGGTCCCAGTGACCCTCAACCCGCGACCAAAAGCGCGGACAGCAAGCCTCCACTGCCCCAGACCAGACCAGCGGACCGGTGCATTGGTGGATCATTAGGCCGCAAATCGGGGGGTACTCTGGTGCTCTGGTGCGGGTAACATTCACCTTCAGTACGCAGCCTGAACGAGCCTCATGAGCCCTGACCTGCACCGGCGTGGACGCCTCTATGTGATTGCCGCCCCCTCGGGCACTGGTAAAACCAGCCTCGTCCGGGCGCTGATGGAGCGCTCACCGTCGCTCGCGTTCTCCATCTCCCACACCACGCGCAAGCCGCGTCCCAACGAGATCGATGGGCGGGATTACCATTTCACCGACCGGTCGCGTTTCGAGTCGATGGTGCAGGCCGGCGAATTCCTAGAGCATGCAGAGGTGTTCGACAACCTCTATGGCACCGGCCGGCGCAACGTAGAAGCGGCACTGGCAGCGGGCCGCGACCTGTTGTTGGAAATCGACTGGCAGGGCGCGACGCAGGTGCGCCAACGCCTCCCCGAGGCCATCGATATCTTCATTCTGCCGCCCTCTCGGGCAGCACTGGAACTGCGCCTACGAGGCCGGGCCACCGATTCCGAAGAGGTCATCCAGCGCCGCTTGCGGGACTCGGTCACCGAGCTGTCGCGCTGGCACGAGTTCCGCTACGTCGTCGTCAATGAGCACTTTGACCGGGCCCTGGCTGACTTACAGCACATTGTGGCCGGGGATGCGGCCGCTTTCCGCGCCGATCGCGCCGACGTTGCCGACCTCGCTGCCGGGCTGGTTGCCTGACGGCCAACGACTGCGCATGGCCGTCCCGGCCCGGATTGCGTATACTTCCCGATCCTCCACCGCTTTCTGGAAGACGCCCCCATGGCCCGCATTACGATTGAAGACTGCCTAAAGCAGGGCGTCGAGAACCAGTTTGAGCTCGTCCTGGTCGCTGCCAAGCGCGCTCGGCGCTTGGCCAATGGCGCTGAACCGCTGGTCGACTGGCAAAACGACAAACCTACCGTTGTCGCACTGCGCGAGATCGCTGACGGCAAGGTCAACTCGGCCCTACTGCTGGAAGCCGATCCGGAGCCGGCACCGCCGATGATGGCGGTGGATAGCCCACTCGACCTGCCATCGGACTTCCGCGCCCCACAATTCGGCCTCGGCGACTAATGCCGACTCACTCTCGCCCAGCAGATGCCTAGCGCCTCATCGCTGCTGAACTTTCTGCCGGGCGGGCGGGGATCCATTGGGATCTCCCAATTGCTATCCAAGTTAGAGGTCTACCTGCCCCCCGAGCAGGTCACCCGCGCGCAAGAGGCCTATGAGCTCGCGCGCGAGGCCCACAAAGGCCAGAAACGGATGACCGGGGAAGAGTACATCACGCACCCGGTGGCGGTTGCCGGCATCCTGGCGGACCTGCACCTCGACGGGCCGACGATTTGTGCCGCTCTGCTGCATGACGTCATTGAAGATACGCCTACAGCTAAAGATGAGATTGTCGAGCGTTTTGGGCGCGACGTGGGCGAACTGGTAGACGGCGTCTCCAAGCTCGACAAGGTGCAATTCAAAAGCAGCAAGGAAGCACAGGCTGAATCCTTCCGTAAGATGATCCTTGCGATTACGCGCGACATCCGCGTGATTATGGTGAAGCTCGCGGATCGCACGCATAACATGCGCACCCTAGGCGCCATGCCACCGGCAAAACGCCGCCGCATCGCTTTAGAAACCCTGGAGATCTACGCGCCGATCGCAAATCGTCTGGGCATTCACTCCATCAAGTTAGAACTCGAAGATCTCGGCTTCCATGCTCTCTACCCACTGCGGCACCGCGTCCTCGACCGAGAACTGCGCAGAGCGCGTGGCAATCAGAAGAAATTTCTCCCAAAGATTGTCAGCGGATTGCAGAACGCACTCCAGCGCGACAAGGTCCCAGGTCGGGTCGAATCACGTGAAAAGCATCTTTACAGCATCTATCAAAAGATGCGTCGCAAGCGCATCCCACTCGGGGCCATCATCGATGTCTACGGCATCCGCCTCGTCGTACCAACAGTAGACGATTGCTACCGGGCACTGGGCGTCATCCACGGCGTGTACAAGCCCATGCCGGGCCGCTTCAAAGACTACATCGCCATCCCTCGTGTGAATGGCTACCAGTCGTTACACACTACCCTGTTCGGGCCGAGCGGCGTACCACTCGACGTACAAATTCGTACCGAGGATATGCACCTCATTGCAGAACGTGGCATTGCGGCGCACTGGCAGTACAAAACCGGTGAAGACGCGGGCACAAGCCAGCATGATCACGCACGCGAGTGGCTATCGAGCCTGATGCAAATCCAGGAGGGCGGCAGCCCCGAGGAATTTTACGAAAGCGTAAAGATCGACCTATTCCCAGACAAGGTCTATGTCTTTACGCCACAGGGCGACATTCTTCGACTACCCACAGGCTCCACTTGTGTGGATTTTGCGTACGCAGTACACAGCGAAGTGGGCCGCCGTTGTGTCGCGGCGAAAATTGATCGTCGACTCGTCCCGCTGCGCAGCGAATTGCGCAACGGTCAGACGGTCGAAATCGTCACGGCGAAAGGGGCCACACCCAATCCAGCGTGGACAAACTTTGTGGTCACGGCGAAGGCACGCGCAGCCATTCGGGCTTACCTGAAAACGATGAACCTCTCGGAAGCCATCGATTTGGGGCGTCGTCTCGTCGAACAAGCGCTTAGTGATTTCAAATTACCGCTTAAATCGATCGAAGCCGAGCAAATGGTCGCGGCGGCACAGGAATTGGGCTTTGCGACAGTCGAGGAGTTGTTCGAGCAGGTTGGGCTCGGCGAACGCTTGGCGCCGCTCGTAGCGAGAAGACTGTTACCGCCAGAGTTTGTCGATGCGCCGCGCCCAGTCACACCGTCGACGCCACTGGCCATTTCTGGAACCGAGGGATTGGTTGTTTCCTACGCGCGCTGCTGCTTCCCTATTCCCTATGAGCCGATCATTGCCTTTCTGTCCATCGGCCGGGGTGTTGTGGTGCACAGGACGCATTGCTCTAATCTGGAGAGCTGGCACAAGCAGCCGGAAAAATGGCTGCCCGTTCAGTGGCAACAGAATGTGGACAAGCACACCTTTACGACCGAGCTCAAGGTCCTGGTCCAGAACCGAACCGGCTCGCTCGCCGCTGTAGCGGCAGCCATCGCCGCAACACAGACCAACATCGGCCGCGTTTCGGTTGTCGAGCTGGACGAGGGTACTTCGGCGATCACCTTCGAACTAAAAGTCGTCGATCGCACCCATTTGGCCAATGTCATTAAGGCCGTTCGAAAAATGGCCGAAGTGGAGTCGATCGAACGCTCGTCGGGCTGAGTCCCGTATGCCCATGCCCGCAGTGCGTGCGACAATGCAAGCCTTGCCGCGAACCGTCTGGAGCCCGCTATGTCCCGTACGATCATTTCGACCGAGCACGCCCCCGCGGCGATCGGCACCTATTCCCAAGCCGTCCAGGTGGAGCGCACGGTGTACATTTCAGGCCAGATCCCGCTGGATCCCATCAGCAAGGCCTTGGTTACTGGTGACATGGAAGCGCAAATCCGTCGCGTATTCGAGAATCTAAAAGCCGTTGCTGAAGCGGCTGGTGGCTCGTTGGCCAATGCGGTCCGCGTGACGATTTATCTCACCGACCTGTCGCACTTCGCGCTCGTCAATCAGGTGATGGCCGAGTACTTCACGCAGCCGTACCCGGCGCGAGCCGCCGTGGGTGTTGCCGCGTTGCCACGCGGCGCGGCGATTGAGGCCGACTGCATCCTCTACGTGTGAGCCCGGCGCCGACCCCTCGGAACCGTGGAGTTCTGGCCCAGCCAGAGCTACGGTCGGTCACCACCCTGAAAGGGGTCGGCGATGCTCTCGCGCAGCGTCTGGCCAAACTCGGCGTCGAGACGGTCCAAGATCTGTTGTTCCTATTGCCACTGCGCTATGAAGATCGGACCTGTGTGCTGCCGATCGGCGCGCTGCGAGCCGGGGACCGCGCCGTCGTCGAAGGCGAAGTGCAATTGGCGGAAGTCGTCTTCAAACGACGCCGCCAGATGCTGGTGCGCATCGCCGATGGATCGGGCTTCCTCACACTGCGGTTTTTCTACTTTACCGCCCAGCAGCAGCAACAGTTGCAGCGTGGAGTGCGACTACGCTGCTATGGCGAGGCCCGCAGAGGCACCGTCGGCCTCGAGATTGTGCATCCGGAATACCGTCGCGCCGACAGCGCAGATGTACAGCGTATAGAGGACTCCCTGACCCCCGTCTATCCGATGACGGAGGGCATTCAACAAGGTCGTCTGCGGATCCTCACCGCCCTCGCACTCGGGGAGGCAGAGTCGCAGACGGTGCGCGATTGGTTGCCCGCGACACTGCTGGCCGGGGAGCGACTACCGAGCCTTGCCGAAGCGTTGGTCTACGTGCACAGACCACCACCGGGTGCGGATCTCATCACGCTGACGAGCGGCATGCATCCAAGCCAGCGCCGCTTGGCCTACGAAGAGTTGCTCGCCCACCAATTAAGCCTGCGACTGCTGCGGGAGGAGATTCGCTCGGAGCCAGCCTGGCCACTGACCCACTCGCAACGTTTAGCCGCGCAGTTGCGATCCTCTCTGCCCTTCACGCCCACCGGCGCCCAAGAACGCGCTCTTGCCGAAGTCACCGCAGACCTCGCCAAACCAGAGCCGATGCTGCGCCTGGTCCAAGGGGACGTGGGCTCCGGCAAGACGTTAGTAGCCGCGCTCGCCGCCATGGACGCAGTCGAGGCGGGGTTTCAGGTCGCGCTAATGGCGCCGACCGAATTGCTCGCCGAGCAACATCACCAAAACTTTGAGCGTTGGTTGAAACCGCTGGGACTTCCGGTCGCATTACTGTCAGGGCGACTGACGGGTCGAGCGCGACAGGCGACCCTCGACGCGATCGCCACGGGCAGCGACGTACCCATAGTGATTGGTACCCATGCGCTATTCCAAGAGGGCGTCCGCTTCGGCCGCTTGGCGCTGGTGATCATCGACGAACAGCATCGCTTTGGCGTCGAGCAACGGCGCGCGTTGCGCGACAAGGGCCTCAGCGACGGTCGAGTACCCCACCAACTGATCATGACCGCGACCCCGATCCCGCGCACGCTGGCCATGACGGCCTACGCTGATCTTGACGTATCCGTCATTGATGAACTGCCGCCGGGTCGTACGCCGGTGAAGACCGTTGTGCTCACGGAGACCCGTCGCGATGCAGTGGTGGCCCGGATCGAGGCCGCCTGTCGCGAGGGGCGGCAGGCCTACTGGGTCTGCCCTCTCATCGAGGAGTCCGACGAACTCGATTATCAGGCTGCAGAGGCAACCCATGCGGCCCTCGTGGGGGCACTACCGCATCTGCGCATTGGCCTGGTACACGGACGGCTACCGAGCGCCAAGAAGCAGGGCGTGATGGCCGCCTTCAAGCAACATACATTCGATTTGTTGGTCGCAACCACCGTCATCGAGGTCGGCGTGGACGTACCCAACGCCAGTCTGATGGTGATCGAAAACGCCGAACGGATGGGTCTAGCGCAATTGCATCAGTTGCGCGGTCGGGTCGGGCGTGGTGCCGCTGAATCGACCTGCGTGCTGCTTTACAGAGCGCCCCTTTCACAACTCGCCCGGGCCCGACTGGACGTCATGCGCTCGACGAACGATGGCTTTGAAGTGTCACGCCGGGATCTGGAACTGCGCGGCCCAGGCGAAGTGCTCGGCACACGGCAAACCGGGCTCTTGCAACTCAAGGTTGCCGATCTGAGTCGTGATGCTGATTTGCTGCCGCGGGTACAGGCAGCGGCCGAGGTGATGATTACGCAACATCCCGATAATATAGGCCCGCTGCTCCATCGGTGGATCGGCACGCGGGAACGCTATGGCCGAGTCTAAAAGGGCGAGTCCACCTTGAGTAAATTATCGGCTAGCCACAGCGGATCACTGCTCCCACTGGATCTATGGTCGCGGCTCGACCAGGCGACCGCACAGTTGCCTGCGCGTTGGGCCGGTTGGCTGTCTACGCGGGAGATGCTCACGGATCGGATCAGCCGCGAGGCCGGCGAGCGATCCACCGTGCACTTACTGGAAGAGCACATTGGATTTCTCAGCGCAGAGCAACAAGCGCTGCTCGCCGCCCCCGCGGATAGCAGTTTTCTGCGGCGTATTGAAGTCCGTGCGGGGGGCCGGCCATGGCTGTATGCCGAGACCCTGATTCCAGACCATGTGCTGGAGGCGCATCCGTGGCTGGCAGAACTAAGCGATCGTGCGCTGCCGGAGGTCTTGGCCTGGCGCGATGACGTCGCGCACGGTCCGATTGAGGTGGCCACGCTGCTGGCGGCACACCCACTGGCCGCGCGGGCGCTGGAACGGGTTGGGCACCGGGACGAGGCCGTCTGGGCGCGCCGCAGTTGGGTGGCGATCGGCGGCCTGCGCCTGCTCATTCAAGAGGCCTTCCTGCCGGAACCTAAACGCCGGTGAACGACACCGCACGATCAATGCGCACCACTCTTGGCGACTACGGTCGGTTAATTCGACTGCATCGTCCGGTCGGCACTTGGCTATTGCTTTGGCCAGCCCTGTGGGCGTTGTGGCTGGCCTCCAACGGGCACCCACACGAGCGCGTGTTCGTCGTCTTCGTTTTGGGTGTTTTTCTGACGCGCTCTGCCGGCTGCGCGATCAACGACTGGGCCGACCGCAAGGTGGACTCCCAGGTCAAAAGAACCCTCGATCGTCCCCTTGCGGCCGGTCGGATACAGCCGGCAGAGGCGCTGATCGTTTACGCCATCCTCGCGCTGCTGGCCTTCGCGCTGGTGCTGACCTTGGATCGGCTGACCGTGCTGTGTTCGCTCATCGGCGCTGCCCTGATGGCAGCCTATCCTTTTATGAAACGTTTCTTCCCACTCCCGCAAGCGTGGCTGGGATTGGCATTCGGATGGGCAGTGCCGATGGCTTGGGTCGCCCAAACCGGTTCGGTATCGCGCACCGGTTGGCTGGTGTTCGTGACCAGCATGCTGTGGATCATGGTGTATGACACGCAATACGCCATGGTGGACCGGGACGACGATGTGCGGCTCGGCATGCAATCCTCAGCCATCGCGTTCGGTGATGCCGACCGAATTATATTGGGTGTATTGCAAGCACTCACATTGCTCGGGCTTCTGCTGGTGGGGCGCGAATTACGGCTCGGCGGTTGGTACCACTGGGGACTGGTTGGCGGGACGCTCAGCTTTCTCTACCAGCAACGGCTGATTCGCGAGCGCAGCCGCGAAGGTTGTTTCGCCGCTTTCTTGAACAACCAGTGGTTCGGCTGTTGCGTCTTTCTCGGTATCGCGCTCGATTACTTCTTCCGGACCCCCTGAGGGGCCACATCAGAGCGGATCGAAAGACAGATCGGCAAGCGCGTCGGCCGCCTCACAACAGCGCTGGCGCGCTTCTGCAACGCGAATCTGGGCGGCCAACCAGTGTGGATCATCTGCTGCAACCCGCCCAATCAGCGCGCGGCTACGGGCAAGCGCCTCAAGCAAGCGGCATTGCGCATCCTGACGAATGCGCGCCAGAGAGTGCAGATTCGCGGTTGCTGCATAGAAGTCACGCGTCGGCAGTTCTAGTTCGTAGCCCATACGCGGACGCTACGGGATCCAGATGACTGTCAGCAGACACCCCGATTACGTTTTCGTGACTCTCAGTCTGCATTGAGGGCAGCACGGATCTTATTGGCATGCAACGCCAACTGGTCCGCGTCGGCCAGCGTCCGCGCATGCAACTCGATACCGCCCGGCCCATAGACCGGGATCACGTGGAAGTGCAGATGAAAGACCGTTTGACCCGCCGCACGACCGTTGAACTGCGTGACGATCAGGCCCTTGGCATCGAAAGCCGTCTGCACCGCGCGAGCGATCCGCTGGGTGGTGCGCATTGCCGCCTCGACCGACGCGACGGGCGTATCGAGCAGGTTCTCTCCGGCGATCTTCGGGATGATTAACGTGTGCCCCGGTGATTGTGGCATCAAATCCATGAACGCCAGCGTGTCGGCGTCCTCGTAGACGCGGTGACAGGGGATCTCGCCCCGCAGGATGCGGGCGAATACGTTATTGGGATCGTAGGCCATGATCAGGCTCCGGTCAGAATCCAGGTCAGCGGCGATTGGAGAGGATGCGGTTCATCAACCATAGCGGCTTCTTCATGCGCGGCGTCTCACGCAGCAATGTCTTCATGCCAACGGCCGCCGGCATGGGGCAGGCGGCAGCGCCATTGGCAAGCCACCCGAGGGCGGTCGACAACTTGCCTTCACTCGGATCGCCGAGTGCATGCGTGTAATCGTCCGGCACGTCGCAACCATTCACGGGAACGCCACCGTTCGGGTTGGATGCATTAGCCGGGATGAAGCCATCGGTGTAATCGCCGAAGCCCTGCGCGTTCACCCCTTTGAACTGGATGGAGAAATAGGTGGTCCCACAGTTATCTTCCGGGTAAAACCCATACGGCTTACCACACGTCTGGCCACCCACCAGCACGACGTTGACGCCGATGCCGCGTAGACCATTGATGACAGACTCGCTCGCAGAACACGTGTCGGGACCGACAATGATGACGATTCGGCTCAGCCCCAGTGAAGGCAATTGGGTCCCGGCGCTCAGAGAGAAATTGCCCGATGCAGTCGAGTAGAACGGCGTCGGCGTGATGGTCTGACCCGTAATCGGATCAGTTGTCGGATATTTGTCGTTAAAAGCTAATTTTTCAAAGTACCCGTTTTGGGTTTGATTCGGGCCGGCGATCATATAGGCCAATTCGCTGGCGATATCCAACAGTCCGCCACCGTTGTAACGCAGGTCCAGCACGAGATCGGTCACGTGCGCGTTGGCAAAATTCTGTATCGCTAACGCCAATCCAGACTCTGCGGTGGAGATATGATCGTTGAAGGTCAGGTATCCCACGGGACCGTTTGCGGTCTGGAGCACTTGGGTGTTCTGTACCGGCAATGACGTCACATTGGCGGCCGTCAGCGTGACTACTCGACTCGCCATCGCACCCGGATCCAAGATGGTGAACTGATGACTTTCTCCGACCGTAGTCGGACTCAGACCGGCATTTAACGTATTCACGCTGGCCTGGTCGTTGGCATTGACGAGATCCACCCCATCGATCGCAAGAACCGAAGCGCCGCGGGTCAGATTGACGCCGCTGGCCGGTGAGTTGGCATCGACGTAGCCGACGATGAGTGCGCGAGGCGGCGTGGTGGCCACGAACACCCAATGCGCGCCGTAATCCACGGTGGCGCCGGAGGAGACAAACGAATTCCACTGCGCCGTCGAGTAGGTGAAATGGAACTTGTCTTTGGGCGAGCCGGAGGCCGTCAGCGCGGAGGTCTTGTTCAGCTTGAAATAAGCCGCTGTGGTGGTAGAACTGCTGGGATTCAGGTCCGGTAGTTCGCGGTACCACAGGTAATAGTCGTGCACCCAGGAGCGGATCCAATTGTTCTCCCACGCCACCGAACCTTGCACGTCCGGATAACTGTGGCCGGTGGCCGGGTCAGTGCCCGTGCGGGGGGCCGCGCAATGCGCGGCGAAATGGGTGGTGGCTAAATAGGTGCCGGCCGTATAGGTCGGATCGGTCGATCCACTCCCCCCGCCCGGCCCTACCGGGGTAGACGGGGCACCGCCGCCCCCGCCGCCGCAGCCCGCCAGGGTGCCAAGGAGGAGAAAAGTGCTCAAAATCGACGAACAGTTGAATGCGGTCATTTCGGTCCCACCCTGCAACCTGTCAAACTACGGTCATCTGCGCATGGCCGTTGCGGGTCATTGCAACAGACCGATGTTGAAAGATGAGGATAGGATACCGTGACACGGGGCGATAACGTGCGGAACTCGGGGCCTGAGCAGCAATGCGCCAGCTCAGTGCTGATGATCCGGCCAACCACTTTTTACTCGAATCCGGAGTCGCTCAGCACGAACGCGTTTCAGCGCGCCGTGCAAGCGCCGCGGGTCGACACGTTGGCGGCCGCCTTGGCGGAATTTGATGCCGCAGCCAGTGCGCTCGCGGACGCCGGCATCGACGTGATCGTGGCCGAGGCGGATGCGACCGCCGACGCGCCGGACGCGCTGTTCCCAAACAATTGGTTTTCCACCCATGCCGATGGGCGGATCGCCTTGTATCCGATGTCGGTCCCGAATCGCCGCCAGGAACGTCGCCCAGCGCTACTACAGAGCATCGCGGCGCAGCGCGAACTCGCGATCCATTCGATTGTCGATCTCTCCGTGCTCGAGCACCAGAGCCTATTCGTGGAGGGGACGGGTAGTCTCATCCTGGATCGACCCCACCGACTGGCCTACGCCTGCCGATCGCCCAGAACACAGGACGCCGCGGTAGAGGCCTTCTGCGAGGCCTTCGGGTATCGATCCGTGATTTTCGATGCCCATGACGAAGCCGGTCGCCCGATTTATCACACCAACGTCATCATGTCGGTGGGCTCGGCTTTGGCCGTGCTGGCTAGCGGGCTGATCGCGCCCGGTGCGGGCTTAAGACGCGTCTTTGACGCACTCGAAGCAAGCGGCAAGACGCTGCTCGACCTATCGGCTGAGCAAGTCAATGAATTTGCAGGAAATATTCTATTTTTAGAGGGCAGCGCAGGTCCGGTCGTTGCGATCTCGCGGCGTGCGCTTGCGAGTCTCTCGCGCGCGCAACGTCTCTTGCTGGAGCAACACGCCCGACCGGTGGTCTGCGGTGTCGAGACCATCGAGCTGCTCGGCGGCGGCGGTATCCGCTGCATGCTAGCGGAACTCTTCCTACCCTACGCCTGATTCAACGCTCAAAGCGCCGCGACAAAACGATAGACGAGGTCGTCGACTTCACCCCCGGGCAGGCACGTAGTTCGTCCAAAGCCGCATCCAGCGACTCCGTCGATTCGGCGCCCAGAATGGCAATCAGGTCATAAGAACCGCTGACCGTATACAGCGCGGTCACGGCCGGCATCGCCCGCAACTTTCGCTCCACGCCCTGCTGCTGCGCCGGTTCTACGGCGATCATTGCATGCGCCTGCACCTGCCGGACCCGCGCCTCCGGGCCCAGTTCGACCCGATAGCCGCGGATGACACCGGAACGCTCAAGCCGCTCCAACCGGCTCTGTGCGGTAGAGCGCGCCACGCCGAGGCGCCGTGCCAGTTCTGCAGTCGAGAGGCGCGCATTTTCGCGCAGCAAGGCCAGCAACGCCTCGTCGGATTGCATATTCGTCATATTGATGTATTTATTGTTGAAATTGATAGTAAGAACCGAAGTTTCGTCGAAGTGAACGTTCATTTCAACGAATTATTCTTGGACACTGGCGCTCTTACGATTCACCGAAGGGAATGTCCGTTATGCACAAAATCCTCGTTGCGGGGGCCGGTCATATCGGCTCCATGATCGCCGAGTTATTGGTCAGCACCGGCGACTACCAAGTCACCATCGCCGACCAATCCGCCAGTGCGCTAGCGGCGATTGCCACGCGTCCCGGGCTCGATACGCTAGAGCTGTCGGTGACCGACAGCACCCGACTCCTCGCCGCAATGCAGGGACGGTACGCGGTGATTAGCGCCGCGCCCTACGCCGTCACCGCAGCGATCGCCGAGGCGGCCCATCAAGCCGGGATCCATTACCTCGACTTGACCGAGGACGTGCGTACGACCCAGACGGTGAAGGCCCTCGCGCCGACCGCGACGCGCGCCTTGATTCCGCAATGCGGCCTCGCGCCAGGCTTCATCTCCATCGTCGGCATGGACCTCGCCCGTCGCTTCGAAACCCTCGACACCCTGCGCCTACGCGTCGGTGCGCTGCCACAGTTCCCGTCTAATGCGCTGGGCTATAACCTCACGTGGAGCACCGCTGGGGTCATTAATGAATATTGCCAGCCGTGCGAGGCGATCGTGCAGGGCCGCCTGACCGCGGTGCCGCCCCTTGAAGAACTCGAACACTTTGCACTCAGCGGCGTGCAGTACGAAGCGTTTAACACCTCCGGCGGCCTGGGTACGCTGTGCGAGACCCTCGACGGCAAGGTGCGCAGCCTCAACTACCGCACCATTCGTTATCCCGGCCACCGCGATGTGATGAAACTGCTGTTGCAGGACCTGCGACTCGCCGAGCGCCCCGCCCTACTCACGGATGTGTTGGAAACGGCAATTCCAGGGACGCGTCAGGATGTGGTCGTGATTTTTGCGACGGCCACCGGGCGCCGCGACGGCCGCACTTGGCAAGAATCCTATGCCCACAGTGTCTACCCGCAGGTACTGGCAGGACGCGAATGGACCGCCATTCAAACCACCACCGCCTGTTCGGTCTGCGCCGTGCTGGATCTGCTCGCTGCCGGTCGGCTGCCACAGCAGGGATTTGTGCGCCAGGAAGACATCCGCCTCGATGAATTTCTAGCCAGCCGCTTTGGACGCGCTTACGCTTCGGGCGTAGGTACTTTGGCCGCACAGGCCGCCACACTGAGGGCCGCTTCGTGAATGCACTGGATAGCTTGAAGAGCGTTGGTTTTGATCTCGCCAATCTGCGGGACGGCACTGTCGTCAGTCGTTCCCCAATCGATGGCGCCGTCTTGGGTCACTTGGTCGCCAACGATCGCGCCGGTTATGACCAAACGGTCGATCAGGCCGTTGCGGCCTTTCAGCAGTGGCGCCGCGTGCCTGCACCCCGTCGCGGTGAACTGGTCCGCCTGTTTGGTGAAGCCGTGCGCCGGCACAAACCCGCGCTGGCTGAACTGATCACGCTGGAAGTCGGCAAGATCACCAGCGAGGCGGCTGGTGAGGTGCAGGAAGTAATCGACATCTGTGATTTCGCGGTCGGCCTTTCGCGCCAACTGTACGGTCTGACCATCGCTTCCGAGCGTCCCGGTCACCACATGCAGGAGCGTTGGCATCCACTCGGTCCGGTCGGCATCATCACGGCCTTCAACTTTCCGATGGCGGTGTGGTCTTGGAATGCTGCGCTGGCGCTGATCTGTGGCAACAGCGTGCTCTGGAAGCCCTCGGAGAAAACACCGATGACCGCGCGCGCACTCGCCGCGCTGCTAGACGACGTCATCCGCACCTTCCCGGAGGCCCCAGCGCAACTCTCCAGCGTCCTGCAGGGCGGCCGTGAGGTCGGCGAATGGCTGGCGACGGATGCACGTCTCCCGCTCGTATCGGCCACCGGCAGCACCCGCATGGGGCGCGACGTCGCCGTCAAGGTCGCCGGACGCTTCGGTCGCAGTCTGCTCGAACTGGGCGGCAACAACGCCATGATTGTCGCGCCCACTGCCCACGAAGATCTCGCCGTACGGGCCATCACCTTCGCTGCAGCCGGCACTGCTGGACAGCGCTGCACCACGGCACGTCGGCTGTATATCCATAGCTCACGCTACGAGACGATCGTCGCCCGGCTGAAACGCGCCTACGCCACGCTGCCGGTGGGTGACCCACGGGCCGCAGGCACGCTCGTCGGTCCGCTGATCGACGTGGCCGCGTTCGACGGCATGCAGGCGGCATTAGAGGAGGCACGACGTGCCGGTGGCCACGTGCATGGCGGCGAGCGCGTCGACATCGCTGGGCTCGCGGGCCACTACGTCCGACCGGCTCTCGTGGAACTACCGGCACCGTGCGAAATCTCCGACCGAGAAACCTTCGCACCCATCCTGTATATCTTCCGCTACGACCGCATCGAGGACGCGATCAACGGCAACAATGCGGTCATGCAGGGACTCTCCTCCAGCTTGATCACCCGCGACCTGATGGAATCGGAATTGTTCCTGTCCGCCGAAGGCAGCGACTGTGGCATCGCGAACATCAATATCGGCCCGAGTGGGGCTGAGATCGGTGGCGCCTTCGGTGGCGAAAAAGAAACCGGCGGCGGGCGTGAATCCGGGTCGGATGCGTGGAAGGCGTACATGCGCCGCCAGACGCAGACGGTCAATTACTCCGGCACCCTGCCGCTCGCGCAGGGCGTGAAATTCGACGTCGAGTAAGGACGAAGCGCGGTTGGGGATTCAGATAATCCCCAACCGCCCAGTTTAGTCTTCTGCCCGCGCGCCGCTTCTGGCATGGTCACGTCATGAACGCTATTGCACCCGTCCTACGCGTCGCTGTTATTCCGGTGACACCCTTCCAGCAGAACTGCTCCCTGGTTTGGGAAGCCGCGAGCGGTCGCGGCGTGATTATCGATCCCGGTGGTGAAGTCGACCGCTTGCTCGCCAGAGCACAGCAAGAGGGCGTGACGGTCGAGCGCATTCTGATCACCCATGCGCATGTCGATCATGCCGCGGCCACCAGCGCACTGCAGCGCCGTCTGGGCGTGCCTATCGAAGGCCCTCATCCAGGTGACCAATTTTGGATCGATCTGCTGCAGAAGTCCGCTGATGAGTACGGCTTCTCGTGCGAAGGGCCCTTCGTACCCTCCCGCTGGCTGCACGATGGCGACACCGTCTTGATCGGTGAGCAGATTTTAGACGTCGTGCATTGCCCAGGCCATACTCCCGGCCATGTGGTCTTCGTCCACCGGGCGAGCCGTTTCGCAATCGTCGGCGACGTCCTATTCCAAGGCTCCATCGGCCGCACCGACTTCCCCGGTGGCAATCATTCCGATCTCATCCACTCGATTCGCGAGAAATTGTTCCCATACGGTGACGACGTGACATTCTTGCCAGGACACGGACCGACGTCGACCTTTGGCGCGGAGCGCCGTTCTAATCCCTACGTCTCCGACGCCGCAGTCCGTCGCACTTAGGGCGATGATGCTACAGTCGCGCGAGCAATGGCGACGCGTAGTGGTCGACTAACAGCGCCCCAAAAAGGTAGCCGAGATACGCGATCGACCACCAAAAGGTGCGCATTGGTCGAGCAAGATCGGCATCGCCGTCCCGATAAAGGCGCCACACATGCCAAAGAAAAATCGCGTCTAGCACCAACGCGATCGCGCCATAGACCAGACCCGACATGCCAGTGAGCACCGGCAGAATCGTGACGATCGTGAGAATCAACGTATACAGCACGATATGTAAGCGGGTCAGTGCGACGCCATACACAACTGGCAGCATCGGCATGCCGATCTTTGCGTATTCCTCGCGCCGTGCAATGGCGAGCGCCCAGAAGTGCGGCGGCGTCCATGCAAAAACGATCAGAAACAAAAGCAACGCATTGGCGTGGACATCGTTTGTCACGGTGGTCCAACCGAGTACCGGCGGCATAGCGCCGGCGGCACCACCGATCACGATGTTCTGTGGCGTCGCTCGCTTCAGCCAAAGTGTATAAACAATCGCATAACCGATCAGCGACGCAAACGTCAGCAGGGCCGTCAACGCGTTGACCCAACAGGTCAATAACAGCATCGACGAGGCGCCGAGCACGAGTGAGAAGAGGACGGCACGCAACTCGTCCATTTTGCCCTCAGGCAGGGGACGGTGCCGAGTGCGCGCCATTTCGCTGTCGATACGTTGGTCGATCACATGATTCACCACCGCAGCGGATGAAGCGGCGAGCCAAATGCCCAGCGAGCCTAACAACAGCGCGCGCAGCGGCGGCACACCGGGTACAGCGAGGAACATACCGACGAGCGCAGTAAACACGATCAGCAGTACGACCCGAGGCTTGGTCAACTCGAGATAGTCGCGCCAAGCCGGCAAGATCCTCTGCGGATTGGCAATAGGGGTATCGGAAGTCATCGGTAGATCGCCTCGAAGCGGCTATTCAGCGGGCCGGCAACACGGGGCAGGTTATCACGCCACTCCATCACGGGCCGGCCACAAGCGGCGCAGCACCAGCAACGTGGCGCACAGCAACAGTACCGCCCCCGCGTTGTGAGACGTCCCCAACCACAATGGAAAGCCCTGCCAAATCAAATTCATACCGATCACCCACTGCAAGGTCACGGTACCGATCAAGGCCATCCCCGCGGCACGTACCTTGGATGAACGCGCCCGGATTATCGTCAGCAGACCTGTCAACAAGAGCAGCAGGCCGACCATCACCGCACCTATGCGGTGCGTGTAGTGAATGGCAGTACGCGCCGCCAGCGACAATACGCCCCCCTCATAATCCTTCCCTGCCTCATGGCTAAAGCGGAAGGCCTCGGTGAAATCGGTCGCTGGGTGGTAGCTGCCCTGGCACGTGGGGAAGTCCGGGCACGCCACAGCGGCATAGTTAGTGCTGGTCCAACCACCGAGAAACAGTTGTGCCAACAAAGCGGCGAAGGCCAACAATGCCAACGGGCGAATCGACCGTTCTGCGGCCGTCGGACTGCGTGACTCGGGGGTCAACGACAGCCACCACAGTAGTGACAGAGTCGTCAGGCCACCCAGCAGATGGGCCGTCACCACGAGCGGGGTCAACAATAGCGTGACCGTGTAGGCCCCCAGCGCACCTTGGGCGCCGATCACCCACGGCAGCAACCATGGTATGGCGGTTGGCTGGCGCGGATTACGGCGATAGCGCCACGCGTAGACCGCAAGCCCTAGGACGACGAGGCCAAGCGTGGTCGCAATATAACGGTGCACCATTTCGTGCAGCGCTTTCTGGTAGTCAAAGGGCCTAGCGGCATAGGGCGCCTTCGCGACATCAACCTGCGCAACGACCTGTGCCGGATGCACATGCCCGTAGCAGCCCGGCCAATCCGGACACCCGAGACCGGCATTCGTCAGACGTACCCAAGCGCCCACAATCACCACAATGGCGGCTAGCAAAGCGCCAAAGCGCGCCCAGCGACGGAAAGATACGAGGGAATCAACGGTCATCACGGCTAATCCACCTCGAGCGGCCCTAGGGCGGGCCGTCGCGAGTGTCGCGGATTTCAGCGCCTTGCGCTATCCCGCCACACGCTTCTGGGCTTGGGCGGCCGCGAGTAGGCCGACCGCCACACGACTGATGGGGCTGAGACCCGGATCGTCAGACCCGATCTCAACGATCTGCTTGCACATGCGCGGAGCCCACATGCGCTTGAGATGAGACAGCGTCTCATTGGCTGCAATATCCGGGGCCGAACCCGTACCGTAGAACTCAGCGATCTGATTGACCATCCGAACGAGCATTTCAGCGTGCATGGAAGACCCCTTGCAACTCAGAGCGTCTCGCGCGCGACTTCGCGACGGGAGGGTAGCCGGGACTCGCGGTTCTCACGGAACCGGAGCTGCCAATCGAGTGGCTTACTGACCTTCACCACCTGCACCGCAGTAACTTTGTACTCGGGGCAATTCGTCGCCCAGTCCGAGTTGTCGGTCGTAATGACGTTCGCGCCCGACTCCGGAAAATGGAAGGTCGTATAGATAACGCCCGGTTGCACACGATCGGTGACATCGGCACGCAAGACCGTCTCGCCGGCACGACTTACGATACCAATCCAATCACCGTGGGCGATACCGCGGACCTCCGCGTCGTGTGGATGAATCTCGACGGTGTCTTCGGAATGCCAGACGTTGTTCTGGGTGCGCCGCGTCTGGGCGCCCACATTGTATTGCGAGAGGACGCGGCCAGTCGTCAACAAGAGTGGGAATCGCCCGTTCACTCGCTCAGGCGTTGCCACGTATTCCGTCACGAAGAACTTACCCTTGCCACGCACGAACGACCCGATATGCATCGTCGGAGTGCCTTCGGGCGCCTCGGCATTGCACGGCCACTGAATGCTGCCCTGCTGCTCGAGCTTCTCGTAGGTCACGCCATGGAAGGTCGGCGTCAGGCGCGCGATCTCGTCCATGATTTCAGAGGGATGCTGATAGTTCATGGGGTAGCCAAGCGCATTGGAAAGACGCTGCGTGATTTCCCAATCAGCGAGCCCCGCAATCGGCTCCATCACCTTACGAACCGGCGAAATGCGCCGTTCTGCATTCGTGAACGTGCCGTCCTTCTCCAGGAAGGACGAACCAGGCAGCAGCACGTGCGCAAACTTTGCGGTCTCACACATGAAAATGTCTTGCACAACGACGCATTCCAGCGCGCTCAATGCAGCGACGACATGCAGCGTGTTGGGATCCGACTGTGCGAGATCCTCGCCTTGAATATACATGCCCTTGAAACTGCCATCGAGCGCAGCCTCAAACATATTCGGAATGCGCAGCCCCGGCTCATCCGACAATTCAACGCCCCAAGCGCCTTCGAATAGATGACGGGTCGAATCATCCGAGACGTGACGATAACCGGGGAACTCATGCGGGAACGAGCCCATGTCGCAGGAGCCCTGGACATTGTTTTGTCCGCGCAGTGGATTGACGCCAACGCCTTCGCGACCCAGATTACCAGTTGCCATCGCAAGATTTGCGATACCCAGAACCGTAGTGCTGCCTTGGCTGTGTTCGGTGACGCCAAGACCGTAGTAAATCGAGCCATTTTTGGCCGCCGCATACAACCGTGCAGCGCCGCGCACCGTAGCCGCCGGCACGCCAGTGACTTCTTCCGTGGCCTCTGGGGAATGACGAGGGTCTGCGACCCACGAGCGCCACTTGTCGAAGGCCTCTTTTTCGCATCGCTGACTGACGTACTCTTCTTTGACCAGGCCCTCGGTCACGATCACATGCGCCAGTGCGCTGATGATGGCTACGTTGGTACCAGGTCGCAGTTGCAAGTGGTAGGCCGCTTCGATGTGCGGTGTGCGGACCAGTGCGATTTCACGCGGATCAATCACGATCAGTTGCGCGCCGGCACGCAGCGCGCGCTTGAGGTGCGAGGCAAAAACCGGGTGTCCGTCAGTCGGATTGGCGCCCATCACGATCGCAACGTCAGACTTCATCACTGACATGAACGTCTGCGTACCCGCGGATTCACCGAGAGTCTGCTTCAGGCCGAAACCTGTGGGTGAATGGCAAACGCGCGCACAAGTGTCGACGTTGTTGTTGCCGAAAGCCGCACGAATCAACTTCTGAACGAGGTAGACCTCTTCGTTGGTGCAACGTGAGGAGGTGATACCACCCACCGCATCGCGGCCATACTTCGCCTGAATGCGACGGAACTCATTCGCCGAGTGCTGAATCGCCTCATCCCAACTGACTTCACGCCATGGATCGGTGATCTTGGCGCGAATCATTGGCGCTTTGATACGATCCGGGTGCGTTGCATAACCGTAGGCGAAACGGCCCTTCACGCACGCATGCCCATTGTTCGCATGACCATCGCGGTTTGGCACCATGCGCGAGACCTGCCCATCGATGACCTCCGCCTTCAGCGAGCAGCCAACGCCACAGTAGGCGCAGGTGGTGGTCACTGATTTCTCGGCAGGGCGCGCCAAGGCAGCAATCGATTTTTCGGACAATGCAGCGGTTGGGCATGCTTCTACGCAAGCACCACAAGACACACACTCAGAATCGATGAACAACTCTGCTGCTGACGCGCTCACTTGCGAGGCGAGACCGCGACCCGAAATCGTCAAGGCCAGTGTGCCCTGCGTCTCATCACAGGCGCGCACACAGCGCGAGCAAGCAATGCACAGCGCGGGGTCGAAACTGAAGTAAGGATTCGAGTTGTCCGTCATCAAGGCCTGCACGCGCGCCTTGGACTCGTGGGTAATGCGCTCGGAGCAGCGCCCATCCTTGGCAAAGACGTTCTCCGTTACACCATGCAACTTCGCCATGTCCTGTAATTCGCAGTGACCGTCCGCAGGGCAGCCTGCGCAGTCGAGCGGATGCTCGGAGACGTAGAGCTCGACCACACCGCGGCGTAATTGCGCGAGCTTGTCGCTCTGCGTACGGATCTTCATGCCATCGGCAACGAGCGTGGTGCACGAAGCCGGATAACCGCGACGGCCTTCAATTTCGACCAGACACAACCGGCAGGAGCCAAAGGCCTTGAGGCTGTCGGTGGCACACAATTTCGGGATGCTCGTGCCGGCCAAGGCAGCCGCGCGCATAACCGACGTGCCCTCGGGTACTTCTAGTGGCGTACCGTCGATTTCAACGGTGACCCGCACCTGCGAGTCCGAGGGCGGAGTGCCGTAATCGTGATGGTCTATGGCGTACATCGGGGTGTTCCTCGTCGTCGCTTATCAGTGCTGGCTTCGTGGTTCGAATTCGTCAGGAAAGTGCTTCATGGCGCTCTGCACCGGGAAGGGTGTCATGCCACCCAAACCGCAGAGCGAACCATGGATCAGCGTCTCACAGAGTTCACCAAGCAGCACTTTTTGGCGTTCTGGCTCATGCCCAGCCAGTAGGTTGTCGATTACATGAGCGCCGCGCGTAGAACCGATCCGACAGGGCGTGCACTTGCCGCAAGACTCATACGCACAGAATTCAAAGGCGTAGCGCGCCAACGCAGCCATATCGGCCGTGTCGTCAAAGGCGACAATCCCACCGTGTCCGACCAGCGCGCCGACGGCTGCAAAGGCCTCATAGTCGAGTGGCGTATCGAACTGAGATTCGGGCAGATAAGCACCAAGAGGCCCACCCACTTGCACGGCCTTGATCGGGCGGCCACTGGCCGAACCGCCACCGTAGTCGTACAAAATTTCACGCAACGTCACGCCGAAGGCGCGCTCGACCAGCCCGCCGCGCTTGAGATTGCCCGCCAACTGCAACGCGATCGTGCCACGGGAGCGGCCCATGCCGAAGTCGCGGTAGTAGGTCGGACCCTTTTCAAGAATGAGCGGCACCGCGGCCAACGACATCACGTTGTTCACAATGGTCGGTTTACCGAAGAGTCCTTCGATAGCGGGTAGTGGCGGTCGAACCCGCACCTCGCCCCGCTTGCCTTCGAGGCTCTGCAGCATGGAGGTCTCTTCGCCACAGATGTAAGCGCCGGCGGCGACGCGCACGTCGAGCTCGAAACGCTTGCCGCTACCGCAGACACTCTCGCCCAGGTAACCAGCCGATTTTGCGGCAGCGATGGCCGTGCGCAGTGCTGCGATCGATTCGGGGTATTCCACGCGGCAGTAAATAAAGCCCTGCGTTGCGCCGACGGCGACACCGGCAATGGTCATGCCCTCGATCAGCGTGAACGGGTCACCTTCCATGACCAAGCGATCCGCAAAAGTGCCCGAGTCACCTTCATCTGCATTACAGGTTACGTATTTTTGGGTTACCGGCTGATCGAGAACCGTCTTCCACTTAATGCCCGTTGGAAACGCAGCACCACCCCGACCGCGCAGGCCAGAGTCAGCCACGGCCTGCACAATGGCGGCGCCGGTCATGCTCAGTGCGTTACGTAAGCCCGCGTAGCCGCCGTGTGCCAGGTAGTCCGTCAGCGATGCCGGATCGATGATGCCGATATGACGGAACGTCAGTCGCTGCTGCGACTTGAGGTAGGGATGCTCCTCAACGAGGCCAATAGCCAGCGGGTGGGCGCCACCGTCACTCATGCCGGCAGCGATCAAACCACCCACGTCGGCAGCACCGACGGGGCCGTAGCCGCAACGACCGGCGGGGGTATCCACCTCGACCAGCGGCTCCAGCCAGAACAGGCCACGAGAGCCGGTACGAATGACCTCGATGCCCTGCTGCGCGAACGCGGCAGCGACTTCGTCGGCACCCAGCGAGACCGCGGTCGAATCTTTAGGCACGTACACGCGGGTCACAGCGCATTCTCCTGATGGGCGAGCAGCGCATCAAAGCGTTCTGGGGTCACGTGACTGTAGAGCCGGCCGTCTATCCGAACCGCAGGGCCCGTCGCACAATTGCCCATGCAAAACACCATCTCGAGGCTGGTGCTGCCATCGGCCGTGGTCTCGTGATAGTCGATGCCCAGTTTTTCGCGGGCGTGCCGCTCCAACGATTGGCATCCGCGCGCCTGGCAGGCCTCTGCACGACAAATCTGGACCGTACGCGCACCGGGCTTATGGGTGCGGAAGTAGTGATAGAAGGTCACCACGCCAAACACCTCCGCCCGCGACAGATTCAATCCGTCGGCGATTTGACGTACCGCCTGCTCAGGGATGTAGCCGAGCGCATCCTGTACGGCATGCAGGACGACAATAAGCGGCCCGGGTTCATGTCCGTGGCGAGCAATCGCGGCCGCAACGGCCTGCGACTCGGCAGTGGGTTCAACGCTGGTCACTATTCGACCCCTCATTCGGCATAACGGTGGGCCGCGTAGACAATCCTACGTGGACCCATCAGAACCCCCAAGCATAGCCAAATCCGCCGATTGGCCATGACAGAAGGCGACATAGACCCTACACAAAAACGATAGATCACCGGCGTAATTGGTGATTTCTGAAGGGATTTAGGGGGCTAGCCGATATGCGAGAGCCGCAGTAACTTGGCGAGGTCCTTGATCAAGCCCCCTCGGTCGGTGCCGGGCGCGAAGCGCAGCACCAAATTGCCCAGGGGATCGACCACATAAACCAAAGAGCTACCCGGCAGCGCGCCGTCGGCGGGTGGGAAGGCACTGAGCAATGCGCGACCGGCCGCCGTATCCACGTACGCGACCGTAAGATCAGGGTCTGCCGAGCCGAGTTCAGCATCGGTGCAGCAGGGCGGCAGGCCCAAGACCACGCGCTGTACGCGGCCGCGCTCCTGGTCCATTGCTAGACGCACTTTCTTCAATTCTATCAAGTCGTTACGACAACCTACGCCGCAATGATCGCCAGCAAAGTAAACCATCGTCCAACGATGACGCAGGAAGCCCTCGGCAACAGGCGCGCCGGACGGCGTGACCAGTCCGAGCGAGGGCAACTGGCGGGGCGGTTGCACCAGATCGCCATAATTGACGGTGTGCGTGGGGACCAGATGGTGGCCGTAGTACATCCAGAAGGCCAACCCGACGGGTGCCAAAAACAACGCCGCCAAGCAGAGCAAGACCAAGCGGCCACGGCGGCGATCGGTTCGAGGGACCACAGAATTCATGCACGGCTCCCGATTCGCTTCAGGTTCAGAACGAAGTAGAGGACTAGTATGGTCGCAGCAAGGCCATACCACTGCACGGCATAGCCAAAATGACGCTCTGGCGCCATGCCCCCGGGCCGCCAGTCCCGCGCGTACCCATCGGGCGCATCCGCATCCAGCAGGATGATGCGCGGGTCCACGGCTTGACCATAGATCCGCTGCACGGTGGCTATATCCGGGTAAGACAATCGACGCGGCCAGCCCTCCCCATCCGCGGCTGCCAGCCGGAGGCCCGCTCGGGGTAAGGCGTCGAGGCGTCCCGCCACCGTACGCCGCGCATCCGAAACCGTCACCACCGGCCATTGGTCCCGCCGAGGCGGCGCGCGCAGCCAACCCCGATCGACCAGGACCGTGCCCTGCGCCGTATGCAAGGGCGTCAGCACACGGTAGCCCACCACGCCATCCTTGATCATGTTATCGAGGAGAATCTGCCGCTCGGCGTCATAGCGCCCTGCGAGTTGGACACGCGCATACCGTGCTTGGGCTTGGTTTGTCTGATAGGGCACCGCCGGCCCATCGCCACGAGCAAATGCACGAAACAGCGCCTCCTTTTCCAAACCGCGCTGGACCTGCCAAGTCCCGAGTCCGGCCAACACCAGGAGGCCGAAGGCTGCCATGACGGTCGGCCACAATCGCACAGAGAACGTGAACCGGCCCACTTATAATGACCCCGTCATCGGAGGATCTATCGTGGCTTGGTTCAAAACTGTCGTCATCCTATTGTTGCTCGCCATACTGTTCAGCCTCGGCAACGCTATTTTCCACCTTACCGGTGGCAAAGGCGACCCGGGCAAAACCGTTCGCGCACTGACTTGGCGTATCGGCCTGTCCATCGCCCTGCTACTGGTGCTGCTACTTGCCGCCCATCAAGGCTGGATTACACCGCATGGCATCGGCCACTGAGGCCGCGCCTACGTCCGTCAGAGGCTGAGCTGGCCTCTCAGGCACGCCGGCCGCTAGCGCGGTGATGGCTCTTCGGTATCCAACGACCGGCGCCGCCAAGGCCCAGTGCCCCGGCGTACCCACGTTACTAACGCACCGTTGCCGATGACCGAGCGAGCACGGCCACCAACGCCGTATGCGCTGCAAGCAACCTACATCCAGTAAACGAAGATGTAGAGGCCCAACCATACAACGTCAACGAAGTGCCAATACCAGGCCACCGCCTCAAACGCGAAGTGGCGTTCGGGCGTGAAGTGCCCGCTCATCACGCGCAGCCAGATCACCAGCAGCATGATGGCGCCAATGGTGACGTGCAGACCATGAAACCCGGTCAGCATAAAAAAGGTCGAACCGTAAATACCCGTACCGAGTGTCAGTCCCAGTTCGGTATACGCGTGGTGGTATTCCGAGCCTTGGAAGTACACGAAAATAAAGCCCAAGATAAAGGTCGCTGCGAGCGACAACTTCAGAACGCCACGCTTCCCGGCACGCAAGGCGTGGTGCGCGATCGTGATGGTCACGCCCGAACTCAACAGCAGCAACGTGTTCAGTAACGGCACGCCGAGCGCTGGGATCGTCTCGAAGGTGCTGCTGTCGCCCTTGGGGCCCAAGGCCTGCGGGCCGTTGGTCGGCCAGCCGCCACCAAATTGCGGCCACAGCAGGTCACCCGCCAGATGTTTGGCGCCCGTCCCCGAGAGCCACGGTAGGGCCAGTTCACGGACGTAGAACAGTGCGCCGAAGAACGCCGCGAAAAACATGACTTCCGAGAAGATGAACCAACGCATCGCCATACGGAAGGATTGATCAACGCCTAGGTTGTAGGTACCGGCCTGATTTTCGTTAACGACAGTGCGAAACCAAAAGAACAGCAAAGCAAACAGCAGCAAAAAGCCGGCCCCAAGTACCGATGAACCCATAGGGCTTCCGTCAACGGTTAGTGCCGCGCCTGCCATCAGCACAAACAGGGAAACAGACCCCAGCAAGGGCCACGGGCTCGAGTGCGGTATGTAGTACTTGTCGTTGGAGTGTGCGTTCGCCATGGTCATTCCTGCTTAAATCAGGTGTAGGGTGTCAGTGGTATCAACGATTCGCCGCCGTCTGCGACGGCAAATCAAAAAATGAATAAGACAGCGTGATTCGATCGACGTCCGCCGGCAACTCCCGATCCACGATGAAGCGGATGAGCAACTCTCGGGATTCGTCCGTCGCAAACTTCTGCGGTTCAAAACAGAAGCACTGCGTCTTCTTGAAGTAATGCGCGATGCTCTGCGGCGCAATGCTAGGCACAGCCTGCGCGACTACCGCATGTCCAGTCAGGTTCTTGGCGTGAAACGTGGCTTCATACAATTTCCCCGGATGCACCTTCAGGGTATTGGCAGTGGGCGCAAACTCCCATTCGCCCGCATGCGCCACAGTGCCGATGAACTCGATGGTCACGACCCTAGCCGCGTCCGGCTGCTCGATGACCGAGGCCTGTGCGGTTTGGGTGCCATACCACCGATTGCCTGTCTCCCACACTTTGCACAGCACGCTATACAGTGGCACGAGCGCGAAGCCGAACGCGAAACTGCCTGCCGTAAACAGCAACAAGCGCCCAATGAGCGCGCGATGTCTGCGCGGCGCTGCCATGTCAGCCTTTCGCGCGCCAGATCGACATCGCGATAAACGCCGCGTAAACGCCTGCCGCGAGCAAGAACAACGCAAGCGTTAGGCGTCGGTTGCGCGCGCGTACATCCGAGGCTGGCATCTGCTTCGTCACAGGCTTACTCAATGCACTTCTGGGGGAGTGTCAAAAGAGTGGTAAGGCGCCGGCGAGGGCACCGTCCACTCCAGTCCATGAGACAGACCATCCCACACCTTGTCCGTCGCTTTCGCGCCACCGCGGACGCACTGCCAAATCAGGATGACAAACAGAATCTGCGAGAAGCCAAACACGAACCCGCCCACGGAGGACACCATATTCCAGTCCGTGAACTGCGTGCTGTAGTCCGGGATACGGCGCGGCATTCCGGCGAGGCCAAGGAAGTGCTGCGGGAAGAACAGGACATTCACCGAAACCGTGGACACCCAGAAGTGCCAGTTGGCGAGCCGCATGTTGTACATGTGGCCGGTCCACTTCGGCAACCAGTAATAGACCGCGGCCATGATGGCGAATACAGCGCCCGGCACGAGCACGTAGTGAAAGTGCGCGACCACGAAGTACGTGTCCTGATACTGGAAGTCAGCAGGCGCGATAGCCAGCATGAGGCCTGAGAAGCCACCGATCGTGAACAGGAACAGGAAAGCCAGAGCGAACAGCATCGGCGGCTCGAAGGTCATCGAACCCTTCCACATGGTGGCGGTCCAGTTAAAGACCTTAACGCCAGTTGGAATCGCGATGAGCATTGTGCTCAGCATGAAGAACATTTCGCCGGCGAGCGGCATTCCCACCGTAAACATGTGGTGCGCCCACACGATGAACGATAGGAAGGCGATGGATGCGGTCGCATAGACCATCGCGTCATAGCCAAACAATGGCTTGCGCGCGAAAGTCGGGATGATCTCGGACACGATGCCGAAGGCCGGCAGAATCAGAATGTAGACCTCGGGATGCCCGAAGAACCAGAAGATGTGCTGGAACATCACCGGGTCGCCGCCACCGGCCGGGTTGAAAAAGCTGGTGCCAAAATAGTGGTCTGTCAGCAGCATGGTGACAGCGCCCGCCAGCACCGGCATCACCGCGATGAGCAGGTACGCGGTAATCAACCAGGTCCAACAGAACAGAGGCAACTTCAGCAGTGTCATGCCGGGCGCGCGCATGTTCATGATGGTCACGATCACGTTGATCGCACCCATGATCGAGGAAGCGCCCATCATATGAATCGCGAAGATCGTCAATGGGAAGCTATCGCCGGCCTGCAGCGACAGCGGCGGATACAGCGTCCAGCCACCGGCAGGACCACCACCGGCCGTGAAGAAGGACGACAGCAGCAGCGTGAATGCGAACGGCAGGATCCAGAAACTGTAGTTATTCATGCGCGGCAGCGCCATATCCGGCGCGCCGATCTGCAACGGGATCATCCAGTTCGCAAGACCCACGAACGCGGGCATCACCGCACCGAAGATCATGACCAGCGCATGGCTTGTTAGCAGCGAATTGTAGAAACCCGGATCAAAAAACTGCAGTCCTGGCTTGTACAGTTCAGCGCGAATGGCCAAAGCCATCGCACCACCGATGAAGAACATCAGCAGGGCGAACAGCAAGTACAGCGTACCGATGTCTTTGTGGTTGGTCGCAAACAGCCAGCGGCCGATACCCGACGGCTTGTGGTCGTGGTCATGGTCGTGGGCGGCGTGAGTATCAGCGTGTGCCATGGTCTCGAACTCCTCGAATCCGTTCAGCGCGCCGCCGCGGCGGAAGCCGCGGGAGCATTCGTCGTAGCAGTGGTAGCGGTAGGCGCTGCGCCTTCGGCGGCGGCCTTCGCTGCCGCCTGTTGGTCCGCGACCCACCGTGCAAAGTCTTCTTTGGACACGACGTTCACCACGATCGGCATGAAGCCGTGATCACGGCCACACAGTTCCGTGCACTGACCAGTGTAGTGGCCGATTTTCTCGGACTTAAACCAAGCCTCGTTGATGAACCCAGGAATCGCGTCTTTCTTGACCGCAAAATCAGGGACCCACCACGAGTGAATGACGTCGTTCGCGGTCAGCAGCAGGCGGACTTTGGTATCAACCGGCACCACCACCTCGTGGTCCACCTCGAGCAGATAGTCCTTGACGGTGTTTGGATCAATGCCGGAGTGCAATTGCCGCGCGTAATTCGATTCCGCGCCCAGGCTCGAGTAAAACGAGATTCCCTTGCCGAGATACTCGTACTGCCATTTCCACTGGTAGCCCGTAATCTTGATGGAGAGTTCCGCATTGCGCGTATCGTCCATACGGACCAGCGTCTTGGCTGCGGGAACCGCCATGCCCACCAGGATCAAGACGGGAATGGTCGTCCAAATCACTTCCACGATCGTCGAGTGCAACATCGTGGTATCAGCAACGGCGCCCTTGGACTTCCGGAAGGCAATGATCGAGTAGATCATCGCGCCGAACACGGCCACCGCGATGGCGACGCAGATCCAGAATACGATCATATGCAGGCTATGCACTTCGCGCGCGATCTGGGTGACGCCGACAGGCATGTTGTAACTACTGTCATACGCGACCGCAGGCGCGGCGCCGAGCAGCACGCCTAGCGCGCTCAACACTTTTCGGTTCAACATCGAGGCCTCTTCACGCTGTCGTCTAATGCTGTGAATATTACCGCGGCCCGAGCGAGCGGTCGCCTCGCGCCAAGCCGGTCCCCAAAACAGCAGCAACGACCGAAGCCGCTACCGGTACGCCGACGCCCTACCCGCAAGCGGATAGCGCCTATTTCGCTAGCCCAGTCGCCACTCCTTACGGAAACGACTAGAGACCCCCCGCGGGGGCGGCGCAGTGTACCCGTCGGCCAGTGTCGTGAAAACACCATTCGATCGGTATTGCGTTTTACGAAACACAAAAGCGCCGGCAGCCCGCACCGGGGCCAAAGCACTGCCTCCCACCCCGAGGAGGAAGCGCCCATCGCAAGGAGGGATCGGACGTCCGGCTCTAGACCCTCAGGCACACAGGTAGTGGCTGTGTTCTGAAAACATTTTTCTCAGATTATCGACACTAATCGCGCCACTTTTCGCGATTAACGCTGCATATTCTGTCGGATGCAAGGATCTGCTGATCTGTGCTTGACCTGGCACAGACGACGTCATGGGACGCACCGCAACCCTCAGCGACGGCGTAAGCGCGTCAAGGGCACCACCACTTCGTGGCCACCAGCAGTAGCACGGGTCGCGTCGCCATCGGGGCACCATGCTTGGCCATAAACCAACTCACAGGTCACCGGAATCCGTCCGTCCGCGCCGCGCGCCGCCTCGAACGCGGCCGTAGCTGCCGCCCACCGGCGCGCACCGGTCAAACTAGACCGTCCATGGGTCGGCGGACTGGCGCCGGCCGCGCGCAAGTCTCGGCAGACATCTGCCAAAGACTCGTAGGTGACGGTCAGCCGATCGGCATCGAGGACGGGCGCGACGAACCCAGCGCTCGTGAGTGCGTCTCCGATATCCAAAAAATCAGGAAATTCATTCACGTGCGATTGATTATCGACGCTAGCAAAGGCGTGGCGCAGCTCCCGTAAGGTCACCGCACCCACCGTGGTAAAGGCAAAGTAGCCGCGCGGCTGAAGGACCCGCCGTACCTCTGCAAATAACGCTGCGGGGGTCGTCAAGAAAGGCAACAAAAACCCTGCAACGACGAGGTCCACACTGGCATCTGCAAAGGGCAGGGCGGTCGCGTCGGCCCGGACACACTCGAAGCGGCGCCACCAACCTCGGGCACGGACGGCGCTCGCCAACATGGCTTCAGAACTATCGACGAGCACGACCGACGACTGACGGTAGCGCTGGGCGAGAGCGCGCGCGCCGAGGCCCGGCCCGCCGCCCAGATCCAGTACTTTGGCTGGCTTTAATTGCATCGGTTCTAGCCTGCGCAGCAATTCTGCACGCGCTTGTGCTTGCAGAAAGGCGCCCTGTGCAAACCCTAGTGCAGCCCGGCGTAGACGCCGTTCACCCGCATGCAATCCCCGTTGCAACAGATCACTCATGCCGTCAAAAACTCCTGAATCTTGGACTCGACCGCGGCGCGTTACGACAGGAACGATGCAGGAGCCGCGGTGGGAACGAGATACAACTGCGCGGCCGTAATGCAGTTGGCCAAGGCGCCAACCCGTAATCGTGAAGTCCGCGACGTAGCCGTTTTGGCAAACACCGCTTTGATCACGCCGTCCAGCAGGGGCGAGGTGGCTGATACATCAAGCCCGCTGGGCAGGGGTTGTTGAATGTCGGAATACACCCACAGTTGCGGACTTTGCCGGGGTAGGAAGAGATATCCAAAGTAGACGACGTTAGGGTAATCGCCGGTACCGATCGCCACCGACCGATAGGTTACCGCTTCATCGACTGGGGCGACGGCTGGGTTGGCGCGGCTACGATTGCGCTGAAAGCCGTAGTTGAGCTGCAGTTCGGAGCAGATATCGTCAATCAGGTTCTCGACCTCCTTGACCCGTAACTTGGGTAGGACGATGAAGTGGGAACTGGTCGTGACAAGGCCGGGGTACCCGTTGCCGATTGGTGGCTGCGCGAGGCCGGCGCTGAGTCCGGTCGCGATCGGCGGGCTTAGAGGCGCTACGGCAGGCACGGTCTGGGCATCTACGGGTGCGCCGAGCAACAAGGCACAGCACGCGCCCATGCCGGTACTAAGCAGCCGCGAGCGCAGGCGCAGCCAGTGGGTAGAAGGAACGTCGATGCATGACATGGCATTGGCCTAGATTGAAGAGCCCATAAGGAAACCTCAGGGCTTGAGCGTCAGCGCGAGATTTCTGAATACCCCAACTATTCGTCGGGCCTCGGACAAATCGGAGAAAACAATACCATTCCCGCACATAGATTCCTATCGTTCGCTGACAACGTAGAGACCATCCAATCACCGCGCAGCGCGCCGGCAGATGGGCCGCAGTGAGTCGTGCCCAGCCCTCGAGGTCACCGGCACTTTTCGACCAGGGCGAGTAACCATGACCCGGGAGGTCCAACACATGGACCCGATGGGTAGAGGCCAGCGCGGTCGCCAAAGACGCGAAGACGCCGCCATGCAAACCCCATCCATGCAGCAAGGCCACATCCGGACCGGCCCCGCTGATTGACCGGTAGAGGCTCACCAGTCAGTGCGATCGGCAAACTACGACAGCACGATCATGAACGACCAGAGCCCCCTCGGCGCCTGACCCAATGCCCGCCGCATTCGCTTCATCCGTATCAATATGCATTTCCAACTGAAACCGGTCGCTCACCCGCACCCGCACGTCCCCGAATGTCAGTGCGCGTCCGCCGCGCGAGCCGGTATGTACAGCGACCATATCTCCATCGGACACGCCGAAAACCTGCGCGTCCTGCGGCGTCATGTGCACGTGCCGTTTGGCGAAAATAACACCCGCGGACAATTCCAAGGCGCCGACCGGCCCCTCCAGGCGTACCCCCGGTGAATCGGCAATATCACCCGACTCGCGGACTGGCGCAGTGATGCCGAGGAGAAAACCGTCCGTCCGGGAAATTTCCACTTGATCGTAAAAACGCTCTGGGCCGATCACACGGACCCGGTCGATTACGCCCTTCGGCCCCACCAACCGAAGACACTCGACCGCCGCAAACTGGCCGGGCTGCGAGATCTCGCGGTACACCGTGAGTCGGTGCCCGACACCAAACAGCGCTTCGACGCTGGCCACGGTCAAGTGGATATGGCGCGCGGACACGGCGATGGGGATGGGCGATGCGGCAGAACGATCGCGTTGCTCTTGGAACCAACGTGCCACGGCCGCCGCTGCAGTGGCGGCCTCTTCTGCAGCGAGGACGGGCCCATGACGGTCCACGGCGCTAAACGCCACCCCGATTGCCGCCGCAAAATCAGGCGCATCGACCGGTCGGCTCGTTCCATCCACCGTTAGGGTAGCCGTCGGGCCGAACCCTTCGACCGACAGGTTATCGATCTGACGACCATCCGCGGTGATGACCGCCAGTTTCACCGACGAACTGCCGCAGTTCACAACAAGGGTCACGAAAGCCATAGGCGATGTTAGCATCGCGACCCTCGTCTCCTCCACAATGAAATCATCTCCGAACCCGAGCGCCACGTGCAGCACGACGAACTCATTGCCAAACTCAACGAACCGCAAGCAGCAGCGGTTTCCGCTCCGGCGAAGCCTATTCTCGTGCTCGCCGGCGCCGGCAGCGGTAAGACCCGCGTACTGGTGCATCGGGTGGCCTGGCTGATCGCCCGCGAAAACGTCTCTGCGCACTCCATCATCGCCGTGACCTTTACCAACAAGGCGGCGGCCCAGATGCGCAGCCGGATCGAAGGCTTGCTGCACGTAGCGGGTGGCTCACTTTGGATCGGCACCTTCCATGGCCTTGCACACCGCCTCCTGCGATTGCATTGGCGCGAAGCGGGACTGCCGCAAACCTTTCAAATCTTGGATTCCGACGACCAGTTGCGTTTGATCAAAAAGGTCGTCAAGGCACTCGAGCTCGACGACACTCGCTGGGTGCCGAAGGATCTACAGTACTTCATCAACGCACAGAAAGACGAGGGCCGCAGACCCAAAGCGCTCGGTGATGATGGGGATCCGACGCGACGCACCATGATTCGCGTCTACTCCGCGTATGAGGATCTCTGCCGCAAGAATGGCGTCATTGATTTCGCGGAATTACTGCTGCGCAGCTTCGAGACGCTACGGGACGTCCCGGCATTGCTCGCCCATTACCAGACACGATTTCGGCACGTTCTGGTTGACGAATTCCAAGATACCAACGCGATTCAATACCAGTGGATACGGCAGCTTGCGGGCCGTGACAGCATGCCCTTTGTGGTCGGTGATGATGACCAATCCATCTACGGCTGGCGTGGTGCCCGAGTCGAGAATATTCAACGTTACCAGCGTGATTATCCGGGCACTGCAGTATTCCGCTTGGAGCAAAATTACCGCTCCACTGCCACGATCCTGAATGCCGCTAATGCGCTGATCGCGAACAACAGCGAACGCATGGGCAAAACGCTCTGGACAGACGGCGAGCGTGGCGAGCCCATCCGGGTCTATGCGGCTTTTAACGAACGGGACGAAGCCGCTTTCGTCGTCGAACGCATCCACGAGTGGCGGCGCTTAGGTGGTCGGCTACAAGACTGTGCCGTGCTTTACCGGTCCAACGCACAGTCTCGTGCGTTAGAAGAAGCGTTTGTCCAAACGGTCCCGAAGATCCCCTACAAGGTGTATGGCGGTCAGCGATTTTTTGAACGCGCCGAAATCAAAGATGCACTCGCCTATCTTCGCTTGTTATCTAATCGCAGCGATGACGGTTCTTTTGAACGGGTCGTCAATCTGCCGACACGTGGCATTGGCGCAAAGAGTCTAGATACCGTACGGGATACGGCTCGCGCACAGTCCTTGTCGATGTGGGAGGCGGCGGCGACCGCGATTACGGCCGGCACGCTGGGGCCCAAAGGGGGCGCCTCTTTACACGCCTTTCTTGCACTGATCGAGCGGATCGCACGCGAGACAATCGGACTGCCACTGCATGAGATTGTTGACAAGATCATCATCGGCTCTGGGCTCATCGAGCATTTCCGCAAGGAGAAAGGTGAGCGAGGTGAGGCGCGTGTCGAGAACTTGGAAGAACTCGTCTCAGCGGCCCGTGGATTCCAGACCGACGAATCCGAGGAAGGCTTGAGTGAACTCGATTCGTTCCTCGCCCATGCGGTGCTCGAGAGTGGTGAGTCGCAGGCCGGCGAATGGGAGGACTGCGTCCAGATGATGACGCTGCATACCGCCAAGGGACTCGAGTTTCCAGTCGTCTTCATGAGTGGGCTGGAAGACGGTCTCTTCCCCCATCAGCGGTCGATCAACGATATCGGCGGCCTCGAGGAGGAACGCCGTCTGGCTTACGTCGGTATCACTCGGGCCATGCGCCGGCTGTACGTGACGTACGCCGAGCAGCGGCGCTTGCATGGTATCGACCAGTTCGGCACGCCCTCGCGATTCATTGCCGAGCTTCCTCCGGAATTGATTGAAGAGGTGCGGCCCCGCGTGCAAGTCAGCAGGCCCCTCACTGGACAAGGCCAGGGGCGCGACAGCTGGGGTGCAAGCGAGAGTTATGGCGGCAATAGCGGGTGGGGTGTCAGCGAACGGCGCAGCGCCAGCCCCTCCCAGGGCGGCGGCTATGGACGCTCCGCCGGTTCGTCAGCGCCGTCGCCCCGTCAGGTGGCTGCCATGGTGGAGCCTGATAATGGCACCGGCCTCAAGCTCGGCCAAAGGGTCCGGCACGCCCGTTTCGGCGAGGGGGTCGTCTTGCGTATTGACGGTCAAGGCCAAGGCGCACAAGTCGAGGTCAACTTCGAGCGCACCGGCCGCAAGGTGCTGATGGCCGCCTACGCGAATTTGACGCCGATTTGAGGCACGCGGGTAGGCAGGGGAACCCTGCTAGAATGCGGATCTCGCGACCATCGGTGTGATCCATTGAAAATCATCATTTTGGGCGCCGGACAAGTGGGCCGTACCGCGGCTTACCACCTGTCGCGCGAAGAGGCGAACGAAGTCACCGTCGTCGATTCTGACGAGGCCGTGTTGCAGCAACTGCAGGATCGCCTCGATGTGCGTACCGTCAGCGGCAACGCGGCAAGTCCCTCCGTGCTGGCTGCGGCCGGCTGCGCCGATGCGGACCTTTTGGTGGCACTGACTTCCAGCGACGAGGTCAACATGGTGGCCTGTCAGGTCGCCTGGACACTATTTAAAACGCCGACAAAGATCGCCCGCATTCGAGCGGCTTCCTATGCCGCGCATCCTGAGCTGTTCGGCGAGTTAACTGGGTTCGCAGTCGATACGTGGTTAAGCCCTGAACAATTAGTGACGGAATATGTTGAGCGCCTGATCGAGCATCCAGGCGCGTTACAGGTAGTCGACTTTGCCGACGGTCGTGTGCGCCTTGTGGGCGTTCGTGCAGTCGAGGGTGGATTGCTAGTCGGCCAGCCGTTGTCGAACTTGCCCAAGCACATTCCCGGCGTCGAGACCCGCGTCGCCGCGATGTATCGACGCGGCCGTAGCGTGCGCCCTGATGGGGAGACGCTGGTCGAATCCGGTGACGAAGTGTTCTTCCTAGCCGCCCGCGAAGACATCCGTACCGTTATGAATGAGTTGCGCAAACTCGAAGCGAAGGTGCGTCGTGTGGTCATCGCCGGCGCAGGCCACATCGGCATACGCCTCGCACAAGCGCTTGAGGGTCGCTTGCACGTCAAGCTCATTGAGCGCGACAAACAGCGCGCCCGACGGGCGGCCGAAGTACTGCGCGAGGCTATCGTCCTGCAGGGTGATGCCGCCGACGAAGAACTGCTCATTGAGGAGAATGTCGATAGCGCTGACGTCTTCGTCGCCGTCACCAACGCCGAAGAAGCCAACATCCTGTCTGCCATGCTGGCCAAGCGAATTGGCTGCCGTAAGGTGATGGCCCTCATCAATCGACCTGCCTACGCGGAGCTGATGGAAAGCGATCGCGTCGATATAGCCATTTCGCCGCAGACGATCACGATTGGGTCATTGCTCGCGCACGTGCGCCGTGGGGACGTCGTCAAAGTCCATTCCCTGCGCCGTGGCGCCGCCGAAGCGATTGAGGCTATCGCCCACGGAGACCGCGAAACCTCGCAGGTCGTCGGCCGACCCGTCGAGGCGGTACGACTACCGGACGGCACGACGATTGGTGCCATTGTCCGCGGTGACGACGTCATCATGGCGCATCACAACACGGTCATCGAGGAAGGCGACCACGTCATCATGTTCTTGACAGACCGGCGACACGTCGAGGCCGTTGAGAAACTGTTCCAGGTCGGCGTTTCCTTTCTCTGAGTACCACCGTGCACCTTTTGCTCGTACAACGCATCTTGGGTCTCGTCATTGCCGCTTTCGGAGTGACGATGCTGCCGCCCGTTCTGGTGGGCGTGTACTACGGGGATGGCAGCATAGGCGCCTTTCTGAGCACGGCGGCAGTGCTCTGTGGATTCGGTGCACTGCTGTGGTATCCGGCACGTCGTATTGATAGGGACCTGCGTTTAAGAGATGGCTTTCTAATCGTCGCTCTGTTCTGGGCATTGCTAGGGCTCGGGGGCGCATTGCCTTTTCTGTTCGGAACGGAACAGAAAATGAGTTTTACCGACGCCGTGTTTGAGTCAGTGGCCGGCGTCACGACGACCAACGCCAGTGTCATGCTCGGACTCGATCGTTTGCCACACGCCTTGTTGTGGTATCGCCAGCAATTACAGTGGCTAGGCGGTATCGGCGCCATTGTCTTGGCCGTGGCGCTATTTCCAATTCTTGGCATCGGGGGCATGCAACTGTACCGAGGGGACAGTCCAGGGTCCGTGAAGGAGGAAAAATTAGCGCCGCGCATCACCGAGACCGCACGGACATTGTCAGGCATTTATTTATTGATCACGGTCGGCTGCGCGATCGCTTATGCCGCAGCAGGCATGCCGATGTTCGATGCGGTTGCGCACGCATTTTCGACTGTTTCAACGGGGGGATTCTCCACTCATGACGGGGGCTTTACTTATTTCCACTCCGTCAGCATCGACACAGTCGCCATGCTGTTTATGTTCTTGGGCGGCGTGAATTTTGCGTTGCACTTTCTCTCTTGGAGGCGACGCGATTCATCGGCTTATTTGTCCGATCCGCAGTTCAGCGGTTACTTAATTTTAACGCTTGCGCTCGTCGCTGTAGTCAGTATTGAGCTTTACCGCGATGGGATATACGCGAGCCCTATGGAGGCGCTGCATCACGGCGCTTTCGTAGCGATTTCGATGCAATCGACGACCGGATACTTAGGCGCGCCGTTCGCGACTTGGCCGGGGATGCTGCCGATGCTGTTAATGCTGGTGACCTTTGTCGGCGGTTGTGCAGGGTCGACTGGCGGTGGCATGAAGGTGATCCGCTGGCAGCTCGTGCTCAAGCAGGCACGGCGGGAGTTGATGCGCCTCGTACATCCCAAAGCGATTGTTGCAGTGAAGTTCGGCGATAAGGCCGTTGCCGGCCGGGTGCTGGCGGCTATTACGGGTTTTTTCGCAATGTATCTGGTGCTGTTCGGTTTTCTGTTACTGCTCATGATGGCCGCTGGTACCGACCAGATCACTGCCTGGTCGGCTGTAGCCGCGTGTATTAATAATGCAGGGCCTGGCTTGGGCGCTGTCGCTGCGACCTATGCGCACCTACCGGAAGCAGCGAAATGGGTCGCTATTGCAGCGATGTTGATCGGTCGTCTGGAAATTTTTACGGTGGCTGTACTGTTCATGCCGGCGTTCTGGCGGCACTAAGCACCACTGCGTCAACTCTCGATCGTCACCGCGATGCCCGCGATGCGAGCGCGCCACTCCCGGGGTCCGGATTCATGTACCGACTGGCCGCGAGAATCGACCGCCACCGTGACCGGCATGTCTTGCACCTCGAACTCGTAGACTGCTTCCATACCGAGTTCAGGGAACGCGATCACCCGACTGGAGCGAATCGCTTTTGAAACTAGATAGGCCGCTCCGCCAACCGCAATCAAGTAAGCACTGCGGTGCCGCTGGATGGCTGCGATCGCTTCCGGTCCGCGATCCGCCTTACCGACCATCGCCATGAGACCGCCTTTGTCGAGCATCGTCTCGGTAAAGCGATCCATCCGATTAGCCGTCGTTGGGCCAGCCGGGCCGACGACTTCATCGCGTACCGGGTCGACCGGACCGACGTAGTAGATCACCCGATTCTGGAAAGACAGGCCTTCGGGCAACGGTTGGCCTGCATCCAGCAAAGCGCAAATGCGCTTGTGCGCGGCGTCACGGCCGGTCAGAAATTTGCCGTTTAGCAACAAGCGCTCACCCGGTTTCCAGTCAGCGATTTCCGCACGACTGAGCGTATCGAGGTTGACCCGTCGCGCCTGCGCATCCGGGGTCCAGCCCACCTGCGGCCAGTCTTCCAGTCGCGGCGGCGTCAGTAGCGCAGGGCCCGAGCCATCCAGGTGAAAATGAACATGACGAGTCGCAGCGCAGTTGGGGATCACGGCGACGGGCAGTGAGGCCGCGTGCGTTGGGTAGTCCCGCACCTTTACATCAAGCACGGTCGTGAGGCCGCCGAGTCCCTGTGCTCCAATGCCTAGCGCATTGACGCGGTCGTAGATCTCTATGCGCAACTCTTCCGCCTTCGAGGCTGGGCCGCGGGCGCGCAGTGCCGGCATATCAATGGCCTCCATGAGGGATTCTTTGGCCATCAGCACGGCCTTCTCTGCCGTGCCACCGATGCCAACGCCCAACATGCCGGGCGGACACCAACCGGCACCCATTTCGGGCACCCGCGCCAAGACCCAATCCGCCACGTTGTCGGAAGGATTCAGCATTTCAAACATGGCTTTGTTTTCGCTACCGCCGCCCTTGGCCGAGACATCCACGTCGACAGTCTCACCCGGGACCATTTCGACATGGACGATAGCGGGCGTGTTGTCACGCGTGTTGACGCGCCTGCCCGCCGGGTCCGCAACGATGGAGGGACGCAGACGGTTCTCAGGCAGACCATAGGCCAGCCGCACGCCCTCGTTGACCATTTCTTCCACGGTCCGGCGCGCATCCCAACGGGCATGCATACCGATTTTGACGAAAGCGACCACAATCCCCGTGTCCTGGCAGATCGGTCGATGGCCCTCCGCGCACAGCCGCGAATTAGTCAGAATTTGGGCAATGGCATCACGGGCCGCAGGGCTTTGTTCCTGCGTATAGGCCAGCCCCATCGCCGCGATAAAGTCGGGGGAGTGGTAATAGCTAATGTATTGCAGGGCATCGGCGACGCTCTGAATGAAATCATCTTCGCGAATAACCGCCATGGGAGACCCCGAGGTGCCAGCGCCTACTGGGCGCAAGTGCGTATTTTATCAGGTCGCAGCGCGTGAGCGGCGCTGCAACAGCAGCTCGACTTTATCCTTGTGGGTGCGCGACAGCTTGAGCTGTTGGCCGCCGACGAGGGTCAGGAAGTACTCCCCGTTGGCGTGCGGTCGCAGTTTCCGTATGCGGTTTAGATTGACGATGGCCGAGCGATGGATGCGTTGGAACACCTCCGGGTCCAATTCGGCTTCCAACTGTTTCATGGTGGCCCGCAAGATATGGGTTTCGCCGGCTGCGTGCAGACACATATAGTCTCCGGCGGCGTCGATCCAGTCGATCTCCGCGCTCGGGATACGCAGCACGTCGCGACCCGTACGGATCGTGATAAACGCCGAACTGCGCGGCATCGGATCGGCCACGCGTGCGAGCAAGGCATCGGGATCGAGTTCGCCTGCGCCCGATACGTCCGCCAGCAAGCGCAGCAATTGCTCATGGCGCCCCAGGGCATCCCGATCCTGGACCGCACCACGAATGCGCTTGAGCGCCTGCAGGAAGCGCTCATCGTCTACGGGCTTCAATAGATAGTCTAGGGCGTGGCTGGTAAAGGCCTGCACGGCATAACGATCATAGGCGGTGACGAACACGACGACCGGTAACTGGTCCTGCGGGAGGCGAGACACCACCTCAAGTCCGGTCATACCGGGCATCTGAATGTCGAGAAAGACCACGTCCGGTACAAGGGCGCCGATGCGCTCGATCGCATCGCGTCCATTTGCACACTCGCCGACCACCTCAAAGTCTGGCGCTACCGTCAACCGCAGCGCGAGGCCGCGCCGGGCCAACGGTTCGTCATCTACGAGCAGCGCGCGGATCTTCAAGCGCTGGTCTCTGCAGGCAAATGAATTTCGATGCAACACCCGGGCGTCAGGTTGCGCCCCAATAGGCGGGCGCGACCCGCATAAAGAACGGCCAAACGGTCTCGCGTATTGGCAAGCCCAACGCCGCGCCCACCGACGGGAATCACGCCCTCGGGCAGGCCCGGGCCATCGTCGGTGACGGCCAACTGCAATTGCCCATCCATTACGGTCGCTCGAATCGTAATACGCCCGCCGGCCTCTCGATTGGCGACGGCGTACTTCAAAGCGTTCTCGACCAGCGGCTGCAGCAGCAGTGAGGGCACTAGGACGGATTCTGCAGATACTGCAATATCCTGACTAAATTCTAGGCGGGCTCCGAAGCGCAATTGCTCAATGCCGAGGTATAGGCCCAAGGCATTGAGTTCCTCACGCAGCGTCACCCTCTTCATTGGATCCTGATCGAGGCTATGCCGGAGAAAGCCCGACAGCCGCGTCACCGCCAAATTGGCGCGCTGATTATCGTGGTCCAGAACGAGGGTCGAAATGGCGTTCAGCGTATTAAAAAGAAAGTGGGGATTGAGCTGATAGCGCAGCATTTTCAGCTGCGCCTCACGCGCCAACCCTTCGGCATGCGCCGTGGCCAGGCGCTCGCGCTGGACCGAGGCGTAGAAATAAATGCCAAAGTACAAGGCGCTCCACGAGAGCAGAACGTAAGTGGAGATCAGCGCGCCGGCGAAGAATTGGCCAATCCCGTGCGCCGCGACACGCTCGTCCAGGAACGCTGACAGCGCCGCGTTGATAAATAACCGCCATACCAGCGCAGCGGCATAAATAGCAGCGAAGCAGACCGGTATGACAACAGCAATTCCGCGCTCACGAACCTCGCGGAACAGGTAACGCAATCCTGAGGACAGCGCAAATCCACTCGTTGCAGCGATCACCAAGACGACCAGATAGCCCTGCAACTGGTTTGGGCCGAGCATTTCCGGATAGAACAGCGCAGCGACAAACTGCGCTGCAAAATAGGCGCTCCAAGCTAACAATTGGAGACTCCAGAACGCGGCCTCCCGGTGCCCGGAAATTTGTTTTAAAAGGCGCATGGCCATGTAATCGGGGTGCATGCTGGCAACTTAGACCAGATTGCGGCGAAATGACCATCGGTTTACCGCGGATATTAGGCGCTTGGCCGCGATGGGTGAAAATGCCGGACCGCTGGATGGTTTCTTTCCGCGCCTTCAAGATCTAGTTTTGTCGAAATCAGAAAGCAGATAAACCACTAAGCTAAGAAAAAAGCCTTTATTGTGGCCTCTATTTACCAATATATAGGCGAAATAGAACATTGTTGGTTTATTTAAAGTAATTTATGCCCTTAAATAAGAAATATCTTTTCAAAGCCATTTTTATGTATTTATACATAGTAGGAAATTAGATGATAGGTCTTATACAGCGAGTTTTAAATGCAAAAGTGGAAATAAGTGGCGAAGTTGTCGGAAAAATAGGTCCAGGTATGCTCCTTTTACTGGGCATACAGCCCGGGGACGGGGAACGTGAGGCTGACCGATTGCTCCAACGCGTGAGCACCTATCGCATCTTTGAAGACGGCGAACAGCGCATGAACCGCAGTCTATTGGACGTCGGCGGAGCGCTCTTGGTCGTATCCCAATTCACCTTGGCGGCCGATACCCAAAAGGGCACTCGGCCCGGCTTTAGTACCGCCGCCACACCGGCTGCAGGAGAGCGCTGGTACGATTATTTCGTCGCCGCGGCGCGGCGCCGAGTCGCCCAAGTCGAAACAGGCCGCTTCGGCGCTGACATGAAGGTGCATCTGGTCAACGATGGGCCGGTGACCTTTTGGCTCGAGGTCAAGCCAGAGCGCAACGCGTGAACGGGGTTGGTCGCCTTTGGGTTATGATCCCCCGCACAAACCAATAAGCGACCGTTTTCTGGGAGAACGTCGATGGGCTCGATCGGTTTTCGTGAACTGCTAGTAATACTTGTTATTGCGCTTCTCATCTTCGGCGGCAAGAAGCTCCGAACGATCGGCTCAGACCTCGGTGCCGCCGTTCATGACTTCAAGAAGGCGATGGATAAGAGCGAAAAAGACGCGGCGGCACCACCGCCGGCGCCCCTGCGGCAATTGAGCGGCCAAGACGCTGAATTCAAAGAAGCCGAGGCCCAGAAGTCCGAGCAAAAGACGCCGTCCTGACCGGCCCCGCCGATCTGGGGAGGTAGCCTATGTTTGACATTGGGCTCAGCGAAATACTGCTCATTCTGGTGATTGCCCTCGTCGTATTGGGCCCAGACAAGCTACCAAAACTCGCGGCCGATATCGGTCGATGGGTAGGCCGTGCCCGCTCGATGGCGCGCCAACTGAGCGCCCAACTCGAACAAGAAGTACGGCTGGACGAAGCCGTGCGCGCGCAGCGGCGCGACGCAGAAGCGCAAGCGGCGCCCGCCCAGGCGCCCCCCGCAGCAACCCCAGTTAGCCCTGTGCCTTCGACTCCCCTACCGACAACGACGGCGCCAGATGACACCAGCGCGCCCCCACTTGGTGCCGTGGCACAGATACCGCCACCGGTAAACCCTGCGCCGACGGTCGATGGCCATTCCTGAAGCACCCGAGTCGTTGGCCGAAGGCACTCTGATCTCGCATTTGCTTGAGCTCAGAACGCGTCTGCTGCGCTCGGTCATTGCTGTGCTCATCGTGACCATCCCAGCGATGGTGTACGCAAATGACTTGTTTGGCTTCGTCGCACGCCCACTCTTGAAGGTGATGCCGAAGGGCTCATCGATGATCTCGATCAGCGTCATGGCGCCGCTGACGACCCCGTTCAAGTTGGCGTTCTATGTCGCGCTCATCAGTGCGATGCCATACGTGCTGTATCAGGTGTGGTCTTTTATTGCGCCCGGCCTGTACCGCCACGAAAAACGCTTTGCAGTACCGCTACTAGTCTCGAGTATTGCGCTGTTCTACGCCGGGATCGCCTTCTGTTATTACATCGTTTTCCCGATCATGTTCGTCTTCTTTACTGCAACGACGCCAACAGGCGTGCAGATGATGACGGACATGACGCAGTATTTAGATTTTGTGCTCGTGCTGTTTCTGGCCTTTGGCGTGGCATTTGAAATACCGGTTGCGATCGTGCTGCTCGTTATCACCGGGCTGGTCAAGGTTGAGACCTTGACGCGCAATCGCGGTTACGTGCTCATCGGCGTATTCGTCCAGGCTGCCGTGATTACGCCGCCAGACATCCTTTCACAGACCGTCATGGCATTACCGATGTACGCACTGTACGAGTTCGGTATCGTCATGGCCCGAATTCTCTCAAAACGTCGTGCAGCGGATCGTGCGAAGCAGGATGCTGAGGAAAAAGGCGAAAACTAATCGGTAAATGACGTTGCCACGCTTGCACGTCATCGGCCACACTGACCGGACGGGGTCAGTCCCCGGGGGGACTTTGCGATGACTGCAACAACGGCACCTGCCACCTTCTACGGCCATCCTCGAGGCCTAGCGACGCTCTTCTTCACCGAATTTTTTGAGCGCTTCAGCTACTACGGCATGCGCGCCCTGCTGGTGCTCTTTCTGACGGCAGCCGTCGCCAAAGGGGGCCTTGGCGTTGATGACGCGACGGCAGGATCGATTTATGGCATCTACACCGGCGCGGTCTATCTGTTCGCACTGCCCGGCGGCTGGATAGCAGACCGCCTAATCGGTACACGGCGGAGCATCTGGTACGGCGGTATCATTATTGCGTCCGGGCATTTCTTGCTCGCGATCACCTCCTCCATGTTCTCGTTCATGTGCGGCTTACTCATCATTGCGCTAGGCACGGGGTTGCTGAAGCCGAATATTAGTACGCTCGTCGGCGAACTGTACGAAGGCAAGCCGGGCGCCTTCCGTGATTCCGGTTTTTCGATCTTCTACATGGGCATCAATCTCGGCGGCATGATTGCGCCGCTGGTCTCGGGCACCGTTGGAGAAATGTTTAATTTCCGCTGGGGCTTTCTGACTGCCGGCGTCGCCATGCTGCTCGGGCTCATTCAGTTCCGCGCCACCAGTCATCATCTAGGCGCGGCGGGTTTTGCACCAAAGAACACGAACCCTGCTGAACGTACTCGGGGACTACGGCTGCTTGGGCTCGCGGTCCTCATCGGTATCGCCCTAGTCACCGCTGCAGGTATGGGTCTGTATACGGTCAGCGCACCCGTGGTCGCAGCTGTATTCAAACACCTGCTCTTGGCGATCGCTGTGCTGTACTTCGGTTACATCCTGTTGTTCGGCGGTCTCAATGGCACCGAGAAGCGCCGCGTTGGCGTGATGATTGTGCTGTTCTTGTGCTCTGCCATGTTCTGGGCCGGATTCGAACAGGCCGGATCAACCTTTAATTTGTTTGCGCGCGATCTCACCGATCGCACCTTCTTGGGCAGTTACTTCGCCACGGGCGAGCACCCGACGACCTGGTATCAGTCCTTCAATTCGATATGCATCATTCTACTAGCGCCTTTTTTCGCCTGGCTGTGGCTGGCACTGGGTAAGCGCAATCTGGATCCTTCGGCGCCAGTGAAGTTCGGTTTGGGGCTGGTCATGCTCGGCGCCGGTTTTGCCGTCTTGCTGTTCGCAGCCAAGCTCATTCTGGCTACGGGCGGCAAGGTGGGACCCATCTGGTTGTTGCTAACCTATCTACTGCACACCACCGGCGAGCTGTGCTTGAGTCCCGTGGGCCTCTCTAGCTTCACGAAGCTGGCACCGACACGGTATGCATCGCAGTTGATGGGTATGTGGTTTCTCGCCACAGCGATGGGTAATCTGGCAGCTGGGCAGATTGGAGGTCAGATTGGCAGCGACGTGCACACCATGCCCGCCGAATTTCTGCACATGACGATGTATGGGGTCGGCTGTGGTCTCTTGCTATTGCTGTTCACGCCGGTCTTGCGGCGCTGGATGGGTGGCATCCACTGAGACTGCGGCCCCTCTAATGACCGATAGGGGGATGCAATGAACGAAACTCCGCAGTTAACCGTGCGCGCCGTCCTGTTGTCGATGGCGCTCACCGTCGTCCTCGCCGCAGCAAACGCCTACCTTGGACTCTTTGCGGGTCTCACGGTAGCGACCGCCATTCCCGCTGCCGTCGTCTCGATGGTGGTATTGCGAATGCTCGGACGCACGAGCGTTTTAGAGAACAACATTGTGGCTACCGGCGCCTCCGCTGGCTCTTCGATCGCTGCGGGTACCGTCTTTACGATGCCGGCTCTAGTGATCTTAGGACATTGGGCGCGCTTCGATTATTGGTGGGTGCTGGCCATCGTGGGCTTAGGGGGATTGCTCGGCGTGCTGTTCTCCGTGCCGCTGCGCCGCACGCTGATCATTACCGAAGACCTGCAGTTCCCGGAAGGTGTCGCCACCGCAGAGTTGCTCCGCGCCGGTAGCGACGGCGCGGGCAGCGCCAAGGCCCTCGGCTATGCGGCCGGTGCGGGTGCTCTCTTTAAACTCGCGATGTCTGGCTTACGGATTCTGCCGGAGACGTTTTCGCTGTCCGGCTACCTCGGCAGCAGCCGACTCATCGGCTATATCGGACTCAACCTGTCACCGGCACTACTCGGGGTGGGTTACATCGTCGGGGCGAATGTCGGTACGGTCACCGTCGCTGGTGGCGTGCTCGCCTGGTGGATTTTTATTCCGACCTATCACGCTCTCTTCGCGATGCAAGATGCGGTACTGGCGGCGAAGCTGACAGGCGTCGATGCCGAGACGGCGGCGGGCATCATCTGGACGACGAAAGTGCGCTACATCGGCGTCGGCGCAATGTTGGTGGGCGGTCTATGGGCGCTATGGACCTTGCGGCATTCGCTGCTCTCGGGCATCCGCAGTGGACTCCAGGTCGGCTCGGACGGACGCGCGGTGGACGAACGCGATCGAGATTTGCCGATGTCGTTCATTCTCGTCGGGATCGTGCTGTTTGTACTACCGTTGTTTGTCCTCTACAGCATGGTGGTCGGCAGCTACGGCATCGCCGCGGCGATGGCGGTGATCATGGTCGTCGCCGGTTTCGTATTCTCATCGGTCAGTGGCTACATGGCGGGACTGGTCGGGTCGTCCAACAATCCGGTTTCTGGCATCACCATCTCGACCATCCTATTCGCTTCACTGGTATTGCTGGCCATGCTCGGTCCCGGCAGTACGGTGGGCCCTGTGGCAGCGATCCTGATTGGCGCCGTCACCTGCAGCGCGGCAGCCGTGGCCGGCGACAATCTGCAGGATCTCAAGGCCGGCCGCTTGCTTGGCGCCTCGCCTTGGCGTCAGCAGGTCATGCTGGCATTGGGCGCAGTGGCGGGCGCGGCCGTCATGGCACCCGTGTTGAATCTGTTGCTGGAGGCCTACGGCATCGGCACACCGGCCCACGCTGGGGTCAAGGCCCTCAGCGCACCGCAAGCGACATTGATGGCAGCCGTGGCCAAAGGGATTTTTGGCGGGGGCTTGCCGTGGGAAATGTTGGAGCTGGGCGGCGCGCTAGGTGTCTGTGTCATTTTGTTTGATCAGTGGCTTACGAAAACAGGGCGCGCATTCCGGACTCCCGTATTGGCGGTTGCCGTCGGCGTCTACCTGCCGCTGGAGTTGACGACGCCGATCTTCCTCGGCGGCCTACTGGCTGCCTTTGCTGCACGGTGGCATCGCACCCGCGGCGGCAACGGCGCCGAATCTGAGCGGCGGGATGGATTGCTCTATGCGTCTGGCCTAATCGCCGGTGAAGCGATCGTAGGTGTGCTGGTCGCGATTCCCATTGTCGCCACAGGTCGAGTCGACGTGCTGTCGCTGCCGCTGACGCTGCCCTTTGCGCAGTGGATTGGACTTGCCGTACTCGCCCTAATTGGGCGTTGGCTCTATCGCGCGGCGATTCGTAGGCCCGCCTGACGCTCGCTGTGACCCGGGTTGCACGCCCGGGTCGCAGCGAACGTGGCATCCTTAAGGGGTGTCCACGTCCCCGCTCTCCGCTGCACCCCGCTTCTCTGAGGCGAGACTCATTCACCTTGCATTTGCTGCGGTGTACCTGATCTGGGGCACCAGTTTTGCGGTAACCAAGCTCATGGTGCTGACGACCCCGCCGTTTCTGGCGGGTGCTTTACGATTTTTGCTCGCCGGAACAGTGCTCATTGCGTTTACACGGTGGCGCGGGCTCGCGTTACCGAGTGAGCCACGCGAGTGGCGCCCTGTGGCTGTAATGGCCATCATGCAAGTGACCGGCTCGGCAGGCCTCAACATCCTCGCCGCGCAACACATTGCTTCCAATCAAGCGGCACTGCTGAACGCCTCCGGCTCCTTATGGATCCCCTTGCTCGGCGCACTCGGTGCACGCGGCGATGCCATTTCTAGACGGATTGGTGTAGGCCTAGTCGTGGGTTTCGTTGGGGTATTTGCGCTGCTTTGGCCCCGCGATGGCTATGCGCTGAACACGCTACCCTGGCAGTTTCTAGTGATTCTGGCGTGCTTGAACTGGTCGATCGGGACCATTTATTACCGTCGTACACGGGTAGCGACACCCATAACGGTCATTCTCGCGCTGTCGATGCTGTGTGGCGGCTTGGTGCTCGGCAGTATTGGCCTCGTGCGCGGCGAATGGGCGCACCTCACAATCGGCCCCCAGAATGCGCTGGCGATCACTTATCTGGCGTTGCTCAATTCCTGCCTCGCGTATACCGCCTACGCATTTCTCATGCAACGAACGACCCCGGCCAAGTTGGCCACTTATGGCTACGTGAATCCGGCCATTGCAGCAGTGACCGGCTGGCTTCTATTGGGAGAGCAACTGTCGTCGCTGCAGTTAACGGGCATGGTGGTCATCTTGATCGGTGTGGTCTTCGTGACATTGCCAGAGCGATCGAGGTGATAGAACTCATCGCCGTGTTAACGCGCCACCAATCCAAGAAACAATACTGACGATCAGCGCCGCACCAAACGCCGATCCAAACCCCGCAACCCGCATGCCAGGCATAAACCAAGCGACCAACGCAACCATACCGGCATTGATGATCAGCAAGAACACGCCCAGCGAAAGTACTGTCAGCGGCAACGTCAACAGGATCAGCAGGGGGCGTAAGAAGGCGTTCATTACGCCAAGCAGAAGCCCCGCCACGATGAGCGTAGCCGCCGTGTCGAAATGCAAGCCGCTCACAAAGTAAGTTCCTAACCAGAACCCAACTGCGGCAAGGGCGCCGCGCAACAGCAGTCCGTTCATAGTTCTTCACTATCCGCCGTGACGGCAGGTGCATAACGGACGCCCCGCCGATAAACCATGCGTACATCTGCAAGGTGCTCAATACTACGCAATACGTCACCTTGGACCGCAATAATATCCGCGTATTTTCCCGGCGCGATACTACCAATGTCACTGTCTCGGCCTAGCGCAAAGGCGCCATCTAGGGTCGCAGCGCGCAGCGCTTCAGTCGGCGTGTAGCCAGCATGGGTGACCAACACTTCCGCTTCCTGCCAGGTAGCCCGCGAGGGCACCTGACCGGGTTCTCCGGCGAGCGAGCCGACCAGAAAGCGCGCCCCGGCTGTGCGTGCCGAACGAATCCTAGAGCCCAGCACCGACAAGCGCAGCGTCGGCGTCTCCAGATCAATCGGTTGCGTGTCGAGATGCGACAAGGCGTGTTGTAGTTCTTCAGCAATGATAGGCGGAAGTGCGGTCTGCCAACGCGGCTCAAAGATGGGTGCCGCATTGCTACGCAGCCATTCATAGTTGGTCAAGACGGAGGCCCCCAGTTCCCAATACACGGGGCGCCCGGCGGCAGCACGTGCGCTAAGCGCTGCAAGTGCCTCCGCCGGCAGCGTGTCATGAAAATCACTACCCAAACTAATCAGCCCGTAAGCTCCCGCGCGCACCGCAGGAGCGATATCGGCGTCGGTGCGAATCCAGGCATACCAGCGAAGCCCCGCATCTTCGGCTGCGTAGTGGAGAGTCGATAACTCGCCGGCACTGTAGTCGCTCACGTCTTCGAGCACGATTGCATCACTACCCAGAGTGGCGAGGCGCTCAACGGCTTGACGCAGTTCCGTGGCGGAATGCGCCAGCCACTCGGAAGCGCGTCCAGTGGCCCCTCGGCCGATGATCGGACCGGTCAAGAGCAGGGTCGGTCCCGGGATTTTTCCGTCCTCGATGCGGCGGCGCAGGCGTTTAGTCGACTCCAGCGGCGCGCCGATATCCCGGACGGTCGTCACACCAGCCGCGAGTAAGGCACGTGCCGCGACTGGCAGAACCACTTTTTCCGTCAGCGGCGCATAGGCCTCACGCCAACGCGCAAGGTTGGTGTGCCCCAAGCGATCTACATGCACCGCAAGATCAATTAACCCGGGCAGCACGGTCAATCCGACGGTGGATACCACCGCGGCCCCCGTGGGTACAGACACCTCACTACGGCGGCCGGCAGCGACAATGCGATCGCCCTCGATCAGTACGACGCTGTTGTTGATCGGTGCGGCCCCCGTGCCATCGATCAAGGTGCCGCCAACTAGCGCCGTCACGGCCGCCTGCGCGGCGCTGGCGAGTACAGCGGCGAGCGCGCATGCGAGGGGAAGTCGACGGAGTAAGCGGGACGGCATAACGGAGACTTCGTGAGGTTTGCGCGGTATTCTGCCTGTGCGTCGCGATGGAACATAGGTCTAGACGCATTACTAACCCGGAGAGTTCACATGCACCTTGTTTATCTGGTGATCGGTTTGGCACTCGCGCAGTTCATCTTTTTTGGGGTCTTGGTTGGCCGTGCCCGCGGGCAGTATGGCGTTGCGGCGCCGGCAACATCCGGTCACGAGATATTTGACCGCCATTTCCGCGTACAGATGAACACGCTGGAACTACTCGTGGTATTGGTGCCTGCCTTGCTGCTGTTTGCAAATTACTTTGGCGCGAACTATGCGGCATTCCTCGGTGCCATTTACTTGGTCGGCCGTTTCGTGTTTGCGTCATCCTACGTGAAGGACCCCAAGGGTCGCAGTCTAGGGTTCGGATTGTCGATGATGCCGATCCTTGTATTGGTCATCGGCACCTTGGTTGGCGCGGTTCGCGCGCTGTTCTGAGGCCGCTCAGGGCGCGGGAGCGCCCTTCAGGAACGTGCGTGGGTTAATGGCCCGCGCCGTTTCCCGAATTTCAAAATATAACTGCGGCTTGCCGGCCTCCGCGTCGCTCACACTCTCCGCAATTGCCTCGCCAGGCTTCACGCGTTCACCCACTTTTTTCAGTAGGCGCCCGTTGTAACCGTACAGGCTCATCCAGCCACCGCCGTGGTCCAAAATCAGCAGCAGCCCCAGTCCGGGGAGCCAGTCCGCGTAGGCCACGCGACCATAATACGGAGCCCGCACCTCGCCACCACGGTGCGTGTCGAGCAACAGACCGTTCCAAGTCAGTCCACCGACGCGGGGCTCGCCATAGTGCGCTGCCAGCACGCCGCGCGCGGGCCACGGTAATTTGCCATGGAGCTCGGGGAAAGGCCGCCGCCCCTGCCCGAGCGCACCGAAATCATCGCCGCCGGGTTCCGCGAGCGCTACGCGCAGTCGCTTCAAGAGGTCTTCCAGTGCCGCGGCGTTACTCTTGAGCTCCTGCAACTCTACTGACCGGCTCGCAATCCGGGACTGCAGTTTCGCCATCACTCGTGCCCGATCGCGGCGCGCGGCCACCAACTCGGTAGCCTCCCGCTTGCGATCGGTCTCGAGCCCGGCCAACTTCTGGGTCTCAGCGCTCACGGCCGATTCTGCAGTTTGCAGCTCGACCGCCCGCTGTTCGAAGCCGACAATCTCCGCAGTGCGGGCACGGCCTAGATAACCGTAATAGGCTAATAGTCGCGCAATTCGCGCTGGCTCGCCGCTGTCGAGCAGCACTTTTAACGCTTCATCACGCCCGGCAACGTAGGTAGCCCGCAGTTGAATGGCGAGCGCCTGCCGGGCTGCTGAGACCCCAGCACGCGCGCGCAGTTGCTCCGCGCGCAGAGCCGCCAGGTGGGCCGCGCTGTCCACGTGGCGACCGTGCACCGCATCAAACCGCGCCCGTGCGGCGGCGAGCGCCTGATCAGCACGGCGTAGTTCCCCTACGATGGCATCACGCGCCGCGACGTCCGATTGCACGGCCTCGGTCACGGCACGAATGCGGGACTCGACCCGACCCAACTGCGCCTCCGCGTCACTCGCAGACTTGGTCGGCGCGGCATGGACCGCGATGGCGAGCAACAAGGCAGCGGTGATCGGTAACAGGCGCACCCCTATAATGTAGCGGAGACCGAGCGCGCACTCGACTGCTATAATGTTAGGTTACCGCCACTAACGTAAACGTAAGACTCTGAAAATGCAGCAAATTGTGCTCTATGCGAGTCACCACTGGGTGCTTCTGCCATTGACCCTCGCCGCCGCGATCGTGGTCCTCGTGCTGGAAACCCGCGCCCGGACCGCCAATTTCGCCTCCATCGGCCCGATGGAAACGGTGCGTCTCCTGAACAGCGGGGGCCTACTGATCGATATTCGTGCCCAGGAAGCGTTCGCCGCTGGCCATATCCCGAACGCCCGGAACCTGCCGGGTTCTGCGATCGTAGAAGGCGCGAAAGCCATTGAGCGCTTCAAGGACAAGCCGGTCATAGCCTACTGCGACACCGGCATGACCGCCGGTGCAGCGGCCCGTCACCTCGGCCGCCTCGGCTTTAACAAGGCATACAACCTGCGCGGCGGCCTCGCGGCTTGGCGTCAGGAGAACCTGCCGGTCGAGAAGGCCTGAGGGATCCTATGTCCACTGCCATTACGATCTACGTGACGGGTTGGTGCCCTTACTGCATGCGCGCCTTGGCGCTGCTGGAGCAGAAAGGCGTCGCCTACCAGCTACTGGACATCGAATCGGATCCGGCCCAGCGCGCCATCATGATGGAGCGCTCGGGCCGACGAACCGTACCGCAAATTTTTATTGGTGACCGCCACATCGGTGGTTGCGATGACCTTCACGCGCTGGACGCGGCAGGCGGACTGGATCCCCTGCTGACTACCGTCGCACGGCGCGAGGGCCCGCCCACTCCTTCCGATCCATCCCTAGCGAAACACAGGACCTCCCATGTCTGACGAAACCTCGACCCCCGTCGCGCAGCAAGCCGCCCCCGAGGCGTCGCAGAACGATCTGGTCCTCCAGAACATCTACATTAAAGATGCTTCGTTCGAAGCGCCGAACGGCCCCAACCTGCAGGTCACCGAGTGGAACCCGCAGTTCGGCATGAACATGAATACTTCCGCGAGTCTGGTCGCTGAAAATGCGCACGAGGTGGTCCTATCGATCACGCTCGAAGCCAAAGTGGGCGACAAGGTGGCCTACTTGGCCGAGGTCAAGCAGGCCGGTCTGTTTGTGATTCGCGGCTTCGAGGTCGATGATCTGCGCCGCATTCTCGGCTCGTTCTGCCCGAACACTCTGTTCCCTTATGTCCGCGCAGCGATCTCGGATCTCGTCGCAAAAGGTGGCTTCCCGCCGTTCCTGCTACCGCCGGTGAACTTCGATCAGCTGTTCGCGCAGTCGATGGACGCAGCGGCACGTCAGCAAGCCGAGCAAGGCACGGTGAACTGAGTACCGCCGTGAGCGGCGTCCAGGGCGATACGGCGAACCCTGCGCCGATCGCCGTTTTGGGCGCCGGCTCTTGGGGAACGGCGCTCGCGATCCAACTCGCGCGCGCTGGCCGCCCGACCCGACTCTGGGGTCGCGATGCCGCGCAGTTAGCCCTCCTCAGCCGTGACCGGACCAATCAACGGTACCTGCCGGGGGCGCTGTTTCCCGGGGCCCTCGTGGTCGAACCCAACCTTGAGCGCGCACTCGCGCCGGCCCTCGACGTACTCGTCGCCGTCCCGAGTCACGCCTTCCGGGCCACGCTGCGCGCCATCGCGCCGCACTTGACCCCCGGTCAGCGCGTCGCTTGGGCGACCAAGGGATTCGAACGCGGCTCGCTGCAACTCCCACATCAGGTCGCTCGCGAGGTACTCGGACCGGCCGTGCCGATCGCCGTGCTCTCCGGGCCCACCTTCGCACGCGAAGTAGGCCAAGGCCTGCCCACCGCGATGACGGTCGCCTCACCGGATCCGGCGTTCGCCGAAGGCTTGGTGCGCTCGATTTCTGGACTCAACTTCCGCGGCTATACCTCGGACGACATTGTCGGCGTCGAGGTGGGTGGGGCCGTGAAGAATGTCATCGCCATCGGCACCGGCATTGCGGACGGGATGGGCTTTGGGGCTAATACCCGCACAGCACTGATTACCCGCGGACTGGCAGAAATGACCCGCCTCGGCCTGGCGTTAGGGGCGCGCCCCACGACCTTCATGGGCCTCGCGGCGCTCGGTGATCTCGTGTTGACCTGTACCGATGATCAGTCCCGTAACCGCCGCTTCGGCCTCGCCTTGGCAGAAGGTCTGACCGCCGAGGCCGCACTGCAACGCATCGGCCAAGTGGTCGAAGGCGTCGAAGCGGCCAGTACCGTATACGCCGTTGCGACGCAGTTGGGCGTCGAAATGCCCATCGCCACGGCTGTCCATCGCATCCTGCACGAAGGCCTCTCTACTGCAGAGGCCGCGCGTACGCTGATGGATCGCCAGTTACGGGCTGAGCACTGAGCTTAAGCGTCCGGCGCGACGTACACCCGACGGCGGGCAGCTCGGGCGGTCCATTCCCCGAACACTAATACGGCAATCAAACCCACGGCGAGTAGCGGCATACCGCCGCCGGGCAGCCCCGCTGCCCGCCACAGCCATTCATAACTCCCGACGGCGCCGGCGAGCGCCAGTCCGCCGATCCAACAACGGCGCGGCCAGAGAAACAGCGGCAACCCGACCAATAGCAGCAGCCCAAAGAGACTGCGCAACCCGATCGGCAGGTGCAAAAACGCCGGGGGATCCCACACAAAGACCACAGGCCCGCGGAAAATTGCCCAGACGACGGCGAGGCGAAGACCGCCCATCAGCCATGGCATCACCCATCGACGCCAAGCGGGGAGCCCAGAACCATTACGAGGCAACATCAGCACCCTCCAGAGCAAAACCGTTTTGACGCCACGCTTCAAATACGACCAGTGCCACTGAGTTGGACAAATTAAGGCTCCTATTCTGCGGACGCATCGGGATATGCACGACGGTCTCTGGTGGCGCAGCGGCGATCACCGCTGCAGGCAATCCTGCCGTCTCCCGCCCGAACAGGAACGCATCTCCCGGCCGGTAGGCGACCTCGCTATACCGGGTCTGACCAACCGTCTCCACCAACCAAAGCCGGGAGGGCTGCACCACGGCGAGGCAGCACGCGAGATCCGCGTGCTCTTGCACGCGGGCCATCTGGTGGTAGTCGAGCCCGGCGCGCCGGACTTGGGCCGCATCGAGGGAAAACCCGAGCGGGTGGACCAGATGCAACTGACAACCGGTATTCGCTGCCAGTCGAATCACGTTGCCGGTATTGGGTGGGATTTCAGGTTCGAGCAGGATGATATGGAACATGGGTCCGAGTCGGTGGTGAGCAAGGCTATAATCCCCCCATGAGCACGGTCCGTGAAGCCCCTGCCGCGTCCCTCGCCAACACATTCTGCGGACTGTCGTTCGCCTCCCCCATTGTGCTCCTATCCGGTTGCGTGGGTTTCGGCGAGGAGTACACCCGGGTAGAGGGCTTCTCCAACACGGATTGTGGCGCTGTAGTCCTCAAAGGGACCACCGGCAAAGCCCGCCTCGGCAACCCCGCACACCGTGTCTACGAAACGGCCAGCGGCATGCTCAATGCCATTGGCTTGCAAAACCCCGGTGTCGACCATGTCGTCGATCACATTCTGCCGACCTTGGACTTTAGTGAAACGCGTTTTATCGCGAATGTCTCGGGCAGCACGATTGAGGAATATGTCGAGGTCGTCGCTCGTTTCGATGATTCGCCTATTGATGCAATGGAGATCAACATCTCCTGCCCCAATGTGAAAGAAGGAGGCGTCCAATTCGGCAATAGCCCGGCAATGAGTGCGCGCGTCGTCGCCGCATGCCGCGCGGTCACGCGCAAGCCATTGATCACCAAATTGTCTCCCAATCAGACCGACATCAAAGAAAGCGCCCGGGTCTGCATCGAATCCGGCACCGACGCACTCGCAGTCATCAACACAGTCATGGGCATGGCCATCGATATACGGACCCGACGACCGGTGATTGGCAACATTCAAGGGGGATTGTCGGGCCCCGCCATCAAGCCGATCGCCCTGCTCAAAGTGCATCAGGTCTATGACGTGGCGAAGCACCACCGCATACCGATCATCGGTCAAGGTGGCATCGCCGATGCAACGGATGCGCTGGAGTTCTTAATAGCCGGTGCCAGCGTGATCGGCCTCGGCACGGGTTTATTCTACGACCCGCATCTGTGCCGCAAGATCAATGCCGGCATCGCTGAGTATCTCGCAACCCAGGGTTTCAAAACCGTTGCAGACCTCACCGGCTCTCTGGATACGACACGCCGCACAGGCCACTGAGGCTCCCCGCCAATCCCTAGCGAGGCACCACGGACGCAAACAGGATGCCGGCGTCGGTAAACGCCGTCGCAATAGCAATCAGCACGGCTTGCTGCGCCGCCAGATACTTTGGATAGTCCGATCCGGCGACGACGAAGGTCAGTTCGAGCTCAAAACCATTGGCGCCAGCCGCCACAATATGCGCACGCTCAAAGTCGGCCCCCTCGGTTTGCTCCACCGCCATTTGCACCCATACCGGGGCTTGCGCTAAACGGTCCGGTGGCGTGCTGTAGTGCAAACTGAAGCGATGCACTGCGCGGCGGTGTTCGATGCGACCGTGATTGCGAATGCGGACTTTGACCAGTTCCGCATTGGCAATAATGATTTGCTCACCAGAGACGCTGCGCAAGCGCGTGCTCTTGACCCCAATCGCCTCAACAGTGCCGGTATAACCCGTGTCGAGCGTTAGTGAGTCGCCAAGATCAAAAGGCTTATCGAGTGCGATCGAGACAGAGGCTAATAAATCTCCCAGCAAATTTTGCACCGCAAGCGCGACCGCGATGCCACCGATACCCAAGCCTGCGAGCAGCGCCTTGACCTGTATGCCAAGATTGTCCAGCGCAAGCAGCAACACCAGCGACCAAATCAATATATTTGCGACAAATTGCAGGATCGTCACCGTCGTGCGCGTACTGCGGGTACCAAACGACGTGGTGGAATCCTCCAGAGAGAGTCGCACGGCAACAGTGGCCCAAATGCCCACCTGAATCGCAACAAGAATGACAATAATGGCGCTGGTCAGATGCTCTGCCGGCCTCGGCAGGTCCAGATACTTAGACCCCACCGCCAACGAGGCGGCGAGCGCAGGCAGCAGCCGGGTACTCCGTGCTAGCGTCAGCGCGAAACGAATCCGATGCGGCAGATGGACGCCGGCAAAGTGTCGGGTGCGATGGACGATCAAGCGGCGTATCAGGAGCAAGATGGCAAAGGTGCCGAACCCAAAACACAGTGCGGCCGCCCAATCGATGAGCGGAATGCCAAGATAGGTCATCTCGGGAATTAGACCCATGATGCGCAGTAGATGTTGCATAGCCGGCAGGAGGTCAGAGCGTTAGCAGGAGCCTAAGCCCTTGCGGGGCGCCGCGCCAGTCGCACCATCGCTCTTAGGCCGCCGCCTCCGCGGCCGGCCCCGGATCCATGCCGAGTTCCCGCATTTTCCGGGTCAGCGTGTTGCGACCCCAGCCGAGCACCTTCGCTGCGTCCTGGCGACAGCCCCCGCAACGGCCCAGCGCGACACGAATCAAGGTCCGTTCAAATTCCGGTAATGCCGCATCGAGCAAGGGCTCGTTGCCCCCATCCGCTTGCGCCCGTGCCCATTGCTCCAAGGCGCGTGTCCAATCCGTGACCCCCTCCGTGGGACTGCCTCCGGCTTCGCTCGGCACGTCCTCCGCTCGAATTTCCCGGCCGGGTGCCGCGACGGTGAGGCGACGACAGACGTTGACCAACTGGCGCACGTTACCGTTCCACTCCGCGGCAACGAGACGGGCCTGCGCGTCGGGCGTGAGTACTTTGGGCTCCGCGCCCAGTTCCACCGCGGCCACCGCCAGATAGTGCCGCAGCAGTTCCGGTATATCCTCGCGCCGTGCGCGTAACGGTGGCAACAAAATACGGATCACATTGAGGCGATGTAAAAGGTCCTCACGAAATTGCCCGCTCGCAACGCGCGCTTCCAGGTCCTGATGGGTCGCCGCAATGACCCGGGCATCGACCCGAATCGGCGTACTGCCACCGACGCGATAAAATTCGCCCTCCGCGAGTACGCGCAAGAGTCGAGTTTGTAATTCTTTGGACATATCGCCAATTTCATCGAGGAACAGAGTGCCGCCGTCGGCCTGCTCAAAACGTCCCCGACGCAAGCTGTCTGCGCCCGTGAAGGCCCCGCGTTCATGACCGAATAGCTCCGATTCCAGTAGATCCGGTGTAAAAGCAGAAGTGTTGAGCGCAATGAAGGGTTTGGCAGCCCGCGGACTATGGCGGTGCAATGCGCGCGCGACCAGTTCTTTGCCGGTGCCCGACTCGCCATTGATCAGCACCGTCATCGCCGATCTGGACAGGCGGCCGATAGCCCTAAAAACCTCCTGCATTGCCGGCGCATGACCTAGCATTTCGGGAATGGTGGTCGTGGGCGGATCCATGGCAGTGCGCGGCTGGGCTTGTTGGGCCGCACGTCGGACCAGGCTCACGGCCTCATCAATATCAAACGGCTTTGGCAAGTACTCAAACGCCCCACCTTGATAAACGGCAACGGCGGCGTCCAGATCGGAATGTGCGGTCATCACAATGACAGGCAAATTCGCCAGCGAAGCTTGCACGGCTTCAAGCAGCTTCAGACCGCTCTTCCCGGGCATGCGGATATCGGTAATCAATACATCCGGTTGCTCGAGGCGTAAAGCATCCATCGCCGATTGCGCATCCTCGAATGCGCGTGGCTGCATACCACTCGCTTTAAGCGCGCGCTCGAGTACCCAACGAATGGAGGAGTCGTCATCGACGATCCACACGGTCAACACATCAGCCATGGATATCTCCATCGAATGGCAGCAGCAGCGTGAAGACGGTGCGGCCGGGTCGGCTATCAAACTCAATCAGGCCCCCATGACGGTTCGCAAGATCCTGCGCGACGGCCAAACCCAGGCCGGTGCCTTCGGGACGACTCGTCACAAGGGGGTAGAAAATTTTGTCGGCGTATTCCGGTGGCACGCCCGGGCCATCATCCTCAAACGCAATGCTTGCCACCACGCGATGCCGACGTTCACCAATCGTCGCACCGAGAATGGCGCGCGTGCGTAACGTCACCCGACCTCGGGTGCCGACGGCTTGTACGGCATTACGGCCGAGGTTGAGCATTGCCTGAATGATTTGGTCACGGTCGACGTGCAGGGAAGGCAGGCTCGGGTCATAGTCGCGTATTAACTGCACATCACGGGGTGCATCGTGCGCTAACAAGTGATAGACATGGTCAACCAGCTCATGCGGATTCACCTCAATCTTGCGCGGGGGGACGCCCGGCCCGAGCAGGTTGTCGACCAGCGTGCGTAGCCGATCGGCTTCTTTGATAATGAGGCGCGTGTAGTCACGCAAATGCGCAGCTGGCAATTCGCGCTCTAGCAGCTGGGCCGCGCCGCGTAGACCACCGAGCGGATTCTTGATCTCGTGGGCAAGCTGTCGAACCATTAAGCGGTTACCGTCGAGTTGTGCGAGCAAGGCTGTCTCGCGATTAATCCGCTGCTGGCGCGTCGTATCGACGATTTCAAGCAAGACTTGCTCAGAATCCAGCGGCGTGGCGATACAGTCGACGATGTGATGCGTGTCGTCACGCAGTACGGGTTGTAATTTGAGTAGGCGATGCGCGATCGGCTCGCCGGCCTTACGCGCCCGGGACAGTAGTAGCGCCAAGGCCTCGGATTCGCGTACGAAGGCGAGCAGCGACTGGCCGGTCGCCTGGTTCAGTCCGACTGCCAGCAGGTTCTGGGCAGCGGCATTCAGAAATCCGACGAGGTCGTTGCGATCGACGACGATGAGCGCGGTGGACAGGCTATCTAGGTGGGGAGCGCGCACGGGCGTCAGAGGGGCCATTAAAGGCGCCTCCCCAGCGTACCAATCGTCAGTGGGGACGTTGCAGCGTGGGGCCGACCGGCGGGGAAGCGATCGTGGCTTGCCGGACATAAAACGTGACGGCCGCCGAGCGGATCTGCTCGTGTCCATCGGCGTCGGTCACCAGGGCGCGCAACACGTGCTCGCCTCGTGCCGCAGGCAGGGACAGGGTCGTAGCGCCTTGCGCATCGTAGCGGCGGCCGTCCAATTCGAACCACAACGCATGGCCTGGCGCGAGAGGGGGATTCAGTTGGGCCGCGCATAAAACCACCCCTCCGGTGTCATAAAGCACCCCGCCGGGTGCTGGCGCGGTAATCGCCACGTCGGAATAAAGGACAAAGTGGACTGCGCCCGCACGGGGAGACGTTGCGTTAGAGGCGGGCACCGCTGGCGCGGGGTAGCCCTGTGCTGCGCCCATTTCAACCGCAGTGCTGCCGGGGGTTGGGCGATCGGACCAGTGGGTGATTCCGGTGCTGTCGACCCAGCGGTAGAGAGTCGTCGCCTGCGCGGCGCAAGCACAGCAACCGGCAAACAGGATGGCCAAGAGAGGGTGAGGCGGCGAAGATTTTCGGTACGGCATGTCATCAGCATAGCCCTCGGCTTTTCTGGTGACAAAAATCTCGTGACGAGCGCCCCTTGGGGAGGGGGGCGGAGCCCGGCCATCCGGGCCCCGCGTCGACCATCAGAGGCTGTAGTACATGTCGAACTCAACCGGATGCGTCGTCATGCGCAAGCGCGTCACGTCCTGCATCTTGAGTGCGATGTACGCATCGATCACGTCGTCCGTGAACACCCCGCCGCGGGTCAGGAACTCACGGTCCTTGTCCAAGGCCTCGAGAGCCATATCCAAGGAATGGCAGACGGTCGGAATGTGCTTCGCCTCTTCGGGCTCCAGATCATAGAGATCCTTGTCCGCCGGATCACCCGGGTGGATCTTGTTCTGAATGCCATCAAGACCCGCCATCATCATCGCGGCGAAGGCGAAGTAAGGGTTGGCGGTGGAATCGGGGAAACGCACCTCAATGCGCCGCGCTTTCGGATTCGGGACGAACGGAATGCGGATGGAAGCAGAACGGTTGCGGGCCGAGTAGGCCAACATCACCGGCGCTTCGAAACCGGGCACCAAACGCTTATAGCTGTTGGTCGACGCATTGGTGAATGCGTTCAAAGCACGCGCGTGCTTGATAATGCCACCAATGTAGTAGAGGCAAGTTTCCGAGAGGCCCGCGTAGCCGTCACCGGCGAAAATGTTTTTGCCGTCTTTCACCAAGGACTGGTGCACGTGCATGCCGCTGCCATTATCACCGACCAGTGGCTTGGGCATGAAGGTAGCAGTCTTGCCGTAGTTGTGCGCGACGTTGAGGATTGCGTACTTCAAGATCTGCACTTCATCGGCCTTCGTCACCAGGGTATTGAACCCGACGCCGATCTCGCATTGGCCGCCCGTAGCAACTTCGTGGTGATGCACTTCGACAGTCAGACCCATGTCTTCCATGGCAGCACACATGGCGCCACGGATCTCGTGGAAACCGTCGACTGGCGGTACGGGGAAGTAGCCCCCCTTGACGCCCGGCCGGTGGCCCCGATTGCCATCGGCATAATCGGTGCCGCTATTCCAGCCACCCTGCACGGAGTTGATGGAATGCGATGCAGCATTCATTTCACTGGACCACTTCACATCATCGAAAATGAAAAATTCGTTCTCCGGGCCGAAGAAAGCTTTGTCAGCGATTCCCGTGCTCTTGAGATAAGCCTCCGCGCGCTTTGCGAGCGAGCGCGGATCGCGCTCGTAACCCTGCATGGTGGCCGGTTCGATGACGTCACAACGGATATTCACCGTCGCTTCCTCAAAGAAGGGATCCACGATGGCAGTTGCCGGATCCGGCATGAGAATCATGTCCGATTCGTTGATGCCCTTCCATCCACCGATTGAGGAGCCGTCGAACATCTTGCCTTCAACGAAAAAGTCTTCGGTCACATAACGGGCCGGGACAGTGACGTGCTGCTCCTTACCCTTCGTATCCGTGAAACGAAGATCCGCGTATCGGATCTCTTTATCGTTAATCATCTTGACCACATCAGCGGCAGTCGTCATTGCAGGCCTCCAGTTAAGCAGCGATGTCAGAAACGAACAGTACGGTTTTGAATGCAGGTTCCGTGCCATGCACTGAAAAAGAGCAAAATCAGGAGCTTAAGCGATCATCGCACCCTTTTGAGCTCTCTGAATGCACCATTATAGTGCAAAAAAAGACGATTTTGCCCTGTTTTGGGGCGCTTAGGCCGCTGTGGTGGCGTAACGCGCGCGCAACACCTTCTTATCCAGTTTGCCGGTGGCGCCAAGGGGCATCGCCTCAATAAATTGGACACCATCGGGTATCCACCAGGTCGCGATCTTGCCCTTGAGGAACGCCAACATTTCCTCCGCCGTCGCGGTTTCTCCCGGGCGTAGCTGAATGACCAATAAAGGGCGTTCGCGCCACTTGGGGTGCGGTATCGCAATTACCGCCGCCAGCAAGGCCTTGGGATGACCAGAGGCAATATTTTCGATTTCAACCGAACTGATCCACTCCCCACCGGACTTGATCAAGTCCTTCGAACGATCCGTGATCTGCAAATAACCGTGCGGATCAATCGTGCCGATATCCCCCGTATCGAAGTAACCTTCCGCATCGACCGCAGGTTTGTCATCGCGGAAATACCGCTGCAGGATGGACGGTCCTGCAACCTTGATGTGTCCAGGCGCTGCGCCATCATGTGGCTGGTCCACGCCGTCGTCGGAGGTGATCTTCATGTCGACCCCGAACGGCACGCGGCCCTGCTTGAGGTTGTAGGCCATTCGAGTCGCCTCATCCGGCGTCCCTAACGAGGGCGGTAGCGGGCCCGAAATCGTGCCGATTGGCGACATCTCGGTCATACCCCAAGCGTGTAGCACCTCCACGCCGTGGCCGTCGCGGAAACCCCGAATCAAGGCTTCTGTGCAAGCACTGCCGCCGATCGCAACCCGCTTGAGCGTCGTCAATTGCAATTGATTGACAGTCAAAAAATCCAACAACAACTGCCAAACCGTCGGTACTGCCGCCGTAAAAGTCACTGCCTCCGTCTCGAGCAACTCATACACCGCCGCCCCATCCAGGCGAGCGCCAGGCAGCACCAATTTGGAGCCAGCAGCAGCCGCAATAAACGGCAATCCCCAGGCATTGACATGAAACATCGGCACCACCGACAACAACGTATCGCGTGACGACAATCCCAGGAAATCTTTCTGTCCACTGATAAGGGTATGTAACAGCTGCGAACGGTGCGAGTACTGGACACCCTTGGGATTGCCCGTCGTACCCGAGGTGTAGCACAGCGCAGCAGGATCACGCTCCGAGAACTGCCCCCAGCGCGCTGACGCCGGGTCGGCGCCGGCGATCAGCGCCTCATAATCAACCGCTGCGCCCGACAGTGCGCCAGCCTCGCCGGGATCACCGAGGTAAATCACCTTGGCGACACCGGGGCAGTGCGGCAGCAGGCGCTCCATCAGCGGGCGAAACACCGGGTCTACGAAAATCCACCGGTCATCAGCGTGGTTGATCATATAGATCAACTGGTCATCGAAAAGCCGCGGGTTGAGGGTATGGCAGACCGCCCCATGACCCATGACGCCATACCAGACCTCCACATGACGGGCAGAATTCATCGCCAACGTGCCAATCCGGGTCCCCGGCGCAATGCCCTGTGCGATCAGCGCTGCGGTCACCTGCCGGGCACGGTGGGCGGTTGCCGCCCATGTCGTGCGACTGATGCGCCCATCCGCGAGGCGCGTCACCACTTCACGGGTGCCGTGCCAGCGCTCCGCGTGAGTGATCAGCCGATCCACGGTCATTTCCCAACCCTGCATCAGGTCCGCATCGAATACCGCAGGATCAGACATAAACTCCTCCCTCTATCAGACGCTCGTTCGGTTGACGACGATACCCGAAGGCCTAAGCCCTGTGCTCCGCTATAATTGCACTCTTTCCGCCGGCAAGCCGGCACGTAGAGAGGCAAATATGCCCCGTTCACGGACTGCACAGAAGCCCCGCACCTTTCAGGACCTGATCTTCGCACTGCAGAAGTATTGGGCCGAACAGGGCTGTGTACTCGTACAACCGTACGACATGGAGGTCGGTGCTGGCACCTTCCATACGGCGACGTTTTTACGCGCCGTCGGCCCCGAACCGTGGAGCGCCGCGTACGTCCAGCCTTCGCGTCGCCCCACCGACGGTCGCTACGGGGACAACCCTTTTCGCCTGCAACGGTACTACCAATTTCAGGTAGCCATTAAGCCGTCCCCACCGAACTTCATCGACCTGTATCTGGGCTCACTGGCGGCTTTGGGCTTCGACCCGCTGACGCACGACATTCGCTTTGTGGAAGACAACTGGGAATCGCCCACGCTCGGGGCCTGGGGTCTTGGTTGGGAGGTCTGGCTGAACGGCATGGAAATCACGCAGTTCACGTACTTCCAACAGGCCGGTGGCCTCGATTGTCGTCCCGTGATGGGTGAGATTACCTACGGGCTCGAGCGGCTCGCGATGTACTTACAAGGTGTCGAGAGCGTCTATGACCTCGTTTGGGCAGACGGCCCTCTCGGCCGGGTAACCTACGGCGACGTCTATCACCAGAATGAAGTGGAGCAATCCACGTACAACTTTGAGTATGCCGATACCGAAGAACTCTTCCGCCAATTCGATGCACATGAGCGCGAGTGCCAGCGTCTGCTCGAGGTGCCACTGCCATTGCCTGCATACGAAAAGATGTTGAAAAGCTCGCATACTTTCAATCTACTGGATGCGCGGCGAGCCATTTCGGTGACTGAGCGCCAGCGCTACATCTTGCGAGTGCGCACCCTCGCTCGTGGTGTTGCGGAGGCTTACTACAAAAGCCGTGAGCGACTCGGATTTCCAATGCAGAAGACCGTCATTACGCATGTAGATCCCCCCTTGGGTGCGCAAGCCCTTGGGAGCCACGCATGAAGACCCGTGATTTACTGGTCGAAATTGGCACCGAAGAGTTGCCGCCAAAGTCACTGCTCGCGCTTGCGGACGCATTTGCGCAGAGCGTGGTCGCAGGCCTCGATGCCGCTGGCATTGTCTATGGCGCGATGACGCGATTCGCTTCCCCGCGTCGGTTGGCGGTACTCGTTCGCCGCGTTGCAGAGCAACAACCGGACCAAGAGATCAAACGCAAAGGTCCACCCGTATCCGCCTCCTTCGGCCCGGATGGCGCACCCACTCGCGCAGCCTCTGCATTTGCCGATAGTTGTGGAACCACCGTGCCTGCGCTCGGGCGCATCACGGAAAGCAAAGGTGAATTCCTGTTTCATACCGGCGTGAAGGCCGGAGCAGCAACGACTGCTCTATTGGCCGACATCGTGCGCGCGTCCCTCGATAAGTTACCAATTGCCAAGCGCATGCGCTGGGGTAGTGGGTCTGCGGAGTTCGTCCGACCGGTGCACTGGATTGTGTTTCTGTTTGGCAAAGAGGTGGTGTCTGCCGAAATTCTGGGCATTAAGACCGGACAGCGGTCACGTGGTCATCGCTTTATGGCGCCCAAAGACATCACGATCTCCAGCCCTTCGAGTTATGCGGCCCGGCTGGAAAAAGCCGGCCGCGTCCTCGTAGACTTTGAACGGCGGCGCGCCCAGATCAAATCCGGGGTCATCGCGTTAGCAGAAGCGCAAGGGGGGCGCGCCATCATTGGGTCTGCGCTGCTCGACGAAGTCACCTCACTGGTGGAGTGGCCTGAGCCGATTTCCGGACGATTTGAGGAGCGTTTTCTCACGCTGCCCAGAGAAGTCTTAATCGCCACACTGCAGGACCATCAGCGCTATTTTCCGGTAGAGGATGCGAGCGGTCGTCTGACCCCGTTGTTTATTACCGTTGCAAATATTGTGAGCCGATCGCCGGAGGAGGTACGCCGCGGCAATGAACGCGTCGTACGCCCGCGCCTTGCGGACGCCGCATTCTTTTGGGATCAGGATCGGCGCTCCTCGCTTGCGGCACGCATAGAGCAGTTAAAGAGCGTCACCTTCCAGGCGCAGTTAGGCTCCTATCACGCCAAGAGTGTTCGTGTTCATCGCCTAGCCCACTTGCTGGCAGAGCGCTTGGGCGCGGATCCGGCATTGGCGTCGCGTGCAGCAGATTTGGCGAAATGCGATCTTCTGACGGGGTTGGTGGGTGAGTTTCCGGAGCTACAAGGCACGATGGGCGCCTATTACGCGGCGGCGGATGGTGAGTCACCGGCGGTGTCCACGGCACTCGCAGAGCAGTACCTGCCACGATTTGCCGGCGATGCGTTACCGGCCAGTCCCATCGGCACCGTGCTAGCCCTCGCCGACAAACTCGATACCATCGTGGGCGCCTTTGCGATTGGGCAGAAGCCGACCGGTGCAAAAGACCCCTTTGCTGTACGACGAGCGACCCTCGGGGTGCTGCGGATCCTGCTCGAGGGCCGCTTGACGCTCGATCTACCCGCCTTGGTGGGCGCTGCTTATGCGGCGGTCGAAGCGGACTTGCTGGCCCAACTGAAGCCGCGCGCGGAGGGACAGAAAGCACCGCCCCCACTTCCGTTAGCAGATACGGTGATACGCGAAGTATGCGATTACGCATTCGAACGGTTGCGTTCGGTGTATCTGGAGTCGGGCGCCGGTATCACCAGTGAACTTTTTGACGCGGTTTTGGATCGGCGGCCGGCGTCGCCATCCGACTTTGATGCCCGACTGCATGCGCTCGCAGAATTCATGACACTCGACGGTGCTGCGGCGCTCACAGGGGCCAACAAGCGTATTGCCAACATTTTACGTAAAGCCAGTCTCGCGCAAGCTGTACCACTGGATGCTGCCTTGTTTGAGGTGACGGCGGAAAGGGACCTAGCGACCGCATTGGCTTCGGTCGGGCCATTAGCAACCCGCTGTATTGAGACCCAGGATTACCGCGGCGCGTTAAGCCATCTGGCGACTTTACGTCCAGCGGTCGACGCCTTTTTCGACGGCGTGATGGTGAATGCAGAGAATGCCGCGGTGCGGAATAATCGGCTCGCACTATTGGCCGCGGTGCAGCAGTTATTTCTCGCCATTGCGGATCTTTCCCGCTTACCCGGTTGAGCTGTCAGGCCCCGGTCATCCGGGGCCTGCTACGCCAGCGCTAGGTTTTTGGCTTAGACTGCCACCATGCAGTGGCTCCGCTCATTAATCTTTACGACGTTCTTCTTCGCGTCGTCAGTTTTTTTCGGTTTCATCATTGTCTGCGCCGGTGTGTTGCCCTATCCACAGCGGTTCGCCTTGGCGCGCGCGTGGGGACTTACGCAACTCTGGGCAGTCCGCGTGCTGTGCGGTCTGCACTACACCGTCGAAGGTGAGCACCACATCCCTGCAGGGGCGCACATCGCCTTTTGGCGGCATTCGTCAGCCTGGGAGACGATGGCACAGGCGGTGGTCTTTCCGGCCCAGGCTTGGGTGCTGAAGCGGGAGATTCGTTGGATCCCCTGCGTCGGTTGGGCCACGATGTGTTTAAAGGCCATTGCGATAGACCGTAAGGCTCACACCGCCGCCGTCATGCAAGTAGTCACCCAAGGGCGCGCGCGGTTGGCCGCGGGTATTTGGGTAATGGTGTTTCCGGAGGGGACCCGAGTGGGCGTAGGTGAACGACGACGCTACGGCCTGTCGGGTGCGATGCTCGCCACCCAGTCCGGCGCGAAAATTGTGCCTGTTGCGCACAACGCCGGGCGCTTCTGGGCACGACGCGGGCTGCTGAAGCAGGCCGGCACAATCCGCGTGGTGATCGGGCCACCGATCGAAGCGGCGGGACGTGACGCACGCGTGGTGACCGAAGAGGCCCGCGCTTGGATTGATGCCAAAGTCGCTGAACTCGGCGGCTAGAAAGCCGCCGAGCGCACCGCTAAATCGCTCGGTGTGCGATTTTAGATATCGAGATTGGCAACCGCCAGCGCGTTCTTCTCGATGAACTCCCGTCGCGGTTCCACCTGATCACCCATCAGGGTCGTAAACAAGTCGTCGGCGGCTACCGCATCCTCAATGCGCACCTGGATAAGGCGACGCGTCTGCGGATTGATCGTGGTGTCCCACAACTGATCCGGATTCATTTCACCGAGACCCTTGTAACGCTGAATCGTTTGGCCACGGCGGGCCTGCTCCATCAACCAAGAGATCGCGTCTTTAAACGATGCGACTTCACGCTTATCGTTACCCTTGGCAACCAACGCACCGCTTGGGAGCAGTCCTTGCATCGCAAGGTTGAGCTCGGCGATGCGCTTGTACTCCGCGGAGTCGAAGAATTCGCGCTGGATGTGCTTCTCGGTCGTCAGGCCATGCTGCGTACGATGGATATCTAAACGGACGGGTTGGCCGCCGGCGTTGACTTGCAACTCGACCCGATAGCGACGCGGTTCATGTGCATCCGAATCGGTGTGCGCTTGTAGAGTCTGCGCCCAGTGAGCGAGGAACGTGGCGTCGTTGAGATGCTCTGGACGCACGATAGGGACGTACAGCATCGCCTCCAGAATATGCGGATCGTAGCGTCGCGCCCAGCGCGTCAAGATCGCCTGGACCTCAATGTACTGTCTGGCAAGACTCTCTAGGGCCACACCATCCACGATACGCGCAGCGCCGGCCGCATCGGTCGTGTGAATCGCCGCCTCGTCCAATGCATTGCGTAGCAGCAGCGAGTTCAGCTCCGCGTCGTCTTTAACGTAAGTTTCGCTCTTGCCGCGCTTCACCTTGTACAGGGGGGGCTGGGCAATATAGATGTGTCCGCGCTCTATCAGCAGAGGCATCTGACGATAGAAGAAGGTCAGCAAGAGGGTGCGAATATGGGCACCATCGACGTCGGCGTCAGCCATCAGGATGATACGGTGATAGCGTAGCTTGGCGACGTCGAAGTCGTTGCGTCCGATGCCACAGCCGAGCGCTGTGATCAGCGTGCCGACCTCGGCGCTTGCGAGCATTTTGTCGAAGCGTGCTTTTTCGACGTTGAGAATTTTGCCTTTCAAGGGCAAGACTGCTTGTGTACGCCGGTCGCGACCTTGCTTGGCACTGCCGCCTGCCGAGTCGCCCTCGACCAGGAACATTTCGCAGAGGCTCGGATCTTTTTCCTGACAGTCGGCCAACTTGCCTGGCAAGCCGGCAATATCGAGCACGCCTTTACGGCGGGTCATTTCACGCGCTTTTCGAGCAGCTTCTCGCGCACGAGCGGCGTCAACGATTTTAGCGACAATCGCTTTCGCTTCACTAGGGCGCTCTAAGAGGAAGGCTTCGAGACGTTGGGCAACCGCAGATTCCACGATGCCCCGAATCTCGCTCGATACCAACTTGTCTTTGGTTTGTGAGGAAAACTTCGGGTCGGGCATCTTCACGGACAAGATGGCCGTCATGCCCTCGCGGACATCGTCTCCCGTCATGTCGATTTTTTCTTTCTTCGCCGCACTCTCAATGTAATCGGAGAGCTTGCGTGTTAAAGCTGCGCGAAAGCCTTGCAGATGCGTGCCGCCATCCTTCTGCGGAATGTTGTTGGTATAACAGAACATCGATTCCGCGTAGGAGTCGTTCCACTGCGCTGCGACTTCAACAGTGATCGGGCCGTGCTGATCGCGGAAATAGAAAACGGTTTCATGCACCGGTGTCTTGCCACGATTCAAATGTTTGACGAAGGCGCCGATTCCGCCTTCGTATTCGAAGACGTCACGGCGCTCGTCACGTTCATCGATCAATTCAATTCGCACGCCAGAATTCAGGAACGACAACTCGCGCAATCGGCGACAAAGAATTTCGTAACTGAACTGGATGTTCGTAAACGTTTCTGCGCTGGGTTTAAAGCGCAGTGTCGTGCCGCGTTCTTCGGTTGGTCCGATCAACGTCAGCGGGTGCAGGGGGACGCCGTGGAGATATTCTTGGCGGTGCATTTGGCCTTGGCGGCCAATCGTTAAGGTCAGCGATTGGGAAAGCGCATTGACGACCGAAACGCCGACACCGTGTAAACCGCCGGAAACCTTGTAGGAGGTGTCATCAAATTTGCCGCCCGAGTGCAATACGGTAAGGATCACCTCTGCAGCAGAGACGCCCTCCTCGGGATGGATATCCACCGGAATGCCGCGGCCATTGTCGGACACGGTCACGGACTCGTCGGCATGCACGGTCACGACCACTCGGTCGCAATGACCCGCCAATGCTTCGTCAATGGCATTATCGACGACTTCGAAAACCATGTGGTGCAAGCCGCTGCCGTCATCGGTGTCGCCGATGTACATACCTGGTCGCTTTCGCACCGCGTCAAGACCCTTTAAGACCTTGATTTTACTGGAATCGTAGACGTCGTTTTCTGACATGCGAGTATCCCGTCTGGTTCGGCCCTCAGTATAGCATTCAAGGGCTTAACGAGCCCGTCTGGTGTACGGCAGGTCGCGTGACAGGGGCAGGAAACCAGAACGAGTCTCTTTTAAGAATGCGCTGCGTTGAGCGAAACACTGCACTGGCAAAAGCGCTTAGGGATAAAAGTTATCCACAGGTTACCCACAGGCGGGGGTCACTTTGCCACGTTCCACGTGGAACATCGCACCCGGATCACCTAGCGCAGCGAGATCCGGACGGAGGGACGTCACGAACAACTGACTGGAAAGTCCGCGCACGATGGCAAGAAGGGCTGCAAGTCGGGTGCCATCTAACTCAGCGGCAGGATCATCCAACAGTAAGGCGCCCCGCCCCGGGTGTTTCAACTCCTGGACACTGAGTTGCGCCAAAATAAGCGCAGCCGCCAGTAGCTTTTGTTGGCCACGCGATACGCGCTCCTTTGCCACCAATCCGTCTACACGAATCGTAATATCTGCGCGATGCGGGCCAACATGCGTGAGGCCCAACTTAGAGTCGCGCTCCCGACTCTTCTCCAATGCAACTGGGAAATCGTCTTCCTGCGCCCAACCTGGCGCATAGGTCGCCCGCACATCAGCGCCTAGTAGCTGACCGCCCATCTGACGCAGGGGTTCTGCCAACGCCTCGAGATAGCGGCGGCGCAGCGCATCCAGCTTAGCGCCCGAGTCCAACAGCTCTAGATCCCACACCGAGGCACTAGGAGGAGCCGCAGGGAGCCGCAACGCGGCATTGCGTTGCCGCAGCGCGCGGTGGTACCGCTGCCAGACCTCCATAAAGGAATGTTCCACGTGAAACACTCCCCAGTCTAAAAACCGCCGTCGCCGTTGCGGCCCCTCCTCAAGAAGCTTGTGCACCTCCGGATCAATGATCTGCGGCGGAAAAAAGTGGGCTAAGGCCGCGGCGGATGACGCTGGCGCACCGCCAACCCGTATTTCCGTCCCCTGCCGACGGCCACCCACCCCCAAGACCGTCTGCAATCCGCCTTGATCGACCCAACCGACCAACCTGAAGCCCTCTTGCCCCTGCCGGATCAAACGATCGAGACGCCGGGTCCGGAAAGAACGCCCCCGCCCTAGAAAAAAAAGCGCCTCGAGGAGACTGGTCTTCCCCGAGGCGTTTTCACCGACAAACAAGTTATAACGCGCGTCGAACGCTAAACGCACCCGCTCGAGGCAACGGAAATCGTCGATCTCGAGCTTTGCGAGGGTCATTCTCCGATCAAAGTCGCATCGGCATCACAACATAACGACTCGAACCACCGCCGGGTGCACGCAGCAGGCAACTGCTATTCGAATCCGTTAAACCGAGCTCGACCTCGACCCCATCCAGGGCCGCAAGGGCATCGAGGAGATAATTCACGTTAAAGCCGACCTCAAACTCTTCACCCTCGTAAGCGACTTCGACTTCTTCCTCGGCCTCTTCCTGCTCGGGATTATGGGCAGTGAGCACCAACAGATTTGCGCGTAAGGCTAACCGGATGCCGCGGTACTTTTCGTTGGCTAAGATGGAAGTCCGGTGTAAAGCACGACGCAATGCTTCACGATCCGCTTTCACAAGCCGACCAGGAGCGGCCGGAATCACGCGGCCATATTCCGGAAATCTTCCATCGATTAGCTTCGAGGTGAAGCGAATATCGCCGATCGTGACGCGAATGTGGTTGTTACCAACCTGCAGTGCTGCCACGCCTTCGTTTCCGATCAAACGCTGTAACTCGAGTACACCTTTGCGCGGCACGATCACTTGATGCACACCTGGCTTTAAGGCCATCTCAATCTCGCTTAAAGCCAGACGATGGCCATCAGTCGCTACTGTTCGCAGCATTTTTCCATCTGACTCGAGCAACATACCATTCAGGTAATAGCGCACGTCTTGCTGTGCCATAGAGAAATGCGTTTTCTCCAGCAATCCCCCTAACGCACTTTGATCGAGGTCAAAAGTGAGTTGCGGGTTGATCTCTTCCACAGCGGGGAAATCGACCGCTGGCAGGGTCGTCAACGTAAACCGACTTTTACCAGCGCGAACGACCACTTTGTCGCCATCCAGAGCAAACGTCACTACCGACTTCTCCGGCAGGGCCCGAATGATGTCGAGAAACTTCCGACCCGGCACCGTGATATCGCCTGCCGCCTGGACTGTCACGTCCCCACCGGCAACCAATTCCACTTCCAAGTCCGTCGCCGTGATGGCTAACCGACCGTTCTTGGCTGAAAGGAGAACGTTCGCGAGAATAGGCATCGTCTGGCGACGTTCAACGACGCCAATAACAGCCTGTAGTGGTTCAAGAATACGTTCGCGTTCACTGGTGAATTTCATCGTGACACCTTCGGCGTAGGCCGATCCGATTCGAAGTGCAGTCTTTAATCTTAATTCTTATTACCTAGGAATTCAGACTACTGCTGTTGCAGTAGAGGATCTGAATATCACTGGATAACCTAAAAAACTTTATATTTATCAACAAAATACGACAAGTATAAGTGCCTCATAAGCAGGCTATCAACATGCTGCCATGCTGTGCGTGGCCTGTGGATATCTTGCCATGATTTTAGTGCAGGCAAAGAGTACACAACTTATCCACATCATCCAGTCAATGTTCTCAACAGGTTTGCGTAATCCTCATCGATACGTCGTTCTTCCACCCGTAGGTCACGAATCCGCCTGCACGCATGCAACACGGTCGTATGATCCCGGCCCCCAAACGCATCGCCTATTTCCGGTAGCGAATGCGTAGTGAGTTCCTTCGCTAGCGCCATTGCAACCTGGCGTGGTCGCGCAACGGAGCGACTCCGCCGCTTAGACAGCAATTCTGCAACACGCAGCTTGTAGTACTCCGCGACCGTTTTCTGGATGTTTTCAATCGTAACGAGCTTTTCCTGCAGAGCGATCAAATCCTTCAGCGCTTCTCGCGCAAATTCGATCGTGATGGGTCGCCCCGTAAATTGCGCGTTAGCGGCAACTCGTCGCAGGGCACCTTCCAACTCCCGCACGTTCGACCGGATCCGTTTGGCTATAAAAAAAGCTACTTCGTCGGGTAGTGCCACGTGCGCCAACTCTGCCTTGCTCATCAGGATGGCAACGCAGGTTTCGAGATCTGGTGGCTCAATCGCGATAGTGAGCCCCCAACCAAAGCGCGACTTCAGTCTCTCTTCGAGACCGTTGACCTCTTTCGGATAGCGGTCGCAAGTGAGGATCACTTGTTGCTGTCCTTCGAGCAGGGCGTTGAAAGTATGAAAAAACTCTTCTTGCGAACGGTCTTTGCCGGCAAAGAACTGGATATCGTCGATTAACAGCGCATCCAGTGACCGATAAGCCACCTTGAAGTCCGCCATGGTGTTGTGTTGCAGCGCACGCACCATGTCGCCGACGAACCGCTCCGAGTGCACATAGGCCACTTTCGCGTCGGGGCGTCGGGCCTTAATCTCATTCGCTACGGCCTGCATCAGATGGGTCTTGCCTAACCCCACACCGCCGTAAATAAATAACGGGTTATAGGCAACACCGGGATTATCTGCCACTTGGCGCGCGGCGCCCTTGGCCATCTGGTTGCTCTTGCCTTCCACAAAATTATCGAAGGTGAACTCCGGATTAATGCGCGCGCCGATCACTGTGGGGATCGCCCGAGTCGAGTTCCGCGCGCCGAAGGATGTTCCTGGTGGCCCGGTCGCACCCGGCGCCTCCTCGGGCGGGGCGCTCTTTGCGGGACGACTTCCGACTTCCAATGTGATCTGGGGCAACAACTCGTTCTCCGGCACTTGCGCGGAGACCAACTCGAGAATCCGTGGCAGAACGTGCTGCCGAACCCAGTCCACCCCATATTTATTCGGCGCAAGCAGCCGCAATTCGCCCGCGCCGCCAGAGGCCTGTAAAGGCCGAATCCACGTATTAAATTGCTGCTCAGCGACCTCGGCTTCGAGATGGCGCAGACACAAATTCCAGAGATCGTCTGCGGATGCCATGGACGGGTGTCGGGCTGACTTAATGAGGGAACGGATCGGGAGTCTATAACGACCCTCGACCGACCCTCCAGTCTTTTGACCCGCATCGCCCGTTGACAACTCTCACGGCCCCCGTTAAATTGCCCGGCTCTGGCCGTAAAGCGGCACTACTTTGTTTTTTCGGACGATTTCGCCATGAAGCGCACATACCAGCCGAGCACCATCCACCGCAATCGTACGCACGGTTTCCGCGCGCGTATGGCGACGAAGAAGGGCCGGCAAGTCCTCGCGCGGCGTCGCGCGAAGGGCCGCAAGCGCCTGATCCCGTAATCGGGGCCCGCATCGCGCGGGCGGCCGGCAACTACTCGCCGTGACCGGTACCCACAGTTTTCGCCCCCATCACCGCCTGCACGCGGGCGCTGAGTTTGATCGCGTCTACCGCCAGGGTCGACGAACTGGCGACAATCTTTTTGCAATCAATGCGTTAGACAACGCCTACGGACACGCCCGGTTAGGCATGTCAGTCAGCTACCGCAGTGTGGGCAAAGCCGTCCGTCGCAATTATCTGCGCCGCCTGATCCGCGAAGTGTTCCGCCACGCACAACCGGCCTTGCCGGCTCTCGATTACGTCGTGACCAGCCGTCCCGGCGCCCGCGAGGCGTCCGAACCGGATATCGTACGCAGCCTTGAACGCCTAATTGCCGAGGCGACGCGCCGCTGCACTGCCGCGCGCCCGACCCCATGAGCCCCCTCGCGCACCTGGCCCACGGGCTGATCCGATTTTACCGGTACTGCATCAGTCCAATGCTCGGTGCCAACTGCCGCTACTATCCCTCGTGCTCTGCCTATGCCCTCGAGGCCCTCGAGGTGCATGGCGCGGCTCGGGGTAGCTACTTAGCTGCTCGACGCATCGCCCGCTGCCACCCGTGGCACGCGGGCGGTTACGATCCCGTTCCGGCCGACGCCCCCAAGGCGCAGCCCCCTGCTGATGGAACCTAAGAGTCCCCATGGATAACCAACGTCTTTTCGCTCTGGCCGGCTTAGGCCTTTTGCTGTTCGTGAACTACCAAACCTGGCAGCACGATTACGCACCACCGCCGGCCCCCACAGCGCAGCAAGCGCCTGCTGCGGCGACGGCACCCACCGCCTCCGCTTTCCAAGGAGCCGCGCCCGGGACGGGTGCACCGCCGAGCGGGTCAGCGCCCGCGGTTGCGCCAACGCCCGTGGCGACGTTACCTGCAGCGTATACCGCAGCGGCCGGTACCGATGTACACATTCGTACCGATGTACTCGATCTCGTGGTGAACACCGCCGGCGTCGAAATCCGCGGCGCGACCCTCAACCACTACACGATGTCGGTTGAACAGAGCGATGCCTTCGTGCAGTTGTTACGACCCACAGGTACCGATGGGATCGCTGTACTGCAGTGGGGTCTGGCGGGTGCCGGCGCCGTGTCCGCCCCCGACGCCATTTACTCGACTCCCGCCACCGACTACGCGCTGGGTGAAGGGAAAGAGACGTTAGACGTGCCCTTCAGTTGGAAGGGCGACGATGGCATTACCGTGACACGTTCGATCCACCTGACGCGTGGCAGTTACGCGATTGGGCTTGCGCAGACGGTTCGCAACGAAGGCACTACCCTCTGGCGTGCACGTCCGTATGCACAGTTTGTGCATCACTGGACCAAAGTCGATCGCTCTATGTTTAATCCGGCCACCTACTCTTATCAGGGGCCAGCCGTCTACAACGGCAAGAAATATCAGAAACTCGCGGTTGAAAAGCCCGACGTTGATCAACTGCCGAAAGGCGCCATCACGGACGGTTGGATAGCGGGCCTGCAACATCACTTTGTCACGGCGATTGTGCCGGATCCCAAGAGCCCGACCGAATACTCGATGACGGTAGCCAACGGTGACTATCGTCTGTCTACACTCGGCGCTTGGCAGGAAGTCGCTCCCGCTGCAACCGCTGCCTACACCACGCAAATCTACATCGGCCCCAAACTGCAGGACCAACTCGACGCGGTCGCACCGAAGTTGGACCTCACGGTCGACTATGGCACTTTGACCGTGATCGCCAAGCCGCTCTTCTGGTTGCTGTCGCAGGTCCACAAACTGGTCGGCAACTGGGGCCTGGCGATTATTCTGGTGACGCTGATCATCAAGGCGATTTTCTATCCGCTCGCCCAGACTAGTGGTCGCTCCATGGCGCGCATGCGCAACATCGCGCCGCGCGTCAAAGCACTACAAGAGCGCTACAAAGACAATCGCGAAGATCTCGGCAAACAGATGATGGAGTTGTATAAGCGAGAGAAGGTCAATCCGCTCGGCGGATGCCTGCCGATGCTGGTGCAAATACCGGTCTTCATGGGCTTTTACTGGGTGCTGCTCGAGAGCGTCGAGATGCGCCAGGCGCCATTTTTTGGCTGGCTGCATGATCTGTCCGTAAAGGATCCGTACTTTGTACTGCCCGCACTAATGTGTGCCGCGATGTTTGGGCAGTTCAAATTGAACCCCGCACCACCGGATCCCATGCAAGCCAAAGTATTTGCGATCATGCCGTTCTTCATGACCGCGATGATGATGTTCTTCCCTGCCGGCTTGGTGCTCTATTGGATTACTAATACCGGCTTGTCGATTGCTCAGCAGTGGCACATCAACAAGGTCGTCTCGGAAGAAACCACGAAGGTTCGCAACTAACGCAGTGCTGTTATGTCCTCGGAACGCACCGACGACACGATCGTAGCGATCGCGACGCCGCCCGGTCGGGGCGGCGTCGGTATGATCCGAATTTCCGGATCCTTGGCGTTCCCCATTGCGACCACGATAGCCGGCTCTTTGCCCTCCCCGCGCACGGCCACCTATCGCGCACTTCACGATGCCACAGGACCACTGGATAGTGGACTCGTGCTGTGCTTTGCAGCTCCGCGCTCCTACACCGGTGAAGATGTCGTCGAGTTGCAGTGTCACGGCAGTCCCGTGGTGCTCGATTTGCTGGTACAGCGCGCGTTAGAGCTGGGTGCGCAACCTGCAGCACCGGGTGAATTTACGCAACGCGCCTTTTTGAATAACCGACTCGATTTAGCTGAAGCCGAAGCAGTTGCTGATCTCATCGACGCCCGATCCGCCGCCGCCGCCCGCGCCGCGCAACGTTCCCTCTCAGGCGAATTTTCCCGCAGGGTCAGCAAACTTGCGCTCGCTATCGAACAGCTACGCATAGAGGTAGAAGCCAGCATCGACTTTGTCGAGGAGGATCTGCAATTACAGGAGGAGGCCGGTATCCGTTCGCGCCTTGAACACGTACGTACGGATATAGCCGAGTTAGTCGCCGCAGCTGGTCAAGGCCGTTTACTGGCAGAGGGTTGTAGCGTCGTGATCGCCGGCCGTCCTAATGCCGGCAAGTCGAGCCTCTTGAATGCGTTGAGTGGCACGGATGCTGCCATTGTGACCGACCAACCAGGCACGACGCGTGATGTGCTACGCGAACAGATCCAAATCGATGGGCTGCCCGTGACCTTGCTCGATACGGCCGGTCTGCGGGATGCGACCGACTTAATTGAGGCGGAAGGCATTCGTCGGGCCAAGGCATCGATTGCCGCTGCCGATCACGTCCTCTATCTCGTCGACGCCAGTGATACGGAAGCGGTAGCCGCGTCTGCTGACGAGATGGCGGCTTTCGCGCGGGAGGCGACAACTACGGTGGTCTATACGAAGGTGGACTTGGTCTCCAGCACCCCAACGGGGGGCCTGTCCATTTCTTTAAAAACCGGTGCCGGCCTTTCCGCACTGCGCGCGCAGCTCCTGCAACTACTGGGGTATACCGGTACCAACGAGAGTGTCTTGAGTGCGCGCCGCCGTCACCTTGATGCGCTCAATCAAACCCGTCAGTGTCTGGATACTGCGATTCGGCAGGCAGCGGTCGGTGCCACGGACCTGTTGGCCGAGGAGCTGAAGTTAGCCCATGCCGCCTTGGGCGCCATCACGGGCAGGCTGACGAGTGATGAATTGCTAGGGAAAATATTTGCCTCGTTTTGCATCGGCAAGTAACGTTCGCAAAATCTAGGGAATGCGAAAGTAAGCCATGGACGGCAGTCGCCTCACGCAGAGTGAGCGGGTCGGCTACCGCCCAGGGTTGCGACAGCCCCCTGCTCCGACGCTCTCTACATTGCGACTGCATTTGCCGATTTAACTTAATTTCGTGAATTTTTTGTGACGGTCATCAAATCGCAGTGACCGGCAGATTATCGTTCTCCCGCTTACGAACAGCCAGCCGAACAGGTAGGCGTTGGTAAGCACGTGCCCCGCGGCCATCGAAGCAGCACTCGAACCCGGATCACAAATTTTTCATCCTTAACAGGGGATCTGTACATGAAACTTGTTTCTCGTCTTGTCGTTGCCGCCGTAATGGCAGCTGTAAGCGGTGCCTCGCTCGCTTGCACCACCCCATTCAAAATGGTCACTATGCCGAAGGGCACGACCATCAATACCATTCTGAATGGCGCTAACACCGCGACGAATCCTTACGCTGGGTTTTTCTACGGTTACCAGAACCAGCTCTACACCGGCCTGTCCACTGGCATCGCTGCTATCGATCCGGTCACCTCCGTTCCACTCATGACAGAGTTGGGTCTGGATGGCTCAGCGACTGCTAGTAAGTGGACTGTCATCGCTGCCCCGGATGCCTACATGCCGGCGTTTGGTGGCAGCTATGCGCTGTACACCACCGTGATCAACCAAACCACCGTGCAGCAGATCGTTGCCGGCTACTCGGTTATCCCGAGTGCGAAGGATTTCCGCGTGGACGATGGTCTGATCAAGGCCTACTCGACGCTTGGTGGCTACAACATCTTCGGTCTGCATGCTTGCGTGGGCCCGAAGGGCGCGACGACCGGTACACTCACCATCAACAACGCACACGTGTTGGCGGCCTATAAGGTCGACAATGGCATCGTGTATGTGGTCGACGGTGTTTCTATCCCGTTGATCTGATTCGGTAGATGTGCAACCGGTCTGGGGATCGATCCCTGGGCTGGTGCTGACGGGCGGCGCTTGCGTCGCCCGTTTTTTTTGGGGCTACCGATCAACGAGGCGTTAGTTCGCCGAGCAGCGCGACAAATGCCTCTGCGTAACCTCTCTGATCACACAGGGCGCTTTCTAGCACCCGTGTCCGGAGTGCCGCGCGCGTGGTGCGCAATGCGGCGACCTCCGCAGCCAGTCCCTGGGCTACCTGCACAAAGGCGGCGCTATCCTCCACACACCATCCACTAAGCCCGGCCGCGCAAAGGATCGACCGCCCCATCCGGGAGGCCGGTGTGCGACCGTATAGGCTAACGACCGGGACGCCCATCCAAAGGGACTCGCACGTTGTCGTGGCCCCGTTATAAGGGAACGTGTCGAGGCTGATATCGACCTCTGCATAGCGCGCTAGATGCGCCTCCCGGGAGACACTCCAATCGGCCATAAGGATGCGTTCCGCACCAATCCCCTGTGCCGCAAACTCGCGCGCTAAGCGTGCCGCCGCAGGCCCCTGTACCGCATCACTTTTAAGCAAGAGAGTGGCATCGGGGATGGCCTTGAGCACATCGGACCACAGCCGAACTGTCACGGCGCTGATCTTGGCGAGTACGTTAAAGGACCCAAAGACCACCGGATCACCTGGTCGTCGTACAGAGAGGGGTAGCGGCGCATCCCCCGGGCCGAAGCAAAAGTAGCTGTGCGGCAGTCTTGCCATCCGGCTCGCCCATGGCAGTGGGGTTTCCGCAGGTGGCGCGACCACGCTGTCGGTGATCCAGTAGTCGACGTTCGGTGAGCCAATCGGCCCGGGATAACCGAGGAACGACGCCTGCACCGGCGCGATGCGCCGAAGAAACAGCGTGGGCCGCGCCGCCGTTGTATGCCCGCCCAGGCTAATCAGCACGTCCAGGTTGGAGTCACGGATCACGGTCTCGAGTGCATCGTCCTGCAGTTCGGCGGCCGCGATAAAACGGTGGACGTTTTGGCGCCACCGTGCGGTGATGTCGTCTTGCGCCGGATCCGTATGAAAGCAATGTAGTTCGATCGCCGAGGTAGGGAGCTGCTCTAGCAGTCCTGCAAGAAAATACCAAACCGAATGGCGGCGGAAGTCGCCGGACACCAAACCCACCCGCAACGGTACCGATGGGTCCCGCGCCACCGTGAGCGGTGTAGGCGCTAATACACCATGACTGGTGGCGAACTGGGCGTGGGCGTGCGCGAGTCCCTGCGCGTCATTCGTTGCATGATGCAAGACCAAGAGTAATAAGCTGTGAGAGCGAGCGTGCGACGGATCCCGTGCGAGGGAGGATTGCAGACGACGCGCGGCGGCGCCCACTTCCCCGCCAGCGAACTCCGCCGACGCCAAATCACAAATAAGTTCCGCGTCAGACGGCTCGAGACTAACGGCTGCCGAAAAGGCCTCGATTGCGCCGGTGTAGTCCCGTAGTGCCGCCAGGGCGCTACCGAGGTTGATCCAGGCCGCAATCAAACGCGGCGCCAATTGGGTGGCTACACGCGCGGCCTCGGCGGCCCCGCGCGCGTCCTGCGTCTCCGCACGAATAGCCGCCAGATTGACCCAAGCCGTGGTTCGAGTAGGCGCGATCGTCGTTGCGCTCTCCAGCAGCCGGATGGCCTCGTCTTGGTGGCCCAACAACTCGGCGACCCGCGCTGCCTCCTCGGTGGCCGCGGCGTCGCCGGCCGAAACCCAAGGAGCCAGTGCCTGCCAAGCGTCGAGCAGTCGCCCTGCCTGCCGTAATCGCACGGCATCCGAGATGCTGATCGGCTTTTCACTCATCGGGCCGCACCTTTGGGGCCGACGTAAATCCCTGTGGTGTTGAGCGTGACTTCCACCATGCCAACACCCGGGCGCAGCAGCGAAATCTTGACCGGGCGCCCAGAGCGAATTTCATCAGGAAATAACTCCAGGTTATCCTGCGTCAACGCAAAACCGTTGACCCCCATGATCGAGTCGCCCGCCTTGAGGCCCATGTGTTCGAATGCATAGGCGTTGCCGTTCGGATTGACGACCAGTCCGCGATAGGCCTCATCACTGAGTAGGGGTTCGGCCCGAAAAACGCTCGCCAATGGCGCCAACGCGGAGGTGACACGGGCCTTGAGTTCCTCGCCTGAGGGCTCGTTTGGGGACGCGATCGCATTGGCAGAGGACAGTGACTCGTCGCCACCACCTAACGCACCGTAGCCGCCGGCCGTTCGAGGTAGGGGCAAAGACAACAACCGCCCGTCCTGTTCAACCACGATGTGATCTACAAAGACCGCAGACAGCCGGCCTGCGCCTACCGCGCCCCCTACGGCGACCAACCGGGCCTGACCGCTTACCGACACGATAGCGAAACCCAGATGCTCTGCGCCTAAGAAAGCCAGAGTGCCCGTTAAGGTGAGGGGGCTCGACGTTGCGGCGCCAACGATCTCTGTCCCGCCGGGAGCAGCAGCAGGGGCTCCAAACAGCGCCGTTAAATTCCTCGAAACTGCCTGTGGGGAGCTAAAAGACGTGACGGTGCCCCTCGCGGGCGGGGCCATAAAACGGTCGCTCCACCAATAGGCGTCGACCCCTAGCCCAACCACCACCACGAAGGCGCAAACCCACCGGGGACCCGGCATCGCAGCGAGTCGGTTGCGAAGGGTAGCGGAGGGATGAAAGCGCATGTTGGGTCCCGAGTAAGCGACCCATGGTGCCCGGCGCAGGTGACGGGATCATTGCGGTCCCCATTTGTCATAACGGCCACGACTTCAGAAAACTTCATCTAGCGGTCGCAGGACTGTCACTTAACGCCGATACCTTGGCGGGGCTGCTTCACAGGCCCGGATGCGCGATGCCTTGTACGTCGTGTTCCAGAATCCTTCCATACTTCACAGGGGAAATCATGAATTTCAAGCTTAAAACTGCCGTGCTGGCTGCGTTAGCCATCGGGGCTTCCGGCGCCGCCTCTGCGGTCGATATCAGCACGGTTACCGCTGCTTCGATCCTGTACAGCTCCGGCTCGACGGCCATCGACCCCGTACTGACCGATTACTTCATCAACTCGACCACGAACGCCGCGATCTGCTCCGGCTCGATTGATGTGTACTCCTCCACCGTACCGCCGAAGTTCACCGCGATCGCTTGCACAGCCAACGCTGTGACGACCGGTCTTGCTGCGGGCACGAATATCGCGATCATCAAGGAAGACAATGCCGGCTCCTTGAACGGCATCTCGGGCCTGATGAACACCAGCTTTGCCGGCAGCCCGTACACGACCGGCGGCCTACAATTCCCGACCGTCTCCCAGCTCGCGAACACGGCGACCTTCTGCACGACGGCCGCTAAAGCGGCCGGTTCGGGCCTCGCCGCCTACACGCTGCACACTTGTGGCACTGCTACGACCGCGGCGAAGGTCACCCCAGCGCTCGGCTTCGCGGACGTTGAAGCGGCATTGTTTGCCGTCAGTGCAACAGCTCCGGTCGCCCTAACGGCCACCCAGACCGTCATCGTGCCGTTTGCGCCCGCGGTGTCGCTCGGCTTGTATCACGCCCTCCAGTCCGTGCAGGGCAAGACGGTCGGTTCAGAGCTCGTGGCGGACATGCCGTCGCTGCCGCGTTCCGTGTTCAGCGGTATCTACTCCGGTCAGGTTACTTCGTGGGCCACCGTGCAGGGTACGTCGGGCAACGCCGTCAGCGCGCAGAGCGTTCAGTTCGGCATTCTCTCGGCCGGCGCCACGGTGGCCGGCACCGTCTGGGCTGGCACCTCCACGGCGACTGGTCTGACGACCGCCCCATCGGCGACCGCTGCCAATGCCAATGTCTACATCTGCCGCCGCGGCACCACCGCCGGCACCGAGAAGGCGACGGAGTGGTTCTACAACGATATCGGCTGCGCGAGCTTGGCACCGTATGCCTTCCTCTCCGCCTCGTCGGCGATCACGACCACCCTGTGTGCGACCGTTGCGACCGACGGCTGCAGCTGGACGTCTGCGATTGCTGCGTTGAATCCGGTCGTGTTCCCTGGCAACGGCACGGGCGACTTGCTGGACTGTCTCGTTGGCAATGATCAGGCGGGTCACTTCGCTGTAGGCTTTGCCTCGATCGATAACGCGCCGGGCGGCCCGTCGGGTCAGCAGTCGAAGACCGCGCGCCAGAACTGGCGCTACATTCGTATCGACGGCACGGTGCCCTCGATCGAAAATACGGCAGCTGGTAAGTACGACTACTTTGCGCAGTCGTTCGCCTACGCCGCACCGACCACCGTGACCTGGGCGGCTACCGGCAACGCGGCCACGCTCTTGAAAGCCATCACCACGGGCAATGGAACCGGCCCGATCTCGATCGGCTCGCCGGCTGCTGTCGCCGCCGTCAACTCCGGCAAGAAGTGGGCGTCCGACGCGGCGAAGACCGTTTCGTTGTTTAACGGTGGCGCGTTGGTTATTCCGGGGACCACGAACGGAACAGCTGTTGCGGCGCCGAATTTGGCGAATGCGACGGCTGTGACGTTTGCGGCCAACCCGGTATCGACGGTGTTTAAAGCGAAGGCGGGTGCAGTGAACAACTGCCTCCGTCCGATCGTGTATTCGACGGGCACGCAGGTGGGCACACCGGCTTACGCCACGCCGTAAGACCGTCGCAACGGCTAGGACCGCTTGCAATGAGAGGCGGTCCCGGTTGAACGACAGGGAAGTTGGCAGGGCATCCGGACGAAAGTCCGGGTGCCCTTGCTTTTTGGCAACGATGCCGCCCTCCCTGGGCACGAAAACACCGGCACCGTAATCACCCTGTAACCGGTGGTTGGCATCCTTTTGACTTAACACCGGTGGCCCTTGCGGCGTCGTTGGGCACTAGGGTGTCCCGTGACCCAGGACGGCTGCAGACCAAATGCGGGGGCTTTTCCTAGTCATGCGCCGATTTCCGTTCGCCGCGACGTGCCTGCTGATTTTGTGCGCCCTAGGGGCGGTTGCGCACGCCGAGGAGCGTACGCCGTCGGGTGCCGTCGATGACGCCTTTGATGTGTGGGAATTCCGGGTCCTCGGCAATACCACATTGGACGAGCGGGCAATTGAGTCGGCCGTCTATTCGTTTTTGGGCGAGCACAAGACCATTGCCACTGTGGAAGCGGCGCGCGATGCGTTGGTCGCAGCCTACCGCGAGGCGGGGCTTGGCACCGTCCTTGTGGATATTCCTGAGCAGACGGTGGATGACGGCGTTGTCCGACTGCAAGTGACCGAGGGGCGTGTGGAAAAGGTGCGCATTGCCGGCGCGCGCTATTACTCGGAACGCAGGATTCTTGAGAGCCTGCGGTCGATCAAAGCCGGCTCGGTACCTAAACTGCCCGCGTTCCAGCAAGAATTAACCGACCTTGCGCAAGAGGCGCGCGACCGCCAAGTCGTTCCTGTTCTCAAGCCTGGTTCGACGCCGGGCACTGTAGAAGTGGATTTGGCGGTGCAGGATCGACTGCCATTACATGCTTCGCTCGAATTTGATAATCGCTATACGGCAGACACGACGCCACTGCGCATGATCGCGAGCGTGTCCTATGAAAATCTGTTTCAGCGCGCTGAAACGATATCCCTCATGCTGCAAACGTCTCCCGAGGATACGTCGCAGGTCAAACTCGGCGTGCTCAGTTATGCCGGCCATACGCCATGGAAAGCCGTGTCGTGGTCCGGCTATGCGATTCGCTCCGATAGTAATGTAGCGGCCGCGGGCACCCTCGCGGTGATCGGTAACGGCAGCATCTACGGCTTGCGTCTCAATCGCGATCTCGCCTCGAGTGCTACCCGTAGCGCATCGATGAGCATTGGCGTGGACTATAAGGACTTTGGCGAAAACATTCGTCTGGACAAGGACAGTTTGCGCACCCCCATCCGCTATCTGATGTGGACCGCCCAGTTCAGTGCGATGCAACGCACCGACCACTACGACGCGCAGGCCAGTGTGAGTACGCAATTGGGCTTGCGCGGCCTGCTCAATGACGAACGCCAGTTTGCATACAAGCGCGCGAACGCACACGCAGGCTTTGCCTACCTGCGCGCCTCTACGCAAGCGTTCTGGCACTTGCCGAAGGGTTGGTCGGTGGGTGGCCGTCTCAATGCCCAATACGCCGACCAACCGCTGATCAATAACGAGCAGTTCGTTTTTGGCGGCGCCGACACCGTGCGCGGCTACTTGGAGGCGGAAGAACTCGCGGACGCAGGTATCGCGGGTGGCGTGGAATTACGCTTGCCGACCTGGACCCGTGGTCAGTTGCACGGCAATTTATTCTTCTTTACCGATCACGGTATCGGGATCACACAGTTGCCGTTACCTGGGCAACCGGCGCGAGTCTACCTAGACAGTGTCGGTGGTGGTCTCAAGTTTGGACTCGGTAACGAACTCGATGCCTCCTTTGACTGGGCCCTGGCCCGCCACAAGGGTTCGAAGGACTCGCGCACGCCGGTGAGCACGGATCCCCGTTTCGATTTCCTCGTCAAATACAGTTTTTAAGGACGAGACGATGCACCGTACCGAACCCTCGGCCAGAGCCCCCCTTTCGTCACGATCACTGCGTCGGGCTGTGCGTGCGGCCCTGGCGCTATCGTTGGCCGTGCCCCTGTTGGTGGGGGCCACCACACCGACCGGGTATGTGCCGCTCGCACAACCCTTGCCGGTCCCTTGTGCGCCCGGCGCCTGTGGCAGCTTGATTCCTGGCTGGGCCCCGAACGGCGGCGCCACCCTAACGACCCCGACTCCTACGTCCATGACGGTGAATCAGTCGGTACAGAACGTGCTGTTGAACTGGGCCAGTTTCAACATCGACAAAGGCTACTCCGTCAACTTCGTTCAGCCGAACTCGAGCGCGGTTGCGGTCAACCAAATTTGGCAGCAAGACCCCAGTCAGATTTGGGGATCCCTGACCGCAAACGGGACCGTCTATCTTCTAAACCAGAACGGGTTTTTGTTTGGGCAGGGCAGTACGGTCAATGTCAGCAGTTTGGTCGCGTCTAGTCTCGCTCTCAATCCACTCGCAGGTCCTAACGCGTTCGGATTGGCGGGCCTCGGCCCTCTAGGACTGCCCGCCTTTGATTACTACACGCAGATCAATCCCGACGATGGCACGCTCACGACGCTGCCTAGCGGGGATATCACGATTCAGAATGGCGCCTCGATCACCGCCAACGGTGGTCAGATTTTGGTCTTTGCGCCCAATATCAGCAACGCCGGTCACCTCTCCAGTCCGGATGGGCAGACCATTCTGGGCGCAGGTCAGCGCGCGTTTTTGTTGGCCAGTTCCGACCCGACGCTGCGCGGCCTACTCATTGCTGTCGGTGATGGCGGCACTGTCACGAATGCCGGTACCGGCGATGGACTGGGTGGTGTCGGTGACATTGCCGCTGCTCGCGGCAATGTGACCTTGGCCGGTCTTGCCGTGAACCAAAATGGTCGCGTTTCGGCCACCACGACAGTCCGCACGAACGGCTCGATTCGCCTCCAGGCCGGCGATACGCCGGCGACGCAGTTGAATCAGGGCGGTGTGCTGCAGACGGATCGTGTCGGCGCCGTCACGCTCGGCGCTAACAGTGTCACCGCAGTGACCTTGGAGGGCGCGCGTACTGAGAAAACGGTCGATGCGAATGCGCAGCCTAAATCGCGGATTGATATCGCCGGTGGCTCTATTGATCTGCTAGAAAATGCGCGCGTGACCGCCACCAGCGGCAATGTCTCGTTGACCGCGGTTTTGAGTCCGTTTGGCCTGCTGCCGGGCGCTGCCCCCGATGCGGGTCGTATCTATATGGCCGATGGCGCCGTGATCGACGTCTCAGGCGCCGTGGTGCAGCAGTCCGTTTCCGACAATGGATTGCAAGTGCAGTTGCGCGGCAGCGAACTTGCCAATTCCCCGCAGCAGCGCAACGGCGCATTGCGTGGCCAGACGGTGTGGGTCGATCAGCGCTTGCATGGCACTAATCCCGATGGCTCCCTCTGGATCGGTACACCGATCGCTGACCTCATGGGCGATGCTGCTGCTGTACAGCGCGACGTTTACCAACGCAATCTGACCGGCGGCACGGTCACGATGACGAGCAGCGGCGCTTTGATTGCAAGTAGTGGCGCGACGATCAATCTCGCCGGTGGGGCGATTGATTGGCAGGCCGGCTATGTCAAGACCAGCACATTGCTCGGCACGAACGGAGTGGCCTACGACATCGGCTTGGCCGACCCGAACCGCAGTTACGCGGGCACTCTCGACAGCATCACGGCCTCGGATCCACACTGGGGTACGGCCGTTTCTGCTGCTTCGTTTGGTCGCAATCCGAACGGCGTGTGGACGGCCGGCTATATCGAAGGCAAAGATGCCGGCTCACTGACGGTGGTGGCGCCGCACGTGATTTTTGACGGCAAGATTGATGCCTCCATTCAGGTCGGGCCGTTGCAGCGCTATGCGCCTACCGACGTTCCAACGGGTATGCTCTACCGGTGGTCCGATCAGGTGCCGCTAGGCGGGCGACTGGTGCTCGGTAATGGCGGCGCGGTGGGTGATCTGTCGCAGTCCGAATTTCTCGGCGATGTCACCTTTGCCTCTGGTGCAGTTTTACCTGCGCTCAAGAACGACGCTGGAGATGCCTTTAATCCGCTGACCGATCTGCTGCCTGCGGATTTCACTTCACGAATCAATCCCTCCCTGCTGGGTGTCGGCGCGGTGACGCGCCTCGAGGTGTACTCGACCGGTCTGATCAATGTGCCCGCGGGGATTGCCCTAACACCGGGGATCGGCGGATCGATCACGCTCGCGGCCGGTCGGATTGATCTGGCTGGTGCGATCGAGGCGCCGAGTGGTTCGGTGTCGTTGACGGCTGCACCCACCGGCTTTGCCGGTGACCCAGGTATCTATGTAGATTCCGGCGCGAAGATCGATGTCTCCGGCGTCTGGGTCAACGATGGCAATGCCGCGAGCGCAGGACAAGGTGCACCCCTTCTAATCGACGGCGGCGCGGTTACTATCAATGCGCAGTGGGGATCCTTGGAACTGCCGGCCGGGGTCACGATCGCCGCGGACGGTGGCGCGCAACGCACGGCCTCGGGTGGTCTCGTCGCAGGTACCGGGGGCGCCATTAAAATCACTGGCACTGGCCCCAGTGTACTGGGCGCCGATCTCGAGGCCTTCTCGCTATCCAAGGGCGGCAGCCTTGCGCTCTCGCTACCGTCGCTGTGCATTGGCACAGCGGCGTGTGCCGATGGCGCCGCAACCCAACTGGCGCCCTCGCTCTTTACCGATCACGGTTTCGCGAACATTGCCGTCACCGCCAACATGGGGTCCTTGACCGTCGAGGCGGGCACGGATCTGGAACTGATCCAGAAGAACTGGACCCTAGCCTATGGCGCCGCCACCGCGGCCTCGACCACCTCACTGGCGGGCTTGGTCGAAACGACAACGCTGCCGCTCGGCAAGCGCGGTCCGGTCAATCTCACGTTGGCATCGCTAGCGCCGAACAACGGGCAAAGTGGTTATGGCGATCTGACGATCGAGACCGGTAGTCGGATCGTTGCAGATGCGACCGCGACGGTGATTCTCAAATCCGATTCGCGCATCTTCGACAATGGCACGATCATCGCGCCAGGTGGCGTGGTGAAATTGGATCTCGTTGGCGCTTTGTCGCCGCAAGGCTATCGGGCCGACCAGGGTATCTGGGTCGGGCCTGAGGCGACGATTGATGTGTCGGGTACGTTTCTGCCCACACCGAATGCAGCAGAACTCCATCTCGGCACCGTGCTGTCGGGTGGCACGATCAGTGTGCTCGCCGAAGTGGGTTCGCTCTTCTTGATGCCCGGTTCCGTGCTGCGCGCGGACGGTACGCACGCGATGATCGATGTGCGTCTGTCGCCCACGGATCTGGCCTACGCGCACATCGATGTTGCGTCCGCCGGCGGCACGCTCAACCTGGAAGGCGCAGAGACGCTGCAGGTTGCGGGCACGCTATCTGCGCACGCAGGCACTGGGGCTTCGATCACCGGGGCTGCTGCGGCCGGCGGCACGCTGAATCTCCTACTCAATGGCGACTTGACCAATAGCGGTGGTCGGGTGGCCGGGGGCTACCCCGAGACCCCGCGCGTCCTGACGATTACGACCGGTGATGAGACCGTGTTGGTGCCGGAAGGCGAGGCAATCCCGGAGACCCTGAATGGTGTAGGCACGGTCGCTGCCGCGACGATCGAGGCCGGCGGCTTTGATCAGATCGGTCTTGCGGCGGCTACGCTGCTCGAATCCTCGGGCGGCGCCGCGTACCCCGTTGCTCCTGGTACGGTTGCCTTTGCGTCCGGTGTCTCGTTACATCCGGCGCTTTCGTTGACGGTGGATGCCTCCGAGATCATGGGCTTGGGTACTGGCACGATCTCACTCGCCGCGCCCTACCTGACCCTCGGTTCTTTGGATCTCACGGCCCAGTATTCCAATCCTTATCCGCAGACGGGCACCGCCACGCTCGATGTGGAGGCGGGTCGCCTGCTATCGCTGGTAGGCTCGTTGGACCTCAATGGGTTTGCGAGTGCGCGGCTCGCCTCGGGTGGCGACCTGCGCTTAGTCGGTGTGCAGGTGGGTGGTGCGACCAATTGGAGCGGCCAACTCGTGTCGGCTGCGCCGCTCACGCTCGCCGCGCAACAGATCTACCCAGCGACGCTGACCCAGTACAGCATTTCGGTCGCTCCTAGCGATGGCAGCACCGGGGTGTTATCGATTGAGCAGATGACCGGTGCCGCGGCGCCGCTGTACTCCGCTGCGGGCCAACTGACGCTCAATGCAGGCGAGATCAATGATGCCGGTACGCTGCGCGCGCCGTTTGGCACGATTATTTTTAATGCCCCAACCGTCAACTTGCTACCGGGGAGTGTGACGTCGGTGTCCGGAAACGGGCTGACGATTCCCTTTGGTCAGACGCAGGGTGGTTTGTCTTGGGTTTACCCCATTACGCCCTCGCAGTTGCAGGTCTATGGTACGGAGGCCGGTGCGATTCTGCCGCCGTCTAAATCCATCGTGATTAACGCGGCGAGCGTCAATCTGCAGCAAGGCGCGACGCTGGATGTTTCCGGTGGTGGCGACTTGCTCGCGAGTGAGTTCACCTCGGGTCTCGGCGGCACCCGCGACGTGCTCTCCAACCTCGTCAGTCCGGGCTTGTACGCCGTGATCCCGGGCGTGCAGCCGATTGCCGCTCCCATAGATCCCTTGCTCTCCCTAGGCTTCGCCCCCACGGTTGGATCCAGCGTCTACCTTGCCGGTGGTAATGGGCTACCGGCCGGTGTCTATACGTTGCTGCCGGCGCGCTACGCCTTGTTGCCGGGTGCGTATCTAGTACAGGCTGCTCCCGGTTACGCCGATATCTCACCGGTTGGCGCGCAGACGCAATTGAACGGCGGCGTCGTGATGGCCGGCTACCGGACTTGGGGTGAGACGGGTATTGGCAGCACGCGCTACACCGGCTTCCTCGTGATGCCAGGCACTTACGCCAGCAAGCTCGCGAGCTACTCGACTACATCTGCAAGTGCCTTCTTCGCCAACCAATCCGCCGCCAATGGCACTGCGGTGCCGCAACTGCCCATCGACGCCGGTAGCGTGGCCATTGCCGCAACGCTGTCTGCGTCGCTCAATGGGCATATCGATGGCACGCACACGGCGAAGGATTCGCGTGGTAGCGCGCTGGATTTCTCTAGTGCCTACATCTATGTGGGTGATAGCGCGAATGCCCCCGCAGGGTTCGTGGTGCTTGACCCGACCCAGTTGGATTCGATAGGCGCTGATTCGATTCTATTGGGCGCTACCCGTACTGCCACTGCGAATGGTGCGCTGGTCAATATTGGCGCCGACACGGTCATCGTCGGTACGGGTAGCGCACTGTTAGGCAATGAAGTGCTCTTGGCTGCGGCCTCCAATGTGACGATTGAAACCGGCGGTAGCGTCAGCTCGACGGCGGCTGCCCAGACCACGTTCCAACCACTCATTGCGCCCTCGGGTGCCAGTTTCGTCGGCGTGTCCAATGGCAGCCAGAGCTACCGGTATACGGATGGCGGTTATGCCGGTAATGTCACCGTGGCGGTGGGCGCCACCGTCAGTGGTACCGGTACGGTGGCGATGCTATCGGGTGGTACCTTCGACTTTGCAGGTTCTCTGGCCGCCGCCAGCGCGCAGGTGATCCTCGGCGCCACTACCGTCGCGCTCGGCACTGTTTCCGATGGATTCGTTGGACTATCACTGACGCCGAGTCTGCTCGCTGGACTCAACGCCGGTAATCTCGCGCTGTTGTCCCCGACCGAAATTCAAATTTTCGGTCAAGCCAGCTTGGATCTGTCCCATCTCGACGTACTCGCGCCGGGCCTACAGGCGGCCACTGCCGATGCCGCGCTCACCGTCACGGCCGGAACGGTGTCCTTCGGATCCTCGACGCGCAGTGGCGTCACACCGACCTCGGTGCCGGGTAGCGGTACCGTGACCGTGAATGCCGACAAGATCACCTTCTCTGGTGGTGATTTTGTGTTTGACGGCATGGCCACGACGAACCTTACCGCAACGCAGGCCATGATCGCCGGCGGGTCGGGTGTGGTTGCCGCTGCTGGTGACCTGAATCTATACACGCCGGAAATAGTCGCTGCGGGCCCCGTGGCGCTGCGCCTTGCCGCGAACGGCGCGCTGACCGCGATGTCCGTGGGCACGATCGACCCCACTATGCATCCCGCCGCTGGCGCCGCCCTACAGTTAGAAGGCACGTCCGTCACGCTCGCGACCGCCGTGCGCACACCCGCGGGTACGATTGATCTGATCGCCGATGCCGGTGCCGTCACGCTCGGCTCTGGTGCGTTAGTCGATGTGGCGGGTTTCTCTCAGACCTACGCGGGCAAGACGGTCAGCGCGGCCGGCGGGAACGTGACCCTTACGGCGACGGGTGGCGACGTGATCGTTGCCGCTGGCGCTACAGTCGACGTGTCGGCAGGCCAAGGACAAGGGCATGCGGGGCGCCTCTCGATCGCGGCCGCAACGGGCACTGCAACGCTGGCCGGCACTTTTAAGGGACAGGGTGGTACCGCGGCGACGGGTGCTGCACTGGCACTCGATGTCACGAGCGTGGATCTGGCAGCCGTGCTTGCGCTGAATGCGCAGTCGGGCTTTAACGGTGAGTTGGCTGTCCGTCAGCGCGGCATGGGTGATCTCACCCTTGCAGCCGGCACTACGCTGAGGGCGACCTCGGTGGCTCTTGAGGCTGATCAAGGCGGTATTGATATCGCCGGCACGATCGATGCCCGCAGTGCGACCGGGGGGTCGGTGCAAATTGCCGCGTCCGGCGACATTCATCTCGAGGGTTCTATTCTTGCCGATGCCACGGGTTATGCAACGCGCGGTGGGCAGGTGACTCTTGAGACCGCAACGGGCGGCCTCTATCTCGCATCGGGTTCCCTGATTTCGGTCGCGGGTCAGGGGGATACGGCAACCGGTTCGGTCTGGTTGCGACTGCCGGCGGATGCCGCCAACTCTGTGCTGACTGCGGCGCCTGGTCAGGCGCAGCTGCAAGTGGCCGGGACCATCAACGGGGCCGGTCATACCGTCGTTGAGGGGTTCCGCACTTACGACACGCAGGGCGCAGTGTTCTCGGCCTTCGGTAATGGGGGCGTGATCGACTGGAACGTCGTGACCGCGGATCCCACGAATCCGATTTGGGCGGATGCCGCTGCATTCGGCGCGAATGCGCCGCTGATTGCGCAAGCGCTTGGCAAAGATACCGATCCGACGTTCTCGGTGGCGCCGGGCGTGGAAATTACCGCCAGCGGTGATTTGAATATGTACACCACTTGGGATTTGGCGCCGCAGAACGTCGGCCCCAATGGTTACAGCTGGCGCTTTGGCCCTAACGGCGATCTGCCGGGCATCCTGACACTGCGGGCGACGGGTTCTGTGAACCTGTGGGGCTCGCTGTCGGATGGCTTTGCCGGTACCTCTATTTACGGTGGCTATACCTTGCAGCCGGGCACTGGCCCGTCTTGGTCCTATCGTCTGGTGGGCGGTGCGGACCTTACGGCGAGTGCGCCGCTCGCCGTGCAATCTACGAGTGCCCTCGCGATGAGCGGACTTAGTGGTGACGTGTATATCGCACCGGGCATGCCGCTCGATCCTAACAATCCGTATGGCATGTGTAACCCGGTGTGCGGACCGACGGTCGTACGCACAGGTACCGGTTTTATCGACATTGCCGCTGGCCGCGACGTCGTGCTCGGCAATCAAGCGTCCGTCGTCTACACCGCAGGTACTGCCGATCCGCGCGGACTGCCTTTGTTCGATACGGACTCCAACTTTCAGGGATTGGCCTACCCGACTGGCGGCGGCAATGTGTCAGTCACGGCCGGCCGCGATGTGGTGGGCGCGCCCTCCGATGAGCTCTACACGGATTGGCTGTGGCGCGCTGGCACCAACGTGTCCTCCATAGTCGGTTACAACCCGAGCGCTTGGTCCGTGAATTTCGGCATGTTCGAGCAGGGCTTTGGCGCGCTGGGCGGCGGCGATCTGCACATTACGGCCGGCCGCGATTTGCTCGATGTCGGCGCCAACGTCCCGACTATTGGCATGCCGGTCGGCGACGGTACGCCGACGGGTACGCAGATTTTACAGTTGGGCTCGGGCTTGCTGCAGGTTCGCGCCGGTCGTGACATCGCTGGCGGTTCTTATCTCGGCATGGGTCTCGGTGCCAATCTGTCGGCCGGCGGTAGTCTGCGCGATGGCTCCTGGATGACGGTGTTCTTGCAAGGATTCCTGCAGCCAATCGCCCCGCACGCACCGGTGCTCGCGCTGGGTAACGGCACCATCTCGGTAGAAGCACAACAGAACCTCACCATCGATACGGTCGTGAATCCCACCCTGTTGCCCCGTTCCACGTTGCAAGGGTACGACCCGGGGCAGGAGTATTACTCGACCTATGGCGACACTGGCACCGTAAGTCTGGTCTCCGCCGGTGGTGACGTGACTTTAGAGAACGCAACCCAGCCGGCCGATCCGATTGCCTTTGGCTCGATTAACCTGCCCGTGGGAGCCTCCAGTTTTCTCGCCACTTACTGGAGTCCGACGCTACGGGCCTATCCCCCGAACGTGGATGCGATTGCGCTATCGGGCTCGATCAACGTGCAGGGCAGCATGAGTTTGTGGCCCTCCACTCGCGGCACGCTCAACCTGCTCGCCAACCAGAACATCAATATTGCGACCCCTTATGGGCGCAACGTCATCGACATCGTGCAGTCGGATATGTCCCCGGCACTCTTAGGCACGCCCGAGGCACCGGCAACTTCCGTTTACTATTTACAAATCCTGGACACGCCGAATGCGTACCTGCCGCTGGCGCATGCCCCGACGCCGACTCATATTGATGCGCAGGGCGTCGTTGACCCCACGCCCAATCTTGTTGTCGCGCTCACCGGCGACATCGTCATGCAGCCCGGTGATACCGGCAGTCACGTTTCGATTCAGAGCGCGAAGCCTATTGACGTGATCGCCGGCCACGACATTTTGGACCTCGGACTGGCGGTGCAGAACCTCGATGCCGGCAGCGTTGACCTCGTGCAGGCGGGGCACGATATCCGCTACGGACTCAGTCGCGATCCTGGCACTGGCTTGTTGAATCCCAATGAACGTACTGTGGATGTGGCCGGTCCCGGCGCATTAGTTGTCATCGCCGGCCATACCGTGGATCTGGGTACGTCAGGGGGTATTACCACCTCTGGTAACCTGTCCAACGCCGCGCTACCTGCACAGGGCGCCAATTTGGCTATGCTGGCCGGCGTTGGTGACCAAATGCAGGCGCCCACGTTCTTTAAGACCTACGTCACCGACACCACGTTTGATGCCAACGCGCTAGAGACCTTTGTCCAGACAACGCTGCATTTAACAAACCCGCCAGATTTACCAACGGCGTTGGCCGCTTATTTGGCGTTCACGGACGCCGAGCAGTACGGTCTGGTCACCGCTTCGCCCGGTACGGCCTACGCGGCGTGGCTCATTGGCTACGTTGGCAAAATGACCGGTGTGACCCCGGCCACTAAAGCGGATGCGCTCACCGCTTTTGCTGCCTTGACGCCGACCCAGCAGTTGGGACTGATCGAGCAAGTCTTTGTCTCTGAGTTGCGTGCGGGCGGCCGGGCTGCCGCGGCTGCGGGCGTGACGCATAACGATTACTCGCGTGCCTTTAACGCATTGACCAGCCTGTTCCCGGGCGCCGATACGCGTCAGGGCACGCCGACCTCCCGCTATGCGGGCGATCTGCTGCTCTATTTCAGTCGGGTCTATACGCTACAAGGTGGCGACATCGACCTGTATGCGCCGGGTGGGCAGATCAACGTGGGCCTGGCGGCAGCACCCTCCTCGTTTGGCGTGTTTAAAGATCCCTCCCAGCTCGGCATCGTCGCGGCGAACGTGGGTTCGGTGACGCTGGTTGCTAACACCGACGTACAGGTGAACCAGTCCCGCATCTTTGCTGCCGATGGCGGCGATATCCTGATCTGGTCCACTACCGCGGATATCGACGCGGGGCGTGGTGCAAAGACGTCTATTTCGGCCCCACCGCCCATCATTACCGTCAACGCCAACGGGCAGGTTACGCAGATCTTCCCCACCGCGTTGACCGGTTCGGGCATTCAAGCACTGGCGACGTCGCCGGATGCAACGCCAGGCGACGTGGATCTATTCGCGCCACACGGTGTCGTCAATGCCAATGACGCGGGCATCGTGGCCGGCAACATCACGATTGGAGCCACCGCCGTGCTCGGTGCCAACAACATCAGCTTCAGTGGTTCGTCGGTGGGCGTCCCCGTCGCGGTAACCGGTATTGGCGCAGGCCTATCCGGCGCCTCGAGCACCGGTGCCGCCGCTGCTAGCGGCGCGAACAACTCCACCGATGCAAATGAACGCGCCCAGAAAACAAAGCTGTCGGAGTTGCCTGTCGGCATGCTCGACGTTGCTGTTGTGAGTCTGGGTGAGGACGACTGCAAGCAGGACGATGCGGACTGTCTGCGCCGTCAGAAGCACTGATCACCAACTGCAAGAACATTAACCCGCCACTAAGAGATTCCTACGCACGGAAAACTCTTCGAGCTTCGAGGACCTAAGATGAAGAAAATACTGAGCGCCGTTGCCATTGGTCTGGCCCTGATGCCCGGTCTTGCGGCCGCTTCCTGGTGGAGCAACGACTGGAAATTCCGCAAAGAACTCACCTTTGATCTGGCCCCTACGGGCGCGGATATTGCTGCTGGCGTCGGTGATGCGCCGGTGCTGCTGCGCTTGTCGACGGCGAATTTTTCCTACTTCGCTGACACGAAGCCGGATGGCTCTGATTTGCGCCTCGTTGCCGAAGACGACAAAACGCTGTTGAAGTATCACGTAGAGAAATACGATCCGCAGTCGCAGATGGCCTACATCTGGGTGCGCTTGCCGAAGATCGCAGGAGGTAAGCAGGGCAAGGCCTATCTGTACTACGGGAACGCAGATGCCCCGAACGGCGGCGACGCGCCGGGTACTTATGATGCCGACCAAATTCTCGCGCTGCACTTTGGTGGCGAAGGGCTGCCGCAAGACGCGACCGATTACCACAACAACGCCACCGCCTCCGAGGCCAGCGTGGTGCCGGCCGCCTTCTCCGGCGCGGGCATTGCCACTGCCGCCGCGCATGCGGTCAAGGTCGGTCCATCGCCTGCGCTCGCGCTGATGGCATCGAAAGGCTATACCGCGACGGCCTGGATCAAGATCAACACCGCGCAACCGGACGCGGCCGTGTTCGCTGTCACCGAGGCGGCAAAGTCCTTTGTGCTCGGCGTGAACGGCACCAAGCCCTACGCGCGGATTGGCACTGCAGTGGTCAATGCGACGGTCGATCTCCCAGTCGGTGAATGGCACTTTCTGGCCGCTAGCGCCGTGGGTGGGCAGGTCATCCTCTATGTGGACGGCGCTGAGACTGGCAAGGTCGCCGCGCCTGTGGCGGATCTGAACGGCGTCGTGAGCCTCGGTGCAGATGCGTTGGGTGCGCACCCGTTCGTCGGCGAGATCGATGAAGTGGGCCTCTCGAAGGTAGTGCGCTCTGCCGATTGGCTGAAAGCGATGGCGAAAGGTGGTGTAGATAGCACGTTCGTGACGTATGGCGCCGACGGCCAAAAAGAGTCTACCGGTGGCTCGTACTTCGTCACCATCGCTAAAAACCTGACCTCTGACGGTTGGTTTGTGATCGGTCTGTGCTTCTTCCTGTTGATCTGCTCACTCATTGTCATGGTGCTAAAAGCCGTGCTGCTGGGCGCCGTCGAAAAAGCGAACACGGCCTTTCGCGTGTTGTACGCTGAGTCAGCCGACGTGACCGGCATTGATAACACGACGGACACCGCTTATGCCGCAAGCACGCTGCGTGAGCTCTATGATATCGGCACGACGGAACTGTATAAGCGTGTACCGCGGCACGCGCCTGCGGGGACGCGTATCTCCCAGCCAATGCTTGAGGCCATTCGCGCCTCGATGGATGCCGCGCAGGCGCGCCTACAGCAGAGGCTCTCGGCGCGCATGGTGCTGCTGACAATCGCGATCTCCGGCGGACCGTTTCTCGGCCTACTCGGTACGGTCATCGGTGTCATGATCACCTTTGCTGCTATCGCCGCGTCCGGTGACGTCAATGTTAACGCGATCGCGCCGGGCACCGCCGCCGCCCTCGCGGCGACCGTGGCCGGCCTACTGGTCGCGATCCCCTGCTTGTTCGGCTACAACTGGCTGAACACTCGGATCAAGGCGATCACCATCGAGAATCGCGTGTTCACTGACGAAGTGATCACCCGCATTGCCGAACAGCTGTCCTGAAGCGGGAGTAGACGCGCATGTCCGGATCCATCGACAGCGGCGAAAAAGATGTCTATGACGACATCAATATCACCCCCATGCTCGACCTCGCCTATGTGCTCATGGTGATCTTTATCATTATGTGCACCGCGACGGTACAAGGCATCAAGGTCAATTTGCCCAAGGCAAGTCAGGCACCTACGTTAGCCAAGCCGCAGACCAAGGCCATCACCATTACAGCCGATGGCACGCTGTTTTTGGACACCTTTCCGGTGAGCCTGCCGCAGCTTGAATCGTTGCTGCGTCAGTACAAGGGCGCCAATCCGAATCTGCCCGTGATTATCAAGGCCGATGGCGGTCTGCAGTACCAGCGCATTGTGGATGTGTTGGATCTGGTCAATCGACTGGAGATTACCCAGCTTGGTTTGGTCACGCAGCGTGTTGTGAAGTGATCGCATGACCGCGCGCAAGAGACCGCCCACACCAGTTATCATCGGTTCCCTGATCGGTCTCGCGCTGATTGTGTTGGTTGGGTTTGCGTTGCGTGCGGTTCTACTGGCGCCAGCGCAGAAGAAACAGCGCGAGGTCCAGAACATCCAGATCGTGCGGCCGCCACCGCCACCACCGGAAAACCAGCCGCCCCCGCCGCCGCCACAGGATCACCAGCCCGAACAGGTGCCCCAGAACGAACCGGATCCCTCGCCGGATAACAATCCGTCGCAAGCGGGACCTCTGGGCCTCGATGCCGAGGGGGGTGCTGGCAGCGATGCCTTTGGTTTGGCCGCACGTAAAGGTGGGCGTGATCTGGCCGGTAGCGGTGGCGCAATCTTCGGTTGGTATACGCAGATCTTGCGCGATGCCATCAATGACCGTCTGGCCACCGAGAAAGAGCTGCGCTCCCGGCGTTATTCCGTGCTGCTGTCTGTCCATGTCAATACCGATGGCAGCATCGCGGACGCCCATTTGCTGTCGTCAACCGGCAGCAAAGACACGGATGCGCTCATCGAGCGCACCATCGCCAAGGTGGGTCGTCTGCGTGAGGAACGCCCGCGCGAGATGCCGGCGCAGGTGAAGCTGCGGATCTCGTCGCGCCTCTAGGCGCGAACCGAATCTGTTACGTCGAAGGACGCCGGGGGCAAGCCGAGCAGTCGCCGCGCGTGCATCTGCTCAAAGGCCGTTTCGAGTCGAAGCGTGTGTCGTTTGCAATCAAACAGCTGCGCTGACTCGATCCCACGCTCTACTGCCGTTCGTAGTGCTTGCAAGCGCCCAGGCTCGGTCACCAGTTTCAGGCCGAAGTGTTCGTACTCGGCGAGATTAGAGGCCACGGTATCGGACAACCCAATCAGGTCGAGTAGCGAGCCGCACACGCGACTTGCGAATGCCGCTCCGCGGGCGGTTAGGATGGGTACCCCGCACCACAGCGCGTCCAAAGCCGACGAATGAGAATTGTAGATTGGCGTATCGAGGATCAGGTCGGCTGCACTGAGCCGGGCCAGATGCTCGCTGCGGGAGGGAATGCGCTGCGCAAAGTGGATCCGGTCGGCATCAATACCTGCGGCCGTGGCGGCGTCGCGGACGCGCATGCGGGCCCGGTCAGAGGCGGCGCTCATCCAGAGTACCGCCCGTGGCTGCTCTTGCAGAAGCCGCATCCAGACGGCGAATAGCTCCGGCGACAGCTTAAAGCCGCTGTGAAAAGCGGCCAGTACGATGGCGTCGGCCGGCAATCCAAGCGCCGCGCGACCAGGAGACGGTGCTGCACGGCGGCCGTCGCCAGGCGGCAGGAAAGAACCGGGGAGGCGCACGACCTGCTCGGTGTAATGCGGTTCTGCATGCGGTGGAATCACCGCTGCGTCAGCCAGAATGTAGTCGAGGTAAGGTGCGCCAATCGTGCCGGGGTAACCGAGAAAGTTGACCTGTACTGGTGCGGGTCGTTGGGCTGCGATGCCGGGCCGCTCGCCTGCCGTCAACCCATTCAACTCAATCAGAATATCAATGCCCGCGGCACGAATCCGCTGTGCGGCTTCGTCATTGGACACGCCGGACAGCGGTACGAAATGGTCGCACGCTGCGCGAATACGATCCGTCACTGGCTCCCCATCGCGCACCAGATGGGAGCTAAATCCGAACACCTCGAAGCGGCTGCGATCGTGGGCTTCGAGAGTCGCAGCGAGCAGGTGGGAGACCGGGTGATCGCGGAAGTCCCCCGACAGATAGCCAATGCGGATACGCGGTCCTGTCGGATCCGTGTGTGATGACAGCGGCGGTAGTGCGGGGTGCACAAGCCCCATGTAGTACTCGGCACATTGGCGTTGCAAGGCCGGGTCGTCGCATTGCGGCAAAAACTGGAAGGGTGTGGTCACCGGCTCGTTGGCGTGCACACCGCGCAGCAGCCGCGCCCGGCGCTCGGCAAAGTCGACCCAATCGAGATTGGCACTGTGGGCGAAGGCTTGATGGCCGAGCGCTAACGGAAAATCTGCTGCCAGTGCGACCAGTTCGTCAACGGTCTGCTCGGCTTCATCCATATCGAGTACTGCATAGAGGGCGCCGACGCGGATGGAGAGCAGGCGCACGCGCGCAGCATCCCGACTGGGCGTCCCGCCCACCCACGTGCGCAACGATTGGTTGACGACGTGCAGCAAGAGTGGCCCGGAGACGTTCGCCTCGGCGTAGATCGTCGTCAGCAGCTCCCATGCCTCATGATCATTCGGATCCAGATCGAGTGCTCTGGTCAGCCGTTCCCCAGCCTCATCCAAGCGCCCCAAGGCGTGCAGGGCGCGGCCAGCTGTTCGAAGCGTATCCACCCGGGGCGGCTCTGCGACGGATTCGCAACTGGCCAGGGCCTCTGCAAATCGCCCGAGCGCATTCAGCGCGATGGCGCGGTTGATGGTCGCTTCGAGCCAGCCCGGCCGCCCCGCCAGTGCACCATCAAAGGCCGCTAGCGCAGCTTTTGCCTGATCCAGGGCCAGCTCCGAGCAGCCTGCTTGGAAGCGCATCTCCACCACATCGCCGCCGTGCCGAACCGAATCGCCGAAGCGCCCAATGGCGGCCTCATGGCGTCCCGCTGCCGCTAACGCTAATCCATGCTCCGCCGCGAGTGCCGCGTTATCGACCCCGGCGGCGAGTGCCGCGTCCCCGGCGTCAGCAGCTTCCGAATACCGTGTCAGGGCGCGTAGTGTGGCCGCTTGGGCAAGGTGCGCGTCGGCAAATCCTCGATCGAGCGTGAGCGCGTGCCGCAGCGGTGCGAGCGCCGCCTCTAGCGCTCCGGCAGCAATCCAGGCGAGCGCCTCGTTATAAGCGACTTGCGGGACGTCCGGCCGTAGCTTCCCCGCGCTCGCATAATGCGCCGCAGCCTGACCGTGCCGACCCCGCGCCAATTCCACTGCGGCCAGTCGCACTCTGGCGCGTAGATCCAACGGCTCCTCGTGCAGTAGTGCCTCGTACAGCCGTGCTGCATGCTCCCGATCGCCACGGGCTTCGGCCGCGGCAGCCTCGGCCAGCAGACTCGCCGCGCGCGCGCTCACCCGCGCGGACGCGCCAGCAGTGCCAACTCTTCGTCAATAGCGTCGCGCAGCGAATCTTCGCTGACGCCGCCACGGAGCGGTCGACCGTTCAGGAATAGCGCGGGTGTTCCTTCGACCCCGAGTCGATCGGCGTCGGCTGTGTCACGAGCGATCAGTGCGTCTACACGGCCCGCGTTGAGGCAGGTACTGAACGCTGCGGGCTCCAAACCCACGGCATCGCCTAAGGTCGATAGCGTGCTGCCCTCGAGCGTGCCCTTGCCTGCAAAAAACACAAACAGGGCATCGTGCAGCGGCCAAAACCGTTCCTGTTCCGCTGCGCACAGACTCGCTTGCGCAGCCAATTGGGCGCCGGGATGCAACTGCGGTATGGGCAACTGTCTGTACACGAGCCGCAACTGGGTCGGATAACGGGCCAGTGCGCCTTTGAGCAAGGTCTCTAGACGATTGCAGTACGGGCACTGAAAATCCGCGAACTCCACCAGCGTCACCGGGGCGTTGGCCGGTCCGCGCGCCGGGCCTTCGGCAGTCACCTCGACCCGTTCACGCGCCAGCCGCCATTCGACGGTGTGATGGGCCCGCAGGATGCGCGCCAACTCTGCCTCAGCTTTCTGTCGGGACTCTGCCTGGAGGCGCTCCCGGATGACACTGACCACTTGGTCGTAAGGTGGGGCACTGGCGGTTGCATTGGCTTGGTAGTAAGCCCGCATTTCCTCATCGGTCGGATCGGCGGCGATATGGGCGGCGAGGATCTGGTCCGGCTGCTGACCAGTTGCCTGGGCTTCTGCGGCGAGTGTGCGCTCGCGAATGAGGCCTTCTAACCCCGCTTCACGCAGCGCCTGCACGGTTGCACGATGGGAGAATTCCGCACGACGTAGCGTTTCTCTGTAGTTGGACTCCTCGTGCGCTAGCTCTGCGGAGACCCGGGTCTCCACTTCTGCTACCGCGATCGCTTGGCCATCGACAGTGGCCGCGATCGGGTCCAGCGCGGCAACTGGGGTCGGTGCGGCGGTGGCTGATCCAGACAAGAGGGTCAATGCCGCCACAAGACCTAGGGCAGGGGTGAAACGCATAAAATAGTCCGGTTTGATCAGTGCGCGTTGGGCTCTGCAGACGCTGCTGAGGGTGCTTTCAGATCATCGACTTTAGAACGATATTCGTCGGCCAAATTGTGTGCGCGGACCTGTCCAATTTTGAAAAACGGTTCAGTGTGGCCAAAGTGTTTTTCATACCGAGACAAGATGTCGAGAGTCAGGGCGCTGAGTTCCGCGTTGTCCCGAGTACAGGTTGCCTGGGTACGTGTCCCGGCTGCCAGATCGGACTTCAATATCGCGCGCTCCGTCTCACTCTCACGCAGTTGCAACGCACTCTCGCGCAACTGGCGGGTCAACTCATTCACGTTGCCACGCACACGCTCTAGATCCGCGCTGGCCTGCTGCGCTTCGCGTTGCGCGCGCACCAGTTGCTCGGAACTGATCGCCTCGGCCTTGCGTGCGACGTACTCCGCTTTTAATTTCTTCAGTTCATCCTGTGCCGCCGCAAGATCCAACTTCGCCTTGGAGGCCTCCGCCTGCGCTTGCGTACGCTCCTGCGCGACTTGTTGCATTTGCGCAATGACCTGTTGTGCGGTGCTACTGCCAGGCGACGAACCGCCAGAACGAGCGGACTGGCCGTAGACAGCGGGCGCCAGCGCCGCGATCAGCAACCCGGTGGCAATGCGAGCGGTGACTCGGTGTTGCATGGCGTTGCTCTTAGAACCGAGCATTCAGTTCAAGTTGAACGATGTCGAGTCCATACACGAAGGGGGGTGGCAAATCGATCACATCGCCCTTCATATAGCGCAACTGGGTCCAGATGTTCTTGGCGATCCCATAGTTGCCGGTCAAGTAATAGCCGCGGGTGTTCGTGCCACCACCATGGAACGAGTCATCGGTCCAAGCATCCAGTGCGGCGTCCCCTTGGATGTAGCGATAACCGAAAGCGACCCGCCACGTCCCCGCCGCGCTGGCAGGATCTAGATCGCCATAGGCCACTTCACCCACGTAGCCGCGACTGCGATCGGGCTGATTGAGGCCTGTCCGAGCGAGAATATCGGCACGGTCATAGCCGATGTTCTTGACGACATCGGCGGTGACGACCAGCGTCTTTTCACCCATGGGATGCTCGTATGAAGCGGCGACGTTGACCAATCGGAACTTGGCCGCAAGACCAAACAAGTACGACGACTGATTCGGATCATTTTGGATGTCGAACATCGTGTTGCCGTAGCGCACGAAGAGTGGAGCGGTGTAATTCAGAACCGACGAGCCTGCCAGATTGCGCACACCGGTCACGTGTACGAAATCGTAGTACGCCGCCGCCGCCCGAATTTTGTCACCCGAACTCCAGTCAAAACGTGCGCCGAATTGGCCGGCGAGCAACCACTTGTTGCCAGCATGACTCAGCGGCACTTCCTGCATCGGGAACGCACCGAGCGTTGCGTAGATATTCGAACCATCCTGATCGAATGCCCGCAGGCCATGACGGTAAGTCGTTGCAACGCCCTCAAAAGTCACGTCGCGTGCGAACACCAACTCGGTTGGCGCGAACCACGGTGAGGGCATCCGGCCGGCGGTTGCGGTAAACGGATGGATCCCGTTAGTGGCCTTCGGCTCCCAACGCAGGTAGGCCAGGTCGAGACCAACCCCATAGCGGGCGGCGTTCGCGCCGAGCGTCTGGCTCTCGGAGGAGGGATCCAAAGTCGAACCAGTGGATAGACGAATGCCTGTAGAGAAGTTTGCCGGTAACTGTGCTTCGACGCCCAGTCGCGCGCGTACGCGTACACGACTGCGGTTCTCGGTCGTATCCAGGAAAGCCGAGAGGCCTGGTTTGGTAATGGAGCCCGCGGCGTTGATCGCTTGGAAGTCCGGAATGGTGTTGGCCTGATTCCCCGCCGGGAACAGATCTTCCTGGGCGCGTAGCCGTAGGTCGCCCAGAACGCGCACACCAGAGATCCAATCGGGCAAGCCAGCAGGAACCCCCCAACCTTCTTGCTTGGCCTCGGCGACCACTTCCTTGACGATCTGGGGCCGTACTTCCTCGGCCACTTCCTTGCGGATCTGGTCACGGACGATCTGCGGAACGTAGGGCACGCGCACCGCGCCGGCGTCCCGTTTTTCAGACTCTTGGGCCGCTTTCTGCGCCTGGTCTTGCGCCGCCTTGACCAGCCCTTCGGCTTGCTCGCGCGACATGACCTTCTGTTCGACCAGCGCCTGCAATAGGTTCACGACGGTGTTACGTAGCTCTTCCAGTGACTGGCGCTCGTTGTCCGTCGCTCTGGCCGGGCCACCGACGAGTACTAATGTAGCGGCTACGGCAATCTTCAAAGCCTTGAATCGGCTCATCTTTATTCTTCCCCTGACGTTCGGGATCCGCGCGGCCCCGGTGCTCTTGGTGGACCACGCCTGGCGAGTGGGACGGACCGTGGGCCGGCGCCTGAGTGGTCGCGTACAGCTGACAAGGTTAAGCAGGGAAGGTGATTCTTTTATGACATATCGTCGGCAATTTCAGGCCACCAGGCCCTTGCGGGGGATCATTCCCGTTCTCGTCGCAGCGCCGGCTCGTGCCATGCGCCCGCGCAATCCCGGCCACCCCGCCTGTGGCCTCGCGCGTCACGTGTAGGGCTTGCTGCTGGCCGCGGTACTGGACCGATACCGCTGGATGGGGTTTGCGCCGATCTTGGAAGCAGAGTGCACCCAACGCGTATCCGTATCCGTTTCCGGTCCCTTCGGTCGCTTGGCAACCAGCCCTTCCCCCTTGGGTCGTATCGCGTTAGTGTCGGACGTTCTTCAGGCTGATGATAAAGGGCGAATTTATGCGGACCCGACTGCTCACGCTAGTGTTTTTCTTAGGTTGGGCGAGCGTAGCGGCAGCGGCGCCTCAGCCTTTCGCGCTGTCTGACTACTTGGATCTTGAGGGCGCAAGCGAGGTACGCGTTTCCCCAACCGGCCACGAGGTGGCTTACACGCGCACCGCCGTCAATCGGATGGACGACCGCGCGGATAGCGCCATCTGGCTCGTGGATATCGATGGGTCGCACCACCGGTTTCTGGCGAAGGGCGCGGGACCGGTGTGGTCACCGGACGGACGCAGCCTGGCCTTCATCGCCGAAGGCGAACCGAAGGGACCGCAAATATATGTTTGGCGCGCCGATGTCGCCGGGCCCCCCAGTCCCATTACCCATTTGACCGAGGCGCCCGCCAACTTGCGCTGGAGCCCAGACGGACGTTCCCTTGGATTCACTGCGTTTGTACCAAACGTAGAAAAGTGGGCGGTCGACTTGCCCGCAGCGCCCGAGGGCGCGAAGTGGATGAAGCCCCCCCGTTACACCGAGCAACTGCACTACCGGCGTGACCGCACCGGCTTTGTTGAGCGTGGCAACCGCTCTTTGTTCATGGTGTCTGCAACCGGCGGTGCGGTTCGCCAGGTGACGACCGGGGACTGGAGCGTCGGATCCGCTGGATTTGAGGTTGCCGATACGGTGATTTGGGACTTTACCCCAGACGGGCATGGCGCGGTGGTGGAGGGCTATCGCGAGGGTGATCGTGACCGGGATGATCGCGACAGCTACCTCTACGCTGTGGATCTTGTCGATGGCGCGACCCATCGATTGACGATGACCCAAGGAACCTGGCAGCGCCCGGCCATCTCACCGGACGGCAAAACGATTGCCTATGTCGGCGTTACCCACAACGACGACTCTTCGCGCGTTGCGGATCTGTGGACCATGTCGAATGATGGCTCAGGAGCGGTGCTGCGATCTGCTGGCTTTGATCGTGAGCCCCAGAATCTCGCGTGGGCTACAGATGACAGCGCGCTGTATTTCATTGCCGAGGATCGCGGCAGCGTCCACCTCTACGCGTGGACACCGAAGTCTGGCATTCGTGCGCTCGGCGATGGGCCTGAAGTGATTCGAGATTACTCCGTCGCGTCCGGTCGGATCGTGGCGATTCGTTCCACCTTCTCCGAACCGTCCGACGTCGTGCTCTTGAGCACTCGCGAGCATGTAGTCCCGACCTCGCTCACTCACCTCAACGAAATGCTGCTTTCTAGGCTCGCCCTCGCCTCTAGCGAAGAAATACCAGTGTCCTCAGGGGGAGGCAAAGTGCAAGCTTGGCTCGTTAAGCCACCAGGCTTCGACCCTAAGCGCCATTATCCTTTGCTGCTTGAGATTCACGGCGGTCCGCACGCGATGTTTAACGTCGCGTTCAATGCCTCTTTCCAGAATTTCGCTGCGAACGACTTCCTCGTCTTGTACGTCAATCCCAGAGGCTCGACCGGCTACGGGTCTGCTTTTGCCAATTCGATCATGAAGCACTACCCCGGAGTTGACTACGACGACCTCATGGCGAGCGTGGATGCTGTGATCGCCCGAGGCTCCGTCGACACCAAGCGCTTGTACGTCGCAGGGTGCAGTGGTGGTGGCGTGCTGTCGAGTTGGGTCATCAGTCATACCGACCGCTTCGCCGCTGCCGCTGTGCGCTGCCCGGTCACCGACTGGATTAGTATGGCCGGCGAGACGGATATCCCCTACTTTACCCATCGCTGGTTCCAGAAGCCGTTCTGGGAAGACCCGACGGATTGGTTGGCGCTCTCGCCGGTGATGCAAGTGGGTCACGTCAACACGCCGACGCTCCTCATGACCGGTGAACTCGATATGCGCACGCCGATGCCGCAGACCGAAGAATTCTATACGGCGCTAAAGATGCGTGGCATCCCAAGCGCGCTTTTGCGCTTTGATGGTGAATTTCACGGCACTGCGTCTAAGCCATCCAATTGGATGCGCACGCAGGCGTACATGATGAGTTGGTTCAACCGGTACGGCGGGCATGCCGCCGCAACAAAATAGACCCAGTGCAATCGGCGCCAACGCAATCTGATCCTGCAAGTCCCTCTTCTGCAGGATCACCTCGTTGTCGTCGACGCCTCGCCGCGCGACTGCACCCTAGCGTCGACCACCCGCAGTGCGTGCGGCTCGAGCGTAACGCCGCCTCTGTTGCACGCAGTGGGCTGCACTCGTAGAAGTGATAAAAGCCGCGGCGCGCGCACAAGCGTCAGGATCTGAGCCGCACCAAATTCCATCACGCGCCGAGATTGCCAAATCGTCTCCGGGGAATTCTGTACTCTAGGAATAGTCTCAACACGAGATCGCATTGCCGCCCTCATTGCCGACTGCCGCTAATACTGAAAGCCTTATGCAAACAAAAAAGCACGGTCTCCGTAGAGAGTTAAAACTGCGCGACCTTGTGATGATTCAGGTCATCCTGATCGTCTCGTTGACGTGGCCTGCCTACGCCGCAGAGCAGGGCGCGAATCAGTTGCTGCTCTGGCTGTTGGCCATTGTTCTGTTCTATGTCCCGCTCGCCGCCGTAGTGATGAAATTAAGTCGTGAAATTCCTCTCGAGGGTGGTGCTTATCAATGGGTGAAAGCAGGCATCACGCCATTCGCCGGCTTCATGGCGGGGTGGAGCGTTACCATTGCCGTCGTTGCTCTGTACGCTGCGCTTGGGTCAACCATGGCGAACTCAGCGGCTTATGTGGCTGGACCCCATGGGGCGTGGATGGCCGCTAGTAATCCGCTCGCGCTGGGATTAACAGCCGTGGTCTGCCTGCTGGCCTGCTGGATCAATGTCCGCGGCCTACATTTGGCGAAATGGTTCAGTGGCGGAGGATCGATACTACTGCTGGCCACTTTCGCGGCGATGTTTTATTTGCTCGTACGTGCCCTGCTGGCAGGAAAAGCGGAGGCTTGGCAAGCCTTCTCTTTCGCATTGCCGGCCGCCTCGATTGTGACTCTAAACGTTTTTACAAAAATGACGTTGGGGGCGCTGAGTGCATTTGACCAGTGCTCCATTTTTTCCGAGGAGTGTCAAAAACCGGAGAACGATGTCGCCAAGTCGGTTGCGATCGCGGGGCCCCTGATTGCGTTCCTTTATGTTTCTGGCACCGCCGCACTGTTGGCGTATATCGCGCCGGGAAAAATCGACATGGCGGCGGCCATTCCCCAACTGCTCCACGCGGGCTTCGGTTCGGAAGGCTTAGGCGGCGTAATCACCGCGGTGTCGGTTGCAATCTCCATTCTCGCGCTACTGGCTGCCGTCGTCATCAGCGTGGGCATGTTGGCGCGGTTGCCAATGGTGGCCGGCTGGGATGGCCTGCTGCCGAGTTGGTGGAGTGAATTGCATCCTCGGTTTAAGACGCCGTCTAAGGCGATTGCCGCAGTCGCTTTTGCGTTGTTTCTGCTCGGCTTTGTGAGCTTGTGGGGCGCAGGGAATGATGAGGCGGCGCAGGTAGCCGCTGCGGTGTCCGTGGGCGGGTTCAGCATGGTGTATCTGCTGTTGTTTGGCTCTGTCCTGTTTGGCTTTCGTCGCCAGCAAGTCCGTTGGGGCAAGGGGCTGAAGCTGGGCGCTTTGGGGGGGTTTTGTGTGTCGTTTTGCGCCTTGGTGTTCACCCTCGTGCCGCTGGGTGAGGTGTCGAGCCGATTCGGGTTTGGCTTGAAGGTGGCGGCCGTGTTGGGCAGTATCTATGCGGTGGGTGCTGTGCTGTGGTGGTCTGCTGGTAAGCGTTCGCACACGCGAGCGCAATAAGCCTGGTTGCCGATCGCTCACGGCGCTACGGTGACTGTTCCTCGGCAATCGCAGGCCACGACCGTTCTGCGGCGTATCATGGTCGAGTCTCCTCGAATCCTTGGTGGATGCCATGCACTCCTTCCATCCCGTCACCGTCTATCACAACCCTGCCTGCGGCACCTCTCGTAACGTCTTGTGTTTGCTGCGGGCCGCGGGCATCGAACCGACCGTGATCGAATATCTGCAGACACCGCCCGATCGGGCGACGCTGGTGGAGCTGATTGGGCGGATGGGCGTGCCGGTGCGGGCCTTGCTGCGCGACAAGGGCACCCCCTACGCCGAACTCGGTCTACAGGATCCGTCGATTCCCGACGAGGTCCTCATGGATCGGATGCTGGAGCACCCGCTACTCATCAATCGCCCGATTGTGGTCACGCCCGCTGCCGTTCGGCTGTGTCGCCCCTGCGAGTCGGTGCTGGAACTCCTTACCCCGCGACAACTGAGCGTTGCTTGACAGTGCGCGCACGTCTCTACTCCTGGCTTGCCGCCCTGCCCCCGGCCCCGTTGCCGGGCGCTACCACGCGCGGCTGGTTTATAATGGCATTCGGGGTGTTCCTCGGCATCGCGTTGACTGGCCTGATCACGACGGCCGCCTTCGGCGCGGATTGGCGGCTACCGATACTGATGGTGCCGCTAGCCGCTACCTCCGTCATTCTCTATAGCCTGCCCGCAAGCCCCCTGGCCCGCCCTTGGGCCATTGTGGTGGGTAACGTGGTGTCGGCCGTCGTCGGCGTTGTGGTGGCCCATTGGGTGCCTAACCTATTGCTCGCCTCCGGTCTGGCGGTCGGTCTGGCCATCTTGGCCATGGGTGCAACCCGTAGTTTGCATCCGCCCGGTGGCTCGACGGCCTTGCTAGCGGTCCTGGGCGGTCCTACGGTGGCATCGGCGGGATACAGTTACGCGTTGCTGCCGGTGGGCGTCAATTCGGTGTTGTTGGTCGTGCTTGGGGCGCTGTTTCATCGTTATGTGTCGGGCCACCCGTATCCGCATGTCGCCGGCACTCCCGCCGCCGCCCCGGAGTCCGGGAACATGAGTTACGCGATCCATCCGGCAGACATTGACGCCGCCGTCGCTCGATACGGAGAAGTCCTAGACCTCGATCGCGAAGATATCGAAGTGCTCGTGCACGAAATGGAGCGCGCCGCCCGCTTTCGCCAGCAAGGTGCAACCGACGCGGCGTGATGCGTTAATCTTGCGGCTCCCCACAGGACATGAGCCATGACTTCGCGCAGTGTGATCCAGCTTCTCAAAGGCCAGCCGACCTCCGATGGCGGTGGTGTGCGCCTGTTGCGCGTCATTACCCCCGATGCGCAGCTAGATCCGTTCCTCTTGCTGGACGAGTTCGATTCGAACGAGCCGAACGATTATTTAGCGGGATTCCCCGCGCATCCACATCGCGGCTTTGCGACGGTTACCTACATGCTAGATGGCCACATGCTGCACGAGGACCATCTCGGGAACCGTGGCGATTTGGTCGCCGGGGGTGTCCAGTGGATGACGGCTGGACGCGGCATCATTCACTCGGAGATGCCGCAGCAGGTGGCGGGTCGGATGCGCGGCTTTCAGCTGTGGCTGAACTTGCCGGGGCACGACAAGATGCAGCCGGCGGACTATCGCGATCTGGACCCTGAGGAGATCCCGCAGGTTCGTATCGGGGACTCTGCCGTGACCGTCATTGCAGGCACCTTCCGCTCCCCAGGTCTGGATCCGGTGCAGGGACCGATCAGCGGTGGCGCCACGGCGCCACTGTACTTGGATCTGGCCCTCGCCGCCGAGACGTCCCTTGCGGTGGTTGTACCGGTAGGTCATACGGTCCTGGCTTATGTTTTTGAAGGCGAGGTCATCATTGCTGGCCAGACCGTGACCAAAGGCAGTCTCGCCCGCCTAGATGACGGCGATGCGGTGGAATTGACCACTGGGCGTAACTTTGCCCGCGCGCTACTGCTCGGTGCGCGGCCGCTACGGGAACCGGTCGTGACCTACGGACCGTTCGTCATGAATACAGTCGCGGAGATCGAGCAAGCGATACACGACTATCGTAGCGGTCGCTTGACCGCCTGATGGGATCTCATCGCGCTATGCAACATCCAGATACGTTTGATGTGCTCGTCATCGGTGGTGGCCACGCCGGCACGGAGGCTGCGCTGGCCGCCGCGCGTGCTGGTGCACGGACGCTGCTGGTCACGCAGAGTGTCGAGACCATCGGTGCCATGAGTTGTAATCCCGCTATCGGCGGGATCGGCAAGAGCCATCTGGTGCGGGAAATTGATGCCTTGGGCGGTGTGATGGCATGGGCGGCCGACCGTGCCGCGATTCAATTGCGCGTGCTCAATGCCAGCAAGGGACCTGCTGTGCGCGCCACCCGGGCGCAGGCCGATCGGCAGCTGTATCGACGTGCAGTGCGCTCGGCGGTCGAAAATCAGCCGGGCCTTTCGGTGTTTCAGGGGGAGGTTGCCGATCTGATCGTTGACAGTGGCCATGTTGCCGGTCTCGTCACGGCAAGTGGTGTGCGTTTCGACGCCCGCGCCGTGGTATTGACCACGGGCACCTTCCTCGCCGGCAAGATCCACGTCGGCTTGGAGCAAACCAGCGGCGGGCGCGCCGGCGAACCGCCCGCGCAGCGTTTGGCGGAGCGTCTCCGGGAATTGATGCCACGCGTGGGCCGGCTCAAGACCGGGACCCCACCGCGTCTGGACGCGCGTACCGTCGATTTCTCGGTCATGCAAGTGCAGCCGAGCGACGAGCCGCTACCGGTGCTGTCGTATCTGGGTAGCGTTGCCGATCATCCGCGCCAGATCCCGTGCCATATCACCGCGACGAGCGAACGCACGCACGACATCATTCGGGGCGGTATCGATCGGTCCCCACTTTATACCGGCATCATCGAAGGCCGCGGACCGCGCTATTGCCCTTCCATTGAGGACAAGATCGTTCGCTTCGCCCAACGGACCACGCACCAGATTTTTGTTGAACCCGAAGGGCTCGATACCCACGAACTGTATCCGAACGGGATTTCGACCAGCTTGCCGCTGGATGTACAAATTGCCTTAGTGCGCAGTATTCGCGGCTTCGAGCAGGCGCACATCACGCGCCCGGGTTATGCGATCGAATATGATTTTTTTGATCCGCGCGACTTGGAGTATTCACTCGAGGCGCGTGCGTTGCCCGGTTTGTATCTGGCCGGCCAGATCAATGGCACCACGGGTTACGAGGAAGCCGGTGCACAGGGTCTCGTGGCGGGCCTGAATGCCGCGCGCGCGGTACTGGGACTCGCGCCGTGGTGGCCGAAGCGCTCCGAGGCGTATATCGGCGTCATGCTTGATGACCTGATCACGCGCGGTGCACCAGAGCCGTATCGCATGTTCACCAGTCGGGCCGAATATCGCCTGAGCCTGCGCGAGGACAATGCCGATCAGCGCCTGACGCCGATGGGACGCGAATTGCATTTGGTGGATGACCAACGCTGGGCGTTCTTTGCGCGCAAGCGCGATGCGATCGCGGCCGGCGGTGCCAGTGAGAATGATGATGCGGACTTTGCCGCGCAGGTCACGCTGTCGCTCGAGGTTGGCCGCAAGTACGCCGGCTATCTGGCACGCCAAGATGCCGACATTGAGCGCTTGGTGCGCCACGAGTCGAGCGAATTTCCCCATGACTTTGACTTTGAAGCGGTGCGTGGGCTCTCCACGGAAATTCGCGAACGCTTAGAGGAAGTCCGACCCCGCACGCTCGGTCAGGCCGGGCGCATACCGGGCCTCACGCCAGTGGCCGTCTCCTTGTTGTTGGTGCACTTGAAGAAGATTGGCCGCACCGGATGAGAGCGGCGTGCCGCGCCAGGTTCATCTGCGGGCTGATCAGTCTGCTCCTTTTGGCCGCCTGTACGCGGTCCGCGCCGCCGCCCGACATTTTTCGACGTGGTAATGGTCCGGAACCCGATTCCTTGGATCCTGCGCTTGCGCGTAGTGATTCTGCGGCCACGATCTTGCGCGATGCCTATGAAGGACTCGCAGGTCTTGATCGCGAAGCGCGTCCGGTGCCTGGCGCTGCTGCGGCATGGACAGTCAGTGCGGATGGGCGCACCTACACCTATACCTTAAGAGCTGACGCGCGCTGGTCCAATGGCGAAGCCGTCACTGCAGACGATTTCGTACGCAGTTGGCGTCGCTTGGTGGCTCCGGCGACCGGATCGCAGTACGCCGAGGTGCTCGCGCCGGTGGAAAACGCCCGTGCAATTGTTGCCGGGCAGCGGCCCCCATCAGCGCTTGGTATTGCAGCCGTGGATGCACGGACGCTGATCGTGCATCTGACCGCACCGACGGCTTATTTCCCCTCCCTCACAGCCCACTGGAGTACGTTTCCCACCTATCACGGTACAGCGCCCGCCGCGCCCGGCCATATGGTGACCAATGGCGCCTATGTGCCGGTGTCCTGGATCGTGGGATCGCAGGTGGTCGCTATTCGTAATGATTGGTATCGGGCGGCGGCTGGCGTGTCGATCGGTGAGGTGCATTACCTGCATGTCGCTGATCCGCGCGATGAATATTCCCGCTACCGTGGCGGGGACCTCGACAGTACCTATGTGCTGCCCGCCGCCTCACTGCAACAGTTGCAGTCGCGCCATGGCGCACAGGTGCATGTGGGGCCGCAGTTAGGCGTCTACTTCTACGGCTTTAATCTTGAGCAGCCGCCGTTTCGTGACGCGCCGGCGTTGCGTCAAGCGCTGGCGTTGGCGGTGGATCGGGAACGGATCGTGTCGATGGTGACCGCACTCGGTGAAACGCCCGCGTATGGCTGGGTGCCCGAGGGTATGGCCGATTACACGTCGCAGCGCTTTGTCTGGCAGTCGTTGTCGTCCTCGGAGCGGCTGGTGATGGCCCGCCGCTTGTATGCGCAGGCCGGGTATGGTGCGGCCCATCCGCTGCATATCGAACTGCGTTACCCGACGGGGGCGACGCACGAAAAGATCGCACTGGTGGTGGCTGCGATGTGGCACGAAGCATTAGGGGTCGATGCGGTGCCGGTCGGAGAAGAGTTTCGCTCGCTGCTTGAGTCCATTAATCGGGGCGAAGCCGTGTTGTTTCGTTCCAGCTGGATCGGCGACTACAACGACCCGTATACCTTTGCGTCGGTCCTGCGTTCCGACTTTGGCATTAATCTGGTGCATTATAAAAATACCGAATACGACGCACGGCTTGATGCTGCGCAGGCAACAGCCGATGTAGGTCTGCGGCGCCAGCAACTCGAGCAAGCCGAGCGGATCGCTCTGCATGACGTGCCGTTGATACCGCTGTATTTTTACATCACGAAACATCTCGTCGCCCCACGCGTCCGCGGTTGGTATGACAATGTGATGAATGTCGTCTACACCAAGGATCTGGCGTTGATGCAATGAAACGCCGGATCTAAGCTGCTGCCGCACGATGCAGCGCTTTTCTGACAAAATCTGATCTCTAAGGGGTTTAGTGATGCGCGCATGGTTGCTGGTTTTCGCGGGATGGTGTTCGCTAGTGACCGCCTCTGTGGCGGTGCCTCCGACTAGCGACGAGGTGCGAATTGCGGTGCTACCGCAATTCGCACTCGACAGTGGTGTCGTGTTGCCGGAGGCCCGCGTTCGCTACCTCACGTACGGGACCTTGAACGCCGCGCGGGACAATGTGGTCCTGCTGCCATCGCATTACATGGCGGATGCCCACGGCTACGAATGGTTGATCGGTCCGGGCAAAGCGCTTGATCCGGCGCGGTACTTCTTGGTGGCGACCGAGCTATTCGGCAACGGTAAATCCTCGTCGCCAAGCAATACGCCGGAGCCTTTGCACGGCCCCCGCTTCCCGGTGACGACCATCCGCGACAACGTGCGTGCGGTGCATGCGCTGCTAGTGCAGGAACTGCAGATCACGCACATTCAGGCGGTCGTTGGCTTTTCGATGGGGGGCCAGCAAGCGTTCCAGTGGGCCGTGAGCTACCCGCAATTCATGGACCGCGTTGTGGTCACGGCCGCAACGGCCAAGACCTACCCGCATGGCGTTGTACGGCTCGAGGGCCAGATCGCGACGATCACGGCCGATCCGGTGTTCAAGGACGGCGACTATAGCGAGCCACCGATGCGGGGCCTCGACGCGTTTGGCACCGTGTGGGCGGGATGGCTGTTCTCGCAACAGTGGTGGCGCGATGAATTGTGGCGCGCCGGCGCAAGCCCGGGCACGACCTTCGAGCAGGTGTTTGGGCAGTTCCGTCACGACTTCGTGCCCGGCGCCGATGCCAATGACCTGATCTTGCAGATGCGCACCTGGGAGCAGCACGACGTCGGCACAACGCCGGGCTTTAGCAGCCTGCAGCAAGCTCTCGGCGCGATCCAGGCGGAGGTGCTCTACATGCCGTCCGAGACCGATCTGTATTTCCCGATCGCGGATGCCCGCTTCGAGGCGCAGTTCATCCCGCACGTGACCTTACGGCCGATCCCATCGCTGTGGGGGCACACGGCGGGCGCTGCCAGCAATCCGGCGGATGCGGCGTTCCTCAATCGAGAGATCGGTCGCTTCCTTGCCCGGCGGGGTCGACGCTAGGCGTCGCCGTGGGGAGGGGCGAGTTTTGGCAGGCCCCCCCGGCCTCAAGCTATCTGTCGTCGCAAGTTTTCCATCTTGGATGATGGAGGCCGAGGACAAGGTTAGTCATGCAGAAACAACGGCATACGAGCGAGTTTAGGGAGCAGGCGTTGGCGAAGGCGTTCAGCCGTGCCGGCGATCAAGGGATTGCGGATGTGGCGTCGAGCCTGCACATGAATACTGCGACGTGGAAGGGCTGGATGCAGCAGGCGACGCAGGCGCAGAGGGAATTGCCGCGCAGTGAGTTCCGGCGCAGGGGTGCACGCTGGCGGAGCGGCTGCTGGCGCTGCAGGAGACGTACGGCATGAGCGAGGAGTCGCTGAATTATCGACGCTGGGCTCCTTGCCGGTGCCGTCGTGACCACCGGGGGCGCGCGGTGCATCGGTGGGCGTGGGGTACTCGCGCTTAAGATCGCTCATCGGACTCGCTCGACGCTGACGCCGGCGGTACGCGAGCGCATGTTGGCTAGCATCCTTCGATCCAATATCCGCGTGTTTCGGGACGACCCTGTAACGGTGGACGGTGCGGCCATGGAGCGGGAAGTCGACGCTGGGTATGCGCCGCTCGAGCGGGCCCGTAGTGCCGTGACTGTGGATGACCGCATCATGGCGGGGGTTCTTTGTCTTTCCGGAACTCGCATCCCGCTCCATGAAGTCGCTGCGCTTGCAGCGCGCGGTGAGAGCCTCGAGCAGATAAAGCGCGTGTGGCCCGCACTCACGGCCGCGTTCGTCGGCCTCGCGTCCGTGTATGCGCAGGCGTACCCGCGCCGCGGGCGCCCAGCGCGGCTCTTGATCCGGGGCTTAACGCAAGTCGGCGCGACCACGCGCCTGAAGATCTGGTTGCCGGCCTGAAGATGCAGTTCCTGATCGACGCGTGTCTGCGCCCGGAGCTCGCGACGCTCGCCCGGGCGCAGCGGTTCGGCGGATCGACCCAGGTCACCTCGCGCCCCCCCACTCGGCGGTTTGCGCACCCGAGGGTTCGAATGCGACGTAACGGGCTTCGAGCGGCCCCGACGGGTCTAAAAACGCCATTTTCGGAAGCTACGAGTGGCATTTTCTCAGGCGTCTCCGTACCATCCGGCGTCCGTATTAATGACGAAACTGGGCGTAGCGCCCGGCAGGGTGGGAACAAGATGATGTGCAATCGGAACCGCTTCGCGGCCATCGCAGCCGCCTTCATTGCGTTGGTTTTCGGCGTGCCGGCGTTGGGTGATGGCGCTGCAGCCGTGTCCGGTGATGCCGCGCACGGCGCGAAAGTGGCCTATACCTGTCTTGGGTGCCACGGCATTGCCGACTATCGCAATGCGGCCCCGAACTACCACGTGCCGAAGATTGGTGGGCAGCACGAGGCCTATCTGGTGTCGGCGTTGGCCGAATATCGCGCTGGTGCGCGTCCGCATCCCACCATGAAAGCGCAGGCCGGTAGCATGACCGCGCAGGAGGCCCGCGACCTCGCCGCCTATCTGGCCACCGCGACTCCGGTGGCCTCGTCGGGTCATGCCACGGGCGCCTTGCCGGCCGCGGCGACCACGTGCAGTGCCTGCCACGGCGCGGACGGTGTGGGGATCACCGCGGACTATCCGACTCTCGCCGGTCAGCATGCCGATTACATTGAGCAGGCGCTGAAGGCCTACCGTAAGGGCGGGCGCCAGAATGCGATCATGAATGGCATGGCGGCTGCCCTGACTGATGCCGATATTCATGCGATCGCAGCGTATTACGCCGGGCAGACACCGTCGCTATGGATACCTGCAGCGACGCGCTAAGTTCGCGGTGACCGTCGGCGATATCGATGCGCCGGCGGATCCTGCCGGCGAGATTGCTGGGGTCTCAGCCTACCCCGATGGCATCTTTGCCATTGACACACATTATGTGCGGCCGGCGCTGGATGCCAGCCACCTCGTCATAGAAGCCGGCCGAGCCGCTTTTATCGATACGGGTGCCGCCCCGGCGGTTCCCCTACTACGCGCGGCCCTAGCCGCTTGCGGCCTCGGCCCCGAGGCCGTGGATTGGATCTATCTGACGCACATTCATCTCGACCACGCTGGTGGTGCCGGGGCCCTGCTCGCGCAACTACCGAATGCGCGGGTCGTGGTGCATCCGCGCGGCGTCGCGCATCTAGTGGATCCGACCCGTCTGATCGCCGCAACGCAATCCGTGTACGGCGTGGAGCGCTATGCGCGACTCTATGGGGAGATCCAGGCCATCCCGCCCGAGCGGTTGGTCGCTGCGGCCGATGGCGAGCGCTTTGCGCTCGCTGGCCGCGGGTTTCGTTGCCTGTATACCCCGGGCCATGCGTTGCACCATCAGGTCTTTCAGGATGAGCGCAGCGGTGGGGTGTTTACCGGTGATACCTTCGGCATCTCGTACCGTGAATTCGACGTCGCGGGCCGCGCGTTCATCATGCCGACGACCACACCCACCCAGTTTGATCCCGAGCAATTGCAGGCGTCGATCGACCGCGTTCTGGCGTTACAGCCGCCAGCTGTTTATCTGACCCATTACGGCCGCGTCACCGAGGTGCCGCGGCTCGGCCAGGAATTGAAGTCCGCCGTCGATACTTACGCCGCCATCGCCCGCCGCCACGCTGGTGCCGCCAACCCGGCGGAGGCCATTCAGCGCGCACTGACGGCATGGACCTTCGCGGCCTTGGATCAACATGGCGATTGCACCCCCACCGCCACCCGCCAGCGGCTGTTAGAGCCGGACATGCGCCTGAATGCGGACGGGCTGCTGAGTTGGCTGCGGCGGGGTCCGTGATCCATCCACAGCGCTTTGGCGCACGCACGCCGGGCGGTGGACCCCCTGTTGCGGCTACACTGCCGACCCGATGGATACACACGCACGCACCCTACTGACCGACGGCTTGGCCCAATTACGCATCGACGCCGATGGCGTCGCGGTTGATCGCCTGTGTGCGCTGGCCGCTCTCGTGGTCGAATGGAATACGCGATTTAATTTGACGGCGATTACCGAGCCGGTCGCGATGGTGCGCAAGCACCTACTGGATAGCCTGACCGTGCAACCCTATCTGCGTGGCACCCGTGTGCTCGACGTCGGTACGGGCGCGGGCTTTCCGGGCCTGCCGTTGGCTGTTTTGAATCCGGAATTGTCCTTTCAGCTCGTGGATTCGGTAAAGAAAAAAATCGGTTTTGTGGCCCATGCGGTGAGTGAACTGGGACTTACGAATGTGGAGGCGATCTGCAGCCGGGCCGAGACGTTGCGGTTGCCCGAACGGGCGCACACCGTGGTTTCGCGCGCGCTCTCCAGTGTCGGCGAGTTTGTGCAACATGCAGGTCATCTGGCGACAGCGAACGGGATCCTCTTGGCGATGAAGGGTCGCGATCCTTCCACGGAGTGCGTGGATCTGCCCCCGCCTTGGCGGGTGGTGGCTCTGGAGCGCCTGACAGTGCCTGGTCTGCCAGATGAACGCCATCTCGTGGTCCTGAAACGCGCGAGGTAATCCCCCCACAAAAGTGGTGCTCTGATAAGTAGAATTTTCTCACTGATGAGGTTGGTCCGGTTTTCGAAGTGATCAAAACTAGAGTTTCATGCTCCAGAGTCAGTTGTCCGACCTCTTTCAGCGAACTCACTCGGGGTCAGGTGACCGAGTGATCCGTGTGGCCGGTGGTGATTATAATCATGCCGCCACGTTTCTAAGATAATCCTCGCCTCATCCAAACTAGCAAACTCGTTCGCGTTTAAACACTCATCTCGCAGTCGTCCGTTAAACGACTCAATCATGCCATTTTCGGTGGGCTTGCCAGGTCGAATGAAATCCAGTTTGACACCTCGCATGTAGCACCACTCATCGAGTACTTTCGACGTAAATTCCGTTCCGTGATCGACAGTTATCGCAAAGGGCAGCTGCCGCTCCAGCGCGATCACATTCAGGGCATCGACAACACTCTGGCCCGTTAGGGCAAAGTCTGCAGACAGCGCGACACATTGTCGATGCCATTTGTCGATAATGGTCAGTACACGGAATTTTCGACCGGTGGACAGCTGGTCATGAACAAAATCCATCGCCCAGTACTGTCCACCTGCCGTAGCCGTCGGGACCGCTCCGCGATGCAAACTGATTCGCTTGCGGCGGCGCACTCTCATACGAACCTGAAGTCCCTCTAGCTTGTACAGCCGATGCACCTTGTTTCGGCCCACCTGCCACCCCTCTCGAGTGAGAAGGATGTGCAGCCGTTCGTAGCCAAACCGTGGTCGCGCTGTCGCCAATTCCCTCATGCGCTGCCGCAGGACGCTGGTGTCCCGCGCTCGGGAACGGTAGTACCAACGTAGCCTCCCTCAGGCCGATGAGCCTGCAGGAACGAGCGACGCTCAGCTGGAAACAATCCCGTATCCATTCCGCGATTCCTCTGCGACGAGGTGCCGTCAAATCTTTTTTTTAACGACCTCCTGCAGAATGTGTCGATCCAGCGTCAACTCGGCTACCAGGCGTTTCAGACGGGCATTTTCATCCCGCAATTGACGCAACTCACGAACCTCCAACAGTCCGAGATTCGCGTAGCGCTTCTTCCAAATGTAGTACGTCGCCTCGCTGATCCCCATCTGCCGACAGACATCCCCCACCGGCTGTCCGGCATCGGCCTGCTTCAAAGCAAACAGGATCTGCTCTTCAGTGAACTTCGACTTCTTCATCGCTTCCTCTCCTTGCCATGCAAGGACCCCGGAAGCACATTACTCTAGTTACAAACACTTACGAAAAATCGGGGTGACGTCACTGAGGAGTTCTATATGAAGAAGTCGAGGTTTACGGACAGCCAGATACTGGCGATTCTGAAGCAGGCGGAGGCTGGGGTAGCGGCACCGGAGCTGTGTCGGGAGCACGGGATCAGCACGGCGACGTTCTATAAATGGCGATCGAAGTTCGGCGGGATGGACGCCTCACTGATGGGTCGGATGAAAGAGCTGGAAGAGGAAAACCGGCGGCTCAAGAAGCTGTACATCGAGGCCCAAATCAAAGCCGACATCATCGCGGAAGCTCTCGCAAAAAAACTCTAAGGCCATCTCGCCGACGCGAGGTGGCCAGATGGGCGGTCGAGGAAAGGGGTCTGAGCATTAGGCAGGCCTGTGAGGCATTTGGGCTGAGCGAGAGCGGCTACCGCTACCGATCCAAGCTGAACGCGGAGAACGACCGTATTGCCTCCTGGCTGGTTCGCCTGACGGATAACCAGCGGAACTGGGGCTTTGGGCTGTGCTTCCTGTATCTGCGCAACGTGAAGGGTCACCGCTGGAACCACAAGCGGGTGTATCGGATTTACTGCGAATTAGAGCTAAATTTGCGGATCAAACCGAAGAAGCGAATGGTGCGTGTCAAGCCAGAACCACTGACCGTGCCGGCTACGATGAACCAAGTCTGGTCGATGGCTTTTATGCATGATCAACTGGAAGACGGCAGAGCGTTCAGGCTGTTCAACGTCATCGACGACTTCAACCGTGAAGCGCTCGGCATCGAGGTCGACTTCTCATTGCCGTCAGAACGGGTCATCCGAAGCCTCGACCAGATCATCGAATGGCGCGGCAAGCCGGGCGTTCTACGCTGTGACAATGGACCGGAATACGTGTCTGCGTTGGTGTTCGAATGGGCTGAAAGCAAAGGTATCCAGATCGAACACATCCAACCTGGAAAGCCGCAGCAGAATGCTTATGTCGAACGTTTTAACCGTACCGTCCGCTACGAATGGTTGGCTCAGTACGAGTTCGGATCACTGGGTCAGGTTCAAGACTATGCTACAAAATGGATCTGGAACTACAATAACGAACGCCCAAACATGGCCTTGGGCGGCATCACACCGAAACAGCGGTTGGCCATGGCCGCATAGATCTACTTGTCAAACCCACGGAAAATGGGGGGATTACCCTATGAGTTCGTCATTGGCCGCGGAATCTGCGCAAAACGCAACCGCCCTGCTCATGGCGGGCCGGGCAGTGGATGCGCTGCAGTTGCTGGAACGCGTGCTTACGGACCAGCCTGACGACGCGGTCTTGCGCCGCCTCGCCGGGGAGGCGGCTTTACGGGCCGGACAGTTGCAGGTGGCCACGGCCCACCTCGAGGTGGCCGTCACCTTGGAGCCCGACCATGTCGATGGGGTGGTCAACCTCGCCGCCGGTTTGTTGGGTCTAGGCGCCGCTGCCCGGGTTGTGGCTTTACTGGAACCGTGGGCTACCCGCCACCCGTCGCGTCCGCTATTGCTCAATCTCGGCAGGGCGCTGCAGGACCACCATCGTTTGGAGGCTGCCGAGGAGGTTGTGCGGCGGATCCTTGCGACCGATCCCACGGATGTGGAGGCCCTGAATAATTTGGGGACGATTCTGCGCGACGCGGGCCGCTGCGGTGAGGCCATTGCCTGTTTTGAGCGGGCACTCACGCTGGCGCCGCAACTGCAGGCCGCCCGGGACAATTTGGCGCACAGCTGGCTGGCGGAGGGGGACTTCCGCCGCGGCTTTGCCTATTTCGAAGGGCGGCGTTTTGTCGATGCGACGGGCCTATCCGCGCGGCTGGAGCGCTGGGATGGTCGTCCGCGGCCAGGGCTCACGCTACATGTTGTGGCGGAGCAAGGCTTCGGCGACATGCTGATGTTCTGCCGCTTTGGGGCGACGCTCGCTGAACGGGGGATTGATGCGATTCTGCATGTGCATTCCCGCTTGGTGCGACTGCTCAAGCGCAGCGGTGGATTTCGGGAGGTGGTGGCGTATGGCCGCGCGCCGATCGGTGCCACAGCGCGATGGGTGCCGCTCATGAGCTTGCCGCATTTACTCGATCTGACCTTGGCGACCCTGCCGCCTCTGGTGCCCTATCTGCAAGCGGACCGGCAGCGCGTCCATCGCTATGCGGGCTGGCTCGGGCCCAAGGTGGGGCTGCGGGTGGGCATCGCTTGGTCTGGTAATCCGCAGTCCGAGCAGGAAGACCTTCGGGGGCGTTCCGTGCCGTTAACTGCCTTTGCGCCCTTACTCGACGTCCCCGGGCTGCAACTGATCTCCCTACAGCGCCAGCATGGCCTAGAACAGGCGCGACACGTTGGTTTTGCCGCCCAGTTGCGCCACCCCGAGCCAGAACTGGACGCCGGGCCCGATGGTTTTTTGGATACGGCGGCGCTGCTTGCCGCGCTCGACTTGGTCGTCACCTGTGACACCTCGATCGCCCACCTGGCTGGCGGTCTCGGTCGCCCCGTCTGGGTCGCCCTGCATCACACGCCTGACTGGCGTTGGCTCCGTAAACAGTCGGTTTCGCCGTGGTATCCCACCATGCGGCTGGTCCGCCAGACGGTGCCTGGCGATTGGTCTGGGGTCTTCGCCGCGATCGCCGGTCAGGTTGCCAACGCCGCTTAGAAGTGTCTGGGGGGCGACGTGGACGGGAATTCGCGGTCGCCCCGGTGTTATTCTGGCTGACTTATGAACCGCATCATCGCGATTGCAAACCAGAAAGGCGGGGTCGGCAAGACCACAACCGCTGTCAATCTTGCTGCCTCACTCGCGGCAACGAAGCGGCGCGTGTTGCTTGTGGATCTGGATCCACAGGGCAATGCCACCATGGGTTGCGGTATCGACAAGTCCAACCTCGAGCGCTCAGTCACCGATGTATTGCTCGGCGACTGTACTGCGGCGGAGGCGGTGTTGCCGGCGCCGGCTGCCGGCTTCGACATCATCGCCGGCAACCAAGACATTACGGTTGCCGAGGTGCGGCTGCTCAGTTTGCTTGCGGGCCGCGAATTAAAGCTAAAAATTGCGCTCGCAGCGCTCAAGCGTGAGCGTTACGACGTGATTCTGATTGACTGTCCGCCGGCGCTGAACATGCTGACGGTCAATGCGCTGGTTGCCGCCGACTCGGTGCTGGTGCCGATGCAGTGCGAGTATTACGCGTTGGAGGGTCTGTCGGCCCTGTTGAACACTATTGAGCAGGTGCGCGAGAGCGTCAACCCACAACTCGTGCTCGAGGGGATCCTGCGCACGATGCACGACCCGCGCAATAATCTGGCCAACGAAGTCAGCGCGCAGCTGATCGAGCACTTTGGTGAAAAAGTATTCCGTACCATTATTCCGCGCAATGTCCGCCTTGCTGAAGCGCCGAGCTTTGGCCGTCCGGCGCTCTACCATGATAAGGATTCACGCGGCGCATTGGCTTACCTCGCACTGGCCGGTGAAATGATCCGCCGTGAGGAAGAGCTCGCGGGGGCCAGTGCCGCGTCTGAGCCGCAGGAGCAGAACCGATGACGACCAAAAAGCCGGCTTTAGGGCGCGGTCTAGGCGCGCTACTCGGCGAGGCCACGGCACGTCAGGTGACGGCCAATGCCGCGGCAGTTGCCCAATCGAAACCCCCCGTCGATGAACTGGCGCGCATGCCGGTCGATTTGCTGCAGCGAGGCAAATACCAGCCGCGTAGCGATATCCGCGCGGATTCCCTGAATGACTTGGCGGATTCGATCAAAGCGCAGGGCATCGTCCAGCCGATTGTCGTACGCCCCATCGGCACCCCTGCCCCAGGGGCATCCCAGCGCTACGAGATCATCGCCGGTGAACGCCGCTGGCGTGCCGCCCAGATGGCCGGTCTTGAGGCGGTGCCCGTCGTCATCCGCCACGTGCCCGATGAGGCCGCGGTGGCGATGGCCCTGATTGAGAATATTCAGCGCGAGAACCTGAATCCCTTAGAAGAAGCGCGCGCGCTCGAGCGCCTGGTCGGGGATTTCAAACTGACCCACCAGGAGGCCGCGGACGCGGTCGGACGGTCTCGTACGGCGGTGACTAACCTGTTGCGTCTGCTCGAGCTGACCGATGAGGTCAAAGCCTTGGTCGGCGATCGTAAGATCGAAATGGGCCATGCCCGCGCCTTGTTGGGCCTGACCAATCGCCGTCAACAGATCGAAGTAGCGGCTTTGGTCGCTCAGCGCGACTTGTCTGTACGCGACACGGAAGCTCTCGTGCGACGCCTGCTCAAGCCGGCTTCTCCGGAGGCGCCGGTACCCGCGGATGCGGACGTGCGCCGTCTGGAAACCGAGTTGGGTGAGCGTTTGGGTACGAAAGTGACCTTCAAGCACGGCGCGGGTGGCAAAGGCCAAATGGTGATCCAATATTCCAGTCTTGAGGCGCTGGACGGCATCTTGTCGCGCATTCACTAACAAAACTGTGCAAGGGTTTCTTGAAGCGCTGCGAAAAGAAACCTATAATGCGCGCGCCTCGCAGCGCTAACGCTCGCGGGCCGCGCCAGAAACATCATGGCCACGCCGTAGGAACCCCTCCGGTCGTGGTTTTTTTGTGGGCTGAGCGGTCCTGGCGGCGTGCGTGAGGGAGTGTATGAACAAGTCCGGACCGTACCTCATCAATGCAGTGACCGCCGAACGGCGGGCTGCCCTGAGAGTGGTTGCCCGTCAGGGACTTGTGGCACTGGCTGCGGCTGCGCTGCTGACCCCGATGGGTTGGCAGGTGGCCCGGTCGGCAATTCTGGGCGGCGCCATCGGTGTGGTGGCGACGTCGGTGTTTGCATGGGCTCTTTTCCGGAATCCGGAAGGGACAGCCCCGGCGCAAATTGCCAGAAGTTTCTATCTGGGCCAGGCTTTGAAGGCGGGGCTCACGATCGGTCTTCTGGCATGGGTTTTTCGGTCCCGCGTACCGGCCCCTTGGGCGGTGTTGGCGGGGTATTTGGCGACCTACGTTGCCTACTGGTTTGCGCCCACGGGTCCTGCGTCACGCTGGATTCGTTAAGGGATGAGCGGCTTAGGCAATGGGGAACGAGAAGACGATGGCTGGTAGCAGCGAGTACATCCCGCATCACCTTGAGCACCTGCGCTATGACTTGTCTAAGGGCGAGTGGGCGCATGGCAGCGAAGGCATCGTTAATTTCCACCTGATCAACGTGGACTCGATGCTTATGGCCTCGGCGTTAGGCATCCTGTTCCTGTTGGTCTTTACGCTGGCCGCGCGCCGCGCCACCGCGGGCGTGCCGGGTAAGTTTCAAGCATTCGTAGAATTGGTCGTCGAGTTTGTCGATGATCGGGTCAAGGAAGTCTTTCATGGCGATCGGCGCTTTCTGGCGCCCCTCGCGCTGACGATTTTCTGTTGGGTCATTCTGATGAACGCAATGGACTTTCTGCCGGTCGACGTGCCCGGTATGATTGCCCGCGGTGCCTTCGGTGCCGAGCACTTCCGTGTGCTGCCAACGGCGGACATCAATACGACGTTTGCGATGTCCTTGACGGTGCTTGTGCTCGTGCTGTTCTTCAGTATGAAGGCCAAGGGCGTCGCTGGCTTCGGCCACGAACTCATTACCGCGCCGTTCGGTGGCCATCCGCTGCTGTGGATCCCTAATTTCGCGTTGAACGTGGTGGAGTTGCTGGCCAAGCCCGTGTCGCTTGCGATGCGACTGTTCGGCAACATGTACGCGGGCGAACTCGTTTTTATGCTGATAGCTTTGCTCGGCTTTGCGGCCTCGAACGCGTTTAGCGCGGGCGCTGTTGCGGCCGGTACACTGGCGTTGCTCGGTCAGGTGTTGATGGCGTCCCTCTGGGCGGTTTTCCACATCCTGATTGTGTTGCTGCAGGGTTTTATTTTCATGGTCCTGACCGTCGTGTACATCTCGATGGGCCAGGAAAGCCACTAAACCGAATTTGCGGACTGCCGTTCTTCCCGGACGGTGGCCGCTGTTGACGATTTGAGATTGATCATCCAGGAGACGAACATGGAAAACATCGCACACATTCAGGCCTTCACGGCCCTCGCCATTGGCATCATCATCGGCCTCGGCGCGATCGGTGCCTGCATCGGCATTGGCATCATGGGCTCGAAGTTCCTCGAGTCGGCTGCACGCCAGCCGGAACTGATGCCGCGCTTGCAGGGCAGCATGTTCTTGCTCGCGGGCCTCATTGACGCTGCCTTCCTCATCGGCGTTGCGATCGCGATGTTCTTCGCGTTTGCCAACCCGCTGTTGGCGAGCGTCAAAGCCGGCTAATCGACCCCTCCCGGGCACACCTCGGAACGCGAGAACCGCTATGCAGATCAATGCGACGCTGATCGGACAGGCCCTAGCCTTCCTGATTCTGATCGCCTTCACCTGGAAGTTCGTTTGGCCGCCGCTATTGGGCGCCATCGAGGCTCGTCAGAAGAAGATCGCCGACGGTCTCGCGGCCGCCGACCGCGGCCAGCAGGACCTCGACAACGCCAAGAGTGAGGCGTTGGCGATCGTTCGCGAGGCGCACGGTAAGGCCACCCAGATCGTCGACCAGGCTGCACGCCGGGCCGGTGAAATGGTGGATGATGCGCGTGGCACAGCCGCGACAGAAGGTGAACGGATCGTCACGGCAGCTCGCAACGAAGTGGTGACAGAAACTGCGCGCGTGCGTGGTGAGTTGCGCGCTGAAGTCGCGAAGCTTGCCGTCGCTGGCGCCGCGCAGGTGCTGAAGCGCGAAGTGGACGCCAAGGCGCACGCGGCCCTGCTCGACGAACTCGCTGAGCGCATCGTCGCTCGCTGATCCGGAGTACTCATGGCCGAAACCGCAACCATCGCTCGCCCGTACGCCCGCGCCGCCTTCCGCCACGCGGTGGATCAAAGTGCGCTGGCGTCTTGGTCGGCGGTGCTCGCGGTTGGTGCCGAGGTCGCGGCAGACCACTCCGCTGCAGCGCTGTTTGGCAACCCGCGTGTCACACACGCAGAACTCATTGAGTTCGTTGTGGGCGTCGCCACTGCAGCGGGCGCAGCGGTCAATGCCGAGGCTCGTAACTTCCTTGCGTTGCTCGCTGAGAATAACCGCCTCGCGCTCCTGCCGGAGATTGCGATCCAGTTTGAAGCGCTCAAAGCTGAGGTCGAGCATACGATTGATGTCGAGGTCACGACGGCGATGGCCTTGTCCGACGCGCAGCGCGCGAAGCTTTCAGGCGCACTGGCGCAGCGCTTCAGTCGTACGGTGCGTTTACACGAGACGATTGACGCCGAGTTGGTTGGTGGTGCGATCGTTCGCGCCGGCGACCTCGTGCTCGACGGGTCTCTCACGGGGCGCCTTGCGCGTCTCGAGCAACAGTTGTCCCAGCCGTAAGTCCCGCGGGACGCACGGCCGTACTGGTTAGGTAAGGAAAGCAGCATGTCCATCAAGGCTTCCGAGATCAGCGATCTCATCAAGGCCCGGATTTCGCAGTTCGATGCGGCCGCAGAGGCCAATAACGTCGGCACGGTGGTTAGCGTCACCGACGGCATCGTGCGCATTCACGGCCTCGCCGACGTCCGCTATGGCGAAATGATCGAGTTTCCGGGGAATACCTTCGGACTCGCGCTCAACTTGGAGCGTGATTCGGTCGGCTCCGTGGTCCTCGGCGACTACCAACACATCACTGAAGGTGACCGCGTCAAGACGACCGGTCGCATTCTCGAAGTCCCGGTAGGTCCAGAGTTGCTCGGTCGCGTCGTCGACGGACTTGGTAACCCGATTGACGGCAAAGGACCGATCGCCACGACACAGCGCGCGCCCATTGAACGCGTCGCGCCCGGCGTGATCTATCGCCAGAGCGTCTCGCAACCCGTGCAGACCGGCCTCAAGGCCATCGACGCGATGGTGCCCGTCGGCCGTGGTCAGCGTGAGTTGATCATTGGCGACCGCCAGACCGGCAAGACCGCGGTGGCGATCGATACGATCATCAACCAGAAGGGCACGGGCGTTAAGTGCATCTACGTTGCGATCGGCCAGAAGCAAAGTTCTATTGCGAACGTCGTACGTAAGCTTGAAGAGCACGGCGCGATGGCGCATACCATCATTGTGGCGGCGTCCGCCTCGACCCCTGCCGCCATGCAGTATCTCGCCCCCTACTCGGGTTGCGCGATGGGTGAATACTTCATGGATAACGGCGAAGACGCGCTGATCATCTATGATGATTTGACCAAGCAGGCGTGGGCATATCGTCAGATCTCGCTGCTGCTGCGTCGCCCACCGGGCCGTGAAGCGTATCCGGGCGACGTGTTCTACTTACACTCGCGCTTGCTCGAGCGCTCCGCGCGCGTCAATCCAGAATATGTTGAGAAAGCGACCGGCGGCCGCGTGAAGGGCAAGACTGGGTCACTGACGGGCCTGCCGATCATTGAAACCCAGGCTGGCGACGTCACGGCTTTCGTGCCTACGAACGTCATTTCGATCACCGACGGTCAGATTTTCCTTGAGACCGATCTGTTCAATGCCGGTATCCGACCGGCTATCAACGCGGGTCTCTCGGTCTCGCGCGTCGGCGGTGCGGCCCAGACTGGCATTATTAAGAAGCTCGGTGGCGGTGTCCGCCTTGCTCTCGCGCAGTATCGGGAGCTGGCTGCGTTCTCGCAGTTTGCCTCTGACCTTGACGAGACGACGCGCCGCCAGCTCGATCGCGGTATTCGAGTGGTCGAGTTGATGAAACAAAAGCAGTATTCGCCGATGTCGGTCGCCGAAATGGGCTTGTCGCTGTATGCCGTCAACAATGGTTTCTTCGATAAGGTGCCGCGTGAGAAGGTCGTGACGGTGGAGGTGCAGTTGCAGGCCTTTGCCAAGACCAACGCGGTAGACCTCATGAAGTCTATTAACGACAAGCCGGAACTGTCCAAGGAAGTCGACGCGGGCCTCAAGAAGGTCTGTGAAGACTTCTTCTCCGCGGCGAGCTTCTAAGAAAGCAGAGCATCATGGCCGGCGCAAAAGAAATCCGCACGAAGATCGCGAGCATTAAAAACACGCAAAAGATCACCAAGGCCATGGAAATGGTTGCGGCGAGCAAGATGCGTCGTGCTCAGGAGCGTCGTCGTGCCGCGATGCCGTATGCGCAGAAGATCCGTAACGTGATTGGCCATTTGCGCCTCGCGAACCCCGACTACCGCCATCCGTATCTGACGGAGCGCGTTGCGAAGACGGCCGGGATTATTGTGGTGAGCACGGATCGTGGGCTGTGTGGCGGTTTGAACGTTAATATTTTCAAACAGGTGCTTGTCGAGATCCGCCAATACGAAGAGGCGGGCATCGCGGTTGAGCTGTGCTTGATTGGTTCGAAGGCGCAGCAGTTCTTTCGCCGCCTCAAGTACCCCATTGCCTCGACTGTCACGCATCTCGGCGACAAGCCGCATGCGCACGCCCTCATCGGCGCGGTCAAGGTCATGCTCGACGGCTATACCGAAGGTCGCATCGACCGTCTCTCGATTGTGCATGCTGAGTTCGTCAATACGATGAGCCAGAAGCCAGTCGCAATCCAACTCCTGCCGGCCGAGCCTGTGAAGAGCTCCGAGTTGCAGGACATGTGGGATTACATCTACGAGCCGTCAGCTGCGGAGCTCCTCGAGGGCTTCATGGCACGGTATATCGAGTCGCAGGTCTACTTAGGTGCCGTCGAGAATCTCGCTTGCGAGATGGCTGCTCGAATGGTTGCCATGAAGAGTGCGACTGATAACGCAGGCAAACTGATCGACGAACTGCAGCTGATCTATAACAAGGCGCGGCAGGCGGCGATCACCAAGGAAATTTCCGAGATCGTCGGCGGCGCGGCCGCCGTTTGAGTAAGGGTTTCAAACAATGACCACCGCAACCGCTTCTGCCACCGGCAAGATCGTCCAGATCATCGGCGCCGTTATCGACGTCGAATTCCCGCGTGACGCCGTTCCCAAAGTCTACGATGCGTTGAAGCTCGAAGACAGTGGCCGAGAGGTCACGCTCGAGGTGCAACAGCAGCTCGGCGACGGCGTCGTGCGCTGCATCGCCATGGGCATTTCCGAAGGGCTCAAGCGCGGCATTACCGTACGGTCCACGGGACGCGGTATCTCGGTGCCCGTAGGCTCAGGTACGCTCGGTCGCATCATGGACGTGCTGGGCGATCCGCAGGACGAGCAGGGTCCGGTCAAGGCTGCCGCGTATTGGGAAATCCATCGCCCTGCGCCGTCCTACGACGAGCAAGCGGGTGGTCAGGACTTGCTCGAAACGGGCATTAAGGTCATTGACCTGCTCGTGCCGTTCGCTAAGGGCGGCAAGATTGGTTTGTTCGGTGGCGCCGGCGTCGGCAAGACCGTGAACATGCTCGAACTGATCAACAACATTGCAAAGGCCCACGCGGGTCTGTCGGTGTTCGCCGGCGTCGGCGAGCGCACCCGTGAGGGTAACGACTTCTATCACGAGATGCGTGATTCGGGCGTGATCGACAAGGACAACCTCGAGAACTCGAAGGTGGCCATGGTGTATGGCCAGATGAACGAGCCCCCAGGCAATCGTCTGCGCGTAGCGCTCACGGGTCTGACCATGGCGGAGTACTTCCGTGATGAGAAGCAGGCGTCCGGCAAGGGCCGTGACGTGTTGCTGTTCATCGACAATATCTACCGTTACACGCTGGCGGGAACCGAGGTTTCGGCGCTGCTCGGCCGTATGCCATCGGCCGTCGGTTACCAGCCGACCTTGGCTGAGGAAATGGGCGTTCTGCAGGAGCGCATTACCTCCACCAAGACCGGCTCGATCACCTCGATCCAGGCTGTGTACGTGCCGGCAGACGATCTCACCGATCCATCACCGGCAACGACCTTCGCCCACTTGGATGCGACGGTCGTGTTGTCGCGTCAGATTGCGGCCCTCGGCATCTACCCGGCGGTCGACCCGCTCGATTCGACTTCGCGCCAGCTGGACCCGCTTGTGATTGGCGAAGATCACTACAACACGGCGCGTGGTGTGCAGGCGCTGTTGCAGCGCTACAAGGAATTGCAGGACATCATCGCCATTCTTGGTATGGATGAACTGTCGGCTGAAGACAAGCTCACCGTGTACCGCGCGCGCAAGATTCAGCGATTCCTGTCCCAACCGTTCCACGTCGCCGAGGTCTTCACCGGCCAGAAGGGCAAGTACGTGGCGCTCAAGGACACGATTCGTGGCTTCAAGGCGATCATTGCTGGCGAGTACGATCACCTGCCCGAGCAGGCGTTCTACATGGTCGGCACGATCGAAGAAGCCTCTGAGAAGGCCAAGACGCTGTCCTGAGGACTGAATTATGGCCGCTACCATCAACGTCGACATCGTCAGCGCCGAGGGTGCAATCCACTCCGGCGTGGCCGTGATGGTGTTCGTGCCGGCGACTCAGGGTGAGCTGGGCATTGCCCCGCGGCACGCGCCGCTGCTCACGCTGCTCAAGGCAGGCGAAGTGCGCGTGCAGACTGTGGAGGGTGAGGAACTCAGCTTCTACGTCGGCGGCGGTGCATTGGAAATTCAGCCGCAGCGTGTGACGGTGCTCGCCGATACGGCCATTCGGGCGCACGACCTCGACGAAGCCCATGCGATGGCGGCTAAGCAACGGGCTGAGGAACTGATGAGCAACGCCGCGGACGAGATGGGCCTTGCGGAAGCCCATGCCGAATTGTTGCGCGCGGTCACGCAACTGAAGATGCTCGATAAGTTCCGCAAAATGCGCAAGTAAGCGGTCCGGATCGAGCGCAAAAAAAGCCCCGCCAGCGCGGGGCTTTTTTCTTGGCGCGTCAGTGTCCTTTCGGGTCCTTCGGCCATGCCGTCATGACGGCCGGTGCACGGGCGGCCACTGTGGCCGTCCTTATTGCGAAAGCGCCGGGGGCACTTGCGCAATGGCGCGGGCCAAGAGCGCCATGCGTTGGGCTTGCTCCGCGGCACTGCGGGCGCAGGCCCGGGTAATCGCCTCGGGTTGGCCGGCGCCAATCAACGCCAGAGCCACCGGCAGCGCCTGGGTCGCAATGGCCTTTGCCAGTTGGCCTAATTCTCGGGCGACCAACCGGGCGGGCAATGCACAGCGGTGGGCAAACCGGGCCCATTCAATGGCGGACAGGGCTTCGAAGCGTGTTGCCTCCCCAATGGGGACGGGGAGCCCCGCCGCCCGGTCGACCCCGGGCGCGCGTCCAATCAGAGGTCGCTGCAAAGGCCCACCGGCGACATGCGCTGCGGCCACCGCCAAGCGGTAACTGCCAAGGCCTGCCTCCGGGTCCGCCGTTGCCACCGCAAAGAGCACGCGCCGCAACAGCCAGCGGCGCATCTGTAGGGGGCGGGGCAATTCATCCAGTGCAGCGAAGAGCGCCGGAAACCCAACGGCTTGGGACTCGCACTGCGCACTCGGTGCGTCTGTGGCGACGTCGCCGAGGCCGACCGCTTGGGCGAGTCCGTGGGCGTACGCCGTGTTGGCTTGCTTCTCTTGGTCACTGTCCGACCCCGCATCCACCGCCTCTGCCGCGTCGACCAATACCCACGGCCCCGAGGGGATGCCGCCACCACTTAGTGCACTGTCCACGCGCGCGATGCTGCCATCCAGTCGCAGACCCAGCGCCCGGGTCACGCGCAAGGCAGTACCCAGCGCTACGGTGGGTGCACCCGCTTCCAAGTCAAGGATCGTGCCGCGGGACAGCCCGAGCCATAACGCCAACTCGTGGATCGGAAGACCCGCTTGCGTCCTTGCGGCACGCAGCCACCGACCCAGGTCAGCAGGGTGCCGGACCTGTGGATTGCTCGGAAAGGGCAGCCCGACGACGCGTCGCATGGGGTCTCCTAAAAAATCACTATAGCCGACTTTTAGTGGACTGACAGTGCACTGCGTCCCCTAAAAGTTGACTATAGCTGACTTTTAAGAGACGCCTGCCACCCACAGGTCAATATAAGTACACTATAAAAGACTTTTAAGAGGTCGCGGCGTGCCAGCATTTGCCGTCCTACTGGCGCCTTGGATCCGCAAACGGTGCGCCGACGCACGATACCGAGACGGATCCTGCGATAGGCTGTGCGAAAATATCGTCACTCTCATTGCGAGGGCGCCATGCCGCTCAGTCTCATTATCCTCGCTGCTGGTCAGGGCCAGCGCATGCACAGCGACTTGCCGAAGGTGTTGCAACCGCTGGCTGGCCGACCACTCTTGGCGTATGTTCTTGACGCCGCTCGTGCCTTGGCGCCAGACGCCATCCATATTGTCTACGGGCATGGCGGCGACCAGGTCCGGGCCGCGTTCCCGCAGCCCGATCTGATCTGGGCGCTGCAGGCGCAACAGAACGGCACGGGCCATGCGGTTGCGCAGGCGATGCCGCGTATCCCCGACGACCACCAGGTGCTGATTCTCTACGGAGACGTTCCCCTGATCGAGCCGGCCACCTTGCGTAATCTGGTGGCCCTTCCCGGCGAGGAAGGCCTGGCGCTCCTCTCCGTACTGCTGGACGACGCCACAGGCTACGGCCGCGTGCTGCGTGACAACGCCGGCAACATCTACCGGATCGTCGAAGAGAAAGACGCAAACCGTAAAGAGAAGTCGGTCAAAGAGGCCAACACGGGTGTGCTGGTCGCCAATGCAGGGCGCCTGCGGCAATGGCTTGCTGACCTCAAGAATGACAATGCCCAAGGCGAGTACTACCTCACGGACGTCATCACCATGGCGGTCCGTGCAGGCATCAAAGTCCAAGCGGTTCCCGCAGCCGCCGTCGCGCAGGTCTTGGGCGTGAACGACCGCATCCAACTGGCGGAACTAGAAACCGAACTGCGCCGCCGTGCCGCGCATGACCTGCTGCGGGCGGGCGTCACGTTGGCCGACCCGACCCGTTTGGACGTGCGGGGTACGGTCACGGTCGGCCGCGACGTCCGCCTCGATGTAAACGTCGTGCTCGAGGGTACCGTCCATCTCGGCGACCGTGTCGTGGTCGGACCTGGTGCGGTGATCCGTGATGCCGTCATCGGCGCCGACACGGTCGTTCAGGCGTACAGCGTAATCGACGGGGCCCGCATCGACGCACACTGCATCGTCGGCCCGTATGCGCGCCTGCGCCCGGGTAGCCATCTGGCCGAGGGCGCGCACGTCGGTAACTTCGTTGAGCTGAAAAACACCGCATTAGGCCGTGGTAGCAAAGCCAATCACCTGACCTACCTTGGCGACGCCCAGATTGGCGAGCGCGTCAACGTGGGGGCTGGCACCGTGACGTGCAACTATGACGGCCAAAACAAGTGGCCGACCGCAATCGAGGACGGTGCCTTTATAGGGTCCGGCTCGATGTTGGTCGCGCCTGTGACCATCGGCGCCAACGCAACGATCGGTGCTGGATCGACGATTACCAAGCCAGTGCCCCGCGGTGGCCTGACCCTTGAACGGGGCCGTCAACAGTCGTACCCCGCGTGGACACCAGCCAACCGCGTGAATGCCGAAGAGCGCGCGGCAACGATCGCACAGTCCCGCCTTCCGGGCGAAACGCCCGCGGCCGAGTAACGAGTCGACGGCGAGTCCAGGAGTAGAGCCCATGTGCGGAATTGTTGGCGCGATTGCCGATAGAGACATCCTTCCGATCCTCATCGAGGGTCTATCTCGTCTGGAATATCGCGGCTATGACTCCGCTGGTATCGCCGTGCTGACCGCCAGCGGACGGTTGCGCCGCTTGCGCACCGTAGGCAAAGTCGCGCGCCTCAAAGAGGCTTTATTAGCAGACCCCGTGGCCGGCCCTATCGGCGTTGCCCATACCCGCTGGGCTACACACGGTGTGCCGAGCGAGCGCAATGCGCATCCGCATATCTCTCGCGACGGCATTGCTCTTGTCCATAACGGCATCATTGAGAATCATGAGGCCCTGCGCGGTGAACTGATCGCTGCCGGCTATGTATTTGAATCCGAGACAGATACGGAAGTAGTTGCGCATCGCATCCATTTCCACGTCCACCGGGGCGCGACCCTAGAACTCGCCGTCGTCGCGACCGTTCGCGAATTGCATGGTGCGTATGCCTTGGTGGTGCTCGGTGAAAGTGATCCAAACACCCTCTACGTCGCGCGTGCCGGATGCCCGGTCGTGATCGGACGCAGCAGCGACGGGAACTATGTCGCCTCCGACGTCTCTGCTCTATTGCCGGTCACCCGCGAGTTCCAATTTCTAGAGGAGGGCGACGTCGCAACGATCCGTCGCGAAAGCGTCGTCATCCGCGACCGCGCCGGGCATATCGCCGAGCGACCCATTAGCACCTCGGCACTGTCCGCTGATGCCGTTGAGAAGGGCGCCTACGCGCATTACATGCTCAAGGAAATTCATGAGCAGCCGCGCGCTATCGCCCAGACGCTCGAGGAGCGTATTGCTGGCGGTCGCCTCCTAGAAGCCGCATTCGGTCCAAAAGCGACCCAAGCGCTTGCCCAGGCGCAGGCAATCCAAATCGTGGCGTGTGGTACCAGTTGGCATGCCGGTTGCGTTGCTCGCTATCTGATTGAACAGATCTGCCGTCTGCCATGCTGGGTCGATATCGCTAGCGAATTTCGTTACCGCAATCCTGTCGTGCCCGCCAATACATTGTTCGTCACCATCTCCCAGTCCGGTGAAACTGCTGATACCTTGGCGGCACTGCGACAAGCCAAGACCGCTGGCTATTTGTCGACCTTGGCGATTTGCAATGTGCCCGAGTCCTCGCTGGTGCGCGAATCCGAGCTCGTCATGCTGACCCGTGCGGGTCCTGAGATAGGCGTGGCGTCCACCAAAGCCTTCACGACGCAACTCGCTGCGCTCGGTATGCTGGTGATTGCGCTAGGAAAACTGCATGGACTGTCCCGCGAACGGGAACGCGAGCTCGTGACGCAACTGCTGGAGACTCCGCGTCTGGTTGAGGAAACGCTAGCCCTTGACCTGGTTGTACGGGCCTTGGCTGAGAAATTCGTCTCTAAGCATCACGCGCTCTTTCTGGCCCGCGGCGCTCTCTCGCCGATCGCGATGGAGGGGGCGTTGAAACTGAAGGAAATCTCTTATATCCATGCTGAGGCCTACGCCGCAGGCGAGCTCAAGCATGGTCCGCTCGCGTTGATCGATGCCGATATGCCCGTGATCGCGGTGGCGCCGAACAACGATTTGCTAGAAAAATTGAAATCGAATCTGCAGGAGGTGCGTGCGCGTGGCGGTGAGTTGTATGTGTTTGCCGATCCCGACGCCGGGCTCATTCCTAGTGACGGTGTGCACGTCATCACGATGCCAAAGCATGTGACTGAATTTCAGGCGCCTATTGTTTATACAATTCCTTTGCAGCTGCTCGCGTATCACGTCGCCACCATGAGAGGGACGGACGTGGATCAGCCACGCAATCTCGCAAAGTCAGTGACGGTGGAGTAGACGAATTTGTGAGGGCCGAAGCCGGTCCTGCAAGCCTTGATCATCTGTGGGGCTTCTACAGGATTCGTATGGGCAATTATTGACCGCGTTCCGACCAGAGGAATGATCAGCGTTCGTACCATAGCTTCGATGCATTGACGGCCTTGACGACCAACAACATGACTGGCACCTCAATCAGCACGCCGACAACGGTCGCCAACGCGGCCCCTGAATGAAACCCAAATAAGCTGATTGCGGCTGCTACGGCTAATTCAAAAAAATTCGACGCGCCGATCAAGGCCGATGGGCCCGCGACCGAGTGCTTTTCGCCCACCACCTTGTTCAGTCCATAGGCTAAGGCGGAATTGAACAGCACTTGGATCAGAATGGGCACTGCGAGCAAGCCAATCACGAGAGGCTGCTTGAGGATTTGCTCGCCCTGCAATGCGAATAGCAGCACCAGCGTGAGCAATAAAGCAGCCATTGACCAGGGCCCGATTTTTTCCATCGCAGCCGCAAAGTAGGCCTGGCCCTTCGTCAGCCAGCGCTTGCGTAACCACTGGGCCAAAATAACCGGAATGACAATGTACAGCGCCACCGACGTAACTAGCGTCGCCCACGGCACGGTGATCGCGGCGATGCCGAGTAAGAGCCCGACGAGTGGCGCGAAGGCAAACACCATAATCAGGTCATTGAGGGCCACTTGCGACAGCGTGAAGAGGGGATCGCCGTTAGTGAGTCGACTCCAGACAAATACCATTGCCGTGCACGGGGCGGCCGCTAACAGGATAAGCCCGGCGATGTAGCTATCGATTTGGTCTAGGGGGAGATAAGGCGCGAAGAGCTGTTTTATGAAGATCCAGCCAAGGAGTGCCATCGAAAATGGCTTGACGAGCCAATTGACGAACAACGTGACGCCAATGCCACGGGCGTGATGGCGGACTTCTCGCAAAGCACTAAAATCAATTTTTATCAGCATGGGGATGATCATGACCCAGATCAGTAACCCCACTGGCAAGTTGACCCGTGCCACCTCGAGTGTGCCCAGCGCTTGAAATACGCGCGGCCAGACTTGCCCGACGACGATGCCGACGGCGATACACAGAGCTACCCAAAGGGTCAGGTAGCGCTCGAACCGATTCATGGGGGACTTCGGACTGTCAGTGTGTGTATTGGACATGGCCTAGAACGCCTTGCTGAGCTGTTGTGCTGATTGTGCGAGGTGGGTGCTGCTGAGCGCCTCTGATGGCAGATTGACCAATGCCTCCAGTCGCTTACGGATTGCTTGGAAGGTCTTCTCGAAGGCCCGCATCTTGTCGTCGTCTGGGGCATCGCCGGCGCTCGGGTCGTCATAACCCCAATGGATCTTTGCCGGCGTACCGGGGAACAATGGGCATGCTTCGTCGGCGTTCCCACAGACCGTGATGACCAGATCCAGATGCGGGGCAGCGGGTCCTAAAAACTCGGCCCAGCTCTTGCTCCGGAGCGGCCGCGTATCGATCCCCGCGTGTTGGAGCGTGCGCAGGGCGAGGGGATTGGGCTGGCCTGTCGCGCGTGGCGTGCTGCCCGCGGAGTACCCGATGAATTTCCCATTGCTCAGAGCATTCAGCAGCGCTTCGGCAAGGATGCTGCGGGCAGAGTTGTGCGTGCACAGAAAGAGTACGGCGATCGGTTGTTTCATGATTGCAGAAAGTTCCTCCGGTGTTCGTCGGCCTGCTGCAAAGGCTGCACTGCGCAGGCTTCCCCACCGCAACAATTGGCCGTTAGAAAGCCCAGCAGTCGGTTGGTGTATGCAAAGTCCACCCGGTAAACGAGCCCTCGGCCCTGTTTTTCCTGCGTGATGAGTTTCGCCATCATCAGGGTCTTGAGGTGGAAGGACAGGGTATTAGCTGGAATTTCGAGGCGTAGGGCCAGAGCCGTCGGCTGCATGCCTTCTGCGCCGGCTTGCACGAGCGCCCTGAACAGCGAAAGACGGGATGCTTGCGCCAGCCCAGTCAGCGCTTGTACGACGTCGGTGGATTCCATTATTCCAGTATTACTGAATCATATGACAGCGTTATGACGAGCGCAGCAAACACGGTGCGTGCGTGCGCGCGACCTTCGGGGTATCCGCGCTGGGTTTCGCGGCGCGTCGCCAAAGTTCCCTCGGCTCGGTGCGTACTAACCGCCGTACCCTCTGGGTAAATACGCATCTGCAGAGGCCTGCGCTAACCCGGCCAGACTAGGTGCAGACGCGTCGAAATAGGTCGCATTTTGGCCAAACTTAAAGGTAGTCCCAAACTTTCAGTCGCCCTGCCATAAGTAATTGCCGCTGAATCTTTGCAATCCCCCCGCTCCTGTCCCCGTACGGCAAGGACTGCCTGTAAGCCGATTATCTCTACTAGGGATTATTCACGACTGCCTTGCTCGGCGGTGACGCGCAAGGTGTGCTTGCCGAAAAGGAATGCCGTCGCAGCCCACCTGCAGTGGCTGCCACTGGGGAGATTGATATGCACTCGACGCGTTGCCGCGCTACCACCACCCGCCGGTCGTTAGCGCTACTCTTTACTCTGATCGTCGTCACGCTACTTGCGTCCTGCACCGGCGGTAAAGACGGCACGCCCGGGCCCACTGGCGCAACCGGTGGTACCGGGTCGTCCGGCGGACCGCCGCCCCCAGGACCGATTGTTGCGCTCGACATTTCCACTGCGAAAACCGTGACCGCTGCCATCACTACGGTCAGTACGGGCAGCTGGCCGGTCGTCACCTTCAAGTTAGTGGACGAAACCGGCAATCCGTTGAAGGGTTTGACCGCTGGGTCAGTCCGCTTCGCAATTGCCCAATTGCAGCCGCAATCGGACGGGTCGACGCAATGGCGCAACTATCTGACCACCCTTGATGCCGCCAGCGCGGTCGGTTGGGGCACCCACGACGCCGTGCAGCCAACGGCCGAGGTAGCCACCTTAGGTACGTTTACCGACAACGGCGACGGTTCCTATAACTATAAGTTCAGCCAGTCGCTCGACAATCTGGCCACCGCGGCCCAGGCCGCCTACAGCACCGCCGGCCGCATTCCTACCGGGATCACGATTGCCTACGACGGCAGCCTCACGCACCGCGTCGGTTTTGAACTACGTGCGGCGACCGGTGTGATCCTGCCAACAGTGACCAACAACGCCACTTACGACTATCTCCCGGCAACCGGGTCTACGACGCTGACCACAGTCCGACGCATCATCTCGGACAAGGAATGCGACGCCTGCCACGCGAAGCTCGCCATGCACGGCGGCCCCCGCATCGACGTGGAGTACTGCGTGCTGTGTCACAACGGCGGCAACGCTGATGCACAGTCTGGGAACATTCTGGATCTGCGCGTGCTGGTGCACAAATTGCATTCCGGATCCGTCCTGCCGTCGGTCAAAGCCGATGCCAACCATGGCCTGATCCCCACACCGGGCGTGGGCTATGTGATTTACGGTTACGGCGGCTCAGTCAACAATTTCAATACGTTCGTCTGGCCACAGGACACCCGTAACTGTACGACCTGCCATAACACCAGTGACGCTAATACCCCGCAAGCATCCAACTATCTGATTGCCTCGGCGACTGCTTGCGGCGCCTGCCACGACAATATCGACTTCACTGCCACTACGGTCGTTAAACACACCGCGGGTGCTGGACCGATTGCTGATGCCGACTGCATGAACTCCGGTTGCCACTCCGCCACGACCCCTGGCACTGCGGCAATCGGGGGTGGCAAGGTGGATATTGTCACGGCACATACCGTGAACGTGCTGTCGAAAATGACCAAGTACAAACTCAACGTCAGCCGCGTGATTGCGTTGCAGCCCGATAAAACCACCGTCGAACCGGCCTGCGCGACCAAACTCGCTGCGGCTGCAGCGGGGACTGCCGTCCTCTGCACCGTACCGCCTGGTGACTACATTCAGGTTGGTATCACCGTGACCGATCCGACCAATAGCAACGCGAAATACGATCTCTCACAGCCCCCATTCAGCACCTTTGGCTCGACGATTTCCGCCCGTGCTGCGTGGACGACGCTCAATTACACCAACCCGGGTGCCATCGTGGGTAGCGGTACGCCGCAAGCCCAGACCGTCAATTTCCTCGCAAAAATCGGCACTGCAAGCAATGGCCCCGCACCGACCACTACCGCGACGAACAGCGCGACGTCGGTCATCCCCTCGCTACCGGCGGTGGTCTACGGCAATAGCGGCGCTGACAAAACGATGCTGGTTGCACAATTCCCGTACCCCGTGCCACTTGTGAGTGAGCGCAGCCTAAAAGGCGGGTCTGGTGGCATCGGCTTGCAGGCTTCCTTGGTGCACACGGCCGTTGCCGATGTGGGCGTCGCCGTGCCGCAGGTCAGCGGATCCAACCCCGCGGTCTATGGCCTCGCGGTGCCGGTGCAGTCGGCTGATCCGGCTTACTTCGCCATTACGGACAACAACGCTGTGGCGCGACGCCAAGTGGTCGACTACAACAACTGCCTGCGCTGCCATAAGAAATTAGTGCTCCATAGCAGTCGTGTGAACCAAGTGCAGTTCTGTGTGATGTGCCACAACCCGGCCCAGGCGCCACGGGTGCAAGCCACCGGCGCGTTAGCCGGTTCGTCGGGCTCCGAACCAGTGGACTTCAAGTTCTTCATTCACGGCATCCACTCCGCGCAATACAAGGCGGGCGTCGTGGATATGACCGGCGTCGGCTTCCCGGGCCAGTTGACCAACTGTCTGGGCTGCCACAAAACGGACACGTTCTATCCGGTAGATCCTGCCGCCGTGTTCTCCACCACGATCGACCCGGGCCAAACGTACAGCACGACCCGCTTCCAAGGCTATGACGACCCGACCCAACATTATGCGATCACGCCAAATGCAGCCGCCTGTGGCTCTTGTCACACGACGGCCATTGCGCAGAACCATATGAAACAACAGGGCGCCATCATTGTGGCTGACCTGATCGACAACTCAGCTAAGGCACCCGCCAACGTCGGCATGTTGGGCCTTGGGTTTGGCACCACCAACACCTTCGTGAACGGCGCGCCCCATATCAAGGCCATCGATGGGTCGACGTTGCCGCAATACCAAACCGAAAGCTGCGGTATCTGCCATGGCAAAGGAGCGACTGCCGACGTCGCGGTCGCACACGGTACCGCGTCCTTCAAATACAACTAATGGTCACGGGCGGGTCGAGCGCAGAAGCATTGGACCCGGACGGACCGAACGAGGAGCGAACAATGTTCGCAAACAATAGAAGTACAGGATCGAGTCGCCTCGCCGCCTTGATCACCATTGCAGCGCTGGTACTCGGTGCCTGCTCCGGTGGTGGCAGCGGCGCGACGGGTGCGACAGGATCCACTGGTGCGAGCGGATCCACCGGCGCGGGGGGCTCCATACTGACCCAGAACATCAGTACAGCCGAAACCATTACCGGCCGTATCAGCGGTTTGGCTATGACCAATGGCGCACTCACCGTGTACTTCGATCTCGTAGACCAAAAAGGGCAACCGCTACGTGGCCTGCAGGCGACCCAACTCAGCTTTCAGGTCGCGAAGTTAGTTCCCGGACAGAACGGGGCTTCGAGCGCCTGGCAGGCCTACATCAACCTCGTGGCCACACCGGGCACGGGCTCGTGGTGGGGCGCTGCGCAAACACGCCAACCGACCACCGAGCGCGCGGATGCCCCCGGCGCGGTATTCGCGGACCACGGCGACGGCACCTATGCCTATACCTTCGCGCAAAGTCTGGATGCCTATACCGGTGTCGATGCGGGTGGACCCGCGGTGCGCTTTGAGCCCAATCTTACCCATCGGGTGGGTTTCGAGATCCGCGGCACCGGCGCTAACGCCACCAATAACAATGCCAACAATCCGGTCTACACCTGGCTCCCGGCCACTGGCGCGACCATCAATCTGCAGACGCGCGATATTGTCAGTGACAAAGAGTGCGACGCCTGCCACGCGAAGTTCTCCATGCACGGCGGCGCTCGCGTCGACGTGCCGTACTGCGTCCTTTGCCATAACCCGGGCAATACTGACGCGCAGTCCGGCAACACGCTCGACTTCAAGGTAATGGTCCACAAGATCCACTCCGGATCCAAACTGCCTTCGGTCGTCGCGGCTGCCTCGACCGCCCCCGCGGCGGGCGTCGGCTACACGATCTGGGGCTACAACAACGCGTTGTACAACTTCAACGATGTCGTCTGGCCGCAAGACACACGCAATTGCCAGACTTGTCACAACGCCGCCGACAGCGCGACACCTGACGCGAACAACTTCCAAAGCGTACCTAACGCGGCGGCCTGCGGCGCGTGCCACGACGATGTCAATTTCGCGACGGGGGCTAATCACGGACCGACCCAGCAGCCGGTAACGGATGCAGACTGCGTGACCTGTCACGGCCCGAACTCCACCGCGAATGCCGGCGCGTGGCAGGTTGTGCCTTCTCATGTCGTGCCAGTGCTTGAGCAGCAGAAACACTATCGCATCACGGTGGTAAAGGTAGAGGCAGTCAAAGACGCGGCGGGGACCCAATCTGGTGCCACAGCCTGTGCTGCGGCCACGATTGCGTGCAAGGTACTGCCGGGTGAATATCCGAAAGTCACTATTCGCATCGATGACCCGACAACGGGCTCGTTGTGGAAATTAACCGACGCGCCGTTCGCGAACCAATTTTTCGCGACGGGCGCGACGGCGACCACTACGGCGCGGGTACGGGCGCGCGTAGGCTACTCGACCCTGAACTACACGAACCCCGGTGCAAGTACCGCGACGCAAGCTACTTTAGTGGAGTTCCTACCAGCGACGAAGCAGGCCGATGGTACTTATACCTTTGCGCCAGCGCCGATCAATCCGGATGGGACTTACTCTGCGGTCGCGTCCAAGGTTATTCCCGCGACGTATGCGGCGATCGTGACCGGAGGCTCTGCTGGAGTGTCCACCGAAGGTCGCGCCATTGCCAATGTCGCTCGCGCCGATGATCCGCCCGACAATCAGGTCATCGCAATGAAGGCCGCGGAGCCGGTCTACTTTCCGATCACTGACACTAATCCGGTGGCTCGCCGTGAGGTCGTTGACACCGCAAACTGCCTACGCTGCCATAAGTCCTTAGAACTTCACGGTGGCGCGCGCGCCAATAACGTCAAACTGTGCATCATGTGCCACAACCCAGCACAGGCGCCTCGCGTGTCTTATCTGGATGCCAATGGTACCAAGCATACCGATGTGTCCGAGCCGGTGGACTTCAAGTTCTTTATTCACAGCCTGCATTCGGATAACTACAAGTTCGGTATTGTCGATTTCTCCGGCACGGGTTTCCCAGGCGTTCTGAATAATTGTCTCGGCTGTCACAAGACAGATACCTTCTACCCGGTCGATCCCGCGAAGGTCTATGCAACCACGATCGATGCGAGCAGCACGCCGGACGATCCCACTAAGCACATTGCGATCACAGCCAATGCAGCGGCGTGCGGCTCTTGCCACGCCGATACGACCGCGCAGTTGCACATGAGCCAGAACGGGGCGGTCGTGATTACGGACCAGTTTCCTACCGGCCTGCAGTACCTCGCGCCGAACGTGTTATCGGCGACGCCTAAATACATCAAGAGTGCAACCGGTGCCACGCTGTCGCGGTACCAGACCGAGACGTGCAGTGTTTGCCACGGTAAGGGCACGACGTCGGATGTGGCGGTAGTACATAAAACTGCTTCATTTAAATACAACTAAAGGGCCTGACCATGAGATACGGCTCCAACGCACGCACCTACCCCATGAACGCAAGGTCGCCCTGCATACAGGGATCTTGCTACCGAGCTCTCGCCCCGATCCTCGTGGCTTTTGCACTGTGGGTATACGCATCGGCAGCGGTAAGCGCATCGGTCGGCACTTACACAGAGAAGGGTGCAGACACCTGCCTTGACTGCCATGAAGATTCCGCGGTGACGGGCATTTTTCGCACGGCGCACGGGCGCCCCACCGACGCGCACGCGCCGTTTGGCCATGGCCAATTGCAGTGCGAGGCCTGTCATGGGCCCGGCGACGCGCACGCGAACGGCACGGGCAAGAGCCGTCCTAGTGTGATTCGATTTGGTAAGAAGTCGCAGACGTCCAAGGAAGTACAGAACGAGCAGTGTCTGACGTGTCACGCCAAGAACGCGGCCCACTGGGGCGCCAACGCCCACGCAGGCAATCAGGTGGCCTGTGGCGACTGTCATACGTTGCACCAACCCAAAGATCCCGTGCGCGATTTCCGTACCCAAACGCTGGTCTGCACCAGTTGCCACCAGGCCCGCGGCGCCGATGCACTGAAGCCGTCCCATCACCCGCTGCTCGAAGGCAAGATGGGTTGCTCGAGTTGTCATGCGCCCCACGGCTCCACCGCGCCGTCTGCATTGAAAGCAAACACCGTGACGGAGCTCTGTACGACTTGTCATGCAGAGAACCGCGGTCCCTTCCTGTGGGAGCACGAGCCCGTCGCGGAAGACTGCTCGAACTGTCATGACGCTCATGGGGCGACGCAACCTTCCTTGCTTAAATCACGTCCACCGTTTCTCTGTCAGCAGTGCCATGACGTACAGGGACATCCGTCGGTGTCTTACGGACCGGACGGTTTGTCGGGCAGCGGCGGTGTGCAACGGGGTGTTTTCCTACAGGCCGGCAGTTGCCTCAACTGCCATTCCAAAGTGCACGGCTCGAACCATCCCTCTGGTTCGAAGCTGATGCGCTAAGCGGGGTAACACGATGTCACCGCGTCATCTGGTTCGACTTATTATTGCCACTGTGCTCGCGGCGTCTGCGGCTGCGTTAGCGGCCGATCCACCACCGGTCGCGGATATGGCGAACTGGAAATGTGAGCTGTGTCCGTTTGACAAGGGCTATGACGGCGCTGTTACTGTGGGTGTTGATTACGCCTCCGGCGCGAATGCCAGTTATGGGCGTTACTACAACGGCATGGATCACCAAGGTGGTTACGCCGACCTGAGCGCGGCCGGCGACTATGTCGGCGCAGAGGGCCGTCACATTGACTATGCGTTAGAGGATGTGGGTCTATCGACGCGCCGCGGTCTGATTCGGGCAGGCACCTACGGGCTCTATGACATAACGCTACGCTACGATGGCATTCCAGTGTCACGTCAAGATGCGACGGTTACGCCATTCTATACCGGCGCAATCCAGACTCTGTCGGCAGGTTGGGTGCCCGCGGGCACGCCGGCGGGCATGGCGGCACTGCAGTCGAACTTGCACGGAGTGCAGATCGGCACCGAGCGACGCACGTATTCGATCGACGGGCGCATCCGGGCCTTGGATCGGTTGTCCTTCTTTGCGCGCTTCGAGCGTCAGGAGAAGACCGGCAGTCAGATTCTGGGTGCTGGGTTCCTGACCCAAGCGGTGCAACTGGCCGCGCCCCTATCCTATACAACCGATACGGTAGAGGCCGGCGTTGACTGGTCCGCAGACCGCCGGTCCTTGCGTCTGTCGATGTCGGATTCGAAATTTCGCAGTGTAGATTCCCTATTGGCTTTCCAGGATCCTTATCTGACGCTGTCGGGTAATACACAGTTTGGCGCCGTTTCACGGCCACCTGAGACAGATGCTCGGCAGTGGAGCCTTACGGGCACGACCTTATTGCCGCTGCACTCTAGCGCTTCGATGGCGATCTCGCAGTCGGAGTTGAAGGACGATTCGGCGCTGTTGCCATCAATCTACGGTGGCACGCCACCGGCGCTGGCCTTTGACGGCAAAGTGATGTTGACGCACCTGGCCGCTACATTCAGTTCTCATCCGTTGGCTAATTGGAGCGCTCGCGGGCGCGCATCTTATGACCAGCGCCGCGATGACAGCAGCACCGCAGCATGGCAGCAGTATCTGACTGACCAGGTACCCAGCGCCATGGTCGAAAATTCGCACTACGGATTCGAGCGGACCGTTGTCGATGGGTCCCTCGATTGGCGCGTATTCCGACAGTTATCGCTCGGCATCGCTGGCGATCGTCGCGAGGTCAAGCGAACGGATTCCGTCGTCGCCAAGACAGCGGATGGTCGAACCTATGGCCGCGCGCGCTGGCTGCCCGGTTACGGGCTGGAGCTGACGGTGAAGGGTGGTGCGGCGCACCGTGAGGCCAGTGGTATCGACCTGTCTAGAGTCCTGCTCGGTCAGGACCCACTGCTCAGCATCTACAATCTTTCGAATCGTGATCGTGATTTCGGTGAAGTCGATGCCACGCTGGCCGGCAAGACACTCGCATTCTCGGCGCAGATGTCCGCGGCGAATGACCGCTATGGCCGTTCGATGCTCGGATTACTCAGTGGTCGTGAGCGTCGCGCCGCCGGTACGCTGACGTGGACTCCGTCCGAGACACTGTCAGGCTATCTGGATGGTGGGTATCAGACGCGGACCTCGACACAGGCCGGTCGCTACGACACGCACGCGCCGACCTGGGCGGCTGACTTGCGGGATCGGTATACGCATTGGGGCTTGGGTGGCCGATGGATAGTGCGACAGTGGGACTACGCCCTGGACTACACCCATGCGCAGGCCAATGGGGATACGGCGGTCGGGCCATTCGGTGGTCTTGCCGCCTTCCCGGCTGAAACCACGCAGTTTGATAGTTATCGCTTCTCTATTGGTTTCGCCAAATCAGAAGCGCTGACGCTGAAACTGCGGTGGGCCTACCAAAACTACAGCGCTGCCGACTGGGCTTACGATGGCGTTGCGCCCGCGTCCTTGACCAACTTGCTGGCCTTGGGTGCCGTGGCGCCGCAGCACAAAGTCAACGTATTCGCCGCGTCCTTCACCTACCGCTACGGCAAGCGGGCTGGCGGCGAGTAAGACGTCGCCTTATCCGGGCCCCGATCGGCAAGCGGACCGGATACGGTGTCCGCAAGATCCTGAATGGGTGCGGACACCCGCGGCGGTGCTGATTTTTGATGCGACGCCAAGGTCAATGCCCGAAGCAGCGGTGTGCTGTGGCATGCTCTGGCTCCATATGACAGACCCCGTAGACCGCTTCGATGCTGCGTTCTTTGAACGCTATTACGGAGACCCCGAGACACGGGTCGCTGATGGAGGCGATGCCGAACGCATCGGCGGCCTCATCGGGGGCCTCGTTAATTATTTGGAATTGCCCGTGCGTCGGATTCTGGATGCGGGTTGCGGCATCGGTCTTTTGCGGGAACCCTTGCTGCGGCAGTTCCCGAACGCGGATTACGAGGGCCTCGAGTTCAGCGAATTTCTGTGCGCTCGGCACGGCTGGACCCGCGGTTCGGTAGCCGAGCACAGCACGGCAACGCCCTACGATTTGGTTGTCTGTCACGACGTGCTGCAGTATCTGGACGATCGCACGGCGGCGCGGGCCATCGCGAATCTCGGTCGTTTGTGCCGGGGCGCGTTGTATTTGAGCGTCCTGACCCGGTCCGATTGGCGCCATGCGGCCGATCAGTCGCGCACCGACGACTCGGTCCACCAGAGGACCGGCGAATGGTACCAGCGGCGTCTCAAGCGCGTATTTCGCCATGTGGGCGCGGGTGTCCATTTTCGCCGCGGGTTGGATCCGATTCTATGGGAACTCGAGACACCCTGGACTTAACGCCCCGATTGCGCTGAGCGCCTCCGCTCAGGCTACAATTGGGGACGGGCTTTATCCGCACTTTTATCCTAATCACCGAATTCTAGGGGGATCCGCATGCTTCTCACCACTAGCCGCAAGGCGCGCCTGTTCGTTCTCACTGCGGCTGCGATTGCCGTTGGCAGCCTGGCCGGTTGCGGTGGCGACGATGCCGCACTGCTGATGCGTACGATGGTCAAGGTCGACTCCATCACCCAGGGTGGATCCTGCGAGGATGTGAACGTGAAGGTCATCCCGGTGGAGATCCTTCCGGATGCGCCGAAGCTCTCGAATTCAAAGGAATTCATCACGCCGGTCGCGCTGACCAAGGGTGCCGATGGCGTTTCATGCTCGGGTACCCAGCAATCGATCCCGATGGCGCCGGGCAAGTGGAAATTCCAGGCCATGTTGCCCTCGGGTGTTGCGGCCTGCGAGAAGACGGTGCCGGCGACCGGCGCCTCGGACGTGGCGTTCAAGGACGGCGAAACCGCCTGCCTGTAAGGGCTTTACGGCCGGTCGGCTCGCATAGATCCGACCGGTCGTGCTAATATAAGCGTCATGACTAAAGGCGCTCGTACTCGGACTTCCATCTTGCAGGCAGCCGTTGAAATGGCCTGTCTGAACGGTCTTGTGGGCCTGAACCTCCAGCCGCTCGCAGACCGGGTGGGGATGACCAAAAGTGGCTTGTACGCGCACTTTGGCTCCAAGGAGGCACTCCAGCTCGCTACCTTGGAATCGGCCAGTGAGCGTTTCTTGGAGACGGTCGTCGCGCCGTCCAAGAGCGCGCCCCCAGGTCTGCCGCGGCTAGAGGCGCTCTATGAGCGTTGGCTGGGGTGGCCCGGTAATGCGCAACTGCCTGGCCAGTGCCCGTTCTTTGCCGCTGCAGACGAATTCGATGATGCGCAGGGGCCAGTACGAGACCGGCTCGAACGCACCTTTCGTGAGTTTCAACAGGTCGGCGAGCAACTGATAGCCTCGGCGATTCGTCACGGGCACCTGCCCTCTGGCACCGATGCAGTCCAGTGGTTTCACGAATTGATGGCGCTGCGCCAGGCGCACCACTGGGCCGCGGGCTTCATGCGCGACCCCAATGCCTTAGAACGTTCACGGGCGGGGTTCGATCGCTTGGTGGGTCGGACTCGCTCGATCTGATTGGACCTCGAGTGCGGGGCGGTGCGCCGTTGCTTGGACGCGTGACAGCACCCGCTGTCGGGGCCCGCACGGTGTTAGCCCCTTTACCGAAACCGGCGCAGAGCCAGTTCCAGGTTCAGCAGCGGGTTGAGAGATCCGTTCCCTGCTGCACTACAGCGCGCTCGTCGTGATAAACAAAGGGTTATCCGCGAAGGCCTGAAATTCGGTCGCTACGCGCTGCATGACCGATGATCCGATGTCTGTGTATAACGCGTCCAGTTGTGCAAAGCGCAGCAGTTCGACGTACTGGTAGGGGGGCTCGCCGCCGCCCAGCAAGCCCGTTGCCTTCAGCACCTCGAATTGGGACACCGATGGCAATGCATTCACTATGGGAAGGTCCGTCGTTCGCGCCCAGGCTTCATAGAGTTCCGCCGTAATGCCGTCGCGGAGATTGAAGAGCACTACGATCGTCTGCATGTCTCGGTCCTACGTTGCTCGTCAGATTCTAGAAGCCAAAACCCCGACCGCGCAAGCGTCCCGGCCGCTACAACTTTGTAGTGACCTGCGTCACCTGATAGTGTTCCGCGCTCGACAGGCTGGAAGGGAACCGAGATGACTGACGCCGCACTTGGCCGACTACGGGCCGTGACGATTGTCTGCCCAGATTACCCAACCGCCACGGCTGCCTACAGAGACTATTTGGGCTACCAGATCTGCGAGTCCGGGCGTGTGGATGCTGCGCTCGCTGATGCTTGGGGGGCGCCACTGGCTGCGGGCGCTCGGTTTGCGTGGTTGGTGCCCGCGAGCGGCGCCGATGTGGGCATCCGCCTGATTGAAGGCCCTAACACCGCGCCATTCAGACCGTACTCTGCGTGGGGGTGGAATGCGATTGAGATCGCGGTATCTGACTGTGACCGCGCGGTCGCCCAATTGGCACAAGGGCCGTTTCAGGTGGTTGGCGCACCTGCTGAACTGGGATTTTCTGCCGGTGCGCTGCGCGCCGGTCAACTAGTCGGACCTTCCGGCGAAGTGCTGTACCTCACGGAAATCCGCCATCAGGTACCGGGCTTTGTATTGCCGCCTGCGCAGTGTTTGGTGGATCAGCCGTTCATCGTGATTCTGCATGCGGGTAATGCAGCCAGCGCCATCCAGAGTTACGCCGACCAATTTGGCAATCTCGGTACGGACGTCTTTCAGTTCCCCGTCGAGTTCATGGCGCAATTTCAGGGTCTGCCGCAGGACCACCCGTATACCCTCGGTACGGTTGCCTTAGCAGGAGGGGGATATTTTGAAATCGATGGCGCACCCGCACACATTGGGCCGCGTCAGCGAACTCCCGGCCATCTGCCGCCTGGTATCGCCATGGTCACGGTCGAAGGCGGTTCTTCTGCAGCCGTCCCCTCGTCCCCAGGACCCCTGCATGCGGGCGCTACAGCACGTCGCCTCGACGGCGTCGCCGGTGAATGGCTGGAAGTGCTGCGTAATGATTAAGAATGCGGGAAGTACAGTGTCCACGCCCCACCACGATAAATATCCGTTGTTATTTTCGCCTTACCACGGGCAACGTTTACAGTTGCGCAATCGGATCTTTCACGCCTCTATGACGACGAGGCGCGTGCTAACGAGTCTGATCACACCGGAAATGATCCAGTACTACGCCAATCGGGCAGCCGGCGGTGCAGCCCTTGTCGTATCAGAACCGCTGAATATGGCGCGCATACAGAACGCGCCGCACAAGGTCAGTGTCCGCGATGTGCGTAATGCTGATGGGCTGCGCCAATGGGTCGCGGCAATTGAACAGCATGATTGTCGTCTGCTAGGCCAGATTCAAGATTCCGGGCGCGGGCGCCACGAGCGTGGCCGTAATCCTGCGGCGATCGGTGCTGCTGCCTTTCCAGACGATTTGTCATGGACAGTGCCTCGCGTACTGCGCATTGAGGAGATCGAGCAATTTATTGACGATGTCGCGCATTCGGCGGTACGCCTAGAGCAGGCAGGATTCGCGGGTGTTGAAATCTCCTCCGGTCACGGACATCTTTTTCATCAGTTTCTCTCGCCGTGGAGCAATGATCGCGAGGATCGTTATGGGGGCGATTTTGAGGGACGGCTACGCTTTCTGTCAGACACTGTGGCCGCCATTCGCCAGATGTGTGGACGCCAATTTGCGATCGGCCTGAAGTTGCCTGGGGATGATGGCTTCGCCGGTAGCATTGATCCTGATCTCGCTGCGCAGATCGCTGCTGCGATGACCGGTCGCCATGACGTCGACTACGTCGCGTTCTGTCAGGGTACCCATGGTCGCACCCTCGACTGGCATATTCCGGATATGTACTGGCCGCGTTCCACGTGGATGCCTTTAATCGAAAAACTAAAAGCTTCTGTTAATAATGTCCCTTTAGTGGGGCTTGGTCTCATCACGGATCCGGCGGAAGCGGAAGGCCACCTCGCCCGCGGTCAGGTCGATTTTATTGCGCTCGGCCGAGCGCTCGTGACCGATCCTGCGTGGCCGCGCAAAAGCGCCGCCGGTCGAGAGGCCGACATTCGGTATTGCGTCTCGTGTAATACATGTTGGGGCCAGATCGTGGACGGCCAACCGCTCGTCTGCGACAACAATCCGCGTGTGGCGCTTGCAGACGAAGTTGATTTCGTGCCGACCACGGCCGAGACGCCTCGTCGTATCACCGTTGTCGGCGCTGGGATCGCGGGCTTAGAGACCGCCTGGATTGCCGCGGCACGTGGTCACGCGGTAACGGTGCTCAGCGCCGGGGCACAGGCGGGTGGAAAAACACGGCTGCATGCCGCCTTACCCGGTGGTGAGTCCCTGTCCTCGATCTACGACTACCAGTACACCATGGCGCGCCGCTATGGGGTGCGCTTCGAATTCGGCCTACACGCCGATATGGAGGCTATCCAAAGTACAACACCCGACGCGATCGTGCTCGCCACGGGTTCTGGCCTACGGTGGCCGCGCCACTGGCCGGTGGCATGGCGCGAGGATGGGCTAATCCCGGACGCACGCGCCCTGGCAGAGAATCTTGTTGCCATTACCGTCCCCCAGGGAGGCACGGCTGTACTCTTTGATATGGACCATACGGAAGGAACCTATGCTCTAGTGGCGCTGTTGGCACGCCTGTACGATCGCGTGGTCATCGTCACGCCACGCGAGCGGATCGCTGGCGACATGCCCCTAGTCTCCGCGATGGGCACCCATCGCAGACTCAGCCTTGCGACCGTTGACCAAATGCCGCTTGCAGAAATCTCCAGCGAGTCCGTATTAGAAGAAGGCTTAGTCCGCGTACGGCAAATTTATACCGGTCGATTAACGGAGATACCGGATGTTGCTGTGCTGACGTATGCGACGCCGCGGGTGCCGAACGACGCCTTATACGATGCCCTGTGCGCCGTGTATCCGGAAGTACATCGGATTGGGGATTGCCGCCAACCCCGCACGACCCTCGTGGCTACGAGCGAGGGCCACGCGCTCGGTAACACCCTGTGAACTCTCTTGGGCGTCAGAAATTCTGTAATTTCCAGATACCCCCCCTGCCCGTGGCAGCCGCTGTGCGTTAGCATCAGCCGCTCAATCGCCGCGAGCGAATTTCGTCTGCAACTGCCCTGAGGACCCTGCCATGGCCGTCCCGCTACAACATGCGATGAAGCCTACACCCAGCGCCGAAGACATCGCGCGCCAACGTTTTGTAAGCGGCCTGCGGACGTTCGTCTTGAACGATCTGGCCGCTGACATGCGTCGTGCTTACGACACGCGCGTCGTCCCCAGCTTTCGGCAAGCGCATGGACGCGAACCTGAAAATGGCGCTGAAGTACATGAGGCGATGCGCCCTGACCCGGCCTTCAAGGCCTACAGCTCGTTGCGTGTGTCCGCTCAGAAAATGGTGTGGGACTCAGTCACCCCGGTGGTCCAGCGCGACCAAGCCCGGCTGGCCGCGATTGCCGACGAGGCCAGTCAGGGGCGGGTCGAAATTCATGCGGATTTCAAAATGCCGCGCAATGTCTCCGCGATCGACGTGCACTTCATGCCCGGATCCTATAGTGGGGCGGGACCACACGACGACGTCACTCCGGGTGCAGTCTATGACCAAGGCCTCGCCGTATTCTCTATGGGGCTCATGGGTAAAAATCTGGACGATATCGGCGTTTCGATGTCCCGGTACGTCTCCCGTCGCTTTCCTGAGTTTCGTCCTCTGCGCATTCTCGACCTCGGATGCACCGTTGGTCACAACACCCTGCCGTGGAAACAGACCTACCCGGACGCCGAAGTGATCGGTACAGACGTCGCTCCCGGTGGGCTCAAGTATGGTGCAGCGCGCGCGGCTCTACAGGGCGTTGACGTGACTTTTCGCCAAATGAATGCGGAGCAACTCGCCTTCGAGAATGACAGCTTCGATCTTGTCTTCACCTCGATGTTCCTGCATGAGCTCTCGCTCAAAACAATCGGTAAAGTGTTCGCAGAGATTCGTCGTGTCTTGAAGCCGGGCGGTCTGATGTTGCACATGGAACTACCGCCGAATACGCAAATGGGTCCATTCGAAGGCTTTTATCTCGATTGGGACTGCTATTACAACGTCGAACCCTTTTACAAAGCTTTTCGTGATCAGGAGCCGCGCGCGTTGTGCGAAAAGGCGGGCTTCGAGGCGATCAATTATTTCCAATTCGTCGTTCCCAGCGTCGGCAGTTACGGAAGTGCTGCGGTCGATGTGGCCATTGCTGCAGAGACCCACGAGGTAAACAAAGAAACCACAGGCCGTCTAGCAGAAGGGATTCAATGGTTCGGATTTGGTGCATGGAAGACACAGACATCATGAGCGCAGAAACACTCTCTGCAATCCCAGAACCCACTGCACGTGGGTACTACGGCCCAGATGGGCAGCCGCAGTTCTTTCACGACGCCGCGATGGATCGATTCGCCGCGGTCTTGGTTAAGCTCACGCAGGAATTATGGGTGGTCTCCGAGCGCCTGGATGGACTGCAGCGCGCAGTGCTGGCGAAGGGGCTTCTGTCCGCATCTGACCTAGAAGCCATTAGTCAGGATGCCGCGGTGAGTGTCGAGCGAGACGCGGCGCTGGATGCTTATGTGCGCCGCACCCTTGCCGCTCTCCGTGAGCCTTGACGGAGAATCTTTCCAATGTCACGTAGTGCGCTGTCTATCCTGCTATTTAGCTTACTTGCCTGGACCGTCAGCAATCTCGATCAATCTCTGTTCGGCTATGCAGTACCTGGTATCGCTGCTGAATTTGGCGTTGGCTTAGAAACGATTGGTCTCATTCTTTCCGTCTCCTTTGTTGCTGCCGCGGTGCTAGTGATCTTTGCGGGTCTCGCGGCAGACCGCTATGGGCGCCGATTCACCTTGGCGGCGGTGCTTGCCGCCTCAGCTCTCTTTGTCGGCTTGCATGGCTACGCCACCACGCCGATGCGACTGCTGGTATTACGGGCGCTCGCATTTGGACTTGCTGCTGGTGTTGCGCCTATCACCTCCGTTTATGTGGCCGAGGCTGCCCCAGCGCGCCATCGCGGTCTGTGGATGGGCGTGCTGCAATGTGGCTATCCGCTCGGTTGGTTTCTTGCTTCATTACTGGCCGCGCCGTTGCTGTTGTCACACGGGTGGCGGTCTATTTTTTTGGTCGGTTTTGCGGTCGTGCCGTTGGCGCTGGCCATCGCATGGCGACTGCCCGAGAGTGATCGCTTTGCGCGCCTAGCCGCGGTGAGAGCGCGTGCCGGTGGGCTCAATTTCCAAATGCTGCAGGTGCTGTTTGCCAAAGACTATCGTCGCCGCTCCATCGCATGCATGTTGTTGTTCTTTGCTTTCGGATCGGCCTATGCAGGCACTGCATTCTATTTTCCGACGTACTTTGTCATGGTGCGCGGTTATAGCCCCAGTGAAGCTGCGGCTCTGGTGGGATCTTCCAACGGCATCGCCGTGCTGGGATACCTGCTTGCTGCGGTGGTGGGTGAGTACGTTTGGAATCGCCGCAATACCTATGCGCTGTGGTGCGCGCTCGGGGCAATGGCATTGCTGGGTCTAATGTGGATTCCGACCACGCATACAGCAGATTTGCTTCTGTTTGCGATTACGGGCGCATTTTTCTACGGTAGTAATGCGGTGGTCGGGGCGTTGCTCACCGATTTATATCCGACTTCAATTCGTGCCACAGCCTATGCGGTTTGTGGCTCTGCGCCGCTCAGTATCGGCTTTGCTTTTTTTCCAGCGATCGTCCCCCTCGTTGTGACTGCTGTGGGCTGGCAGCGCGCTTTCTCGTTTGCGATTGTGCCGTTACTACTGATTTCAGCCGTGGCGGCCCTGTGGCTCCCGAATGTCCGTTCCGGCGATGACATCGCCGATACCTGAAGCCGACGCTCGTTACGAATTGATGGGGATAGGTGAACTGAACATGACACTCAGAGGCAAAGTGGCGCTGGTGACTGGCGCTGGCCGGCATCAGGGCTTGGGTAAGGCGATCTGTGCGCGTCTCGCAATGGCGGGGTGCCGCATCGCATTGACGGACCTCGCAGTGCCACAGGCGCTCATGGAGGCCAAGAATATTGGTACCCGTGCTGAGATGGACGAGGTGGCTGAGGAACTCTCCGCTATAGGGCCTGAGGTGATTGCACTGCCGATGGACGTGCGCGATGAAGCCCAGATCGAGGCCACTATCGCGGCGGTCGTCGCGAAATTTGGGCGCCTCGATATCCTCATCAACAACGCCGGTATTGGCTATCTGTTCTCCCCCATTACGGATACCCCGGCTGAATTCTGGAGGGCCGTGATGGACGTTAACTTAATGGGGCCGTTTCTCTGCACGAAGCACGCTGCGCGACAGATGAATCGGCAGGGCAGTGGAGGCCGCATTATCAATATCGCCAGCCAAGCGGCGAAATCAGGGCACCCTCACCTGGCGGCTTATATTGCGTCCAAGCATGGTCTTGTAGGCTTGACCCGAACCGCGGCGCTGGAGCTGGGCTCGCAGGGCATTACGGTGAACGCCGTGTGTCCCAACCATGTCACCACGGGCTTGGGTTCGGTTCAAAACGAGTACTACGCAAAATTGCGTGGGGTGTCGGTCGAGCGATACCTTGCGGACATGACTGCCGGTATTCCGATGGGTCGTGTCGGTTTGCCGGAAGATACGGCTAATGCGTGCGTGTTCCTGTGCTCTGACCAGGCCGCGTACATCACGGGCGAGGCTATGAACGTGAGCGGCGGCGCGGAAATGCACTGACCGGTACGGCGCCAGCGCGATGATTCGCTGGGCCTACCGATCCTTGCCGTTGACCGGGTCTGTATGCAGGCGTGCCTCTAGCGTTGGCAAAACGCAACATGTGAATAATCCAAAAGACCACTGAAAAACAAGTTTTTTGCTGTCACATCAAGATCTTGCATTACTTGTCCCCCGTTTGATGCCTTGCTGTATTGCGCCGCGCACATGCTGGTCTATTGCATGAGGCGGTCCTTTGTATACAATTCACAGACGACCGGGGGGGGCGCTTAACGTGCAGTGTGGCGACGAGCGGAGTTACCCCGGTGTTGCCAACGACCCAAAGTGTCATTCCGGGGGATCACGTGAGTTCTAAGATGTCTGTTTCAAACCTTTGTTTTGCGATCAGCGCCATTTTGTCGGCTGCTACGGCCTTTGCTGCCCCTGCGGCGGACAGTGGTGCGTTGGATACCATCGTGGTGACCGCCCAGCGCCGCAGTGAAAACCTGCAGGACGTACCCCTCTCGGTGTCGAGCTTTTCCGCGCAATCACTGGAGGCGCAGCAGGTGATCTCGACGCTCGATATCACCCGTGTCGTACCGAACATGGTGGCCATGAACAACGTCGGCCAAGCCTCGGCGAATGTTTACTACATTCGTGGCCTTGGTCAGACACAGTCTTTCCCCACCTTCGAACCGCAGGTTGGCACTTATGTCGACGATATTTATATCGGCCGTCAGAATGCGAACAATCTGTCGCTTTTTGGTGTCGACCAAGTGCAGGTGCTGCGTGGTCCGCAGGGTACGCTCTTCGGTCGGAACTCGACTGGTGGCGCGATCGTCGTCAATTTGACTAAGCCAGCGGACAAGTCCGGTGGTGATATTGAAGCGGGTTATGGCAACTACGGCCGCAAGTCGTTGCGTATCTCGGTCGACACGCCGATGAGCGATACGCTGAAGACGCGCTTGTCGATGTTTACGGTTGAGGACGACGGTTATGTCCGTAACCTCACAACGCACCAGACGCTGAACAAGACCAAAAATTACGGTATTCGCGAGTCCATCACCTATAGGCCGTCGAACGCCGTTGAATGGAACGTGTCGGGCGACTACATCGACAACGATGCGGCCAACGTTCTCAACTTCCCGTCAGCCAGTGGATCGAGTCGCGTTTCGTATAGCGGGTTCAGCACGCAAGGTGGTGCTTTGACGGGTCCGCTGTTCGGCATTCCTGGTTACCCGGCGTTGCTGACGGGCAAAAAAGCGACATTAGGTCAGGGGGCCGAGGTCATCACCTGGTCGCTGACATCCAATTTGAAGGTTGCCTACGAATCCGGCACCCTGAATTTCATCACCGGTTACCGTGGACTCCACCAACTCATGGCGGTGGATTTCCCGTTCGCTGGGTTCGGGCCCTTGGAGCCGTTTGATCAAAGCCCAATCGGACAGTTTGCGCTGGCCCAAGATCTGAATTCCCACCAGTTCTCACAAGAGATCAAGTGGACCGGTGAGGTGGGTCGCCTGAAATACAGCACGGGCCTCTTCTACTTGAATGAGAAGAGTCATAACGACTTTGGTGCCGCCGGCAATTTCGGTGCCTTGGGCTTCCTCTTTGGCTTGCCGACGCTGCCGTCGTTGCCGGCAACACTGGGAGACGAGACTGCGATCAATGAGACCACGTCCACCGCGGCCTACTTCCAAGGCGACTATGTGCTGGCGAAGGATTGGACGTTGACATTCGGTGGTCGCTATACGCACGAGCAGAAGAAGCTTTCGGCACGCGGCAATACCCCAGGCGGCTTCAGCACAGCGGACATTCAGGCGGAAGGCTTCCTGACGGACTTGTCAGTGAATGAGTTCACGCCCCGTCTGGCGCTCAACTATAAGGTGGATTCGAACCTGATGTTCTACGCCTCCGCCACGCGCGGATTCCAGGGTGGTGGTTGGAACGGTTTGGCCTTCAAAGCTGCCGACTACAACAACTTTAACCCAGAGACCGTGTGGTCCTACGAAGGCGGTATGCGTTCGGAGTCCAGCGACCACAAGTTGCGCCTCAATGTGAACGTGTTCCAAGAGAACGTCAGCGCCTACCAGTTGCTGTCGGACAACGGCAGTTCCTTCGTGACGCGCAATGCAGCTGATTTTGAGGCGCACGGCGTGGAAGCGGAACTCGCCTGGCGCGCGACGGAGGGGCTGACGTTGGAAGCGAGCCTCGGCCTCATGGATGCGAAGTACAAGAATCCGTCTGCAGCAGTCGCCGAGCAACAGGCCGGCTGTCAAGCGGGCAACGCGGCGCTTTGCCTGAACGGCATCGTCGACGCAGCGGGCCATCTTGCGACACCTTCGAATACGCCGCACTCCACGGGTTCGCTGCATGCGATGTATGACTGGACCGCCGGTCACTACACCATCACTGCGAATGCCGCGATGCAGTATGTGGGCAACCAGAACGTCGGTACCGAAGGGAGCCCGAACGGTTTCGATCCGTCGTACACGACTTACGATTTGGGCGTGACGGCGAAAGACAACGATTCGGGCCTTTCCGTATCGGCTGAGTGCCGTAACTGCGGCGGCAAGAACTGGGGTACTGCCTACTTGTTCGGATACAAGTATTGGAACGTGCCTGGCACGTACGGTCTGCGCATTAACTACAAGTGGTAAGCAAGACCTAGGCTACCGGACAGGCGCCGTAAGCTAATAGATGAGGGTGGAGTACCGCGCGTGGGACTCCACCCTTTTTTATGAGCTAGCATGCGGTACGAGCGAGAGCCACCGCGCGCGATCAACGGCCGGTTAAACCCACCAAATAACGCTGCACCGTGTCGAGCGTGACCACTTCGGCATACTTCGCCTGCAAATCGAACAGGTTTGCTTCGTGGGGACCATCCGCTCGATCGCCCACCGCGTCGCGCACCACCCAAGTCACGAAGCCGTGTTGACAGGCGTCGACCGCAGTCGCGCGAACGCAGCCGCTGGTGGAGACCCCAGCAATCAGAAGCGTGTCCACGCCGAGCGCTGTCAGTGTGGAGGCCAGCGTCGTGCCGAAGAACGCGCTCGCATATTGTTTCGTGATCAGCGTCTCGCCCGGGCCTGGCTCCAAGCCTTCAGCAAATTCTGCCAGCTGTGAGTTGCGGCCTACTTCGAAATGACGCAGCGCCGGCACTTTACGGAAAAAGACCCCGCCATCGCGACCGCCGACTTGGTAGGCGACGTTGGTATGAATGACTGGAATCGCTGCCGTGCGCGCTAGACTGAGCAAAGCGCGCGCTCCGCTGTGTGCGGCGTGGCACCCGGCGCCCCCATAGAGCGGGGACTCCTCGAGCAGATACGCCTTGACCAGATCAATAATGACCAGCGCTGGTCGGGTGCCCGGTGGTAACTGCTGGTTGAAGCCACCGCGCGCGTAGTTTTCGGTCAGCGAGGCGTTGGCCACGGAAAATCCTTTTAAATGACGGCAGCCGCTTTCAGCGCGGCGTAGCGCTCCGGCGTGAGTGCCAGCAACTTCGAGTATATCTCGTCGTTGTGCTGACCCAACTCAGGTGCCGGACCGCGCACACCGCCCGGCGTGACGGACAGCTTGGGTGCTACGTTTTGCATCTTCAGTTCGCCGAACACGGGGTGGGGGACGCTGACGATTGCCTTGCGTGCCTTGAAGTGCTCGTCTTCCAACATGTCTGGTGCGCGATAGATCAGACCTGAGGGGACGGCCGTCTCTGGTAGGGCGAGGATCTCGAGCACTGTGCGGGTGGTATGCCGTGCCGTCCATGCGCCGACGCGCGCATCCAACTCGGCCTGCCGCTCACCACGCGCTTGATGGGTGGCATAGTTCGGATCGGTCGCCAGCTCCGGCTCGCCCATGGCGAGCGCAAGGCGGCCGAAGACGGTGTCTTGGTTGGCGGCAATCAAGACAAGGCCGTCTTGGGTCGGGTAGACGTTCGACGGGGCGATCTTCGGTAAAATCGCGCCCGTACGCTCGCGAATAAAATCGCGCTGGTCGTAGTCCGTAATGAGCGATTCCATCATATTGAGGACGGCTTCATAGATCGCGGAGTCCACCACCTGGCCGCGGCCGCTGCGTTCACGGTAGTGCAATGCGGACAGGGCGCCCACGCACGCGAAAGTCGCTGCCAACGAATCGCCGATGCTGATACCCATCCGGGACGGCGGCGTCGACGGGTCCCCCACCACATAGCGCAGACCGCCCATGGCCTCTCCAATCGAGCCAAACCCCGGATCCTTCGCTCTGGGGCCGGTCTGGCCGAAGCCGGAGACCCGAATCATGATCAGTCGTGGGTTGATCGCCGAGAGTTCCTCCCAGCCCAGCCCCCACTTCTCCAGTGTGCCGGGTCGGAAGTTCTCCAACAGGAAGTCCGCCTTCTGCACTAGCTCCCGCAGCACTTCCTGTCCGGCTTTTTGCCGCAAATCGAGTGTAATGGCTTTCTTGTTGCGACCCACTACCGGCCACCACAGCGAGGGCTCGCCTTCCTTCTGCTGCCCCCAGACGCGCATCGGGTCACCCTGATTGGGCGGCTCTATCTTGATGACCTCTGCGCCCAGATCGCCTAACAGTTGTCCGCAGAACGGGCCGGCCAATAGCGTGCCAAGCTCGAGGACGCGCAAATCGGAGAGGGGGCCGTGGGGGAAGGTCGGGTCGGTCATCGGGAAGATCCTGGCCCCGCAAGGGGTCGACGGAAGGGTTGTGTTTGCCGGTCAAAAGATTGTATACAATAGGGCTGCCTAGGCGCAAAGATGCGCGGGAAATACGGACAGGTCCTGCATCCATACGATGTTGGGATCACCAGCATTCCGGCCGGCGGATTCACGAGGGTACCCATGACTGAGCGTTCGCAGCGAGTCGTCGAAATTGTCGAGGTCGGTCCTCGCGACGGTTTGCAGAACGAACCTTCGGTGATGTCTACGGCGATGAAGGTCGAATTCATCCGGCTCGCGATCGCCGCGGGGATCCGTCGGGTCGAGGTCGCCAGTTTCGTGAACCCGAAACGGGTACCGCAGATGGCCGATGCCGAAGAGGTTCTGCGGGCGCTGCCGCCGCGCGACGATGTCCGCTACGTCGGCTTGGTCTTAAACCGTAAAGGTCTCGACCGTGCACTCGCCGCCGGGTGCACCGAAATTGGTATGGCGGTAGTTGCCAGCGAAACCTTCAACCAGCGTAACCAAGGCGCCTCGACCGCCGACTCGATTGCGGCGTGGCTTGATATTGCGCGCAGCGCGCGTGCTGCCGGCATCCGCGCCCAGGTCACCGTATCGGCCGCTTTCGGGTGTCCGTTTGAAGGCGAAATCTCGGCCGCCAAGGTGGTCGAGGTTGTGGAGCGGGTTGCGCAGGCTGAGCCGTTTGAAATCGCGATTGCCGACACCATTGGCGTCGGCGTACCGACCCAAGTCACTGAAATTTTTAGCCGTGTGCGCGAAAAACTCCCGCACATGCCGCTACGTTTTCACTTCCACAACACGCGCAATACCGGCCTTGCGAACGCCTATGCGGCGGTCGAGGCGGGTGCGGTGGCACTGGATGCCAGCATCGGTGGTATCGGTGGCTGTCCGTTTGCGCCGGCCGCGACGGGTAACATCCCGACCGAAGACCTGGTCTATATGTTGCAGCGGATGGGCATCTCGACCGGGGTCGATCTGGAAGCGCTGATCCGTACCGGACAGTGGCTCCAGGATCGCTTAGGCCGACCGATACCGGGTATGTTAGGTAAGGCGGGCGTGTTCCCCGCCATGCACAGTGTGGCTTAACGAAGATTTCGACCAACTCTTTTCTTAACCAGAAACGACCAAATGCAGGTGTACGCATGAGCTATCGATTGGGCGTAGACGTCGGTGGGACCTTTACGGATCTCCTGCTCGTCAATGAGGTCAACGGCCAGACCTGGACCGCGAAAGTACCCAGCACCCCCGCTGATCAGTCCGTTGGCGTGCTCAATGGCATCGCCCGCGTCTGTGAGCGGGCCGGCATTGCGCCGGACCGGATCGAGCATGTGATGCACGGCACCACGGTCGCTACCAATACTGTCCTGACCGGTACGGGTGCGCGCTGCGGTCTGGTGACCACCAAAGGCTATCGGCAGGTCTTGCAGATCGCCCGTAGCTTTGTCCCTGGCGGGCTCGGGGGCTGGGTGATTTATAACAAGTCACTGCCGCTAGCGCCGCTGTCCTGCACCATTGAGGCCGATGAGCGCATCGGTGCGCGCGGCGAAGTTGTCAAAGGCCTCGACGAAGACGCCCTGCGTGTCTCGTTGCGTGCACTCAAGGCCAAGAACATTGAGGCGCTGACGGTGTCGCTCATCAATGCTTATGCCAATGATGCGCATGAGCGGCGGATCAAGGCGATTGCGGCCAAGGAGTTGCCTGGGATTCCGGTCTCCTTGTCTTCCGAAGTCGTACCGGAAATGCAGGAGTACGAACGCACGGTCACGACGGTCGCCAATTCCTATGTCCGACCGCGCGTTCTGAAATACGTACGCAACCTGCAAACCAAACTGGCTGAGAAAAGCCCGAACGTTAATCTGCATATTCTGCGCTCGGATGGTGGGCTGGCCTCTGCCAAGTCCTCGGAAGAATTTCCGGTCAACTTGCTGATGTCCGGTCCTGCCGGTGGTGTGAGTGGTGCGGTCTGGGTTGCGCTGCAAGCGGGCTTTCCGAACTTGCTGACGGTCGATGTGGGCGGCACGTCCACCGACGTCGCGTTGATCATGAATGGCGAGCCCCGACTGCGTCGTGAAACGACCGTCGGCGACGTCACGGTGCGCGCCTCGTCGGTCGACATTCGTACCGTCGGTGCCGGTGGTGGCTCCATCGCACATGTGCCCGAGCTGACCAAAGCACTGCGCGTTGGGCCGCAGTCTGCTGGTGCTGATCCTGGCCCAGCCGCGTATGGCCGTGGTGGCACGGAACCGACTGTGACAGACGCTACGGTTGTATTGGGCTACATGCCTGAGATGCAGCGTCTGGGCGGCGACATGGAACTCAACCGCGAGCTGGCGCATGGAGCGGTCAAAAAAATCGGCACCGCTCTGGGCAAGAACGTTAAAGATGCGGCGCTTGGTATCTACGACATTGTGAACGAAAACATGGTCGGGGCTTTGCGTCTGGTGTCCGTCGAGCAGGGTCATGACCCGCGCGACTATGCGCTGATTGCCTTTGGTGGCGCCGGTCCCCTGCATGCCAACGCCTTGTCGCGTTTGCTCGGCTCCTGGCCCTCGATCATTCCGCCAGGCCCTGGTGTTCTGTGTGCGCTCGGTGACGCGACGACTGCAGTACGCGACGAATCTTCCCGTACCTTGATCCGTAAGTTCTCGGATACCTCGTCAGCGGACGTGCATCGCATTCTCAGCGAGCTTGCCGATGACGCGGCGGGTGCGCTGGAGCGAGAGAAGGTGCCGCGTTCGCAGATGCGCATGGGCTATCAGGTCGACGTTCGCTACCACGGCCAGGGTTTGCAACTAACCATTGCTGTCGATCTCAAAGACCTTGCCAAGCGCGGGCTCGCTGCGATCTCGGAGCCTTTTGACGCCGAGCACAAGCGCTTGTTTACCTTCGCGTTGCCGCTTGATCACGAACTTGTCAACTTGCGCGCGGTGGTCCAGGGTCAAGGCATCACCATCGATCGACCACCACTGGCGAAGGGTGGCACCGACCCGAAGAAGGCGATTGTCGGACGTCAGAAATCCTATATGGACGGCAAGGACTGCACAGCCACGGTCTACGATCGCGTTCAATTGAAAGCGGGAAACAAGATTGCAGGTCCCGCTATTGTGATGGAAATGGACTCCACGACGGTCATTCTGCCGAAGCATCACGGCCTCGTGGACCGCTCCGGCTGCATACTCATCTATCCGGATGGCTACAAGCCGAAGAAAGTCGCTAAGCCGCCAGCGAAAGCCAAAGCCAAAGCCAAAGCAAAGGAAAAAGCAAAACCGACAGCGAAGGCAGCGGGACCTAAGGCAAAGGCCAAGTCCAAGCCCGTAACTCGGCGCGCTGCCGCGACGAATGTCCGTTCCAAGGCAACCAAGTAACCGAGTCCGGGAGATATAGCCATGCCTGCCAAGATTATTCAGCAAAACACCAAGCGAATGAAAAAGGTGAAGGTCGACTCGGTCGCGATCGACATCATCGAGAGCGCCCTGCGTAGTGCGCGTTACGAAATGGACACCGTGCTGTTCCGCACAGCGATGTCCCCGGGTATCCGCGAACAGCACGATGAGTTTCCGATGATCGCGAACCTAGACGGCAAAATGGTCGTCGGTCAGTTCGGTTCCTTCATCAATAGTTTCATCAAGGTCTACGAGGGTACGGTCGAAGAGGGCGACATCTTCATGACCTCGGATCCCTATTCGGTGGCCGGCGCTGTCAGCCACGCGAATGACTGGTTGTTGTTGATGCCTATATTTAAAGGTGGACGCCTGATTGCGTGGTCGGCGATGTTCGGCCACATGACCGATATCGGCGGCAAGGTCCCCGGGTCGCTACCGACCGATGCTCGGCAAATCTATGAGGAAGGCATTGTTGTGCCGCCGATCAAGATTTATCGCAATGGAGTCTTACAAGAAGACGTCCTCAAGGTCATCTTGCACAACTGCCGGCTGCCAATGTGGAACTTGTCGGACTTCAATGCCATCGTTGCCGCGCTGCGCACCGCCGGCTTGCGTTGCGTAGAACTATCGGCGCGCTTCGGCGATGACGTGTTCTACTCGGCGATGGAGGCCATGCTCGACCGCAATAGGCGCGCCATGCGTGAATTGATTCTGCGCAGCGTGCCTGAAAAGAAACAGTACTTCGAGGACTATGTTTGCGACGATGGTATGGGCATGGGTCCGTACAAGATCGCCTGCTCCATGTGGCGCGAAGGTGATAAGTGCATCTTCGACTTCGCGGGCACGGATCCGCAGTCAATCGGTGCGATCAATTTTCTCTTGAACGATGAAATGTTTAAGATGTTTGCCGGCGTCTACATGATCATGATCTTTGACCCGCAGATCCTGTTTAACGATGGGTTCTACGACCTCATGGACGTGCGCATTCCCGACGGCACGCTGCTCAAGCCGTTAAAGCCGGCTGCGCTGTCTTGCCGAACCCACGCGCTGGGCCGCATTTTCGACGTGCTTGGTGGCTTGCTAGGCCAGGGCAATCCGGCCTTCATGTGCGCAGCGGGTTTTTCCGACAGCCCCCACATCATGTACTCGGGCTATCGCTCGACGGGTGAGTGGTACCAGTTATTCCAGATCGGCTTCGGTGGCATTCCTGGCAAGCCCTTTGGTGATGGACCCGATGGTCACTCGCTCTGGCCTTCGTTCACCAACGTGCCGAATGAGTTCCTCGAGAGTTACTTCCCGCTACGTATCGAAACCTACGAGACGATCCCGGATTCTGGTGGTGCAGGTAAGAACCGTGGCGGCAACGCGTTGCGAGTGGCGTACCGGTTCCTGGAGCCGGGGGAAATCTCGATTCATGATGATCGCTGGTTGACGTACCCGTGGGGTGTTAATGGTGGCTTGCCGGGTCTGCGCAGCCGCAAGCTATTGATGCGCGCTGATGGCACCGAAGAACAAATTCCTGCGAAGTGCGACCGCGTCAAAGTTGAGTCTGGTGATCTGCTCTACTTCGACACTTGGGGTGGTGGTGGTTGCGGTGATCCGCTCGAACGGGAGCCCGAGCGCGTAGCCTTCGATGTCGAAGCGGGTCTGGTCACCGTCACCGGCGCACTGCGCTACGGGGTGGTGATTTCGGCAGACGCCGTGGTGGATGCGGCGGCGACGCTTGCCTTGCGCGCGCGCATGAGCAAAAAACGCGGCCCAGTGAAGCTCTTTGATCGGGGCTTTGACTCTATCGACGAACTCAAGGGACGATGCGCGGCGGAAACGTCGCTCCCCGCACCGAAGCAGCCGCAGTTCAATCGCCGTAGCGCCGCAGGAAAAGCCGGTCGCGCAGCCTAAGGTTATGCGCGCAGTTGAAAAGGCCTATAGGGCTGTAAAGGTCGGTATTTTCGCCGGGCGGTATCCGCCCGGCAGTCGCATTACTGAGCAGGATGCCGTTGAGGCTTCCGGCGTCAGTCGTACGCCCGCGCGGGAGGCGCTGCGGCGTCTGCATGCAGAAGGATTAGTCGATCTCACCCCGAATCAGGGTGCGGTGGTGATCGAGTGGTCTGCCGCAGACTCCGATGAGATTTTTGATTTGCGCGCGCTGTTGGAGTCCTACGGCGCGGCGCGTGCCGCTCAGGTGGCGACCAACGAGCAATTACGGATGCTGGATACGCTGGCGGCCCAGCAGCAGCGGGAGGCGCACGAGCGCAGCGACGGTCATCTCGAGCGCATCGCCACCCTTAATAGCCGGTTCCACCACGCCTTGCAGGATGCTTCTGCGAGCCCTCGGTTGCGACGGATCCTCGAAGCCTTGCTCGACGCCTCTCTGATCATGAAGACCTTCCATCGGTATACGCCAGAAGACCTAGAGCGCAGCGCTTCCCATCATGTGGAATTGGTTGAGGCGTTGACCAAACGGGACGCGGACTGGGCGGCCTCTGTGATGCGCTCCCACGTGCTCGCCGCGAAACGCTCACTGCGACGGTAGTGACGCGCACATAAAAAAGGGGCGCATTGCTGCGCCCCTTTGCTATCCAACGATCAACGAGGGGGAGCAGCCTTTTGCCGCTCCCGCATCGCCGTACCTTACTGACCGAAGCGGTAGGACACGTCCAAGCCAAACGAGCGACCGGGCGCCGAATGGATGAACGAGCCACCGAACTCTGGCGCCGGGATGACTTCGGCCAGATAGTTCTTGTCGGTCAGATTGTGACTCCAGGCCGTCACACCCCACTGCTCACCCTGAATGCCAAGGCGCGCATTCACGATCGCGTACGCGTCCCGATACTGCTTGGAGAAATTGCCTTGGCCGTAGCCGGCAAATTCGCCGAACAGATTAGGGATCGTGTTGTCCTGCACCGGATGGAACCACGTCTTACCCAGACCGCTGCCATCCAGTCGCGCGACGAGCGTCGTCCCGCCGACAAATGGGATGTTCAGGTCAATGCCAGCGTTTGCCGTGTACTTTGGCGCGTACGGGACGGCATTGCCGGCCGTGTATGGGCGACCCGCGTAGGCATCGATGCGGCTGTCGATCAGGCTGTAGCCTGCGAACAGCGTCATGTACCGACTGGCCTTCCAACGGGCATCCACTTCCGCACCCTTGATGGTCACGGCGTCGAGATTCGTCACGGTGCGCAGCAAGCCGAAGGGACCGGCGAAGAAGTTGAAGAACTGCATGTTCTCCACCTTCGTCTGGAACAGTGCCGCGTTGAGCGAGAACTTCCGGTCCGCCCAGAAGGACTTGAAGCCCACTTCCGCCGACTTCGACAGTTCCGCCTTGTAATCGTCGCTGACGCCGGAGAGGCTGTGCACGGCGCCTGGTGCGGAGCAGCTAGCCGGGTAGAGCCCGCCATTCTGGAAGACGCTGGAACCGAGGCAGAGATTGCCGTACCACTCCGACACGGTTGCCGCGCTGCCGGTGGAATTGAAGCCACCGCTGCGGAAGCCATAACCGTAGGACGCGTAGGTCGCGAAGTCCTCAGACAGCTTCCAGTTCAACGACAGTTTGGGCTGCAATTGGCTGTACGTCTTCGAGCGGCTCGGGATACCCGTCGTCGCGAGCGTGGGATCCTGTGTGTAGGCCGGGTTGATGTAGGGTTGGGTGCCGCCACTCCAGGCTGCACCGAAGCCCGGTGTCTGCGCGAGTGCATTCGCGCCGGTGCCGACTAGGTTGTCGACTGTGCGTTGCTCGTTGTCGTAGCGCAGCGCAAGTGCGGCTTCGACATTCGGGGCCACATCGTAGGCAATTTGGCCAAACGCCGCTGCCACCTTGCTGTGGAAGTCGTCGTTGTACTCAAGGTCCGTCGAATTCGTGGTGCCATCGGTGTAGGGCACAAAACTCTGCGCGGACAGGGTGCCGCCAGGGCCCGGATCGTAGCCTTGTGAGACGACTACATGGCGCTTGATGTCGCCGTAGTACACGCCCGCGGTCCAACGCAGCGCTTGATTGCCCGGCGAGGAGAGGCGCAGCTCGAAGCTCGTGTCCTTCTGGTCGCGCTGTTGGTACTGGTAGCCATCACAGGTCGTGGGGCTGTACGGCGGCAGGAAGCTGTTCACAAACGGGCCGTTGGACGAGTAGTAGAACGGGCTAGGCAGCGCGCCCGACACGTCGGCGGAGTTCGATCCCTGACACGAAGGGGTGACGCTGTAGAGATAGAAGGCGGCGCTGGTGCCGTCGGTGACGAACCGATTCTTCTGGTCGTTATAAGCGAGATAACTGGTGACCTTACCGACGGACGTCTCCCACTCCCCCTTGATCGAGAAGTTGGCGTTCTTCTGCTCGTTGACCGGCTTGATATTGTTGATGTACGCAAACGAGTGATCGTTCGCGTTTTCTTGGAAGATCGGGACGTTAAAGGCTGCTGCCGCTTCCGAAAGCGCTAGCGATGCATTGAAGTTGATCGCGCCGGCCTCTACCTTGCTGGCCTTCGCCTTCACATCGAAGGTGCCGCCCGCGGCGTCGAACAGCAGTCGACCGGACACGCCTTTCTCTTCGAAGTAATCGACACAGTCGTTGCAGTCGAGACGTGAGTTCGTCCACTGGCCATTGGTCTTGCGGGTGTAGGCGGACAGGCTGCCCTTGACGCCGTCGGCCACCTTGCCACCAATCCAGATATCCGCCTTTTTGAGACCGAAGTCTCCTCCGCCGACGTTGATGTCGGCCTCAAACTTGTCAGTGGGCTTGCGCGTTGTGAGAATCATGGCGCCGGCTACGGCATTACGGCCGTAGAGCGCACCTTGCGGGCCCTTCAGGACTTCGATCTGCGAGACGCCGTTCAATTCTTGGTTCAGAGCAGAAGGGTTGGTCTGCAGGACACCGTCCACCACGAATGCGAAGTTCGTCTCCGCATCGCGGCCGGTGTTGATGCCACGGATGCTGATCTGGATGTCACCGACTTCAGCGGTCTGCACGGCAGAGACGCCGGAAGTCATATTGATGAAGTCTTGCGGGCGCTCGATGCCAGCCGCCTTGATGTCGCTGGCGGTAAACGCCTGCACCGAGGCCGGTACGTCGATCAGCTTTTCGGCACGTTGCCGTGCGGTGACGACGATTTCTGAGAGATCGCCAACGCTGGCTGCAGCGGTCTCGGCGGCGTACACGGAACCGGCTGCAAGTGTAGCGGCCACCGCTGCGGCGACGCAGGAGGCGGAATGAATGCGTTGCTTGGTCATGGCTTCCCCTTGAGGATGTTGAGCGGACTCGGCATCGGGTGCGACGACAGGGCCGCAAGGCCAAAACCCAACCGAGTACAAGTACTAAAAATTGTATACAACAACATTGGCGAGCGTAGCACTTGGCCTACTGTCGCCGCAACGCGACGGCAACGGATTGACCGGCAGTGGCTGAAAGACTGCCAAAATGCTGCGGGACGTCACTGGGTTCGGCACAAAGAGGAGGCGCCGCGTCCAATGTGTTGCGTTTTAGCAACAATTGTTGCGGAGATAGGTCGTGACCCGCTCATCGCGCCTTCGTGATTAGGGCGCTTAGCGCGCCGGCGCTAAACCGCGCGCCTACCCGTCTGTGCATACGAAAAGGTAATCCTCGTGCGCTATCCTGCCGCACCGGGGCGCTGGGTGCCTGGTGTACGACACGAACCGAGAGGAGTCAGCGTATGGAGATGAAACGAGTCAGCGCCGGGGAATTGCGCGCCATCGGCTACGACGAGGCCAATCGCTTGCTGCGGGTCGAACTCGGTTACCGCGTCATCGAGTTCTCTGGTGTATCGTCCGAGGTGTGGCGCCGGTTTTCGACCGCCTCCTCAATGTGGAGCTATTACCGCGACAACATTGAGGAAAACTATTCCGAGCGAATTATCCGTTGAGCCCCCTATTTTGATGACGAAAACCTTCAGCGTCCGCCGCTTGCTGCCTATCGCACTGTCGGCCTTCATCGTGGCGCTGGCGCTGCGTTTCTTCCAGCATGGCGGGGTCCGGCATCTCAATGTCGCTGACGTGATTCGGGCCTTGCACGACATTCCGATCGCGGGCGCCCTCGCCGGCGGCGTTCTGGTGCTGCTGCTGTACGGGGCGTTGGCACTGTACGAGGCGATTATTGCAGGGGTAGTCGCCGGCCCGGTGAGTCCACGGCGTGCGGCGATGGGCGGCATTTTGGCGGCCTCCATCGGCCATTTGTTGGGGCTCGGGGCTGTATCCGGCGGCGCCATCCGGTACCGCCTCTATGCAGCCGTCGGTCTGCGACCGCTCGATATCGGCAAAATGATCTTGCTGGCCGCCATTCCTTATCCGGCGGGCCTCGGTTTTCTCCTGGCGGTGTCCCTGTTGGTACAGGCGGACGCAGCGGCCTCTCTGCTGCATACCACCCCGGCGCTGGCGCGCGGTATTGCCTGGGCGTTGGTGGCGGGACACCTGGGGTATTTGACGTTGGTGCTGCGTCACCGCGGACCACTACATATCGGCAGGTATCAGTTGCCGCTGCCGACACCGGGGCTCACGGCCGTGCAATACGTCGTCGGCGTGTTTGAGGTCACTTGCGGGGCCAGCATTTTGTATTTTCTGCTACCGCCCTCGGTGAACCTGCCGTTTACGGCATACATAGGCGTGTACGTGATCAGCATCCTCGCCGGTCTTGCCTCTGGTCTGCCCGCTGGCCTCGGTGTCTTTGAGGTCGCCATGGTGGCGCTGCTGCCGAACTTGCATCCGGCACAAGTTACGGCGGTGGTCATCGTCTACCGCGGCTTGCTCGAAGTCGGCCCGGCACTCGTGGCGCTGGCCACTTTTGCGGCCTATGAAATTTGGTGGCACCTGCCCGCCCAGAGGGCGAGGGCCGCTGCCGTTGCGGCCGCTATGGACGAGACGGACTGAGTCATTCGTCCGGTTGGCGGGTCACCTTTAGCATCAAATTGCCCGTTTCAGCCGCCCCGGGTAACCGGCGCGTTGCCTCGTCGTGTTGGGTATAGACGATCAGGTAGCGCTCTGGTCCGCCTTTTTCTACTGCCACGGTCACCCGATAGGCCGGTGCCGTGGTCTGGCCCAACTCCGGCAAGTCGAAGCGCCAAGCCACCCCGTCGGATGCCCGGACCAGCAGGAAGCTCTCCGACAGGAGGGCCACGGAGGGATAGAAGACCCGAGAGCGCGACGGATCGGCTGGCGGATCCAAAAAACTGATGACGTCGATGAGATAAGTCCCCGCCGCCTCGGGTAGGTGGAATGCGGCGTACGGGCTGATACCAGACCTGAATTCGAAGCGGGGGCTGCTCACATCAATCCGAAACGGCACGTTGCCGCTCGTTGGGAGCGGGGTATAGAGGAACGACTCGGGATCGCTCGGCGCAGGCCCGGCCAGAGCAGGTTGGCAAGCCGCCAGTACGGCCAGCACCAGTCCCCGTAGCGGTTGGTCAAAGACAGACATGCCGACAGGCTACCATGGACGCATGAAACGGAATCCGGCGACTGATCCTCTGGCCCCCTCGCAACGCTACGCGCCTCCGCAGGCGTCTGAACGATTCGAGGCGCTGGCGTCCCCCTTTGGGGAGCGGACCGACCCTTGGTATTGGTTGCGCAACGATGAACGCAATGATCCGGAGGTCTTGGCGCATTTGGCCGCCGAAAATACCGCCTGTGCGCAGTGGTTTGAGCCCCTCGCGCCCTTGGTCGAGCGCCTCAAGGCGGAACTCGCTGCCCGTGTGCCGCCGGAAGAGACGGGGCTGCCCGTATACGATCAAGGCTGGTGGTACCAGCGCCGCTACGCGATTGGTGCGGAGCATCCGCTGCACGTGCGTTGGCGCGATCCCGATGGCGCGGAGGAAATACTGCTCGATGCCGCCGCAGCGGCGGGTGATTGCAAAGCCTATGCGCTGGGTGCGTTAGAGGTTTCTCCCGATCATCGCCTATTGGCCATTGCGGAGGATCGTGTTGGGCGGCGGGAGTATGTGTTGCGACTCATCGATCGGGTCGCCGGCACCGAATTGCCAGAACGGCTCTCGGGCATCGATCCGGATATCGTGTTTCTCGACAATAGTGCACTGCTGTACATCGCACAGGATCCCGTGACGCTGCTCGGCCGCCGGGTGATGAAGCACATCGCCGGAACGGACGCCGCAACGGATCAACTTATTTACGAAGAAACCGATGATGCGTACACGCTCTCTATCGAGCGTAGCCGCAGTGGCAGCCATGTGTTTTTGCACCTGGATAGTACAACGACCACAGAAGTACGGTACCTGCGCACGGACGCGACTGAGATTGATTTTAAAATTGCCATTCCGCGTCAGAGTGGCCACGAGTACGAACTTGAGGATGCCGGTGAACGCTTCGTCGTCCGCACCAATGAGGGGGCTCCTGATTTTCGTGTGATCGCAGCCCCGATCCAAACGATCGCAGATCGTTCCACTTGGCAGGAGATCGTGTCACCACAGGCCGGGGTTGTACTGACCGGCATCGCGACGTTTAAGAACTACCTTGCTGTGGGTGAGCGGCGCTACGGGATTGGTCGTGTGCGCTTGATTGATCGATTCGATGGATCGGAACGCGTACTTAAAGCACCTGATCCGGCCGCAACCCTCTGGCTTGACGTGAACGCCGACGCGGGTGCCCCGTTTCTGCGCTACGCCTGGGGTTCATTGGCGCAGCCGACCTCGCGCGAGGTGCTTGATTTTGCGACCGGCCATACACGGGTATTGCGCTTTGACCCTGTGGATGGCGGGCATCGCCCAGACGACTATGCCATCGAGCGTCGGTGGATCACCGCGCGTGACGGCGCGCGTGTGCCGGTGTCGCTGTTGCGTCGAGCCGGCACGCCGCGTGATGGCAGCGCACCGCTGTTGATTACCGCCTACGGCGCCTACGGGCATGCGCAGCCCGCTGTATTCGATCCGACCGTATTGCCTTTGGTAGACCGCGGATTTGTTTATGCGATCGCGCACGTGCGCGGCGGCGATGATCTGGGGCGCGCATGGTATGACGCGGGTCGACTGCTGGAGAAACATCACACGTTTGAAGATTTCATCGACGCGACCCGAGCGTTGGTGGCCTCCGGGGATGTCGATCCGCGGCGTTGCTGCGCTTTGGGCGCGAGTGCCGGTGGCCTCCTGATCGGCGTCATTGCCAATGATGCGGCTGCTGAGTACCGAGCATTGGTTGCGCACGTGCCCTTTGTTGATCTGCTGACGTCGATGCTCGATGAAGATCTGCCGTTGACCACGCTCGAATACGAAGAATGGGGGGATCCATCGCGTAGTGAAACGGCCTACCGTTACATGGAGCGCTACTCACCCTATGACAACCTGCGACCACAGCCGTATCCATCCTTGTTTGCGACCAGTGGGCTGCATGATTCGCAGGTCCAGTACTGGGAGAGTGCGAAATGGGTGGCGAAGTTGCGGCGTTGTCAGATCGGCGCCGCGCCGATTCTGCTGCGGATGAATCTCGATGCCGGGCACGGTGGCGCAACCGGCCGTTATGGCGGCCATGAAGAAATTGCGCTGGAGCAAGCCTTTCTTATTGATACGACCGCTGCGCCACGTGAGCCTCTACGCTCGCAGCGAGAGACCCACTCCTAGATCCGCTGAGTTCTGTGTTGGCAGCGCCGCAGTTAGGGTCCGGCGTTGTGCGCGAGTGTGTTCTCGAGAATGCGCCGTGCGAGTGCGCCATAGTCCGCCGGTCGTAACGACCACAGCGAGTACGGCTGCGCGAGTTCCAGTGGATCGATGTACGAGCCTTCATGACGGATTTCGAAGTGCAGGTGCGGTCCGCTTGATAATCCGGTTGAGCCGACCTTGCCGAGGGCCTGGCCACGCTGGACATGCCCACCCACCACGAGATCCGGCGCATAGCCTGAGAGATGACCGTAATGGGTCGTATAGCCGCCACTGTGCTGAATGATGATCAGGTTGCCGTAACCGCTGAAGGGGCCAGCAAAGAGGACTTGCCCATCCGCAACCGCGACCACGGGGGTGCCGACAGGCGCCACATAGTCGATGCCGATGTGCAGCGCGTCGTGACGCAGATGTTGGGCGAGCTGTCGCTTCTTCGACTTGCCTTTCTTTGTGCCAGAGGGCACCGACGCGGCTCGTGCCGCCGCCGGTCCCGTTGCGTGGATGCCGCGCGACACATAAGTGAAGTTCACCGGACTGACCCAGAACAGCGGTTCGTACGATTCGCCGTTGGCGGCATAAAAGCCGCCAGGCAGATCCGGTCGATCGACCCAGAGCGCCTGACCGAGCGGTCGGCTACTGGCGCGATCAATCAACTCTACGCTGACGAGATGTGACTCCGGATTGAGCAGGTCGGCTTCGGTGATGACCCGCACTTCTGCTGCAGCGACGACGGCTGCCTCAAGCGGTTGTACCAGGGCGCGCGTCAGGGACACTACCGTGTAGGTGAGGTCCGGTGGCACCAGCTTCTCGGCGTCACCGGTGTTCCACATCGCATCATCCGGGTCCAACGACACGGCGTGAAAGTGCGCGGCGGGCGGCCAGACGTCCGTTCTGCCAGTGATCGGACCTGGTTTGTGTTCCCGCGAGTAGACGTGCAGGCGGGGCGTGTCCTCTTGGGCGTCCCGTGCGACCAGCGCGATGGCCAGCAGACCGGATTCTTCGCTCGTGAGCAGCGCGTAGGGAACACAGCCGGTGCCTGGATTGCTCTCGACACCGTCGCCCACCAGCACGGCCTTCAGGGAATCATCGTTAACACCGATTGCGCCCAGCAGTGAGGTCACGCCGCCCGAGGCGAAGGCGCAACCCCAACGCGCATTCCAAGGGGGCGGATCGGCGTCGGTATATTCCTCGTCACTGGCGTGGGCGCGAGTGCCGGATGTCGGCCGAATTGACCAGGTGGGCGGTGGACCCTTTGAGCGGTTAGCCGCGCCTGGGTCGAACGTCTTCTTCCCGCCGTGTTTGCCCTGTGGGCTTTTCTTGTGGGCCGGTGTGGTGTGTGCCGCCGATTTGGCGCTCGGCTTGGCAGCGCTAGTGGGCGTGGCCACTGCGAGCGCAGAGCCGCAGACGAGCCCCACACTCGTGACGACACTAAGGATGCGAAGCCACCGACTGCCGGACACCTGAACCCTCCACCAACCCCTTGCCCAGTAGGGTCGGGCGGGCATGGTAGCAGGGCCCGCCCAAGGCAGGCGCTATGGCCACGGGCGTTGCGTTCGAAATACAGGTTTTTCGCCGTTTGACGGGGCTTCTGCCGAGACAAAAACCGAATCAATTCCGGGGTTTGCCGCCAGTGGCCGGCTCGCCTCCATCGGCTCTTGTGGCATATTAGCATCACTTAAGTCATTGATTAATCGACATTTTTAGGAAATTTCAGCCGAAAAAAATCGTAGACAAGGCCACGCGCGCGGTGCAGGATGATCCGCAGACGGGGGCCGCGCCGCAGAGCGACGGCATGAAACAAAAGCAAAAACGAAGACGCTTAGAGGTCGAGTGATGGCCTACAAAATTTTGTGCAAGGCGCGCGTGCCGATGTGGATGCGTGGCCAGGTGGAGTCGCTGTTGTATTTCAACGGTGGCCAACACCGCGTACGTGAGGCGATCGCGGCCTCGATAGCCCGCTATGGCGTACCCGAAGTGATCGAGGACGGGGCGGGTCTGCGGGTCGAAGTGGTCGGCGCTCGCGACGTCCAGACGCTTTGGGCCGTGCATGAGGAAGGATCACTGGCGCGTGCCGTGGGCGTGCTCGTTTATGCACGCGATGCCGACGATGAGATCACCGTACTGCACGTCGGCGTTGCTGACGACTACGCACTAGGGGGTCCGAATGCATCTGAGCACGTACTTGCGCGTCTGTTGCAGCAGGCGCGGCGCATTGCGCGCCATACTGCCGGCGTAAGCCACTTCGGCGTCGCCTATCGGCACTCCCGTCTGCGGCTCTCTGCCATGCTGTCGGCCTGACGGTCGGTAGCGGGAACCCCGGAGATCCCAATGAGTTTTCGACTGTTCCGCCAGCGGCTGCTGGTTCTGTTGCTACTGTGCCCATTGTTGGCAGCGGCGCATAATCGCGACGAACTCGACGCGCACGTGCATGAGGCGATCCACGAGCTGTACCGGACCTCGGCTGCCGCACGTGAACTGGGCGCTAAGGCCCGCGGCATGCTGGTTTTTCCGCGTGTATTTAAAGCCGGCTACGGGATCGGTGGTGAGTTTGGCGAGGGCGTCTTGTTGACCGATGGTCGCACCGTCGACTATTACAACATTGCCTCGGCTTCGGTCGGTTTCCAGCTCGGCATCCAGCGCAAGAGCGTTGTGGTTCTGTTCATGACCGACGAAGCGCTACAGCATTTTCGTACGGGCGAAGGTTGGAAGGTCGGTGTCGACACCTCCGTAGCGATTGTCACGCTGGGTATCGGCGGTGAAATCGATACAGACACGCTGCAGAAGCCCATCATCGGCTTCCTTTTTTCCAACAGGGGCCTGATGTACAACCTGACCCTCGAAGGCTCGAAGATCAGCCGGGTGGCTCGCTGAGCGCCGCCTAGCGGGACGCTGGTGCGGTCGGACTGGTGCTCGCCATGCCGCCGGTAATCGCGAGGCGCATGGCCGCTTCAACGGGCATATCGAGAGCTTGGAGCGCGTCTTTGGGTAGGAATAGGGTCACGCCGCCCATCATATAGCTGAGTGGAAAATAGACGGCGACCAGGTCAACCCCACCGGCGTGTCGTTCCAATTCCGGCAGATCATCGCGGGTTACGAACCCCAATAGCCGCGCGTTGCCAAACTGGTAGACGACGACACTCTGCAAATCTTTTTGGTTCTCCCCCGACGGCAGCAATCGCATGATGTCGCGAAAGGCGCTGTAGACGGTTTTGACGACCGGGATACGGGAGAGCAGATCATCCCAAAGCGATAGTGCCCGTCGCACAATGTAGGCATTGAGCAGCGTGCCCACGACCAGCAGCACCAAGAGGCCCGCCAGAATGCCCATGCCCGGACGATAATCAACTTGCGGAGCCAGCAGGTGAATGAGCGCGTGCATCACGGACTCGGCGCTCGAGATCAGCCACCAAATCGCATAGATCGTCAGACCAATGGGAAGGACTGTTGCGAGGCCCTTCATCAGGATATTCGTCAGGAGTTTCATAGACCGACCTGCCACGACGGAGCGCCGCGTGAGCGCAGTTTACACCGCGCGATCGGGTGGTGTGCCGCCCCCTTAGCGGCCGGCGCTGCCGTCTGGCGTGGTGCAGTGTGCGGGAAGGCCTATCGGCTTGAGTTCTGCCGAGGCGGCATCCCAGACGTAATACGACTCCGCGGCCCCACCGTCAGCCCCCTCATAGTCAACGCGCAGTAAGCGACTCTCACGCCGGTAAGCGAGACGCTCCGGGCAAGCCTGAGCACCCTGCCCCTGCGCACCGCTGGGAATGAGGGTGACCCGGCCGGTCTCTAGATCCACTATTCGCGCCGTGAGACAGCCTAACCCGCACGAAAACTGTAGGACGGTCGCCTGGCCGGCGAAGTTGATATGGCCTAATTTCAGTGCATTGCTGAGCCGAGCGCGGTCTTCCGGCCTGAAATCACCGGGTGCGAGGCGCTGGGCGCGGGCACGCCGCAAGGGTTGAGCCGGGTATTCGAAAAAGCGCGGCGCCCCGTTGGAGGGGTCCTGATCGCCAGCGCCATCGGGCCGATGTAATGCCCGGTCTAGTATCTGCGCTTGGGTGTCGTCGATATGCCAGTCCCCGACTTCCACTGGGATGGGTGTCTCACCGGCCACCTGTACCCAGCGCAGGTCATGGTTCGTGCATGCCCCGGCGTCTTCATTGCCCACGCAGCTGGTATGCCCCGCGTAGACCAGCGGCACACCCGGATCGGCTGGCGTGGCGAAGAGACGGTACCGACCGGGAGGCAAATCGAAATGGAACGCGGGTTGCCCCGGCGCGGTGGCGGTCGCCAGCAGTCGCCCGCTCGCGGACCAAGCGTAGACGCGCAAGGCCGGCAGGGTGCCCGTCGGTGACGACAGGTGCCCGGCGACTGGCGTTGCGGTGGCGCGGAGCGCTAGCAGTAGACTGATGAGGGCAAGGACTTTCACAGCAACCGATCTTGAGTGCAACGTTTGCACTATGGCACTCGCGGTGCGCAGGTCAAGGTGCATACTGACGCATTATGCTGACAAGCCCCGTTAAAATGCGCGGGGTCCGTAAGAAGGAAGGGGACTCATGCGCCGAACAATAGGGGCCCTTGCGCTCGTTTGCTCGCTTCTGTTGCCTGTCTGCGACTTGCGGGCGGACGATATTGGCAATATGACGGCGGCCACCTTGTGGAGCCGCCTCGCCAGTGCAGAGGCGCCGTTGCTGCTGGATGTGCGCACGCGCGAGGAATTTGCGGCTGGCCATCTACCGGGCGCGCGCAACATCCCGCACACCGAGTTGGCCGATGCGCTGCCAGCGCTAGGGGCCGATCCGGCCCGTGAGGTCGTGGTCTATTGCGTGGCGGGCATCCGGGCCGACAAGGCGCTCGCCGTTTTACAGGCGCACGGTTTTGCCCATCTCTGGCATCTGACGGGCAACTACGCGGCATGGCTCGCGGAAGGTCGGCCTATCGAAGGCGTGGACGCGCCTATTGCGCGTTAACGTCGGCATCAATCACCAACCCGTAGCATTACTTTGCCGATGTGGGTGCTCGATTCCAGCAGACGATGGGCATCGGCCACTGCCGCTAGCGGGAAGGTCGCATGCACGATCGGGCCGGCGCGGCCGCTCTCCAGCAGGGGCCAGACCTGTTCGCGTAACGCCGTCGCGATGGCGCCTTTTTCAGCGGTCGAGCGTGGCCGCATGGTCGAGCCGGTGATTACCAGGCGCCGTTGCATAACCGCAAGCAGGTTAAAGTCTGTCACCTGAGCGCCCAATTGTGTGGCGACTTCCACCAGTCGCCCATCCATGCGCAAACAGCGTAAGTTCTGTGCAAAGTAGGGGGCGCCCACCATATCAATCACGATATCGACGCCGGCTCCTGCTGTTGCGGCGAGCAGAGCGTCTGCGAAGGAACCATCGCGGTAGTTAAAGGCATCGGCTGCCCCGAGTTGCCGGCAGGCCGCACATTTCGCATCGCTGCCTGCGGTTGCATAAACGGTGGCGCCGAAGGCGCGCGCCAGCTGAATCGTGGTGACGCCGATGCCGCTGGTGCCGCCATGGACAAGCACGGACTCGCCCGACACCAAGCGCCCGTGGACCATCAGGTTGGCCCACACGGTGAAATAGTTTTCTGGGATCGCCGCTGCTCTGACCGCGTCATAGCCGATAGGCCAAGGTAAACACTGCGGCGCAGGCGCGACGGCGTACTCAGCGTAGCCGCCGCCGTTCGTTAAGGCCGTCACGCGATCCCCTACCGCGTAGGCCGTCACTGCGTCGCCTCGGTCGACGACCGTGCCGGCGACCTCCAAGCCCATCAATGGGCTTGCATTGGCGGGCGGCGCGTAGCGCCCCTCGCGCTGCATGATGTCCGGGCGATTCACGCCGGCGGCCGCAACGCGGATCAGCACTTCATCCGGACGCGGTGCCGGCACGGGCCCTTCTGCTATCTCCATTACGTCGGCGTTGCCCGGTTGGCGTGCCGCCACATGACGCATGAGCGTCGGTAGGTTGCTTTGCTTGATCATGCTTCTATCCTACTGCAAGCCCGCTACCGGTGGTCGAGTTGCATCGCGAGCGACGCATGCCATTGCGCGGCCTTGCGCTGAAACGACAGGCGTGCGTGGGCCGGGCTGGTCGATGGTAAGGTGATGCGCGGCAAGGCGGCCGCGACCGGTGACAATGTCTGGATCACATGCCGCGCGTAGAGCGCAGCCGCTGCCTGGCCATTGAACAAGATCGCTTGGATCGACGAGTGGTCCGTGAGCAATCTCCCCAACGGATTAGGCTCTACGGAGTCGCGTTCGATGTCCGCATCGAGACTTCCTTGCCTACGCGCACTAGCGCACACATCCCATAGCGCAATGCCCTTATCTACCAGTGCCGCACAGCGGCTGGTGTATGGGGCGTCGGCGGGCGTGCCAATGACCGTAGCCAGGATGGGCCAGAAGGCATTGCGAGGCATCGCGTAATAGGCCTGCGCGCGCAGCGACGCCTGCCCGGGTAACGAACCGAGAATGAGCACGCGCGGCGATTCGCCAACTAGCGGTGGAAAACCCAGAGCGTTGCTCATAAGCGCGTGACTATTCCCAATTGGCGCCGTATCCCATGTGGCGAAGCTGCGTAGACACCTGCCGCGATCGCTTGCTACACCTCAGTCGATGGGGTGTAGGCCCACAGCCAGAAATCCTGGGCCTCCATGCACGCCGAGTGCGGCACCCGAGGGCACGATATGCAACTCCGCAATGCCAGGGTGCTGTTGCCGGAGTAAGTCGGCGAACCGAGCGGCGGCCTCGGGTACATCGCCGTGGGCCAGAATCAGGCGATAGCGTTTTGTCGGGTGCAAGCGGCGGCTGATGAAGCGCGCGAATTTCTCTAGCGGCCGGCGCCGACCGAACAAGGCGCCGCCCAGACCAAACTGCCCATCCGGCTTGGTCGCCAGCAGCGGCATGATGTGCAGCCACTGCGCAATTGCGCGCGCGAATGCAGGTACGCGGCCACCCTTCACAGCGTAATCGAGAGTGGGTAGGTAAGCGAAGGTACGCGTTTGCGCCCGCAGCAATTCAACCGACGCGGTGACGGCGTCCGCATCAAGACCACGAGCCGCACACTCTGCGGCGTGGATCGCCAGTAGACCTTGGCCTGCCGATGCGCTGAACGAGTCGATAATTCGTACGCGACTCTTGGCCGTGATTCGCGCAGCGGCAGCTTGTGCCGATTGGCAGGTGCCGCTGACCCGACTGGAGACATGCACCGACACCACCGCATCGTGATGGGAGCACAGATATTCGTACATGCGCCTGAAGTCACCCGGCGCCGGTTGGGAGGTTTTGGGATGGTGCGGACTTTCGACGAGCATCCGGTAGAACTGCTCCGGCGTCATGGTGACTTTGTCGAGATAGCCGTGTGGCCCAAATCCAAGGCGCACCGGGATTACATGAATATCGAGCGCCTCGAGCAGCGCGTCGGGTAAATCACCGGCGGAGTCGGTGACAATGGCCACCCGGCGGCGTCCCGCGTGGGCTGTCGACTCTTGCTGCCGTTGCATATCGTCCGCTTTTTCAGCACTCACGACCCCGAATGTGGCGGCAATCTCGAACACCAAAGACGGATCCGCGACATGCAGGTGGACCCGCACTTTGCGCCCGGTACCGGCGATCACTAGGCTAGAGCCGATGCAGGCTAGCTGTTCGCGCAACGCCTTTCGATCGATCGCGCCGGAGACCATGCATTCGGTGCACCAACGATGTTCGAGGGTCGTTTCACCGCCGGCGGCCTCGCGTTCAAGCGCCGGCAAACCGACCCCGTCGGGCAGTGCATCGATATGGCCGGTCTGTATGTACTCGGCAAACCCTTCGAGAAAGGCGACGAAACCGGCGGCGCCGGCATCGACCACACCGGCCTTGATCATAGCCTCCAACTCATGCGCAGTCGTTTCTAGGGTGCGCCTGGCCTCGCTGACCGCTCTTGCGCACAGGTCAGCAAATCCCAGCACCTCGGCCTGCGCCGTCACGACAACAGCAACGGCGCGGAGCACGCTGAGAATGGTGCCCTCTCTGGGTTCACTCAACGCCTCTCGAGCATAGGTAGCGCCGCCCTGCAGTGCCGCGGCGAAACCCTGTCGACTCAGTTCCGCAGAATGGGCCGTCTGATCGGAAACGCCGAGCAACCATTGCGCCAAGATTGCTCCTGAATTACCGCGCGCCCCGTCGAGTGCCGCGTCGGCTGCCGCGGCCAACAACCGCCCAACGTGGTCGGGCGCCTCTAGCAAAACAGGTAACATGGCGCCTGCGGTCGCTGCCAGATTCGTGCCGGTGTCGCCGTCGGGGACCGGAAATACGTTGATGCGATCGAGATGCTCGCGCAGCCCTAGCAGGCGATGGACTCCCGCACGTAATGCTAGCCCCAACTCCGTCGGACCGATTGCATCGGCAGGCAATGCCACGTCTGTTTACTCCCTTCGTCCGGTGATATGCATTGCGGCGCTACTCTCGTGTCAGCAGAAAACGCGTGCCCTTGAATACGGCGATCGCACCTTCCGGTGTGATTTTTTCAATCAGGATCCCGCCAGCGACGGTCGCGCCTTCTTGGACGCGTTGTCCGGAGACCACCATGAACCGTTGTGCCGGTTCGGCACTGTAGACATGCAGGTCGATGCTGACCGAGGGCAGAGCCGAGGCCACGGCAGCTGGTAACTGACGACGGGTGGGCAAGCCGGCCGTGTTGGTGCTCGCATCCATCAGTGGATGCGCTGGGATCACGGTAGTAGTAGCAGGCGGCGTGACAGGCCTTGTGCGCGGCGTTGCGGGCACGTCGCTGTAGGGCGCTGTGGAGGTGCCGACGGAGGCCTCATCTGCCAATGATCGCGCCGGCCGGGGCACACTGCGCACTGCGCTCGGCGGTGACGCTGTGGTGAACGTGGCACCCGTTATCTGCGCAGGTGCGGCAATGGGGGTGGATGCGTGATGGGCATCGCGCACAAACAGATACAGCAGGGCGCCGCAGTTAACGACAAATAACGCGGCAATCAAGCCAATTATCCAGGCCAACTGTGGACGAACACGTTGTGCCCGCGGCGCATCGACAAGGCCCGGCAGGATGCGCCGATCCCTTTCATGTTCTGACTTGCGCAGTGCATCGAGAATGAACGACATCAGCGTATACCTCGGCTCAGCCTTGGACCCTCGGCCGCTGCGTAGGCGCCGTCGAGGACGAGCTGTGTGCGGGTCCCAGCCAGACCATCACTGGCGAGATGATGAGCGCGTTGAAACGCCCCAATCGAGCGGCCCAACTGCGCATCGTAGAAGTCCTGCTCCACCCCTGCGAGTGGGGCAGCCGTGATTCGTTGACGCAGCCACGTGACCTCTGCGCCACTCGACCCGGGCCGTATCAGGCCGGAGGGATTAAGCGGAGGCTTCCAGAGAATCAGGTAATCGCCGTACCACAACCGCTCAAGCTCCAGTAGGTCCGCGCTATAAGCGGCGTCACCGACTAACAGTTGGGCATGCGAGTCATCCAGTGCGGCAACGACGACCTGCCGCGTAGCGCCGTTTTCCAGGGACAGGGTGATGATCGCCGGTCGGTCATACAGGCGTAATTCCGCAAAACTCGCCTTGTCGGCGTGGCACTCCAGTCCTGCACTGCTCGCTTGTGCGCAGGCGGGTGCGGCTTCGCCACCACTCTCCAGTCGTGCCTGCCACAGCCCGAATAAGGTGCGAAACGCCGACTCGGTATCGGCAGCGGTCGCCTGTGTCGCCAGAAAGCTCTGCAAGGTGGGCGTCGGCGCGGTGACTCTAGAAGGCGCGGAGAGGGCTAGGCTTGGGGATGGCTGTATGCCGTCGTGCGGCTTGCCCCACATTGCCCACCCCGCGGCAACCACACCGCAGAGCACCACCAGAGACACGATCGCCGTACGCCACCGATGGCGTGACGCCTGACCGCCGATCTCGCGTGCGGCCTCGCGGACCAAATTGGGGGTCACGATGCGTGACTCATGGGTATAGGCGCCCAGCAAGGCGCGATCTGCAATGACATTGAGCAATCGAGGGACGCCGCCGGACAGACGGTGTGCCGTGGCTAATGCGTTCGATGTAAAGATCTCGCCGGTGGCACCAGCGACCTTCAGTCGATGGCGCAAATAGGCGGCCGACTCCTCCGCTGAGAGTGGATCGAGGTGGTAGCGGCCGGTGATGCGCTGGGCTAGTTGTCTAAGATCGTTGCGCTCCAGTAAAGCGCGTAACTCGGGTTGGCCGACCAAAATGATCTGCAGTAGCTTGGTCGTCGCGGTCTCGAGGTTGGTCAGCAGTCGCACTTGTTCCAGCACTTCTGCCGACAGTTGTTGCGCTTCATCGACGATGACCACTACGCGTCGACCGAGACCATGTGCTGTTAGCAAAAAGCGATTGAGGTGATCAACGATCGCTTTGACGCTAGACCGTGCTTCCGGCGGTAAGTTGACATGCAATTCATCGCAAATGCCGGCTAGAAACTCGAGAGGCGTGACGCGCGGGTTCAGAATCAGTGCAATGTCGGCATGTTCGGGTAAATCAGCGAGCAAGCCGCGCACGGTGGTCGTCTTGCCGGTACCCACTTCGCCGGTGAGTTGGACAAAGCCACCCGCGTCGTCGATCCCGTACAGCAGATGCGCCAGCGCCTCCGCATGGCGTTCGCTCAAATAGAGGTAGCGCGGGTCCGGGGTGATCGCGAAGGGCTTTTCTGTGAGCCCAAAGAAACGGGTGTACATGCGGCGACATCATAGCGGCTCATGCGCGCCGCTCACACTCAACGGCGGCGAACGTCGGTAAAGCCGTCGTTTTTTTCCACTTGATCGAGGTTGCTGGCGCGGCGGACGGCGGCGTCGCCGAAGCGCGCCCGGATTTGATCGAGGGTCGGATCCAGCCGCCTTGCGGCCCGGCTCGGATCGGCACTGGCGAGTCCCCCGCTGGGTGGTCGATTCCCGGCAGCAAACAGGTCCATTTGGGTTGCCGGCACGAGCGTGCCTACACCCACCCCGAGTAGTCGGACGGCCGCGTCAGGGTATTCGCACCGCCATCGATCGAGTAATTCCTGCGCAATAGCCAAAATCGCACCCGTATCTGCGCTCGGCGGCTCGAAGCTGCGGGTGCGGGTATAGGTGCTGAAGTCGCTGCGCCGTACCTTGATCGAGACCGATCCCCCCTCCAGGGCCTTTGCCCGGAGTCGGGACCCCACGCGGTCGGCCAGTCGAGCCAGTTCCGTCCGCTGCCGGTCCCGTGCGCTGAGATCCGTCTCGTAGGTCTCTTCGGCACTGACCTGCTGTTCGGCCACGTCGGCCACCACAGGGCGTTCATCCAGGCCGGCCGCCCGGTCGCGAACCCGGCCGGCATGTCGACCGAGCACGGGCACGAGCACCCGGTCTGGCGCCTGGCGCAGGTCGCCAAAGGTCCGCACCCCCGCCTGCGCCAGTCGGGCCTCTGTTTTCGGACCGATCCCGGGTAAACGCCCCACGGGCAACGAATCCAAAGTGTGGGCCACCGCATCGGGGTTGATCTGGCGCAAGCCATCGGGTTTGCCTAAAGCCGAGGCAATCTTGGCGAGCAACTTGTTGTGCGAAAGGCCCACCGATGCCGTCAGCCCCGTGCGCTCGCGGATGCGCGACTTAATGGTTTGGGCGATCAGTGTGGGAGCCCCAAACAGCGTAAGGCTCGCGCTAACATCGAGAAACGCCTCATCCAGAGAGAGGCCCTCTACGAGTGGTGTGAACTCGCGGAAGACCCCGAATACGACTGCTGAAACTTCTCGATAGCGACTCATGCGCGGAGCGATCAGGATCGCCTCGGGGCACCGCTGTAATGCCAACCGGGTTGGCATGGCCGAGTAGACGCCAAAACGGCGTACCTCATAACTGGCCGCCGCAACCACCCCACGACGTAACTCGCCTCCCACGATGACCGGCTTGCCACGTAGCTCGGGACGGTCATGCTGCTCGACGGACGCGTAGAAGGCATCCATATCGACGTGGAGGATCGCGCGCATAGGCTCAGCCGATCACTGCACTCAGGACAAACGTCGCCGCAACAGTGAGCACGAGAAACAACAGGTACGCCAGTCCGAGTGGTAAAAGACGGACCCAAGTGCCAGTGCGAGAACTCCCATAAAACGTGCGTAGCGAGCGATAGACGTACCAAGGGAAATAAATAACCAGCAGGACATCCAGCGCCTGCCGCAGCGTATCCACACCCGTCGCCAGTGCAGGCGCACCGAATGCGGCTGCGCCGATGCCCACGAGGTGCACGAGCGTGATACCGATCAACGTTGCAAATACCGCAGCATGGTTGTGTAAGACGAAGATGAGGTGTTCAACGTAATACCGCCGTGCTCCCCAGTAGAGTAGACCAAGCACTGCCGCGACGAGCGGCAGGAAGGCAAACATCATCTTGGGGATGTAACTCTTGAAAGCCTCGCTGACGGCCTCCCCGCGATCGGCTACGACCCGCCGGCACACACGGCGTGCGAAACGCTCGACCGCGGGCGAGCTCACCCGGACGTCCGAGCAATCATCCGACTGCGGGCTGGCCTCCATCTGAACGATCGCGTGATCGTCCTTCCCATATTCAGGATCTACCCGGTCGACTAGCGCAGCCAACGAAAAAAACGCAATGCTCAGTATCAGGTAAAGCCTAAAAGGTAGGGCGTATCGGGCCCGCTTGCCGGCAAAGTAGGCGCCCGTCAACTGTCCCGGTCGCCGGACCAAAATCCACAACGTGGCCAAAAAATGGCTCTCCACATGGGTGAGATCGTGCAGTGCGTCGTGCAGCAACCCGCGTAACGAACGGACGCTGGCATGCGCATGCTGTCCGCAAGCGGAGCAATACGGGCCGGTCAGGGGGGCGGCACAATTTTCGCATTGGTTGGTCGACATGGTCCCTCCACGGGGCGCCAAAGGTGCCCGATCGATTCTATAGGAGCCAGCCGTCATAAGGATGACCGCTGCGAGCGCCTTCCGGAACGGGCAGAATGCGATGTTAGGTCCCTAGGAGGCGATCTGGTGTCCCCTACCCGCAACATGGCGTCCTTGTCGATCGGCACGTCGATCGCAACGCTAGCGCTCAAATTTGGTGCCTGGTGGATGACCGGGTCGATGGGCCTGTTTTCCGATGCCTTGGAAACCTTGGTCAACGTGGCGGCGGCTCTGGTCGCTCTGTTTGTACTGTCGGTCGCCGAACGTCCGGCCGATGAAGATCACGCTTACGGACACGAGAAGGCGGAGTATTTTTCCAGTGCCGTCGAGGGCGTGCTGATTTTGGTCGCCGCGGTAGGGATCGCTGTCGCTGCTGTGCTGCGGATGCGCCATCCTGCTGCGCTCTCGGCGCTAGGTCCAGGCATTGCCGTGACGCTGGTAGCGACTGCCCTTAATTTTGCAACCGCACGCTTGATGCTCAAAGTTGCGCGCGAGCACGACAGTATCGCCGTTGAGGCCGATGCTAAACATTTGATGGCCGATGTCGCGACGTCCCTGGGCGTGGCGGCAGGACTTGTGATCGTCATGTTTTATCCGCAGGCCGCTATTTTGGATCCGATCATCGCCATCGTGGTTGCCGGTCATATCGCGATGATCGGTTGGGAGCTCATCGCGCGATCGGTCGACGGACTGATGGATCGCGCGCTGCCTGCTGAAGAATTGGAACGTGTGCATGCGATGATTGCGGCGACGTTGCTGGAGGGTCGCTCGACCGTTGACTTCAAATCGCGCCGCGCAGGCGCCAGACGATTCATTGAATTCAAGTTGCGCGTACCACCGGAGTTGTCTGTACGCGCTGCGCATGCAGAATGTGATCGTCTAGAAGAAGTTCTTGCATCGCTCTATCGGGGTCTCGTGGTCATGATTCACGTTGAGCCGCGCGAAGACTGACCGCAGTACTGTCGCTGTGGCTATCCAAGCAACGTCCGTTCGAGTGTAGGATTTAGTTGCATTTCGCAGCGCACCGAGCGGGCAATAAAGCACTGCGCATGGGCGCGCTCATGTAAGACACGGTGGGCGGCCTCACCCGGAGCGTGCTCGGTGTCAAACCGGACCCGCGGCGCCAGTGTGACCTCGATGATGGCCAGTGCATCCTCTGCGTTTCGCCCGAGTAAGCCGGTGGCCGCGTCTTGATATGCGTCGACTCGATATCCCTCGGCTGCCGCCAACGATAAAAACCAAAGCATATGGCAGCCGGCCAAAGAGGCGACGAATGCCGCTTCCGGATCCACGGCGTCCGGATCGCAATAAGCAATTGGCACGACAGCTGGAGAGGCGGTGCCCACAACCCGCACCGAGGTCGCAAAACGCAACTCATGGCGTCGCGAATAGCGGCCATCCAAAAAGTTTTCTCCCTGTCTTTGCCAGTAAATCTCAGCCCGATGGGTGGACATTTAGAGTCTCCGTGCAGGGGTGTGCGAAGCCCAGATCATCGCAGATCACGCGAACCGAAGGAGACGGACCCCATCAGGATTGCATGCTGCATTGAAAGCGGCACAATGGCATTCGAGCAGAGGTGCGGTATGAAGAGCGCGATGGAACTAAGAGTCTACGATACTGCAGAGGAGACCGCGGCGGCGGCTGGCCAGTGGCTAGCCCAGGCCTTGTCGGCGGCGGTTGCCGCTCGGGGCTCGGCGAGCTTGGCGCTGTCTGGTGGGCGCACACCGTGGCGGATGCTGGAGCTACTCGAGGACGCATCGATACCGTGGTGGGCTCTGACCGTCTATCAAGTAGATGAGCGTGCGGTGCCGGTAGAGGATGCGCGTCGCAATGGGCAACGCATGGCCGCACTGCTGGTGCGCAGTGGACGTTTGACGCTTCATCAATTTCGTCCAATGGCCGCTGAGGCGGCGTCACTCGAACGTGCGGCGGATGCCTATAGCGCCGAGCTCGCGCATGCTCTTGGCCTGCCGCCGGTGCTGGATGTCGTGCAGTTGGGGCTGGGGGCTGATGCGCACACGGCATCCCTTATTCCAGGGGATCCGTTGTTGGACGTGATGGATCGGCTAGTGGGAGCCTGCGGTGAGTACCAAGGTACGCGCCGTTTATCACTGACCTTCCCGGTATTAAATGCCGCACGGGCCCGTCTGTGGCTGGTGACCGGTGCGGATAAGGGCGATGCGCTAGCTGCATTGATCGCGGGCGATGCCGCACTGCCGTGCGGACGCGTCCGCAGCGATGGGGCCGTTATATTTGCAGATGCGGCCGCGGCGCGACGGGCCCATGGCTGAGGGTTAGTGCGCCAAAACTTCCGTAATGACACGGCAAACGGCATCAATTGCGGGTAGTCGAGTGGAGCTCTTGCGCCAGACGGCACCGAGAACCCGATAAGGCGCTGGCTTGACGAAGGGGCGAATAACCGGATTTTTAGCGAGCGCAAAGGGGCCGAGTGTGGCGAGTTCTGGCAGTAACGTGATGCCATGTCCGGCAGCGACCATCTGTCGTAGCGTTTCCAGGCTGGTTGCACGGAAGTCACCGGCCTCGTGCACCTGGATTCTGCTGCAGGCTTCTAAGGCATGGGCACGCAGACAGTGCCCATCGTCGAGCAGCAGCAAAGTCGCGTCGTCTAGATCTTCCATGCGCAATGCGGGTTTTTTGACCAGCGGGTGGTGTGCGGGCAAGGCAACGGCGAAGGCTTCATGGGCCAATTCCCGACTTTCGAGCCCATTGACGTCCACCCCCAGAGCGAGGATGCCGACATCGAGTTCACCCGCTCTCAATTGTTCGACCAGTACCGCGGTTTGGTATTCGTACAACAGCAGCTGCAGCTGCGGTAGACGCTTGCGTAATTTAGGCGTGAGCGAGGGTAGTAGATAGGGCCCGAGCGTGGGGATCATCGCGATCCGTAGTGAGCCCGAGAGTGGATCCCGCGATGAGCGGGCGATGTCAATGATGTCGTCCGAGTCCTGCAGCACGCGTCGGGCGCGCGCCACAACCTGCTCGCCCACAGGGGTCAAACAGACGTTACGGGGTTGGCGCTCAATGAGCGCGACGCCCAGATAATTCTCCAGTTTCTTGAGTTGGGCCGATAGGGTCGGCTGGCTCACGGCGCAGCGATCGGCGGCGCGACCGAAATGGCGCAGGTCGGCCAAGGCGACGAGGTACCGCAAGTCACGCAGGTTCATCGTTTGTCTCTTCCGAATGATTTCTAAATACTATCAGAATCCTGATTTTGATCGTCTAATTCTATAAAAGACCCGGGAATATCGGCCGGCGGGTATACTGATCGGCATGTCTAGCCGAGTCCTTAAGTATGCTGCCGGGGTGGTTATTGTTCGCCTTGGCCCGGCCGGACCGAGGGTCCTCCTGCTGCGTGCTTACCGTAACTGGGACCTGCCGAAGGGGCGGCTTGAGCCGAGCGAGACCCCCTTCGAGGCGGCGAATCGAGAAGTCCGAGAGGAGACGGGCTTGTCTGACCTGAATTTTCATTGGGGCGACGATTCGATCGAAACCGAACCCTATGCGGGCGGCAAGGTGGTGCGTTTCTATGTGGCGCAATCCGAATCGGGTGACGTCAGTCTGCCTATCAACCCGACCTTGGGACGGGCGGAGCACCATGAATTCCGTTGGGTGAGTCCTGCGGATGCCTTGGGGTTGACGGTGCCCCGCTTGCAGCGGGTGCTGAGTTGGGCGTTCGAGCACGCTGGTATCGCTACGTCCAACGCATGAAGCCTCTGTTCGGCCGAGCGCGTCTAGCCGGCGTGCTTGCGGCTATCGCGAGTGTGACCATTTGGGCAGGATGGATCCCGGTGACCCGCCTTGGCGTGGTCACGCATCTAGACCCGATCGACGTCGCGGCACTACGTTACGGCACCTGCGGATTGATCCTGTTGCCCTTCCTGTGGCGCCAACGCGCGCAAATACCCTTTCATCGGTGCGGATTGTTGCTGTTGATTGCGGCTGGCGCCGGTATTCCATATTTCCTGTTGTTTGGGATGGGGTTGCGCCTGGCGAACTCCGGTCAGGCGGCGGTCTTCGGTCCCGGCGCATCCAGCCTCTTCACCATTCTGATCGCGGCCTTTTGGTTGCGCGAGTCGCTCAGTCGGGCGAGGGTGATCGGCATCCTCTGCACGCTCGTCGGTTTCGCTTTGGTCGCCAGTCATGAACTACTCCATGGTGGTGTGCGCCTGCGTGGATTCGGACTGATCCTGCTCGCGTCGTTGGCTTGGTCTCTCTTTACCGTGGCAAGCCGTCGCTTGGCCTTGGCGCCACTACTGACCGCTGCCTTCATTGGTGTGACCAATGCCGCTGTTTTCCTGCCGTTCTATCTGTTCAGCCACGGACCTGCGCGGCTTGCTGCCGCGCCGCTCGGTGCAGTTCTCTTACAGAGCTTTTATCAGGGCATTCTGACCGGCACGATTGCCATGATGACCTTCACCTTTGCCATCGGCCGGTTAGGCGCGAGCGGCGCAGCCGCTTTCACGCCCTTAGCGCCAGTGCTGGCCGGATGCATCGGTTGGTGGCTGCTCGGTGATGCGCTCAACGTCGCGACGGCCTTGGGCTTGGCGGCCGTCGCGATCGGCGTGGTTTTTGGAAGTGGGGCCTTAGGCTGGGTCAGCGCACGGCGATGACACCACAGGCGACCCGAGGGCCTGCGTTCCCGGCTGGTTGGCTCACGTAATCATCGCGGTCACGGTGCACGACGAGACTGTGTCCCACCACCGTCTGCGGACCCGCTGCCAACGTCAGCTCACTGAGCGAAATGTCAGCAGCGACCTTGCCTTCACTGTCTGCGACCACCGCACCAAGGTCACCGAGGTGATGGGCTCCCAAACCCGGCCGGCCATGCACGGCGCCGGCTGGATTAAAGTGCCCGCCGGCGCTCATGGCGTCGGGCGCCGTGCAGTCGCCTTTGTCGTGGATATGTAGACCATGCTCCGATCCCGGTGGCAGGCCTTGCAGCACCACGTGCAATACCAAACCCTCGCGACCGGCGGTGAAGGTCGCCGTCCCAGTGACCATGCTGCCCGACCGCGACTCCAGTGTGGCGGTCGCGCCCGGTTTCGCCGGCGATAGCGTCGCACAAGCGCCGAGGCAAAACGCACTCGCTACAATCAACCGAGCTAGCCCATTAGTCGACATGTCGAAACTCCTCAACGGTCAATGGCTGCGCACCGACGGGCTGACCCGCCGCATGCGCCAAATAAGGTAAGCGAGAATCAGAAGATTCAAGCAAAGCACAACCACGAGATTGAGCCGCGGTGCACGGATTAACTCGTAGACCTCAATCGGTATAAAAGAGCTCGTGGCGATGACCGTCAGCCATTCACCCCAATGCTTGCCTTGCCAAAGGCCAACGCCCTCGAACACGAAAAGCCCCGCATAAAGAAATGAGGCCACCGCCATCAGGTGCAGTCGGCCTACTGGTACTACGACTAAAAGTCCCAACAAGTCGCGCAGCAGGCGCTGTTCTCGTGCGTAGGACAAGGAATTCACGAACTGCGTCACCGCCAGAACGAATGCCGGATTGGCCAATGACAGAAGCCCAAATCCTGTTGTGACGACGAGTGATGCTTTCACAAATTTAAATACGGCGATCAAACGCAGCACAAACATCGACCGCAGAATATGAGCGAGGCTTTGCATACTGATCAGACCACGCGTCCGCGGCGTCCGCCAACGAGCCAGTCGTTGACATTCGCAGTCAGTTCATCAATCGCGCGTTGTCGCGATTCTTGCGCGGCCCATGCGGTATGAGGAGTGACAATCAAATGGTGGAGGTCTGCTGCCAAGAGTGGGTTGCCATCTACCGGCGGCTCTTGCGTTAGGACATCGATGGACGCACCACCAATCTGCCGGCTGCGCAGCGCAGCCGCGAGCGCAACGGCATCGATCAACGCACCCCGAGCAGTATTTATCAGCACTGCATCCGGACGCATCAGCGCCAGTTCGCGGGCGCCAATCAGATTGCGGGTGGCCTCTGTGATCGGACAATGCAAGCTCAGTACATCTACTTGCGGCAGTAGGTCGTCCAGATCCACGCGGCCGGCTTCGCGTGCGCCGCCTGGCCGATTAGCAACCAGTACGCGCATGCCGAACGCCTCAGCTACGCGGGCAACACCCTGCCCGAGTGCGCCAAAACCGACGATACCCATCGTGCGCCCCGTCAATTCACGGATGGGGAAATTCAGCAGCGTGAACTGCTCACCCTTTTCCCACTCGCCTTGCTTGAGCGCCTGATCGTACTCGCGAATGGAATGGGTTAATGCCAGTAGCGTCGCAAATACGTGCTGCACCACGGAGGGGGTGCAGTAGTCACGGATGTTGCATACCGCCACCCCCCGCTCGCGGGCCGCAAGCAGGTCCACGTTATTGACGCCCGTCGCCGTCAGTGCGACCAGTTTGAGTGCGGGGTTGGCTTCGATTCGCGCCCGGGTGATTTCTGCCTTATTGCTAAGCACAACTTCGCAGCCTGCGATCCGCTCGTCCACCTGCGCATCGGCGGTGACTCGGTGTACTTTGAGATTTGGAAGCAAAGCCAGTAACGGCGCAATATTGAGGTCGTCACCGGTACTCACGGTGCCGAAGTCCAGAAAAACGGCCTGCATGGGGAACCTCAAAAGCGGATCGTCACCCTCTGAGTATAACTGGCCCACTCACGGGGCGATGCGTGCTCTCAGATAGAGCGTCCAACTGTCCGGGGAAAGTCCGTACACAGCTGAGATCGCCGGCGGAATCCAATAGCGGCTCGCTACTGCGCCCCCCTCAAAATGCAGGGGGCCCCACTGCGCGAAATCGACTTGGTATCCCAGACTCCCTTTGCGGATTATCGGCGACTGGGTGAGGTCGTTAATGCTCGGCAGTTCGTCGTAGCCCACCCGTTCAAAACGCGCATAGAGTGTCTGCCGGGGGCCAATCCGCAAGGCCTCGCTGAGTAGCCAAGCATCCGTTGGGCGACCTTCTGAGGGCTTGTTGCGACCAAAAGCCAGTGTGGTGGAGGCAACGACGGCGCCGAGTCGATGTTCGTGTAGGACAGACGCGGTGGTTCGCACGACCGAAACGCTGGGGTGCAGGCCCTCAGGGCTGGCCAGACGGCCAGTGCTGACCTGTAACGCCAGATCGGAGCCCGGGTTGAAGGAGAGCCGCGTCGACCAGGAGTCGAGCCGGCGCAGTTCGAGCGCAGACCGGTGCTGGTCCGGCTCTCGACCGTTGAACGCCGAGCCTTCCAGCTTCCAGTGCCCGGAAATCAGCCCCGTGGTGAGGACCCCGAAGGAAATATGCGTGGAGTCGATGTGGTGATGGGAGAGCGGCGCCTCCGGATTCGGATCGTCGGTGCGTCGATGCGGAAAGGCGGGTGGGCCGAGCGCCGGTTCCCCGACCGGAGCCGCGTACACAAACAGCGAGGCGACGTCCGACAAGGTGCGGGAGTAGGCGGCGGCAATCTCCATAAAGAGATTGTGTGGGTGTTGTCGATCGACCAGCGGATCGCGTCCGTTCGCCGTCTCCCCGGTCTGGAACAAGAGTGGGTAACCTGCCGCCCCATTCACAGGGTCCGCAGATACCATCGCCCGCAATGTCAGCGTGGAATCGCCCAGGTCGCGTCGGGCCGCGCCCATCAGCATGCTCTGGCTGTAGGTGGCGCTTGCGCCGCGCGGCCCGCTCTGCTGGGTGTCGGCGAGGGCGAGTGATCCGTGCAGCATCAGCATCCAGTCGCCGCTGATGCTATGTAGACCATCCATCGGTGTGGCATCCGGCACCCAGCTCGTGCCCGACCCATCACGGCCCATCGGATAATTGCCAAAGTCACCGGCCATGGTCATGCCATCCGCCGCAGCGCCTGCCGAGGTCGACAGCAGGAAAAACCAAACGGAAAGGGTGATGAGCCGGCCCGGCATGTGGACTCCAGTAGTTGCCAATTGGACCGGGGCTCTCGTAGCGAGTTCCTGCGGGTGCATCAGCGCAGTGCTGGTTTGCGGGCGCCACTTGGCGTCGACGCGTCGACCGTCTTCGGCCGAGGATGCGCCGGCGTGTCGATCGCTGACGCCCTGACGGGGGCAAAGGCGCCAAAATGCACTGCGCTGGCCGATAGCGCGGCCGATTGCACCGCGTAATATGCAGCGATGAGCATTCGGCCCTCCGCTGTCAGCGTAGCGCCACCGCCACCGGCGCCGCCTTTGATGGAGCTTGCCACCGGTTTTCCGGTGAATTCGTTTAAGGCCTTCAGCAGTAGCCAAGCGCGGCGATAACTCATCCCCAGATCACGCGCTGCCTGCGCCAGAGACCCGCTGCGGTCCAGCGCCTCCAACAGGCTGACCTTGCCCGGTCCGATCGCACGACCCGGGCCGAGATCGACACGCAAATGGACGCGGACGTTGGACACAGCAGGGCCCCTCGGCTGGACAGCGCTAGTCTAGCGTCGGCGGCTGCCATTGGCGCCGTTTTACTTGCGCCATGCACGCCGATCAAATACGATATATTCATTCGTATATATCGAAAAAGCGATTAGTCGATGTCGGATCAGTTCTGGCCCTCGGTATGCCTTGTGCTGCTTAGCGCAGCCGTGGTCCCAGCTGCGCCGGCTGCAGACCTGTTGGAGACCGTGACCGTCACCGCGCGCTTACGGGAGGAGTTGCCACAAGCGGTGCCGATCGCACTATCGCTCGTTGACGCAGCGACTTTGGACCGAACCAATGCGGGCAACTTATCGCAACTCACCACGTTGTTGCCGGCGGTCACTTACAGTTCACCCAACCCCCGCAATACGGCGTTGACGATTCGTGGGTTGGGCAGTAGCGTCGTTGCGGTATCTCAAGCCAATGACGGCCTAGAGCCTGGCGTCGGGTTCTACGTGGACGGCGTCTATCACGCGCGACCAGCGACCGCCGCCTTTGACTTTGTGGACCTCGCTCGGGTCGAGGTTCTACGTGGCCCGCAAGGTACCCTTTTCGGGAGCAACAGCACGGCCGGCGCCATCAGCCTCACCACGCGTGCGCCAACCTTCGCTCCCGAAGGTGTCACCGAAGCGTCCCTCGGCGAATATGGCTTGCGGCAGACGAAAGCTGCTCTGTCCGGTGCGCTGATCGGCGACCTGCTGGCCGGTCGCCTGTCCGCTGCCGTAACTCAGCGCGACGGACTCGTCAAAAACGTGTTGACCAACAGTCGCGTGAACAACAGCAACACCGCGACCTACCGTGGCCAGTTGCTGTTCCAAACCGGTGCCAATTTTCACCTACGGCTGTCCATCGATCATGCGTCTTTTCGTGGCACCTGCTGCACGCAGGTGTACGTGACGGTCGCGCCGACGCTAAAGCCTGCGGCGCGCCAATACGCAAGCCTTGCCGCCGGGTTGGGCTACACGCCGCCGAGCCTGAACCCCTATGATCGAATGACTGCGTTAGACGCGGAGCTCGGTGTGCGCACGGACGAAGGTGGTGTCTCAGCGACCGCTACTTGGGACAAGGCCCGTTATGCACTGACGTCGATCTCGGCGTGGCGCTACTGGAACTGGGACGCGGCCAACGATCGCGACTACACCGGCTTACCAATCCAAACGCTACAACACATTCCATCGCGTCAGGACCAATACAGTCAGGAATTGCGCATCGCATCGCGCGGTACCAATACGATGGATTGGTACGCGGGCCTGTACGCCTTCCGACAACGGATTACAGGGGAGCCCATCACCGAATACGGCTCCGCAGCGACGTACTGGCTATTAGGTCCCGTGACGACCAACTCGGCGACGACCTATCCTGCCAATCTCCTGAGTGGCTACGGCACTGATGGCCACACCGATTTTTCGGCCCGCAGTGTGGCTGTGTTCGCGGAACTCATCTGGCATCTCAGCGGGAAATTATCTGTCACTACCGGTTGGCGTTACACCGACGAGTACAAGCACGGCGATTACGTATCGACCGTCTACGGCGGGCTTGCAACCACCAATGCACGCCTACTGCGAGCCCAACTCTCAATCCTAAGGCCGCAGGGCTATAGTGCCCGCGTTGCGGATAGCAGCCCTACGGGGCGCGTTAACCTCGTCTACCGCTGGTCGGACGCTGTGATGACCTATCTGTCCTACGCCAACGGGCAAAAGTCTGGCGGGATCAACATGTCTGGCTTGCCGCTGAATGCGGCCAATCTACCGGCGCTATCTACCGCCGTGATCAAGCCAGAACGCAACCAGACCGCTGAATTGGGCGCAAAAACTAACTGGTTCGGCGGGCGACTGACCTTCAACAGCGATCTCTTTGCAACCGTCGTTCGCGACTTCCAGGCGAACGTTGTGGATACCGGCCCTGGCGCGTTGCGCGGTTACCTTGCGAATATTGAACAAGTGCGTGTGCGCGGTCTCGAACTGGAGGGCGCACTGCAGATCAGCCGGTCCTTGTCCTTGCACGCCTCGAGTAGTTGGACCGATGCGCGCTACCGCGCCTATCACAACGCACCGTGTCCGATCGAAGCCATCAGCGCTGCCACTGCCGTGTGTGACTTGACGGGGAGAAGCCTCGCCGCCACACCGCACCTGGCTACTGCCGCTGGCGCTATGCTGACGTACCCGCTGCGCGATGGCACCGACCTGTTTGTAGATGCCGACTATATTCATCGCGGGCCACAGTTCGGTGACCCTTCGGACTCCGCGGTTGCGGTACTGCCTGCCTACGACGTTGTGAACGCCCGCGCCGGCTGGCGCGGGGGGCATGCCGAGCTCTACGTCTGGGCTAAAAACCTAGGCAATAGCCACTACCTCCAAAACGTCACGATACAAGCCGGGAACTCCGGCTTGATTGTGGGATCGCCATCCGATCCCCGCGCTGCCGGCCTCACGTTACGGCTTCGTCTGTAGATCTTTGGTCTCCGCTCACCAAGGCGTTGACCGGTAGTCCTTGAGGAACTGCCCCCAGACATGGTTTGCGGTGTTTATACCGCTAAATATCGGATCGATCACGCGCGCAGCGCCGTCAATGATGTCGAGCGGCGGGGCGAAGCCCTCCTCAGCCTTGCGCGCCGCATGTACTGCCGGATCCTCGTCCGTGACCCAACCGGTGTCGACAGCGTTCATATGGATGCCGTCTTTCACGTAATCAGGCGCGCTGGTCCGCGTCATCATGTTGAGAGCTGCCTTGGCCATATTGGTGTGTGGGTGCTTGTCGGTCTTGGTCGTCCGATAAAACTGCCCCTCCATCGCGCTGACGTTCACGATGTGCTTGTGACGCCCGGGTGTCGCCACCAGCAGCGGTTTTAGACGCGCATTCAGGATGTAAGGCGCAATGGCGTTAACCAACTGCACCTCGAGCAACTCGGGTGTTTGCACTTCATGCAGTCGCAGTCGCCAACTGTTCATGCGGCGCAAATCGACCTGCTGCAGATCTTCATCCACCTGTCCTCGAGGAAAGATCGTCGCTCCATCCGCATAGTCCTCGTCCAGATAGTGGCGCTGCGACAACGCGGCACTGTGGATGATGCCTTCGCCGGCCGCGGCACCGTGGAGCACCGAGAGATCCTGTGCGATGCGCGCGGTGGACTTACCGAGACGGCCAATCAACGTCCCATGACTGCGCAGGGTGGTGCGCCAGTCTGGCGGCAGTGCGGTGAGCGTGCCGGCTTCACGCGCCAACAAGTGTTTGAAGAATCCGGCCGGCCTGCGCACCGTCTGACAGGCGTTATTGACGATGTGATCGAGCCGGGGAAGGCTCTCTGCGAGATAACGGGCGAACAGCTCGACGCTGGGAGTATGACGCAAGTCTAATCCATGGATCTGCAGCCGATCGCGAAAGGCAGGGTAGTCTGGTTCGTGCGCATAGCGACCGGCCGCATCGATCGGGAAGCGGGTGACCACGACGACGTGGGCGCCGGCACGCAGTAGTAGCAGGGCTGACTGATAGCCGATCTTCACGCGCGCCCCAGTCACTAGCGCGTACTGACCCTCGAGGTCTGCAGTTTGAGAGCGCTTGCTATAATTGAAATCGCCACATGCTGCACACATTGCATCGTAGTAGCGGTGTACCTTGGTGTAAGGTGCCTTGCAGACATAGCAGCCGCGCGCGGTGTCAAGTTCAGGGCGCACGGAGGCCGATATTTCGGCGTGAGGCGGCTCGAGCCACAGGGGCTTATAAACCTCGGCGCGGCGTTGGAGTCGCAGTCCCGCCTGCGCAATAGCTTGGCGGTCGCGTTGTTTGGTCGCCTCCCGTTCCGCGCGCCGAAACGCTTTGGCCATCTTAACCAGGTCATGACGCTCAGGTTTGGAGACTAGACCGGCGAGTGTCAGCAGTTCCCGGCGCTGCACCGCAGATAACTGCGTCAGGACCGAGCGGTCGTGCTCGACCGCTCGCAGCACCCGAAGGCAGGCCGCAAGTTCCTCGAGCAGTGGGGGTGAGGTTGGTGCTTCGTCGGTCATGTCCGCATTCTAGGCGGACGGCGGCCTGCCGCCGAGTCCCTTTTCTTCGTGCCTGCGCATGCGTTCACCCCACCCATCGTGCAGTAACGCCTTGATGGTGTCCTCGAAGGCATCCACCAACGTGGCGATATGCGTCTCTTGCATGGGGGTCGATAGACAACACATGCCCCGCGTCGACGTCTGAATTCCCCGGTTGGCCAGTCCTAGAAACGTCAGCAACTTGAGGTCCGGATCTGCAGTGTCTGCCGCCCGCGCGTCCCGCACAGGCCTGTCAGTCCAGTGAATTTGAAACATCGAGCCGAGGCCGGTGACCTGCGCGCGCAATCGATGGCGCTCGATGACACCCCGTAACCCGTGTTGCGCGCGTTCCCCGAGTTGGTTGAGCTGCGCAATGGCGTCGGCATCGAGCAAGTCCAGCGCGACTTTCCCGGCCGTTAAGGAAATCGGGTTGGCCGAGAAGGTACCGAGATTGGCAACCTGGCCCCCGTCCTGCGCATCCTCAAACACACGCATCACGTCGGCTCGACCGCCGACTGCGCCTATCGGAAAGCCACCACCGATGATTTTTCCCAGAGTGGTCAAATCCGGCTCCAGCCCGTAGGCAGACTGCAGGCCCCCATATGCTTGTCGCAGCGTGATGACTTCATCGCAGATCAACACGACGCCGGCGCGCGTCGTCTCTTCACGTAGCGCCCTGAGGAATTCCGGCTCCGCTGGGATCACGCCCCCTGAACCGAGCATTGGCTCTACGATGACGGCGGCCAGCTCTGGTCCATAACGACCCATGGCCGCGCGTACCGCGGCGGCGTCGTTGTAACGGATCAACACCACATCGTGGATTGCAGCGGGTGGCAGTCCGCCCGTATCGGCGTGGGGTACCGTGACGCTAACCGGATCGTCGATCTCTGGTAGGCCATGAGCCCCGACCATCACGAAGTCGGAGAATCCATGGTAACCGCCTTCAAATTTGGCAATGCGGGTGCGCCCAGTCAGTGCTCGTGCGGCCCGCAAAGCCACTGCAACGGCTTCCGTCCCGGAATTATTAAACAGTACACGCTCCATCGATCGAATGCGGCCACACAGCTGTTCGGCCAACGTGAGCTCTTGGGTTGCCGGGCAGGAATAGGCGCTGCCGCGCGGCAACTGGGCACGGACGGCGTCGACAATCGCTGGGTGTGCGTGCCCGTGGACCAAAGCGGCGTAATTGCCATGGAAATCAATACGCCGATTGCCATCAAGGTCCGTCGTATAAACCCCCGACGCTTCTGCCGTGTAGGAGACAAACGGTGCATGCCGCAGCAAAGCGCGGGACATGCCCGTAGGGACCCGCATCCGCGCTCGCTCCGCATGGGCGCGCGACTGCCTATTGCAGGCGATAAATGCCTGCGTAATAGCACTTTTGGCAGATTCCATGGCGATTCCCCCCGACGCGACTGCCTATACGGTGCCTTGCGCGGTGGCTTGAACGCAAGTTGCTAAGCCTCGGTATGCTTAGGCGACAGGAGAACGCTCGATATGACCGAAAAAGAAACGCATCAGATAGCGGCACGCCTAGATCGCCTGCCGTGTACGAAACCCATCCTCTGGATGGTCATCTTGATCTCGCTCGGCTTCGGGTTTGAAATTTATGACTTGTTTCTAACGGCCTACCTTGCGCCAGGACTTGCCAAATCGGGGTATTTCACACCCGACTCCTTGGGCCCCCTGGCCGTATTGTCGGTGCTGGGCATTCAAGGCGCTGGCTCCTTCGTATTTGCGCTCTTCGCCGGACTATTCGTGGGTGCTTTGGGTTTGGGTGCGGTGACGGATCGGTACGGGAGACGTAGCGTTTTTACGATTTCGCTAGTTTGGTACTCGTTCTGTACTGGTGTGCTGGCATTTCAGTCCAGCGGACTCTGGATCGACGTGTGGCGTTTTCTGGCGGGCATCGGCTTCGGCGTAGAGTTGGTCACGATTGATACCTACCTATCAGAACTGGTTCCCCCACACTGGCGAGGACGCGCGTTTGCGGCATGCCAATGCATTGGCTTCAGCTTCGTCCCCCTCGTTGCGTTTTTGTCTTGGCTGCTCGTACCCCAGCACCCATGGGGATACGAAGGCTGGCGCTTTGTCGTCCTCATTGGTGCGCTTGGTGCGCTGGCCGCGTGGTTTCTGCGCCGGGGCCTCCCTGAATCACCACGGTGGCTGGCGCAGAACGGCCGCCTAGCCGAGGCCGAGGCCGTCATTTCGCGGATCGAGCGCGCGGTGGAATCGGCAGGTGTGCTGCTGGCGCCGACGCTCCCGCGATCCACGCCCGTCGCTGTGGCAGCCCCCTCTCATTTACTACGTCCGCCCCTGATCGGGCGAATCATCGCGTTGTCGATATTCAATTTCTTCCAAACTTTCGGCTACTACGGCTTTTCCGCTTGGGTGCCGACCTTGCTGATGGCGCGCGGCATCTCGGTCACGACGAGCCTTCAATACGCGTTTTTGATAGCTCTCGCGAACCCTGTTGGCCCTTTGCTGGGTCTGTGGCTTGGTGATCGTATGGAGCGCAAGTGGCAGATTGTCGGCGCGGCTGTCGCGGTTGCCGGTTTTGGCTTGGCATTCGCAACCGCCTCCGCGTCGTATACGTTGATCGCTTGCGGTGCACTCATCACGATCGCTAACAATACGATGTCCTATGCCTTCCACGGCTATCAGTCAGAAGTATTCCCTACGGCACTTCGAGGGCGAGCGGTGGGATTCGTTTACGGATGGAGTCGCTTCTCGGCCGCGCTATCCGGGCCGATCATCGCTGCGCTACTGGCCTACGGCGGCACGCCGGCGGTCTTCGTGCTGATCGCGCTCTCCATGGGCGCTGTCATCGTCTCGATCGGGGGGTTTGGCCCTCGAACCCGCGCCCGAACGCTAGAGGAGTTAGTGCGTTGATACGTCGGCCCTCTCTTGCAGTCCCGCTGCTGAGAACACTACGCAGTCCGAATCGGTAGGCCGCAGCCCAAATCCCTTACGGCTCGACTGGCCGAGGCCTAGGGTCGCCCGGGACACCCTCAATCAAGCGGCAAAACTTGATGTCGTCAATCTCACCGACCCAGTTCTCCGCCGAACCGTGTAATTTTGCAGTGAAATTGCCAACCACGGTCATGTAGCCTTGCCGGACGCCCTCGCCGGCACGGTTGGCGCACCGGGGCATATGTAGCCAAATCGCATTGGCAGTGATGCCCCAACGATAGTCGTCAACGTGCATATAGATGGCATCGCCATCCCGTTCTAGATTGACAAAACCGCGCAACGTGACGACGCGTCCTTCATAGCGGGTTGGATCGGCGAGGATGGAGGCGATCGCGTCCTGTCGAACGCTGTCCTTCATTCCGCAGCCCCACAGTCCCAACAGTGTGCCGAACGTCAACCCTAGTCCCGCGATGGCCACTGTCCTCAGTGGCCGCTGTTTCAGAAATTTCATGTCTCCGCTCCTGGTGCCGTCGACTTTTTTGGACGCATACGTGGTCTGCGTCAAAGTCATCCCGGCAACTTAAAAGGCCCCTCCATTGAAGCACAGCGTTGCTGCTTTGCACACTTCGTATCATCATTACCTCTGGTGCGCGGTGTGCTGTTCGCAACAGATCGTGCTGAGATGCCATATTCCTATCCCTGCAGGTGTAGCGTGACGGATCAGCAGAACAGTGCCAATAGTGATTCTTTCGATCTATGGGACCTTCGCGTTGAAGTGATCGGACCGCAGGAAACGCCCGTGTATTGCGGCGCCCGCCTCGGCGACTATTTCGAATTGCACGGTGAAATGCTGCTGCTCCCGCCCGGGCAGGGTTTCTCGATTTACTCGCTCGCAGCGTTATTGCCGCTACTACCCGCCAAGCAGCGGGCAACCCATCCCCATGATTGGATGTCCACGGATGCCGAAGTGGCCTGCCCAGACCCGCACTGCCCCACACGTTTTAGGATCATTCGGACGGCAAAGCGCAGTTTTCGTCATGGCGATGTCACCGCCGTACCCTTGGCAGGAAAAAAGCTACCGTGATCGAACGTCAATGTTTATCCGACGGATATGAAATCTCGCGCCTAATTAAGGGCGGTTGGCATCTAGCCGGAGGCCACGGGGCTATAGATGCTGACCAGGCGATTCGTGACATGGCGGCGTTCGTCGAAGCGGGGATCACCACGTTTGACTGCGCCGATATCTACACCGGGGTAGAGGAGTTGATCGGAACCTTTCGACGCCGTTATCCGAGCTTGGGGTCGCAGACGCAGGTGCACACAAAGTTTGTGCCGGACTTGCCCTTGTTGTCTTGTGTCAACCGGGCCTATGTCGAAGCAAATATTGACCGGTCACTGCGCAGACTCGGCACCGAGCAGCTCGATCTCGTGCAGTTTCATTGGTGGGATTTTAATGTCCCGGGCTACGTGGAAGCCGCGTTAGAGCTCGACCGTCTACGCCAGATGGGCAAAATCGCCCATGTCGGCGTGACCAACTTCGATACCGCCCATTTACAGGAAATTGTGTCCGCCGGCGTGCGGGTCTGCGCGCACCAGCTGCAATACTCTCTGCTTGACGATCGCCCAGACACAGAGATGACCCCATTCTGTCAGTCCGAGGGCATCTCGTTACTTTGTTACGGTACCGTTGCCGGCGGGTTTTTGTCTGATCGCTGGCTCAATGCCCCGGAGCCCGCGGAGTCATTGGCCAATCGATCCTTGGTAAAGTACCGACTGATCATTGACGAGTTCGGTGGCTGGCCGCTGTTCCAGAACTTGCTGCGTCAGTTAGATCATCTCGCTCGTACGCATCAGACTGATATTGCCTCGATTGCAACGCGGGCAATTCTGGATCGTCCCGGCGTCGTGGCCGCCATCGTCGGCGCAACCAATACTGCTCATCTCCTATCGCATCAGCACATTTCCGCACTTCGTCTGACGGCTGCAGATCGTGCGGCAATGACGGCTCTGACGAGTTGCCGCCTGGGCCCCTCTGGGGATGTCTATACGCTGGAGCGGGACCAGGCTGGACCGCATGGGCGAATCATGAAATATGATCTCAACGAGAAAACCACCTAGCGGCATTGCTCATAGGCTAGAGATCTATCCCAGCGCGCATGCAGAGTGGACCGGAAGCGAAGATAAAAACCGGCGTAGCGAACTACGCCGGCGTCGTTCAGGTCGTGGATACCCTTATCGTGGCAGGGACCACTTGGCTTCCATTCGGAAGCTGCGCCCATATGGGTTGAAGTTGAAGATGTTATACGGCTGGTTCGTCAGCCCGTTATAGGTCTTATCGACCGGCGGCATCGTGTTGGCAATATTGATAATCGTGCCGGTGATCTCTAAGCGTGGGCTGATCGCATAGCGGGCGCTGACGTTGACAAGTGTCCACGGAGACAACGTACCGGCACCTGGCGTTGCATACCCTTCGGCATACAACCCGGCGAGGTTGTTTGGGGTCCGCCCGTTACGGGTGAAGTAGACGGTTGAACTGAGCGCGTCCTTCTCCCAAGTGACCGAACCGTTAACCTTCGACTTGAACTCCGAACTCCAGTAAGGATTCCGGAGCAGATCAATGACCGAGTCGCCGGCATACTGTTGGTACTCATGCTTGAGCATGTCAGTCCAGGCCAAGTTGAAGTGCAAATTCCCCATGGAGCCGATGCGGACTGTGTAGTTGCCCGTTAAGGTCAGTGCATCCACTGACTCCTGCGACACGTTGATCTTCGGCGTGTAGACCTGCACCAGTTGCAGCGTATTCGGGTCACGAGTGACCTGTGAGAGCGCTGCCACGCAGGTAGGGGAATTAATGTCCAGTTGACCAAGGCGGCAAGAGGCTTCCGTGCGCAGCAAAGCATCGGTGCTTTGTTGTGAAACCTCGTTGTTGATCTTCCAATGCAGATAGTCGAGATCCAATGAAAATCGTTCCAGTGGCGACCAGACGAGCCCTGCGTTCCAGACGTTCGCATTGATCGGTTGCAAGTGCGTGTTGCCTGAGGTCTGGCCAAACACGGAGCCGCCCGGTGGGAGCGGGCAGTTAGCAAGGTTTGCGCCCGTGTAGCCGCTCATGGCGCACAGGTAGTAGTCGGTCGCACCGGTATAGAAACCACTCTGGCCCTGGAATTCGTCCGATAGCGTAGGCGCTTTGAAGGCGGTGCCGACACGGGCGCGCGCGAGCAGCGCATTGAAGGGGCGGAACTCTAGACCGACGTTCCAAGTGGCCTTGCTTACGTTAGCGCCGGTTAACTTGTAGTCATCGTAACGACCTGAGGCGTTGACTGTGAGCATCGGGGCGACAGGCAGACGCAATTCCGTAGTCACGGCGGAGCGCGTGCGATTGCCAAAGGAGGCCCCGGACGTGGTGTATCCGAAGAACTTGCCGGTCGCGAAGCCCTCATCGGGGATATACGACCACGCTTGGCGACCGCCCTCAACGACCATTGCAATACCGGCATCACCGCCAGGTAGTTTGAACAGCGTTCCATTGGCTACTTGGGCACGGAAGAGGGTGTTTTCGGTCAAGGAGTGGTTATGGAAGTAGCCGCTGAAGCTTGCGAACTGCGCCGCCGTCACGGGCTTATAAAAAGAAGCATAGTCCGGCGTGAAGGTCGAAACGCCAAAGCCGTAGGGATCTGGGCCGAGATTTTGTCCGAAGATGGGCGCATAAAATGCCAAAATATTATCGGTTAGCTGCGTGAACGTATTTTCGGTGAGCTTCTGCTGGTTGTAGGTTGCATTCAATTCATAGGTCCAGCCACTCCCGAAGCTACCCTTTGCACCGATGACAGCGCGCAGCGAGTCGGCGATGTTATAGCTGTAGGTTGAATCGAGGCTACCGATCTCCTCCGGCGAATAGATGTGCTGCAGATTCATCAAATCGTCGTAGTTAGGATCGTAGTAATACGCATACTGACTATTGACCCAAGAAGAATTGAACTCTTGGGCAGGATTGGCGAAATAAGTCTTGTCGTGGCTGGCGAGGAGATCTGTATACAGCTCGACATGACTATTTAGCTCAAAGCTGACGCGACCATAGCCTTGAGTCGTCTCATCTCCGTTGCTGATTGAATAGTAGCCCGATCGTGTCGTGCCGCAGTAACTGCCGCGATTGGTTCGCGAGTACTGCTGTGTTGAGTTGCCATATTGCGAGGCGACATTGGCGCAGTTGTTTGGGTCCGCAAAGTAGTACGTATTGCTGTAATCGCCGTTGGGACCGAACAGGCCGAACACGAGCCAGTCCCGCTCAGCAGTCTGCGGTGTCGTGCCGTTTGCGTTGTAGTTCGAGGTAATGCCGCGCTGATAGCCGAAGATCGGTTTCGTGTCGTCGTATTGGATGCCGCCCATCACATGCAGCCTGCCGCGATCGAAGCCATCGGCGATCGAGAAGGTCTTGGTAATGCCGCCGCCGGTGGCGCCGAAGCCGTAGCGCGCGTCCGCCTCCAAGCCATCGATTTTCTTCTTGAGTACAATATTGACCACGCCAGCGATTGCATCCGAGCCATACAGGGACGACTGACCACCAGGCAGAATGTCGATGCGGTCGACGAGCGCCATTGGGATGCCGCCGATGCTCGTGAATGTATCGGTACCGTTATAGAGCGCCGGATAATCTGACATCGGCAGGCCGTCGATCAGGTACTTCACATAACTCGCCGACAGACCGAACATGCTGAGGGTCTTGGCGCCCTGCGTGAAGCCGTAAGAAAACTGCGGGCCCTGTACCGAGCCGGTAGAGAACGCGCTCTGCTGCAAGGCATCGGCAATCGTCGAGAAGCCGCGCACCTGTAGGTCGTCTGCCGTAATGACGGTGACCGGCGTCGTGGTCTCCACTTTCGACTGTGGGATGAGCGAGCCGGTGACTACCACTTCGTCCAACGTGTCGTTCGCACCGGGTGCCTTCGATTTATTCTGCGCCAGCGTCGTGGTAGCGGCGAGCAGTAGCCCGGCGAGGGTTAGCGCCGTGCGCAGGGATCTGCTGAGTCTCAACATGAAGCAACTCCTACTTATTCTGATGTGCATAGTCATCGGTGCCGCCGCCTGTCGGTTGATGAACGCGTACAAGCGTAACTAAATTACAACAGCGGATGTAGCGAACGCAAGACGCTAGCCCTTGCTAACTCATGTGTTATCCCAGTAAAAACGCCGGCGAGCAGGGGATCCAGATCCGTCTCATGAGACACCTTGCCGTTGTTGCAAAATACAAACAGCCGGTCGGAGGCTAGCGGCACTGCCAAGTTTGGTCTGCACACACTGGTCTTCCACGGCCCAGGCGCCGTGCCGCCGTTTGCTTGACGCGCTAACCCGCGCTATTCAAAGACCGGTCGCCGCATCCTGTGCCGGTTTACGCTGATGGCGCACGCCTGCCGGTGCGGCGTTCAAAGCGCAAAAAGGGGCGTCGGCTACTTAGTGCTTTCCTATTGGCGCGGCCAATGCGCGCATTAATATGTTCCAGTACTGGAGGCCTGCATCGAACGACGCGACGGGAATCCGCTCGTTCAGTCCATGCGCAAACTGTTCACTTTCTTTGATGAACAGACCGCCGACGCCATAGGTGGGTATCCCGGCCAAACGGAAGGAGGGCGCGTCGGTGCCATATGAAGATTGCGTTGGAATCACCCGGGCGCCAGGATGTGTCGCTTGGACCGCAGTCTCTACGGCCTTCATGACGTCCGGGCGCAGCGCCGAGACGGCCGCCGCCGCAATGGGGGGGCCGTCAGTGACTACTGCCGTGGATCCAATCGCTCGTTGCAGAATGGCGTGCACGTCCTGCATCGTTTCGCCGGGAAAGATCCGGCAGCTGAGTGTGGCGGCAGCACTCTGGGGTAGCGCGTTTGGTGCATGACCACCTTCGAGCAGCGTCGCCACGCAGGTGGTGCGCAGTCGACCGATAAAAATCGGGTCGGCTGAAATTGTTGCCGCGGCCTGCGCATTATGAGGATTTTTGGCAAACCGCCGCATCGCCTCACCGAGCGCACCCGGCGTGGTGGTTGCCGTGCCTGCAAAGTCACCCAGAGTCCATTCGTTCCAACGTACCGGGAAGCGGGTCGCCTCAACGATTTTGAGCGCAGTGGCAAGCTCATAAATGGCATTGTCAGACCGCGGCTGCGAACTATGGCCGCCCCGATTTTGCGTCTTGAGTACAAACCGTGCCGAGCCTTTTTCAGCGCCTTGCACGCGAAACAAAAGCGGCCGGCCGTCGGTTTCGGCAAGAGACCCGCCGCCAAGATTGTCTGCATTGAGGGCGAATTCCGCGTCAATGAGATCGCGACGATGGGTGACCAACTCGTCGGCTGTCTCGCCGCTCGTCTCTTCATCGCCGGTGAGTATGAGAATGAGATCGCGCGTGGGCACGAAGCCTTGCGCCTTGAAACCGAGTAGCGTGGTGACGAGCAGTGCAATCTCCCCTTTGACATCGAGCGTGCCGCGCCCGATGAGGTAGCCATCCTGCTCGGTGAGCGCATAGGGGTCTCGTCCCCAGTCCGCTGCACGAGCCCCAACTACATCCAGGTGGGCGAGAAAATCGATCGGTCGCCCGCCGCTGCCGTCACCGCGGTAACGCACAACGAGGGCTGCCGTGTCGTGCAACGGCACAATGGTGACGTCGGCGGGCGCAAACCCTGCGTCCAGAAAACGCCTAGCCACCTCCTTCGCCGCCCCCGGTACCCCGCCACGACCTAAGCTGGTGTCACGTGCGACGAGGTCGTAGAGTAAAGCCCGGGCAGCCTCCGGCGATCCCGGATTGGGCACTTCGCTGGCGGCGGCGGCCCAGGCGGCTGCAAGCAGTAGGCTGAGCGCGATGCGAAGCAAACACGGCATAAACTTCTCGCCATCATCGGTGATACTCGTATGCTACACCGCTGTGACGAGGGGGTCATGATTCGACCTTACACTCCAGCGTCGGAATGCCATCAGCGTGGACTGGCCGCTCCTACTGCCTCGGCCTGCGTTGGCTACCCGCGTCGCTGCAAGGACCTATTGCGCGCAGGAGGGAGCGTTCATGGCGCCGGCCGCCGCAAGGGGCCAACACCCCCTGTGAGACTGACTTTTGCAGCATATTAGCGGCTCGGTAAGCGGCAGCACCTGCCCGGTGTAGGGTCAGCGCAGTTTAATCGCCGTACAGAATCGCCACCACCCGTGGGTTTATAGGCGGAGCACGATCTCGGCCAGCTGGGTGCCCTGTTGCTCGTCATATCGCTGAAGGCAGTAATAAGTCAGATCAGCGCTGCCGTACAGGTAAGCCAACACAGCAAGTTTTAGTTGTTGGGCGCTACTGAGTTGGGCGATGCGTTGCACATGCCGCACGAACACCGCGTCTGACCAGATATGCTGAGATGCAAAATTAGCGTCATTGTTCAGCACAATCGGACGCAATGAGCGGCCCGCGAGGCCCAGAAACTTGTGGAACATCAATCCATTGTTGTCGAGACATCGACAGACGTCACCAAACAGGGGTTGGTCCACGTAATGGGGTACAAACTCGACCTCGGACACCACGGCAAGAGTCGCCCTTAAGGTCATGCTTCCACCCTCAAAGACGTCGAGCTCAGCACCTTGGATGTCGATTTTGATGAAATCGACCTCACCGAGAGCGTGGTCATGCACGAACGAATCTAGACTGACTGTGTCGATTGTGGTCTCGGACACCAAATACGCCACTTCAAAATTTTGGTAGAGCGAGATGAGCGCCTCATTCGGCCGATACAGTGACGCACACATCGGGTGCCGCGTCAGATAGAACGGTCGTGTCTCCGCGTGGCGGCCAAGGGCAACTGGGTAGTAGTGATGTCCGGGCGGCGCCTGCTCATTGAGCGAGCGGCACAATGCCGGGTCGACCTCGAATGCGACAATTTGGGAGCCGGGGAAGAGATCTCGCAAGCGGTGAAAAGGTTCCGGCTCGCCGCCGAGCGGCACGGCACCGACCTCCAGCATCGTGAAGCGTATAGAGGGGTCAGTCGCGCGAATGGCTTGCGCCAAGGTTGCGAGTGCATCGGTCATTGCCGTAGTCCCCGCAAGTGCCATGTTGCGGCCAAAAGTGCGAACAATCTGTATCTTAAGGCTGAAATATGACGTTTATGCGACCGGTAAGGGTCGGTTTGTTGCACGCCAGTAGAGACATTACGCAGGCACTTGGCACGTCCAGCCGGACCTAAAGGGGCGTCTTGGTTGCCCTTGGAATGGTCGTTTTCGGTTGCATGTGGGATGCTTGCGCGAGTCAGAGACCGCCCCTGACCTTGGGCGGACTGTTTTTATGGCGCGTGTCGTTCGTTGCGAGCGCAGGAGGAATTGAATCGATGACGACTGCTCGCGCTCCGTTCTTGTCTAAGCAAAGAATCACCGCTGGCCCCGATTTCAATCGCTGGCTGGTCCCTCCGGCGGCGCTCGCGGTCCATCTATGCATCGGCATGTCCTATGGTTTCTCCGTTTTTTGGAAGCCTTTACAGGCGGCGCTACTCGGCACCGACGGCAAGCCCTTAGCGACTTGCTCTGCCGGGGCCGTGACCTTCAGTGAAAAGCTGGCCGGCACTGCGCGGGCCTTGACGGCGACCGATTGCAACTGGACCCAGTTTGATCTGGGCTGGATGTATACGCTGTTCTTCGTTGTGCTTGGCGTTTCTGCAGCGTTGTTTGGCGCGTGGCTGGTACGCGTGGGTCCGCGGCGTGCTGGATTGACCGCCACGGCCTGTTGGTCGGGTGGCCTCCTGATCTGTGCGCTTGGGGTCCACTTACATGCCCTTTGGTTGATGTGGCTCGGTGCAGGGGCCATTGGTGGCATCGGCCTCGGGATTGGCTACATTTCACCGGTCTCCACACTGATCAAATGGTTCCCTGACCGGCGTGGGTTGGCATCGGGGATGGCGATCGGTGGGTTTGGCGGTGGTGCGATGATTGGCTCCCCGCTCGCCACCTCACTGATGGGGCACTACGCCATCAACGGCAGCTCCGGGGTAGCCCCAACGTTAATCGTGTTGGCCGTGCTTTACGCTCTCTTCATGAGTGGTGGCAGCCTCGCCTACCGTCTGCCGGCTAAAGACTGGTTGCCGGCAGGTTATACACCGCCCGCCACGGTAATTGACCAATTGACGAGCCACCATGTCCACCTACGTCAAGCGCATCGAACGCCACAGTTCTGGTTGCTCTGGCTCATGTTATGTATGAACGTATCGGCCGCTATCGGCATTATTGGCGCGGCCTCGCCAATGCTGCAGGAAACATTCGGTGGGCGTTTGGCCGGCCATGCCGAGCTGGCATTTGACGCGATCAAGCAGAGCCCGGAGACGCTGAAAAAAGCAGCTGCTGTTGCGGCTGGTTTCGTCGGACTTATTTCTCTGTGCAGTATTGCTGGCCGCTTTGTCTGGGCATCCGCGTCGGATTTGATTGGTAGGCGCCGTACTTATCTCGTATTTTTCCTACTCGGGATTGCGATGTATCTTCTGGCTGCTTATGCCGCTCAGACGAAATCACTGGGTCTTTTTGTTGCGTGTTTCGGTGTTATCGCCTCCATGTATGGCGGCGGATTTTCGACCGTGCCCGCTTATCTTGCTGATTTATTCGGGACGCAGTTTGTTGGAGCGATCCATGGCCGACTGTTGACGGCTTGGTCAACCGCCGGTGTGCTCGGTCCGGTCATCGTGAATTATCTGCATGATGTACGCCTAGAGTCAGGTGCTGTGGCGCATGACTTCATCTATGGGTCCATTTTCTGGGTGTTGGCATGCTTGCTTGGCATTGGATTGCTCGCCGCGCTCGCCGTTCGACCGGTTGATTCAAAATATCTGATGAGCGAAAAAGAAGTTGAAGAAGAATATCATCTAGCGCATGACGTCTCTGATGGCGTGTCCGCTACCGACCTTCGATCGAGTTCAACTACTCATTTTTTCTTGGTTTGGGTTGCCGTGGGCATCCCTATTCTTTACGGAATCATCGTGACCGTGCAGAAGACGATCTTGCTGTTTACGTAGCGACGTGCGCCCTCGCCCATGTGGTCGCCCGGGCAGTGTAAGCAAGGCACTAGGTCGACTGGCGCCAACAGATTAAGCGAGCCGTCCTTTTGCCATTGCTTGCCGTTAAGGGCGAGACCGCTGTGCACGGCCTAGACAACTATGTTCCTGCTCTGCACTCGATGAGCGGGCTGCTCTTGCCGCCACAAATTTGTGGGACACGACCTAAAAGCAAGAAGCGCATACGCAATGCTCTTCAATACAGGTGGGGAATCAGCTTCCGTAATTAAGCGGACTACCGCTCTATGGCTGTCCGCTCAAATAAAGGGTGGCGCACGCGGCGCGAGTGATCCACGCGTGACATCTAATCGCGAAAATTATTGAACTGCAGAGGAATCTCTACCTTCGTTCTTTTAAGTAAGGCGATGGCCTCTTGCAGGTCATCTCGGTTCTTCCCGGTCACTCGTAATTTTTCCCCCTGGATCGCACCCTGCACTTTTAATTTCGATTCTTTAATCGCTTTCTGTAGAAGCTTTGCGTCGTCGACGCCGATACCCTCCTTCAGTAGGATCTTCTGTCGAGCACGCGCAATATCGGACTCCATGTCCTTCACATCGAGAACGACCTGGTCGATACCGCGTTTCGCCACCTTCAGGCGCAGGATGTCCAACATTGCCCGAACTTGGTGCTGCGAATTTGATTCCAGCAATAGATCATTTTTCTCATGCTTGATCTTCCAGTCCACGCCCCGAAAATCGAACCGATTTTCCAATTCCCGCCTAGTCTGATCTACAGCGTTTTGCATTTCATGGTGGTCAAGTTCGGATACGACGTCAAAAGAGGGCATGGGGAGCAAACTCCAATCAAGGACAGGCATTCAGAGTAACGACCAACTTCAGGGTCCCGGAGGCGCATTTCGCCAGTCCCGAGATGCAGCGTCCGACGGCGCGACGATACCAGTAGAGCGGCCAATGCGCATAGAGTGCCTCGGCGGCCACGACTGGCTATTTTCGCGTAGGAGGCATTTCAGGCTCAATAGCCAAGTTGTGGACCAATTCTTGGGTCACTTTGCGTGTCGATTTCTATGGGGGACTACTGAGCCCTAAGGCGCCGATTGGTGAACGCCCTACTGCGGCTGTTGGGGAGAGTCCGCAGAAGACGGTGGTTTATATTGTGTGCGCTGCACTGACTGGCCGTGCGCTGAGCCCTGCGTTTGGCTAAGACCGCTGACTCGTCATTGCAGCAAGGCGAGCACGGTTCGTGTTGGCGGGCGCAGCCCGCGCCATAGATAAAATGCCTCCGCCGCCTGCTCCACCAGCATGCCGTATCCCAACCAGGCCGCTTGCGCACCCATCTGGGTCAGTTGTTTTGTGAATGGGGTGCCCGTCGGGAGATACATCATGTCGTAACCGACCGTGTTACTCCCGACGCACGTGGCCGGCAAAGGCACGGTTTCGCCCGACAATCCAGCCGAGGTGCCGTTGATGATGAGATCAAACGCACCAACGTGGATTAACGCGTCATAACCGCCACCCGCGATGACGCCTCGCTGCGCGAATTGTGTGGCGAGTGCTTGCGCGCGCTGTGCGGTGCGATTGACGACGAGCACGGATGCGGGTCCTTGGGCTAACAGGGGCCCGAGTACGCCGCGGGTTGCGCCACCGGCACCCAGTACGAGGATGCGCTGGCCGGCGAGATGAACCCCTAGATTGTGCTCTAGGTCGGTGACGAGTCCGATGCCATCGGTATTGTCACCACGCAGTCGTCCGTCGGACAGACGGATAATCGTGTTGACCGCGCCGGCTAGCGTCGCGCGCTCTGTGAGCTCGTCGACCAGCGCCGCAGCGGCTTCTTTGTGGGGTAACGTGACATTGAGTCCACGACCCCCGTCGGCAAAAAAAGTCCTGACGATCTCGATAAAGTCGACTGGTGACGCATCGATCCGACCGTATTCCAACAGTTGCTGGGTAGCTTCGGCGAACTTCGCGTGGATAAAAGGCGAGCGGCTATGACTGACCGGGTGGCCGATCACCGCATAGCGGTCCGGCGCTGCCATCACGGAGCAGGATCCTCGGCCAGCCAGCGCGCCGCATCTTTGGCAAAGTACGTCAGTATGCCGTCGGCACCGGCACGCTTGAACGCGATGAGCGCTTCCAGCACCACTGCGCGTTCGGTCAGCCAACCGTTTTGGCAGGCGGCCTTGAGCATCGCGTACTCTCCGCTAACTTGGTATACCAAGGTTGGGGCCCCGAACTCGTCCTTCACGCGGCGGACGATGTCCAAATAGGGCATCCCTGGCTTCACCATCACCATGTCCGCGCCCTCTTCCAGATCGAGCGCCACTTCGTAGAGCGCCTCATCACTGTTGGCCGGGTCCATCTGATAGGTGTGTTTATCGGCTTTTCCCAGGTTGCCCGCGGACCCGACCGCATCGCGGAAGGGCCCGTAGAAACTGGAGGCATACTTAGCCGAATATGCGAGGATCTTTGTGTGAATGTGGCCTGCGGCCTCGAGTGCGTCGCGGATTCGGCCGATGCGCCCATCCATCATGTCGGAGGGAGCGACTATGTCCGCGCCGGCTGCCGCATGCGACAAGGCTTGCTGTACGAGCGCCTCCGTGGTGACGTCGTTGATGACGTAGCCCTGCGCATCGATTACACCGTCCTGGCCGTGGGTGGTGTACGGATCCAGCGCAACGTCTGTGATGACCCCCAAGGTGGGTGTTGCCGCTTTTAACGCGCGCACCGCCCGTTGCACTAAACCTTCGGGGTTCCATGCCTCTCGGCCGTCCAATGATTTTGTCTCGGCATCGGGCACAGGGAACAGTGCGATGGCGGGAATGCCTAGTGTCACTAGTTCAAGCGCTTCCTCGACCAAGAGGTCGATGCTGACGCGGGCAACGCCGGGCATCGATGCGATCGGGACCCGTTGACCTTGCCCTTCAATGACAAACATTGGATAGATGAGATCGTCCGTCGTCAACGTGGACTCGCGCATCAAGCGCCGCGAGAAGGGGTCATGGCGCATGCGGCGCATACGTACGCGGGGAAAAGATCCAGGAATGGGACGCATCGGTGTCTACTCCAACAACGGCTTCACGAGATCACACCACACCGGCGCCGAATCGTCACCCGTTAGGTTATTCCGGCACCAGCCAAGACATTCGATGACGGCCCCGGCCCGGTTGCGCTAGTCGCGCGTGTAGCCAAGCCAGACAGCCATTGAGGGACTCTCTGAGTTGGTACGGTGGGTTGATGACCAAGAGGCCGGAGCCGTTCAGCCCGCCGGGCAGATCGTCGCGTTCGTGGGTCATTTCGATAACCCACTGACGACGAATGCCGGTCGCGGCCATCCGGTTCAGAAATCGCTGCGCAGCGTCTCCGTGCTTTATCGGATACCAGACGGCATAGGTGCCTGTTGGCCACCGCGCGTAGGCGCTGGTGAGGGTGCCCTCAAGGCGCTCGAATTCATCGGGCTGTTCGTAAGGCGGATCGATGAGCGCGAGTCCGCGCTTCTCTTTGGGGGGGAGCAGGGCGATCAGCGCCTCATGGCCATCGCGTTCGTGCACCTGGGCGCGCCGATCGCGATAGACCGTTGATTTTAACGCGGTCGCTTCGGACTGCTGTAGCTCGACGAGGATGGCGCGATCCTGTTCGCGCATACAGGCGAGAGCGAGTGCCGGCGAGCCGGGGTAGCGAACCAACGCGCCGTCTTCGACGCCTAGGGAACGTACGAGTTCAAGGTAACGCAGGACGGCGGGCGGGGCATCGCTGGCCTCGAGGAGTTTCGCGATGCCGCTGCGGTATTCACCAGCGCGCTGTGTCTCGGCGTCTCCCAGTGGGTACATGCCGCGCCCAGCGTGGGTCTCCAGATAGCAGTACGGCGTCTCTTTGCGGCCGATGTGGTCGAGCAAAGTGAGTAGAACGACGTGCTTGAGCACATCGGCGCCATTGCCAGCGTGGTACGCGTGACGATAGTTCATAGACAGGTCACGGTGCGCATGGCGAAGCACCTAGCCAATCGCGCGGTCGCAGATAGTCCTGGTACAGCACGTCCTCGGCAGACCCCGGCTCGGGATGCCAGTCATAGTCCCAGCGCACCAGAGGGGGTAGTGACATCAGGATGGACTCCGTACGCCCACCCGATTGCAGCCCGAATAGCGTGCCGCGATCAAACACGAGATTAAATTCCACATAGCGGCCGCGCCGGTACAACTGGAAGTGCCGCTCCCGTTCACCGTATGGCGTCTGCCGGCGCCGTGCAATGATGGGCAGATAGGCATCGAGGAAGGCATCCCCCACGGCGCGTTGCAACGCAAAGCAACGGTCGAAGCCGCCCTCTGACAAATCGTCAAAAAAAAGTCCGCCCACGCCGCGCGTTTCGCCCCGGTGCTTGAGATAGAAGTATTCGTCGCACCACTGCTTGTAGCGTCGATACACGTCCGGCCCGAACGGCAGACAGGCCCTTTGAGCTACCTCGTGCCAGCCAATCACATCCTCAAGAACCGGATAATACGGCGTTAAATCGAAGCCACCACCGAACCACCAGACCGGTGGTAGGCCCTCCTTTTCTGCGATGAAGAACCGCACGTTCATGTGCGTTGTCGGCACGAAGGGGTTCTTCGGATGAAACACGAGCGAAACGCCCATGGCTTCAAATTGCGCGCCGGCCAGCTCGGGTCGCTGCTGGGTCGCAGAGGGCGGCAGGCCCATGCCCATCACATGAGAAAATCCAACCCCAGCCTGCTCAAACACGGCGCCATTGCGCAGAATCCGACTTTCACCGCCGCCGCCGCCGGGGCGCTGCCATGCATCAGACTCAAATTGCGCGCCGCCGTCCGCCGCAGCGACCTGTTCGGTGATGCGAGCCTGCAAGCCGACGAGGTACTCGCGGACGGCATTCTTGTCAGGCTGCATGATCGGATCCTCGCTAGGCCGCACGGAGCGCGGTTAGGCTTTTTTTGCCGCTGCCTTGGTTTTGGCGGCCTTCTTCTTTGCCGGGGCCTTCGCAGGCTTAGTGGATTTCTTGGCCGCCGTCTTCTTGCGCCCAAAGCGTCCCCGGCCTTTGGGAACCGGCGCCGCCTCGATCAGTACCGCGCACTCTTCACGGGACAGGCTCGCCGGCTCGCGATCCTTCGGGATCTTGGCGTTCTTCTCGCCGTCCGTGATGTAGGGGCCGAAGCGGCCGTTCAGGACTTGAATCCCATCCCCATGGTCACGGATGAGGCGCGCCGCGTCGGTCGCCTTCTTTTCTGCAATGACTTCCAGCGCGCGCGGAAATTCAATGGTGTACGGGTCGTCCGGGGCTTTCAGCGATACATAGCTCGCGCCGTACTTCACGAACGGACCGAAACGGCCGATTGCCACCGACACCGCACCGCCGTCCGGTAGTTCTCCGAGTACGCGGGGCAGTAGGAACAGGTCCAGTGATTCTGCGAGGCTGATGGTATCCATCGACTGGCCTGGCTTGAGGCTGGCGAACTTCGGTTTTTCGACGTCTTCCCGCGTGCCGATTTGCGCAAATGGTCCGTACTGGCCTACGCGGATGCTGACTGGTCGACCGGATACGGTATCGATGCCGAGCTGCCGGCCGAAATCGGGACGCGGAATATCTTCCGCAATCCGGACCTGTTTGATGAACGGACCCCAGAACTCACGCAGGACTGGGATCCATTCCTTGTCACCACGAGAGATATCGTCGAGGCTGTCCTCGAGACGCGCAGTAAAGTCGTAGTCGACGTAGGTGGCGAAATACTCGACGAGGAAGCGACTGACAACCTTGCCGGTGTCGGTTGGTAAAAAGTTGCGGCGCTCGTCGTCGACGTATTTGCGTGCTCGCAGGGTCTCAATGATGGACGCGTACGTGGACGGTCGGCCAATACCACGCTCTTCGAGTGCACGCACCAGAGTGGCTTCCGTATAGCGTGGCGGGGGCTGCGTGAAGTGTTGTTCGGGTGACAACTTTAATAGCTGCGTTCGATCGCCTTTGGCGAGCGCCGGCAAACGCCCGCCCTCTTCGGTCTCCTCATCGTCATTGACGTCGACGCCGTAAGCGGCAAGGAAGCCCGCCTTCACCAGCGTAGAACCATTCGCGCGCACGACGCCGCCGGTTGGATCAGCGCCCGGTTTCAATGTGACGGTGACCTGCTCAAAGATGGCATTGACCATCTGCGAGGCGACGGAGCGCTTCCAGATCAGGTCATACAGGCGCCACATGTCCTCGTCGATCTTGCCCTTCAGCTGATCGGGTGTGTTCGCCGCAGACGTAGGGCGGATGGCCTCGTGGGCTTCTTGCGCATTTTTTTGCTTATTTGCGTAAGAGCGCGGCTGGGCAGGGACCGCGTCGGCTCCATAGGCGCTCGCGATCGTCTGGCGAATTTCGCCAATCGCATCGACCGACAGAGAGGTGGAGTCGGTACGCATATACGTGATCAGGCCGACGGGGCCTTCGCCGAAGTCCACACCCTCGTAGAGCTTTTGTGCCAACTGCATGGTGCGCCGTGCCGAGTAACCCAGACGGTTAGCGCCTGCTTGTTGCAGCGTGGATGTTCGGAACGGTGCCTGTGGGCTGCGCTGACGCGGCTTGGCTTCGACCTCGGCCACGACCAGTTCACCACGGCATGCCGCTGCCAACGCTTGTTCAGCCGCTCGGGCAGAGGTTTCATTGGTGAGCGTGAATGCGCTCTTGGCGACGTCTGCTTCGATGCGTCGACCATTGACCTCGACGACACGTGCCTTGAAAGACTGACCCGTCTTTTCAGCATCGACTTCGATCGTCCAGTATTCCAGACGATTAAACGCCTGAATCTCGGCTTCACGCTCGCAGATCAGCCGCAGGGCAACGCTCTGTACGCGGCCGGCTGACAGCCCCGGGAACATCTTCTTCCACAGCAGCGGCGATAGTTTGAAGCCGATCAAGTGGTCCAGAGCGCGGCGTGCTTGCTGTGCATTGACGAGTGCGGTGGACAGACTTTCCGGATGCGCGATCGCGGTCTGGATTTCTTTCTTCGTGATCTCAAAGAACTTGGCGCGATGTACGGGTTTGGTGCCGAGTACGCCGCGTTCGCGTAGAACTTCCAGGATATGCCAGGAGATGGCCTCCCCTTCACGGTCCGGGTCAGTTGCGAGGTAGAGCGTATCGGCCCTCTTCATCGCTTTGACGATCGCATCGACTTGCTTCTCGCCACGTTCAGTGACGGCATAGTTCATCCGGAAGTCATTTTCCGGATCCACGGCGCCGTCTTTAGAGACGAGGTCACGGATGTGGCCAACCGAAGCCACCACCTCGAAGTCCTTGCCTAGGTACTTCTTGATGGTTTTGGCCTTTGCAGGCGATTCGACGATGACGAGGTTCTTGCTCATGGTTCCCAAAAAGCGTGACCGCGGTCCCGATGGCCGCGGCCCTCTTAACTATATCGATGCCACCCGAGGGCGGCGTGTGTCAATGCACTGCGTCGGATGGCCCCTCGAAAACGAGGTCCTCCATGCGCTGATAGGCCTGTTCTTGGCCTGGTTGGCTAAACAGCACCATCAGAACCACCCATTTCACTTGCTCGATCTCGATTTCCTCGGCTTCAAGGGCCAGAAGGCGGTCGATGACCAGTTCGCGCTGTTGAGCGGGCAGGATACCGACCTGCTCCAGTTGCACGAGGTAGCCCCGCACCTCGGTCGTCAGACGGGTCATTTCAAAGCCACTGAAGGCACGGAATGAGCGCTGCCGAACGGCGGGTACCTCGGCGCCATCGCCAGCGAGGCCCTCCAGCCATTCGAGCGCGCGCTCAATGCCGCTTTCGGCAAAGCCAGCCTGCTCCAATTCTTCCCGGAGTACGTCCCGGCTAGGCTGGGGCGCCGTATCGGATTCGAGAAAGTTCTCGAATAAATAGATGAGTATGTCCAGTACGTTATCGTTCATCGGGTCGTTCATGCTCGGGTACCCCGGGTCTGGACCACGGAGTGGGGGGGCACGTTCGTGACATCACCACATCCACTCCTACCCGACCGCGGTTCCGCCAACCCCGTAGGGCCGCAAATCCGGCGATCGACCAACGTGACTGCGCCTGACGGTTCGAAGCCGGACGCATCTAACCCCATTTCCAGAGCGTTGTCCAACTTATCAATTTCGCAAGATGTCTTTTAAAATTGTGTAACTTATTGATTTTGAATTATTTATTGGGGCTGCGGGCGACGTCGCCCACGCGTAATTCGGAATTTGTCTCCAGGATCAGAGCGTAACTGGCGTCTGCATAGGCGCGAAACACGAGCAGGGAGCCGGCCGGCTCGGCGGGCAGCGTGACAGAGCGCCGGAATGCCGCGGAAAACTCACTTTCACGCGCCGGCCCGCCCGGGCCATGATCCAGCAGAGCCCCGGCCTCGTGCCACAAGGTCAGCACGTGGCCTGCTTCTAGGCCTGTGCGGCGCCCTTGATTGAGCAAAACCACGTGGTACTGGCCGATGGCGGTCACCCCGTCAATGACCGATGCAATGCGGGCATCGACCGCACGGGAGGGCACGTGGGGAACGAAATCCAGTCGGGACTCTTCCGTTTCCGGCACCAACCGGTCCCCCGGCAGGGATTCGCGGGCGGATCGCACCAGAGTGAGGCTGGCCAGACCGTGTGGCGTTGACGCGGCTTGGTCGAGGCGGGCCGAACCCGTATAGATGGCCTGATAACCGAGGGTGTGGTGCGACACCGGGTCCTTTACGCGGTCGCCAACGTGGACGACGCTGAATGCACCGCTGGCCTCGACATCTAGCCCTCGCGCGTACAGCCGGCTGCCGATTGCCCCGGCCACTCGGTCGTGGTCGAAGCCGACCACATAAGGCAGTTTGGCGAGGCCATCCACAGGAAGCAGGGTCGGGCGCGACATGAACGCCGCGACAATATCGTGGGGGATCGTCGGAATGGCGGTAGGGAGGGCGCTGGATCGGAGGGTGGGTCCGAGATGGACAACTTCGCCGTCCGGGACAGATTCGGTCGGTTCGAGCATCAGTATAGGATTGCCGTTGGCATCCTGGCGCAAGGTCAGGATATCACCCGGAAAAATGCGGTTCGGGTTATCGATCCCGGCGCCCGCATGCCAAAGCTGGGCCCAAGACCAAGGGTCGGCCAGATACTTGCCGGCCAGACCCCATAAGGTGTCTCCGGTTTGCACGACGTAGCGTTCCGGGGCATCCGGCGCCAGCGTCAGCGCCTGGGCGGCCGGTAAGGCGCCCAGCAGGAAAGCGGCAATGAGGAGGCGAAGCGTTTTTATCAACTGGACGACCCTCGCTGAAGTGAAGCCGCGAGCACTCTAACGAGACCCCACGGTTCGACCGCCCTATAATCGTACTCTGCTACGGGACGGGACCACACGGAACGCCGGATACCGATGCAACCAAAGGTCTCCGGGCGAGGTCCAACCTCGTTCAGACTGTAGCAGCAATATTACGCCGCCAACACGGACCGACTAACGCCAATTATGACGCGCCTCACGATTCTCCAATATCCCGATCCCCGCCTGAGGACCCGCGCCCAACGGGTGACCGAGGTCAATGCGGACATCCGTCGGTTGATCGACGACATGTTCGAGACCATGTATGCCGCCCCAGGCGTTGGGCTTGCTGCCCCACAAGTCGATCGGCACCTGCGCCTGATCGTGATTGATGTCTCTGAAAATAACGATCAACCATTGGTTTTTATTAATCCTGAAATCGTGTCGATTGACGGGCTACCCGTGCAACACGACGAAGGTTGTCTGTCTGTGCCCGGCTACTATGAGACCGTCAGCCGGCCCCCGCAGGTCCGGGTCCGAGCGCTGGATCGGGATGGTAAATCCTTCGAGCGTGATTGTGAGGACCTGCTGGCTGTGTGCATCCAGCATGAGATGGATCACCTGGAAGGCAAACTATTTGTCGATTATTTGTCAGAACTGAAGCGCACTCGTATACGCCAAAAACTTGAGCGCGATCAGCGTCATCATGCGGTGAAACGCCCGCATAGTCCGGCGCTCTGAGCGTGACACTCTCCGTTGTCTACGCGGGTACCCCAGAGTTCGCGGTGCCCGCGCTGGACGCCCTGATCGATGCTGGTCATCACGTCTGTGGTGTCTATACCCAACCGGACCGACCGGCTGGGCGTGGTCGTGCACTGGCGCCCTCGGCGGTCAAGCAGCGCGCGGTGCAGCTAGGGTTGCCGCTGGAGCAACCAGACCACTTACGCGACCCGGCCGCCGCGGATCGGCTCGCCGCCTTCCAGCCGGATGTGGTCATCGTCGCCGCGTATGGGCTACTGCTGCCGCCGGCCATTTTGGCAATTCCGCGCCTCGGCTGCCTGAACATTCATGCGTCGCTATTGCCACGCTGGCGCGGCGCAGCGCCCATACAAAGAGCGCTCCTAGCCGGCGATGCCGACACCGGGATTGCCATCATGCGTATGGAAGCTGGCCTCGATACCGGCCCTGTTTATGCTATGGCCCGACACGTCATCTCAGCGGATGACACGACAGCCACCCTCACTGCCGCACTGGCGATTTTAGGCGCAAAAAAATTGATTGATGTATTGCCTGTTATTGCCGCCGGACAGTTGTCCGCCGTGCCCCAATCGGAGGTCGGTGTGATGTATGCCGGGAAAGTAACCAAGACGGAGGCGCGCCTAGACTGGTGTCGCGCTGCTGTAGACATTGAACGCGCCGTACGGGCCTACCAACCGTGGCCGGTGGCCGAAACGCATTGGCGAGGGGCGCAATTGCGCATCCATGCCGTGACCTCCGCGGCGGCGTCAGTGAACGCGGTGCCGGGTACTATCGTGGCGGCGAGCGCGCTGGGTATCGATGTGGCAACCGGTAGTGGCTTGTTGCGCTTGCTACGTGTGCAACTGGCCGGCCGCGGGGTCGTCAGCGCGAATGAATTTGCGCAGAGCGAGGCGCGTCACGGCGCGCTGGTCGGGCAAACATTTGCGGTGCGGTCATGATCGAACTAGGCGCAGGCAGTCGTGCTGCAGCAGTGCGAGCCGTCGCGGCTGTGTTGGGCGATGGGCTTATGTTGGAAGCTGCACTGGAGGCTGCCGCTGCGGCACCTGCAGATCGGGCGTTTGCGCAAGCACTTGCGTTCGGCGCCATGCGCTTTGGCCACCGTTTGCGTCGTGTCGCAGTGCAGTTATTGCCGCGACCATGGGATGATCAAAAACCAGTCGTCCAAGCGCTCTTGTTGGTCGGTTTATATCAGCTCGAATATGCCGATACACCACCGCATGCTGCGGTCAGCGCCACCGTTGCCGCGGCGCGCTTGGTCGGTGCCGTCGGCGCCGTCGGCATGGTGAATGCCTGTTTGCGTCGCTACCAACGAGAGCGTGAGGCCCTCCTCGCCGGCGCTGATGAAACGCAAGCTGGTCGTTGGTCCCACCCTGATTGGTTTGTCGAACAATTGATGCGCGAATGGCCTGACTACTGGGAACGGATTCTCGAGGCCAACAATGCGCATCCGCCACTGACGTTGCGCGCCCGTCGCGGTCGCATCAGTCGCGATAGTCTCGCGGCCGAGTTTGCCGAGGCTGGCATCGCCACCCATGCCGTATCCTTTGCCAGTGACGCGCTTGATTTAGCGGTGCCGACGGATGTGCGCGCGCTTGCAGCATTCGTTGCTGGCCGCTGCTCTGTGCAGGATGCCGCGGCACAACTTGCCGCGCCGCTGCTCGCTGCTGCACCGGGCATGCGTGTTTTAGACGCTTGCGCAGCGCCTGGGGGCAAGACGGGCCACCTACTAGAGACGGTCCCCGGGTTAGGACAGTTGGTTGCCGTTGACATCGATGCGCAGCGCGCCCAGCGGATTCGCGACAATCTCGCTCGTTTGGGACTCGCCGCCGATGTGCGCGTGGGCGATGCCGCGGACCCCCGAGTCATCGGTGATGTTCTGTATGACCGGATCCTGCTCGATGCGCCGTGTTCGGGCACGGGGGTCATCCGGCGCCATCCGGACATCAAGTGGCTGCGCCGTCCGCGGGAACTACCAGGCCTTGCGGCACGTCAGCATGACCTACTGAACGCGCTCTGGCGCCGGCTAAAACCCGGTGGCCGACTCCTCTACGCGACCTGTTCTGTGCTGCGGGCAGAGAATACCGCTGTGGTGAAACAATTCCTGGCCGATACCGGGGATGCGGTCGATGTAACCGAATCTGCTAGCCTAGCCCTGCCGGGGTTGCCGCCGCGGCCCGAGCTGCGGGGCCCGGGCCTGATGCTTTTGCCGGGCTACGCGGGTACTGATGGCTTCTACTACGCCTGTCTCGAGCGGCGTTCAACTTGAACGCATGGAATCCGGAAATACACCCTGCATGACCTTCTTTGCGCCCTTCTGTCGTCCCAACTGGCCTCGCTCGCTCATCGCTGCGTTGTGCGGTGTGGTTATGCTCTTAGGGCCCGCGGCAGTCCCGGCGGACGTGTCCACGCTGGAGGCGGGCGGTGCATTTGATGTACGCAGTGCGTATCTGGAGCCGGTTGATCATGTCTATCACCTCAACGCAACCCTAGACCTTGCTCTGTCGCAAAGTGCCGAACAGGCGCTCACAGATGGCGTTCCTGTTGTCGTTGCTCTCGACGTACAGCTCGTAAGACAGCGCCGCGTCCTGCCCGACGAGCGTGTGGTCTCTCTGACGCAGCGCTGGCGCTTGCAGTACCACGCGCTCTCAGAACGGTACCTGATCGTCAACTTGAACAGCAATCAACAATCCTCGTACTCGACCCGTGCGGCTGCCGTCACTGCACTGTCTGATGTGCACCTGTTGCCGTTGTTTGACGAGTCCGCAGTTCAAAAGGGCGGCCGTTATGAAGCATCGTCGCGCGTGACGGTGATTGTTGAGGGGGGGCTCCCTAATGCCTTGCGCACCATGATGTTCTGGATGGACTGGAAGCATGTGACGGAGTGGTATACGTGGACGGTGGCGCTCTGACCTCGAAATCGCCGAGCCTGAACCCGGCCGGTCGTCGGTCGGTCGCCGTCACTGTGTTGACGGTGCTTGCCGTGATGGCGAGTGGTGCATCGTTGATTCTGATGGCCGCGACCGCTCAGGACGCGACGCGATTCGCGTCCTTACAATCTTGGCTATTGGTCGTGAACCTGTTGGGCGTGGTTGTGCTTGCCGGGTTAATCGGCCACAAGTTGTACGGCTTGGCGCGCGACTGGCGTCGCCGTCTTCCGGGCTCACGCATGAAGGCCCGGGCGGTCCTCACCTTCTCAGGGCTTGCGCTGCTGCCGATCATGATCGTGTACATGTTTTCGGTGAATGCGATCAATCGCGGAATCGATAGTTGGTTTGACGTAAATATGGGGCAGGGTCTGGAAGATGCGTTGTCGCTCTCCCGTGCGGCTCTACGTTTACGCGAACGTGAATTTTCCGAGCATACCGCAACGATTGCTACGGACCTGCGGGACCGGCCCGATCTTGGTCTGGTCACTGAACTGGATCGCTTGCGCCGTCTGGCTGGCGCCACCGAACTTCTCGTGATCGGTGATCATGGGCACATCATTGCAGCGAGCACCGATTTTTCCAACACCGCACTGCCGAAACCACCCAGTGAGGATGTGATTATCGAAGCAAGGACGCGCGGTAGTTACGCAAATCTTGAACCATCCCCTGCTGGGGGGCTGCGTGTGTTGACCGCTGCGGTCGTGAGCGCTCGGTCAACCGGTGCTGCGCGGGTACTGGTCGCGTCCTACCCAGTACCAGAGCGAATGGTGGGACTGGCAGATGGCGTCCAGACCGCCTATGAGGCTTATGGGGTGCGCAATTACGAGCGACCTTACCTCAAGTCCTCATTCACGCTGACGCTCACAATCATTCTGTTGCTTTCTGCTTTGGGCGCGATCTACGGCGCATTTTTCTGGGCCACCCGACTCGTAAAGCCTGTGCAGGATCTGATTGCCGGCACGCAAGCTGTCGGTAAGGGCGATCTGGGATTGCGCTTATCGTTGCCATCGCACGACGAGATGGGGCTACTGTTCCATTCTTTTAACGATATGACCAAGCGTTTGGCGCGTGCTCGTGGCGATGCCGAATTGAGTCGCGGCGCCGTAGAGCAAGAACGTGGCCGCTTGGCCGTGATTTTGGCAAGTCTATCCAGCGGTGTGATTTCTCTTGAAGATAATTTAGTTGTCCGCAAGGTCAATCCAGCGGCCAGCACCATCCTAGATGCCAATCTCGATACGGCGGTCGGCCGTTCACTCGAAGACATCGCACCGAATGCGCCGTTGGTTGCCCAGTTTTTGGCAGCTTGCCGAAGACATCTGGACGCTGGTGCCGCCGATTGGCGCGAACAAGTACAGTTAAAAGGCGACGCTGGCAGACGCGAACTCATGGTCGCATGCACCACATTGCCGGCTTCTGACGGCGCAGCCGCAAGTCGCATTTTTGTGTTCGATGACATCACCGCTCTCTTGCGTGCGCAGCGAGATGCTGCGTGGGGTGAAGTGGCGCGCCGTCTCGCTCATGAGATCAAGAATCCGTTGACGCCAATTCAATTGTCCGCCGAGCGGATGCGACGTCGTCTTTTTGACCTGCTCCCGGCGAAGGACGCTGAGGTTCTCGAGCGCGGCACCAGTACGATCGTACAGCAGGTGGAAGCCATGAAGCAGATGGTCAATGCGTTTTCAGAATATGCGCGGGCGCCATCCATCGAGATCGCTGCCGTGGATCTTAACCAGATCGTCATGGAGACCGCCGAGCTCTATCGTGCCCAGGGAGGGGCAAGTGGCAGTGGGGTGGCGGTCCGACTGTTGCTAGACCCGAACCTAGACCTGGTGCACGTAGACCGCAATAGGGTCTTGCAGATCCTGAATAACCTGCTGACCAATGCCTGCGAGGCGCTAGACGGCCGAAGCGATCCGACCGTGACTGTTGAGACGCATCGCGGTACTGTCGGAGGCCATGCAGTTCTTGAATTGGTGGTGACCGACAACGGCAATGGCTTCGACGCTGATATCGTCGCGCAGGTCTTTGATCCATATGTAACCAGCAAGGCGAAGGGCACCGGACTGGGCTTGGCGATCGTCAAAAAGATCGTCGAAGAGCATGGGGGACGAATTGCGGCGGAAAATGTGTCGGTGGGTGGTGCGAGGATTGCAATCTTGCTCCCGCTAGACGAAGGTTCAAGAGAATTCCTCGCGGCCGGTGGCCGTGATGGACGCAGAACTGACCTGAGGAGAGAACGGACATGAGCGCTCCAAGAATCTTGGTCGTCGATGACGAGGCAGATATTCGTGGCACTTTGCGCGAAGTGTTGGCCGACGAAGGCATGGAAGTGGATGTTGCCGCAGATGCAGCGCAGGCACGTGCGGCACGTACTCGCCATGAGCCGGACCTCATCCTGCTCGACATTTGGATGCCCGATACAGATGGCATTACGCTGTTGCGGGAATGGTCCAGCCAGGGTGGACTGTCGTGCCCGGTAGTCATGATGTCGGGGCATGGCACGGTCGAGACCGCAGTGGAAGCGACTCGCCTCGGCGCATACGACTTCATAGAAAAACCGCTATCTCTGACCAAGCTTTTACGGGTTGTCGAGCGGGCACTAGAGTCCGGACGTCAGATCCGCACCGGCTCACGCGCCTTGTTGCCACCGCTACTCGCGCCAGTGGGTAAAAGCCGCGTCATGCAGCAGTTGCGTGAGCAAATTCAACAGGTTCGAATGCACGATTCTAATGTTCTTTTCATTGGTGAAGTGGGCGCGGGTAGGGAAGCGTTCGCGCGCTATCTGCATTCAATCGGCTCGCGCGCCGGTGCGCCCTTCGTGTCTATTTCGGGCGGTGGGTTCGAGGATGCGACGCTCCTTGATCGCCTGCATGGCCGAGAGCAGGATGGTCAGGTGGAGCCGGGAATTTACGATGAGGCGCGCGGGGGCACGCTGTATTTGTCCGGTTTGGAGGACTTCTCGCCGGCGGCTCAGCGCATTATTGCCGCGACGCTGGAAACGGGTAGCTACGTCCGCGTCGGCGGCACACGACCGCAGCCCTTTGATGTACGGATGGTGTCTGGCGCGCAGCCTGGCCTCGAGCTGCGGCAGGTGCCGGAACCTTTCCGTCGTGATTTGCTTGCGCGTCTTAGCCTGATTACGCTGAAAGTGCCGCCTCTGCGCGATTATGCAGAGGATGTGCCCGAGCTTTTGCGCCATTACGTCGATCGTTTAGTCGAAGAGCAGCGCTTGCCCTTCCGCCGGTTCGGCGTGGCGGCCCAGAATCGTCTGCGCAATTACCCATGGCCGGGCAATATGAGCGAGCTGAAGAGCCTCGTGCATCGCCTGCTGCTGTTGGGCAGCGGAGAAGAGATTCGCTTAGAAGAGATTGAGCGGGAACTTGCGGCGCAGTTGTCCAAAGATGAGCCTTTGGTGAAGCAGGATTTATTGGCGCTGCCATTGCGTGAAGCGCGTGAAGTGTTCGAGCGCGCCTATCTGCAGCAGCAATTACTTCTCTGTGGTGGCAAGGTAGGGCAACTTGCCAAGCGGGTTGGTATGGAGCGAACGCATCTCTATCGTAAGTTGCGTTCATTGGGCGTGGATTTTCGGCAGGGAGCTGATGACTGATGCCTGATGCTGGTGTGATCGCACCGCAGCGGGCTGCGATTGCGTTCATTCTCGGGACTGTAGTGCTTGACGTGCTCGCCTTCGGCCTTATTGTGCCGGTCTTGCCGCTGCTAATTCAGTCCTTTCATGGCAGCGATATTGCCTCCGCTGCAGTAACCTATGGCGTTTTTGCGACGGCGTGGGCGCTGATGCAGTTCCTTTGGTCGCCGCTCATGGGCGTGCTCTCGGATCGGTTTGGGCGCCGGCCGGTACTCTTGATCTCGTTGGTCGGTTTGGGTCTCGACTATGTGCTGATGGCAATTGCGCCTACGTTGACCTGGCTGTTCATTGGTCGCGTCATCTCCGGCATTACCGCCGCTACCTATTCGACTGCTGCCGCCTATGTAACGGATGTCACGCCGCGAGACAAGCGAGCGGCGGCCTACGGTTATATTGGCGCGGCATGGGGCATTGGCTTTGTCGTGGCGCCTGCGATGGGTGGCCTGCTCGGTCAATGGCATCCGCGACTGCCTTTTTGGGTTGCCGCGGTACTGACGTTGGCTAATGCGCTATATGGTTGGTTTGTGGTTCCCGAGTCACTGCCTCTGGAAAGCCGAAATACCTTCTCCTGGCGCCGCGCCAATCCCTTCGGTTCCCTACTCTTGATCAGAGCCCGCCGGGGGCTCGCCAGTCTTTTTACGATGCAGACCTTTCACACCATTGCGCAGTTTTCGCTGCCGAGCGTCTTCGTGCTTTATGCGACGCATCGTTATGGGTGGTCACTGGTCCAGATTGGATGGACGCTCGGATTTGTTGGCGTCTGTACGGCAGTCGTGCAAGGCGTTCTGATCGGCCCACTGGTGCGACGTTTGGGTGAGCGCCGTAGTGTGCTGGCCGGTCTGGTCGCAGAGACCATCGGCTATGCAGGCTATGCGTTCGCACCCAACGGCGGTTGGTTCCTAGCCGCGATTCCATTCGGCGCCTTCGGCGGACTGTATAGCGCCGCGTCACAGACTCTCATGGCGCACCGGGTCCGTGCTGAAGAGCAAGGAGAATTGCAGGGTGCTTCTTCCAGTCTGATGGGCTTGGCCGGCATCGTAGGCCCAGGCATTTTTAGCGGTAGTTTTGCCTTTGCCTTAGCCGCTATAGGCGCCCGACTACCCGGTCTACCCTTCTTAATCGCCGCCTTGATGACTGCCGCTGCTTTTGCGGTTGCCCTTACAGCAACCAGACCCCAACACGAGTACGTGGTTTAGTCCCCAATCCGTGTTTGCGTCGCTTCGATCTCCGCGCCGCGCAGCCGATCGCGGATTCGGTTCAATTCATCCAAGCTCTTGAATGGGCCGACACGGACTCGGTAATAAGTCTGGTCGTTTACCGTCACCATTTGGATGCTCGCTTCCACGCCGATCATAGCGAGCTTGGCGCGTTGGCGGTCTGCATCCGCCTCGGTTTTGTAGGCCGCAATCTGCAGCACGTAAGTGCCTGGTCGCAGTTCGGGTACTGGCCTGGCGTCTCGATGGGGCTCCGCGGTCTTCTCAGGAATTTCGACGCGGCTGTTTTTGAGGGTCTTGTCGTAGGTATACGGCCCTGCCGGGCCGGGATCAACCTCCGGAATATCGCTTTCGGAGATTGGCTCGCGCTTCTTTTGTCTTGAGACCGGCGGCTCCGTAGGAGCCCGACTTTTGATTTTGACGTAGATGCCGGCAATGCCGAGTCCGATTACTAGGCCGACGACGGCCCAGAGCCAACCCGGCGCCCCTTTGCGGTTCGCAGGGCGTCGGACAGCACCTTTACGATAGTCCCTTGATTGGGTCACATGGTTTCCGGGGCGGACACGCCGAGCATAGCCAGACCATTGCGTAGGACTTGTCGAGCCGCTGTGAACAGTACCAACCGCGCCTCACGCGCCGCTTCATCGTCGACGATCACGCGCAGATCTGGATTGTCATTGCCAGCAGAATAAGCGGCATGGAACTCATTCGCCAGATCGCGCAGATAATTGACTAGCGTGTGTGGAGAGCGCGTCGCTGCCGCGAGCGTAATGACTTCGGGATAGCGGGTCATCGCGACCATCAGCCGGCGTTCATGCGGATAGACGAGGCGGTCCAGTGCTGCTCGACCACGGGCGGGGTCATGTACGAAGCCGCGGTCAGCAAGTTGCCTTAAAACGCTCGCGACGCGTGCGTGCGCGTATTGAATGTAATAGACCGGATTTTCTGAACTGCGTGATTTAGCCAACTCCAGATCAAAGTCGAGGGTCTGGTCGTGTGAGCGCATCACAAAGTAAAAGCGACACGCATCGTTGCCTACCTCATGACGCAACTGTCGCAGGGTCACGAAATTCCCTTCCCGTTTTCCCATCGCGACCTTGACGTCGCCGCGGTAAAGATTAACGAGTTGCAGCAGCGTGACTTCCAGCGACTCAGGCGGTTCTCCCATTGCCGCGAGGCCGCCTCGCACCCGTGCAACATAGCCGTGATGATCGGCGCCCAGTACATCGATCAGGCGGTCAAAGCCGCGTAGCCGCTTGTCCAGATGGTAAGCAATATCCGATGCAAAATAGGTGCGCGCACCGTTTTCGCGTTCGACTACACGGTCCTCATCGTCGCCAAAAGCGCTGGCACGAAACCAGAGTGCTCCATCTTTACGGTAGGTATGTCCCGCCTGATCAAGGCGCCGCAAGGCTTCCTCGATAGCGCCACTTGTGGCCAGGGATCGCTCCGAATACCAACGATCGAAGGTGACGCCCATTTCGGCAAGGTCGCCACGGATCCCGGCGACCATGCCTGCGAGCGCATGATCGACTACAGCGGCGACATCCGAATCACCGAGTAATACCCGCATACGGGCAATCAGCGCGTCAATGTACGCCTCTTTGTCACCACCCTGCGGCTCGTCAGGCGGTAGGTTGGAAACCACTTCCTCTGCGGAGCGCCGGAACTTGTGCGAATACTCCGCTTCTAGTCCGGCCGCAATGGGCAGCAGGTAATCGCCTTTATAACCATTCGATGGCAGCGTCACCGGCTCGCCAAGGCGCTCGAGATAACGCGTCCAGACGCTGACGGCGAGAATGTCGACCTGGCGGCCTGCGTCGTTGATGTAGTACTCGCGGTGCACCGTGTGGCCGGCCGCGGACAGTAGGTTGGCGAGCGCCGCCCCAAAGGCTGCGTGACGGCCATGGCCCACATGCAGTGGGCCTGTTGGGTTGGCGGATACAAACTCAAGCAACACTTTCTCGCCGCTGCCGATCGGTTGGCGACCGTACTCGGTGCCGCGATCTAGGATCGCGCCGACTTCCGCATAGTAGGCCGCATCGGAGAGATGGAAGTTGATGAAGCCCGGTCCCGCGATCTCGACTTTCGCGACTGCAGGGTCCATCGGCAGGGCCGCGATGATGGCCTCGGCCAACTGTCTCGGGTTACAGCGCGCAGCCTTGGCATGGCGCATGGCCACATTGCTTGCGTAGTCGCCGTGGCTGGCGTCGCGTGTGCGCTCGACGTCTGGCGGCAGGGCGCGCGCCTGCGCCGAGAGCAGGTCATCGGCCAGTGCGGCGAGAGCCGCGCTGATCAGTCGTTCGATCGTCGCTTTCAAAGGATATTCCGGACTCGGTCGCGCGGGAAAACGCTCTGAATTCTACCGGAATCGACCGGGTCGGGGGTTTCTAGTCAGGTGACTTCGAGTGGGTCGACATCGACCGACCAACGGACTTTGCGGCCTTCTGGCAATTTTTCGACCTGAATCAGCCAGTGGGTCAGAAATTGGTGCAAGGCCGCTCGCTGTACGCTTTCGACCAGTAATTGCGCGCGGTAGCGCCCGGCGCGGCGCTCCATCACGGAGGCTACCGGGCCGAGTAACCGGACCGGGTATTCGGTCGGTGCGGCCCGCCGGGCGGCCTCCAGGAAGCCCAACGCATCGGTACGCTCCGGGGCATCGGCTCGCAGCAGGGCGAGTCGTGCGTAAGGGGGCCAGCCGGCGGCGGCGCGCTCCGCCAGTGCGCTTTGGGCAAACCCCTCATAACCTTCGGTAACCAGCCGCTGTAGGAGCGGGTGCTCCGGGCAAGCGCTCTGGATGTACACCTCACCGGGTCGGCTGGCGCGCCCGGCGCGCCCTGCCACCTGCACGATGCTCTGCGCTAGTCGTTCGCTGGCCCGGAAATCGGTGCCAAAGAGTCCCTGATCGGCATTCAGCACGACGACGAGGGTGACGTCGGGAAAGTCATGCCCCTTCGTCAGCATTTGCGTGCCCACGAGGATGCGCGCTTCGCCGGACTGGACCCGTTCGAGCGCCTGTTCAATCTCGCCGCGGCCTTGAATCGTATCGCGATCAATGCGCACTACGGGACGGCCGGGGAATAACTCGTCGAGCCCATCTTCAATCCGTTCAGTACCCTGCCCTACGGGGCGTAGTTCGGCAGAGCAGCGTGGACAAGCGAACGGTACGGGCGCTTGCGCGCCGCAGTGATGGCAGATGAGTTGTTGCCGTCGCATATGGACGGTCATGCGGGCGTCGCACGCTTCGCAAGGGGCCGCCCAACTGCAGCCCGGGCAGAACAGGGTGGGAGCGTACCCGCGCCGATTCAAGTAAATCAGTACTTGTCCGCCTGCCGACAGGTGTCGTTTAATGGCCATGACCGTGGGTGTTGCGATGCCATGGCGTTCTTCGTGGATCCGCAGGTCGATGACGGTGATGCGCGGAATACTGGCCGCACCGGCGCGTTCCGGCATCGACAACAATTGATAACGATTCAGGGTCGCCTGCTGCAGGGTTTCCAGCGAAGGCGTCGCGGAGCCGAGCACGATAGGAACTTTTTCGCGCTGTGCGCGCAATACAGCGAGGTCCCGGGCCGAATATCGAAAGCCTTCTTGCTGCTTATAGGAGGCATCGTGCTCTTCATCCACGATGACGATACCTGGGCGCGCCAACGGCACGAATACCGCTGAGCGGGTACCAATCACGATGGGCGCCCGGCCTGTCCGTGCCAGCCGCCACATGGACAGGCGGTCACTGTCCGTCAAGCCGGAATGCAGGATGGCAATGGGGACGTCGAAGCGCGCCCGAAAACGCGCTACCGCCTGCGGTGTTAGAGCAATTTCCGGTACCAAAACTAGCGCCTGCCGTCCTGCTGCGACCACCGTCTCGATGGCGCGCAAATAGACCTCAGTTTTGCCGCTGCCGGTCACCCCATGTAGTAGGAATGGCGCAAAATCGCCGATTGCGGCCTCAATTGCGTCGATTGCTACTAATTGTGCTGGGGTGGGCGTCGGTCGCTCCCCGATGTTCCCAGCCGATGGTGCAGAACCCTCACTGCTCACCTCGTAACTATCGACCCAGCCCTTGGCAACCAAGCCGCGTAGCGCCTGACGGCCCCCTTCCCCCAGTGCTTCGAGGTCGGTCAAGTCGACGCAGTCACGCCGCGTCAGTTGGTCAACCAGGATGCGTTGTCGAGCCCCGAGTCGAGGCTTGGCGGCGAGAGCGGTTTGACCCAAATCGGACAGCCGCCAGCGGGGTTCCCGTTCGTCGAGCGGACGTCCAGCCCGTAATCCCGCGGGTAGGGCGGTCGCACAGGCCTCGCCGATGGCGTGGTGGTAGTACTCTGCCGCGAAGCGAACGAGGCCCAGAATCGTGGGGTTGAGCGCCGGTTCGGTATCGAGGATAGCGGTGACCGAGCGCAGCCGTGCGTCGGGCACTGCGCTTTGCTCGACGATCTCGATGACCAGCCCCACCAGTTCCCGCCGGCCGAATGGGACTTGCACGCGCATGCCCGGCACGATACCGGTCGCTCCGGTGGGGGCGCGGTAGTCAAAAAGGCGCCGCAATGGCGCATCCAAGGCAATGCGCAGAATAGACGCTGGGGCAGTCGCAGTGGGCTCAGACAAGGGGGGGTGTCAACCTCGACAGGGGATGGTCGTTATACCGAGCCTGTACCCGGGGGGCCAGTAGGCTGATTCGGGCGGTGGTCTGGTGCTGCGCAGTCCGGTTGGCCATGATTCTGTCTGTTACCCTGCAACTTGATGAAGTGCACTGGTCCGGCCCGCCGGATGCCCGCCCCGTGCGCACGACGGATGTCCGTGTGGAACGCGAGATCGAAGCATTCTTAAAGACTGTTGAGCGGCGCGCATTCCGCATTGCGGAACTGTCCCTGCATCATCCGGATGATGCGCTCGATGTCGTACAGGATGCGATGCTGCAATTGGTGAGTCACTACGCGAACCGGCCATCGGTCGAATGGTCGCCACTGTTCTATCAGATCCTGAAGAACCGTATTCGTGATGTGCAGCGCCGTCGTCGTACCCGCAATCGATTTATCGCTTGGTGGACGGCCGGTTTACACAGCGAAAAGGAGCCGGCTGACCCGATCGAATCGGCGATCGCCACTGATTTAGCCCCTGAAGATCTCCTTGTCCAAACCCAGGCGATGGGGGCACTAGGCGCCGCTGTGCGCGAGTTGCCGGACCGTCAGCGGGAGGCGTTTTTGTTGCGTGCCCTTGAAGGCTTGGACGTTGCAGCGACGGCGCAAGTGATGGGTTGTTCCCAAGGTAGCGTCAAGACCCACTATTTTCGTGCGCTCGCACGCTTGCGAGTTGCACTGGGAGATCATCGAGTATGACCGAGCAGGACGAAACGGCTCTCGTCGCATTGGCCGAGCGGTGCCGTGAGGAACTGGTCGCGCACGTTGCATCCATCGACTCGCAGACCCTCGAGCGACTGGCGCAGGCACGACATCGGGCCTTGACCGATGGCCGTACTATGGGCGGCGAACGGCCGTTTCGAGTGCCGGGAGGGTGGCTGCCAGTCAGCGTCTTCGCGCTGGCTGGCGCGCTGGTCCTTGCGGTCTGGATTTTCCGCCCTGTGGTTATCAATGCACCGGGTGCAGAGGTCGCTCCGGTGGAGGACGTTGAGATGCTGGCGGCTAGCGACGAGCCAGATTTCTATACGGAGGATGCCGCGTTCTATGAATGGGCCGGCAACATCGCAGGCGAGAGTTAGATGCGGGAGGTCGCGCGCAGTGTGGGGTCGGTTGCGCTGTTGCTCTACATGACCGCAGCATTGCCCCAGTCTGCAGTATCGGCGCTACCCAACGGGGAGCTGCTTGAATTTCTGGGTGGTGCTGATGCGATTGCGCCTGAACTGGCGCAATACCTGGCGGGCCGGGGCGCACAGGTGCGCGCACCGACCACGCTACCTGAACAGTCGCTGCCACCTGACAAAGCGCGGCAGCCTTGAATGAGTACGTGACCATGTGGGTACGAGTTGTTCGCATCGCTGTCGTTCTGCTGCTGTGCTGCGCACGGCCAGCCATTGCCGATGACGCAGGCGTCGCCTGGTCAGCACTTGCGCCGGCGCAGAAGACGCTTCTGCATGCGTTTGAGGAAGGTTGGAGTCAATTGCCACCGGAGCGGCAGGCGGCACTGTCGCGTGGTAGTGAGCGTTGGCTGGCGATGCCGGCGAACGAGCGCGAGCAGGCACAGCAACGGTTTGAGCACTGGCGCCAACTGCCCCCCGAAGCGCGCGAGCAAATGCGTGAGCGCTGGCGGGAGTTTCGCGCGCTGCCGCCGCAGGTGCAGGGACGTGTTCGAGACCAATTTCGGCGTTTTCACGACCTATCGCCAGAACGTCGTCAAGAACTGAAGCAACGCTGGCAACACTTGTCGCCGGATGAGCGCAAGGTGCTGCGTGAACAGTTTCGAATGGGTCATCCGCATGACCGCGGCGGTAATCACTGACCGAGCGGCCCTGATGCGTTTTGACTGGTTGCTCACCGGGGTGATTGTTGGTGGGACGCTCTGGTCCGCGCACCGCTTGGCGCGCGATCTGTCAGCGCAACTAGCCGTTCGTTGGGGGTCATTCCGGCGTCGCTCGGTGGGGTTTCGTGCACTCGTTTGGATCGGTTTGTTTTGGGTCGGTTGGCGAGTGCTGCGCTTGGGTTGGCGCCCATTCCTTGGCTACAGCCTCATTTTCGCGGGTCTGATCTTGTGGGCGGCCGTTGCCGCGCGCTCGCGCCGCTCTTGACGCATCCGACAGACACGCCTAGTGTCACAACCATCCCGCGTAGAGGTGCCTTCCGATGCAATACGATGCCGATCTCTCTGCGGACGCTGATGTCTACACGCCAGCCGCCCGGCGTCCCTTGCCGATCGATTCCGATGTTTGCGAATGGTTTATGGATCGTGCGCAACGGTCTGGCCATGAAGATGTGGCCGCGCTCATCAATGCCGCATTGCGGGAACATATCCGACGTGCAGACGAACCGCTGGAACGTACGCTTCGCCGTGTATTGCGCGAGGAATTACGCAAAGTCGGCTGAAGGGCCTGACGCGCGCAAAGTGCCGGCTCGCAGGATGGGGTCTGTCTGGCACGCGGCGCTGATCGAATGATTGGCCCTGCCCTTGAACCCATGCGCTCGCCACTGTTTCGGCGCCTGTGGATTGCGACACTAATCTCTAATTTCGGCACTCTGATTCAAAGCGTCGGCGCCGCTTGGCTGATGACGCAATTGGTCAGCGCATCCGATATGGTCGCCTTCGTGCAGGCGGCCACGGCCCTACCAGTCATGCTCCTGTCCGTTCCCGCGGGAGCGGTCGCGGATATCACCGATCGTCGGCACGTCATGCTCGCCGCGCTACTGGTGATGGTGACGGTGTCTGTGCTGATCACCACGCTGTCCTTCCTACAGTTGATCACGCCATGGTCGCTGCTCGGTCTGACGTTTCTGCTGGGTTGTGGCAGCGCCCTGTATGGGCCGGCGTGGCAGGCCTCGGTTGGAGAACAGGTGCCGGTGCGGCTGCTGCCCTCTGCCGTGGCCCTCAACGCGCTCGGCTTCAATATCGCAAGGACCGTCGGACCAGCCTTAGGCGGCGCCATCGTCGCGGCAGCTGGGGCGGCGGCGGCCTTCTTGATCAATGCCTGCTCCTATCTGGTCCTGATCTTTGTGCTCATCTTCTGGCGCAGGACGCTGTTACCAACCTCTCTGCCGCCGGAAAGCATCGGTGCTGCCATTGCCACCGGCGTCCGCTATGCGCGCCTGTCGCTACCGATCCGGACCGTGCTCGAACGGGCGACCTTATTTGGGTTTGGCGCCGGCGGCCTTTGGGCCACCCTGCCGTTGATTGCCCGTGACTTGCTCGGCGGCGGTCCATTGACCTATGGGACGCTGTTGGGTGGATTTGGTGCCGGTGCTGTACTGGCGGCACTGGGCATTGCGACTTTGCGTCGCGCGTACGGTTACAACCGGGTGGCGACGGCTGCTTCAGTCACTTTTGCCTTTGCCGCTGCGCTTGCGGGGCTGTCGCACTGGATGGTGCTGACTTTGCCGGCAGCGGCGCTGGCCGGCGCCAGCTGGCTGCTGTCCTTTTCAACGTTCAACGTGGTGGTCCAGGTTTCCTCGCCTCGTTGGGTTCTGGGGCGCACTTTGGCGCTCTATCAAAGCGCAGCCTTCGGTGGTGCTGCCGTGGGGGCCTGGGTCTGGGGCTTAGGGGCAGAGCACATCGGCCTTTCCACCAGCTTGGTCGCATCGTCCGTCGTCCTGTTGCTCTCGGCGGGTTGGGTGGGCCGGCACCGGCCGCTGGTGGCGCATGGGGCCGACGAATTGGGTCCATTGGCTACGGCGAGTGGGGGCCCCGGCTTGAATGTGCCGCAAGCTGCAGGACCGATCGTGATAACGGTCGAATATCGTGTAGCCGAGGCCAACGTCGCGGCTTTTCTGCATGCGGCGCACGCGCTGGGCCGCACCCGGCGGCGCGACGGCGCACGGCGTTGGTCGATGATGCAGGACCTAGACGAGCCGACGCGCTTTGTCGAACGTTATCAGGCCCTAACCTGGCTGGATCACCTGCGCCAATGGCAACGCGCGACGCTCGCCGATCAGTCCGTCCGCGACGGTGTGTTGGCACTGCACGAAGGACCAGCGCCGCCGGTCGTCCACCATCTCTGGGCGCGGGAGCCCGACGACGCCGAACCATCGCCACCGTCAGGCCCCGACTGACATCGGCGACGGCGACCCCCAGATCGCACTACAATAGCTGCCCAGTCGCCCGTTGTCGGGCCCGCCAGGATGGTCGTAGACCCATGGGTCGCATATTTGAAGTCCGCAAGCATGCGATGTTCGCTCGCTGGAACCGCATGGCGAAACAGTTCCACCGTGTCAGCAAGGACATCGCTATCGCGGTTCGTTCGGGTGGCGCGGATCCGAATTCCAATCCCTCGTTGCGCCGCGTTATTCAGAATGCCCGCGCAGTCAACATGCCGAAGGACAAAGTCGAGGCCGCAATCAAGCGCGCCGGTGGCAAAGACGCCGAAAATTTCTCGCTGGTGATCTATGAGGGCTATGGGCCCCATGGCGTCGCGATCCTCGTTGAAACGGCCACCGATAACCCCACGCGCACGGTAGCCAGCATCCGGCACATTTTTTCGAAATGGGGCTGCAATATGGGTGCTACCGGTAGCGTCGCCTTCCAATTCCGGGAAATGGGCGTGTTTCGACTCAATCCGCAGGACATTGATCAGGACGACCTAGAGTTGTATCTGATGGACCATGGCCTCGAGGAAATGGGCGAGAGCACCGGCGAAAAGGGCGAACCGCAACTCGTGATTCGCTGCGCGTTCCCGGATTTCGGCCACGTTCAGAAAGCACTGGAGGATCGAGCTCTCACTCCGCTATCGGCAGGACGCGAGTTCGTGTGCCAAACTCCGACCGAACTCAGTGAAGAGGACGCAAAGGAAGTGCTTGAACTGATTGATAAGTTTGAGCAGGACGACGACGTCCAAAACGTCTTTCACTCGCTCGCTTGAGGTTTTATCGCATGTTCTCGCTACGCTCGATCGCGCGCGGCGCTGCCGTTGCTACCGTGCTTGCCACTGCATCGGCCGGGTCCCAGACACCGCCCACGCCCCCTACCGAGGGCGCAGCGGTACCCGCAGAAACGGCGCCAGCGCCGGTGAAGGCGTCGCCAAAATTGATGACGATGAATGAATTGCTGGCCGCGTCAAAGCCATCAGACTGGCGCCAAACCAACCCGGAACATCTGCTGTATTTGTCATTGGCGACAGGCAAGGTGGTGATTGAACTCAATCCTAATTTTGCGCCCCGACATGTCGCAAATATTCTGAAGCTGGCCCGCGCGCATTGGTATGACGGCATTGCGGTGCTTCGAGTACAGGATAATTTTGTCGCGCAGTGGGGTGATCCACTAAATTCGAAGCCAGAAGTGGGCGAAAAACGGCTTCCCGCCGAATTCACACGACCTGCGGCCAATTTGCCGTTTGTCCGGTTAATTGATGTTGACACCTACGCCGCTGAAGTGGGCTTCTCTGACGGCATGCCAGTCGCTCGACGCGAGTGGGGTGGGTTAGGAGAAGCCTGGCCGGTGCATTGCTACGGCGCTGTTGGCGTCGGGCGTGACAACGACCCGGCTACCGCAGTCGGCACAGAGCTTTACGCGGTGATCGGTCAGGCACCGCGTCAGCTCGACCGCAATGCCGCCATTGTCGGCCGAGTCATCTTCGGTATGGAATTATTGTCTGCCTTACCCCGTGGCGGGGCTCCGCTCGGTTTTTATAACCAGCCCGAGCAGCGCGAGCCAATCCAGAGTGTGCGCGTAGCCGCCGATCTGCCGGCGTCAGAGCGCTTGCCCTTGGAAGTCTTCCGAACCGACACTAAAACCTTCCAAAAGTTGGTTGAGATTCGCCGCAATCGTCAGGACGCTTGGTACAAAGTGCCTGCTGGTCGAATCGATATCTGCAACGTGCCGATCCCCGTGCGCGAACGGCGCTGACCACGACCCGCAGGATGCGCACTGCAGTTGCGAAGCGGATGGTCGTTGCCGAGCTCTGTAACTAATCCATCAATCCCGCTGGGCGAATCCTGCAGCAATCTGATTTTGGCTGAGTTCGCCTTCCCACCGGGACACGACAAGCGCGGCAGTCGCGTTCCCGATCAAGTTGGTCACGGCGCGCGCTTCGCTCATGAAGCGGTCGATGCCGAGCAGCAGGGCGATCGAGGCCACCGGGAGACTCGGCACAACCGCCAACGTCGCCGCCAGTGTAATAAAGCCACCGCCCGTGACGGCCGCAGCCCCCTTAGACGTCAGCATCGCGATCACCAGGATGGTCATCTGCTGTCCGAGGCTTAGCGACACATCCAGTGCCTGCGCCAGGAAGATAGCCGCTAGCGATAGGTAGATGCACGTCCCATCAAGATTAAACGAATAGCCCGTGGGCACCACCAGCCCCACGGTAGTCGGACGGCAGCCGAGCCGCTCGAGTCGCTGGATGAGTGGCGCAAGAACACTCTCAGAAGACGACGTGCCAATGACTGTAAGGATCTCGGTGCGCAGGTAGCGCACAAGGCGAATAATGCGAAACCCGCTGAGGCGAGCGACGGTACCGAGCACCACCAGCACAAACAACGCACAGGTCAGATAGAAAACGCCCATGAAGCGCGCGAGTGGCGCGAGACTGTGCCAGCCAAACTTTCCGACCGTAAATGCCATAGCGCCGAACGCACCAATTGGCGCAAGCCACATCACAAACCCTACCGCACGAAAAAGAATAACTGAGGCAGATTCAATCAAGCCGACGAATGGGCGCGCACGTTCTCCCGAAACTGCCGCTGAAAACCCCACTAAGATTGCAATAAGTAGCACTTGTAGCAATTCACCAGAAGTCAGCGCTGCGGGCAAAGTCGTTGGGATGATGTTCATCAAAAAACTGGAAATGCTTTGGCTTTCCGCCGCCGCCGCATACTGCGCGACTGCCGTGCCATCCAGTTGGCTGATATGCGCGTGGAAGCCCGCGCCCGGTTTGAGTACGTTGGCGACTAGCACCCCAAGCAATAAAGCGACGGTCGATAGTGCCTCAAAGTAAACAAGTGCTTTGATACCGATCCGCCCTACCCGGCGTAGATCCTGCATTTGCGCGATACCGAGGACGACCGTTGTAAACACGATCGGTGCAACCAGCATGCGGATGAGCTTAACGAAGCCGTCTCCGAGTGGCTTCAGTGCGACACCCAATGCCGGATCGGCTAGTCCGACCAGGACGCCGGCCGCTACCGCGGCCAGCACCCAGGTATAGAGCGGCTGCGACAGTCGTCGCGTCACTTCAGTCGGCAGCCTTGACGGCTTGGATCAGCTGATTCACTGCGCCTTGCGCCTCGCCGTACAACATGCGGGTATTGTCCAGGTAGAACAACGCGTTTTCGATACCCGAAAAGCCTTGACCCTGACCACGCTTGATGACGATTACATTCTTCGCCTTGTCGGCGTCAAGTATGGGCATGCCGTAAATCGGGCTGGACTTGTCATTTCTGGCAACCGGGTTGACGACATCGTTTGCGCCGATAATCAGCGCCACGTCTGCGGTCTCAAATTCCGCATTAATCTCTTCGAGATCGGAAATCAGGTCGTAAGGGACACCTGCTTCTGCCAGTAGGACGTTCATGTGGCCTGGCATGCGGCCCGCTACCGGATGGATTGCGAACTTCACAGTCACCCCGCGGTTCTGCAGCAGTTGCGCCAACTCCCATACTTTGTGCTGCGCTTGACCCACAGCCATACCGTAACCCGGCACAACAATCATCTTTTGTGCATACGCCATCATGACGCCGGCATCGCCCGCCTCGATGGGCTTCTGCGCGCCAGACACGGGACCCGTTGCGGCACTGCTAGCCTCGCCGAATCCCGAGAACAGTACGTTCCCTAGTGACCGGTTCATGGCTTTTGCCATTAACTGCGTTAGCAATGTGCCAGCTGACCCGACCACCATGCCAGCAATAATCATTGCGGCGTTCTGCAGCACATAGCCTTCGAACGCGACGGCCAGTCCGGTGAGCGCGTTGTACAACGAAATCACTACCGGCATATCCGCGCCACCAATGGGCAACGTCATGGTAACCCCCAGCACGAGCGCCAGCACGAAGAACACACTGACGAACAGTGCTGAGGTGTTGTATCCAGTCGCAATCAGGAGGCCCAGAATCACTGCTACGCCAAGAATGAGCAGATTGAGAACCTGTTGGCCGGAGAAGCGGAAAGACTTTTTGATGAGACCCTGCAGCTTGCCGAAGGCAACGCAAGAACCGGACAACGACACAGCGCCGATCAGAGCACCGAGCACTGCCAATGCGCCGAAAGCGAGCCCTCGCTCCTCGCCACGGTACAGCTCCACTGCCGCAATTGCGGCCGCCGCACCGCCACCCATGCCGTTATACAGAGCAATCATCTGTGGCATGTCCGTCATGGCCACGCGCTTGCCCGACACCCAAGCCAATCCACCGCCGACCACGGTCGCGCCGATGACCAACGCGAGATTGAGATTCGGCTCCGCACCCAGATAGGTGACGAGCGTCGCGATCACCATGCCAAGGCCAGCCCAGAGGATGCCGCCGCGGGCGGTCGCGGGCGAACTCATCCGCTTCAGACCGGTGATGAACAGGAATGCCACAAGAATATAAGCCGCATCACGGATGAGAGTCGCGGCGGACAAATTAGAGAAGTCCATTAGCGATGACCTCCACGTTGGCCTTTCCCGCTCGACTTAAACATTTCCAGCATGCGCTCCGTAACTACATAACCTCCCACTGCATTACCGGCGGCGAGGGCCACGCCAACAGTGCCTATTACGAGCTCGAGAAGACCTTGCGCCTGAAACAACGCCATCATTGCCCCGACGAGAACTACGCCATGCACAAAGTTGCTGCCAGACATCAAGGGGGTGTGCAGAATCACGGGGACTCGCGAGATCACCTCATAGCCGGTGAAGCCTGCGAGCATGAAAATGTAGATTGCAATTACGCCATTCACAGAGTTCTCCTTCAACCTTCCAACAGTTTTGCTGTCGGCTCGTGCTTGATCTCACCAGCGTGCGCAAGCGCAGTGCCGGCAAATACTTCGTCACTCCAATCAATGTTGAGTGCGCCACCTTTCAAAGCTGGGTTTAGCAGGTTGTATAGATTGCGCGCGTACATCTCAGAGGCGTGGTAAGCGAGCTGTGCCGGCAGATTGACTGGCCCCACAATCTTGACGCCCTTGTGGACTACTGTCTCGCCAGCACGGGTCAGTTCACAATTGCCGCCATTTTCAGCCAGAATATCTACGATGACGGCACCGGCCTTCATGCGCTCTACTGCAGCCGTCGAGATGATGCGTGGTGCGGTTCTGCCAGGGACCCCAGCGGTGGTGACCACGACATCGGCGACCGCAATACGCCCATCGAGGACTTCCTGCTGCTGCGCCTTTTCTTCCGCCGTTAACTCGCGGGCATAGCCGCCGACGCCCTCAGCGGTAACGCCCGTCTCGACGAACTTAGCGCCGAGAGACTTCACCTGATCCCGGGTCGCGCTGCGAACGTCATAGGCCTCGACCACTGCACCGAGACGTTTAGCGGTTGCGATGGCCTGCAGGCCCGCTACACCGACGCCAATGACCAGCACCTGCGCCGGCCGAATGGTGCCGGCGGCAGTGGTGAGCATCGGGAAGAACTTATCGAGCGTGTTGGCTGCGATCAGTACCGCCTTATAGCCGGCGATTGCGGCCTGGGAGGACAGCGCATCCATCGATTGTGCACGGGAGATGCGTGGCACCAACTCCATCGCAAAACTGGTGACCTTGCGATCTCGAAGGATCTTAACCGCTGCCAAATTGTTGTGCGGCTGCATGAAACCCGCATGGACCGTGCCTTCACGGACCATAGCGGCTTCCTCGGGCGTCAGTGGCTGCACTTTGAGCAGAACGTCCGCACGGGCGAAAACCTCTGCCGCGGAATCCACAAACTCGACATTGGCGTAGGCGGCGTCAGGGAACTGAGCCGAGAGGCCCGCGCCGCGTTCCATGACCACTCGGTGACCGAGCGTGGTGAATTTGTTAACAACCTCAGGAACAAGCGCTACACGCGCTTCCCCGACCTGAGTTTCACGGGGTACGCCCAGGATAAGTCCCGAGCCTGGAGACGACGACATTGCAACGTTCTCCCACAGACCGACCGGCGCGGACGCTGCTGTTGGGCAACCGCCGATAGACCTTAGTTATTTCAATTTTATGAAGCGTCCTGCCGGGTTTGATTATGGCACAGGCGTTTCGTATCGTAGGGGGATGAATTCGGGAAACCCGCATGCGTGGCCCGACCAGGCCGTGAATCCGGCCGACGCCTCGGGCGCCGGAGCCGCGTTGGCGACCCATGCCTTCGGCCAGCAGGCTTTACGGACCGATATTTCGGGTATGCCGCTGGAATGGATTGATTACAGGGAATCCGTTCGTCTCTTTTGTCTGGGCCAAGTGGCCTATACCAGCGGGACTACCCTGTATCGCGTCCACGGCGGCACGAATGCACGTACGGGGTTGCCCTCCATCATCGAAGTCAATTCCATAGTCGCAACCGTGGGGTACGCAGCCAATGCAGGTGCGCTGCGCGGCGATTACCTGCCCCCATTGAACAACGAAACGCTGTTCCGGCGCGACGGGTATACGTGCTTGTACTGCGGACTCAGGTTTCCCTCACAGCAGCTCTCGCGGGACCACGTACGTCCATTTTTCCTAGGTGGTGAGGACCTCTGGAATAACGTGGTCACTGCCTGCCGGCGGTGCAACAACGCCAAGGCGGCGCGCACCCCAGAGCAAGCGGGTATGCATCTGCTTGCCGTGCCTTTCACCCCGACGTACGCCGAATATATCTATCTCAAGGGACGGCGGGTGCTCGCAGATCAAATGCAATACTTGGTTGCACATTTCCCGCGGACCAGTCCGCTGCACGGGCGCCTTCGCGCGTGGCTAAACTAACCGGATGAGTGATCTCTATCTCGTCGACGCTAGCTACTTCATTTTCAGAGCCTATTACTCGATGCCGCCCGATATGGCGGACCTTGATGGACGACCCGTAAATGCGCTGTATGGCTTTGCGCGATTCTTGTCAGATCTGCTTGAGCAGGAACGTCCTCTGCATATTGCAATCGCATTCGATGAGAGCCTTTCAAGCTCGTTCCGGAATCGGATTTACCCGGCTTACAAAGCCAACCGAGAACCGGCGCCTGCGGAATTGAAGGAGCAATTTTCTCGCTGCCGTGAACTCTGTGGCCACTTTGGCATCGCGCACTACAGCAGCCTTGAGTTTGAGGCAGACGACATCATTGGTGCATTGGCAACCCGTCTGCGGGCAAAAGGATATCGCTCCACCATCGTCACGCGCGACAAGGACTTGTCGCAACTAATCCGTGCGGGAGACCAATTTTGGGACTATGCGGCAGGGGAGCGCATTGGTTATCACGAGATCCCAGAGCGGTTTGGCGTGCAGCCAGAGCGCGTCGCGGACTACCTCGCTCTCACCGGCGATGCGGTGGACAACATCCCTGGCGTGCCCGGTATAGGCAAAAAAACTGCCGCTGTTCTGTTGAAAGAGTTCACTTCGCTAGACGATCTGTACGACAACTTGCCGCGAGTCGCAGGTCTCGCTCTGCGCGGGGCAACCGGGGTTGCAGCCAAGCTGGTCGCACACCGCGAGGTGGCCTTTCTGGCGCGAGAGCTCACTCGTATTGCCTGCGATATGCCCCTTGAGGTGCAGCCCGGTGATGTGCGTCGAGGGCCGGTTAATCTGGTCGAGCTGGCTGCCTTCTACGACCGCGCTGACTTTGGCTCGATGCTGCGTCGCCAAGCCGAGCGCATTGCTGGCCGCTCCGCCTAGCGTCCGGCCAGTACGCCCGCTATGGCGTCTGCTACCCGTCGTTGTAACTCGGCCTCCTCCCGGCTCTGCGGCGTATCCAAGCCCAGGCGATCTAAATACGGACGAATCAACGGGTCCTCGACAGCGCGTCGAGCGGGCAGTAACCGCTTGAAGGCCGCCCGCAGCCATGTCGGTGGCGCGGCGATCGTAGCCAATGCCTTTTGCAGTACGAGTTCCTCAGCGGTGTAATCACAGCCAAACGGAAAGGTTGAAAAGAATCCTTGGCCACGTAGCGGTCGTAGGGCCGCCGCGATCGCTTCCGGTGTATTGCGACGGTGTGCCTCTGGGACCTCATAAGAGGCTTCAATTTTGCCGGCGCGTTTTGCCTGCGTGAGAAGGTCCTTCTGGAATCGCGAGTCCGTTATCGCCAGCAGTGCGGCGATGCAGTCCCGATCCGTCAAACCCCTGAGTGCGGCGATGCCGTATTCGGTGACAACGACATCCCGCAAATGCCGTGGAATTGTCGTGTGCCCATAGCTCCATACGACATTGGAGACCACCGTTCCGGCTTTCTTGCGTGTGCTCCGCAGCAGCAGGATGGATCTGGCGCTCGGTATTGCGTGAGCCTGTGCGACGAAGTTGTATTGTCCGCCCACACCGCTGACGACCTGCCCCGAATCCAAGCCATCGGAAATTGCCGCGCCGAGTGCCGTAACCATCATGGTGGTATTGATGAAGCGTGCATCGCGCCGTTGGGTCACCTTCAGCGCGTGATGTGGGCCACCAGGCTCATTGGTCCAACTGACCCTAGTCATATTAAATGCGGCACGGTCGACTTCAGGAAGATTGCGCAGCGCACTATAAAAAGCACGCGACCCGAGCAGAAATCCGCCATGCAGTACTTGTCCGCCATCGAGTCGCTTAGATAAACACTCAGCAGCGATCCGGACCCGCGCCTTGGCATCTCTGAGGTCTGCCTCGATGCGTTTTCCCTGGGGGGTAATCAGTGTGTACTTGCCGTCATGCGTGGTGCCCGACGCGAAGAGTCCGCAATGCTCCAGAGCCAAGAACTCACCGGCATCGATTAATGCAACGCCCGCTCTGGCGAGTCCGACCAACAACTCTTCGTCCGGCTTTTCAGTCACTAACTCGTCATCTAATAACTGCTGAAGCGCAGCATGCGGATAGACCCGCCGTGACAAGATACCTGAGCGATAAAGCTCTAGAAATCCGTCAACAAACATCTCCGTGTTCGCAAACACCCCGCGCTCTAACGCGCTGAGCCCGCCGATAGAGGAAATTTCCGCAGCAAAACGCTCCGATATGCCAAGCATTCCATGAACATGTCGGAATACATCATTGCGCTGCTGGCGCAACTGCAGCGCGTAAACGATCGCATCGCCCAGTTCGCCTATGCCTAACTGCAGCGTGCCGCCATCTCGAATGAGGGCTGCCGCATTCAGCCCGATAGCATGCTCTACGTCACCCAGTGGCGCGCTGGGGATGCACAGAGGATCATGCTCGTACCGCTCATGGTCGAGAACCAACTCGAACCGTGGTCGGGTTAGTGCTGCATCACCCAGCATGAAGGGCAACCGGCGGTTGACACTCGCGACGGTTACGACTGCCGCGCCCTTTGCGGCCTCTGCTTCTAGGTAATCTAGAAAATCTAGGCTGAGATCCGAATTGCCAGACAAGCTGTACTGTTCCCGCGCACCGAGGCCGCGAGCGGAGACCTCTTGGGCCAGCATATTGACGCCCATCGCCACGGCATCGCGTACGACGTGTGAGTAGTTCGAACTGATGTACTCCTGCTGCGCGGACGGCATATTCAGCCAGGCCCCTGCCTGCATGAAGAATTCCCGAATTCGAATATTGGGCGGCAAACGCTTTTCTTTCGCTGCTCTCAGATAATCCAGATCCGGATAGTCCCCCCAGATTCTTTCTGCCATCGGCCCGACAAGTCTTTTCTCCAAATCGGTAGCACCAGCCGGACGATTGAGAGACAGCGCTGTGATAATGGTGAGATCGAGTGTTGGATCGCGTGCCACACGCCGATAGAGCTCGTTGACAAAAGCAACTGGTTTGCCCATGCCGAGAGGAATCGCCAATACAATGCGTTTGCCGACTCGGCGAATGGCGGTATCCACACATTCGCCAACTTCATCGAATCGTTGCGCGATCAATTCAGTCATGCCGTTATCCTTTGACCGAGGCGTCGGGCGATCACGGCCCCGGCTGCCAGTTGTAGCTGATGGTAGACGAGGAGCGGCATTACGATAAGGCCTATGGCAGGCGAACCTGCGAAGATGGCGTGGGCGGTCGGCAAACCGTTCGCTAGGCTCTTCTGGGAGCCACAAAAGTAGGCCGCAATCGCTGAGGCGCGATCCATGCGCAGAGCTCGCGTGAGGGCAACAAGCACTAGGCTTACGAGCACTAGAGCCGCGGCGGCCACGACGACCGAGATGACCGCCGGGAGGGCCGCAGCCCGATTCCAGACGCCGGTCGCTACGGATTCGCAGAAAGCGCCATAAACGATAAGAATAATTGAAGAGCGATCAGCGAGTTGTACGCCCGCACGGTGGCGCTCCAAGAACTTCCATAATGTGGGCCGGAATAGTTGGCCTAGTATGAGGGGCAACAAAATCTTGACCGCCACCGAATGGATCACTTCAGGCAGAGACAGCGCCACTCCTATGGAGTGAGCCATCAGGGATGCGTAGGCAGGTGTCACCAAGACGCCAAGGATGCCCGACAGCGTGGCATTGAACAGCGCTCCAGCAACGTCCCCGCCAGCTACAGCCGTGAGCGCTACAGACGAGGAAATCGTCGATGAGACGGTCGACATGAAAAAGAAGCCGAGAGCGATGGACGAGGGGAACCAGCCTCCGCCTAAAGCGAAGATCAACGTGCCGATCGCTGGAAACAGTAGGAACGTAACGCCTTGGGCAACCAAATGGAGGCGGATGTTGCGAACGCCGCGCCGAAGCGCTTCAAGTGGCAGAATCGCGCCATGGAGGAAGAAAATGAGTGCGATCGCGAAGCCAGTCAGTACGTCGATGTGCAAAAGACCACCACGGGCTCCCAACTGTGGAAACAACGCGGCCGCTGCCACTACGGCACCTATGGCGATCAGAAATCCATCAGGGCGCCAGCTGACCAAGGCCATTAGTCCTTACCTACGGTCAGCACGTCAAACAACGCCCGAAACGCAGCGGCTGCCTTCGGGAGGTTGTGGGCCCAATCTTTGTCTGCGTCTTGGTCGCCTCCGTCAGTGATGTACTTGATCGATAAGAAATCGACGCCCTCCAGTACACAGACCTTGGCTAAGGCATAAGCTTCCATATCGACGACGTTGCAATCGAGGATCTCGTGTCCTTGGACAAAGCTGTCTCCGCTGCCGCAACGGCCCTCCAGGAGATCCGGGAAGCGCCGCGGTGTGCGCAGCACCGGCTGCATGCGATCCAGCGGCGTGGTCCCATGCGCGAACCCCAGACCCCGGGCATCCATGTCCCGCTGCACGAAACAGGTGCACTCCACTATCGAGTGCGTGGCAAAGCGAGGGCTGCCGGCCGTACCGAAGGAGACCACCAATTTAGGCCTAGAAGATCCTAGATGGCGTGTCAGTGCATAGGTGGCGTTGATCTTTCCCACGCCGGTATACAGCACGGGAGGGGCGAGATCATCGAAACAGCCGCCTGCTTCCGATTTGAGGGCGAAAACTACCAGCACGTCGAGTGGGGAAAGTTGGATCATCTGCTGCTGCGCAACCAAGTCCGCGGCAGTGTAGCAACCTGTTGCACCAGAGGCGTGGTGTCCGGATTATCCCGTATCGCGGGCCCCGGCCAGCCCGGGGTAACGTGTTTACATGTCCTTGACGCCCCAAAATGCCATTTTTGACGCCGAGTTGGTCGGTCGCTATGACGGCCCCGGGCCTCGGTATACCTCTTACCCAACGGCCGTACAGTTTCACGAGGGCTTCGGTCCTAAAGACTATCAAGCCGCCGCTCGAGCCAGTAATGCGACTCCTGCCAAACCGCTTTCCCTCTATGTGCATGTGCCTTTTTGCGAGAGTCCCTGCTTTTACTGTGGCTGTAATAAAGTCATAACCCGTGACCATGGCCGCTCGCGGGTTTATCTCGATCATCTATATTTGGAAATAGAGCGGCAGGGCGCCTTGTACGCGCGCTCACGCACCGTCGAGCAACTGCACTTCGGTGGCGGTACGCCGACCTTCTTTAGCGACGCCGAATTGGCCGAACTATTCGGGGTCATGGCGCGCCACTTCACCCTCCGGTCCGACCCTGATCGGGAATATTCCATCGAACTCGACCCGCGTACCGTGACCCCAGAAAGACTCGAGCAATTACAAGGACTTGGATTCAATCGTTTTAGTCTCGGTGTGCAAGACTTTGATCCGCTAGTGCAAGAGGCCGTAAATCGCGTTCAGTCTGAAGAGGACACGCTGGCGCTGATTGCGCACGCACGCGCAATCGGCATTGAGAGCATCAGTGTTGATCTGATTTACGGACTGCCGCGCCAGACTGCGTCTAGCTTCTCCAAGACGCTCGAAAAAATTATCACCGCGCGTCCAGATCGTATTGCAGCGTACAGCTACGCACACTTGCCACATCTTTTTAAACCCCAGCGCCAGATCAAAACAGTCGACTTGGTTACGCCCGCAGAGAAGCTTGCACTGCTCGGGCTAACGGTCAAGACACTGTCTTCTGCCGGATATATCTATATCGGCATGGATCATTTCGCCTTGCCAACCGACGAACTGGTTCGTGCGCAGCAGGGCGGCACTCTGCAGCGCAATTTCCAAGGTTATTCCACTCGCGCCGAATGCGATTTGGTGGCTCTTGGGGTCAGCTCGATTTCCAAAGTTGGCGATACCTATGCGCAGAACGCGAAAACCATTCCTGAGTATTACCGACTTATTGAAGCCGGTGGTCTGGCCGTGCAGCGTGGGGTTGCACTGGCGCCCGATGATCAGCTGCGTCGTGACGTCATTCAGTCGTTGATGTGTGCCACCAAATTGGATTTCTCTGCCATCGAGGCTCGGCATTCGATTGCATTCGAGAGCTATTTTTCAGATGAGCTTCAAGCACTGATTGCTCTGGAAAACGATGGACTAGCGACGCGACAGGGGCGGTTTATTGAGATTTCACCGCGGGGCCGGCTATTGATGCGGAATGTCGCAATGCTATTTGATGCACATTTGCGCAAGCCGGTGCCTGAGAATGAGCAGCCGCGATTCTCTCGAGTGGTCTAGCTGATAGATCTTGCGACAATCAGAGTGCCTTCGGGTGCTACCAGCACCACGTGCGTGGCGCGGTCAAGAGTCGGCGCTAGCCGACGGTCCTCTTGAATGCCGAGACGACTGAGGGTTTCTCGAAGCGCACTGACATCGTCGCAATAGAACGTAAGCCAGGGTCTAGCGGGCGATAACGTCTCATGTAACCCAATTGACAGCGTATCACTGGTCAGCGTGATACGAGGCCCGACGCCGTCATTGGCCTCGAAGGCCACAAATCCCAGACCTTCCCAGCAGTCGGCCTTGTGTTCCGCCGGCATTATAGGGAGCCAGATTTCCTCGAACCAACCGAGTTGAGAGTTGTAATTAGGTAGCGGCGAGTGGGTGCGCGCTTCCACCAAGGAAATGGGCGTCCCGTTTGGCAGGCGACCCTCTAGGCGATTAAAGGTATGGTCGCCCCCGCTGACCCAGTCAATGCTAAGACCCGCGACTTCTAGTCGTTCGACCTCGTCAATAAATCCGGGGCAGACGAAGACGAGGGTCGGCTCCTCCAGCGCGCTACCGTGAAGAGCCACCGTGAGGCGACCGTCGCCGAGGGCGACATACCGTTCGGCAGCTGCACCGGTATCAGCGGCCGTAGCGAAGCCGAGCTGACTATAGAAGTCTAGGGATTCAAGCAGGCGCGATGTCGGTACGGCATATTCGAGAAAGCGACCTAGCATGGAAAGAGTCTATCGCGGTGGCAGAGGGTGTGTGGGAGGCATCCGCGTGTGCTGCGGCGTTAACCACCAGATTGTGGCACCGAGCAGGGCGCCGCCAGCGATGAAGGTTGTTACGGCGATGGGCGTTTTCGTGTCGGCGTTGGCCATGCCCTGCACGGCAAGCGCCCCGATGATTTGCTGGCCAAAGCCCAACATCCCGGAGGCTGCGCCTGCGTTTGCAGTCGAACGACCCACTCCCGCAGCGGTCAGATTGGGCAACGTAAGTCCTTGCGCAAATGCGATCAGGAACCACGGGAAAAAAATGAAAATCGGTTGCCACAGGCCAAGCCAGGCGAGCGCTGCGCCGAGTACAGCGCCAACGGCCTGTATCCAGATACCCGTGCTGATTAGGCGATCAAGACCCATGCGGAACGAATGGCGGGTCGTGTACCAATTCCCACAAAAATAACTAAAGGCGAGTAGTACGTACCATGAGCCGTATTCCGCGCTCGAACGACCGAGGTTGCGGAAGATGTACGGAACAAGTGAGACGAAGACGAAGAAAATTGCGTAGAGAACGCTGGTTTGCACCGCAAATCCGATGAAGGCCCGATCTTTAGCTAAGCGTGCCGACGCCCTGAGTACGCCATCGGCGCGTCGGCCGTCGCCGTGAGAGAGGGTTTCCGGTAGCCAACGTAAGGCAGCCAACCCAACGACGACTGCCAATACGACTTGGATAGCAAAGATGATGCGCCAGCCCACGAGATCGCCCAACACCCCGCCTAGCGCGGGGGATAAGGCACTGGCTATCGACATGACCATCGAAATGGTCGCCAGGCGGGTGGCCATGTGTTCCCGGGCATAAAGATCACCCAATACGGCGCGCGCGACGGTGACGCCTGCAGAAGTACCGAGTGCCGCAATCACGCGGGCCACGGTTAGCATGCCAATGGAGGTGGCAAGCAGTGCTAAGAGCACGCCCACTAGGTAGACGGTGAGCCCGGTGAGGATCACCGGGCGCCGGCCGTAACGATCCGAGAGTGGGCCATAGGCAAACAAGCCGATGGCATAAGCGACTAGGGCAGCCGTCACGGTCATGCTGGCTGCCGCAACGCTAACGTGAAAATCAGCCCGTGCCAACGGCAGCACGGGCATATAGATACCGAGAGAAACGGGCCCCGCCGCCGTTATGGCAGCCAGCAGTACCGTAAGGCCACGTTCAGATAGCTTTGCCCTCAAGGCATCAGACCGCCGACACAGACGTACTTCAGTTCGGTGTAATCGAGTATTCCGTAACGCGAACCTTCCCGACCGGTCCCTGACTCCTTCCAACCGCCGAAGGGCGCTTCCTCAGTCGAGATGATGCCGGTATTCAAGCCCACGATGCCGTACTCCAGCGCCTCTGAAACGCGCCATGAGCGAGCAAGGTCACGGGTGTAGAAGTACGACGCAAGGCCGAACTCCGTGTCATTGGCCATTTGGATAGCTTCGGCCTCGGTCTCAAATCGAAAAATCGGTGCAACTGGACCGAAAGTTTCATCCCGAGCGACCTGCATCGCCGTGGTCACATCCGTCAGGATCGTGGGCTCGAAGAAGGTACCCCCGAGCGCATGACGGTGACCGCCCAGTACCAATGTCGCGCCCTTAGCCAGCGCATCGGCAATGTGCTCTTCGACTTTCGCAACCGCCTTGTCGTCAATCAGAGGTCCTTGCTCGGTTGGGCCGTCGAGGCCGGCGCCGACGCGCAGCTTCTTTGTGGCTACGATCAATTTTTCGACGAACGCGTCATAGACCCCAGACTGAACGAGCAGTCGGTTCGCGCAGACACAAGTCTGTCCCGTGTTGCGATATTTCGAGGCGATCGCGCCGAGTACTGCAGCGTCCAAGTCGGCATCGTCGAAAACGATAAAAGGGGCATTGCCGCCCAGCTCGAGCGATACTTTTTTGACCGTATCGGCGCACTGGCGCATCAGCAACTTGCCAATGTCCGTCGAGCCGGTGAACGTGATTTTCGCAACCTTAGGATTGGCCGTCAGTTCGCCGCCGATCGCCTGAGAGCCACCCGTCAGTACGTTGAATACGCCCTTCGGCACACCGGCCCGCTCAGCAAGCTCGGCCTGCGCAAAGGCCGACAACGGAGTTGCCGACGCGGGCTTGATCACAATTGTGCAGCCGGCAGCGAGGGCGGCACCGGCCTTGCGGGTAATCATGGCCGCTGGGAAGTTCCATGGGGTAATCGCGCCAACGACACCGACGGGCTGGCGCATGGCCAGGAGGCGTTTGTCTGGGGCCGGCGAAGGGATGATGTCGCCGTAAATGCGGCGTCCTTCTTCGGCGAACCATTCATAGAACGAGGCCGCATAGCCGACCTCGCCTTTGGCTTCGGCGAGCGGCTTGCCCTGCTCGGCCGTCATGATCTTGCCGAGGTCCTCCGCGTTGGCCGTCATGAGATCTGCGAAGCGACGGAGAATCTTGCCGCGCTCCTTAGCGGATTTTGCGGACCATGCGGGCAAGGCACGTTTGGCCGCCTCGATGGCCCGTCGGGTCTCGTCCGTGCCGCACTGGGGCACTTGGGCTATGACCGCGCCAGAGGCAGGATTGGTTACCGAAAAGGTCCGTCTACTGTCTGCGCCGACCCATTCGCCGTCTATGTAGCAAAGGCTACGTAACAGAGAGGGATCGTTTAATTCGAGTGTGGTCATGGCGATATCCAGAGTCTGTGAAGTGAGTGCATCAGCCTAAATGGCGACGCAAGAAATCAACCGAGCGCTTGAACGCTAGCGCGGCACTGGCCGCATCGAAGGAGGAACGGTCGGCATTACTGAAGGCGTGCCCTGCAGGATAGAGGTGGCATTCTGCTTGCGGGATCGCGTGGCGTACCTGCTCGACGTCCGTGAGTGGTATGCCCTGATCTTGCTCACCGAAGTGGAACATCATCGACGCATTTGGGTGCTCGCCAAGACAGCCGGGTAGACCGGAGCCGTAATAACTGATCGCGGCGCAGAGGTCGAGACGACAGGCCGCAAGATAGCCGATACGGCCACCCCAGCAGTAGCCAACGAGTGCGACCCGATCCGGCTTGCTCGCAGCAAGGCGGGTCGCCTCTAGATCCGCCATGGTAAGCGCCGTCTCGATGGATCGGGCATGGGTCAGGCCGGTCTGCCACTGCGCATAGGGGACCTGAAGATCCACGGACACCCGGTCAAATAGTTGGGGTGCGAGGGCCTCATAGCCTGCCGCTGCATAGCTGTCAGCAACGCTCTTTATATGGGCCGTGAGGCCAAAAATTTCCTGCACAATCAGCACACTACCGCGGCAGTGTCCCGTAGGCTTGGCGCGATAGACGCCCAAACGATGGCCATCGGCAGCGGTCACTTTGAGGTGGTCGACTTGGATCGTGGTCATGGGAGGCTCATTCGGCAGAGCCGCTATTCTGAGGGACCCTTCGTTTCCCCGCCACCGGTGAAACGACCTCAGCATGCCGGGAATCGCGCAGGGATGCGCACGTTCGGGGTGGCATAATCAAACCTGAACCCGCTCTTGAGGAGGCCCGTATGAGTTTCGTCACGTCAGCGCGCGACGGCGCAGTCGCCGTTATCCGATTCGGCGAACCGCCCGTCAACAGCTTGGGTCGCGAAACACGCTTGGCCCTCGCCGGGGAAATCGCCGCCGCGATCGCCGACCCCGCTGTATTGGCGATTGTGTTGTGCGGGCGTAACGGCTTGTTCTCGGCCGGCGCTGACATCCGCGAATTTGGGACGCCGGCCATGCTGGCGGCTCCCAATTTGGGGGATCTGATCGTCTTGGTGGAGTCGAGCCCGAAGCCCGTCGTGGCAGCGTTGGAAGGCACCTGTTTGGGTGGCGGTCTTGAATTAGCGCTCGGGTGCCATTACCGAGTAGCCTCTGATGGGGCGAAGCTTGGGCTACCCGAAGTAAAAATCGGCCTCCTGCCCGGTGCTGGCGGCACGCAGCGGTTGCCGCGCCTGATCGGCGTTGAAAATGCCTTGAATGTCATCCTTGGCGGAGAGGCGCTGCCGGCAAAACTGTTTGTCGGAAGTCCGTTGCTGGCGGCTCTGGTCGCCGGAGATCCGGTGCCCGCGGCCGTCACGCTAGCGACCGAGCGTGGACCCTTGCACCGTGATGGGGAACCCTTGCCGAAGGCCCGTGACCGCTCTGCAGCTGGCCCAAACGTGGAACCCCTGCTCCTGTTTGCTCGCAATACTGCCCGGGCAGCTTATGCCGCTTATCCCGCGCCGCTGAAATGCATCGATGCGATTGAGGCCGCTGCGACCAAATCTTTTGACGAGGGACTTGCGACCGAGCGTTCATTGTTCGTCGAATTGATGTTCACGCCCGTATCGAAGGCCTTGCGGCATGCATTTTTTGCCGAACGTGCGACTTCGAAGATCGCCGACGTGCCCGAATCGACCCCGCTGCGTGCAGTCAACAGCGCTGCCGTGATTGGCGCCGGGACCATGGGCTCGGGCATTGCTTTGACGTTCCTGTCGGCAGGGATTCCCGTTCATTTGCTCGAGACGAGCGACGAGGCGTTGCAGCGTGGTGTCGCGCGCATTCGCCAGACCATTGAAGGACAGGTCAAGAAGGGCCGCCTGACTCTAGAAGCGGCGACAACCCGCGGGGCCTTGCTCAAGCCGACTCTCCATTACGAGGATCTGGCGGATGCAGACATCCTCATTGAGGCGGTATTCGAGGAAATGGGTGTCAAGCAGCAGGTCTTTGCGCGCCTTGATCAAGTGGCGAAGGCGGGTGCAATTTTGGCGACTAATACATCGACATTAGATGTGGATGCGATCGCCGCTGTCACGTCGCGACCCGCAGATGTGATTGGCACGCATTTCTTTAGTCCAGCCAATATCATGAAGTTGCTGGAGGTTGTCCGTGGTCGGTCGACCGCAAAGGATGTTCTGGCGACCACAATGCGTCTGGCTAAGACTTTGCGAAAAACCGCGGTCGTCTCTGGCGTTTGTGATGGATTCATTGGCAATCGAATGATCGAGCAGTACATCCGGCAGGCGCTGTTCATGCTCGATGAAGGGGCGAGCCCCATGCAAATCGACGCGGCTGTCGAAGCCTTCGGTTTTGCGATGGGGCCTTTCCGGATGAGCGATCTGGCTGGCAATGATATTGGCTGGCACATTCGCAAGCGTCGTCTTGTAGAACACCCGGAGATCATTTACTCAGAGGTCGCCGATCGTTTGTGTGAGTTGGGTCGCTTCGGTCAAAAGACCGGTGCCGGTTGGTATGACTATCGCAAGGGTGACCGCAATGCGTATCCTTCCCCGGTGGTTGACGCATTGATTGCGACACATCGAACGTCATTAGGTTGCGCGCAGCGCGTGATTGATGCGCGGGAAATCGTGGATCGACTCGTTTATGCGTTAGTCAATGAAGCCGCCAAAATTCTCGAAGAGGGCATTGCGCAGCGCGCCTCTGACATCGATATGGTCTATCTCACAGGGTACGGATTCCCTGTCTACCGCGGCGGTCCAATGTGTTACGCCGAGGAGGTAGGGCTCTATACGGTTGTGCTGCGTATGCAAGAGTTTTCGCGCAATCCACATGGTGATCCCGCATTTTGGACTGCGGCGCCATTGCTTGCGCGTCTTGCCGCCAACGGCGGCGCCTTCAACTCTGTCGGAGCCCGCTCATGAGCCGCGAAGTCGTCATTGTCTCGACTGCTCGTACCCCCCTAGCAAAATCATTTCGAGGTAGTTTCAATCTCACTCATGGCGCTACGCTCGGGGGTCATGCGGTACAAGCGGCGTTGCAACGGGCTGGTATTGAAGCCGGAGAAGTGGAAGACGTCGTGATGGGCTGCGCCGTGCCCGAAGGCGCTACGGGCGGCAACATTGCGCGCCAGATCGCGCTGCGTGCTGGATGTCCTGCATCGGTGAGCGGCATGACTGTCAATCGGTTCTGTTCCTCGGGATTGCAGGCGATTGCGCTGGCAGCCCAGCGGATCATGGCTGGTGAAGGCGATGTCTATGTTGCCGGCGGCGTCGAGTCAATTTCTATCGTGCAGCCGACCGTGAACCGAACTTTCCTCGAGGAATCATGGTTAAAGGCGCAAGTGCCGGGCGCGTACTGGAGCATGCTCGACACGGCTGAGGAAGTTGCGCGTCGCTATGGTATTGGACGCGCTGCCATGGACGAATACGGTGCGCGTAGCCAGCAAAGGGCTTGTGCAGCGCAGGCTGCCGGTCACTTTCGCGAGGAAATTGCGCCGATCCAGGTCACCATGGCGAATGTGGACAAAGCGAGCGGTCGCCTTTCGACCCGGGAAGTGACGGTCGACAAAGATGAGGGGCTGCGCGAAGGCACGACGGTAGCAGCGCTCTCCGCTATTCGCTCGGCGCTGCCGGGTGGGTCGATTGCGGCGGGTAATGCCAGTCAGTTCTCTGACGGTGCCGGCGCGGTGGTGTTGATGACAGCTGAGCAAGCCGTGCGTCGTGGCCTGTCGCCGCTGGGGTACTTCCGTGGCTTCGCAGTGGCCGGATGTGACCCGCGGGAGATGGGCATAGGTCCGGTGTATGCGGTACCGAAGTTGCTCGCGCGGGCTGGACTATCCGTTGATGACATCGGTCTCTGGGAACTGAACGAAGCTTTTGCAGTACAGGTGATGTACTGCCGTGACAAATTGGGTATCCCTGACGATCGGCTCAATGTCGATGGTGGTGCGATCGCGGTAGGGCATCCCTACGGCGTGAGCGGGCAGCGAATGACAGCCCACGCATTGCTCGCGGGCAAACGCCTCGGCGCAAAGTATGCGGTGGTGACGATGTGTGTAGGCGGTGGCATGGGCGCGGCTGGCCTATTCGAAGTGTGTTGAGTCCAGGTGTGCAGCGGCGTCGCGCAATTCTCGGCGATGCCGTTTCGATTCTTCGTCTCGGCGGGCCTTTGGTGGTCGCCAATCTGGCACTGGCCGGGATGCCGCTCGCCGATACACTCATGGCGGGGCGCTTAGGCGCGACGGCACTGGCAGCGGTTGCTGTAGGCTCGAGTTTCTACGCTCTTTTTATGTACTTCGGGCTCGGAGTGATGACGGTGCTTGCGCCCCTATCGGCCCATGCGTACGGCAGTGGCACGCCCGTCGCGGTCGGACGCTACGCGCGGCAAGGGTTTTGGGTATTGCTAGTCATTTCGAGTCTCCTCGTCGCTGGGCTCTGGAGTGTAGGTCCGCTGCTTCGTTTTATTGGCACGGATGCGACGATAGCGCCGATGGCGAGCAGCTATGTTCGTGCAATTTCATTCGGTCTGCCCGGGTTATTGCTCGCGCATGGTCTGCGATCAACCAGTGAAGGCGTTGGCCGAACTCGCCCGGTGATGGCAATTGCGATCCTATCGCTTGCGATCAACGTTTTTCTCAATTGGATGCTTATGTACGGCCATCTGGGTGCGCCCGCTCTCGGGGCGGTCGGCACGGGCGTTGCGACGGCGATTGCGCAGTGGTGTATGGCGGCTCTGTTCCTAGCTTGGATGAGTTTGCATGGCGCTTATGCGCCCTATGGCATCGTGCGTCGACTGGATCGGCCAGACCGTCAGCGGTTACGAGAGATTCTGTCCCTCGGCTTACCGATCGGTGGCTCCATGGTTGCAGAAACCGCGCTATTTTCATCTGCCGGCCTGATGATTGGCACGCTCGGCGCAGCGACCGTTGCGGCCCATCAGATCGCATTGAACTATGCGTCTTTCATGTTTATGGCGCCCGTGTCTTTTCATTCTGCCACGACAATCCATGTTGGCCACGCCTTGGGCGGACGGGATCCGGTTAGCGCGCGACGGGCCGGATTTGTGGGGATCGTGCTGTGCACTTTGCTCATGGCCGCTTCGGCTCTGGTGCTATTTGGGTACCACGATACGATCGCGGGCCTCTATACCCTTGACCCGGCGGTACGGGCGAGTGCTGGTGGTTTGCTCTTGCTCGCTGGTGTCTTTCAGGTCTCCGACGGCCTCCAAGTCGGTGCTATGGGGGCATTGCGGGGCTTTAGAGACACGCGTATGCCGCTCGCGATTACGCTGGGGGCTTATTGGGGCGTTGGGTTTCCACTCGCATTTATGGCGGGGTTGGTCCATGGCATGGGGCCGGTCGGGGTCTGGTGGGGTCTTATTGCTGGCCTTTCTGTTGCCGCAGTGTTACTGATTTGGCGCTATCAAGTCGTTTCTAGGCGTCAAGCCGACCGGCCGCAACCCGTAAACGCCTGACTTCGTCCATCAAGTACACTAGGCGACTAAACCGGGAGTGCTCGTGTCCGAAGCTCGTCTTGACCGCCGTTACGATCGCCAGCTGTCAGCCCTCATCAATGCGCGCGTGCCTGGCGTACTGATCGGTGGACTAAAGGGCGTCGAGAAGGAATCCCTGCGTGTTTCTGGCGATGGTCGTATCGCGCAGACGCCGCATCCTCGTGCACTCGGTTCGTCGATGACCAACCCCCACATCACGACGGATTATTCCGAAGCGCTGATTGAGTTGGTGACGCCGACGTTCACGGAAAGCTGGGAGTTGCTCCAGTACCTGACTGACCTGCACCAATTTGTCTACGGGCATTTGGGCGACGAGGTGTTGTGGGCTACGAGTATGCCGTGCCGACTACAGGGCGATGCCAGTGTGCCCATTGCAGAGTTTGGGAAATCGAATGTCGGGAGGATGAAAAATATCTACCGGCGCGGCTTAGGTATTCGCTATGGGCGAATCATGCAGGCTATTTCTGGTGTTCATTTTAACTACTCATTTCCGGAGCATTTCTGGGAAGTGTGGGCGGCGATCGCTGGTCGTGCTGGTGGGCCTGACACTGCTTTCATGTCGGAGGCCTATTTCGGTGTTCTGCGTAATTATCGCCGCCACGGTTGGATCGTTCCGTATCTATTCGGTGCTTCACCTGCGGTGTGTCGCTCTTTTGTCGCCGGCCGCGATGATCACGGCCTAGAAGACTTAGGACAGGGTACTTTGTACTCCCCATACGCCACCTCGTTGCGTATGAGCGATCTTGGATATCGTAATAAGAATCAAGGGGGCCTATCGATTTCTGTCAACTCTCTCGATGAGTACATTCGAGATCTGTCTGCAGCTATTGCGACCCCACACGCCCCGTATCAGGCGCTGGGTGTCGAAGTGGAGGGGGACTGGCGGCAGCTCAATGCCAACTTGCTGCAGATCGAAAATGAGTATTACGCATTCATTCGACCCAAGCGCGTCGCACGGTCAGGCGAGCGCCCGACCAAAGCGCTGCGTAGAGCCGGCGTACAGTATGTCGAGATGCGCTCACTGGATGTCAGCGTGCTTGATCCGGTCGGTGTGAATCAGAATAAGTTGCGATTTCTAGAAGCTTTTGCCGCGTTCTGCGTTATTGCCCCTAGCCCGAAATTCTCGCCCTCAGAGCAGGACGTACTGGACGCCAACCACGCGACCGTAGCGCGACGTGGGCGGCAGCCGGGGCTGGATCTCATGCTCGATGGCCGACCTCAGCCGCTGGCCGTCTGGGGTGCGGAGATCCTCGACGCGATGGAAGGCGTTTGCGAGCTGCTGGATGGTGCTGACCCGACGCGGCCCTATACGGCGGCTCTGAGAACGGCTCGTAGCAAGTTTGAGGACCCCTCGGCAACCCCGTCGGCGCGAATCCTCCGCGAGCTCCAAGGCAGTGGGGAGTCTTTCTACGACTTCGCCTACCGTACCAGCGTGGGGTACCGAGACTACTTCCGAGACCTCGCGCCACTGGCAGATCAGCGCAAAACTGAGTTTGGCGCCGAGGCGGAAGAGTCCCTCGAGGCGCATGAGCGCATTGAAGCGGCAAACCAAGGGCCCTTCCGTGAATATCTCACCGACTATTTCGCCGACTAACCGATTTTAATTAGACATAATTCACGTCCCTCCTAGGCGCGTTCTTTTTTCGTGCGCCGCACCACAGTTTCCGGGGCGCACTCGCGCTTTACTAGGCGCGCCGGGCCAGCGAATGGAGCCGGCCGAACGAGGGCAAACCCGCGTGAATGCTGAAGAAACCCAAAAACTCATCATCGATGAATCGTCGATCGCTCGGCAGCTCAAGAAGGGCTTCGAGAGACTGCGCTTTGACGAGTTGGGTGTCGAGACGCAGTTTCGACGCGAGTTCGTCCGCGACCGATTAAAGCGGACGCGCGCGAATCTTTTTCTCGCACTCAGCATTCTGCTCGCCTTTGCTATGGCGGATGCCCTAGTGGTGGAGGAAGTGGCCCGAACTAGGCTGTATGTTGTCCAAATCGGTGGGCTATTGCCTATCGTCGGCATCCTGATCGGACTGACGTACCACCGCCGTCCGCATGAGATGTATCCGCGTTGGGCACCATGGCTTTCTGTCCTGCTCGGCTTCGGTATTATTTTGGTGGACGTGCGTGCTGAAGTGGATGGTGTGAGCGCGCTATTCTCTGGCGTACTGATTTACGCCTTATTTTCGAGCTTCCTCCTAGGACTGCTATTCCAAGAGGCCATCGCCGTAGGCGCAGCGCTTTGTGCCTTGTACCTTGCGACAGCGCTTGGCGCCGGGATACCAGAATCCATCGTTCTTTATAGCGCGAGCATGCTGCTCGTCGCCTTCATCGTTTCAGCGACCGTCAACTATTCAGTTGAAGAGGGTGTTCGGCATCATTTTCTGGAAAGATTTCAGTTGCGTGAGTTGTCTGCGATGGTCGTGCGAGATGGCTTAACGGGCTTATACAACCGTTCTGCTTTTGATGAGCATCTCAATAGCCGATGGTCGATGGCCCAGCGAGAGGCGGTCACGTTGGCTATGATCTTGATTGATATTGACTACTTCAAACGATACAACGATGAGCATGGTCATCGTGGTGGTGACGATTGCCTGCGCAAGGTGGCGCGCGCCTTAGCGCGCTCGGCGCGCCGTCCACTCGACTTTTCGGCTCGTTACGGCGGCGAAGAATTTGCGATTATCCTGTACGACACGACGCCCGAGTATCTGGAAGAACTTTCCCTACGTATCCATGAAGGCGTCTCTGCCCTCTCCATTCGGCATGGCGCGTCCGACGTCTCGGATCGGGTGACCGTTTCGGTGGGTATGGCCTTTGTGGTGCCGCAGATGGAACGGTCTGCCGGTGGCATCGTGCAGGCCGCCGACGAGGCGCTCTATCAGGCCAAGACCCGTGGGAGGAACCAAACGTTTGTCGATAGTGAGGCTTCTTACGCCGCCATGAAGACTGGCAACTTTCGCAAGCCCCCGAAGGTTGCCTAAGCCCCAGGGAATCATCGGGCCGCGGCACCTTAGAGGTACCTATGCAACCCGGCCACCCAAGCTGCCGGGTGTCGCCTGCTTAAGATCGTAAAATTATTGCAGTGCGGGAAGAGGGTATTATCATTCGCCTCCCTCTTGCCTCGCCGGGCCCTTCGGGTCCAATGGATTGTTGATGCCTGCTCAGAACCCAGCTCGGGGCCGCATTCAGAAGATCTTGATCGCTAATCGCGGCGAAATTGCGATTCGGGTCATGCGGGCCGCAAACGAATTAGGTATCCGTACGGTCGCGATTCACTCGCGCGAAGATCGATTCTCCTTGCACCGGACGAAGGCTGACGAGAGCTATCTGGTCGGCGATGGACAGGGCCCGGTTGAGGCCTATCTGGCTATTTCCGACATTATTCGCGTTGCTCGCGAGGCCAACGTCGACGCGATCCACCCAGGTTACGGTTTCCTCTCAGAAAACCCTGCCTTCGCGGAGGCCTGTGCCGTCGCTGGACTAATTTTCATCGGCCCATTGCCCGAGACGATGCGGATGTTGGGCAATAAAGTTGCGGCTCGAGAGTTGGCGCTTAAAGCGGGGGTCCCCGTGATGCCGGCCACTGGGCCCTTGCCAGCCGATGCGGCGGAGATTGAACGCCTAGCGGCCGAGGTCGGCTACCCGCTCATGCTCAAGGCCAGCTGGGGTGGCGGTGGTCGAGGGATGCGTGTCATTGAGGATGCCGCGGCGCTGCCAGAACTGGTGGCAGCAGCCCGCCGCGAGGCGAAAGCGGCTTTTGGCAATGATGAGGTATACCTAGAAAAACTCGTACGGCGAGCCCGTCACGTTGAAGTCCAGATTCTCGGTGATGCGCATGGGAATCTCGTGCATCTCTGGGAGCGCGATTGCACGGTACAGCGCCGCAACCAAAAGGTGGTTGAGCGCGCCCCCACTGTCTTTTTAGACGATGCAGCGCGCCGGGCGCTCTGCGAGCTTGGGCTGCGGATCGGTCGGGCAGTGAATTATCGCAATGCGGGTACGGTTGAGTTTTTACAAGACGCCGATACGGGTAATTTCTACTTCATCGAAGTCAATCCGCGCATCCAAGTCGAGCATACCGTCACCGAGGTTGTGACCGGCATTGATATTGTGAAAGCGCAGATTCGCATTGCTGAAGGGGCCCAGATTGGTTCAACGCAATCGGGTATTCCGATGCAGGATGAGATCCGAGTAACCGGCCACGCGATGCAGTGCCGCATCACGACCGAGGACCCTGAGAATAACTTCATCCCTGACTATGGCCGTATCACGGCTTATCGTAGTCCTGCTGGATTCGGCATTCGGCTGGACGCAGGAACAGCATATTCTGGCGCATTTATCAGTCGTTACTACGATTCTCTGCTCGTGAAGGTGACCGCATGGGCCCCCTCTGCTGCAGAAACCGTACGGCGTATGCACCGAGCGCTTTGGGAATTTCGCATACGAGGCGTGACGACCAATCTGCGTTTTCTCGATCAGGTAATCAACCATCCTTCCTTCGCGGATGGCACCTACACCACAAAATTTATTGACCAAACGCCAGAATTGTTTAAGACGGCGAAGCGCCGAGATCGCGCAACGCGTCTCTTGAATTTCGTTGGCGACGTGATCGTCAACGGCAACCCCGAAGTAAAGAACAGGACCCGCCCAGCGCACCTCGCCGCACCGCGGCAACCGAAGATGGTTTTGCCACCGCCGCCGAATGGTACCAAGCAGATCCTAGATGTGCGCGGCGCGAAGGGGCTTGCCGACTGGATGCTTGCATCCGATCGCGTGCTGGTCACAGACACTACGATGCGCGATGCGCACCAGAGCTTGCTCGCTACCCGAGTGCGGACCCACGACCTTGTCGCTATCGCGCCTTATTACGCGAGCCTGCTGCCAGAACTCTATTCAGTGGAGTGCTGGGGCGGTGCTACCTTCGACGTCGCAATGCGATTCCTCAAGGAAGATCCGTGGGATCGCTTATCGAAGTTGCGGCAGTCGATGCCGAACCTTTTACTACAAATGTTGCTGCGGTCTGCCAATGCTGTTGGCTATACCAATTATCCTGACAACGTTGTGCGTTATTTTGTCGAACAAGCGGCAAAAGGCGGAGTCGATGTTTTTCGCATCTTCGATTCGCTCAATTGGATAGAAAACATGCGGGTTGCCATCGATGCTGTCGGGGCAACCGGGAAAGTCGTTGAGGCAGCCATCTGTTACACGGGCAATCTCTCGGATCCGCGTGAGACCAAGTATGATCTGCAGTACTACGTGGATTTGGCTAGGCAACTAGAACGTGCGGGTGCCCATGTACTGGGCATTAAGGACATGGCCGGGTTGTGCCGACCGGAGGCAGCGCGCACCTTAATCAAGGCGCTCAAAGATGAGATCTCGATACCCATACACTTCCATACTCACGATACCAGCGGCATCGCCGCGGCTAGTGTACTGGCCGCAGTCGAGGCGGGTTGCGATGCGGTAGATGCTGCGATCGACTCTATGAGTGGGCTGACCTCGCAACCGAATTTGGGATCGATTGCTGCAGCGTTGCGCCATACGGCGCGCGATCCCGGCCTCAATTCCGACCACTTGCGCCTAATTTCGTGCTACTGGGAGCAGGTACGCCATTGTTATGGCGCTTTTGAAAGCGACATCCGATCGGGTACCAGCGAGGTGTATTTGCATGGTATGCCGGGAGGCCAATACACCAACCTACGGGAACAGGCGCGTGCGTTAGGGATTGAAGATCATCGTTGGCCGGAGGTGGCTACAGCGTATTCCGACGTTAATCAGTTGTTTGGCGACATAGTAAAAGTGACGCCCAGTTCCAAGGTCGTCGGCGACATGGCCATCATGATGGTGACCTCGGGTCTCTCCCGTGAGCAGGTTGAGGCGCCCGATTACGAAGTCGCCTTCCCTGAATCGGTCGTGCAGTTTTTTCACGGCGATATCGGTCAACCGGTGGGCGGCTTCCCAGTGACTCTGCAGCGCAAGGTCTTGCAGGGACGGGCCTCGTTGACGGTGCGGCCCGGCGAAATCTTACCGCCGGCAGACCTGGTTGCGCTGCGGACGGTCGCCGAGGCCAAAGTAGATCGCACCATCACGGATGAGGAGTTTGCGTCCTATCTGATGTATCCGCAGGTGTTCGCCGACTACGCGAAGGAGCGCGTGAAGTTCAGCGATGTGTCGGTATTGCCTACTCCGGTCTTCTTCTACGGGCTTGCGCCGGGCGACGAATTTGACATTCATATTGAACGTGGAAAAACGTTGTTTGTGCGTTTCGTGGCGACCAGCGATGTACATGATGATGGCTCGCGTACCGTCTTCTATGAGCTCAATGGGCAGCCTCGGTCCGTTCGGGTTGCCGATCGCAGCAAAGTTGCGCGCAAAGCTCCGACCCGCAAGGCCGATCATGGAAATCCCAAACATGTCGCCGCCCCTATGCCAGGTAATGTTGCGACCGTCGCAGTGAAGGTCGGTCAGAGGGTTTATCCGGGCGATACCCTGTTGACCTTGGAGGCGATGAAAATGGAAGCAGCGGTGCGTGCGGAGCGGGAGGCGGAGATTATTGAAGTGCTGGTGCGACCGGGTCAGCAGGTCGATGCCAAAGATCTCTTGCTGATCGTCAATTGAGACAGCGGTTGTCCATTGCAGGTAGAACCGGCACAGTGCCGGTATCGTTGTTGTACACACGGAGCCACCCATGAAGCGTCGCAATCTTTTTGTATTAGTTGGCACGATTTTGCCGGTGCTCGCTTTGGCGGCGGCGCCCGACCGTCCCGCGTCGCCCGCGGAGTATCAGGTTTTAGCGCACGATCTGTTTGCGGAGCTCGTGGGTCTGGATACCACCCATGCAGTGGGCTCTGCGAAAGCCGTCGAGGCGCTCGCCGCACGGTTTCGCGCGGCTGGGTTTGCGGATGGCGATATTTGGACCGGTGGTCCGCGCCCCGACAAGATGAATATTGTGGTGCGCTTGCGCGGTCGTGGCAAGGCGAAGGCCGTCCTCTTTAATTCCCATCTGGACGTAGTCGAAGCGACACGCGACACGTGGTCGTTTGAGCCTTTTGCGCTCACCGAAAAAGACGGATGGTATTACGGGCGCGGGGCGATCGATGTGAAGAATGAAGTCGCAATTATAAGCGCCAATCTCATTCGCATGCAGCGAGAAGGACAGGTGCCGGATGGCGACGTAATCGCATTCTTCAATACCGATGAGGAAGCCGGTGGCGACGCCAATGGCGTCGAATGGATGGTGGCTGAGCACCGCGACGTGATCGATGCCGGTTTGGTGATCAATGGCGATGCGGGCAAGGTGCTGTCGCTGGCAGGAAAGCCACTTTGGAATACGCTGCAAACGTCTGAGAAGGCCTATGCCACGTATGAGTTGACCGCCAACGGTGCTGGTGGACACAGTTCTTTGCCGCGGCGAGACAATACAATCGCTCGCTTGGCGCGAGCGCTCGTAAAAATCGACGCTTATCAATTCCCTGTGCGCCTCGGTGAAACGAGCCGGGACTATCTGCGGGCAATGCAGCCGCGCGCAACTTCTGCTGAGGCGGCGGCGATCGCCCGACTACTGGGGGCTCCCTCGGATACGGCGGCCCTGGATACCTTGCGTGATAACGCGGTCATCAACGCCCAATTGCACAGTACCTGCCCGGTGACGCTGGTTTCCGGCGGGCAGAGCGAGAGCGCACTACCGATGCGTGCCGTGGCGACGCTGCAGTGTCGATTACTGCCCGATGAGAAAGCCGATGCGGTAGTGGCCGCCTTTGTTCGTGTCATCGATGACCCTTCGATTGCGGTGAAAGCGACATGGGGCCCGTTATCGAGCCCGGCAGAGCCTCTCGATCCTGCCGTGACTCGGGTGGTTGAAACACTAACGGGCGCATTTTGGCCGGGTATCCCGGTGGTGCCCGTGATGTCACAGGGTGCATCAGACAACGTCTACTTCCGTCGCGGTGGGTTCCATACCTATGGGGTCTCCGGTACGGTGGTCGACGAAGAAGACCTTCGCGCGCATGGCCGTGATGAACGGGTCGGTGTTGCTCGGTTCTATGATTCGCTTGAGTTCAACTATCGCTTGATGCGCGCGCTGTCGGGTGCGCGCTGAGTAGGCCGGTTAGCCGTGCACGTAGTTGCCGGGGGCATCGCCGAGGACGGAATACCCGTCCTTTGGCGCACCAAGTGTCGGTGGGTCTACTTGTCCACTGGATCGTCGCTGCAGCCACGCTTGCCAGACCGGCCACCAACTGCCCGGTTTGGGTAACACGCTGACTATCCATGCATCGGCGCTGAGCGGCGCCTCGGTCGGGGTTGCGGCGCTGACGCGATGTGTGCGCTTGGCGTTGACCGGTCCGCTGACGATGCCGGCATTGTGTCCGCCGCTGGTCAGCAAGAACGTGTAATCCTGTGAGCGCGTGAGCGCCCCGGCCTTGTAGACACTTTTCCAAGGGGCGACATGGTCGGTTTCTGTACCGACCACGAACAGCGGCGCCGTGAGGCGTTCCAGACTCACGGGTACCCCGTGGACGGGGAACCGACCCGTCGCTAATTCGTTATCTAAATAAAGACGGTAGAGATACTCGGTGTGCATTTTGTACGGCATGCGCGTGCCATCGGCATTCCATGCCATCAGGTCGGTCAGCGGTTCGCGCTGACCTTGGACGTAGTTTTGAATGATTGGCTGCCAGACCAGCTCGCGCGGCCGCAGCATCTGAAAGGCGCCGCTCATCTGGGTCGCATCGAGCACGCCGGTCTCGAGCATTTGGGTCTTGAGCATTGCTAACTGGTCGGGGTTGATGAATAACGAGAGCGCGCCAGGCTCAGAGAAGTCCGTCTGTGCCGCGAACAGCGAAATGCTGGCCAAGCGCTGTGCATTGCGCGCGGCTAAGGCGGCAGCGGTGATCGCCAGTAGGGTGCCGCCGATGCAGTAACCAGCGGCATGGACCTGCCGCCCAGGGCTGATGGCGTTGATGGCATCGAGAGCAGCCAATGGGCCGAGATCGAGATAATCATCCATGCCATGGTCGCGATCCGCAGGTTCCGGGTTCTTCCAAGAAATCATGAAGACGGTATGGCCTTGATCGACTAGATACTTCACGAGAGAGTTTCGTGCCGACAGATCCAGTATGTAGTACTTCATGATCCAGGCCGGCACGATCAAAATAGGTTCGGTGTACACCTGCGCGGTCGTCGGTACGTACTGCAGCAGTTCCATCAGTTGATTTCGATAAATGACTTTGCCCGGTGTCGTTGCGACCGCGGTACCGACCGCAAATTGCTCGGCACCCACAGGGCCCTGTTTGGCAGTGACGCGGGCGATGTCTTCAATCAGACACTGCGCGCCACGTCTGAGATTTTCGCCGCCTTCCCGCCGCGTGAGTTCAAGGAGTTCGGGGTTCGTCAGGAGGAAGTTTGTTGGCGACAGGGCTTCGAGCCACTGGCTGATGGTGAATGCGACCAGATCCGCTTTCTTTGGGTCCAGAGCCGCGACCGTGCGCGGCAGGGCCTTGAGCCATGCCGCCGAGTGCTGGAACCCCCGTGCCCAAACGTTGAAGGGGTACTGTGACCAAGCGTCTGCGGCGAAGCGTGTATCGGCATCGGAGCCGGCGTCCTCAGTCGGTGAGAGCGGCGTGCCACTGGCCGCCCGCGCGCAGAAGTCCATGAACTCAGCGGACCGTCGCAGGCCCTCGGTGGTGATCGCCGCCTGCTGTGCCGAGGATGCTGACAGCTGGTGCGCCCACGCGGTCCATGCGGACGTCAGCGCTGTGGTCGACAAGCCGCCGCGGAGTTTGCCGATTGCCGCGCGAAACGCGTGGTCGATTGCCTCCGGCGTTGGTGCGGGAGGGCGGTCCGGGCCCGCCGCCGGCGAGGCTTTGGTCGTTGCCGTCCTCTTCGAGGTCCGATCGCTCATCGGCGGTTCCTGGGTATCACCGGGGCAGTTGTAGAGACGATCTGGCGCGGGTAACCCGCTCAGCGGATCTGGGCTTCCGACAGAGGAATGCTGCTATCGACCAAGCGGGTTAGATCGAAGCGGGCTCGCTCGGCGATCAACTTTTTCGCCGCCATGTAATCTTTGGCGCGGTTGACGCAATCCACTGCGAGTAGTTCATTGTCACGTAGATAGCAAAAAGAAAACGATCGATCGTTTATATTTCCGCGTAGCAAGGCTCGGTCATAGTCAAAATTAAGACCGGTAATCAATAACTTGAGATCGTATTGATCGGACCAAAACCATGGCACTCGGTCATGAATGGCGTGACCGCCGAGCATGTTTTCGGCCGCGACTTTGGCCTGCTCGAAGGCGTTGTCCACCGATTCCAGACGGATGCGCCGGTGGTAGCGGAGGCTAGGGTGGTTGGTGCAATCGCCCGCCGCATAGACGTGAGGGTCGCTAGTTCGCGTCTGTTCGTCGACGGCGATCCCATTTTCGCAGACCAGACCGGCCCCGGCCGCGAGATCGATTTCCGGGACCACGCCGACACCGACCACCACGAGATCCGCAGCGAAAGTCGGTCCGTCGAGGGTCGAGACCGACCCCACTCGATTCGGTTGCGTCGTTGCGGCTTCGAAGCCGCTCAGTAGGGCGCCGGTATGGATGCGCACACCGGCGCGTTCATGCTCGGCCCTGTAGAACGCCGAGATCTCCGGGGCCACGACTCGGTTCATCACCCGATCGCTCATTTCAATGACATCGACGGACAGACCGAGGCCTCGGCACGTCGCGGCAACCTCCAAGCCAATGTAACCGGCGCCGACCACGACGACATGACGCGCACCAGCCAGATCCGCTCGGATCGCTTCGACATCCGCACGGGTACGCAGGTAATGAATGCCCTCCAGGCCGTGCCCGGGCACAGTCAGGCGACGTGGGGTGCTCCCCGTGGCTAGCAGCAATTTCGCGTATTCCACCCCACTACCATCGGCTAGACGAATACGCTGGCTGGCGAGGTCGAGGCCTGTAGCGCGCACGCCCAGTCGCAGATCAATGCGATGGGTTTCGAAAAAACTGGCCGGCTTGAGTGCCAGTCGCTCTGCCGGCAATTCTCCCGCTAGGTATTTCTTCGACAGCGGTGGCCGCTGATAGGGTGGAATGTTCTCATCGCCGATGACCACGATGGGTCCGGTATGGCCGAGTTTGCGTAGGGTTTCGGCAGCCTGTACGGCAACTTGGCCAGCACCCACAATCGCGAACGTATCATTCATTTTGGCTCCATCTCCCGGTCTCAACCGCATTTTACCATCGGCGGTGGTCGAGAAACCGATGCACCATCGTGGCACAGGGACTCTCTGCGCCGCGCTACCTTGGTGCGCATTGGGTGCTGAGGGTCTCGTAAGTGCCTGATTCATCGTAAAGTCACGGTCGGCACAGAAACTGCATTAGAAGGCGTAGGTCAGCGTTTTTAGTTACAGTTAGCTGGGCCACAGGAGCGTTCCGTTTATGAAACTTATCACTGCGATCATCAAGCCTTTCAAGCTCGACGATGTCCGCGCCGCGCTTTCGGAGATCGGGATCTCCGGCATGACCGTGACTGAGGTCAAGGGCTTCGGCCGTCAGCGTGGCCACACTGAGCTGTACCGCGGCGCTGAGTACGTGGTCGACTTTGTCCCGAAAACTCGGGTGGAAGTGGCTGTCAAAACCGAACTGCTCGACCAGGTCGTCGAAGCGATCGTTGGTGCGGCGCGCACCGGCAAGGTCGGCGACGGCAAGATCTTCGTTTCGGAGATTGAGCGCGTGATCCGTATCCGAACCGGCGAGGCGGACGAGCAGGCGATCTAAAGCGCGACGACGGCGCAGTCGGAGGATAAACTCCGACGATGCCCAACTCTCCAGAACTGCAGAGAATCGTCGATGGCTTGCATCTCGCGGATGCCAGCCGCCATATTTTCCTGTGTGTCGGGTCGGGCAAGTGTGCGCCTATTGCGGATTGCGAAGTCGCGTGGGATCACTTGAAGCGCCGTTTGCGCGAGGCGGGCTTGGTCGACGTCGAAAGTGCTGTACTGCGCACTAAAGTCGGCTGCCTGCGGGTGTGTCGTGAAGGCCCCATTGCCTTGGTTTATCCCGGCGGTTATTGGTATCACAGCGCCAGCGGCGACAATCTGGACCGTATCATCGATGAACATCTCATCAAGGGTCAGCCGGTTGGGGCCCTGCTGATCGCCGAGGCACCCCTTGGCGACGGTTAACACGGCACCTTGCGGCGCTCATTATTCCGCCGAGCGCCCTTGGCGAATGCCGAGCGCCCCGCTGCGTACGACCTCAAGAATTTCACCAAACTGAGATACTTGGGCGAGGAAGCGCGAGGCTTGCGCCTCATTACTGGTGATTTCGACCACGAAATTCGACAGTACCCCGGACAAAATGCGTGCGCTTGACTCTGTGATCACCCGAGACAGTCCCTCCAGTGACTGCGGGGTCACCCGTAACTTGACCAAGAGCAGTTCGCGCTCAATGTGGCTATCGCCAGTTAGGTCCTCTACCCCGACCACATCGATGAGTTTGCGCAGCTGGCTGGCGATCTGGGCCAAAACGGCATCGTCGCCCGTCGTAACCAGTGTCAGACGGGACACTGCAGGATTGTCGGTGGGTGCTACCGACAGCGACTCGATGTTGTAGGCCCGTGTAGAGAAGAGGCCCGCCACTCTGGCGAGCGAGCCCGCTTCGTTTTGTAGGAGGATGGCGATGATATGTCGCATGGCTGAACCGATCGGAACGGGATAGTGTCGCGGAGCATAGCGCGGATCTTTTTGCACTGCATAGACGAGATACGCGTTGAATTGGTAGTCTCGACCGCATAATGCTCCTCGCTAAAGACGAATTGACCATGGCCCCGAATAACTCCCCGCCCCCACACCCTTTCGCCGGCCGTACGATGACCGGCGCTGAGATGCTCGTGCAGATCTTGGCTGACGAAGGCGTTGTTGTCCTGTTCGGCTATTCTGGTGGCGCAATTTTGCCGACGTACGATGCGGTATTCGTGCATAACGCAGACGTGACCCGGCCGCCGATGCCGCTGATCGTCCCCGCAAATGAGCAGGGTGCGGGTTTCATGGCGGCCGGTTATGCCCGTGCGACCGGCCGTGTCGGCGTCTGTATCGTGACCTCGGGTCCCGGAGCGACCAACACCGTGACCCCGGTGCGGGATTCGTTGGCCGATTCCGTACCCATGGTCGTCATTTGTGGGCAAGTACCGACTGGTGCCATTGGCACTGATGCGTTCCAGGAAGCGCCGGTTTCAACGCTGATGGGTTCTGTCGCTAAACATGTGTTTTTGATCACCGACCCGGCCCGTCTGGAAGTGACGGTGCGAACGGCTTTTGAGATCGCTCGAACGGGGCGTCCGGGCCCCGTCGTCATCGATGTGCCGAAGGACGTTCAGAATTGGTCTGGGGTCTTTGTCGGTGAGGGCGTTCTGCCGCTGCCGGGTTATCGCGCGCGCCTTGCGCAAGTCGAGGCACGCCGCCTCGACAGCGCCGCGTGTGCAGCATTCTTCGCAATGCTCGGCGAGTCGCGCCGGCCTATGCTTTATGTGGGCGGTGGCGTCGTCGCCGGTGAAGCATCCGTTGCGCTACGGGAATTTTCTGACACGTTCGGCATTCCGGTAGTGACTACGCTCATGGGCATTGGTGCTGTCGACACGACGAGCGAACGCGCTATGCGTATGCTGGGTATGCATGGGGCTGCGTTCGCCAACTACGCCGTCGACGACTGCGATTTCCTTATTGCCGTCGGGGCCCGATTTGATGACCGGGTCGCCGGCGATCCGAAGCGTTTTGCAAAAAACGCTCGGCACGTTGCGCATCTGGATATCGATACGTCTGAGATCAACAAGGTCAAGACAGTCTCTTGGTCGCACGTGGGTTTATTGCCCGAAGCGCTGACTGCGTTGACGGCATACGGTCGCGCAAGCGCCTTTTCCAGCGACTGGTCCGACTGGCAGGCGCACTGCGCCGATTTGCGTCGCGTGCATGCGATGAACTATGACCGCCAGAGTGACCTGATTCAGCCGTATTACGTGATTGAAGAGATCAACCGCCTCACCAAGGGCGAAGCGATTATCGCGACCGGTGTCGGCCAGCACCAGATGTGGGCGGCACAGTATTTTGACTTCCGCTCACCGCGCCTGTGGTTGACCTCGGGCAGCATGGGCACGATGGGCTTTGGTTTGCCCGCTGCCATCGGCGCCCAGTTCGGCTGTCCTAATCGATTGGTGATTGATATCGATGGGGATGCCAGCATCCGTATGAATCTCGGTGAACTCGAGACGGTGACGACTTACAACCTGCCCGTGAAAGTCGTGGTGTTGAACAATTTCGGTGACGGCATGGTCCGGCAGTGGCAGAAGTTGTTCTTCAAGGGGCGGATGTCAGCGAGTGACAAATCCCTACACAAGAAGGACTTCGTCAAGGCTGCGCAAGCAGATGGCTATCCGTGGGCAAAGCGACTCGATTGCAAGGCCGATGTGCCCACGATGATCGAGGAATTTATTGCTTTTCCAGGCCCTGCATTTCTAGAGGTCATTATTGACCCGGATGCGGGCGTCTATCCGATGGTCGGCCCCGGGCAGCCGTATGAGGCGATGATCACCGGAGACCATATCGTCTCACGTAACCCCGCCGAGTCGCCGCGGCCGCCAGGCGCCTCGGAAATGTTCTGAGTCGAGCGGTGGTGGATGCATCGGTACGACCGACACCGTGGGCCGCCATCCGCTATGCGCTACGATTAGGTTGCCTGTCCTTCGGTGGACCTGCCGGTCAGATTGCTTTAGTCACTCGTGAACTCGTAGAGGAACGCCGCTGGATCGATGCGGCGACGTTCGCGCGGGCGCTGAATCTGGCCATGCTGCTGCCCGGCCCAGAGGCCCTGCAGGTGGTGATCTACGTCGGCTGGCGTCTGTATGGGATTTGGGGCGGCGTGATCGCCGGTTTGTCGTTTATTGGCCCAAGCGCTGCGCTGCTCATCGGTCTTTCCATTTTTTACGTGCGATTTGGTGCTCTGACGCCGGTCGCAGCCGCATTGGTGGGCCTTCAAGCCGTTGTTGTGGCTGTGATCGTATTGGCACTGTATGCCCTGTGCCGTCGTCTATTGCGATCCCTGCTGATGCGACTGATCGCGATGGGAGCTTTCGCGCTGGTGACTTGGGGGCATCTGCCGGTTCCCGTTGCGTTAGCAATGGGGGCCGCCACGCTGCTGTGGGGGCATCGAGCCTCGCGATCTGCCTACACGGCACCGCAAGCGGTCATCGATTGGCGCCGATTGCTGCTGATTTTTTCGGCCGGGACCATCTTATGGTTGCTGCCGTGGGCTTTGCTCCACCTATGGGCCCCGTTGTCGATCGCAGCGAAGCTCTATGCCACGCTGAGTGGCATCGCGCTCGGCGGATTTGGCGGGGCGTACGCCATCGTGGCATGGGTGGGGCAGTTATTTGTCCACGATTATCGATGGATTAGCATTGCCGATCTCACAGCGGGTCTTGGCCTGTCAGAGACCACTCCGGGCCCGCTTCTATTGGTGCTGCAGTTTTACGGATTCGTTGCCGGATGGGGCGCCGCCGATCTGGGTTCACCGCTGTGGACGGCGCTCGTCTGTGCGGCGTTGGCTTCATTCTCGATTTTTCTGCCCTCGTTCGTGCTGGTGCTCGCCTTGGCGCCCGCCGTCGAGACAGTGGTCGGGCGACCCGCGATCAAACGGGCGTTAGAGGGCGTTGGTGCCGCGGTGGTCGGCATCATCGCCACCTTTGCCCTCGGCGTTGCTCGTGCAGTGCTGTTCCCTGGTGCAATACTGGCGCCTCGAGCCTGCGTCATTGCGGTCGTGGCGGGCGTGTTATTGCACAGGCAACGCCTCAGTCTTGTGAGCACACTTGCGGCTGGCCTCTTTGCCGGTTGGATGCTTCTCTGATCAGTGCTTGCCGAGTAGTGCTTCGATGCGACTCGTGAACGCCGCAGTGGGTTGCGCCCCTAACAACAGCGTGCCTTCTAATTGGCCGGCGTGACTCTGCGCAATGACGAATCCGGGTGTGCCGGTCACCCCGATGCGCTGTGCTTCAGCGACATCGGTCTCAATCGCGTGGCGTACACCCGGGTTTTGCAGGCAGGCGTCAAACGTGGGCAAATCGACTCCGATGGCAATGGCCAGTTTGCGGGCCATGTTTTTGGTCAAACCTTCGGTCTGGCCCAGCAAGGCCTCATACATGGGCCAATAGTGGTCCTGTTCGCCAGCGCAGCGGGCCGCGATGGCCGAGGGCAGCGCCTGATCGTGAAAGTCCAGTGGCAGGTCCCGCACGACGAAGCGCACTTTGCCCGTGTCGATGTAGGTTTTCTTCAGTTCCGGCCACGTCTGCTCGTGGAATCGGTGGCAATACGGGCATTGGTAATCTGTGAACTCCACAATGGTGACCGGGGCGTTGGGCGAGCCGAGCGCGTTCAGGGCGACATCCGCCATGCGGATTGTGCCAGCGGCTGGCTCAGCGGACTTGCGGTCCTCTTCCAACATGCTCTTGATGTTGCGCAGCTCGGCCAGGATGTCTTCGGCCTGGGCCGAGGTGATCGTCGTTGCGGCCGCTGGGGGCGGCGCTGGGCGAGACGTCTTGGTCGCCGTAGGGGCTGCCGCCGACACGGCGGCACCGCAGCAAATGACCAGGATCAAGAAAGAGCGAATAGGGTTCACGGGGAGATCCATTGAGGAGCGCGACGGCGCCCATCCTTGGTCTAGTATACGGAACATCCTTCCACCCATAGCCGAGACCTGGAGAAACTGTGAAGTACCTTCACACCATGGTGCGTGTCACCAATCTCGATGATTCGATTGATTTTTACTGCAACAAGTTGGGCTTGACCCTGCTCAAACGCAACGACTACGAGCGTGGCCGCTTTACGTTGGTCTATCTGTGTGCCCCTGGAGATGATAGTGCGCAGTTAGAACTGACCTATAACTGGGATCCGGAAACCTATCCCATGGGCCGGGCTTTCGGGCACGTCGCGTATCAGGTCGAGGATATCTACGCGACCTGCGAGCAGCTGCGACAGTCAGGCGTTACGATCAACCGCCCCCCTCGCGACGGGTATATGGCCTTCGTGCGCTCGCCGGACAATGTGTCCATTGAGCTGCTGCAGGCGGGTGGGCCGCTGCCGCCCTGTGAGCCGTGGGCCTCCATGCCCAATATCGGCACTTGGTGACCTCTCGTGCGGTTCCCTAGGTGGCTGATGCTTGCTGTCCTAGTGCTCGGCCTGCTGCCTAGGCTGGCTTGGGCGTGGGGCGCGGAGGGACACCGTATTGTCGGTTGGGTCGCCGAGGATCTGCTGGACGCACCGACACGGGCCGCAGTGCAGGCGCTCGCCGGGCAGGAGTCACTCGCCGACATGGCGACCTGGATGGACGAGGAAAGACCGCGCCTGCGGCATGCTTTGCCGGGCTCTACAGCGTGGCATTACGAAAACATCCCTGTGTGTGGTGGGCCCGCGCCGGAGGCCTGCCCGCACGGTGATTGCGCCTCCAAAGCATTGGAGCGCTACCGCGCCGTGCTCGCAGACCGACATGCGAACCCGGCGCAACGGCTGCTGGCGTTGCGCATCGTGGTGCATTTGGTGGGTGACGTGCACCAGCCGTTGCATGCCGCAGATGATAACGACCGGGGTGGCAACGATGTTGCCGTGGGTCGGGGTGGGGCTCCTCGCGGACGCGCACGAGTACCGGGTCACCGACACAACCTACACGCGGTTTGGGACGTGGATTTTGTCCACCGTGCCGTCCAGGGCGAGCGCGACCAAGAGTTTGCCGCGGACCTCGTTGCTGCGCATGCAGGTGACTTAAAACGGCTGGAAGGGGGCACTTTTCAGAGTTGGATCAACGAATCACACACGATTGCGACGGAATTTGTCTACGGACATTTGTCTGGTTTTGCGTGCGGTCGCGTGCCTCCTGATGCGATTGCGCTGTCCGAGGCGTATCGCGAGGAGGGTGCCCGAATCGTTCGTGAGAGACTGGCGGTCGCCGGCATTCGCCTGGCCGGTGTGCTGCGAGCGGCGCTGACTCGTCCGTAAACGTCAGGGTGCGGTGGCTGCGGCTAGTACCAGCTCCGGGTCGACCCAGGCTCTGTTTAACAAGACGCCGAAGTGCAGGTGTGGGCCGGTGGCGCGGCCGGTTGCGCCGACCAGGCCCAACGGCGCCCCAGAGGCAATCGTCTCGCCTGCATGCACGTCAATGCGGCTCAGGTGACAGTACAGGGTGAGATAGCCCATGCCATGATCAAGGATCACTGTGTTGCCATTAAAAAAGTAATCATAGGTATCGACAACCTGTCCGGCGGCGGCCGCCAGTACGGGCGTGCCGGCTTCTGCGGCGATATCCATCCCCGTATGTGGGTTACGTGCCGCACCATTGAAGAGTCGGCGCAATCCGAAGGAACTGGAGCGTGCGCCCGTAACCGGTGCCGCTAGGCGCAGTGCAGACGGCTCCCGATCGGTCCATGCATCGAGCACCTGATCCAGACGTGCTCGTTCGCTGACAAAGCGGGCCGCGTCCTTCTTCGACAGGTCGACATGTTTGGGCGCTACCTTCAGCGATTGCGTTGGATAGTTTTGGGCGGCCACGGGAAACACCACGGTGCGTCCTGCATCGCCTTGGCGCACGCGGACGAGGTCTGAACTGGCATTGAGCGATAGAGGCAGCCCGATAATCGCCCGCCAGCGGCCAGCGTCACTGACCACCAGTACGGGATGCCCATCGTGCGTCACTGCCGGCCTTACCTCCTCAGCGGACCCTACATCCACCACGGCGATGCCACCGGGGACTGCCCGTGCCGTGGGCAAGGGGCGGCCGCTGACGCTGGCGGAGACGCACAGGGCAGCGAACAATAGGGCGATTCGATCTGTACAACGCATGTTGGGATGTTAAAGGCTGGCGTTGACTCTAGGGGGATCTACTTGATTGCCGGCCCGTTCGCCCTGATGCTGTGCCTACCCACCAGATCTGCGGAGTCTCACCATGGTCGATCAAACGCCCCCCACGGGAGCTTTTTGCGGTGTATTAACCCCCGAGCAGCAGCGGGTGCTGCGTGAGCATGGCACCGAACCGCCACGCTCCAGCCCCCTAGACAAGGAATACCGCGATGGGCTGTATTACTGCGTGGGCTGCAAAACGCCGCTATTTGAATCCACGACCAAGTTCAACAGTGGTACTGGGTGGCCGAGTTTCTTTTCGCCACTGCCCGGCGCGGTGGGCACGAGCTTTGACGAGAGTTACGGTATGCGGCGCACCGAGGTCCACTGCGGGATGTGCAAAGGTCACCTCGGTCACGTGTTCTCGGATGGCCCTCAGCCCACCGGTCAGCGTTATTGCATCAATGGCGTGGTGCTAAGTTTCGTGCCAACTGCGTGATCGCGCCGATGGCTTTTGCGCAGGGCCGAGCCAAAGGCTCGGCCCTGCGCAGTCGTGCGTCTCCAGTCAGCGGTGTGCCCTCGGTCTAAGTGTCTTTTTAGAAACGGTACGCGACCCCGACGCCGACGAGCAGCGGGTTCACTTTGACGGCCGATACCTTGGTGCCATCGGCGAGTTTGACGTCGCTATGGATTTGGACGTATTTGGCGTCCACGTTGCCATACCAGTGGTCAGCAAATTTGATGTCTACACCAGCCTGTAGGGCGCCACCGATGCTGTGATTCTCCAGACGCAGTGGGAGCGGGGCCCCCTCTGAGCCAGCCCCGGGAACCGCCAGGTCGACGTTCATGAGAAGCGTGAGATTGATGCCTACGCCGAGGTAGGGGCTCACCACACCGTTCTGATTCAGATGGTACTTAGCCGTCACGGTGGGCGGTAGGTGCTTAAAAGTGCCGATGCGGCCGACACCTTCGACCGATACGTCATGCCTTTGCGGGATAGTGAGCACCAGTTCGGTCGACCACTGCGGGGCGAAGTAGTACTCCAGGTCGATGTCGGGGATCCACTTGGACGAGACATCGATCTTGTCAGCGGCCACGCCGAGGGCTGGAATGGCATCGGACTGGTTTGCGGGGCGAATATCGACTGCGCGGATCCTGAGGACGAATGGACCGTCGTCGGCGACAGCTGCTGCAGCCGTCACTCCAGTCAGTCCGATGGCAATCAGCCCGGCAAGTAATGTCTTTGTCTTCACAGTGGTGTTTCCTATGGCAACGTTTGCGCGTTTTCAGTTTGGTTCCAACGTTGCCCCGCCGCCATTGTCAGAAACAGTACCCGAGAGCGCTCTGGGTCGGGGTTTGCCGCAGTGCCCTGTGTAGAGGCCGTACATTTGGAGACATAACTACCGCGGGCATTTGACGATATAACCAGTCGGTGTGACGTGCGTCTCGCCATGCGCAGTCCATGCTTCACTCCGGGCGATCTCACACGTACTCTTGGCGCCATGAAGACCAAGTCGCCTATGCGGGTCGCCATTAACGAACGACGCGCCTACTTTGAGTGCCGTTGGGGGCAGTTGCATGTCCGCACGGCGTTTCCATCCACCGGTGGTTTCGATGAACGTACCCCGCTCATCTGCCTGCACGATCTGGCATCGACGTCTGCATCATTTGCCGGATTAGTGACGGCCATGGCGACCGACCGCTCGATTTACGCAATCGATTTGCTTGGCCATGGCGAGTCGGATGCCGCCCCCGCCAAGGCGGATGTCACCACCTATGCGGATGCGGTAACCGACCTCATTAGTGGCTTGCGTCTGCGTGAGGTAGACGTGCTCGGGCAAGGTTTCGGTGCCGCTGTTGCCGCGGAATTCGCGTTCCTCAAGGACACCGTGGTGCGCTCCCTTGTTCTGGTTGATGCGCCCGCAGGTCCGGTCGAACCGTGGCCGGAATGGACGCCCAACGAGACCGGTGAGGGTTTGGGTGACGTTTTCCGTGCCGGACGAGGTCGGCGGGGCGTACATGAACCCTTACGCGATTACACACAGCGCTTTGCCGAAGTGCTGCGCGCCGGATCTCGAGTCCATCTCGCTGGCGCGGCGTTGGCCCAATGGCCTGCAGCGGAGCGCTGGCGGCAGTTGCGTCATCGGGCATTGGCATTTGACTTAGGTCGCCGGCGCCCGGTCGTTGCCGACTTATTGCCGACCGGGCGCTCCCTGGATGGGTTAGCGCTCACCCCGGAAGTGTTTATGGCAAATCCGGCTGATTTAGCCGGGCGCCTGCGGAGCTTTTTCGACGCACCAGTTTGACTTGAATGCCGCCTAGCCGAGCCAAGGCATCCGCGCGGGTTGCGGTTCTATGCGGCTACACCGCAAGATTCACCCATGGCATCCGAATACCTTGAACGTATCCTGAGCGCGCGCGTCTATGACGTCGCGATTCAATCCCCCTTAGAACCGGCGCCGCGGCTTTCCCGGCGGTTGGGTGCCGACGTGCTGTTCAAGCGCGAGGATCTGCAACCGGTGTTCTCGTTTAAATTGCGCGGGGCGTCCAACCGCATTGCGCGATTGACCGATGAGGAGGCCGCACGCGGCGTGATTTGTGCCTCGGCCGGTAACCACGCCCAGGGCGTCGCCTTGTCCGCAGGCCGTCGCGGCATTCTGGCGACCATCGTGATGCCCCGCATGACCTCACAGATCAAGGTGCAGGCCGTCCGCGACCTGGGTGGGCAGATTGAGTTGGTCGGTGAGGACTATGACGCGGCGTACGCGCATGCCTGTCAGCTCGCCGCAGAGCGCGGCCTGACATTCATCCATCCCTTTGACGATCCGGACGTGATCGCCGGGCAGGGCACTATTGCGATGGAGATCCTCCGTCAGCATGAGGGGCCTATTGACGCGATTTTCGTGCCGATCGGGGGTGGCGGGCTCATTGCCGGTATCGCCAGCTACGTGAAGTCGCTGCGCCCGGAGATTCGGATTGTTGGGGTGGAACCGGAGGATGCCGCGAGCATGCATGACTCGCTGCGGGCCGGGGAGCGGATTACGTTGGAACGGGTCGGTCTGTTTGCGGATGGCGTCGCCGTAAAACGCGTCGGTGAGGAGACCTTTAGGCTAGCCCAGAAGTATGTCGATGAGGTCATCCTCGTGACGACTGACGAAATCTGTGCCGCCATTCAAGATATTTTTGAGGACACCCGGTCGATTGTTGAGCCGGCGGGTGGTTTGGCGGTCGCAGGCCTTAAGAAATGGCTGGCTCAGAATGATCGTCATGCGGGCACCTATGTGACTATTAACTGCGGCGCCAACATGAATTTTGACCGTCTGCGCCACATCGCCGAACGCGCCGATCTCGGGCAGCGTCGCGAAGCTCTATTCGCGGTCGAAATTCCCGAAGAACCGGGTAGTTTTCGGCGTTTCTGTGCAGTTTTAGGTGCTCGCCCCGTTACTGAATTCAACTATCGATTCACCGATAAGAAGCGCGCGCGTATCTTCGTAGGCGTAGGTCTATCCAGCGGTATTGAGGAACAGTTGCATGTGCATCAGGCAATTGCTGAGGCTGGATTCCCCGTCGTGGATATGAGCGACAATGAGGTGGCTAAGCTGCACGTTCGCTATATGGTCGGAGGTGTGGCGCCTGGGCTCAGCGACGAGCGCCTGTTCCGATTTGAGTTCCCAGAGCGGCCCGGCGCGCTGCTGCGCTTCCTCACAGCGATTGGTGAGGGCTGGAATATCAGCCTATTTCACTATCGAAACCATGGCTCCGACTACGGCCGGGTACTCGTTGGAATTCAAATTCCCCCAGCTACGAACGACGAATTTCTTGCCCATCTGGCGGAGTTGGGTTTCGAATTTTTTGAAGAAACAGAGAACCCCGCGTATCAAATGTTCCTCGGCGCATAACTTCCCTCTTGCGTACAGCGCGCATTGATGTGAACTTATGCATAGCGGACGTGCGTTGATGTGCGACCGTAACAACCTTATGGACAGGAGCTGTCATGGCGAAGAAGAAGAAGGGCAAGAGCGCCCCGGCGAAGAAGGCCAAGAAGACCGCAACGAAGGTCGCCAAGAAGGCGGGCAAGAAGCCCGCTAAAAAGGCTGCCAAGAAGGTCGTGAAGGCTGCATCGAAGCCGGCGAAGAAGTCGGCAAAGAAGGCGGCGAATAAGCCAGCAAAGAAGGCGGCCAAAAAGGCCGCGAAGAAGCCAGCAAAGAAGGCTGCGCGCAAGTCGAAGCCTAAAGCGGCGCCGGCGGCGGCGCCTGCTGCAGCTTCGGCGGCGGCTCCGGCTGCTTGATGATGACTCGTCGGGCGGCCGGATTTACTCCGGCCGCCCGACGGGCCCGCAAGGGCCAAGCCCCGCGCGATAGCGCAATGATACGTGGTGTATGAACTATCAGCCCCGGCGTCTACCACGCCATTCCACGCGCTTATTACGCGGCTTGCCGCACCGGATTACAGAGTGGGGCGAGCCTTCGGCGACGCCGATCATTCTGCTGCATGGTTGGGGCGATAGCGGGGAGACGTTCCAGTTTCTCGTCGATGCCTGCGCTCGGGAATCGTATTGGATCGCGCTGGACTGGCGTGGTTTTGGAGAGTCCGCATCCCAAGGGCCCTCCTATTGGTTTCCCGACTATTTCGCTGACCTTGATGCCTTGCTCGACGCGTACTCGCCCGAGCGACCGGTGACCTTGCTAGGGCACAGCATGGGAGGAAACATTGCCTGGATGTATGCTGGCATTCGACCCGAAAGGGTCTCTTGCCTCGTGAATCTGGAAGGCGTGGGGCTGTCGCGTACAGATCCGGCTGCCGCTCCCGCCCGCTACCGGCGGTGGTTAGATGGGCTGCAGGTTGCGCCAACGTTCTCGGTCTATCCCTCGGTCGCGGCATTTGCGCAACTGTTACACAAGCGTAATCCAAGACTCCCGCCAGAGCGGGCCCACTACATCGCGCAACGCTGGCTGATGCCCTGCGAAGGGGGTTACACGCTGCGGTGGGATCCCGCGCACAAGCGCGTGAACCCGGTGCTGTATTCGCGTGACGGTGCCGAGGCCTGTTGGGGAGCCGCGACGGCTCGGTCTCTGTTAGTCCTCGGCGGACGGTCGGAAATTCTCGCCAAGCTCGGCGCGGATGGTCAGCCATCGACCTATGACGGGCTGTATCCGAGTCTGTCGGTGGTGGTTCTGGCAGAAGCCGGACACATGATGCATCACGAAGATCCTGAGGCGCTCGCAGTAATCATCGAGGCCTTTTTGGGCCAGGTGCTGTGACGACGTTACGGACGTTGTTCCGACAACGGCCGTTTACGCTCTATCTGGCGACGCGACTGCCGGCGTTGTTGGCCGCGCAGGTGCAAACCGTCGCTGTCGGTGCGCAGGTCTATGCGCTGACCCATAATCCGCTCGACTTGGGTTTGGTAGGTCTGTCCCAGTTCCTGCCCTTCTTGGCCTGTGTCCTACCGGCCGGGCAGATGGCGGATCGATTCGACCGGCGGCTCATCATTGCGGCCTGCCTGTTGCTCGAGTGTCTGTGTTCGATCGCCCTAGTCTGGTTCTCCGCAGTTGGCCTGACCAGTGCTTGGCCGATATTTGCAGTGATGGTGCCGTTTGGTGTCGCGCGCGCGCTGATGTCCCCGGCATCCCAAGCGATTCTGCCGAACCTAGTCGAGCGAGATCAGTTTGCCAGCGCCGTCGGTCTCAACTCGTCCCTGTGGCAGTTCACCACGATCGTTGGCCCCGCCATCGGTGGTTATCTGTATGCGGGGTTTGGGCCGACGTTTGTGTATGCGATCACGGCGGGCTTGATGCTGCTGGGTCTGGCCGCCGCTGTGGCTATGCCAACCGCCCCGCAACAGCGCGGTGGCCATGATTCGACGTTACGCGCGGTGATGGAAGGGCTGTCGTTCGTCTGGCGGCGTCGGCCGGTACTCGGCGCCATTAGTCTGGATTTGTTTGCCGTGCTTTTCGGTGGCGCCGTGGCGCTGCTTCCGGCCTATGCGGCTGATGTACTGACCGTAGGTGCGCAAGGGCTCGGCTGGTTACGGGCCGCACCGGGCATGGGTGCTGCTGTAATGGGCGTCTGTCTGACGCTGCGCCCGATCCGTCGCCATGCCGGGTTTGCGATGTTTGGTGGGGTGATCGTATTTGGCCTGGCGACCGTGGTATTTGGCTTGTCCCGTAATTTTGCTATGTCGCTGGCTGCCCTCGCGGTGCTGGGCGCGGCGGATATGGTCAGCGTATTTGTCCGGCATTTGCTGGTGCAATTGGAGACGCCTGATGCGATGCGCGGGCGCGTCGGTGCCGTCAGTTCGATGTTTATCGGCGCCTCTAACGAGTTGGGCGAATTCGAGTCGGGGCTGACAGCGGCCTGGTGGGGTCTTGCGCCGGCAGTGGTGATCGGTGGTGTCATGACCTTGCTGGTGGCTGCTGTTTGGATGGCTCTTTTTCCACCCTTGCGGCGCTTGGATCGCTTCTCAGAACATTGACGCGCCACACCAGACTGTCTAAATGCACAGTCTCTTACCATCATCCCTACAGGTGCGCCCTCCCTGACCACGGCGCTGTCTGCAACACCCCCTCCCGGTCTGTCCCGGACCCAACGGACTGCCAAGAGAATCCGGCGTGTGGGGCGGTGGCGCCCTAGCGAACTTAGGTGGGGTTCTCGAGGCTGAACTGGCCCGTCTCATCGTCGTAGGCAAAGATTTCGGCGTAACGTGCCCAGCTGACCACGGCGCGCAATGTGTCTTCGGCAACCTCTGGCGACATGTGATCCTCGAGCTCGTCGAGGAATCGGCTGGAGGGGGCTGCGTGTGTGCTGCGCTCGTCCAGCACGCGACGAACATGCGAGGCTAACGGCACGTAGGCGAGCAGATGCCGCGCGAAAAGGCGCTTGCGTTCGTCGACTTCCGCATCCGCAAAGGCGATGCCCTCTGGCAGCAGCTGCATATCACCACCCTCGACTTCCGCAAAGCGCAGCATCTGTAGGGTTTCTGCAGCCGGGAAGAGTTCGTCGATCTCCAGGGTCAGCTCGGAAGCAATTTCCGGCAAGTCGGCCCGCCCCGAGAAGGGAGGTGCTGCGACGGTTTCTAGGAGGCCGGAGAGAATATTCGACGAGACCCGCGGTAAGATCATATCGATGCCGCTGCCACTGGCAGGAGTAATGCGTGCGGCAGTGCGGCCCTTCTTCGCTGTCATTTCGACATAAATCTGTTCGACCAGTGCTGCAAATGCCGGGTCATTACGGTCACGCGGTCTTGGAATAGTGACTTGGATCTCGGAGACGATGCGGCCGGGATTGGTGGCGAACACTAGGATCCTGTCGCACATCTGGACCGCCTCCTCAATGTTGTGCGTGACCAGAATCACTCCCTTAATCGGCATGCGACCATCGCTCCACAACTCTAGAAAGTCGGTGCGCAGTGTTTCGGCAGTTAATACGTCGAGTGCTGAGAACGGCTCATCCATGAGCAAAATATTAGGATGCACGACGAGCGCGCGCGCAAAACCAACTCGCTGGCGCATGCCGCCCGATAACTCGCGCGGGTACGCTGACTCGAACCCGTCCAGGCCGATGAGATCGATCGCCGCGAGGGCGCGACGACGAATTTCATCACGCGCGACATGCATCGCTTCAAGGCCGAGCGCCACGTTCTCGTATACCGTCAGCCAAGGAAATAGCGCGAAGCTCTGGAACACCATAGAGATGCCCTCGGCGGGGCCTGTCACGGGTGTGCCGAGATAATTGACGACGCCACCTGAGGGCTGTGACAGGCCCGCAATCAGCCGCAATAAGGTTGACTTGCCTGAACCCGAACGACCCAGCAGGCCAACCACTTCGCCGGGATTCACTCGCAGATTAACGTCTTCAAGAACGAGCAATTCACCGCCGTCGCCTTTTGTAAACGATTTCCGTGCATGCACGACGTCGAGCAGTACTTGCGTATCGGCGTTCATCTTTAAATTAGCGTTCATGGCATTACTCGAAGCGGAACTTGCGTTCGGCGTAGTAGTAGAGGGGGCGCCAGAGGAGTCGATTGATCAGCAGAACATAAAGGCTCATCGTGACTACACCGAGGACGATGTGGTGAAAATCGCCCTCCGAAGTCGCATTGGCGATATAGCTGCCGAGCCCTGTTGCGGATAGATGCTCATCACCCCAACTGGCGACTTCCGCTACGATCGCGGCGTTCCATGACCCGCCTGAGGCGGTGATAGCGCCGGTCACGTAGAATGGCATTACCGTGGGTAGAGCGACTTTTTTCCACCACAACCACCCGTTCACGTGGAAGTTGTTGGAGACGTGCCGCAATTCGCCGGGCATCGCTGAGGCGCCAGCGATGACATTGAAGAGGATGTACCACTGCGTCCCTAGAATCATGAGCGGGCTTAGCCAAATGTTGGCATTGAGCTTGAGTGTCACGATGGAGGCGACGACGACCGGGAATAGCAAATTGGCAGGAAAAGCCGCCAAGAACTGTGCGATCGGCTGAATTACCCGCGCGACCTGGGGGCGCAGGCCGACGTAGATACCGACGGGTACCCAGATCAAGCTTGCTAGCGCAATAAGGATGAAGACGCGCAGGGCGGTGATGGCCCCCAAGCCGGCGGTTGAAGCGATGTCGTGCCAACCCAGTTCCGGGGCAAGGAAGCGCACGGCTTGCCAAATGGCGAGGCCCAATAGTGCCGCGACAATACCGGTGGCGGCCCGGTCTAGCTTGTCGGCATTCGAGGCCGCATCAGCAGACATCACGCCAGGGGCGACACGAACGGCGGCGCCGAGCATGCGCCCGAAGCCACGCAGTCGGCGTAGGAATCGGGCGATCATCCGGCTACCGGCGAGCGCATCGAGCACCCAGGAGTTCGGTTGCTGAGTGCCTGGCTCCGACTCGAAACGGAAGCGATCGGACCAAGCGACGAGCGGCCGGAATAACAACTGGTCGTAGACGAGAATCACAGCGAGCATGGCGACAATCGCGTAGCCCACGGCGTGCAGATCTTTCTGTCGGATCGCCAGGTCGATGTAGGCGCCAATGCCGGGTAAGGTCACAGTCGTCGGGCCCACGCTAATGGCCTCGGATGCGACTACAAAAAACCAGCCACCTGACATCGACATCATCATGTTCCAGACCAGCGGGGGCATACCAAACGGAACTTCGAGACGCCAAAAACGCGACCATCCAGAGAGACGGAAGCTACGTGCCGCTTCGGTTAGTTCCACCGGGACGGTCCGCAGGCTTTGGTAAAAACTGAAAGCCATATTCCAAGCTTGGCTGGTGAAGATGGCGAATATGGACGCGAATTCCGCGCCGAGCACTCGCCCCGGGGCGAGTGACATGAAAAATACGGCAGTCACAGAGATGAAGCCGAGGATGGGCACGGACTGCAAGACGTCTAGAACCGGGATCAGGATCCGGCCGGCCCGTGGACTCTTGGCTGCCCACGTCGCGTAGGTAAATGTAAAGAGCAGCGACAGTGATAGTCCCGCCAGCATGCGCAGCGTGGTACGCGCGACATAGCTGGGCAACATCCAGGGATTGAGGGAGACCGGGCTTGCGTCTAGGGACGTGATTGGCGCCAACACGCCCTTACTGGCCGCGGCGAGAAAGGCGAGCAGTCCGATAACGAGGACAAGCGCGATCAGGTCAAAGCGAGAGGGTGCGCCTCGGCTTGCCGTGCTCCAGGCAGTGCGTGTGGTGGACATGGTGTGGGGAACTACTAATGACCGCTTTACCGGAAGCCCTGGAGCGGCCGGGAGTCTCGCACAAATTGGGTGTTCTGCGAACCCTTCCCGCAGCGAAAAATGGGCGTCGAAATTGCCTTAGGGGGCAGGGCGGAGTCGGTGTGCGGGACATCGGATCCATGCCCTCATGCCGGCGAGGCGCTGGTTATTGACTTTCTGGAGTAGCAGAGTCGAAGCGCTCTTCCATTCGGCGCGGCCTTGGATCTGCGATGGGCGCCCTCGGCGCAGCGATCAACCGCAGACCCTATCGAAAAGTAAGCTTAGAGCGGCGGGCGGTGACCGCAGATCAGCGCTTTTTGCGCGGTGGCAGGGGCACAAACACGCTGGTGCGGGATTGGTAATCGGCGTAGGCGGCGCCCTTCGAGCGCAGTGCCTGTGCTTCGGTGGCCGGAATGCCGGTGACCTTGAGCAGGAAATAGAGCATGAATGCCGGCATGAACAGTCCGCTCCAGCCCAGGTTTGGTACCGATAGCGCGACCAGTGCATAGGCGATCCAGATGAGCCATTCGAAGAAGTAATTGGGATGGCGTGACCACGCCCATAGACCCCGATCACAGACCTTGCCCTGATGGGCAGAATTGGCCTTGAACTGGTTCAGTTGCCGATCGGCCAGTGTCTCTCCAATCAACGCGACCAGCCAGAGAGTGCCTGCCGCCCACTCCAGCGGCGAAATTTCCGGCCGCGGATCGCTCATGGCGAGCAACATAGGCCACGCTAGGATCAGGTTGAGCGCTGCCTGGATCATGTAGAACCGGTACATGCGACGATGAAACGCGGCTTCGCCGTTGCCGCCCCATTTGGAACGCAGCTCGACGTAGCGGCCTTCTTCCGGGTGACCTAGCACCCGCCGGCCGAGGTGCCAGCCCAAGCGGAGGCTCCAGATTGCGTACATCGTCCCAATGAGCCAGCGTCGTTCGACGAAACCGTCACTACAGAATCCGTATAGGAGCGCCAACAGAGCAAAATTGCCGGTCCAGCCAATGTCGACGTAGGAGTAATTGACCATGCGTCGGCCGATGACGAAGAGGATGCTCATGCTGGCGATGACTAGCAGTGCACCAAGTCCGAATAGAGCAAGGGTGTTCACGAGAGGCTCCGGGGCAATAGGTCAGAGAGGGGGGCATCCTGCGGCAGTCGCCATAGGGCGATCAGCATGTAGGCTGACATGGCCATATTGCCGAGCAAAAGAATCGCGAGGAGCCAACCGACGCGTGCCAAAAAAAGGCGCTCGCGGGCTAGGACGAAGACGTAAAAGGTGAGAAAGCCCGCATAGGCGTCCGCCAGTGTGGCGAGCGTCCAGGGAGCGTCGGGTCCGTGGAGTCCACCCCACTGCCAGACCGGTTGGTGCACACTGGCCCAGACCGTAAGGGTGAGCATTCCGAGCAAGATCGCGCAGAATAGAAGGCGTAGGTTTGTTCGGCTAGACATCCGAATTGGCTCCCTTGAGGGGTCTTCGTCCAGAATACCACTCGCGTGCGTAGCGCCACAGGAGGTCCCCCGTGATCAAAGCGTTTATTGATTGGTATCTGTCTGCGTTGGCGGATGGCGGCTACACCGTGGTTGCTTTGCTGATGGCGATCGAAAGTAGTGTCGTGCCGCTGCCCTCGGAGCTGATTATTCCACCCGCCGCGCATCTGGCGGTGACCACCGGACAGCTCAGCCTCGCGGGCATTGTCGCCGCAGCAACCGTCGGTTCGTGGTTGGGCGCCAGCGTGATGTACGCGATTGCGCGTCACTTGGGTCGGCCCGTGGTGGAGCGCTTCGGGCGCTATGTGTTGATCTCACCAGAAACGCTTGCGCGAGCGGAGCGTTGGGCGGCCTCTTTCGGTCCCTATGGGGTCTTCGTTGCCCGCCTGCTCCCGGTGATCCGGCATCTGATTGGATTGCCGGCGGGTCTCGTGCGCATGTCCTTCCTGCGTTACTCCTTGGCCACCCTAGTGGGCTCCGCCATCTGGAGTACGGTATTGGTCGTCGTGGGCGTTGCTGCCGGTCAAGACTCGGCGCTCTTGGCGGGTGACTTGCATCGCGTCACGATCTGGATTCTCGGCCTGCTGATCGTGCTGGCAATGCTGTATTGGGCGTTCGTTCACCGCCGCATGCAGCGTCAGCCCTGATTCAGGCCCGCGGCTTAACGCGCGCTGTAGGCACGGCGTTGCGAGGGTCCTCGGGCCAGTAGTGCCTCGGGTAGCGACCTTTAAGTTCCTTGCGAACTTCAGCGTACCCCCGCGACCAAAAGCTCTCCAAGTCACTGGTCAGTTGCACGGGTCGTCGTGCCGGTGAGAGTAGTTCTAGGGCGAGGGCAACGCGGCCGCCGGCCACTTTCGGTGTCTCAGCGAGGCCGAACACCTCTTGCAACCGTACAGCGGCGCGCGGTGGCTCGGATGCATAATCGATGGGAATGCGCGAGCCGCTCGGCACCACCAAGTGGGTCGGCACCAGACGATCGAGTTCGCGTGTGCGGTTGTAATCCAATCGTGCACCGAGAATTGCCTGTAGATCGAGGCGCGATAGGTGCTCACGCCGTAAAATCCCTTCCAAATAAGGCGCCAGCCATTCTTCAAGCGTTGTGCGTAGTCCCTCGTCGGAGCAGTCAGGCCATAACGCCGCCTGCTCGGGTGGAAGCACACGCCGCAGAAATTCAATTCGTGTCAGGAGACTGTCTGCCGCGCGCGGCAAGGCCAGGCAGTCGAGACCCATAGAGCGGATGCCGGTGATCATTGCGGGTACGGCTAACGCTGGATCCGGCTTTGCGATCGTCGCTTCCGCAAGGACCAGCGCACGATAGCGGCGCTCACGACGGGCCACGACGATGTTTTGGCGATGGTCCCATTCGACTCGTTCGCCACTCTCGATCTCCTCACCGAGGCGAGCCAGTAGTGCCTCCTGACCAACAGCTGCCGCGAGGTGGATGCGGGCTTCTCGTTCGCCCCCATCGAGATCAGCTACTACAATGAATTCACTGCGGGTGAGCGCATCCGGGCCGACAAAGGCGGCGCCACGCCCATTAGCGAGCAGATAGCGTGGTGTATCGGCACGGCGTCGTCCGATGCGATCGGGGTAGGCTTCGGATAGCAGCAGACCGGGATCGGCATCGATCACACCGCCGCCTGCGTCCCGTTCCAACAGACCGGCGAGTCGGCGGACGCGCGTGAGCGCGCCGCGGTCAACCTCCAGTCCGGCGACTGGCCGCCCTTCCAGTAGATCAAGGCGCGCCTCGAGCGAGGCGCTGCGTTCGCCGGGCCGGGAACGCGCGAAGTCGCGCTCACCGAGCACGGCTGCGAGCCGCGCCGCCATGCGCGCGGCCGGACCGCGCCGTGCGGACAGCAGCATCCGGGCCAAGCGCGGATGCAGCCCCATTGCCCCCATCCGCCGTGCCAACGCGGTGGGTTGTCCTGCCCGGTCCAATGCGCCGAGCGCTTCGAGGAGATCACGCGCCTGCGCCAAGTGTGCCGCTGGCGGCACATCCAAAAAAGAAAGTTCACTGACATCAGTGCCCCATAGGGCGAGATCTAAGGCAAGCGGCGCGAGATCGGCTTCCAGAATTTCCGGCGCCGTGGCGGCCGCAAAACGCCGTTCTTCTGCTTCGGTGTACAGGCGGTAGCAGACCCCCGGTGCCAGACGACCGGCACGGCCGCGTCGTTGTTCCGCTGCCGCGAGGGAGACGGGCAGCGTTTCTAAGCGGCTCATACCGCTGCCGGGATCAAAGCGTGCGCGCCGTGCGAGCCCGGAGTCCACCACAATGCGGATGCCCTCGATCGTCAGGGAGGTTTCCGCGATGCTAGTCGCGAGCACGATTTTACGTTCGCCGGTGGGCGAAGGTCGTAAGGCGGCGTCCTGCGCATCGGGTGCAAGCTCGCCCATCAGCGGCAGAATGCGCGTCCTTGGCGGTAGCCCTATCGTCTCCAGGTTGCGCGCGGTACGGTGAATCTCCGCGGCGCCTGGCAGGAACACGAGTGCATCCCCGGTAGCTTCCTCCAGTGCGCGACGCACCATAGCGGCCAACTCCCGCTCCAAATGCTCGACCGGGCGACGGGCGTGGATGACATCGACCGGATATTGGCGACCGGTGCTGGTCACGCGCGGGGCGCCGCCTAGTAGCGCCGCAACAGCGGCCCCGTCGAGCGTCGCCGACATGACCAGTAAGCGCAGATCCGAGCGCAGGTTGCGGCGTGCATCCAAACACAAGGCAAGGCCTAGATCTGCCGTGAGACTGCGTTCGTGGAACTCGTCGAAGATGACGCAGCCTACGTCTTCTAGCGCAGGATCCGATTCGAGGCGCCGCGTCAGAATGCCTTCCGTAATCACTTCGATACGTGTCGCCGCCGATACCTTCGATTCCAGCCGCATCCGATACCCAACGCGGCCGCCCGGCGCTTCGCCCAGCGTGCTCGCGAGGCGCGTAGCGACTGCCCGTGCGGCCAGGCGCCGCGGCTCCAGCAGGAGAATTTTGCGTCCCGCCAACCAGGGTGCGTCGAGCAGCACGAGTGGAACGACCGTGCTCTTACCGGCACCTGGCGGCGCCTCAAGTACCGCAGTGCCGTGCTCGGCGAGGGCGCGCGACAGTTCTTCCGTAACAGCGCGGATGGGCAGATCGGGTAGCACGGCGCGTTAGTTGGTGAAGCGTAGGCGCAGGTCCAACTCGCGACGCACCAAGACGTACGCGATGAGCGCCTGCAGAACGACAGCGCTGACCGATAGGTACCACACGTATTCGATACGAAATCCCGGCTGGTGTGACCAATAAAGCGCGGGCACAGCGAAGGTCGCAAGGCGGGTGCCACTGGCCAGTACCGACGGCCAGGTATGACCCAGCGCCTGGAATATGCCTGAGCAAGCAAACGCGAAACCACTGAGTATGAAATTCCAAGAGATCACATGCAGAAAAGTAGTGCCTACTGCAATCGTTGCTGGGTCCGCGGTAAAGAGGCTAATGAGATGCGCCCCGCGCCACTGGCACAGCAGCATCAGTACCAGCATGACACCCGCACCCATGAGGGTCCCCTCGCGAAAAGTCTGACGCACTCGTTCAGCAGAGCGGGCGCCGAAATTCTGTGCGGCCACGGGCGCAATGGCGAACGAAATAGCCATCGCCGGCAGAAAGAAGGTTTGCATGATACGAGAGGCGATACCGAAGCCCGCCTGGGAGGCCGCACCGAAGTCGCGCACCACGGCGTAAACAACGACTTGATAGACGAACAGGAGTCCAAATTCAAATCCCGAGGGCAAGCCGATATTGAGGATCCGCTTCCAAGTTTCCACACGGGGTTGCCAGAGTTCCGGGTGGAACTCGACGTATTTTTCCAGCCGCAAATAGTAGTAGGCGAGCAGAACGACCCCGACCGCCACGGCCAGTGAACTGGCCAACCCCGCGCCGGCAGCCCCGAGTGGGTGGTGTGTGCCGATGCCGGCAATCAGGATCGGTGCGAGCACTGCATTGACCAGTACGGTCGCCAACTGGACGGTCATCGTTGGCCGGACAACGCCGGTGCCGCGCAGCGCAGACCCCAAGGCCATCATGGCGAACTGTAGGGCAAGGCCCGGGATGTACCAGCGCAAATATTCGGAGCCAGCGGCGGTCGTTGCCGCATCCGCACCCAGTCCTCGCATGTAGGGTCCGACGAGCGCATAGCCGCCGCACAGCGCAATGGCGGCGCACAGGCCAGCAAGGAGGAGGGACTGATTGAAAACGAGGTTCGCCGCAGCGCGATCTTTGGCGCCGACCGCCTGCGCGATCAGGGCCACGGTGCCGACGGCGAAGACCTGCGTCAGGGCCATCACCGCGAGCGCAAAGGCGCCGCCAGCCCCAACCCCTGCCACGGTGGCATTGCCCAGGCGGGACACGAAATAAAGATCCACCAAGTAATACAAGGTTTGGACCAACATCCCGACCATCATCGGGGCCGCCATGCTGAGCACATGGCGGGAAATCGAGCCTTGCGTCAGATCCTTCACGCTACGCTGCCAAAACCGTGGCAATACGGGTCGGTCGGATCAAGGACTAAGGTCAGTTCCGCGGTGATGTAAGCCGTGCCGGTGATCGTGGGGATGACTTCTCCCTCTGACCACTCGATATGGCCTTCGAAGACACTACCGACGATGCTCTCCTGTCGCCATGTTTGGCCTGGCGCTAGTTTGCCTGCAGCCACGAGGCAAGCGAGTTTGGCGCTGGTGCCTGTGCCGCAGGGAGAGCGGTCGTAGGCTCGGCCTGGGCACAACACAAAATTGCGGCTGTCAGCACCCGGTGTTGGGGAGGGCGCAAATAACTCGATGTGGTCGATTTCCGCGCCGTCTTCGCCGGTGATGCGCTGTGCCTCCAGCGCTTGCTTGAGTGCCGAGGTGTATTCGATCAGTGCCTCCGTTCGGTTGAGCTCGAGCGTTTGCCCGTGGTCCTCGCATAGGAAAAACCAGTTGCCGCCCCACGCGATATCGCCGTGTACTCGACCGCGACCGGGAATGTCGACCGCAACCCCTGCACGATAGCGCCGCGCTGGTACGTTGCGCACTGCAACCCGTCCGTCATCGTGCAATTGCGTGGTCACAACCCCCACCGGCGTCTCGATTCGGTGGATGCCGGGCTTCAGCCGTCCTAGGTGGGCGAGGGTACGTACCAGTCCGATCGTGCCGTGACCACACATGCCGAGGTAGCCGATATTGTTGAAAAAAATAACACCTGCGACGGCCGTCGGATCGGTGGGCGGGGTCAGCAGCGCGCCGACCAAGACGTTGTTGCCGCGCGGTTCGTTGCAAACTGCAGAGCGGAAATGATCGTGTTGTTCGCGCAGTTGGCGTACCCGATCGACGAGATCACCGGATAGCGGTGGCCCGCCCTCGAGCACGACCCGTGTGGGCTCTCCGCCTGTATGCGAGTCGACGGCCGTAAGACGCTGCATAGGAAACCTCTGAACAGACAGTACAGACCCGCAGGGCGGGTAGGGCGGATTCTGCGCTATCCGATGGCTCCTTCCAAAGCCCCCCGGGGGAAAGATGCCCTGCCTCTACTGCCAGACCTGGCCTGCACGCGGTGTCGACGCGTTACACTCCGTGCATGTGGCGCGTTCTGGTGATGGCCCTGATTTTTCTGGCTGGCTGTGGCGGAGCGCCGCAGCGGCAGCCGAACGCATTAGCCGCGCCTGTGGCGCCAACCACGCAGAGCCCGGCCGCTACCGCGGCGCGCCTTGCAGTGGCTTTGGTCGGCGCGCCGTATCGTTTCGGTGGCGCGGCTCCGGACGGCTTCGACTGCAGTGGTCTAGTCTGGTACGTCTATCACAGCGCTGGGGTTTTGGTGCCGCGAACGGCCGCGGAGCAACGCGTGGCCGTTCGGCCGGTGGACGTGGATCACCTCGAGCCAGGTGATCTGGTGTTCTTTCAGACGCCGCTAAATCATGTGGGCATCTATATTGGCGGCGGTGAATTTGTGCATGCGCCGGCAACAGGCCGTACGGTAGAACGGATGAGTTTGCACTCGCCCTTTTTCTTACTAGGGTTTGCAGGCGCGGGTCGGCCCGTTTCCTGAGTCAGTTCGGCAGGTTTGCCCGCGATAGTGCTTCATAGGCGATCAGTTCAACTTGCGGCGACCAATAACCGGGCTTCACCGGCTCATCACGCAGCAAGTCGGTGGTCAGATACTTCTTGTTGTCGTCGCAGAAGATGGTGACGACCACCGCCTCGGGGCCGAGTCGATCTTGCGCAATCAGCGCTCCGACGAGGTTGGCCCCGGAGGAGATACCGACCCCGAGACCCAGTTCGCTAGCTAGGCGTTGCGCCATGAGGATCGCATCGCCGTCGGCAACGGCGATCACGCGATCAAGTGCATCGAGGCGGATGATTGGTGGGATGAATTCATCGGATACCCCTTGGATCCGGTGGCGACCGACTTTGCAGCCGGTCGAGAGCGTCGGCGACTCCGCCGGTTCGAGCGGGTAGATCTGGATCGCTGGATGTAGCGACTTCAAGTACTGGCCTACGCCCATGACGGTCCCGCCAGTGCCGACGCCGGCGACGAAAGCATCGGCGGTCAGGCCGCGAGCGCCCAACTGCGCTGCGATTTCCGGTCCAGTTCCCAACTGGTGCGCTTCCACATTCGCCAGGTTGGAAAATTGGCGTGGTAGAAAAACATTCTCTTCGCGCCGTTCGAGTTCTTCACACAAGCGAATGCTGCCTAGAAATCCCCCCTCATCGTGAGAGACGGGTCGGATCGTGGCGCCGAAGGCGCGAATGAGAGAGACGCGCTCCTGGCTCATCCAGTCGGGCATGCAGATTTCGACGGGGTGCCCAAGTGCTTTACCTATGGCGGCGAATGAAATTCCCGTATTGCCGCTCGTCGCCTCGGCGATTCGATCACCCGGGCGAATGCGACCTTCGCGATAGGCCCGCTCCAGAATGTGCAGTGCCATCCGGTCTTTGATGCTGCCCGTGAGATTGAGGTGTTCGGCTTTTGCGTAGATGACGCGCGCCTCACCGCGGTAGCGCAAATGGACTGCCAAGAGCGGCGTATTCCCGACCATACCGCGGATGCCGCGAAAGCGGCCGAGGCATTCATTGTGGGTCTTCGGTTCATTCATGGGCTAGAGTCCGGCGTTTAGACACTATCCTACCAATAGGGAGGTCCCTGTGCTGTGGCGCCACCGTTCGCATCCCAGACAATGCTCGTATTAAGTGTGCTTCATACTTGTGGAGAAATCTTCAAGTCCGCGCAAGATGTGCTCCACGCCCACCCCCAAGGGCGCGCACTTGAAACCAGGAGTGAGTCCATGAAGAAGTTTGTTCTGATCGCTGCCGCCCTGACGCTCGCTATTCCCGCCTTCGCGCAGACTGCGGTTACAGCGCCGAGTGCGTCGGCTCCCGCTGCGGAGTCGGCCGCGAAGCCGGCGAAGCACCACAAGAAGGGCAAGAAGGCTAAGAAGGAAGCGGCGGCACAGTAAGCCTCGCGAACGCCAGGTCGGATAGAGCTGGCGTCAAGGGCCCCGGGAGCTAGTCTCCCGGGGCCCTTTTTTATTACCAGACGTGGACGCGTTCTTCAGGCTTCAGATACAGCGCGTCACCGGGCTTTACCCCGAACGCTTGATACCACGCGTCGAGATTGCGAACCACGCCGTTCACGCGGTACATGCCGGGGCTGTGTGGATCAGTCAGTAAACGATTGCGTAGCGCCTCGTCACGAATCAGGGTCCGCCAGACCTGCGCCCAACCGAGGAAGAAGCGTTGGTCACCTGACACCCCATCCAGCACGGGGATCGGCTTTTCGCCGGCTGCCCGATGGTAGGCCGCGTAAGCGATCGAGATGCCACCGACATCGCCCAGATTCTCACCTAGGGTGAGGCGGCCGTTGACCTTAATGCCCGGTAGCGGCTCGAAGGCAGAGTATTGGTCTGCCAGATGATCGCCGAAGACCTTAAACGCGCTGACGTCTGCTGGCTTCCACCAGTCGCGTAGTACGCCCTTGTCATCTGATTTCGCGCCTTGATCATCGAAGCCATGACTCATCTCGTGACCAATCACGCCGCCGATGCCGCCGTAATTCACGGCGGGATCTGCCTTCGGATCGAAGAATGGCGGCTGCAGAATGGCTGCAGGGAACACGATCTCATTGAAGATCGGATTGTAGTAAGCGTTGATCGTTTGCGGCGACATGAACCATTCATCTCGATCCGTAGGCTTGTGCAGACGCGCCAACTCGCGTTGCCACGTGAACAGTGCTGCACGCTCCATGTTGCCGAATGCATCGCCGCGGATGATTTGCAAGCTGCTGTAGTCGCGCCAATGGTCCGGATAGCCAATTTTTGGCCGGAAGGTGGCCAACTTCCGCAATGCGGCCTCGCGGGTGTCTGCTGACATCCATTCTGCGGCGCGGATACGTTCGGCGTAAGCGGCGCGGAGATTTTCGACGAGTTGGACGGCGGCGTCTTTTGATTCGGGCGGGAAATATCGCTCGACGTAGAGGCGGCCCAGCGCTTCACCTAGCGCGCCGTTGGCGGCGCCTACGGCGCGCTTCCAGCGTGCCCGCTGTTCGGGTTGCCCGGATAGCGTGTGATCATAGAAATCAAAGGCTTCTTTGTCGTACGGCGAGGGAAGCACGGCAGCGTGATGAGCAAGGAAATGATAGGCGAGATAGCCGCGCCAATCGCCAACGGCGGTTGTGCGGAACAAGTGCGCTAACCCGGGCACTGCCGATTTCTCCGACACGATTACGGTCCCTGGGTCCGTCAAGTCCGCGCCAGCGAGCAGGCTGTCCCATGGAAATTCGGGTGCGAATTGCTTGAGTTCAGCGACGGACATGGGGTTGTAGGTGCGATCGCGGTCACGACGATCGGCCCGCGGCCAATGTAGCTTTGCGATTTCCGTTTCTAATTTTACGATCTGTTCTGCGGTCTTACCGGCATCCGGGTAGCCCGCCAGGTGCAGCATGCGTTCGATGTGGGCCTGATAAGCGGTCCGTACCGACTTAAACTGGTCTTCGTCGCGCAGGTAGAAATCGCGGTCAGGCAAGCCAAGACCGCCGTGGCTGAGACCGAGGACGTAGCGGTCTGGATTCTTTTCGTCGAGCGTGATGCCGATGTCGAAGGGCCCCGGTAAGCCGTAGGCCGGCGCGCCCATCAGGTAGGCCACGGCTTCCAACGATTCCGCCCGGTAAATCTTGTCGAGGGCAGGTTCCGCTTTCGATAGGCCGAGCGCATTAATGCGCGCTTCATCCAAAAAACTCGCGTAAAAGTCGCCGATCTTCTGGGGGATCGAGCCGGGCGCGCCGCCGGACTTCTGCGCATCTTCCAGCAGTCCACGAATGCGGATCTCGTTCTCATCCGCTAGTTTTGCAAATGAGGTCCAGGAGGTACGATCCGCCGGTAGCGTCTCGGTTTTCATCCAATGCCCCCCTGCGTAGGCATAGAAGTCATCACCGGGCTTGACCGCGAGGTCTTGGCCGCTTAGATCAATGCCGAACGGGGGAATTGTCGGCAGGATATCGACTGCGTTGGCCGGTGCCACTGCGCCTAGCGCTAGGGTTACCGTACAAAGGATAGGCGACAGACGCGTGAACAATGACATGGAGGATCTCCTGAAATCAGGCCCCTACCATATCAAAGCCAAAGTTAAGTGTCCGCTTTGGCTCCGGTAGGAGCGATGTGCGCGGTCATATCGGATCGAGCGAAGATCGGTGCAGCGCTAAGGCGCTGATTGCTGCTGCCCCTATTGCATACGCTTGTATAGGGCGGAATCGTCTCGCAGCTAAAAAGTGTCTAGCTAAAGCCCAAGCACAGGAGTGCAGCGCTAGGGTGCGGTCACTAGCGGTTGCTGGCGTGGGGGAGTGCTAGACAGGCCGCAGGGTTGAAGCGGGCGGGGCGCCGGATGACGCCCCGCCACGCCTAGTAACGGATTAAGGCTTTTTGGCGTAGACCTTGCACCAGCCGTTGCCGCTCACCAACTTGCCCGCGAAGATCGCGCACGGCGCCTGCGCGTCCGTGGCTTTGCCCTGGTATTGCACGCAGTTGGCGCACTTCTGTTCCGCCTTGTGGGTCGGATTCGACTTGGCATCCACCTGAGCGGTGTCAGCGGCATAGCCCAGCGCCTTCGCCTGTGGGTCGTTGGCGTCCAAGGTTGGGGCGGCTGCCTCGGCGCGGCTGAATGCGGCCACAACAGGAATTGCGGCAAGGCCGGCAAGCGCTCCCTTCAGTAGGGCGCGGCGGGGAAGCTTTTGGTCGAGCATCAACTCACTCCTTAAAACGGTACTAAACGATCCGCGGCCTTGGGCCGCGCGCACACATCATAAAGCCTAGGGCGTCCATCCAATAGGCGCCGTGGCAAGTACAGTCGAAAAAGCCCGCCCTGTACGGGTTTAAATAAGAATGGTTCTCATCTTGGATCGAGATGGTTACTCTTCCGAATCGGCTCGGCCACCACGGTTGCGAATGCCTCGCCGCCGTCAATGACCTCATAGCCATTGCCAATCCAGCGCGCCGGCAGTTCCAAGGAACTGACAATCGAGGCGGCAACCGCTGACAGGTAGGGCAGGGACTGGACCACCATGACGAGTACCCATGCGCGCAGGTCTGGGCTGTCCATCCGCATCCGATCAAGGCTGCCATCAGAGAGGTTGTAAGTCACCGCCCAAGCACTCAATAGCAGGCCGAAAGCCATCAGCGCTTCCTCGCGACAGGCTTGCAGTGCGCCCCAGAGGCTCTGTGCGTTTGCTTGTTTCGGTGTCCGAAAGAACGGTTCATTGTTGGTGAAAAGACCCTTGAGAACCGCGCACCCAATCGTGTGCGCCAAGCCAAGGCCCGCAATCGAGGCCGCCAAGGTCTGGCGAATGCCGGCGCCGACCCGCACGCGGTACAAGTGCATCAATTTTGCCAGCTTGAACACGAACAGAGAAAGCGGAAGGATCGAAAACATTGCCAAGGGCGCATCGAATTTGGTTGGCAATGCAACCATCAGGAAGGACCACAGTAGCGCAAACAGATTCACTGTCACGTTCAGACCGTCGGCCATCCACGGTAGCCAGCCAGCGAGAAAATGATAGCGCTGCCCGGCTGTAAGTTGCTTGGAGTCTCGTCCGAAGAGTTCTTTCGCATGGGCGCGCATAATCTGCATTGCGCCATAGGCCCACCGGAAGCGCTGTTTCTTGAAGTCAATGAAGGTATCCGGCATCAATCCCTTGCCATAACTGTGGGGGATATAAGTGGCCTCTAAGCCTGCCTCAAATACGCGGAGGCCCAATTCTGCATCTTCTGTAATGCACCACTCAGCCCAACCGCCCAGCTCTTTCAAAACAGAATGCCGAACGATCGTCATAGTGCCGTGCTGGATAATTGCGTTGCGCTCGTTGCGTGTCACCATGCCAATATGGAAAAAACCACGGTATTCGGCGTGGCACATCGCCTTGAAAGCATTTTGCGAATCGTCTCGATAGTCTTGTGGGGCCTGCACGATGGCGATGCGTGGTGCGCTAAACGCTGGCATCAGATCCTTGAGCCACTTCGCCTCAACGCTGTAGTCGCTGTCGATAACGGCAATTGCTTCTGCTGCCGGGTTGGTATTGCGCAGTGCGAAATTAAGCGCGCCGGCTTTGAATCCCGCAAGAGGACTCACATGGAAAAATCGGAAACGACTGCCGAGCGCCTGGCAATGCGCTTCCACGGGACGCCACACCGACTCGTCCTTGGTATTGTTGTCGATCACTACAACTTCGAAGTCTGGATAGTCGAGCTTTGCCAACGCATCGAGCGTTTCAATCAACATGTCAGGCGGTTCGTTATAGGCTGGCACATGAATTGAAACGAAGGGCCGATAGGCGTCATTAGCGCCTTCCGATGCCGGGCGTACTAACAGTCGGCGGCGAAGCTTGATCCAATGCGCTTCCGCCCATTCGTGCGCTTCTGCTAGCAGCACTGCGATCACCCCAAGCATGCCTATAAACAGCAGCACGCCGATCGCCACGTTAGTGACCGTCAGGTACTGCTGCGAATACTCATAGATAACCCAGGTGGTGAGTGCGCTGGCCCCATAGACGATGATGGCGAGAAAGCTTCTGCCGCGGTTACGCAGCGCACTACTGTGCAGATAGAACCAAAACAACAAGCAAGCCGCGAGCAATACCGAGACCGCCGCCAGCATTTGCCACGCCGGCAAGCGACTGATCGGCTTGGTGAACTCAAATTTAGGGCGGCGCTGGGCATCATAGACGCCCCAATAGGCGCCAACGCCACCTTCAGATTGTGCCTTCCATGGTTGATCGAAGGCCTCTTCGATGTAATACGGCACGTGCTCGAGTTCGGCCCAAGCCAGGAAACGACGCAAGAACAACGCTTCGTTTGCGTCAGAGGCGACCGCTTTTTCGCGGGTGCGCCCGTTGGAGGGCCAGCCGACTTCGCCAATGACCACTGGTTTCTTGGGAAATCTTGCCTGCACCTCGTGATACCGATCAATCGAGTACTGGACGGCTTTTTCGACGTCGATGCCTTCCCAGTATGGCAAGAGGTGGATAGTGATGTAGTCGACGTGGTCTACCAATTCTGGGTGCTCGATCCAAACGTGCCAAGGTTCAGCAGTGCTGATCGGTTGTGCAATCGACGCGCGCGCGCGGTCGAGAAAACCGATGAATTGCTCCAAGGGCAAATCGTTGCGCAGCACCGATTCATTGCCAACGATGATCCGCGCCACATTGCGATGCGTTTTGGCCAGATCAATAGCGCGATCGAGCTCTTGCTCATCGCGTGCAACCCGAGCATCGATCCAGACCCCGAGGGCCACGTTCAGCCCGCGCTCCCCCGCCAGTTCCGGCACCAGGCCGATCGTGTTGGAGACCGTATAGGTGCGAATCGCTTGCGTCTTGCCCTTGAGCAGATCAAGGTCCTCGGCGATCTGCTCGCGCGTGGGGTACTCCTCCTTGACCGCATCTTGGCCCGGCCGAAAGGGCGACAGAGCGAAGCCCCAAGTAACGCGTGGCCACTCCGGTTCTTTCTCCGGACGGTTCAGCCACGCCCACGTGAACACGGTCACGAGCGCGAAGGCCAATGAAATGACGATGGCGGAGAGACGGGAGTTGGGCTTGACCATAACGTACAGAATACCGCGCCCGCGTGTTCTGGTCGTGCCCCGACGTGGTCAAACCCTACCGTTAGCGCTGAACTGATGCCTGCCGGTTATGGGGGCACCCTTCCCCGGCGCGGAGGCTTCCGATACCGTGGCAGCCTCGAAAAGGGATCCCGTGATGCGTTCTGTCCAGTACCAAAATTCGACCGTCCTGACGCCTCCCTCGGGTGCCGGCCGCCCGGAACCTATTTCGGAACGGTTACGGGAGATTCCCTACAACTACACTTCCTATTCCGATCGAGAGGTCGTAGAGCGCCTATTGGGGGATGCCGGTTGGGCTCTCGTCGGCGATCTGCGCAACGAACAGCGGACCGGGCGCTCGGCGCGGATGCTCTATGAGGTGCTGGGGGATATCTGGGTTGTGCTGCGCAATCCTTACCTCGAGGACGACCTGCTCGATAATCCCCGCCGTCGTGCGCTGCTGATCGATGCGTTGCAGCATCGGTTGGGCGAGATCGATCGGCGCCGGGCGGCAGACGATGCGCCGGACTCCAAGGTCGCCCAACTTCTAGCCCTCGCGCACACGGCAGTCGAACGGTTTGCCAACCATTTCGACACGAGCGCAAAACTCCGGCGACGCGCCCGCCGCGTTCTCGAAAAGCACACCCGTGCGGATAATGTTTGTTTTGATGCATTCGCGCGGGTTTCGCACGTCACCGACGCCACCGACTGGCGGGTCGAATACCCTTTCGTTGTGCTGACGCCAGATACCGAAGAGGAGATGCCCGGCCTGGTTCGTGCCTGCATTGCGCTGGGTCTCACGATTGTTCCTAGGGGCGGCGGCACCGGGTATACCGGCGGCGCTATCCCGCTGACGCCTCTCGCGGCGGTCATCAATACCGAGAAGTTGGACGCCCTGGGTGGCGTCGAGTCTACGGACCTGCCGGGCGTGCTTGGTGCGGTGCCTACCATCCGCACCGGCGCTGGCGTGGTCACCAAGCGCGTAAGCGACGCGGCGGAACACGCCGGACTTATCTTCGCGGTGGACCCGACTTCTGCCGATGCCTCCTGTATCGGCGGCAATATAGCGGTCAATGCGGGTGGCAAAAAGGCCGTTCTATGGGGCACGGCCGTGGACAACCTCGCTTGGTGGCGGATGGTTGATCCGGACGGCAACTGGCTCGAAGTCTCCAGGGTTGGCCACAACCGCGGCAAAATTCATGAGGTCGAAAGCGCCTACTTTGAGTTGGTCTGGAAGGACGGTGCAGCACACCCCGATCAGGCCCGCGAGTTGCGCCGCGAACACTTGGTCATTCCTGGCAGGTCGTTCCGCAAGGCGGGTCTGGGCAAGGATGCAACGGATAAGTTCCTCGGCGGCTTGCCAGGGGTACAGAAGGAAGGCACCGACGGACTCGTGACGGCTGCGCGTTGGGTGCTGCATCGTATGCCACGGGAAACGCGCACTGTGTGCTTGGAGTTCTTCGGGCAGGCCCGTGACGCCGTTCCCTCGATCGTCGAAATAAAAAACTTCGTCGATACCCGGGGTAAGGAGCGCGGGGTGCTCCTTGCCGGCCTTGAGCACCTTGACGACCGATACTTGCGCGCGGTGGGTTATGCCACCAAATCCAAGCGTGGCGGTCTCCCGAAAATGATTCTGCTCGGGGATCTGGTGGGTGATGACGCTGACGCGGTCGCCGCGATTACCTCGGACATCGTTCGCATTGCCAACGCGCGTGCGGGAGAAGGCTTCATTGCCGTCAGTGCGGAAGCGCGGCGTGCTTTCTGGCTCGACCGTGCGCGCACAGCCGCTATTGCCCGGCACACCAACGCATTTAAGATTAATGAAGACGTCGTCATTCCGTTACCACGGATGGGGGACTACACCGACGCCATTGAACGCATCAACATTGAACTATCGACTCGCAACAAGCTTCGGTTGATCGCGGCGCTGTCGGCTTATCTGTCTGGGCCCGTGTCGATCGGCCAGACCGAAGATGCGACAGGCGAAACCATCTCGTCGGCCGAATTTGTCGGCGATCGCATCGACGAGGCGCGTCAGATGCTGGCGCAGGTGGAACAGCGCTGGCAGATCATTCTCGATCGCTTGGATGAACTGCTGCTCGATGTTCTGCCGGCTCTCGAAGCGGCCAAGTTTCCAGAGGATCTGTTGCGACACCTCGCGACGCTCGCGCAGGAAACACCGACACTGACGCTGTTCTCGGTGGTACAGGACCGTACCATCCGCCTGTCTTGGAAAGTAGAGCTGCGAGCGCCGTTGCTGCGTCTTCTCGCAGGCCCGCTCTCCGGCGCGATGACGCACTGTGCCGACCTGCACGCCAAGATCCTTAAGAGCCGCCTCTTTATCGCGTTACACATGCACGCGGGTGACGGCAACGTGCATACCAACATCCCGGTAAATTCAGACGACTATGGGATGCTGCACGAGGCCAATGAGGTTGTCGCTCGCATCATGAAGATTGCGCGCGAACTCGGCGGCGTCATTTCGGGTGAGCATGGTATCGGGATCACCAAATACGAATACCTAACAAGCGAAGAGACGCAAAGATATCGCGCTTACAAGCAGCGTATTGATGCGGATGGGCACTTCAACAAAGGCAAGCTCTTACCCGGCGGAGACCTGAATCGCGCATACACACCGAGCTTCAATCTGCTCGGCCATGAATCGCTGATCATGAAGCAATCCGATATCGGATCGATCTCTACTGCAATAAAAGATTGTCTACGTTGCGGTAAGTGCAAGCCGGTATGCGCAACCCACGTGCCACGTGCCAATTTGCTCTACTCGCCTCGCAACAAGATTCTGGCAACTTCTCTGCTCGTAGAAGCGTTCTTGTACGAAGAGCAGACGCGGCGAGGCGTCTCAATTCGCCATTGGGATGAATTTTCCGATGTTGCCGATCACTGTACTGTGTGCCACAAGTGCTTAAGCCCCTGCCCCGTTGACATTGATTTTGGCGACGTCAGCATGGCGATGCGCGATCTATTAAGACGAATGGGCAAGCAGCGCCGACGTCCTGTTGCGCAAGCGGCGGCTTTTTTTCTTGAAGCTACTAGTCCGGCAACAATCAAGCTCGCGCGCGCGGCGATCGTCGGCTTAGGCTATCGTGCCCAGCGCCTCGCAAATCGTCTTTTTGGAGCGGCAGCAAAGGCGCAAACAGCACGACCTCCTGCCACTACCGGGCGACCTAAATTACACGAACAGGTGGTGCACTTCGTCAATCGCCGCATGCCTTCTGGTCTGCCCAACAAAACCGCGCGAGCCTTGCTCGATATCGAAGACCGCGATTACGTCCCGATTATTAGAAATCCGTTGGTGACCAACGCCGAAACAGAGGCCGTGTTTTACTTCCCCGGTTGCGGTTCAGAGCGCCTCTTTTCTCAAGTCGGCTTGGCAACGCAGGCCATGCTGTGGCACGTGGGGGTGCAAACGGTGCTGCCGCCAGGGTATCTGTGCTGTGGCTACCCGCAAAGAGCCGCAGGTGAGTCTGGCAAGGCAGAAAAGATCATTACTGATAATCGTGTTCTCTTCCATCGTGTGGCAAATACGCTGAATTATCTAGATATCCGTACTGTGGTTGTCAGTTGTGGCACCTGTTATGACCAACTCGCGGGCTATGAGTTTGATCAAATATTTCCCGGCTGCCGACTCATTGACATACACGAATTTCTGCTCGAAAAAGGCGTTCGTCTCGAAGGAGTCACTGGTCAACGGTATGTCTATCATGATCCGTGCCACACACCAATGAAGCAAGGCTCGCCCTTGGTGACTGTCAATGCACTGTTGAATGCCGAACTGAATGGGCGGGTGGAGCGTAGTGCCCGATGTTGCGGTGAGTCCGGTACGTTCGCAGTCACACGACCCGATGTCGCGACGCAGGTGCGCTTCCGCAAGGAAGAGGAATTAAAAGCAGATGTATCTGGCGTGCGGGCGACTGGACACGAAGGCTCCATCAAGGTCCTCACGTCCTGCCCCTCCTGCCTACAGGGTCTGGCGCGATATTCCGATGTGACGGGAGTAGAAGCGGATTACATTGTGGTTGAGCTTGCGCGTCATCTGCTCGGCGAAGATTGGATGGCGCGGTACATTAGCGCGGCCAATACCGGTGGGATTGAGCGCGTGTTGGTCTAATCTTCGCCCCCTGTATGCGTGCGCCCTAGATCCAGCGCACTAGCCAGCATGTGATTAATGCCGGTGAGTTCGATCAGCATCGGAAATCGCGGGCTCCGGTCGGTCCGCCCGTGTCGTTGAGGGCGTTCTAGAAGCGCCGCAACTCGACGGCACTGCCACAGAGTCAATTGCTCGTAGGGAACTCAAACAGTGAGGTTAGATCGCCGATTGCCGGACTATTGACCGGTTTGTACGGATCCTCTGGCCTCGTAATTGGATTGTTCAGACGATCTCGGCTCCGCCCCGAGAGGGGTGGTAGCCACCAGTTATACTCGATGAACTTTAGAATCGACGCATGATCTTGATACACGTGGTCCACGTGACCCTTACGGGCGAAGGGCGAAAGCACTAGAAACGGTACTCTTGTTCCGTCTCCAAAAAAATCGAGTGGCTGTATATATCCAGAGTCGAAGGATCCGCCGCCTTCGTCTGTGGTGACGAGAATCGCTGTATCAGCCCACAAATCAGGATTTTCCATAAATCGATCGAGTAGGTTCCTGATGAATGCCTCGTATCGGGCTGTTGCGGAGTAACCAGGATGTCCGCTATCGATGTTTTTAGGGACGACAAAACTTACTTCGGGCAGGTGGTCAGATTCTATCGCCCGATAAAAAGACTTTAGGTTTTGTAGCCGACCGGCGTCAGGTCCACGCAAGATTCTCGGAAAAGAAACCAATGGATCGCCGCTATCGTTGTAGACGAAGGCTCGGGTCAGATCCTGCGATTCGGCCGCCAGCACTTCTTCGCTCGCGTCGGGTAACTCAAGGCGTATCCGTTCGGAGGCGCGCGCGTACAGGGGGTCCTCTTTCAAGTCCTCGAAATCGCGCCCGCCGGTAAACCATGCCCAGTCGACGTGCCCCGCGCTGAGCGCAGAGCCGATTTCCGGCATGGACTGCGGTGGATAGACGTACTGATCCGGCCCTAACGGAATGACCGTGCCGTCGGGCAGCATGGGTGGCTGGTAGTTGTTAACGAGATACCAAGTGTCCGCCGCGCAGTTAGGGTCTAAATGCCGTCGCGCGAGCAGAGCGCGAATCGCTCGGGCGCCAGGATCGTCGCGATCACAGCGGACGTAACTGCCGCCGCTCGTGCCGTCGTGCGTATAGAAATTATCAGTGCCTACTGCCGGATCTGGATTTTCTATCTGTTTCGCTGGCGGCCGATTGAGGCGCCCATCGATCTGGTAGGTCGCTACGTCGCCGGTAGCCAACGCCATGAAGTTGGCTGTCGTTCCACCCATGATCGACTGGTGATAGTTGTCGCTAATCGCGTATTGATCGGCGAGCTGTTTGAAATAGGGAGCGTCACCGCCCGACATGTTTAAGAACCCCATCACCTCGCCGCCCTGACCGGGCTCGTGGGGCGTCACATTGGGTGTGTCTCCGCCCCGGCCGGCCGTATTGGCAACCCAGACGTACCGGCGCAGGTCCACATTTGTGCCGCCCGTCTGTTGCCACATCTGGAAAAAACGATGGACCGGGTCGCCCGTTTCAACCCCGGACTCCAGACCATAACCGGCGTAGCGACTGATCGAGTACGGGCCGTTCGTCATCAGAGAGCGGAAGCGCAGATCGGGTACGGCGCTGCGTCCTTGCATCGTCATCGGGTCCTGCGTGCCGACGAGAGTCGGTGCTGGCAGCCTTGAGTAGATCTTAGTTGGAGTCGTGTCGATCGTATATCGACCGCCTATATTCGCGAAGCGATACTGTGCCGCATCGCTGTAGTGCGGGCCGGGTAGTCCTTCTGCGTCAACAATGCCGCGGGAACGCAGGTTGTCGATGGTCTCGTTGTCACGTGGTTTGTAGGTGGCATAGAGGGCATCAAAGCTGACGTTCTCACCGATCACGACGACCAAGTGATGGATTGGCGTCCGTGTTACTGCGGACGCAATGGTCGGCGTCGATCCGGCTAACATCAGCAGGGCAGTGAGGGCAATGCGAACACTCATTCTGGCGCCCTCTCTGGCGGTGCCGGTAGAGCATTCAGCTCTTCCGCAGTAATAATTCGAGGGATTGTCTCGAGTTGGCTGACCACATCAATTTCTTTGCCCTCGGCAGCCACCTTGAGGTCGCGAAATCGACGTGCGGTCGGCAAAACGCGAGACTCTAGGGAGCCCACTGCCTCGTTGTAGGCGATCATCGCATTGGAAAGACCCTTGCCCATGCGGTTCCAGTGCCCGGCCATTGTTGCGAGTCGATCGTAAAGCTCGCGACCCAAGGCCGCGATCTCGCGCGCATCATTGGCCAGTGTCTCCTGTCGCCACCCATAGGCGACGGTTTTCAGGAGCGCGATCAAAGTGGTTGGCGTCGCCAGAATCACCTTGCGATCGATGCCTCCCTCGATCAAGGTCGGGTCTTGCTCGAGTGCCGCGCTGTAAAAAGCCTCACCCGGTATGAACAGGACAACGAACTCCGGTGTTTCGAACTCAGCCCAGTAACTCTTTGCCGAAAGTTTTTGAATGTGGTCGCGAATCTGCTTGGCGTGCTCCGCAAGTTTTTTCGCTCGGGACTCGTCATCAGCCATTTCAAGCGAGTCGAGATAGGCGGAAAGGGGAGCTTTGGCATCTACAATGATGCTTTTGCCACCCGGGAGTCGGACCACAAGGTCTGGTCGCAGCGCCCCATCCTCGCTTGCCACGTTGACCTGCTCTTGAAAATCGACCTGATCGAGCATCCCGGCCAGTTCGACGACGCGACGCAGTTGCAGTTCACCCCACCGGCCACGGACGTTCGGGCGACGTAGAGCGCCGACTAAATTTCCGGTCTCGCGTCTCAGGTCCTGTTGGGTCGTTTGCAGATTTCCGACCACGGCGAGCAGGTTTTGGTAGGAGCCCGCACGGTCCTTTTCGATCTCCCCGATCTGCTTCTCGACTTTTCCAAGAGTGTCCGCTACTGGCTTGACGAGGTTTTCAATTGCCACCTTGCGTTGTTCTAGGTCAGCGGCCGCGCCGCTCTGCAAGTTCATAAAACGTTCTGCAGCGAGCTTGAGAAATTGGCCTGTCGAGGCATGGAGGGCCTCCCCGGCAAGGGCCTTGAAGGTATCCGTCAGTTCGGCGCGGGCCTTGGCTAGAACCTCCCGTTCCTTATTGACCTGCTCCTCGGCGGCGGCAAGTCGTGCCGCAAGTCCGCTCTTATCCCCCTGCAGTTCAATATTTCGGACCTGGGCTGCATGCAGCGCAACGAGCGCCTGTTCTCGCTGTTGTTCGGCGCTGAGGGCTCGGGCGGTCGCGCCCGCCGCCGCCAGTTCAGCCTGTTGCCGGCCGACACTGGCCGACTCGGCGGTACGGCGACCCGAGTGCAGTCCAAGGAGGTAGGCGGCAAGGCCGGCCAGTAAGGCGATGACGATGGCGGGGATCATGGCCAGAGTGTACCGGGGAGGGGCCGATTCTGGCAGTTCTGGCCTGACTCTCGGGATCACGGCTTGCTACACTGGCGCCTGGGCCTGTAGCTCAACGGTTAGAGCAGGGGACTCATCGTTCCGTCTTCAGACGGACTGGTGCCTTCGGGTGGTAACGCCCGAAGTGGACGGGATGAATTCAGGGAAACCTTCCCGCGCAAGCGCTGGCAACCCTGAGCCAAGCCGGCGGTACACCGCCGGACGGTGCAGAGACTACCTGGGGACTGGGCGCAAGCCCGAGAGTCCTTAAAGACAGGCTAGAGCGTCCCGCACCCGACCGCTGTTCCTTTGAACAGGCGAGGGTGAAGAGATAGTCCACTCCTACGGGAAATCGTAGGGACAAGTGAATCCCTTGGTTCTGGGTTCGAATCCCAGCGGGCCCACCAAATTTCTTTATGACGACGCATCGGGGCAGCGCGCATGCAGGCTCCGGCCTGCCGGCGCATTCCTGCACCCTGCAAGGGGGCAGTACCAAATCCCACGATCCAAATGACCGGGCGGCCTGATCCCTCAGGCCGCCCGGCTTGACATCAGAATTTCGCGCCAAATCGCGCGTACACAAACCGGCCGTTGTAGCCAAATGGGCCGCCGCCGCGGGGATAGTACTCACCGTCCCAGAGGCTATGCGTGGTCTGATAAATCGTGTTGCCTACAGCATCGTTATTCGCAATGCGGTCCGGGAAGGCGTTGAGCAGGTTTCTTGCGCCAATGGCGAGCACAACCTTCGGAGCTACCGCATAAGAGAGATCGAGATCCGTTGTGAACTTCGCACTAAACAGTTGACCTGGATAATCGAATTCATCCCGATGCGTCCCGTAGTAATTCTCATGTAGCCCAACCGTCAACTTGCCTTGGGTATAGGCAAGCGTTGTGTTGACCCGATGATTGGGCGCGTAGTGTTGAATATCGATGACCTGATAGTCGGAAACCACTGATGTATTGCGTCTTGTTACATCAGTAATGTTGTAGTTGTAGGCGAGCGTCGCGGCCAATGTTGCATCATTTGGAAGATGCGCCGACTTTGTCATCACAAGATCAATACCATGCGTGCGCGTATCGAAACCGTTGGTAAAGTACTGCACTGATCCCCCTTCGCCGACATAAGAAAGCGCCGGTTGCGCCTGAATGTCTGAAAGCAAGACGTTGTATGCAGAACTGATCGTGATGCGATCTTTAACCTTGATTTGGTAGGCGTCGAGAGTGACGACCAAATTGAGACCCGGGTTAAATACCAGACCGGCGCTAAAGTTGGTCGACGTTTCTGGCTTGATCGTCTTCGCGCCATAGTACTTGGCGATAGCTCCGCTCACGGGGTATGTGCCAATCTCGACTTGCGTACCCACGTTGGTAAAGGTGGTAGAGACCGTTTCTACATTCTGCTGACCAGCCGTCGGGGCATGAAAGCCGTTGCTGGCAGTGGCGCGGAATGCCAAAGCGTCCGTCAGCATGTAACGCACCTGAAACCTACCAAGGGATGTTGAGCCGAACGAGTCATAGTTCTCGTACCGACCCGCTACGCCCAAGGTTAGGCGGTCGGTTACGTCGCCTTCGAAATCCACATACGCCGCCACGTTGCGCGTTGATGCGCTGAACGTTGATGTATTGCCGCCATAACCATTCGATGCCGTGGATTTGGTTGCAATGACTTGGGCTCCTGTGGAGTCCAAGGTAGGTGTGCAGACGTTGCCAACACAGTCATAGAGCGGCTGATAGGCGTAGGGCCCCGCCGCATAGGAAGCAGCGTCACCCGCATGCTGCGAATACTTTTCGTGGTGCAGTTCGACACCACCTGCGACCGAAATCGGACTGACGAAACCGGGTACCTTCCACGGATAGCTCAAATCAACGCTTGCGGTGTACTCATCCTGCACGAAAGCGCCATCGTTAAAGTTCTGCGGCGAATTCGGGCCCAGCGAGGGGTTTAGGGTATTTCTGAGCCCCAAGGAGAGCTGATTGTGTCCGCTGGTGACGGAGAAGTCGTAAGTCACCCCGGCGTCCGACTTGCCCTTATAGCCGGCTGCCACAAAGCGCTCCACCGTGGTGCCGTAGAAGCGGGGTGTGAAGCCTGCTGGGTACATGCTGGCGAAATTATACGTATGCGCGTTGTTGATAAACCCGCCTGCCGGGCAGCCGCTATAACCGTTTGTGCAGGGGTCCAAATACGCATCGTAAAAACTGTAGTTCCGATCAAAGCTGTTGCCGTACTGATCGGTGACATCCTTCGGCAAACGATAGTTGAAGCTCTGGTTGGCCGCGATATGAGCGTAATTGCCAAAAAAGTAGAGTTTGTCCCCATTGGCAAGAGGCAGCGCGCTATTCAGAAATACTTTGATGCTCTCGGCCGGGGGGGTGCCGAATTCTTGCACGGGACCAGGATAGTGCGGTAACTGTGATGCAAGGTCAGGGTAGGTTTCTGCAAATGCGATAGCTGAAGGTCGCGTGGCATTGCGGACCGTCTGGTCATTGCTGGCCCATTCGGCCGAGAGATTGGCAAATCCCCCGTTATTACCGAGCGGCATGCCCCAGTTGAAGGCCACTTGGCGGTCAGCGCCGTCGCGTGGAAATGTCCCCGTTACATATTGCCCATATCGGGCATCAACCTCGAAACCGCTCGCGTTTTCCCGGAAGTGGTAGTTCAAAACACCGGCAATTGCGTCGGAACCGTATTCAGCGGATGCCCCATCCTTCAGAATTTCCAACGAGTGAATGGCAATGGAAGGAATGGACGCAAGGTCTGGTCCCTGCGACCCGAACGATAACTCGGTTTCTCCACCTTGGTAGACCTGCACGAGAGACGAACGATTGAGACGTTTGCCGTTGAGCATCACCAACAACTCGTCACCGGGCAGTCCCCGCAGGGAAGGTGCGCGCACGAAACTTGATGCGTCCGAGATGGAATTCTGCCCTACCGTGAAACTGGGTACGGAGTTCGACAAGGTGTCGAGCATATTGGACGTGGTTTGCGACAGGAGATCCGCACCCGAGAGGATGTCGATCGATGCCGCCGACTCCAATGCAGTGCGCCCCTCACGTCGGGTACCCGTCACGACAGTATCTTCGAGCATGCCGGCTTGCGCCTCTGCGCCTACCTTTGTGGGACCGTTTTGTGCTTGCTGGGCCTGTGCTGCAACGGCTAAGCCTACCGCTGCTGCGATGGCCCAATAGGGTCGTGATCGGTTCATTCAGAGGCTCCCTGCATACTAAGTGTGAAGATATCTTCCGGCGCATTCTCGCCCCCTACGAGCCATCTGCCTAGGGGGTATTCCTGAAGGGTCTCAAGCGGCCTTTTGCTCCAAGTAATCCAAGCATGATCAGCCATGCTCGTATGCAGGCCCGCAAAGTGGGCTCGGAAGGTGCTGATTTACACACAGATTTTCGGGGCTGTGCAGAACCCTCGGGCGTGTTTGCACGGCGTTTAGTTCGTTTTGCGAGACGGCGCGCCGCCTGCCAGACGATCTAGCCACCGGTCTATATGGCGTGTGGCCAATTCCAGGGGCATGGGACCATCGTCAATCAAGCGGTCGTGGAAGGACCGCAGGTCAAATGCTGTACCTAACTGCGCTTCGGCTCGCTGCCGCAGCGCAACAATATGGAGTTCGCCAATCTTATAAGCTAACGCCTGCGCAGGCCAGGCAGTGTAGCGCGCTGTTTCGTAATCGGCCGTCGCTCTGGGTAAGGTCGTGCGCTCGAGGAGGCAACGCTCCGCCTCCGCTGGGTCCTGACCGTGCCAATGAATGCCGACGTCCATCACCAGTCGGCAGGCGCGCCAGACGTTGAAGGCTAATCGCCCGAAACGCTCGTAGGGGTCACGGTAGACGCCCATCTCCTCGCCTAACCGCTCAGCGTATAAGGCCCAGCCTTCCACAAACGCGGTGACGTCATCTTTGCGCCGGAACGGCGGCAGGTCGCTCCGTTCCTGCGCGAGTGCAATTTGCAAATGATGGCCGGGCACGCCCTCATGCAATATCCACGATGGCAGCGAGAACAGGGGTTCTCGGTACGAGTGCGTGCCGACGACTACGGAGCCAGCCACCCCTTTGGCTGGATCTCCGAGATCGTATCCGCTAGAGGAGGACTCTTGTTCCGGTGGCTTGCGCCGAATGCTCCACGGTAACCGAGGTAGTTTTCCGAACCACAACGGCAATAAGCCATCGACGCGCTTGCCAATTTCACTGGCTTTTTCGACGTAAGTTTGTAGGTCTGCCGCATAGAATTGTGGGTTCTGCCGGAGCATGGCAATGAAATCGACCAAGGTGCCTTGCCAACCGGTGTCGCGCATCGCGACTTCCATTTCCGCCGTGAGACGTCGAACTTCAGCGCGGCCGATGGTTTCCACTTCCTCGGGCGACAACGGCAGGGTCGTCGAGCGTCGGATTAGAAAAGGGTAGTAGGCACCGCCGTCCGGCAGGCTACGAGCGCCGGTGGTGAGTCGTGCACTAGGAACATACTCCTCGGTAAAAAAACGGACCATCTCGCGTTGCGCTGGTTTGATCAGGTTCACTAAAACTTGCATAGACTCTACGCGCAGGCGCCGCACCGCTTCGGCTGGCATGGACTGCGGCAGGTGCGCTAACGGTGCCAACAGGGGGCTTAAGTCCACGGGTTGATCGGCGGCGATGCGCAGCGTCGCCAAAATTCCTTCCGCAATGGGCTTAGGCTGCGTAAAGCCGGTCGCCAAACCGCGCCGCATATTCACAATCTGTGCAGCGTAGTAGTCGGGTAAACGCGATAAGCGAGCGAGCCAGGCGTTGGCATCGGCCGCGCTGCGGATAATGGTCTGCGCAGCGGCATAATTGGCGGTGTTAAAAAAACCATCGCCGTTGTCGAACGGAATGCGCTCCTCATCAAATCGAGCGCCTTCTACCAAAATACCCAAGCGCCAAGAAAGTAACTCGCGAGTCTCCGCCTCATCCGTCTCCGCCGGTAACTTTGGCAGGGCTTGCAGTCGCACGCTTAGTCGCCGATAGGCTTCGAACCGTGCCGCCACTGCAATAGGCCGGACGTCAGGCCAGTCCGGGCCCACGTTGCCATCGGTCTGCGCCGCAAGCCGCTCATAGTCCTCGACAAGGGTCTTGGTCGTATCGCGGTGTACCGATGTGCCGAAGGCGATACCGGCCACGGCCACTAGCGCCAGTACGCCACAGCAGCGCGCTTTAATGATGCTCACTCAAAGTCCGGGTCGCGCTTGGACATGGGATAGAACTCGATCGTCAGGTCTGCGCCCACCGGATGCAGCAAGGGCAGATCGCCTGCATAGCCGTATCGTACGTACATTGGCCGCCCCGTGCGCGTCGCCATCAGTTCGAATGCGCTGAATCCCTCCGCGCGCGCCGCCGCCTCGCTGGCACTGAGAATGGCCGTCCCTAAGCCTAAACGCAGGTGGTCTGGGTGTACGAAGAAAGCGCGAATACGAGCGCCGTCCGTCGCAGGATCGAGCAAAGCAGGTTCCCGTTCGGAGCGACTATCGCTGCCGAACAGGGTGCGGCGTCGACTCCAGCCCCCGGCGGCGACCAGTAGATCGCCATAATCCACCACAAAGTAGGTTTGATCGCGTAGCAGTTGGGTGTCGACGCCAAAAGCGCCGGTCAGCGCGCCTTCGATTTCGGCCGCAGCGTAATCTTGACCGCCAACCGCGCGCGCGGACAATGTGATCAGATCACCGATCTGTACTGCGTCGTGTTGTGCAGCAAGACGCAACTGATAGCCCACAGGCAGCCCCGGTTTTTCCATGAAGACCGAGTTTGGATCATTGGTGTAATCCCCAAAGGGTCCTCGGTGTTGATAACCGGAACGCTCGTATAGTCCGATCGCCTCTGGTTGCAAATAGCCCGTTTCCAGACGAAAAATAGTGGTGCCTCGGCGAGCGGCGGCGCGTTCCAATACTCCCAGTAGCGCTCGCCCAAGGCCGCGCCCGCGTACCGACGGTACGGTGTACATGCGCTTCAATTCGCCATAGCCTTCCTTCAACACAATGGCGCCGCAACCGACCGCGGTGCCGTCATCTAATCGGGCCACGATGAAGATGACATTCGGCTGCAAGAGTGCGCGGAGCTCGACACCGTGGTGGCTCTCCGCGGGATAGAGCGGTCGTTGGTATTCGTCCAACGCCTCGATCAGTGCGATCACATCGGGTTGATTTGCCGATTCAAATCGGATGTGGGTCATGGTCGCTCCATTTCTATTCAATGCCGGTGGCAGTAAGCCCACGGCACTTATTGCCCACGGGTAGCGTCTACCGACATGCTCGATAAGGGTTTTGATTCGCCTGAAAGAGCGGCCAAGGCGTCTTTCCGGATGAGTGCATAAGGGGGCATTTTTTTATAGAACTGATAGGACTCGTGGGTGTGCTCGCTGACCAGAACGAGAGAATACAGTTGTTCCTCAGAGCCCAGACGATTTTTGACGCGTAGTTTGGAGTCGACGGTTTTGTCGCTACCTAGCAAGACGCGTGTCTTTGCGCGCACTCCTGATTTAACGACAAATGTGAAATAGGTCGAGAGGTCACCTGAAGTGTCGAACTCCTCGAATACAGCGATGGTGTTGGTATTTGTTTTGATGATTTCGCGACAGAATCGTTTCTGTTTATGCAGATCAAGGTCTCGTCCCGACTTCCACTGCTCAATCAACGCGTCGCGTTCTCGGCTTGCATCTGCTGCGCGATCGTTGGCTTGGTAGGCTTGAATCAACTTCTCGTGGCCACGCCAATCGTCTGGTTCTAGGCGATGAAAGGCCAACCAAGCGTCCAATGCTTTGTCGTGAGCGCCGGCTTGGTCTTGCGCATTGGCCAAGTTCCAATAGACATTAGCCGCCCGCGGGTCACTTTTCGCAAGATCCTGCAGAATTGGAATTGCCTCGCCATAGTGGCCTGTCTGTAATAACGAGACCGCTCGCTCGAACCGGACTTCTTTTGTTAGCGATTGGCTGATTGCAAGCGCAGCGGTGAGCAGCAGGACAATCAGGGCAAGAACACGTGAGACGAGGGTCATAGTCAAGCTCCGCTGGCAGCTTTAGAACTTAGCATGATCGCGGAATATTCCAAGATGGATTGCCTGATTTGATGCAGCAGTGGCGCCGTTAGGGAAAACGGGCTTGCGCGCGAAGCTGCCCGCCCATCCCCCGGTCGATGCGCCTACCCGCTGGCTAGAGACGCAGTTCTGTCGCAATAGAACGCGTTGACTGGTTGTCCAGTGCCACTGGGTCGGCCCGGTGGCGGTTGGAAATGACCTCGACGATACTGGAATGCGTTATGCCTTTGCAGCGGCCTTCATCAAGCCAGCGGCGTGGTGAATGGCGGCGCGGATGCGCGGATAAGTGCCGCAGCGGCAGATGTTGCCGGCCATGGCCGAGTCTATGTCGGCGTCGGTTGGGTTTGGGTTGCGCTCAAGCAAGGCGGTAGCCGACATGATCTGCCCAGATTGACAGTAGCCACACTGCGGAACGTCCAGTGCCACCCAGGCGCGTTGGACGGGGTGCGAGCGATCTTTTGAGAGGCCTTCGATCGTGCGAATTTCCTTGCCGATAACGCTCTCAACGGGAGTCACGCAGGAGCGCAGTGCCAACCCGTCGATCTGCACGGTGCAGGCGCCACAGAGTGATTGGCCGCAACCAAACTTCGTGCCGGTCATCCCCAGATGGTCGCGAAGTACCCACAACAAAGGAGTGTCGGGGGAAGCGTCTGTTTGGAGCGATTGCCCGTTAACTTTGAGCGTGATCATCAGATTCCTCGCGAGACTGGCTTTAAAATCGGCAACGCGTACGGCGCTGACCGATGCTGAATCCTACCGCCGTTGGCCACCCACCGCTATGACCATGCCCCGAGGCGGGGAACTCGTGTCGTAAGCAGGGGTCTCAGGGGGTGATGCGCGCATTCCTTGATATCTGCTAAGGTCTCCCCGTGCCGCCGTGGTTACTGACAAATCGACTCTCCGGATTAAGGGGCTTCCTGCTTGGAGGCCTCGTAGCGCTGTACGCCTGCGCCCAATTGGTGGGCCTAATGCATGCGGCGAAGCATCTTTCGCAGGAGCGAGCGACTCCTCATGTCGTCGTCTGTGCCTACTGCGTCGCTGCGGTGGAGTCTGGTGGCGCCCCTTTGGCCGTTGTGCCAACAGTCCCTATGGCGGCTGTCCAGACCGTTCGACTGACACTGACGCTGTTGGTGATGAGTGGGGCGGTCCCCGTACCGCTCTACCGTTCCAGGGCGCCGCCTGCTACTGCCTGACGAGTGGTCCGCCTATTGGGGCGGTGTCTCGATGGGTGGGTTAGCGCGGCCTGAATCAGTATGCCTTTGAACGTTTCCTTGTGCCGGCTCGCCTTGAGTGCGGCCTTAATTATTGCGTCTGGGCCGAGCGTAGCCGAGACGATTGAGCCGACCAATGCAGCGGAATTGACGGAGATTCAGGTCACTGTGCGACGCCTGGATGCGGCACGTAACCAACTGATGCCGGAAGTGGGTGCTAGCGAGTATCGACTGGGGGCGGAGGACCTAAAAAATCTCCCGCTCGGTGAATCCACCCCACTGAATCAGGTGTTGCTACAGGCGCCTGGGGTAACGCAAGACTCTTTCGGTCAGTTACATATCCGTGGCGATCATGCCAACGTGCAGTATCGGATTAATGATGTGGTCATTCCGGAGTCCATCGCCTTGTTTGGGCAGGCGCTGAACCCACGTTTTGCCAGTGAAATCAATCTCTTGACGGGGGCATTGCCCGCCCAATACGGCTACCGCACCGCCGGCGTGGTCGATATCCATACTAAAGGCTCCGATTACCATAACGGCAGCGAAATCACTCTGATGGGCGGTACGCCGGCGCATCAGGAGGTGGACGCCGAGGTCAGTGGTGCGTCAGAGGGCTGGTCCTACTACGCCACCGCAGGTCACGTGCAGAACAACCTCGGCATCGAGAATCCGGCGCCCACCCGCTCGGTCTTGCATGACCAGACGGACCAATGGAGCGGCTTTGCTTATGCTGCGCACGTACTGCCGAGCTCCGCCCGCATAAGCTTGATGGTCGGTTTGGCCGATGATGTCTTTGAAATTCCGGTGCGACCCGGGCTGACCGCCAACTATCTGCCTACGGATGCCATGGGGCCGGACTCAACAACCCTCAATGAGCGGCAGCACGAGGGCAACCGCTACGTTGTATTGGCGTACGAGAATGCCAGCGGTGGGCCGGTGCACTATCAATTGGCGCTGTATGACCGCCAGTCCGAAGTCCATTATCTTCCGGATTTGGCAAGAGATTTGGCCTTTACGGGTGCTGCCGGAGACATCGACCGATCCAATGCGCGTTGGGGTTTGCAGTGGGATGCGAGTGCGCCAGCGGCCAGTCACACTTTTCGGTTTGGTCTGACCTACAACGATGAATTGGCGCAGTCGCGCGCGTCGACTACGGTGTATCCACTCGATGCGGCTGGCAGCCCCGTCTACACGCCGGTGACGATTGCAGACCGCAATGAGACCCGAGCTCGGCTATGGGGCGGGTACCTGCAAGACGAATGGCATCCACTGGAGCATTGGACCGTCAATCTGGGCACGCGGTTTGACGGTTACGATGGGCTCGTACGTGAGACGCAATGGAGCCCACGACTCGGGGTCGTCGTTGCGTTGGCGGGTGGGACGACCCTGCATGCTGGCTACGCGCGCTACTTCACCCCGCCAGCGACCGAGAAGATTTCCTCCGAAACAGTGGCCTTGTTTGCTGGCACCACTGGCGCGCCGCCCTCGACCGGCAATGCGGTGGTCCGTTCCGAGCGTTCACACTACTTTGATATTGGCGTGATGACGCACCTGACCCCGGTTCTGACCCTAGGCCTCGACACCTATTTCCGACGGGTTACTGACCTTGGCGATGAGGGCCAGTTCGGACCAGCCGTATTGTTTGCGCCGTTCAACTATGCCCATGGACGTATTTATGGCGTTGAAACAACGCTAGGCTGGCATCGTGACTCGATGAGCGCCTACCTTAACGCGAGCTGGAATCGCGCCGAGGCCACCGATATCGTGACTGGACAGTACAATTTCGCGGTCGCTGAACTGGCCGCCATTGCGCAACAGTGGATACCGCTGGACCACGACCAGCGGGTTACCCTATCGGGTGGTTTGACGCAGGCCGTGGGCGAGACGCATTTCAGCGTCGATTTTGTTGCCGGTAGTGGCTTGCGGTCCGGCAACCTCAATGCGAATCACTTGCCCGGTTATTTGACGTTCAATGTTGCGATGCGCCGCAAGATCGATTGCCGTGGTCTGGGTGCGCTGGAATGGAGTCTGTCGGTCGTCAACCTACTGGACCGCGTCTATGAATTGCGCGATGGCACTGGCGTCGGTGTTGGTGCGCCCCAATGGGGTCAACGTCGAGCCGCTTACCTCAGCGTCAGCCGCGCATTCGGCGGCTAGTCCATCAGTCCAGCCGCTCCGAACTGCAGCGTAGCCAGTCGGGCATAGAGGGGGCTCGTTGCGAGCAACGACTCGTGGGTGCCTTCCCCGACGATGCGCCCGTGATCAATGACGACGATGCGATCGGCTTTCAAGACGGTTGCCAAGCGATGCGCGATGATTAGGGTTGTGCGGTCTTTCATCAAATGCTCCAGCGCTTCTTGCACGAGCCGTTCACTTTCGGCGTCCAGTGCACTCGTTGCTTCATCCAGCAGCAAGATGGGTGGATCTTTCAAGACTGCCCGAGCGATGGCCAGACGTTGACGCTGCCCGCCAGATAAACGCAGGCCCCGTTCGCCTAGAAATGTGTCGTAGCCCTCTGGTAATTGCCGTAGGAAGCCGTCCGCCGCTGCTGCTTCTGCAGCGGCAATGACGTCTTCCTCAGATGCGCCAGGTCGGCCGTAGCCAATATTTGCACGGGCGCTGGTGCCGAACAAAACGGTCTCTTGCGGAACCAGCGCAATTTGAGCGCGTAGCGCCTTTGGATCTAGATCCGCCACGTTGATGCCATCGACTAACACGCGTCCGTTCGCAGGGTCATAAAATCGCAGCAGCAACTGGAAAGCAGTGCTTTTTCCGGCTCCCGATGGTCCGACGAGAGCCACCGTTTCTCCGGGCGCAATCTCCAAGTTAAAGCGTTCGAGTGCTGCAGAGTCCGGTCGGGACGGGTAGTGAAACGTGACGTCTTCAAAGCGGATAGCGCCGGCGGTCCGCGGCGCCAGTTGAGCGGGTTTTGATGGACTCTCGATTGCAGGGCGCGCTTGCAGCAACTCAGACAGGCGCTCCATCGCGCCAGCGCCGCGCTGCATCTCGCCAAACGTTTCGCTGAGCATGGCTGCAGAACTGCCGACATACACGGCATACAGCAGGAACTGGCCTAACTGGCCGCCCGTCATGCGGCCGGCTAGTACTTCATGGGCGCCTAGCCACAGCACGGCGGTGATCGCGCCAAATACTAGTGTAGTGCCGAGTGCCGTGAGGACAGCGCGCACGCTGGTGCGTGCGATGCCCGTACCAAATCCGGCCTCGACGGCGGCATCGTAACGGCTGCACTGGAGATTCTCGAGTGTATAGGCCTGCACCGTCTCGATGGCATTCAGCGTCTCGCCGGCGAGGCCACTGGAGTCGGCGACGCGATCCTGTGCGTCGCGCGATAACTTACGGACGCGTCGCCCGACGAGCACGAGGGGGATTACGATGACTGGCAAAAACAGTGCCAAAACACCCGTCAAACGAGGGCTCGTCAGGGCCAGCATGATCAATGCGCCGACGAGGTTTAAGACGGAGCGCAGAGCGATCGATAGGGAAGATCCGGCGATCGTCTGGACTAATGTGGTGTCGGTGTTGAGACGAGAGAGCACTTCCCCGGTGCGTGTAACTTCGAAAAACGTTCGATCCATGGCGACGACGCGGGCATACACCGCCCGCCGAACATCCGCCACTAGGCGCTCGCCCAGCCAGGTGACATGGTAGAAACGTAGTGCAGCAAAGCCGCCGAAGGCTGCCGCTGCCAGCAAAAACCCGACGAAATACCGATCGATGGCAACGGCGCTTTGCGCGGCGAGTCCATGGTCGATCATCTGGCGCAGCGCGATGGGCAGCGCGAGCATTGCGGCAGCGGCGATCACCAGCGCCCCGAGCGCTAAAACCGCCCGGCCACGATGGGGCTGTAGAAATGGGGTTAAGGCCGCCAAGGGGCGCAGTGAGCGCGATTTCGGGCGATCGGTCGCATATGCAGCCATCAGGGGCTCCGGGAGGGGCGCGATGCCCATAAACCCAACAGTGTACCGGGCCGCCGTGTACGTCGGTCAGGGCTGATATAGGTACTCCCCGCCCATACAGGAGGGAACTACCCGCCGATTTGGACGTCTATCTTGAGGTGCGCAGATGTGCTGTCATCCCCGTGCGCGTTGCAACGTTGATAATTCCCTAGGGATTAATTTCCCGAGCCGCTAGTTGGAGCAGATCATGTCGAAGTCTTGGTTAGTTGCCGCTCTGATGGGGTCGCTGTCGGTGGCCGCGTGCGTGGAAGAACCGCCGCCGCGCCAGTACTACCGCCACGCGCAGCCGGTAGCCTCCGCGCCACGCTTCCAGGAGGTCATTGCCTATCCCGCACGAGGGCAGTCGGCCGAGCAATTGGATCGGGATCGATACGATTGCCATCGTTGGGCTGCGCAGCAGACTGGGTTTGATCCGGTACAGATGCCAGCATCCGCGCCGTCCGGTCCGCCTTCGCAAGCGCCGATCCCGGGCTCCGGCGTAACCGTCGGTGCGTTAGCGGGCGCGGTGCTGGGGTCCATTATCGCGCCCCGTGGCAGCGAGGGTGGGGGTGCCATCATCGGCGCCATCACCGGCGGCGCCGTTGGCGCGGCGACGGAGAATGCCGAGCGGGCGCAAGCCGAAAGGGATCGCGCAGTTCTGGCTTCGACCGGAGCTGGCCAACAGGCCGAACGCTCTGGCGCTTATCGCCGGGCTTTGAGCGCCTGCTTGGAAGGTCGGGGTTATTCGGTTAAGTGAGATCTATTATGCAACGCGCACTGTACGGCTCGCTGGTCGCCGCCTGTCTGGGATTGCTGGCAATACCCGCTCTGGCGGGCCCGCATGAGCATTCCGGATCGCAGGGTGGCGGCTATGCCGCGCGAGGTTCGGTGGTCGGGCGGATTCCGCACGGCGGCTACGAGGTGCGCCATGGCGGCGGTCGCTATTGGTATCAAGGCGGTAACTGGTATGGCCCACGTGGCATGGGCTGGATGGTCATCGCCCCGCCATTCGGCGCTTTCGTGCCAATGTTGCCCGGTTATTATTCGACCTATTGGTTCGGTGGCGCCCCCTATTACTACGCCAACGATGTGTACTATCTTTGGCGCTCGGAGCGGAACGCCTACGAAGTGGTCCCGCCGCCGGAACCGGCTGACGGCGCGGTAGCGGCGGCGCCGGTTGATCTGTACATCTACCCGCGCAACGGCCAGACCGAGGCGCAGCAATCGGAGGATCGATACCAGTGCCATCGCTGGGCAACGGACCAAACTCATTTCGACCCCACGCGGCCAGGTGGCGGATTTTCGGGCAGCCCCGAGGCGGGTCGCGCCGACTACTTCCGTGCGATGACTGCGTGCCTCGAAGGCCGTGGCTACACGGCCAAGTGATCCCTTTTCGACCGGTCTGGATAGCCGCGGTCGGCCTGGCTGCGGTGTTGATGGGTTGTTCTGGCGCGCCCCGATTGGCGTCCCAACCCAGCACCCCTGTCAATCTGACCGGTCATTGGGTGGTTGAACCCTCAGCCAGCGACGATGCCGTGGCGCTCATCAAGGCCGCATTGCCCCACCCGAAACAACAGCGAAAATCCCGCTATGACTTATGGGGCAACGAAGTGCGGGAAGGCGATGAGCCGGGTACCTATCCGCCCGGCAGCGGTCGCGGGGCCGATCGCCGTAGTGGCGATGGCGGCGGTCGTTCGGGCCGTGGGAGCGGTCGCGCCGGGAGCGATGCTGGTGGCGATTCCGCCGGATATTCTGCGCGTGAGGCTGCTCCCGCCTGGGGCCGCATGCGCCCCTACGACTACGTAGCGTATTTCGCAGCACCACCCCAGCGCCTGGACATATCCCAAGAGGCGACCGTCGTTCGTGTCGGTAGCGGCGACCGAATGCGGGCATTCATTCCCGGTGACCGTGACCCGATCAACCTGACCGATCGCGTTGGCTCACGCGCGCTGCGCGGCGGTTGGAAAGGGGATGCCTTCGTGGTGTCTAGTAATGACGCCAAAAATTTGCGCGTGTTGGAATCCTACCGGCACATCAATGAAGGTCGTCTTGATCGTGTGCTCGAGTTCGCGGTGACAGGCGTCAAATCCGTGACCGTGCACAGCGTGTACCGTCGGGCCACGGATGCGGAGATCTCCGATTCCGCAGTCGAAGGCCCGCCAGCGCCGCTTCGCTGAGTGTCACCATCGCACGCCATCAAATAGGATCCGAAAAAAGCGGCCGTTCAGGACTGCGTCCGGGCGGACCCAAACTGCACTTCGGCTCAGTGGTCAATCTGACCTAGCGTCCTACCACGGTCTGTGATGCTCCAGATCCAACCGTGCTGTGACCATGCCGGCTAACCAACATTTGCCATTCCAAAAATCGAACTGCGATGCTAGCATCAGGCGCTTAATTTTTTTACCCTGCGCCAAGGGCCTGAGAGCCTGTAGGTCGATCAAGCGCCCGAGGTGCACCAATGCCTGTAAAACGACAGCCTATTGAATACGATGATGCCTCTGCTGCGGTTCGCGCTGTCTACGATGACATCATGGCGACTCGCAAGACGGACTGGATCAACAACTTCTGGAAAGTGTTGGCGCATGATCCGCCGGGCTTGCAACGCATCTGGTCCAACATCAAGGAAGTGATGGGACCCGGATCGCTGGATCCACTGACTAAAGAACTCCTCTATGTTGCTGTGAGTGCATCCAATGGTTGTCACTATTGCATCGCTTCGCACGGCGCCGCAGCCCGCAACAAGGGCATGACCGAACAGCAATACTCTGAATTGCTTGCGATTGTTGGACTTGCAAATGAAACCAACCGCATGGTCACCGCATTGGGCGTCGATATAGACGCCACTTTTCTTTAATTCAATTTGATCGCGCGAGGAAAGTAATCATGACCACCGCTGACCCAAAATCCGTCACCCACTACCGTTGGGAGGACATTCCCGCTGAACCGATGAAGGGTACCCTTACCCGCAAGTTCATCACCAGCGAACGCATGATGATCGCGCACGTGCATTTCAAGAAAGGCGACGACGTTCCACGCCATCACCACGAGAACGAGCAGATCACCTACATTATTTCTGGTGCTCTCCAATTCTGGTTCGGCGCCAACGACGAGCGCGAAGTGATCGTACGTGCCGGCGAGGTAGTGGTCATTCCGTCGAACGTACCGCACCGCGCACTGGCACTTGAGGACACGCTCGACTGCGATATTTTTAATCCGCCCCGCAAAGATTGGCTCACTGGTACTGACGCGTACCTGCGCCGCTGATCGGAGAGATGCCATGGATCTTGGACTGACCAATCGCCGCGCCCTCGTGATGGGCGCCTCCCGCGGGCTTGGCGCCTCTATTGCCGCCGCTCTAGCGGCCGAGGGTGCAAATCTTGCGCTGTGTGCTCGCAATGAGGCCAAAGTTTCGCTTGTTGCGCAGACTCTCGGCGCCGAGGCGATCGTTTGCGATTTGTCAGTCGACGGTGCTGCAGCTGCGGCAGTGGTCGACGCGCAGCGGCGCTTAGGTGGCCTCGATATTCTGGTGATTAACACCGGTGGCCCGCCGGCGGCCGTATTTGAGTCGATCACGGACGCCGATTGGCGGGGGGCATTCGATGGGCTTTGGATGAGCGCCGTCGGCGCCATCCGGGCCGCCTTGCCGGCGATGCGCAGTCAGCGTTACGGCCGCATTCTATTGATCACCTCAATAGCCGCGAAAGAGCCGGTCGCAAGTTTGATGCTCTCCAATTCGCTGCGCGCCGGTCTGCATGGGCTCGTCAATGCGCTCAGCAAAGAAGTCGCTGCCGATAACATCACGGTCAACGCGCTCATGCCCGGATATCATCTGACAGAGCGGTTAATCGACCTGAATTTCGACGAAGTGAAGATTTCTAAAACCGTCCCGGCTGGCCGTATCGGCGCCCCTGCTGACTTCGCCGCCTTTGCCGCGTTCCTCGCATCGGAACAAGCCAATTACGTGACTGGGCAAGCGATCTGCGTCGATGGTGGCGCACTACATTCAATTTAACTTTTTTAGTTTTTTCAATCATTAAAAATAATCTGAGAGGCTATATGAAAACTGAGCGCTCTAATTTCACCCCAAGAATCACCATCGCGAGCGTGGCGCTCACTCTCGCAATCTCGCAGGCTCTGACCCCGAATGCCTTCGCCGCGGCAAGTACCGCAACAGTATCTGGAGGTCTTGAGGAAATCATCGTCACCGCTCAGAAGCGGGTCCAGAATCCACAGGAAGTGGGTATTGCTATTTCGGCCGTGACTGGAGCAGACCTTGCCTCTCTCGGTGCATTTAGCGCCAGCGACATTACCAAGACCATGCCCGCTGTTGTGCTTACCCAGCCGAACGGCCCGTCGTCGTTCAGCCTCTCGATTCGTGGCGTCACGCAGAATGACTTTGCGGACCATCAGGAGAGCCCTGCCGCAATTTATGTCGACGATGTGTACGTCAGCCAAATGGCTGGCCTTGCCTTTTCAATGTTCGATATGGATCGCGTCGAAGTGCTGCGCGGGCCCCAGGGTACGCTGTTTGGCCGGAATGCGACCGGGGGGCTCGCTAACTTTGTCACGCGTCGACCGACCGATGAGGCGGGTGGATACGTCGATGTCAGTTTTGGTCAACGCAACCTAACGCGCATCGAGGGCGCCGTCGGTGGAGCCATCTCTGAAGGTGTGAACGGTCGGTTTTCGTTCGAGAGTAATCACTACGATCCGCTGTTCCACAACGTGAGCGGTGGGGCACCCGATTCTGAGAATGGCAATGATTGGGGCGCTCGCGGACAGTTGCTATTTAAGGATATTGGCGGCGGTCAAATGTTGTTAAACCTTCGCGCCAGTCGCTCCGACCAACGCGCGGGTGGCTGGGAGCAATACGCCACGAATCCTGGTGCCGACGGCTACAACCAGCTCGCTGGTAGTGCCAACATTTGGGGCACCTGCGGCGGTTGCAATGCGAGCGGTATTCCGAACAGTGCGGCTTACACGACGACTAACAACCGAGCAGGCTACGCGCGCATCAAGACCAGTGGTTTGTCGGTCAAATATACGAGAGATTTCGGTAGCACGACTTTCACGAGCATTGTGGACTACTCGAAACTGAAGAAGGAGTACCAGGAAGATTCTGACGTGTCCCCGTACACGATCTTTCAGTTTTCTAATGGTAGCGATGTGACGCAGAAGTCCATCGAATTGCGTCTCAACGGCGGTGACCAGCAACTGCTATGGCAGGCGGGGCTCTACGGGTTGAATATTGACGGAGACTATTACGAGGGTTGGGAAGGCCCGGCGTTCTTTGGCGCTCAGGAGTTCGTTGATCAGTCTGGTTCTGGTGGCTATGTCAATCCGAACAACGCTTACTACCAGACGTATAGCGGCGTACCGGGTCCGTGGCCGTACTCGCCTTCGCCGTATGCTGCCGGCAGCGGTCCAGGATTCGTGATTGGTGGGGCTTCGCCCTCGCCCGATGGAGGGCTGCCGGCAACCCGCGCGCCCTACAACCAGCAAACAAAGTCCTATGCGGCGTTCGGCCAGATCGAATATAAATTCTCGGATCTGATTGGTCTGACGGTGGGTGCTCGCGTCACGAAAGACCAAAAGGATTACCACTTCAGCTGGAGTCCGTATGAGTACTTCCCCCAGAGCACAACGGGACAGATCCTTCAGTTGACTCGGCCTTCTGGCTTGCAATTGAGCGAGGATTACAATGGCAGCCGCAACGATACGTTGTGGTCAGGCAAGGCCCAGCTCGACTTCCACATCGCGCCGGATGCCTTGCTCTACGTCAGTTATAACCGGGGCGTAAAGGGCGGCGGGTTCACCGCACCGTTGTTCCCGTCGACCATTCAGAATAAGGATGACCTGACCTTCAAGCCTGAAGTGCTGACTTCGTATGAAGCGGGATTCAAGAGTGAGTTCCTTCAGCACACGGTGCGATTGAATGGCGCGGTGTACTACTACGACTACAAGGACTATCAGGCGCTGATCTACACCGTTAGCCTTGAGCAGCTGATTGTTAACGCCGATGCGACACACAAGGGTGCTGAGGTGGATTTGCAGTGGGCGCCTAATGACGCATGGCGCTTCGGTCTAGGTCTGTCCTATGTCGACGCTCTCGTGAAGAATGTACCGGGCCGTGTGCGTGGGGACTACAGCCTGGTGTACGGTAACTACGTTCCGGGTAATGCGCCTAAAGTGTCAGGCAATGCGTTGGCTCGTTACACGATGCCATTTGCTGGCGGCCATTTGGCGTTCCAGGTCGATGGCAATTACTTATCGCGATTCTGGTTCAATCTGGCCGACATGCCCTCAGTCGAGCAGGCTGCCTATGGCGTTGCCAACGCACGGGTCTCGTTTGTGCCTTCGGGTGGCAAGTTTACAGTGGGTGTGTCTCTCGAGAATCTAGCCGATAAGCATTACGCTGCAATGGGATTCGACAACACCGGTATCAATGGCTTGGCCCAGCGCTATCCGGGCATGCCGCGCTGGCTGAAGGCGAATGTGAACTACAAGTTCTGAGTCTCTGGCGACGGCGCGGAAACCTAGGGTTCCGTGCCGTCGTGCCCGACTACTAAACTGTGGAGATTGCTGTGGACAAAATCCGTATTGCTGTTTTTGGGGCGATTGTTGCTCTGTTGGGCGTCCATGCTAGTGCGTCTGAGCAGGAGAAAGCGCCGAGCCTCAGCGCCGCTTACGCGGCGTTGGCTTCCAAGACGTTTGTCGATCTCACGCACACCTTCGGTCCTTCGACGCCGCACTGGAAGGGTTTTGGTGAGGAAACGGTCAAAGTGTTGTACTCGATCCCGAAAGATGGGTTCAAAGTGCAGCAGTTCACGCATGTGGGCCAATGGGGCACGCACATCGATCCGCCCGCCCATTTCCATGATGGGTTGCGGACGATCGATCAGGTGCCACTGAGCGAAATGTTGATGCCACTGGTGGTGCTCGACGTACACGAAAAAGTCATCAAGAACCCGGACTACACGCTCACCTTAGAGGACGTCAAAGCTTGGGAAGGCAAGCACGGGCGTATTCCCAAGAACGCCTTTGTCGCAATGCGGACCGATTGGTCAAAGCGTTGGCCAGACAACGTAAAAATGCAAAATCGGGATGCGAAGGGTCATGCCCATTATCCCGGCTGGAGCAAAGACGTCCTCGAACTGTTGTACGAGGATCGTAAGATCACGGCGTCAGGCCACGAAACGACGGACACCGATCCGGGTTTTCAAACCGATAAAGACGACTATCCTTTGGAGCGCTATATCCTCGGTCTCAACCATTACCAAATCGAGATGCTCGCTGACCTCGATAAGGTGCCTGAGGCCGGTGCGCTGGTTTTTGTGACCTGGCCAAAGGCTGAGGGTGGTACGGGTTTCCCTGCCCGTGTGATCGCAATCCTCCCTTGATCGTCTAGCGCGGGTCGGTGGTAGGGCAGGCCGGTGTTTGCCTCAAGTCGATATCCACTTTGCTTCTTTCTCAACCCGAAGACGACCCTATGCAGCAGTTCATTGCCGCCGACACCACACCTCGCCGGCTGGTTGAGGTGGGCGGGTGAGCGCTGCTCGTTGGTCCACTGACTTAGGTTTTCTGTTGGGTGCCGTTGGCGCTGCCGTTGGCCTAGGCAGTATTTGGCGGTTCCCGTACCTCGCGGGTGCTGGCGGCGGGTTTGCGTTCATTGCCGTATTTGTCATTGCTTGCATCGCCTTTGGTGCGCCGATGCTGATCGGCGAGGCTGTGATTGGCCGCTGGGCGAGGTCGAGCCCGCAGTCGGCGGCTGGCACCATCGCGGTGCGTTTCGGATTCTCACGTCGCTGGAATGTGGTGGGCTGGACGGGAGCCATAGCCGGCTATCTTGTGACTTCCTACTACACAATGATCGCGGGCTGGGTGCTGGCTTATGCGTGGCTTTTCCTAACGGGTCAGTATGCGCGGGGTGGTGTTGCTGAGACAGCGGCTCGGTTCCATGCGATGACCGGGGACACGCGCGCGGCCATGCTCTGGCAATTGGCCTTCTTCGCGCTCGTGACGTGGGTTTCTGCACATGGCGTCAATCGCGGCGTGGAGTTCGCCAATCGATGGCGTGCACCGGCGCTGCTCGCCATCCTATCGGTGTTGGTTGCCTATTCGCTGGCGACGGGAGATGTAGCGAGAGGCCTGGAGTTTGCTTTTGCCCCGAACCTTAGTCGGCTGACGCCCTCGGTACTGCTCGATGCGGTAGGACAGGCCTTCTATGCCCTCGGAATTTGCGTTGGTGTGATGATCGTTTACGGCGCGTACATGCCGGCGAGTGAGCGTCTTGGGCGCAGCGTCATCGCGGTGATCGGTTCGATTCTGTTGGTATCCGGACTCGCCACTGTCGTCATTTTTCCATTGGTGTTCCATTACGGTCTGAATCCCGCGAGTGGTCCGGAGCTTGTTTTTCAGGTGCTGCCTGTCGCATTTGCCGAAATGCCGGGTGGTCGAATCGTTGGGACGCTATTCTTCGCGCTCTTGGTCCTGGCAGCGTTTACGCCGACAATGGCGCTGATGGAGCCGTGGGTTTCATGGCTGATGGAGCGTTTTGGATTGCGCCGCGCAGTGGCCACGTGTGTTGCGACGGGCTCCTGTTGGATTGTAGGGCAGGGTTCGGTGCTCTCATTTGGCATGGCCGCTGATTGGAGACCGCTGGCCGGAATACCGCGGTTTGCAACCTTAAATTTATTCGGTATTGTGGATTTCTTGAGTTCCAATTTGCTGATGCCGTTGTCGACACTCTTCGTGAGCGTGTTTTTGGGTTGGCGTATTGGTGCGCTCGCGCCAGATACGGAATACAGTGGTTTGTCGGGGAGTCAGCGCCGCTTGCTGCTCTTTGCGCTGCGTTACTTATGCCCAATTGGCATCATTGTCATCTTGGCGATCGGCCTCACCGGCTAACCGCGCAGTATTTCCCATGTAACCTGTGAAACCGCAAAATGCTTGCCTTGCGGACGCACAGGCTACGCTATTGAAGTCGTGTGATCGGGGCCGGTCCAACTCCTCCCATGCCGAAACGGTCTGGGTGGTTTCGCTACTTGTCTGAGAGGCTGTTTATGACGCACTACACCACTGCACCTGGCGTTGCCGCTGCCCTCGCAGGGTTCACGCTGCCCGAAAAATTGGGCTTCGGCCTGGTCCTCGCCCCTGTGATGTACTCCGTGGAGTACGCAGACGGTCGGTGGGGTAGAGGCGCGTTGCTTCCCTACGGGCCTATAGAGATTGCGCCCGGTGCGCGCGCACTGCACTACGGGGAACTCGTATTCGAGGGAATGAAGGCCTATCGGGCCGGGACTCCTTGGCCGAATTTGTTTAGACCTTTGGACAATTGTCGGCGCTTTGCGCTATCGGCCGAACGACTGGCGATGCCGGCCGTGCCGGAGGCGCTGTTTTTGGAGGGTGTTGATGCGGTGGCGGGTGCGATGGCGGATTTCGTGCCCACCGGCGGTGGTAAGTCATTGTATTTAAGACCATTTTTGTATGGAACCGAAGCCGGCTATTTACTGCGTAACTCCACCACGTTCCGCTTTATGGTGATCGCGAATCCAGTGGAGTCCTACGCCAGTGGCCCGATGAAAGTGGCTATCGAGCGGTTTGACGTCCGCGCTGCGGTGGGTGGCGTGGGCGTGGCGAAAGCGTCCGCCAATTACGCGGCATCGCTGCGCGCATCGAGTGCGTCGATTGCGCGCGGGTATACGGTGGCCCTCTGGCTGGATGCTGCGGAGCACCGTTACATTCAAGAACTCTCTGGTATGAACGTGTTTGCTGTCATTGGTGGCGCGTTGCATACACCGTCCCTCGATGGTGCGATCCTGCCAGGCATCACGCGCGACTCGTTGATTGCGCTAGCCCGTCACTTGGGACACACGGTAATCGAGCGCCCGATGCTAATTGATGAGTTGCTAGAGCAAATCCGTAGCGGGGCCTGTACCGAGGTCTTTGCCTGCGGAACCGCGGCCATCGTCGCGTCGATCGGTGTCCTCGGCGATACCGATGGTCGTGAGTATGTTCCCGCCCAGGTGGACGTGGTGGCTAAGCAATGGCGCGAGGCACTGTTGGCGATCCAAGAACGCCGGGTGCCGGATCCATTTGGCTGGACGCGCGACGTGGCACGTCCGGCTGCGGGGTGAAGGCAGGATTGCCACAATCCCGTGGCGCCGCCCTTGCGCAGGGGATGCGCGAGATGTTGCCTGGCGTCCCTGCCATTGGCGCCTGGTCGCTGGTGACGGGTGTCGCGATGGCAAAGTCGACGCTGACCTTCGGTCAGGCGGTTGGCATGTCGCTGATCGCTTATGCCGGCGCGGCGCAACTGGCGGCGTTGCCTTTGCTGGCCGCTGGTGCCCCGATGGCCGTCACGATACTGAGTGCGTTGATGGTGAATCTGCGCTTCGTAATCTACAGCGCCAGTCTTGCCCCTTCCTTACGCCATTTGCCCTGGCGCGAACGTCTCGGCCTGGGTTATTTGGTATCGGACTTGGGGTTCGTTTTTTATATGCGCCGTGAGCCTGCGTTACGGAATGACCCGATGCGCAAGTGGTACTTCGCCGGTTTGGGTTTGGTGGTATTCATCGTCTGGCACTCGGCTTCACTCATAGGGCTTTATGCCGCTAGCGCCATTCCCGAGAAATGGGGTCTCGATTTCATAGGAACCCTGGTGCTGTTAGTGCTGCTGGTGCCTACGCTCGCTGCTCGGCCCACTCAGGTCGGCGCGGCGGTTGCCGGGACGCTGAGTCTTGTGTTGCACGGATTGCCCTTCAAGCTCGGCGTCGTAGCCGCGATAATTGCCGGCATCGCGGCCGCTGTGGCCGCAGAGCATCGGCTTGGAGTGCGCGTATGAGCGCTGAGGTGTGGCTCTGGATCACGATCGTAGGCATCGGCATCACCGGCGTGATGACGCGCTGTAGCTTCCTCTTACTGGGCGAGCGACTGGTGCTGCCGGCGTCCATAGAACGGGCGCTGCGCCATGCGCCTGCGGCCGTGCTGGCGGCCACGGTCGCGCCGGCCATACTGACGACGCAGTCGGGTCTTTTAGGGGCGCTCGAGAATCCACGGCTAGCAGCAGCACTCGTTGCAGTAGCCGTGATGTGGGCTTCGCGCAGCATGCTCTGGGCGATGGCGGCCGGTATGGCCGCCTATACGGTGGTGCGCCTGTTACTCGCGGCCTAAACAGCCGCGAGACTCACTCTTCCATCAAGAAGCTGCGCAACTGCTCGGAGCGGCTGGGGTGACGCAGCTTGCGGAGCGCTTTCGCCTCAATCTGCCGGATCCGCTCGCGGGTCACGTCGAACTGCTTACCGACTTCTTCGAGCGTGTGATCCGTATTCAGGTCAATGCCGAAACGCATGCGCAGGACTTTTGCTTCCCGCGGTGTGAGTTGCGCAAGTACCGCATGGGTGGTTTCGCGCAGGCTCTCCATGGTCGCCGATTCAAGCGGTGACTGCACCGAGGCATCCTCGATGAAGTCTCCCAGATGCGAATCTTCATCGTCACCGATCGGAGTCTCCATCGAGATGGGCTCTTTGGCGATTTTGAGCACCTTGCGGACCTTGTCTTCCGGCATTTCCATCCGGATCGCGAGTTCGTCAGGCGTGGGCTCGCGACCCATCTCCTGCAACATTTGCCGCGAGATGCGGTTGAGTTTATTAATGGTCTCGATCATGTGGACTGGGATGCGGATCGTCCGTGCTTGGTCAGCGATCGAACGGGTAATGGCCTGCCGGATCCACCACGTCGCATAGGTTGAGAACTTGTACCCGCGACGGTACTCAAACTTATCCACCGCCTTCATGAGGCCGATATTGCCTTCCTGAATCAGGTCTAGAAATTGCAAGCCCCGGTTCGTGTACTTCTTCGCGATCGAAATCACGAGTCGAAGATTGGCCTCGACCATTTCCTTCTTGGCGCGGCGCGCTTGCGCCTCACCAACAGCAACTTCGCGATTGATCTCCTTGATCTCTTGGATCTTCAGATGCAGTTGCTTCTCAAGATCTAGAATCAACTGTTGCCGCGCGAGCACTTCAGGCTTGAGACGCGCCAGAGCGGCTGAATGCTTGCGCTTGAGCTTGATCTGTTTGTCGATCCACTCTGAGCTCGTCTCGTTCTTCGGGAAGACCGTGATGAAATCTTTGCGTGGCATGCCGGCCTGCTTGATGCAGACCAACATGATTTCTTTCTCGAAACTACGGATCGTTGCAACGTGAATGCGCAGATTGTTGATCAGCGCCTCGAACATCTTGGGCGCGAGCTTCAGTTCCATGAACTGGCCCTGCAATTTCTTGCGGAGCTTGCTGACCTTCGGGTCCTTCGGCGTGGTGCCGTCGAGCGCCTTGACGATCTGTATTTGCAGTTTCTGGATTGCGGCGAAACGCTCGGCAGCTTCCACCGGATCTGGGCCAGTCTCTAGCGCTTCTTCGTCCTCAGTGTCGTTCTCTTCTTCTTCCGACTCTGCTTTTTCAGCCGCCAACAACTTCGGATTCTGCGGTTGCGCGATTTCATCCGGGGCGTTCGGATCAACGAAGCCGACAATGATGTCAGCGAGACGGCCTTGTCCAGACTTCAACGGCTCGTAGGCGCGCAGAATGTAATCGTAGGTCGATGGAAAATTCGCTAGCGCGGAGCGGACGGCCTCAAGGCCTTCTTCGATGCGCTTGGCGATGCGAATCTCACCTTCGCGGGTGAGTAGTTCAACCGTACCCATTTCGCGCATGTACATGCGCACAGGATCGGTGGTGCGACCAAACTCCGCGTCGACCGTCGCCAAGGCCGCAGCCGCCTCTTCGACAGCTTCATCATCGGTAGCTACCGGGCCATCCGCCATAATCAGCGACTCGGCGTCCGGTGCTTTTTCGTACACCGGAATGCCCATGTCATTGATCATATTGACGATGTCTTCGATCTGCTCCGGATCGACGATCTCGCTCGGCAGATGGTCATTGACCTCGCCGTAGGTAAGGAAGCCCTGCTCCTTGCCTTTCGCAATGAGTAGCTTGAGCTGGGATTGACCATCGACGGGCACGCCGGCGGCCGGCGACGCTGATTTCTTTTCGCTCAAGGGATGACCCCTAGGGGATGCAGACAAAATAGCCCACTAGTTTACACCGGCCCGGCGCAATCCCCAAGGTTCCTTGTGACAAATCAGGGGCTTGTCAAGAATCGTGCCGAGATGACGGGTTGCTCAGCGCGGGGACTGCGGGGGCGGTTGGGTACGTCGCTGCAGTTCCCTAAGTTCCTGTTTTTCAATGTCGGATAGGGTGTCTTCAGACGCTTTTTGGATCAGTTCGTCGATGCGTCGGTCCGGACCGGTCTCCCGCACCAATCGTTCCACCGCCATGGTGAATTCGCGCTGCGCCGCATCTGCCGGTAAATCAGGCAGGACCTGCGAGGTGAGTTCCTGCAGCCGGGCGTGCTCCGGGCGATCGCGCCAACGCTCGATGAGTTGCGCGGTGGAAAGGCCCGGGAATTCGTGCAGGATTTCGATGACTTCTGCGAGGACCAAGAGGCCCGGTTCGCCGCCGAGTCGCAATGACTCGGGGTCGCGCACGGCGGCGGCGGCCGCCGGGTACTGCAGCACGTGGGCCAACGCCTGGCTGAGGAGTGAGCCGCGACCGGTCCGGGGTCGATTACGGCGCAGTTGCTCAATCACGGGCGTCGATGGGCTGCCCCCCAACCCTAGCAGGCTGGCCAGACGAGGTCCGCTCATGCGGACCTCGCGCGCGAGTCGGTCGACCAGCAATTCTCTATAGACCCCGTCGGGGACTTTCTGGAGCAGCGGCCGCGCGGTTTCGGCCAAGCGGGCTCTGCCGTCCACGCTAGTTAGGTCGATTTCGGCCGCGAGATGTTGGACGAGGTATTCCGATAGCGGCATCGCCGAGGCAACTCGCGCTTCGAACGCTTCGCGTCCTTCCTCGGCGACTAGGGTGTCGGGGTCGTGCCCATCGGGTAAAAATAGAAACTGAATCTGTTTGCCGTCCTTGGCAAAAGGTAGGCAGGTCTCCAGCGCCCGCCAGGCGGCTTGGCGGCCGGCCCGGTCCCCATCAAACGAGAAAACGACGTCACCGGTCACCCGGAACAGCCGATTGAGGTGTTCCGGGGTGGTGGCGGTACCGAGTGTCGCGACTGCGTAATGGATACCCGCTTGGGCTAGCCGCACGACGTCCATGTAACCCTCGACCACCATCAGGCGTGCGATGTGCCGCAATTCCTGCCGCGCTTCATACAGTCCGTACAGTTCGCGGCCCTTATGAAAGAGCGGCGTTTCGGGTGAATTCAGGTACTTCGGCTCCCCCTGATCGAGCACTCGCCCGCCAAAACCCACGACGCGGCCGCGCGTATCCCGGATCGGAAACATCACACGATCGCGAAACCGATCGTAATAGCCGGTGCCTGGGCTGCGCTGGGCGTCCGCGGCGCGCTCAATGACCAGTCCTGTGGTCAGTAGTGCCTGACGCCCCGCTTCGGTCGCGCCGAATTTCTTAAGCACCGCATCCCAACCGGCTGGCGCATAGCCTAGGTGGTAACGGGCCGCCGTTTCCCCGACAAGGCCGCGATTTTTAAGGTAATCCTTGGCGCGATCCGAGTCGCGTAGACCATCACGAAAATGCTGGTCCGCAGAGGCCATTAAGGCATACAGATCATCCAGTTGGCGCTCCGGCGCATCGGGCGAGCCGCCTTCGCGGGGGACTTCGAGGCCGATCCGCCCGGCCAAATCTTCGACGGCGTCCGGGAACGGGAGTCGGTCATGTTCCATCAGGAAAGTCAGCGCGGTGCCATGCACGCCACAGCCGAAGCAGTGATAGAACTGTTTTTGTTGCGATACCGTAAAAGACGGTGTTTTTTCGCCGTGGAACGGGCAGCAGGCCTTCCACTCGCGGCCCGCTTTTTTAAGCGGAATGCGGCTCCCGATCACCTCTACTATGTCGGTGCGGGCAATAATTTCGTCGATGAAGGCTCTGGGGATCCGGCCGGACATGGCGGTCCCGCGCGAGGGCTGCGATCAGCCGCCGAGCAGTGCTTTGACGCGCGCGCCGACGGCGCCCATGTCGGCACGACCCGCGGCCTTGCCCTTAACGACCGCCATTACCTTACCCATGTCCTTGATGGACGTCGCGCTGGATGCGCTGATGGCGTCCTGAATCAGGGCGTCCAATTCGGAGGCTTCCAGTTGGGTTGGTAGGTAGGCGGAGAGGATGGTGATCTCAGCACTCTCCTTCTCGGCGAGGTCAGTGCGCCCACCGGCCTCAAATTGGACGATGGATTCACGGCGCTGCTTGACCATTTTCTCAATGACAGCAACGGTTTGCGTGTCATCTAGCGTGATCCGCTCGTCCACTTCGCGCTGCTTAATGGCAGCCTGAAGCATGCGGATGAGTCCCAAGCGATCTTTATCGCCGGCGCGCATCGCCGTCTTCATTTCTTCGGTGATGCGCTCGCGCAGCGTCATACTGAAACGCCCTTAACGGGGCGCGCGCGTGCCTTCGCGGGAGATGCGCTTCAGGTGGCGCTTCACGGCGGCCGCCTTTTTGCGCTTACGCTCTTGCGTCGGCTTTTCGTAGAATTCTCGACGGCGGAGTTCCGTGAGGACGCCCGCTTTCTCGCAGGCGCGCTTGAAGCGCCGCAGGGCGGCATCGAAGTATTCGTTCTCGCGGATACGTACGCTCGGCATTGAGATCGACCTTTACTCGAGATTAGAGCCCGACTACCCGTCAGGCGCGGAGCCGGTTAGTCTACGTAGGTCGTGCCAGAAAATCAAAATCCAACTGAAAATGGTTCCCGGAGGGGGGCGCCCCTGCGGGTTCTGGGGATCGAATCCTCGTGCGATGAGACCGCAGTGGCCGTTTATGACGGCGCTTTAGGGCTGGTAGCGCACCGAGTCTATACCCAGACGGATCTGCACGAGGTCTGGGGCGGGGTCGTGCCCGAGTTGGCCTCCCGTGACCATGTGCGGCGTCTCTTGCCGATGGTGCGTGCCGTGTTGGCCGAGGCCGGCTCTGGGCCGCAAGATCTACACGGCATCGCTTATACGGCAGGGCCCGGTCTGATAGGTGCGCTATTGGTCGGTGCGCTAGTCGGTAGTAGTTTGTCGATGGCCTGGGGGTTGCCTGCGGTGGGTATTCATCACCTCGAAGGCCATTTATTGGCGCCACGACTGGAGGCGGACCCACCCGCGTTCCCCTACCTGGCTCTGTTGGTTTCTGGCGGCCACACCATGATCGTGGATGTCGCCGGTGTCGGGGACTACCGTGTTTTGGGTGAGTCGCTAGATGATGCGGCCGGTGAAGCTTTTGACAAGACTGCTAAATTGTTGGGCCTTGCCTATCCGGGTGGCGCCAAGTTGGCCCAACTCGCGGAGCAGGGGCGCCCTGGTATCTACAAATTTCCACGACCGATGCTCGACCGGCCAGGCTTCGATTTTAGTTTCAGTGGTCTGAAGACCGCTGCACGACTGGCATTGCAAGCGGCAGGTGAGGATCCGGGCGCGCGCGCGGATCTCGCGCGCGGTTTCGAAGAAGCCGTCGTCGACACGTTGGTGACGAAAGTCGCGCGTGCGCTGGAGGCAACCGGTCGGCAGGTGGTGGTGGTCGCCGGTGGCGTTGGTGCGAATCGTCGTCTGCGTGCGCGACTCAGTGAGATGGCGGCACGTGTCGGTGCGCGGGCCGCTTACCCGCGCCCCGAGTTTTGCACCGACAATGCAGCGATGATCGCTTACGCTGGCCACGCGCGTTTGGCTGCAGGCGAACACTCCGTCGGCGGGCCCTTGGCGCGAGCGCGCTGGGCGCTCTGCGAATTACGCCCACCGGGAGCTGACCGTGCAACGTAGCGGCGACACTGGTAGGGTGCTCACCCCTCAAGATTCTTTTATTTGGGATCCCAACGGATGAACGACCGTATCTTCCTGCGTGACTTGCGCATCGAGACCGTTATTGGCATCTACCAATGGGAGCGGGGGATTCGCCAGACCGTCAGCTTTGACTTTGAGTTTCCTGCGGACATTCGCCAAGCGGCACAGACCGATGATGTAGCGCATACGCTGGACTACAAATCAGTCGCGAAGACCGTCATCGCTTTCGTTGAGGCCAGTCATTACGGTCTGGTCGAGACCTTGGCTGAGCAGGTTGCGCGACTAATCCTGGTCGAATTTGGCTTGCCTTGGGTCAAGATTGTGCTGAACAAGCCAGGTGCTGTACGTGGGAGCCGAGACGTCGGTGTGATGATCGAGCGGTCGCGCGCCGACTTTGGTCTCTGAAATGCCCGTCGTTTATGTGGCTGCGGGATCTAACGTCGAGCCTGAAGCGAATCTGACGGTGGCACTGGCCGCGTTGCGTGGGCACTTTCCGGATCTGCAGGTCTCGCGTGCGTACGCCAATCGAGCGGTTGGTTTTGAAGGCCCGGACTTCATCAATCTGGTAGCGGCTTTTTCGACCGACCTTTCGCTGCCGGACGTGTTGGCCGTACTGCACGCTGTGGAATCAGCTTGCGGCCGCGGTCGCACCGCCCCGAAGTGGGCGCCCCGTCGGATGGATTTAGACCTACTGCTCTTTGGTGATTTGGTCGGCGAATTTTCAGGCGCCACGTTACCGCGACCGGATCTGCTGCGGCGTGCCTTCATGCTCGGGCCTCTGGCGGAGATCGCGCCGTTGGTTCGTCACCCGGTTCTGCATCAGCACATCGCAGACCTATGGTTGGCATTTGACCGAGCCACTCACGATTTGCGCCCAGTGAACGTCGTCGGTGCGGCAACTCCCTAGTAGCCGCTGACGGAGCGGCCGCCATCTACAGCCAGTATTTGGCCGGTGACATACGGTGCGTCTTTAGCGAAAAACAATGCGGCGCGTGCGATGTCGGTCGCCGAACCCATCCGTTTAAGCGCTGTCCGTTCGAGGATTTGTAACTGCAGATCGCTATCCATCTCCCCCTCTGGCCACATCACAGGTCCCGGCGAGATGCCGTTGACCCGCACTTGCGGTGCCAGCTCGCGGGCCAGGGACTGGGTCAGCATGACAAGGCCGGCTTTCGCCGCCGAATACACGGTATGTCGCTTCAGCGGACGCGATCCATGAATATCGATCAGATTCAGAATCAGTCCTTCGCGACGGCGCAGCTCGGTCGCCGCAGCTTGGGCGAGGAAGAGCGGCGCCCGCAGGTTAGTGCCGATCAAATCCTCGAAGGCCGCCACGGTGACCTCCCCTATCGGGGTGGGATAAAAGCTGGACGCGTTGTTGACCAGGATATCGAGTCGTCCGAAGGTTGCCGTGGCCGCCGTCACCAACCCGGGGAGCGCCGCAACCTCCAATAGATCCACTGCATAAGCGGCCGCGGACCCCGGCCGCAGGCGCTCCAGTTCCGAGACCAACGACTGCGCCTCATCCTGAGAGCGGTGACAGTGAATCAGCACCGATGCGCCGGCGGCATGCAAGGTTCGCGCGATTTCGGCGCCCAAACGCCGGGCGCCGCCGGTGACTAAAGCGACCTGACCGGCAAGTGGGGGTAGCGATTCGTGGCTCATGCAGCGAGGATACACAAACCAACCCCAAGCGCACGACCATGCCGCCTACCGAACTCCTGCCGTTGACAGATGCCGAGCGTGCCCACGAACGCCGGGTGCGCGCCAAGATAGCCGCAGCCATCGAGGCGGCTGGTGGTTGGCTGCCGTTCGAGGATTTCATGGGGCTTGCTCTGTATGCCCCGGGCCTGGGTTACTACGCTGCAGGGGCCCACAAGCTCGGCGCCGGGGGCGACTTCGTGACCGCGCCTGAATTGTCCCCGGTGTTCGGGCGCTGCCTTGCCGAAGCCTGCGCCACCGTCCTGACCGGGCTCGACGGCGGGGATGTGCTGGAAATCGGTGCCGGTACGGGAGCTCTGGCGGAGGAGGTGCTGCTCGGGTTGCAGGATGTCGGGCAGCTGCCGCATCACTACCGCATTTTGGAAACGAGTCCGGACTTGCGCGAGCGGCAGCGTACGCGTTTGTCCCGCCTGCCCACCGCGTTGTCGAGCCGAGTGACGTGGTTAGACGGCCCCCCTGAGGTCCCGTTTCGGGGCGTCGTGCTGGCCAATGAAGTGTTGGATGCGCTACCAGTCGCCCGGCTACGCGGGAACCCGCAGGGTGTCTCCACGCTAGGGGTTGTGCTGGAGGGCTCTCATTTGCGCGAGATGGCACGGCCCGCGTCCCGCACGACTTTAGCGCTGCTCGCACATCAGAACATCAGGTTGGCGCCGGACCAGGAGGCGGAGGTCTGCCCGTCCCTTGCACACTGGCTGGTCACCGTGACACAGACACTGGCATCGGGTGTCGCGCTATTCATCGACTATGGCGAATCACGGGCCCGCTTGTACGGGCTTGATCGTCCGCAAGGGACGTTCGTTGCATTCCACCGCCACCGAATGCACAACGATCCTTATATCAATCTGGGTTTGCAGGATTTGACGGCGTGGGTGGATTTCACGGCAGTGGCCGAGGCGGCGTTAGAGGCCAATTTGGAAGTTGCGGGCTATACCACGCAAGCCTGTTTCTTGTTGGCGTGTGGCTTTGAAAAACACCTTGCTGCACTGCGCGCGCGCTTGCCGGATACGCACGAGCCGTTGGCCGCGCGTGCTGCGCTGCGGCTCGTACTGCCCAATGACATGGGCGAGCGGTTTAAGTGCATGGCGTTGACGCGGGACTACGATGGCCCCTTGTCCGGCTTCGCCATCAAAGACTTTACGGACTCTTTATAGGTCGTTCAGCGCACAGCCGAGTCAGCGCAGCCAGTCGCAGTTCGCCGAGGCGCCGACCGATAGACGCGCCGTCCAACTGCGACCGCTCTGTCGGGTCTAAAGTCACTTGCCGTGCGCTGTCCAATGCTTTAGCAAGAAAGTCTGCTTGCGGGTAGTCAGCGGTTTCAAAGCCGGTTCGTCCTCGCGCATCGGCGATGCAAGCGAGGAGGGCTTCACCGAAGCGATCGGGTCGACGCAGCGCATCGCAGCGCTCCAGTAGCGCCAACATCGTGTCGGGACGTAATTGCATCGCTCGATGTACGTTACCGTGTTCGCGTGCCACGATGACGGCCAGATCACGGTGATCGTTCGGGATGCGTAGTCGTGCGCACAGCGCCTCTACGAGTTTGACGCCACGTCCTTCGTGCCCATGATGTTTTGGCCATTCGGCGTGCGGGGTGGTGCCCTTGCCAAGGTCATGCATGAGCGCCGCAAAGCGCACTCTGGATTCGGTAGAGAGTTGCGCGGCTACCGTGAGCACCAAGTGGACGTGCAGGCCAGTGTCGATTTCCGGGTGCCAGCGCTCGGGTTGCGGAACGCCGTACAAGCGGTCCAATTCTGGAAAGACAATAGCGAGTGCGCCACAGGCGCGCAGCACTGCAAAATAGACGGCAGGGCTCGGCTCGGTCAGCGCTTTTGCCGTCTCTGCCCAGACGCGCTCGGCCACCAGCGCGTTTACCTCACCCGCAGCCGTCATCTGGCACATCAATGCCATTGTTTCGGGCGCGATCGTAAAGCCAAAGCGCGCAAATCGTGCAGCGAATCGAGCCAAGCGCAGAATGCGTACCGGGTCCTCGGCGAAGGCGGGGGAGACGTGGCGCAGCATGCGCGCAGCTAGATCCTCCGCGCCGCCGTAGGGGTCTATCAGTACGCCTTCCGCCGTGCGGGCCATCGCATTGATGGTTAAATCCCGCCGCTGCAGGTCCTCTTCCAGTGTTACATCGGATGAAAATCGGGTCTCGAAGCCGTGATAGCCCGGGGCTGTTTTCCGTTCGGTGCGGGCGAGCGCATATTCTTCGTGGGTATCTGGATGCAGAAAAACCGGGAAATCCTTGCCTACCTGCCGAAATCCGAGCTGTTCGAGTGCGGCCGGCGTAGTGCCCACAACAACCCAGTCGCGCTCCGGGGCTTCTAGCCCCAAGAGCGCGTCGCGCACCGCACCGCCGACCAAGTAGATGTCCATGCTGTGGATTCTAAGCGCACCAGGGCGCCTGTTGCCGCCACTAGCCTAGATAATGCGGGACGATCGTGTGCATCGGCGCCGGATGAAGGCCGAGTGCGGCGAAGCCGTCCGAGTCCGGAACACTATCTAGTGCGAGGGACCGGAAGTTATCGACCGAGAGGACCTTGCCGGGGAGGTATTCGAACGCTAGGGCTTGCAGGTAGCCGGCCCAGTCGGGTATCCCAAAGATCAGTCGCCGCCGCCGCGTGATCGTCGCTACCGAGCGCACCAGTTGCGCTAGCGTGACGACTTCAGGTCCTCCCAATTCGTAAGTCGCGCCGATACTGGAAGGGAGATCAAGTGCGCGCATCATGGCGTCTGCCACGTCCGCTACGTGCACCGGGGCAAAGCGCGCTTGCGCCCGTGCGAGCGGTAGCATCGGCAAGTACGTCAGTAGCGTGGCGAAGCGATTGGTTAAGGAGTCATGTTGGCCAAAGATGACGGAAGGCCTAAAAATGGTCCACGCGGGGGCTCCCACCCAGTCCTGAAGCATTTTTTCGGCAGCGCCTTTGCTACGTAGGTAATGACTGGGAGCTTGCTCATCGGCGCGCAGCGAACTCATCTGCAGCAAACGAGGCACCCCATTGACGCGACAGGCCTCAAGAATCTTGCCGGTCAAGGCGGTATGGGCTTGCCGGAAGCCGGCTCCCGAGTGCCCGGATTCATTGAGGATGCCGACTAGATTGATGACCACGTCCACTCCGGCAGAGAGCCGCCGCAGCGTAGCCGGGTCGTGCACATCGGCTTGCATCAGTCGTGCGCCGGGGAGCACCGACAGACCGGGATACCGCGTAGGCGAACGGGTCGGTAGCCGTAGTGTGTGACCGGCACGAACCAGCCGGTGCGCTAGCGCGCTGCCGACAAAGCCGGTGCCACCCAGAATGAGAAAGACGGATGGGCGCATGATGAAAATCCCGGTCGTCAGAGACGACCGGGATCCTACCCGTTGTAGCCGGGAAGTGTCAGCGTACCGGCACCACGATCACGGCGTCACCGCGGCGCACGATCAACAAGAGGGTCTGCTGACCCTTGACGATGGCACGCAGATCCTTGAGTGAACCGACTTTCTGACGGTTCACTGCCGTAATGACGTCATTTTGACGCAGCCCTGCCTGCGCGGCCGGGCTTTCCGCTTCGACGCTGCGAATAAGGACGCCGCCGCCGTTGCTGGCGTCGCCGAGATCTGCCCCCTCAAAAGCGCGATGCAGTTCCCCCGCCGGTGACTCCTCACCCGGCGCCGCGCCTTTGGCCGAGACGGTCGCATTGGCATGATGGGTCTTGCCGTCACGGTAATACGTGATATCGACAGTCTCGCCTACGCGCATCATGCCGATGCGATTGCGTAGTTCTGGCCCGGCTTTGACGGTCTGGCCATTCACAGCAGTGATCACGTCACCGGCTTTCAGGCCCGCCTTTTCCGCCGCCGAGCCTTCAACCACCTGCTGCACGAGTGCGCCTTGCAGATCTTTGGCGCCCAAGTTCTCCGCCAGATCGGGTGTGAGCGTCAAAATACTGACGCCGAGCAGTCCCCGCTTCACTTCGCCGTACTTGACCAGCTGATCCATGATGGAACGCACCATGTTCGATGGAATCGCGAAGCCAATGCCAATGTTGCCGCCGGAGCGCGACAAGATGGCCGAATTAATACCGACCAGTTCGCCATGCAGATTGATGAGTGCGCCACCGGAATTGCCGGGATTAATGGATGCGTCCGTTTGGATAAAGTCTTCATAACCATCCGGATTAATGCCTGAACGCCCTACAGCGCTGATGATCCCGTACGTCACCGTGTGCTGAAGCCCGAAGGGATTGCCGATGGCCAGCACAAAGTCGCCTACTTCTGCCTGCGCCGAATCCCCGATGGGTAAGGCCGCCAGTTTCGCGTCTTTGACCTTGATCAGCGCAATGTCGGCGCCGACGTCTGAACCGACGACCGTCGCCTTATAGTCATGACCATCATTGGTGGTCACCGTGATTTCATTCGCGTTCTCGATCACGTGAGCGTTCGTGATGATGAAACCCTCCTTGGCATCGACTACGACGCCCGAACCGGCGCTTTGGAACTGCCGTTGTCGAGGAGCCATTTCGGGTGCGTCGAAGAAGCGCTTGAAGAACGGGTCATCAAAAAGCGGATTACGTCCGCTTTTTTCCGCGACCGTGCCGCGGGTAGAGATATTCACCACCGCTGGGGAAGCTCGCTTAACGATCGGAGCCAGTGAGGGCATGGGAGTGCCGCTGACATCCAGCGGTAAATGCCCCTCTGCGCGAGCGGCGGTGCCGCCGGCGACGCCGGCGGTCAACAGTACAGCGAGGGTGCAGGTGGCGGCACGGCTCGCGGTGCGTGGTTTCGACATGAGGTTCCCTTCGTGCGTGGATCAGTGGACGTTTTGTCGCCTGCCTGCGCAGGCGTCCTTCCTGAATAGTGACCTAAGCGAGTGAAAAAAAGTTCCTAGGCCCTGTAAAGCGCTCTGCGCCTGCGGATGGTCCGCAAACGGCAATACGTGGCGGCGGACGCACGGCGCACCGCGCAGGGGCTCCTCTAGAGGAGCGCTTGACTGCCATTTTAAGCCCATTTTCTGCACTTTTCAGTCGGTGTGGTGCGGCACGGCGGTGGTAGATGGGTGGCGCCAGCAGAGTGCAGGGGCCGACCCCGCCGCTGCCGGGCGAAAAATGTGGTGGCCAGGGCATCAGAAGGAGATCCTGAGCAGATACAACATGTTGTGTTTTGGCACCATCCCTACTTGACAAAAAAAACTCCGTTTGGATTGCCGCTATTTATCGATAAAATTTTATAATCCTCTGAAAAATATAGCTTTTTTTTAGGACAAAAAAAACAGGTCGAGGGCTTGACTCAAGGCCCCAGCAAAAATAACGTAGACCCTTGGACACAAGATGTTGTGGCCAGACAGAACTTGATCGACCGCGCGTGTTTGGATAGAGCCGGAGGCTGGTTTAGCCGGTTGCCGGGAGGGGCTTTGTGTCGCGGTCGCTAAGGGCATTACTACAACAATATTTCGCTCAACGGAGCAACGAATCCAGATGATTAAGGCCCACCACGTGGAACGACAGGAAGCGGCGGTTCCTTTTCAGGCCGCCTCGCTCGATATTTGGGATAAGAAGTACCGGCTGACCGCGAAAGATGGCACTGCGGTTGACCAGTCGATGGACGACACCTATCGCCGAGTGGCTGTGGCGCTCGCTGATGTGGAGGCGCCTGAGGCGCGGGCTCATTGGCTTGAGCGTTTCTTCTGGGCGCTGCGCAAAGGCGCTATCCCAGCAGGGCGGATCACGTCGAACGCCGGCGCGTTGGAGCACAAACCGGCGACCTCGACGATCAACTGCACCGTGTCGGGCACGATAACCGACTCGATGGACGACATCCTGAATAAGGTGCATGAGGCCGGCCTCACGCTGAAGGCCGGTTGCGGCATCGGCTACGAGTTCTCGACCCTGCGGCCGCGTGGCGCGTATGTGTCCGGTGCGGGGGCCCACACCTCGGGCCCCCTGTCGTTTATGGATATCTACGACAAGATGTGTTTCACCGTTTCCTCCGCCGGAGGTCGTCGCGGCGCTCAGATGGGCACTTTCGATGTGGGCCATCCGGATGTCATGGAATTCATCAAGGCAAAGCGGGAGAACGGCCGCTTGCGGCAATTCAACTTGTCTTTGTTGATTACCGACGAGTTCATCGAGGCGGTCAAGGCAAATGCCAGCTGGGATCTCGCGTTCCCATTGCGCCAGAAAGAATACGACGCCGACCAGCCTGATCTCGGTGATGCTACAAAATTCCTGTGGCGCGAGTGGCCGACTCCGGAGGGGTATGTCACGCGTGACGATGGCCTGGTCTGCTGCAAGATCTACAAGTCACTCCCGGCGCGGCGCGTCTGGGACTTCATTATGGCCTCGACCTACGATTTTGCGGAGCCTGGATTCGTTTTGATCGACCGGGTCAACGAAATGAATAACAACTGGTGGTGCGAAAATATCCGCGCCACCAATCCATGTGGCGAGCAGCCGCTGCCACCGTACGGCTCTTGTCTGCTTGGTTCGATCAACCTGACGCGCTTCGTGCGAGACCCGTTCACGGCGGAAGCCGTATTCGACTGGGACGAGTACCGCGAAGTGGTCAAGATTTTCACTCGAATGTTGGATAACGTTGTCGAAATCAACGGCTTGCCGTTGGTCGGTCAACGCGATGAAATCCTGCGCAAGCGCCGTCACGGGATGGGTTTCCTAGGGCTCGGCTCGGCGATGACGATGCTCGGTATGAAGTATGGCTCGGGCGAATCGATTCAATTTACCGACGCCGTGTCGCGTGAAATGGCGATAGCAGGCTGGGAAGCAGCGCTCGACCTTACGCGTGAGAAAGGCCCAGCGCCGATCATGAACGAAGAGTTTACGGTCACGGCACAGATGCTGCGCCTGCGTCCGGAAATGGCTAAAGACGGTTGGAAAATCGGACAGAAAGTGCCGGGCCGTATCCTGCATGCGCGCTACAGCCGCTACATGCAGCGTATCGCTACGGTAGCGCCAGCGCTCGTGGAACAGTTGGCGACTTCGGGTGCGCGATTCACACACCACAGCTCGATAGCGCCAACGGGCACGATCTCGCTGTCGTTGGCGAATAACGCGTCCAATGGCATTGAACCCTCATTCGCGCATCATTATTTCCGCAACGTGATCCGCGAAGGCAAAAAGAGCAAGGAGCGCGTCGACGTTTATTCCTATGAGCTCTTGGCCTATCGCGTCTTAGTGAATTCCAAGGCCATGCCAGGCGGCACTACAGCAGAGGAGCGCCTGCCCGACTACTTCGTCACTTCCGACACGATCACGCCGGAGCAACATGTTGACGTGCAGGCCGCGGCACAAAAGTGGGTAGATTCCAGTATTTCGAAGACAGCCAACGTGCCAACCGACTTCAAATACGAGGATTTTAAGAATATCTATTTGTACGCATACGAGCAGGGTCTGAAGGGATGCACCACGTTCCGCTTCAACCCGGAAGCGTTTACGGGCGTCCTCGTCAAGGAGGAAGACCTCAAGAACACGACGTACGTATTCACCTTGGAGGACGGTTCTGAATTATCCGTCCGTGGTGATGAGTCCATCGAATACGACGGCGAGACGCATACCGCGTCCAACCTCTTTGATGCGCTCAAAGAAGGCTATTACGGGAAGTTCTGAGATGCTCAAAATAGAAAAGAAGATCACCAAGTACCGCGTTGAAAAGCCTATTGATGTGGAGGCTGCGAAAGCGGCTGAGGAAAAGAAGGCGGAAGCCACGCCGCTGCGCAACAAGATTGGCAGCAATGTCATCGAACTGACAGAAAAACTGCAGCGGCCTGATGTTCTGATCGGTTCCACCTACAAGATTAAGACGCCGGTGTCTGATCACGCGATGTATGTGACCATCAATGACATCGTCCTGAATGAAGGGACCGAGAACGAACGCCGTCGTCCGTTCGAGGTCTTCATCAACTCAAAGAATCTGGATCACTACCAGTGGATCGTGGCGCTGACGCGGATCATCTCGGCCGTCTTCCGCAAGGGCGGCGACATCTCCTTTATGGTGGAGGAATTGAAGGCGGTATTTGATCCCCGGGGTGGCTACTGGCAGCCTGGCGGGAAGTTTATGCCGTCAATCATTGCCGAGTTGGGTTACGTCATCGAGAAGCATCTGCAGACCATTGGTGTGCTGGCGCGTCCGGAGATGGATGAGCACTTGAAGAAGCTGATTGAGCAGAAGAAAGAAGAGTTCATCGCCCGCAACAAGCAGGCGGATATGTTATCGAAGGGCCATTACCCGGAAGGTGCTCAGCTGTGCGGTAAGTGCAGCACACCAGCCGTCATCATGATGGATGGCTGTATGACGTGTCTGAACTGTGGCGATTCAAAGTGTGGCTGAAGGCCGCCTGATGTCCCGTTGACGGCGGCTTAAGGACTCAAGTCCGAAACCGACGTCTACTCGGGCCACCCCATAAGGGTGGCCCTTTTTTTCGCTCAGTGGTGGCTATGGCCGATGCGCAGCGTTGCGGTGGCGATGCGAATTTCTGCTAGAAAAGACCCGAGAGCGAGCACAAGACTGAACATAGCGGCGATGAACAGGCCCGAGACGGCGGCTGCAAGATTGAAGTGCACGAAAGCACTGGAGAACAGCAGCGCCACTACGGAGGCGATCAGGAGTGCTGAGATGACGCCTAACGTGATTGATGCGTTCATGAGGCGCGCACGCCGGGCGAAAGTGCGCAACTGACTGTGCAGTTGGGTCGCTGTGGCGGTGTCTGCATGCTGTAAGCGCTCCTCCAAGGGGCGGGCTCGGTCGACGATGCGAGCCAGGCGATTGGTTAGGACACCGAGTAAAACGCCGATACCGGAGAGCAAGAAGACCGGGGCAAGCGACAGTTGGATCGAGTGTGCGATCAGTGCGATGTCGGTTGTGGGGGCGTCCATGACAGGGCCTTTTCGAAGTGAATGGGTGATTCTACCGCGTGCCTCATTCTCTGACTCCAACAGTATCGCCCCACTTTGTATAATCTGCCCGGATGAAAACTGAATACGCATGCTAAAACCTGCGCGCCGAGTGTTACTGACGGCCGGCTCGGTCCTAGGAACTTTTTTGTCCTTAATCTGTGCGGCTTCGGCCCATGGAGATCCAACGCAGTTCCCACGCCCAGCGGAATTGGAGCCGGATGTACAGTTCTGGGAGCGGGTCTACTCCAAGGTCTCCACGCAAGGTGGATTGTTGCACGACGATCGGCATCTTGAGATCGTTTATGAGGAGTTGAAATTTCCTCCCGGTCTGTCCAGTAAAGAGCGTTCAGCCTTGGTGCAAACTGTGCGCGCGCACTACGACCGCGTGCTGCGCCAGTTGGGTGCAGGGTCGCGCGAAGACCTCTCTGATGATGAACGCAGAGTACTCGCGCTGTTTCCTAACAATGTCGCCGACGCGGCATTGACTGACGCTGCGGACCATATCCGCTTTCAACTGGGTCAGTCGGATCGGTTCCGCGAAGGGTTGGTGCGCTCTGGAACGTGGGAAAAACACGTCGAGGACACCTTGCGTCGCGAAGGCTTGCCAGGCGAGCTTTCGGCGCTGCCGCACGTAGAATCCTCCTTCAATCCCCGCGCCTATTCAAAGGTCGGCGCGGCAGGTCTTTGGCAATTCATGCGCGGTACGGGGAAACGCTGGCTCCGGGTAGACGGCACGATCGATGAGCGCTTGGACCCTTATAAATCGACCCTTGCCGCAGCACAGTTCCTGAATATCAATTACTCGATACTCGGGACTTGGCCGCTTGCACTGACCGCATGGAACCATGGAGCAGGCGGCATGCGACGGGCCAAGGAAGAGCTCGGGACTGACGACATCACAACGATCGTACGCACCTACCAAGGGCGCACCTTCGGATTTGCGTCGCGCAATTTCTATGTCTCTTTTCTGGCAGCCCTCGAGGTCGATCGCAACGTCGATCGGTTCTTCGGGCCCGTCGAGCGTCTGCCGCATGATGAGAGTCGTACGGTGCGCCTACCAGCGCTCATCCCGGCGCAAGCTTTAGAACGCGCGCTAGGGACTGATCGTGAGACTCTACAGGCGCTCAATTTAGCGCTGCTCGACCCGGTTTGGTCGGGGCGCAGGCCGGTGCCGCGTGGCTTTGAACTCCGAGTCCCTGTCGGCGTCGATCCCGGGCGGCTGTTGGCGAGACTCGGTCAAGCAGCCAAAGAAGAGACTGCAAGCGAGCGGTCCGTGACGGTTGGGCGAAGCGACACACTGGATCGCATTGCCACGCAGTACGGGTTGCGCAGCCGGGAGCTTGCAGACTATAACCATGTCAGTGCGCGTGATGTCCGCCCAGGCTCGGTCTTGCGGATCCCCGCGCTGCCATCGACCACGGAGTCGATCGCTGCGCCGGCCGATGTGCAACCGGCTTCCTCTATCGATCTCGCGGCGGCAACGGCGTCGGCACAGGGCACTACCGCACAAGAATCGGCGCTGTCGGTGTTCCATGTCGTCTTGTCGGGTGAGACCGTGTCCGGGATCGCGCGTGCGAATGGGCTGAAAGCGACGGACGTGATGCGGCTCAACGGGCTCGCAAGACCCGACTTGGTACGCCAAGGACAGAAGTTGCGGCTGCGCCCTGACGAGGGCGGTGTGCCGGTGATGCCGAGACTGGCCTCTGACAGGAGCCCCGCGGATGTGGCGCCAGGGGTGGGTGTGTCGCGCGTCGAGGACTTGCCGTTGCGCGCGGTACGGGAGAGTTCCCCCGACCCTGCGGACTACGCAGTGACGCGTGATGCGGTTTATATGCAAGCGGCTGAAACCTTGGGACATTTATCGCGATGGAGTGGTGTTTCGCAAGACCGCTTGCGCACCCTGAATGGGCTAAAGCGGGGGGAGTCGGTGGTGCTGGGCCGCCGGCTCAAGATCGAACTGGCGGGGGTGGATGCCGGCGGGTTCGAGGCCAGACGGGCGGCCTATCACCGTGAGTTAGAAGCAGCCTACTTCGAGCGCCATCGAATCAAGGGGATGGAACGCATTCGGTTCCAGACTGGTGAGACGCTCTGGACACTCGCTCACCGACTTACAGTCCCCGTTTGGTTGCTGCGGCAATACAATCCAGATTTGGATTTTGCGGCAGTGCGGGTCGGGGTCGAAGTGAACGTGCCGCAAATCGAGGCGGTCAATACGGTCGGGACCGACGCTGTAGTTAAAGAGGTGACACCGTGAACAGGCCTATCGCAATCCTGATCTGCGCATTGAGTCTTGGTGGTTGTGCCACCGAGCGCGCTTATGTTGGACCGGATCGTCCGCTGGCCGCACTGGCCGTTATTGAGGGGGCGCCCCAGCTGACCACGGGGGTGCCGATCAAAGCGGTCATCCGTAAAATCGATGACCAAGTTTTGGGGTTTGGCTATTCTCGAGTGCTGGTGCTGCCGGGCCGCCATGCGGTGTTGGTGGATTGCGTGATGGCCAATCACGCCGCCGTGCGCTTTCCGATGACGATGGAAACCATAGCGGGGCGGCGCTACGTCTTGCGTGCACAAAGTGCTGCAGGCAACAGAAGCTGCGCTGATGTGACGGTTGATGCTCTTTAGGTGCCTGTTGCTCGGGTGTTGGCTTGCCGCAACGGTGCCCATGCCGGCGATCAGTCAGGCCGCGACGTCTGCTGAGGCGCTCCCGATCGCAGATCGGGTGGTCGTGGCTAAGAGCGAGCGGCGCCTGTATTTGATGCGTGGCGGCGTCCCCTTTCGCAGTTTCCGGGTCTGGCTCGGCCTGGTTCCGCAGGGCCGCAAGGAGCAAGAGGGCGATTTTAGGACGCCGGAGGGTAGTTACCGACTGGACGCTAAAAATGCCCAGAGCGACTACTTTTTGTCGATCCACGTGTCCTATCCCAATTCCAGCGACCTCGCGCAGGCGCGCCGCGCCCATGTAGCACCTGGCGGCGCGATCATGATCCACGGCCTGCCCAATCTACCGAAACACCCGTCGGACTATTATTTTCGTAACGACTGGACGAACGGGTGTATTGCGCTGACCAATGACGACATGCTGGAAGTCTGGCTGCTAACTCGGGTAGATACCCCAATCGAGATCAAGCCCTAAAGATGTCGAAAACGTGACGTGGTTCCGGCGTGGCTGTGATGCAGTTACTCTTTGTTAAGTCAGTCCTTTCCTACGCTAGCCGCTCGTACGGAAAGTTGAGTGCTATGACTACACGTAAATTGCCGCGCGCCCGTAAAGGCGCGGATTCCACCCTAGGGGAGGCTGCCCCGTCGGCCTCTACTCGCCACGGGGAGATCGCCCGCAAACTGCCGTCCTACACGACGTATAAGCGGTGGGCGGACCAGATGAAGTCCGGTTGGGCGCCCCTCGAAGACCCTAGCCGCTGACTAGGTGCCGGCGCGGCCCCCCTTGAATCCGCGCCTGTTCGCCCCCAACCTCGTCGCGGCTGCTTGTAAGGGCAGCCTCTTATCCATTACGACTGGGGCAGGACCATGACGAGCACGACTGCGCGCGAAACCCGCGGCTTCCAAACCGAGGTGAAGCAACTGCTTCGCCTGATGATCCACTCCCTGTATTCGAATCGGGAGATTTTTCTCCGCGAGTTGATTTCGAACGCTTCTGACGCCTGCGACAAGCTGCGCTTTCGCTCACTGGCTGACGCCGCCCTACTGGCAGGGGATCCAGAACTGCTGATTGATATCGACTTCGATCAGGAGGCGCATACCCTGACGGTGCGCGATTCTGGGATCGGAATGACCCGCGATGAGGTGATTGCGCACCTAGGCACTATTGCGAAGTCGGGTACGGCGGACTTTCTGTCTCAGCTGTCTGGGGACCAGCAGAAGGATGCCCAGCTGATCGGCCAATTTGGCGTCGGCTTCTACTCCTCTTTTATCGTGGCCGATCGGGTCGAGGTCTACACCCGCGCGGCTGGCGCCGCAGACGCCGAAGGTGTCCACTGGGAGTCGGATGGAACGGGTGAATTCACCATCGAGACGGTCTCTCTTCCAACACGCGGAACGCGTGTTGTCCTCCACCTCAAGGAGGATGCGTATGAGTACGCGGACGGCTGGAAAATCCGCGGTCTTGTAAAACGGTATTCCGATCACATCAGCATACCCGTGCGACTGCTCAAGCCGGCCGCGAAGGAGGGGGAATCTGCTGAGCGCGAGGTGGTTAACAGTGCGCAGGCGCTATGGACCCGCCCACGAAGCGAGATTAAAGACGAGGAATACAGCACTTTTTATCAAATGGTCGGGCGCGACTTTGCACCACCGCTCGCTTGGTCCCACAATCGTGTGGAGGGCAAGCGTGAGTACACGACTTTGCTATATGTGCCCTCACATGCGCCTTTCGATTTATGGAATCGCGATGGAACGCGTGGCCTCAAGCTCTACGTAAAGAGAGTCTTTATTCTCGACGACGCGGAGCAGTTTTTACCCCTCTACCTGCGCTTTGTGAAGGGCGTCGTTGATTCCAGCGATTTGCCGCTTAATGTCTCGCGAGAATTGCTGCAAGCCGATGCCGAAATTGAAGCGATGCGCGCGGGCATCGCCCGTCGTGTACTCGACCTGTTAGCGAAGCTCGCTAAAGAAGAGCCGGAAAAATATGCGACATTTTGGAAGGAGTTTGGTCAGGTCCTTAAGGAGGGTGTTGCCGAAGACTCGCCAAACCGGGAACGTATCGCAAAGTTACTGCGATTCGCGTCGACCCATGCCGATCTTGAGAAGCAGGATCAGTCACTCGATGATTATTTGTCGCGGATCAAGTCCGGTCAAAAGCACATTTATTATTTGACCGCGGAAACTTGGAATGCCGCTCGGCAGAGCCCCCACCTAGAGCGTCTGCGCCAGCATGGGGTCGAGGTGTTGCTTATGCACGATCGGGTCGACGAGTGGATGCTGTCGTATCTCGGCGAGTACGAGGGTAAGAGCTTCCAGGATGTCGCCGCTGGCGATTTGGACCTTGGGGACTTAGTACCGGCGGCGGATGCGGCGCCGATCCCTGCATCGGACGCACTGTGCGACCGCCTAAAGGAAGTTCTGGTCGATCGCGTCGACGGCGTGAAGCCGACCCAGCGCTTGGCGGAATCGCCAGCCTGTCTCGTGCGAGCAGCTGGGGAAATGAGCGCCCAGATGCGACGACTGATGGAAGGGGCGGGTCAGGCGCCACCGTCGCAGCGGCCGACGCTGGAAATTAATCCCACGCATCCCTTGGTCGTGCGCTTAGAGGCAACCACAGATCCCGAGGTGTTTCGCGACTTGGCCTTGTTACTGGCCGATCAGGCCACGCTCGCGGAGGGCGGGCAGCTGGCCGAGCCGGGTGAGTTCGTTCGGCGTATGAATCGTCTGCTCCTCGGCACCTCGTCCGCGCAATAATATTGCGTGGGGCCATTCGCCTAGGAGCACGACGCATGCGGGCCATCCAATGTTCAGCGCTGTGGCTGCTGGGCGTGCTCAGTGGCGCCGTGACGCTGAGCGCGCCCCTGGGTCCTCCGACGGGCTTTCTCGTTGGCCTACAGGTCGCTGACATCGTTGTAGGCGCCGGACCCGCGGTCGGGCGGGGCGATATTGTGGCGGTGCACTATGCCGGCTTTCTCTACGATGCCGCGGCAGCGGATGGACATGGTCGTCCGTTCGATAGCTCTATGGAGCACGGCGGTGACCCACTAGTGTTCCGGTTGGGCAAGGGGATGGTCATTGCGGGATGGGATAACGGTATTGTTGGGATGCAGCGGGGTGGCAAGCGCCATCTGGTGATCGCCCCCCCATTGGCCTACGGTAATCGGAGTGTCGGGCGTAAAATTCCGGCAAACGCAACGCTGGTGTTTGAGGTCACGCTCGTCAGCCTGCAGGTGATGGACTAATGTCTGCCGCCGCGCTCTGCAAGCCCCCGATGCCGGAGCGCATCGCACTCCCTGGCCCGGTCGGGGTGCTCGAATCGGTGCTCGAAGTGCCCTTGGGTCACGACGGCCGGGTGGCGTTGATTTGTCATCCGCACCCCCTGTTTGGCGGCACGCTGCAGAATAAGGTGGTGCATACGACTGCTCGTGCCTTACAGGAGCGGGGCATCGCCACCTTGCGATTCAACTTCCGGGGCGTTGGCGCCAGTGCGGGGACTTTTGATGACGGACGCGGTGAAACCGACGATGCGTTGGCTGCCGCCGACTGGTTGACCGCTCGCTATCCGGCGTCCCCACTCATTTTGGCGGGATTCTCATTCGGCGCCTATGTCGCTTATAGGGTCGCAACGGAAAGTCCGGTGCAGCGTCTGTATACGATTGCACCACCGATTCGGCGCTTTGATTTTGGCAGTCAGCGGGTACCCACGATGCCTTGGTTGGTGATCCAGGGTGATCAGGACGAACTGGTCGAGTACTCGAGCGTCGTCACTTGGATGGCCTCTGTGGTACCGAAGCCCCATCTGGCAACGATCGTTGGGGCAGAGCACTTTTTTCACGGCCGGTTAAATGAACTCAAGGTAGTGGTGCAGGAATTCCTTGATACCTGAAGGGAATCTCTTGGCGCCTAAAAAAGAAAAAGCCGGGGAAAACCCCGGCTTTTTTTCGCACCAGCCAGTAGCCGGGGCGTACCCGGTCAGTTGACCATCGCCTTCAGCGACTTCAGGGCGGCAGCGCGGACCTTCTTCGAGGCCGGCTTTGCCTTGAACACCATCTTTTCACCCGTGAACGGGTTCACGCCCTCACGGGCCTTGGTGGCAGGCTTCTTAACAACTTTCAGCTTCAGCAGGCCAGGCATCGTGAAACTGCCCGCGCCGCGCAGGCTCTTCTTGATGATGCCGTTAAGCGACTCGAAGACAGCTCCGACCTGCTTCTTCGAGAGCTCGGTGTCCTTCGCGATCTGCGCGAGAATGTCCGACTTGGTCGGTGCCGCGTTCTTCTTCGCCATTGTGGGGGTTCTCCTATGGTTTCTGTTTTCGATCATGGCGTTAAGGCTGAATCTTCTGTTGCTTCTCACACACGGGCAAGCACTGTTAGTGCTCACCGGGTGCGCGAAACATCGCAAAAAACAGCCTCAAACCACGACCTTCTACTGCTTTCGACATGGACAATAGCATACCAAAAAACGAAATCCACTAGTTTTTAAGTAGTTTTAACGCTAACGACTACGATAAAAGCGCCTCAATCGCTGTGGGGATAATTGTCGGGGCAATGATACGCACGGTCTTCTCGCGGCCAGAGAGTCCTCGGATGATCTCTACATGCCTATTTGCGACGCCGAACGTGCACGCTAAAAACCGAACAAGGTGGGCGTTAGCGGCGCCATCGACTGGTGGTGCCGTGATGCGTAGCCGTAGTCGTTCATCGTCTACGAGCAGTGCATCCTTCGAGGCACGCGGCTGTACGCGCAGCTGCAATACGAGATCCGCGCCGTCTCGGCGGACCGGTATTTTCACAAATCGTAGGGAAAAAACAGCGGCGCTAGGCGCATATTGAGCGAGTAAAGCGCCAGTTGCAGCAGCAGGATGGCGGCGAGCGGGGATAAGTCGATCCCGCCGAACAGCGGCAGTGCGCGACGGATGGGACGCAAAATCGGGTCAGAGAGATCCGCAAGCAGGCGTGAGAATGGGTTGTAGGGGTCGGCCACCCAACTGAGTAGCGCATGTAAAAAGATCGCCCCCAGAAATATCCAGAGCAACATTCGGGCGAGCGCCAAAAGTGCGCCCAGAACGAGAATGATGGGCGAGGGTAGTCCGAGCCCATAGAGCGCCCCCAGTGCGGCCGCTCGGACGAGCGCGACTACAACTAGCGCGACAATAGTCGCTGTATCGGTGCGGCCAATGGCTGGAATCACCCGACGCATTGGCAGGATGAGCGGGTTCGTTAGTCGGTGCAGGGACTGCACCAGCGGATTTCGCGAATCGGTGCGTTGGATCGCAAACAGCCAGCGGAGTAGAAACGCCCCGACTATTAAGTCGGCGACCGTGCGGATCAGAAAGGCTAGTTCCGCCATGTTGAAACCCCTGTCGTAAACTGGTTAGCGTGCCGCGCCGAATTCAGCAGCAATTTCCCGCGAGCGTTCGGCCGCCGCGGCCACGGCTCGCGCAACGATCATGTCTAAACCGGCCTCACGAAATACCTCTAGAGCTGCCGCTGTCGTGCCACCCTTGGAGGTGACCTGCTCGCGCAGTACCGATGGCTCTTCGCCACTCGCTTTTGCCAGGGCGGCTGCGCCGGCGGCAGTGCCGACGGCCAGTTTCCGGGCAACCTCCGGTGGCAGCCCCTGTGCAATGGCGGCGGCTTCCAACAGTTCGATCAGCAGGAAGAAGTAGGCTGGGCCACTACCCGACACCGCCGTCACTAGATCGATATCGCTTTCCGAGCCGACCCAAACGGCGGTGCCTACCGCTTCCAACAACCGCTCCGTGGTCGCCCGATCGTTTTCGCCGACTTCGCTACCGGCATAGAGCCCGGTAACCCCCGCTCCAATCAGGGCCGGGCGGTTCGGCATTGCGCGAACGACGCTCGCGTGCCCGCCCAGCCAGCGGGACAGATCGGCTGCGCCGATGCCGGCCACGATCGAGATCACGAGTGGCCGTTGCTCAGCGGCCAGGATCGCTAGCGCGCCGGCGACCTCCGCCAACTGCTGTGGCTTGACCGCCATGACCCACACGTTGGCCTGTGCCGCGGCTTTAGCATTGTCCGCATGTAGTGCAATTTGCTGGAAACGGCGGGCTAGCCAATCCCGTTGTGCCTCGGCAGGGTCCGCAATCGCGATATTTTCGGCGGGGGCTCCACGTGCTAACCAGCCACCCACCAGGGCCCTGGCCATCTGTCCGCCGCCAATGATTGCGACGCGAGGCCAAGTTTCATTCCGTTTTTTCATGCCTTTGTCCGTTCACCAAATATCGCCGTGCCGATGCGAACATGCGTCGCACCTTCCATTATCGCCGCTTCGAGGTCTGCACTCATCCCCATGGATAGAGTATCAAGACCTAGCCCTTGGCCGTTTAGATCTTCCCGTAATTGACGCAGTGCAGCGAAATAGTGCCGCTGCTTCGTCGGGTCTGGGGTCTCTGGCGGAATACACATCAGGCCCCTTAGCCGCAGCCGCGGCAACGCTACGATGCTCGAAGCCAAGTCGGGTAAGGCGGAGGGCAGAACGCCGCCCTTGGTGGCCTCGTCGCCGAGTTTGACCTGTATACACACATTGAGCGCCGGCGCGTGTGCTGGCCGTTGCGCTGACAGCCGTTCAGCCACTTTGAGCCTATCCACGGTATGCACCCAATCAAAGAACTCGGCTACCGGTCGACATTTATTGGATTGCAACTGGCCAATGTAGTGCCACGAGACCTGCTCCCGCGATGCGACCAATGATGCCATTCTAGGCAGCGCTTCCTGTAGGTAGTTCTCCCCTATCTGCGTTAATCCGGCCGCAATCGCCGCGCCGACGACTGGCGCCGGCTGGGTCTTGGCGACGCCAATGAGCGTGATGGCGCCCGGCTGGCGGCCCGCCAGTACCGCCGCCCGCGCGATGCGTTCTCGGACCGCCGTCAGGCGCAGAGGTGAAAACTGAGGATTAGTTAACATATCGAGTCCGGGTGCACACGACTATACTCTGCTACTACCGAGCCGGCGACCTGTTCCCCGTGAGGTCCTAATGACCGTTGATATCGCACAACTGCTGGCATTCACGGTCAAGAACAAAGCTTCGGACCTTCACCTCTCTGCGGGGATGCCGCCCATGATCCGTGTCGATGGCGACATGAAGCGGATCAACATGCCAGCACTGTCTCATAAAGATGTACACAGCATGGTGTACGACATTATGAATGACAAGCAGCGCAAGGCTTACGAAGAGTTCTTCGAGACCGACTTTTCTTTTGAAATCCCAAACATGGCGCGTTTTCGCGTCAATGCCTTCAATCAGCATCGCGGTGCGGGAGCAGTCTTCCGCTGGATCCCCTGTGAAATTCAGTCACTCGAGGACTTGCACGCGCCGCGCGTCTTCCGCGACCTATGCATGCTGCCCCGTGGGTTGGTCCTCGTAACCGGGCCGACCGGGTCGGGTAAGTCCACGACGCTTGCTGCGATGATCGACCACTGCAATAACGAGCGTCCTGACCACGTTATTACCATTGAGGACCCGATTGAAGCGGTGCATGAATCTAGGCGCTGCCTGATCAATCAGCGCGAAGTGCACCGTGATACGCTTGGCTTCACAGAAGCTCTACGTTCGGCATTGCGCGAAGATCCAGACATCATTCTTGTCGGCGAACTGCGTGATCTCGAAACAATCCGCCTGGCCCTGACCGCCGCTGAGACCGGCCATTTGGTTTTCGGCACGCTACATACGTCGTCGGCCGCCAAGACTGTCGATCGCATCGTGGATGTCTTTCCCGGCGGCGAAAAAGACATGGTCCGCTCAATGCTCTCAGAAAGCCTGCGCGCAGTCATCTCGCAGACGCTGCTGAAGAAAATCGGCGGCGGCCGTATTGCAGCGCACGAGATCATGATGGGGACACCGGCGATTCGAAACCTCATTCGCGAAGGTAAAATTGCCCAAATGTATTCGTCTATTCAGACCGGCCAGTCCTCTGGAATGCAAACCTTGGACCAGTGTCTCCAGGACTTGGTTGCGAAGGGCATGGTCACCAAGGACGAAGCGCGCCTGAAGGCGCAGAACAAGGAGTCGATCTAACCGCTCTGGCGGAAGGGCTAAACGACCATGGAGCGGGATCAAGCGACAAAATTGATGCAGGATTTGTTGCGCCGTATGCTGGAAAAGCGCGGCTCAGATCTGTTCATCACCTGCGGATTTCCACCGGCTATCAAAATTGATGGCGAGGTGCGCCCGCAAGCGGAACGTCCGCTAACCCCTGAACAAAGCGCCCTGCTGACCCGCGCGATAATGACCGACCGCCAATTGCGAGAATTCGACTCCACAAAGGAATGCCAATTCGCAATTGCACCGCAGGGCATTGGGCGATTTCGTGTCAGCGCTTTTGTGCAGCAGGGTCAAACTGGTTGCGTCATTCGGACAATCGCAACCCGAATCCCTTCGCTGGACGAGTTGCTGCTCCCGAGCGTCCTAAAAGATGTCGCTTTATTAAAGCGAGGGCTTGCGATCGTCGTGGGTGGCACCGGATCCGGCAAGTCGACAACCTTGGCTGCGATGGTGGACTATCGTAATAGCCAAACACGGGGTCACATTGTCACGATCGAAGACCCCATCGAATATGTGCATCCCCATCGGCAGTGCGTGGTCACTCAGCGTGAGGTGGGTGTCGATACAGATTCGTGGCACTCGGCACTCCGCAACACGCTACGCCAAGCGCCAGACGTGATTCTTATTGGCGAGATTCGAGACCGAGAAACGATGGAATACGGCGTTCAATTTGCCGAGACCGGGCATCTCGTTCTCGCCACGCTCCATGCGAATAGCGCCAACCAGGCGCTTGATCGGATCATCAATTTTTTTCCTGATGAGCGACGTGAGCAATTGTTGATGGATTTATCTCTCAACATACAAGCGCTTATTTCCCAGCGGTTGATTGCACGTGAGGGTAATCAAGGCCGCATTGCTGCGCTTGAAGTGATGCTGCATTCACCACTTATTGCCGATTTGATATTTAAAGGGGATGTCGCGGGAGTGAAAGACGTCATGGCACGCTCCAATCGCCTAGGGATGAAGACTTTTGACCAGGCGCTCTATGAGCTCTATGAGTCGGAATTCATCTCTTACGAGGATGCCTTGCGGAATGCCGATTCTAAAAATGAGCTTCGCCTGCGTGTAAAGCTTGAGAGCAAGCGGCTCGATCGTATTGGTGGTGAGGAGGCAGCGTCGCTGCAAATCGTCGATGAGTCCTAATCGGATCGCTAACGAACCTAATGTGGGTGACGCTGCGGCACCCGCTAGCGCTGTGTCGTTTACGATCGATACAAAGCCGCTGTTTCGGCTGATGGTCGAAAAGCGTGCTTCCGATCTTTTCTTCACGTCTTACGCTCCAGTGAAGATAAAGATTGATGGGCAGATCTATCCGGTCAACAAAGACATCCTGACTCCCGAAATGGTTCAGGAGGCGGCCTACGGCCTAATGACCCCCGAGCAGGCTCGTTACTTTGATGAGGAGCTCGAAATTGACTTCGCGCTGTCGGAGCCTGGCTTGGGGCGTTTTCGTGCGGCAGTGTTCCATCAAAGAGGCTATCCGGCGATCGTGCTGCGCTACGTAACGGCGGATATGCCTAAGTTGGAGCGGCTTGGCCTCCCCGAAAGTGTCCGGGAGCTCGCGCTTGCCCGCCGCGGTTTGGTGCTGATGGTTGGTTCGGCCGGTTCCGGGAAATCGACTACTTTGGCCGCGATGATTAACCATCGTAACGAGTCCGTTTCGGATCATATCTTGACGATTGAGGACCCCATCGAGTTCCTGCATGCCAATAAGCGCTCCATTATTAACCAGCGTGAAGTGGGTCTAGACACAAAGACCTTGCACAGAGCGCTACGCAGCGCGATGCGGGCGGCCCCGGATGTCATTCTGATCGGAGAAATTCGTGATCAGGAGGCGATGCGGGCAGCGATCACATTGGCCGGGACAGGCCATCTTTGCATTGCCACGCTGCATGCGAACAATGCGCCAGAAGCGTTGGACCGAATTATCAACCTGTTTCCCCCGGATGAGCACGCGCAGGTATTGCTCGATCTGTCGCAATATCTCTGCGGCATCTTGGCCCAGCGCTTGGTCCGGGGCGCAGATCAGCGTCACGCCGCCGTAGAGGTATTGATCAATACCCCGCACATGCAGGATCTGATTCGTCGTGGCGACACGGTTGCCGTGAAGGAGGCGCTGCAGTCTTCAAGCGAGCGGGGCATGCAGTCTTTCGATGCTGCGCTGACCGCGCTCGTTCGCAGCGGACGCGTCACACTGGAAGAGGCGCTGCGAAACGCCGATTCGCGAGCGAACCTCGAGGCAGAGATCGGCTTCGGATGAGTCCGATCAGGATTCGTTGTCGGGTGCTCTGAGAGGTGCGATGGCATCCAGGCGCGCGGTCAGGGCACGGACTTGTGATTCCAGTGTGTGGATCCGCTCCAGAACGGCAGCACTGGCTTCCGGTGCGTCGACCGCGTTCGCGGCGACCACCAGCGTATGCGCTGCGGCGAGTGCCTCTAGGTCCGGTTCGCCCGTCAATAGCTGACAGTAGCGCGCCTCGCGCGCACCCGGCGACTTCGGCAGTTTAACGACGTAGGGACTACCTTCGCGGGTAGCCAGCAGCTCTAGTGTCGTTTCGATGTCACCCAAATCGGTAAAGGAGGCCAGGCGTTGGGCGCGGGAGCGCAGCTCGCCCGGCGTTTGCGGTCCCCGCAGCATTAACTCCGCCATCACCGCCACCTCTTGGGCCGTCATCTGGATGGGGTTGTGGTCGCCGTTGCACATGCGATGACGGTATTTCATGACGCGACTGCCAAACCCACCGCGCTCCATGACCAAATGGCGTTTTGATAAGCCATCAAGCGTTTCCTGCACCGTAGCCTCATCAAGGCTCATGACCGGGTCGCGGTTGGTCTTTTGATTGCAGGCATTGACGAGCGCATTCAGGGACAGTGGGTATTGGTCTGGTGTCGTGATTTCTTTTTCAATCAAAACCCCGAGAACGCGGGCTTCGAGCAGGGTGAGCTGTAATTTCATCAGTAGTAGGCCTCAGGCAGATTCGGGGAAGACTTGGTAAGCGTCAAAAACGGGGCCATCGACACAGACCCGCTTCATATAAGTCCCCTCCCTGGTGCGGACTGGTACCGCGCAACCCGCGCAGCCACCAACAGCGCAAGCCATGTATTCCTCTAAGGACACCTGCGCCGGTATGCCAAAGCGGCGCCCTACTCGGGCCACCGCGGCCAGCATCGGCGTCGGGCCGCACGCGTAGAGGCTGACTTCGGCCAGAGCGCTGGAGTGGAGTGACCCGAGCCATTCGGCTGCGAGGTCGGTGACAAAGCCCTTGTAGCAACCTTCAAATCCGGCGCCGCTAGATAAGCGGCTGGCGATCCCGATCCGTTCGAGATGCTGGTGGCTGCCGCTGACGTCCGTCCCAATCCCCGGCACCGCGATAGTGGCGGTGCTCAGCGGGAAGGGGAACGGGATCTCAGAACCTAGGAGCGCCAGCGGGCTGTAGCCGCCGGTCTGCGCGAGGGTCTCCGCGAGGAACACGATGGGCGGCAGACCGACGCCACCACCGATGAGCAGAGCGCGTGGTCGGGTCGGGTCGGGTGTAAAACCGTTGCCGATGGGCCCCATGCAAGAGACGGTTTCGCCAGGTTTTGCGTAGGCCAATCGGCGTGTACCCTCACCAACAACCTTGTAGAGAATTTCTATCGTTCCTGCGACGACGTCCACGCGTTGCAGAGAGAGCGGTCGTCGCATGGGGAGATGCGGGTCGCACGTGAGATGCACGAAAGCACCCGCTTTGGATCGCGCAGCGATTCGTGGCGCGAGGAGAATGAGCACGTGTTGGTCTGCTTCCCAGTGCGCGTGTTCCAGAACAGTCGCTTCCTCAACAAGAATGCTGCCTCGATAATCGGGATGCCGGGAATTCATCGACGGTCCCCGCGCAGGCGCCGGTTCCCGATGACTGTTTCGAGTATTGCCATGCGGACCGCGACGCCGTTGGTGACCTGCTCTCGGATCACCGAGCGTGGTCCGTCGGCCACCTCGGAAGCAATTTCAACTTCGCGGTTGATCGGGCCCGGATGCATCACAATGGCATCCGGCCGCGCAAGACCCAGACGGATTTTTGTAAGGCCCCAGCGTGCGTGATATTCGGCGGAATCTGGAATAGAGGCTTGGGTCATCCGCTCTTTTTGGACCCGCAGCATCATCACGACGTCGCAGTGCGCGATGCCCTCTTCGATGGAAGAGAAGCGCGCAGCCTGCGGCATTTCTCCTGCATTGGGCATCAGTGCGTCTGGCGCGACGATGCGCAGTTCTCCGACCCCGAGCGCTGAAAACACCTGGTAGGCCGACCTCGCAACACGGGAATGTTTCACATCACCGACTACTGCGACGACCAAATCGCGGAAGCCACCTTTGTATTGGAGAATCGTCAGCGCATCGAGTAGGCCCTGCGTCGGATGGGATAAATGGGCTTCGCCCGCAGACAAAACACTGACATGATCGTAGACATTCTCGGCGACAAATTGCGTAACCCCTGGTTCTGCATCGCGGATCACAAAAACGTCGACGGCCATTGACTCCAGTGTCTGGATCGTATCGATGACGGTCTCGCCTTTGACGCGAGAGGACAATTGTATTTCAAGGTTCAGCACATCTGCGCCTAGCCTTCGTCCAGCCAACTCGAACGAGGAGCGAGTCCGGGTGCTCGGCTCGTTAAAGATATTGCCGATCGTGATGCCCTCAAGAGCGCGAGTGCGTATGGGCATGGCGCCGTTCGGCGCTAAGTAATGCCGCGACCGTTCGAGTAATTCGAGAATTTGGTCGCGCGACATCCCATCGAGCGTGATGAGGTGGCGCAGGCGCCCGGCGGCATCATATTGGCTGAAGGGCAGCATGATTCAGGTCCTCAGCATTCGGCCGCATTCGCGCAGCCATTGTTCGAGCAGTACCGTCGCGGCGACCGCATCAATGTCGCCACGCTCGACGCGGCGGGTGCGTTCCCCGCTGGCCCGGCGGCGACGCAGTTGGTCCTCTGCCTCGCGGGAGGATAAGCGTTCATCGACTGATTCGACCGGGCGGCGGTGCCGGACACCCAAATCGGCGGCGAAGGCAACTGCCGCGTCGGTTAACGTCGACGCGGATCCATCCATATTATAGGGAACCCCGACCACGAATAGCGCGGGGTCCCAGTCTCTGATGTAGCGGTCTATCATGGCCCAGTCCGGTTCGCCATTGCGTGCAGCGACCGTCGCGATGGGCCGAGCTCCCCGCGTCAGACTATCTCCGGCAGCGATCCCAATGCGCTTTAGACCGAAATCGAAGCCAAGCACGACGATCGTTCGCGCGGATACCTCAGGCATGACCTGTCTGGCTCGATAGGCGCTCGGAATTGATGCCCAGCAGTTGCATTGCCGCAGTCCAACGCTCGCTGTAGGGAACGCGGAATAGGATTGCTTCGTCCACGGGAACGTTTAACCACGCGTTGGCGCGCATTTCTTCCTCGAGTTGGCCTGCGCCCCAGCCCGCGTAGCCGAGCGCTAGTAGCGCCTCATTCGGCCCTTCGCCGCGTGCGATGGCGGCGAGTACGTCGCGGGAGGTGGTCACGTGCAACTTTTCTGAGACGGCGAGCGTGGCGTCGTAGACTGGGGCGCCTTCGGTGGCTGCGGGGTGCAGCACGAACCCCCGTTCTGGGGCGACCGGTCCACCGCGTAGTACAGGCTGGTCACGCAGTCTAATGTCTTGCGCCGTCAAGTCGAGTTGTTGAAACACCTCGCTTATAGCCATTTCCATGGGTCGATTGATGATGATGCCGAGAGCGCCATCCTTATTGTGCTCACAGACGAGCGTGACCGTCCGCGAAAAGTTCGGATCCCCGAGCGTCGGCATGGCTACGAGTAGTTGGTTGGTCAGGTAATGGCCGATCATGTCGGTAGTATCGGCTCGCTATCGCCCCCCGACAAGGCGACTAGGGGGTGTTTTCCGGTACGCGTACCTTAGAGTCTTTCCACTCACCATCGGTAAATTGCCACTCATAACTGAGCCGGAGGCTGTCGTGTTGTGCCGCGATGGGAGCGGGAAAGGGTTCAAAAGGGGCCGCCAGCCTGAGAATGTTGATAGCCGCCTGATCCAGCGCAAGATGGCCTGAAGACCGACTCACGATGGCATCCACCAGTCGGCCATCGGATCCAATGCGCACTTCGAGTACAGGACTGCCGCTCAGGTGCGCCCGGCGCACGATATCCAGCGGGTAGTTGGCGGTGCCGATGCGTTCGATCCGATGTCGCCAGGCATCCAGGTAGACCGCGACCCCGGAGGCTCGCGTATTCGCCGCCACCACCAGTTCACTGTGTGGGTTGCCGCGTAAGGCGAAGGCCTCGCCGGTATCCAGCGCGGTGTCTTCGGTCCGTGGCGGCTCAACGATGATCGGCGAGCGCGCGCCTGCAGCGATTGCTTGCGTGGCGATAGGCGGAGCACCGAGCGCCCGCGTGGCGATTAGATCATCGTCGCCGCCGCCCTCGGGGTGATAGCCACCTCCTGAGGCGGCTCCCTCTGAGCCGGCCGGTGCCGCACCGCCCGGCGCTTGCGCCCGGCGCACATCCTCCGCCGTGCCTGCGCCACGCTGATTGACCTCAGCGAGGTAGGCGGCCCGATCGTTTCTATGGGGGTCTGTCACCGGATCATGGACGAGAATGACTTCTAGAGAGGTCGCCTCCGTGCCGTCGTGTGCGGGACTGCTAAAGCCGATCCCTAGCAACAAGAGCAGGTGGCAGGCGACCGCCAGAAAAGCGGCAGTCGCGAGTCGATCGCGCGGCGAGGCCGGGCGCACCGCTGCAGAAGGCGTTGAAGGTAGGGCCGCCATGTTCACGAGCGAGAGTATAGGTTCAATGTGCCGCAACGAGATGCGATCGACTGGTTGTATCCGAGGGAAATCCTGTGAATTTTGGGTGCGTTGGCGCCGATGAAATGGATGCCTGGCGCGTCGAGCCCCCCTAGACGCTGTACGCGCGGTCGGATGATGCCGCGGTGTGGATTATTCGCTATAATAGCACGACCGGTTATCTTTATTTCTATAGTCCAATGGAAGCTGCCGTCCAAGAATGCGCTCGCGCTCGGTGGCGCGCTGACACGGTCGGCAGCAAGAGTTTCCCGGTAGAGAAAAAAGGCCTGCGGCGCGACCATCCTCAAGATAGTCCTTAGCGAAGACCGCCGCGAGCTGCCCGAGGCCACGCCGGCGCCAAAGATCGCTCGGAATGCGCCCGTAGCGGGCGATATTGAGGCCCTATATAAAATAGTGCTTCTCTGCGCTACCGGCATACCGGTGAGGGTACGCCCCAGCGATACCCTGCCCCGCCGCATGCTTAGCCCACTGCTTTCGCCAGCCGGCGCTCTATAGCGCTCATTAACAATCCCCCGATGTCAGTGCCACATTGCTTATCGATCTCTCGGATTCCGGTGGGGCTGGTGACATTAATCTCCGTCACGTAGTCGCCAATTACATCCAGTCCGACGAAAATCATCCCCTGTTCTCGTAATTTCGGCCCAATCTGTCCGGCGAGCCAGCGATCGCGGGCATTGAGTGGGCGGGCTACACCCGTGGCCCCCGCCGCCAAGTTGCCGCGGTTGTCTGTCGACGTGGGAATCCGCGCCAAGGCGAATGGCACCGGTTCGCCGTCAACAAGAATGACGCGCGAGTCGCCCCCGGTGACAATCTCAGGCAAGTAGCGCTGCACGATGGCGTAGCGGCTACCGTAGGCGGTCAGCGTCTCGAAGATGACTTGGCTGTTCTTATCGCCCGCCTCAACAACAAAAATGGACCGTCCGCCCATACCATCCAAGGGCTTGCAGACGACTTTGCCGTGCTCGCGTTGGAAGGCTTCCATGTCGCTCATGTCGCGGGTGATGAGCGTTGCCGCGCAGCAGTCGGGAAACCACGCCGTATAAACCTTCTCGTTCATGTCGCGCAGCCCTTGGGGGCGGTTGACTACGAACACCCCAGCCACCTCGGCTCGATCGAGGATGTACGTCGCATAGATGTACTCCATGTCGAACGGGGGGTCCTTGCGCATCAAGATCACGTCCAGATCTCCGAGAGGTCGCGCCACGGCTTCACCCCGGCTAAACCAGCGCTTCAGATCACTGTGGACCTCAAGTGGGGCCAATTTACCCATCGGGACGCCATCTCGGAGGTAAAGGTCGCGCATCTCTAAGTAATGCAGTTCCCAGCCCTTCTTTTGGGCGGCGATCAGCATCGCCAGCGTCGAGTCCTTCTGCGGTTTGATGTCCTCTATGGGGTCCATAACGACCCCGAGGCGAACGGGATGGTTCATCTGGTCAGGCTCTCCGGCGCTCCACCCAGGGAGGACGCAATGTGAAATCGATCAACCCCTTTGGGGACCGTTCATGGTACACCGGACAGGGGTCGGTGCCGTCGTGTGTCCTAGGCCGTGGCTACACACCGACCGATATGCAAGAATCTGCAGTCATACGGCAGTGGAAGGCTCGCGCCGACAACGCGAGCAGGGTTCTGGTCGTGGTACGGCCAAGTCAGGAATAGCGATGGAAAATGCTTCGGAGTTGACCGCTAGGGCACGCCTCTCAGGGCTTAAAGTCCTTGTGATCGACGATAGCAAAACAATCCGGCGGACTGCCGAGACGCTCCTGACCAAGGAGGGTTGCGAAGTCTATACGGCGGTGGATGGGTTTGACGCGCTTGCAAAGCTCGCCGACCACCCGCCCGATATCGTTTTTGTCGACATCATGATGCCCCGATTGGATGGCTACCAAACCTGCTCCTTGATTAAGCACAACAAGACCTACCGGGGAATTCCGGTGATCATGCTGTCCTCCAAGGATGGCCTGTTTGATCGTGCCCGCGGCCGGATAGTCGGCTCTGAGCATTACTTAACGAAGCCATTTACCCGCGAAGAGTTACTTGGAGCCATTGAGCAGCATGTCGGTCTACACACCGATGCGGCACACTGACGCGAGGTTCTGACTATGGCACTCATTCTGATCGTTGATGACTCACCTACGGAGGTGTATGTCATCCGTCGGGCGCTTGAAAAAGTAGGTTATGAGACCGCTTCAGCCGCCGAGGGCGCCGAGGGCGTGCGCCTCGCCAAAACAATCAAGCCGGACCTGATTCTCATGGACATCGTGATGCCAGGGGTCAACGGCTATCAGGCCACACGTGCTCTTTCTAAGGACCCGGCGACGCGCGATATTCCGGTCATCATGGTGACTAGCAAGGGTCACGAGTCGGACCGAGTATGGGGTATGCGCCAAGGGGCCATCGACTACCTGGTAAAGCCAGTTTCGGCCGAAACCTTGGTCGAGAAAACCCAATTAGCGTTAGCGGGGTAAGCCCCGATGACAGCCCTACCGAATCTGCGGTCATTGCGTGACCGACCCTTCGAGTTACTGCGGGAAATGGAGCGCCGAGGCCGTGCCGTGGCAGGTGGTCGACGTGCAGCCGAAGGGCGCGAATGGGTTGGTGTTGCCTTCCGCATGGGGCCGGAGACTTTTTTGGTGCCGCGCGATGAAATGCGCGAGGTGATGGCCTTGCCATCGCACCTTGCCCGCGTGCCTGGCGCTAGACCTTGGATTTTGGGGCTGTCTAACCTCCGAGGACAATTGTTGCCGGTCGTTGATTTGCGTCAGTTCCTAGGCAGTGGGGTGACGCCAGCGGTGCGTGCGTCGCGCGTCTTGGTAGTAAATCACCGCGACATTCCAGCCGGTCTGCTGGTCGACGAAGTGCTCGGATTCCGGCGTTTCGCCGAATCTGAGCACGTCGCGGTGGCGCCACCGACGCTTGTTCGCTGCGAACGGTATCTGGCCGGGGCGTTCCGACGTGGGGCCGATGGGTGGCCAGTGATCAGCCTGCGCCGCTTGGTCGAACACCCATCTTTTCTCCAAGCGTCGGTCCCAGGGTGACTTATAGGTCCTTGGCTTTGGTGCCGCTGGCTCACCCTTACAAAAGGTGACGGATTTGGCAACGCGGTAGACAGATGGCACCTTGGAACTATCCCCCGAGGCTGCGATCTCCTAGCATACGGCGTTGGTGACGGAGACGCGCAGGGGTCGCAAAAGTGAAGCCACCTACGCACTGTTTCCGCAGACTGATCGTGGGGTTTGCTGGGATCAAAATTTGCGGAGTCTGTATCGATGAATAGGTCGGACGATCAGGACGCCGGAATCGAGCGGTTGCAACGCCTGCTCGCGACCGCTCTCGTATTCGGTTTGTTGGCTGCCGCCGCGATCGGTTTGGAATTAGCCGACATCCTACCCGGGGCCGCCTATATCGCTGTTGCTTTCGCCTTGGCCGTCGCGCTCGTTATGGGGCTCGCTCTGCGGACGCACTCCCTTGTGGCTGCACAGCACGCCACCGCGGCGCGGGACGCGCAACAGAGCGATCGCAATCAACGCGCAATCTTACGGCTGCTCGATGAACTCTCGACGCTGGCTGACGGCGATCTTACGGTGCAGGCCAGTGTAACGGAGGAGATCACTGGCGCAATCGCCGACTCTATCAACTACGCGGTTGAGGCTCTTAGAGGCCTAGTCGTTACAATTCACGCCTCAGCGGTTTCGCTCGATGCTGCCGCTAAATCAACCCAAGCTGCAGCAGCGCATCTTGCAAAAGCAAGTGCTGGCCAATCAAAACAAGTGGCGTCTGCAACAGAATCCGTTGCCGAAATGGCTTCGTCTATCGAAGGCGTATCTGGCAACGCTGAACGCTGCGCCGACGTCGCGCGCCATGCTGTCGATGTAGCTCACAAGGGTGGTGACGCGGTTCGCCGAACCATTGATGGCATGAACGCCATTCGGGAAACGATTCAGGAAACCTCAAAGCGCATCAAGCGTCTCGGCGAAAGCTCCCAAGAAATTGGAAATATTGTTGAGCTCATCAACGATATCGCAGAGCAAACCAATATCTTGGCACTGAACGCATCGATTCAAGCTTCGATGGCGGGCGAAGCTGGGCGGGGATTTGCGGTTGTAGCCGATGAGGTCCAGCGCCTAGCTGAAAAAGCTGCGACTGCGACAAAGCAAATCGAAGTGCTCGTGCGCACTATACAAGCGGATACCAATGAGGCGGTAGTTTCGATGGAGCGTAGCACCACCGATGTCGTTGGTGGTGCGCTGTTGGCTGAGAACGCAGGTGCTGCGCTCGGTGAAATCGAGCAAGTCTCGCAGCAGATTGCCAGCTTAATGCAGAATATTTCCGCCAGTGCGCGGCAACAGGTCGCGGTTTCCGGGAGTATCTCTGGCAGCATGCAAGTGTTGCGCGAAATTAGCGTTCAAACTTCAGAAAGTACGACCGGTATGTCGCAGTCCATTGCTCGACTCGCCGACCTCTCGACCCAGTTGCGGCAGTCCGTTGCGGGCTTCCAGTTACCAGCAACGGAAACCCCGGCAACGCGAGCGCTAGCGCGAGCGGCGGCTTTGGCGCGGGGCTGATTCATGGCCGTCATCGCCGAGCAGACTTTTCAATCGGTCGCCGCTGAGATTGGCGTAACGTTAGGTGAGGCGAGGGCGGCACTTGAGGCGTATGCCGAGAGTATGTCGGACCCCGCGCCGCTGGAAACCACTGCTGCTCGCTTGCATGAGATATTTGGAGTACTGCGAGTCATCGAAGTGCACGGCGCCGTACTGCTCGCAGAGGAAATGGAGTGTGTGGCTAAATTTCTTGCTGCCGCACAACCTGATACACGAAATCAGCCCGAAGGCCTCGACGCACTCATGCGGTCCATGGTGCAGTTGCCCGCTTACTTGGAGCGGGTCTTGGCTGGTGGCCGAGACGTGCCTCTCGTCCTGTTGCCGTTGCTCAACGAGTTGCGGGCAGTTCGTGGTCAAGCGCTTTTGTCAGAAGGCACCTTGCTGCTCCTTAACCTCACTTCCGATCGGCAACCAGATCCGCCGACTACGCCGGTTGGTGAGCCAGCCTTAAACGTCGCCAAGTGGGCGCGGCGATTGCGCCCGAAGTTTCAGCAAGCCCTGCTTGGCGTGCTGCGCGGAGAGCGGTTGCCGCAACATCTCGACGTGCTGGCGCAAGTTGCGGAGCAGCTCGAGAAGTCGGCACAACGCCAACCAGTTTTTCAATTGTGGTGGGTCGTCGGTGCTGTAATCGAGGCGCTGCGCAATGGTGGTGCAGATGGTGCGGCCACGCTCAAACGACTGCTGGGGCAAGCCGACCGTGAAATGCGGCGACTTCATGAGATTGGCGAAGTCCGTTACGCCGAGAAGCCGCCGATCGACCTGTTGAATAACCTGCTCTATTTTGTCGCGCGCACACCCGTCACCGGCGAGCGTATCTCGGCCGTGCGCACCTCGTTTCACCTACAAGATCTTCTGCCGGTATCCGAGGAGATCGAGGATCAGCGCGCTAGTCTTTCAGCGCCCTCGGTTAAGTTAATGGAGACGGTCGGCGCAGCCATCAAGGAAGACTTGGCGCGGGTAAAAGATGCTCTCGATGTGTTTGTCCGCACCGGCGGCACCAGAGTCGCCGATCTCGCTGGGCAGACAGAGTTGCTGCGCAAAATTGGCGATACGCTCGGCGTTTTAGGTCTCGCGGATCTTAGGTCCAGTGTCCAAACTCAACTGCGGCGGCTTGGAGAGGTTATCACTGCGACGAATCCTCCGGCACCCGACGCGCTGGTGGACATCGCAGCAGCGCTAATCACTGTCGAGAATAGTATCTCTGAGCAGTTGGTCGGTCTGATTTCACCGAAGCTGGATTCAGGACAGTTAGGTCCTTCCGAATCCGTAGATGGGGAGTTTCGTCAGGTTCAGTCAGCCGTACTACGTGAGTGCATTGTAAATCTCGCGCATATTAAGGAGGCCGTAACGGCCTCCGTTGCTGGCCACGATGCCAGTGGCGCTCTCGCAGTACCCGGCCTCTTGGCGGGCATTGTCGCTGGATTGATGATGCTGGGTCGAACGCGAGCGATCGGGGTGCTTGAACGCATTGGTAGGCATGTCACAGTCACCGTCAGTCGGGGCGCTGATTCGCCAACCCAACGCCTGGACCGCCTTGCCGATGCAATTGTCTCCATCGAGTACTACATGGAGACGCTGCAAAACGGCCGAGCTGAGCCAATTTACATGTTGGACAATGCCGAGGCCTGCCTGCGGGTGCTCGAAAGTTCAGCATCAAGCCCCTCCGCGGCACTACCGTCTGTACCCGCTCAGTTGGTGAAAGCGGCGGTGGAATCCCCCGTGGCGCCTACGTCTGCATCGAACCTTTTGTCTGCCGAGGAGTCAGTGTCCTCCTCCGGTGTAGAAAGCGGCGTCTATCGCGCGATCGTCGCAGCCCCGGCGCCAAATTTGCCTACTCTCCCACAAGCGACGGTGGCGACTGCGCTTTCCGAAGGAGTGGACCCGGACCTCATTCAATTGTTTATTGAGGAAGCGCGAGAAGAATTGGCAATGATCCAGCAGTGCCTTCGGAGCTGGGATCAAAATCCGCTCGATGAGGAATCGCTTGCCCGTCTACGCCGATCGTTCCACACCCTGAAGGGCAGTGGACGAATGGTTGGTGCGCGCCTGGTCGGCGATTATGCGTGGGCCATAGAAAATCTACTAAACCGGCTTATTAGCGGCACCCGCAATCGGACCCCTTCCCTGCTGGCATTGCTGCGCGATGCCGTCGTCGGATTGCCTTCCCTAATCGATCAGCTTGAGACTCTGCAGGTCCCCGTACTGGACGTCGCCGGTATCATGGCGCGTCTGCATGCCTTCGCCGAAGGCCGAGACGTCGAAGCGGCATTGGAAAGAGTGGATGAAGAGGGCGATGACCGACAATCGAGCCCCGGCAATGTGGCTGAAAGTAGCGGGGGAGAGTCACCTTGGATGGTCGCCACCGCGGTGCTTCCCGTCGGTTTCGGACTGGACGGCAATGTCTCGGAAACTGAAAATGCGGCGGTCGCTCCTCTAGAAATCCCCGGCCGATTCGTTCGAGTCCAAGACCCACAGTCTACGCATCCGCAGGACCCGCCGGCAGCGCCCGTTGACTCGCGCCTCGCTGAGTCCGCTGCTGATCATGATCTAACCTTGCTGGAAATCTATCGCACTGAAGTCGCTACCCATGTCGCGGCTATTCGCGCTTGGTCTAATGCCCGGACAGGGAGGCAGCCCCCGCACCTCGTGAGCGATTCCCTGCATCGCGCCTGCCATACCGTCGTTGGCGCCTCGCGGATGGCGGGCATCAGTCGGGGCGTTGAGCTCGCCGAGCCCCTGTACCTGGCGATCCGGCACTTCCATGATCATGCAGTCGGCATGCCTGACCTCGCCCGTCAACTACTGCTCGACTACGCAAGTGCGTTCGAGCGCGTGGCGAGTGGTGATGAGGCGGTTCCCAACGATTCTGAATGCGCGGCTCTTCACAAACGTCTTGCTGCGCTCAGTGAACTGCCCAACGGCATAACGCAAAACGAATCTAGTGTGCCTACTGAATCCGCGCTAGAAAAGGACGCGGCCGCTACGGGTAGCTTCACAACGATAGATTTTGATCCAGAAATTGCCGCAATTTTCAGTGAAGAAGCGGGCGAATTATTGGAGTCTGCTGCTCGGACCGTCGTGCGACTAGCGCGTCAGCCCCTGGATCAAGATGCGCTGACTGGATTGAAGCGCTATTTACACACATTGAAAGGGGGCGCTCGCATGGCCGGCGTCTCGGCAATGGCTGAGCTGGCCCATGAACTCGAGTCTTTGCTCACGCGTGCCGAATTGCAAGGTGTGCGTGGAGCTGTTGGTCTGGTGCCGCTCTTGGAGGCTGGGCTCGACGCGTTCGAATCCATGCGAGATACAGTGCAGGACGGGCGCCCCGCGGACCCCATGGTGGATTTGTTGGCCCGGTTACGTAGCAGTTCGGCGCCTAAGGTTGAGCCGCCGATGTTGCGCGTCTTGGCAGATGAACAGCCAGAGCCACAACCCATGCCGGTGGGAGAGCCTTCGGTACCCTTATTGCCGCCAGTTATAAGCGAGATTGCGCAGGGCACACTGCCGCCGCTGGAGCCCATTGCTCCGTTTAAGATTGAGCTGACGACGGCCTCAACAAAACCTGCAGTCCAACCTTTCGTGCCGCCTGAAGTAAGTCTGCGATTGCCGACAGAGACAGCCGCGCTTGTATTTGCAACCGAAACCATAGAATCAGTTGAGACGGATTCGACGGTCTTTACACCGACCATCGGTGCTCGAGAAGATCGTCAGGAACTTGCACGAGTCGATGCTGATTTGCTCGACACGCTCCTGAATGGAGCTGGCGAAGTGAGTATTCAGCGGGCGAGGCTCGAACAGCAGCTGTCAGGAGTTGACTCAAATCTCAGCGAGTTGGCGCGCGTGGTCAGCCGACTGCGAGATCAATTGCGAAAGCTTGAGATTGAAACAGAAGCGCAGATTCTCCACCGGCATGACGACGAGCGACGCCGAGATGACTTTGATCCGTTAGAGATGGATCGTTACTCGACGCTGCAGCAGTATTCCCGTGCCCTCGCAGAATCGGCCAGCGACGTCGCCAGCATACAGGGCATTCTCGAGAATCAGCTGCGCGATGCTCAAAATTTGCTGATGCAACAGGCGCGAGTGGTCACAGATCTGCAGAATGGGCTTATGCGGACGCGCATGGTGCCCTTCCAGCGCCACATTCCGCGGCTGACCCGGATCGTCCGGCAGGTTGCGCTTGAAGTAGGCAAGCAAGCAGAACTGGTTGTGTCTGGCGCTACTGGCGAACTGGATCGGCAGGTGTTGGAGCGCATGCTCGCACCATTCGAACATATGTTGCGTAATGCGGTAGTTCACGGTATCGAAGCGCCTGAGCGTCGAGGCACCATGGGTAAACGAGCCGAAGGGCGCATCGAGATGTCGTTGCGTCGAGAGGGCTCCGAGGTGGTCATCCTCGTGCAGGACGATGGTGCCGGCTTGGACCTTGCCGCGATCCGGGAGAGGGCTGTTTCGCTAGGCCTGCTGCAGGCGCACCAGACCATGTCCGATGCCGACGCGATGCAGCTAATTCTTGAGCCCGGATTCAGTACTGCGGTGGTCGTGACTGCTTCGGCCGGCCGTGGCGTGGGCATGGATGTGGTCACAAATGAGGTGAAGCGCCTCGGCGGCTCGCTCCAGATCGATTCAACCATTGGCCAGGGCACGCGCTTTACTATCCGATTGCCATTTACGTTGGCGGTTTCGCAAGCGTTGATTCTCCGGGCGGGTACTGAAATCTATGCGCTGCCATTACCTACTGTAGAGAGCGTTGTTCGATTGCCGAAAGCGTTAGTGGTACAGCACTTGGCTGAAGAAACACCGACTTGGTCCTACGGCGGACAGGTCTACGCGTTCCAGCACCTCGGCTTATTTATTGGCGGCAGACCGTCAGAACTTCCGGCTCAAGACACTCCAATTCCTGTTGTGCTAATTCGTGCTGGAGATAGTTCGACAGCCATTGTTGCCGACGAACTGGTCGGCAGCCGCGAGATTGTCATAAAAAATGTCGGGCCGCTGATTGCGTCTATTCGCGGGATTGCCGGCGCGACGATGTTGGGCGATGGGCGAATTGTCGTCATACTTGATCTTGGCGCGTTAGTGCGCGGTGATTGGCGGACGCGTGTTTATGGTGCGCCGCAGGATGATCGCGCGGATCGCCGCACCTTTGCGCTGGTCGTCGATGATTCCATCACAGTGCGCCGCGTCACCCAGCGGTTGCTCGAGCGAAATGGTATGCGCGTCATGACTGCTCGGGATGGCATGGATGCTTTAGCAATTCTGCAAGATCATGTGCCAGACATCATCTTGCTCGATATCGAGATGCCACGAATGGATGGTTATGAGGTGGCTGAACGCATCCGATCTGACGCACGCTTGCGCCGAATCCCGATCGTGATGATTACCTCGCGCGTGGGTGAGAAACATCGCGCGCGCGCCATTGAGATTGGAGTTGATGATTACCTAGGCAAGCCTTATCAGGAAAGCCAGCTGCTCGATGCGATTGAGCCGCTGGTAGGTCGCGTTAGGATGTCGTCGTGAACGACTCCGATGCGGATGAGTTTTACGGGTTGCTCGTGCCGCTCGCCGATGAGCGGCTGTTATTGCCCCGCAGTTGTACCGCAGAAGTGGTTTCTTGGTCGGCGCCAACGCCGATGGCTGGTGCGCCGCCGTGGTATGTCGGCACCGTTAACTGGAATGGCCGACCCATTCCGGTTATGAGCGTGGAAGCGGCGCTCGGGCGGCCAGTCCCGCAGCCAACTGGCCGGACTCGTATCGTGGTTCTGCACGCCTTGGGAGATCGCCTACCGGGCGGGCACTTTGGCATATTGACCCAAGGTTTTCCTCAGATCATTCGATTGAACGCGGATATCGTAAAACCTGACCCTACTCGTGAGTTTCCTGAGCGTAGCCCGATTCTCTGTGCGCTACGGATGGTGAATGAGAATCCGCTAGTGCCCGATTTCGAACACCTTGAAGACATGATCGCAGACGAGACGTCTGTTTAGATTTGACGCATCACTTCAATTCATCCAGGGCTGATCCTCAAGATCTCTGGCCTCGGCGTCACGGTGTTGCGCTCTCATTACGTCCGCGAGTAAGTGACCTGCGGTCAGCCGCACAGTCGTGTCTGCGGAGCCGAGGAGCAAGGCACGGCGCGCGCAGTTCTCCGCTTGTTGTGGGTCGCCCTCGGTTAGGCGCAGTCGCGCCAGTTCGATCCACAGGAGCGGATTCTGCGGTTCGATACGCAAGGCTCGGTCCAGGGTGCCAGATGCCCCTGGCAATTCGCCCCGCCCAATCTGCGAGTGCGCTTGGTTGACTAACGACTGGGCGGCCGGTCCCAGCTTGTAGCCGCGGCTCGGTGGCTCCGGTGCTTCCTTCGGTTGTGGCTTGGGCGCTTCTTCGATTGGCGCTGCCGGCGACGGTGGCGGGGCAGCTTCCTTCGGGACGATTGCCGGAATGGGCGTTTGCACCGGCACCGGCATTTGGTACGGCTTTGGCGCTGAGCAGGCCCCGAGCAACAGTAATGTTGCCAACAGCAGGCGCCGCTGTGCCGAGGGGTTCAATGCAACGTCTTTTGCAGCCATGATTTCACTCGGTCAACCACCGATTCTGATGCCGGTTGCGCGCAGCCTTGGCGCGCCGCCAGCGCAGTACCGCGCGGGACGCCGACAAGTACTGCGTCAGCGCTGCAGCGCGGTTCGGTCGCGAGTCCGGTGGAGAACTCGATCCACCGATCCTCGACCTCGGTCGGGGTATCGGGCTGCCACGCTTTCAGGTGCAGTTCGGCCATTGCATCGAGCCAAACGGGCAGCGCGCCGGTGGCGCCCGTTAGACCCGTTGGCCGATTGTCATCGTAACCTACCCAGGCCACGGCAACGTGTGATCCGGTGAAGCCCGCGAACCAACTGTCACGCAGATCAGAGGAGGTGCCTGTTTTGGCAGGCATCGTTATATGCAGTCTTGCCCCGACCGCCCGCCCGGTTCCTCGTTCCGTCACCTGCGTCATGATGCGAGCGACTTCATAAACGGCTGCTGACGAAGCGGCTGGCGCCACTTCAAGCTTGAAACTTTTTAGCGGTTTGCCGTCCTCGTCTACCACGGATTGCACTGATCGCAGGCGCGCTTTAAATCCGCCGTTCGCAAGCGCGGTATAGATCTGGACGACCTCCAACGGCGTCATTTCGACCGTGCCGAGGAGCATCGACGGATTCAGTTCAGGACGACGCTCGAGTCCGAGTCTTTGCAGCGTGTCAGCGACGGCTGGTAGGCCGAGTTCGAGGCCGAGGCGGACTGTTGCAAGGTTCATTGACTCCGACAGGGCGCGCACTAGCGGTACAGAGCCGTAGACTTCATGAGTGTAGTTCTGCGGCGCCCACACTTGGCCGTCTGATAATTTAACCTCTAACGGCGCGTCTTGCAGAATGCTTGCTGCGTTATAGCGGCCACTCTCGAGGGCGGTTAGGTAAACCGCGGGTTTGACTAGCGAACCGATCGATCTGCGGGCGTCGAGAGCCCGGTTAAATCCGAGCGCGCGCGTGTCGCGGCCACCGACCACGGCAAGCACCTGGCCACTGGTCGGTTCCGCGATGATCATCGCCACTTCCAGCGGCCCGCCCTTCGAGCGATTGTGAGCGATGGTGTCGAGGCGCTTGAGTTGCGTGGTGACCGCGCGTTCGGCTGCGGCCTGCGCATGTGGATCTAGGGTGGTGTAGATGGAAAGTCCAGCGGCGGCGAGATCGGCTTCTGCGTAGTCGCGTTTTAGATGCCGTCGCACGAGGTCGAGAAACGCGGGCACATAGCCTGCGCCCACGCCGCGTAGGCCGAGCGGCTGCGCTTGCGATCGGGCGGCGTTGGCGGGGTCGATGATCCCCGCATCTGCTAATTCTTTCAGAACGAGGTTCCGGCGTGCACGTGCCCGATCGGGGTGCTTGAGCGGATCATAGTAAGAGGGCCCTTTAACGAGTCCTACCAGTAGGGCCATATCGGCTGGTTCGAGTTCATCGATGGGTTTGCCAAAGTAATATTCGCTGCCAAGGCCAAAGCCATGCACGGCGCGCTCACCATCTTGGCCTAGATAAACCTCATTAAGATAAGCGACAAGGATTTCTTCCTTCGTGTAATGCGCTTCAAGGCGCATTGCCATGATCGCTTCTTTTAGCTTGCGACCAAAGGTTTGCGCGTCAGTCAGGAAGTAGTTTTTGACGAGTTGCTGCGTCAACGTGCTGCCACCTTGCACCACGCGACCTGCGCGCAGGTCAGCCCAAATTGCACGCAGTATGCTGCGCAGGTCAACGCCATGATGCAAATCGAAACGACGATCTTCAATCGTCTTGAGCGACTTTATGAGCAGTTGTGGTACATCGGTGGGCGTTAGGACAATGCGGTCCTCGCCATGCACTGGAAAGACACTGCCGATCAGGAGGGGATCGAGGCGAAATAGGGGCAACTCGGTACCGTCAGCAGCTTCAATGCCGGTGATTCCCTCAGCATTGGCGTGGACGCGCACCCGGACAGGGGCGCGCAACTCGTCGGCGAAGCGGACGCGGCGGGTATTGAGTTCAAAATCCCCACCGTGGCGGCGGAAGACACCTGCGCCACTGGACGGGTCACCGATGCGGTAGTGCAGACGCCTTAGTTCCGCATCCAGATCGTCTGCAGTTTCTGTAGCGCCGACATACAAGTCAGTTGGTGCGGCATACACTTTTGCGGGGACCGACCAAAGGCGGCCTTTGAATTCATTCAGGACCACACTATCTAGATAGTAAACCCAGCCGAGTAGCGCGAGGATGCCCGCGCATAACAGGCCTCCCAAGAGATAGAGCGCCTTACGGGGAGGTATCCAACGCTTCCATGGACGCTTCATCCCAGGTCACCATGCAAGGCTTGCAGCACCGCGATGGCGGCAGCGGCAGCGGTTTCGGTACGTAGCACGCGTGGTCCAAGTCGAAGGCTCTGATAGCCAGCGCGCCGCGCTAAATCAAGTTCTCGGTCACTCAAACCACCTTCCGGACCGATCAGCAATTCGATGTTCGATAAGCCGGCCGGCAGGGCGGAGGGCCCCGTTTGGCAGGCGGGATCCAGCACCAGCCGCAGCCGGACATCCGGTGTCTGCAGCGCGTTGGCCAGATGTTCTTCTAGGCGCACGGGTGCAGCGACCGCTGGGACGTCGGTTCGTCCGCTCTGTTCGGAGGCGGCAATCGCGATGCCCTCCCAATGCGCCACTTTGCGTACCGCCTGTTCCGCATCGAGTCGAACGACGCTACGCTCGCACAGCAGGGGAGCGATCGCGCTAACCCCAAGTTCAGTGGCTTTCTGGATGGCATAGTCCATGCGTTCGCCGCGTGATACGCCCTGAGCGAGGGTGATCGATAGTGGGGACCGGGGCATCATCGCACGGACCGCGCCGACGTCGAGTACGGCCAGACCATCCCGCCCGACACCGAGGATCGCGTCATGTTCGGCGTCGACGCCGTCGAACACAACGACTGGTGCCCCGGCCTTCAGGCGCAGTACCCGTATGAGGTGCATGGCTGGGCGCTCCTCAAGCACGAGGCAGGCGCCGCGGGTCAGCGGCCCGGGGTGGTGGACGCGGATAGTACGCATTCCGGGAGTGTACCGGCCCAACCGACTCCCCGCCGCACCTCTGTCCCGATTAAAGTGGGGGTATGTCCCTCACCCCCCCGTTACAAATCGATGTGGGAACCGGTCTGCTGATCGGGACCCCTTACATCCCTTCCCCCAATCAGGATCCGCGCCCGCCCGGCGCGTCGCTTGATCTGGTCGTAATCCATGGCATCAGCCTGCCTCCTGGGGATTACGGTGGCACTTGGGTGGAAGCCTTTTTCACCAACGACTTACCGTCGGACCACCATCCTTTTTTCCAGTCCATTGCAGGATTGCGCGTTTCGGCACACGCCTACCTACGGCGTGACGGTCGGATCATCCAATTCGTGCCCTTCCATCGTCGTGCTTGGCATGCCGGCGCATCGGTTTGGGGGTACCGGCCAGCCTGTAACGATTATTCCGTTGGCATTGAGCTGGAGGGTTGCGATGAGGACCCCTACGAGGATGTGCAGTACGAGCGCCTTGCACAATTGCTCGCTGCGTTGGGTGCCGCTTACCCGACGCTGGCGGATGCGGCGGTGGTCGGGCATCACGATATAGCGCCGGGTCGAAAAACAGACCCGGGTCCGCATTTTGATTGGGTGCGACTGAGCACCTTGTGCGAACGCGTTTTGTACCGGGGGCTTTGAGGTGTCTACACCCATCCGGGAGGGCCTCTTCTTTCTCTTGCCCATCGGTGCCGGCCAGTACGGTGTCGGCTTGGTAGCGCGGGCGCCACGACGCGGCGGGATACTATTAGGCTATTTCTTCGGGCCGCGTCGAACCACTCGACCGGGTGTTGAATGGCTGAACTCGCGTTTTGCCGGCCAGGCCGCGTGTGTGGCGCGTTTCCGCGACCAAGCCCTGTTTCGCGGTGAGTGGCCCGTGCTGCCTTCGCTGCCAAGCTTTGACCGAATGCAATGGCCGGTGCCTGCGTTCCATCGCTTCGATGGATCAATCACGGCTTCGCCGGGAACCGTTACCGTCACCGACTGGCGTGTGGAATATGGGGACGACAATCTGGTGACGCCGATACACGAACAGCCCGCAACCACAGCCGAGCTGCGGCTGGGCGACGACTGGGTCTACGACCCCCGGTCACTCTGCCGTGAGGTGGGCGCGCAACTGCTCACCGCGGTGCCGTCGGCGGACGACAGTGAATGGCGCTGACCGGCGCGCTCAGTGCCCGCGATCGTGGCGCCAGAGTACTTCACTTCCTTGTTCTGCACGTGAGAGTACGCGAGCGATAACAAATAACAGGTCGGACAACCGGTTGAGGTATTTGGGGACGTCTTCATGGACGGTTTCAACCCGACTCAACGCCCAAACGCGCCGCTCCGCTCGACGCACGATGGTGCGCGCAAGGTGGCAGGCTGAGGCTGCAGGGCCCCCACCGGGGAGTATGAATTCCTGCAGTCGCGGCAGATCGGCATTGAAGCTATCGAGCGTTTGTTCGAGACGGTCAATATGCGCCTGCGTGATGACTCGATGGCCTGGGATGCAGAGCTCTGCGCCTACATCGAATAGATCGTGTTGCACCTCGAACAGGCACGCTCGGGCGGCGGCTGGCAGTACCGGGGTCGCCAAGACCATCCCGACAGCGCTATTGGCTTCGTCCACGCTGCCATAAGCCTCCACACGCAAGGATTCCTTATCGACCCTGGCGCCATCGCCAAGACCGGTCGTGCCGTCATCCCCAGTGCGGGTGTAGATCTTGCTGAGTCGATTGCCCATGGTGTTTATTCCGTTCTGTCGGTCATCGAAAGTCGTAGCGCAGGGCGCCGAATACACTGCGGCGCGCAGTGTTATAACCGCTGATGTATTCATACCGCTTATCGAGCAGGTTATCTACTTTTGCTTGCAGTGTCAGGCCGCGCCCGAGTGACCAGCGCCACGTTGCAGCGATCAGGGTGTAGCCGCCCAAGGAGACGGACACCGGGTTGAAATTGGTGTCGTAAATGGTATCCGGTCGAGTGCCGGCGGTGCGCGCATCGAGCCCGAATGCATGCGCGCCGATCACGCGTTCGAACGAGCCGCTCGCATTCCAACGTGACCTGCGAATTAGCATCGATCCGGCATCTGCGTCCACAGGTTCCTGATGCGCAACGCCCAACCGTGCGCGCCACCTCTCTCCGGTGTACTCCCAGTTGGCCTCGGCGCCACGTATGCGGGTATGACCGACGTTTGCGTTCGCACCATAGGGATTGGCTATGCTGTAGGTGAAGACAATCAGGCCGTCGATACGATTGTCATAAACGCTAACAGAAACCGATTCGTGTGCGCTGAGTCGGTGGCGTAGACCTACTTCGGCATTGCGCGATGTTTCCGGCCGCAGAGATGGATTTCCCCCATAACCAAAGCGGTCGGTGCTGTCCGGGGCGCGAAACGCACTGCCAAGGCTTGCCGTCCACAGAGTCCCCGGCGTCGATTCAAAGCCGTATTCAATGCCATAAGTACTATGGTTGCCAAAGGTGCTGTGGTGCGTGTGTCCGAAAGCCACGGAATAGTGATGCGCGCCAACGCTCACGCGATCTTCGACATACCCAGTCGTTGATCGGGTATTTGCATCAAATTCCGTGCCGTAGACGAGCGCGCGTGTCGTTTCGTCCAAATACAAAGCGCCCGCCGTGATGGCATGCGCGCCCACGCTGATGGAGTTCTGCCAATCGACTGTGGTGCGATTGGTGGTTTCATAATCTACAGCCGGCGTGTAGGCGTAGGGGTCGATAGCGGTCTGGCGCAAGTCATCCTGCATGCGCCCGAATCGCACTAGCGTGGTCCAGTTGTGGGAGACTTGGCCCGAGGCCTCGATCGCACCGATCGAATCGCGATAATTCTCATCGGCGGGTGTGCCGAAGTCTGAATACTGGGTGTTGCCCGTTGCGTTCCACGCATGTGCAGTGAGATTCACGCCGCCAATCGAAGTGTGGCCGGTGAGTGACTCCGAGAGGTTACGATAACCACGTTTCTGAGTTTCAGTCGAAAAGATGGGAAAACCATCCGATTCGAGCCAGCGTGTGGCGAGGGTGAGTGATCCGGCATCGCCCTTTAGGTCCACATTGCCCGCTGCTTCGCGGGTGTTGTATTGGCCGTATCCGACCAGACCACTGCCCCCGGTTTCCTCGGGTGAGCGCGTGATGACGTTGACGACGCCGCCGATTGCGTCCGTGCCGTAAATTGCAGAGCGCGGACCTTTGACGATCTCGATATGGTCGACCAAGGTGGGCGCAATATTCTGTAATGCGGCGACGCCGATAGTGCCGGGATTGATGCGAATGCCGTCGACCAGAAAGACGGTATGGTTTGAATTCGTACCGCGCATAAAAACAGAGACGGTTTGGCCGGGACCACCATACGGGGTGATGTCGATGCCGGGTACCTGACCCAATAACTGGCTCACATCGATTGCCAGCGAACGATCGATATCATCTCGATCGATCACAGTCAGGGGGGCGAGTACATTGCTCGCGGGCTCCGCCTCACGGCTCGCCGTGACCACCACATATTCCATCGGCGGCCGCCATTCGGACTCGGTGCCGAGTGCGCTGGCAGTGGTCAAAAGGGAGCACGCACAGACACACAGCGCCGCATGCGGGCGCGGAAAGAAACAAGACATATCCGACTCTCCGTCCACGCGATCCCGCATGGATTTAGGCTTATTACCGCCGAACGGAGCGCAGGTGCGAGCCTGTACGAATGTACAGAACTCACACGCTGGCACCCTCCGTGCAACGGGCATATGTCAGGCCGGTCTCCGGACTTCCGAGTGGAACGTCATCGACGTTCTGGCCCCATCGCCTTCCCATGGACACAAAGTCCACAGTGGCTGCCGCGTTGAGCGGCGGATGCGGGCACGGCTCGGTTACCGTTGCGGGGGCAGTGTCGGCCTGGTCGCTCGCGCGACGGCACCGACTTCCCGTTTAACCCAAGGCCTTCCGACCTCGGGTCACCTGACGGGGCGGATGGTGCTGCCCGACGCTTCCCGTGTCAAGGCGTTGACAGCGCAGCGTCCTCTGCGCATAACGGAGACTATGGAAACCAGTCCTGAATTAAGAGCCGCTCTTGCGGCGGCTGAAGCCGGCGCTCGGGTGATTCGCGAGTGCTATCAAAAAAACCTCGCGGTGACGATCAAGGCCGATAAATCGCCGGTGACGGAGGCCGATGTGCGTACCGAACAGGCGATTCGCGCCGTGCTCGCACAGCACTTCCCGTCGTATGGGTTTTATGGTGAAGAGACGGGGCGGGATGAGCGACTGGATGCGCCCATGTGGCTGGTCGATCCAATCGATGGTACCAAGGCATTTGTGCGGGAATACCCGATGTTTTCAACGCAGATCGCGCTGTGGCGTGACGGCCGCCTCGTCTTAGGTGTGTCCTCTGCCCCTCTGTATGGCGAATTGGCTTATGCCGAACGGGGCTCCGGGTCCTTTCTCAACGGGCGGGCGATGTGTGTCAGTGCGGTGGATGCGGTCGAAGAAGCGGCTTTATCGGCCGGCAACTTGCAGTCATTGGCGCGATCCAGTGCTTGGGGCGCCTACGGTCAATTGGTCGCGCGGGTCAGTCGCATCCGCGGCTACGGTGATTTTCTGCATTACCACTTGCTGGCCGCTGGCAAGATCGACGCGGTTGTGGAATCGGACGTAAATATTCTCGATATCGCGGCGTTGGTGACGATTGTCGAGGAGGCAGGGGGGCGTTTTACCGCACTGGATGGTGCTGAGGTTGGGCTCGAAACGACCACTGTTCTGGCGAGTAATGGTCGTCTGCATGGTGCGATCGGCGCCGCGATCGGATTCAGTCGTTGAGAAAGTGACGGCGCCCACCAAGATCGACTTCGGAGACGGTGACCCCGTAGATTTCTGAGAGCGCGGGTGCGGTCAGCGTATCGGCCACAGCGCCGAAGGCCCAACGTCCATCGCCGTGCAATAAGATCGCGCGATCTGCAAAGCGAGCCGCCAGAGAAGCATCATGCAATGACACGACCGCAGCGCGACCGGCCTCGGCTCGTGCGCGCAGCAGTCGCAGCACCGCCAACTGGTGTCTGGGATCTAAATGGTTTTGCGGTTCGTCTAGCAACAGCACTTCGGGGTCCTGTGCCAGGACCGCAGCCAACGCCACTCGCCGCCGCTCACCGCCCGATAGCGTGCCCAATTCCCGTGTTTCGAAGCCTTCTAGATCACAGTCGGCAAGCGCGCGTTTTGCAGCCTCTATGTCCGCCGCCGTTTCCCACTGCCAAGCATCCACATGCGGGTGTCGGCCAATGAGTACAGCTTCTATTACCGTTCCGGGGAACGGGTCTTCACTGACCTGGGTGAGCAGGCCGAGACGGCGTGCGCGTTCGCGGCGGTTCCAGGCGGTGATGCCGCGTCCGCACAGCGATACCTGACCGTCGGCGGGGGCTCGCAGGCCGGCCAGGGTATGCAGGGTCAGGGACTTGCCCGCGCCGTTGGCGCCGAGCAGACAAACCAACTCCCCAGCGGACACGGTGATGCTGAGGCCCGTCACCAAGCGGCGCCCGGCTACGGTAACGCTGAGCCCGGTCGCACTCAGTAGCGTCGGGCGAGCAGATGTTACGGTTGCAGGCGCATGATTTGCCACGGCGAGCCTCCCGTGAATTCGTCCTGACTGTCTGTTTGCAGCGTCCGTTCGTAGCGGACGCGGTCGTGAATGCGGTAAGCGCCCTCGACCCACAGTTCTACCGCATCGACCCAGAGGCGGTAACCACCCCAATAGGTGGGCCGTGGCACTTTGACGTGGGCGCGTCGTTCGTTGTCGATCGGCGCATCCGGCCCCACTGGGGGGGTGTCAAAACGGCGACCGGCCGCACGCAGCTGTTCGATCAGTTCATCGCGTGATCCCACCGGTCGACTCTGGGCGCTCGCCCAAGCGCCCACCCGGCTTTGCCACGGCCGCGTTTGAAAATAGTCTTCGCTCTCGGCCTCGGGGGAGCGCACAACGGTGCCTTCTATGCGGACTTGGCGGTGCAGGTGGTCCCAATGCAGAACGAGCGCCGCGCGCGGCTCGTGCGCCAATTCTGTCCCCTTGCGCGACTGATAATTGCTCACAAACCGCACATAACCACCCGGTACCACGATGTCTTTGCAGAGTACGATGCGTGCCGACGGCCGGCCATCGCGACCCACGGTAGCGAGCGTCATCGCATTCGGATTGGGCTGTGCGGCGAGGGTCCATGCCTCGGCCAGCCACGCGGCTGCGATGGCCAATGGCTCTTCGGGCAAGGGTGACGGTAGGGTCTGGGAGGGTATGGAAGTCATGCGGCGATGGTAATCGCTCGGCTGCGGCTCGTCAGTAAACGCTTGCCTTCCGAGTGCCGTCCGGGCCCGCTCGTGCGAGAATCGCCCCCCCGGAGGCCTGTGAGAGGCCGCACCACCCATGGGATAAGTGCGACGTGACCGACCAACTGACCCTTGAGCAACTACGCAAGCGACTCAATGCGCTTGATGGCGAGTTAATTGGCCTTATCGCGGAGCGCCAACGGATCTCGCGCGAAGTGGCGCGTGCGAAGCGCTCTACTGGGCACCCGACTAGGGACTATCGGCGCGAGCGCGAGGTGGTCTTGGGTGTCCGCGAGGCTGCAACCGCCCAGGGTGTGTCGCCGGACGTCGCCGAGCAAATTCTCCGTCTATTGATTCGTTCTTCGCTCGCAACCCAAGAGCACATCCGGGTGGTGGCAGAAGGCGGGGGCGGCGGGCGCCGTGCCCTGGTGATCGGTGGGTGCGGCAAGATGGGCCATTGGTTTGTCGAATTCTTAGCCAATCAGGGCTATGGGGTGGAGGTTGCCGATCCGGCGGGCCCCGTGGAGGGCTACCCGCACCTGGCCGATTGGCAGGCCAGCCCGCTCGACCACGACCTCATTGTGGTCGCTACGCCGCTCGGTATTACGGCTGAAACCCTGCATGCGCTGGCCCTGCGCCGACCGAACGGCGTGGTCTTTGACCTCACTTCAGTGAAGACCCCCTTGCGCAGCGGGTTGGAAGCCTTGGTGGCAGCGGGCGTGCGGGTCACGTCGATCCACCCCATGTTTGGCCCGCAGACCGATTTGCTGTCGGGTCGGCACGTGATCTTTATTGATCTGGGCAATGCGGACGCGCTCACCGCGGTGCAGGATTTGTTCCGTCATACGATGGCAGAGCGCGTCGTCATGGGCCTCGATGAACACGACCGCCTGATAGCCTATGTGCTCGGGCTTTCGCATGCAGTCAACATCGCTTTTTTCACTGCATTGGCAGACAGTGGTGAGGCCGCGCCGCGCTTGGCGCGCATGTCCAGCACGACCTTCGACGCCCAATTGGATGTTGCCAGTCGGGTTGCTGAAGAGAGCCCGGCGCTCTATTTCGAAATCCAGGCGCTTAATGAATACGGTACCGAATCGCTGTCCGCATTGCTGTTAGCCGTGGAGCGCCTGCGGGCGACGATTCGGTCCAAGGATGCTGCGGGATTCCGTCAGATGATGGAGCGTGGACGCGATTACCTGCACACCCGCCCGCATCCGGAACTCGACAAAGCGCAGTGACTGCAGTCAGGTGGCCGGGTGGGCTCTGCGCAGCAGCATCAGAAAAAGAGGTACGCCTACCAGTGCGGTCAGCGCCCCGACCGGGAGCTGACGAGGCGCCAGTAGGGTCCGCGCCAACAGATCCGCTGTCGTGACCAAGATGCCGCCGGCCAAGGCGGCTGCCGGCACCACTCGTCGATGATCGCTTCCCACGACGAGCCGAACGAGATGCGGTACCACGAGACCCACGAAGCCGATCGATCCGACGGTCGTGACGGTGGCGGCCGTAATGAGGCTGGAACTGACGAACAGGGCAACCCGCAAGGGGCCGACCGCGACGCCTAGCAGTTGCGCCTGTACATCGCCACGTGCCAGCACATTCAACGGACGTGCTGCGAGCATCCCAACGGGCACGGCGACCAGCAGCAACGCCAACAGACCGATCGGGGAACTTGCCCACGACAGGTCGCCCATCAGCCAATAGACCATCCCGCGCAGCATCGCGGGGTCCCCTGCGGCCAGCAGTAAACTGACCAGCGCCCCGGCGCCGGCTGCGACCACAACACCCGTCAGCAGCAGCCGTGTGGGGGTCCATCCGCCGGCACCGTGGGAGAGGCCAAATACGAGGCAGGTGGCCCCCAACGCGCCGGCGAACGCCGCCCCCTGAATGGCGAGCACTGATAGGCCGGCGATCATCGCGGCCAGGGCGGCGACCGAGGCGCCGCCCGATACTCCCAGTACATACGGGTCTGCGAGTGGATTGCGCAGCAGTACCTGCATCGCGACCCCCGCTAGGGCGAGGAGCCCACCGACGGCAAAAGCCGTTAGGGCCCGCGGCAGGCGCAAGTCGAAGACAATGGAGTGCGTGATTGGGTCGGCGCCGCGGAATAGTTGGGGCCACAGGGCGCTGGCCGACGGACCCGCACTGCCAAAGGTGATGGCTGCGACCAGCGCCAACAGCGCGGCGATGGTCAGTAGCAGGATCACAAGGCTAGGGCGTCGGGCGAGATACACAAGCACGGTAGGGTCGCAAGCGATAATGGGAGGCTGAGACTACCCCGGATTGGGTCAGGTGTGCAGTGGCGACTTCAGGTTGGTCTCTGGGTCCAGCTGTGAAAGAATCGGCTGGCTGCTGGAGGAATGATGGCTGACTGGATTGATGATGAAGGATTTCGTGCAAATGTTGGCATCGTGCTCATGCGGGACGACGGGCGGGTGCTCCTCGGTGGCCGCAGCGGTGGCAAGGGATGGCAGTTCCCACAAGGAGGCATCCAGCGCAGTGAGCCCTTTCGGGACGCGCTGTACCGCGAATTAGAGGAAGAGACCGGACTCATGCCGCAAGACGTCGAGTTGCTCGGCGAGACCCGTGGGTGGTTGCGCTACCGCTTGCCGCGCCAATACCGGCGCCGTAGCAGCATTCCCCTCTGCATTGGCCAGAAGCAGCGCTGGGCGCTACTGCGCTTCAACGGCGCCGATCATAGAATCCGCTTTGATTCCACCGATCAGCCGCCGGAATTTGAGCAGTTCCGCTGGGCCGATTACTGGGAGCCCGTGCGTGAAGTGGTTTATTTCAAGCGCGAAGTCTACAAAACGGCACTCCATGAGCTGGGCGCGTTTGCATTCCCCTCCGGCCTGCCGCCGTATCCGGGTTGGTGGTTCGATTCGGCAACTGAACCGGTATACGAGGAGCCAGAGGGCGACGGTCTGGTCTAAAGCGTCGGTTTGAGCACCACCAGGATCACGATCGCGAACAGCAGCAGCGTCGGGATCTCGTTGTACCAGCGATACCAGCGGTCGTTATGACGGTTGCGGCCGTCGCGGAACGCCACCACCAACAGCCAACCTGACCATTGGAAGGCCAATAGAGCCACTACAAGAGCTAGTTTGAGTTGCAACCAGTGTTGCGTGAGCCAAGCCGGCTGAACGATCAGCAGGCCAATACCGCAAATCACTGCGATCACGGTGTTCATCACCGTGAACTTGAATAAGCGGCGCTCCATGACCTGGAAACGCGCATCGCCTGCCGGATCCGTGGTGTCGCAATGATAGATGAACAAGCGGGGCAGGTAGAACAGACCTGCGAACCACGCGACCACGAAAATCACGTGAAATGCCTTCAGCCACAGGTAGAGCACAGCCGACTCCTAGCTCGGTAAACGCGGGGGACAGTCTAGCGGTCGACGCTCGGCGTGCGTACCCCATCGCTAAAGCTTGTCCGGATCATCTGGGACATCGACGGCATGGGGCCCCATCGGCGCATGCGGCTCGATCAAGTGCAGCCCAACGCCCAGTCCCATCAGCAGTGCAGCGGCGGCCAGACGTAGGGTGACCGGCTCGTGTAGGAAGGTAATGGCGACCGCTGCGCCAGCGAAGGGCGCCACCCCGTAATAGGCGCTCGTGCGCGCAGCCCCTAGCACCCGTAAGCCACGGACATACAAACCGAAACTGGCGCCGTAGCAGATGGCACCTACCGCAGCGATACCAAGGGTCGTGCTGAGCGCAGGCAACGTGGCGCCAAAAGCCAACGCAAGACCTAGGTTCATTGCACCGGCAAACAGCCCCTTCATGCAGCCCACGAAACTCGCATCGCCATGGGCGATCTTGCGCATGGCATTGTTATCAATGCCCCAGAAGCCGCAAGCGGCAACAATCGCGAGCGCGGGGCCAGGCGCAATGGCGCCAATACCGATCCCGCCCAACGTCATCGCGCCGCCCAAGATCAGCGCCACCCCGAAAAAAAGTCGGCCTGAATAGCCTTCGCCAAACAGGAAACGGGCCAAAACCGTTGAAAAGACGATTTCCGTGTTGGCCAAGAGCGATGTTGTTGTCGCCGTCGCGTGGGCCAACCCCCAGAACAGCAACCAAGGCGCAATGGCCCCGCCGCTGACGAGGGTCAGCAAGAGCCAGCCCATTTCTCCTCGCACTATGCGGGGGCTAGGCGCACCCCGAGCCAGGTAGGTGGCCCCCAGTCCCAGCCCCATGGCCATATAGAGCAGACCCGCGGCAAGTTGGGGTTCAATCGCCTGCATGAGTGGTTTGAGCGCCGGCATCGCTAGCCCAAAGAGCAAGGCGGATGACAGCGTGTAGGCGATCGCGGTGGTGCGAGAAAGGTTGTGGGAAACGTCCATTGCCCCCATGATGGGCTATAGGCCGTCGTCGGACTACCGTGGGCCTGACTCGGTCGCGCTTTTTGACCACGCGGTCCAGAGTCTTTAGAATGCGTTTAAGTCTTTGATTGGTATGCCTCCATGAGTAATATGACTGTCGCCTCGAATGACGTTCCGCCGCTGCCGATCCTATTCACGGATGCGGCGGCGACGAAAGTGGCTGAATTGATTCGCGAGGAAGGCAATCCGGCTCTGAAGTTGCGCGTGTATGTGCAAGGGGGTGGATGCTCCGGCTTCCAGTACGGCTTTACCTTTGATGAAAAGCCCGAGGAAGGAGATCTGAGTGTTGAAAATCAGGGTGTTACCCTGTTAGTCGATCCAATGAGCTTCCAATACCTCGTGAACGCTGAAATCGACTACCGCGACGGGCTCGAAGGCGCGCAGTTCGTCATTCGCAATCCGAACGCCAAGACGACCTGCGGTTGCGGTTCGTCTTTCGCCGCCTGACCTAACTCCCCGCGCTGTGGCCAATCAACCGCGCGTCCCCGACGTACTCGCGGCCGTTGATCTCGGGTCCAATAGTTTCCATATGGTGGTTGCGCGCTATGCGCACGGGCAGCTCACGATCGTTGACCGTTTGCGCGAGATGGTGCGTTTGGCTGCTGGACTGGATGAGCGTGGTCGCCTTTCCAAGGAATCTACGGACCGCGCGCTCGCCGCGATCGCGCGCTTTGGCCAACGGCTGCGTGACATGCACGCTGATGCTGTCCGTGTGGTCGGAACCAATACCTTGCGCAAAGCGCGTCAAAAGGCCGGCTTTCTGGAACGTGCGCGTGAAGCGCTCGGGCACCCAATTGAGATCATTTCTGGCATCGAAGAGGCGCGCCTGATCTATCAGGGCGTGGTACAGACCACCTCACTCGAGTCTGGGCGCCATTTCGTTGTTGATATCGGTGGTGGCAGTACCGAATGCATCATTGGCGATGGTCGGGAGCATCGGATTCTCGAGAGTCTCTATATGGGTTGTGTTGCCGTCAGTGCCGCGCATTTCCCGAATGGCCGCATTGCGGCCCGCAGCTTTCAAAATGCCGTGGTCGACTGCGCCGTCGAGCTAGAGCCTCTACAGATTCCCTTCCGTGCCATCGGTTGGGAGTGTGCGATTGGATCGAGTGGGACTGTTCGCGCCATTGGCGAGGCACTGCGCGAGATCGATCCCTCGAACAGTCTGGTGACACGTGATGGCCTGCGTGAACTCGCTGATCGTCTTATTTTCGCGGGCAATGTGCGCCGCGCAGGCTTCGCTACCATTGACGAAGAACGTTGGCCCGTTTTTCCAGGTGGCCTCGCCATCCTGACCGCTGTGTTCGATAACATGGGCATTGAGTCAATGAAGGTCGCCGACGGCGCACTCCGGGAAGGCCTTCTGTACGACATGCTGGGTCGCCTAAGACCTGAAGATGATGCGCGTGAGCGTAGTGTTCGTTCGATGGCGGCACGCTTTCACACGGACGTTGAACAAACCGCCCGTGTTGAACAGACGGCCATCGCATTTTTGCAACAGACGGCTAGCGCCTGGGATTTGGCGGACCCTCTGGCGGAGCAGGCGCTGCGATGGGCAGCGCGATTGCACGAGATCGGGCTCGATATCTCACACTCAGGGCATCATAAGCATGCCGCTTATCTGGTCGAACACGCAGATCTACCCGGCTTCCCTCGAGAAGAGCAAGGCTTGGTCGCCTGTCTTGTTGGTGCGCATCGGCGCAAATTAGTACTCGAGAGAGCCGACGAGTTGGTCCCGCCTTGGCACGTCCGAGTCATGTATTTGGCGATAATTTTGCGGCTCGCCGTGCTTCTGCACCGAGGTCGGAGTCGATCGTCGCTGCCAATCATGCGGCTAACCGCAAAAGGGCGGTCGCTGGAAGTGCGATTCCCTCGCGGGTGGCTTACGGCGCACCCGTTGACGCGGGCGGATCTCGCGTTGGAGTCCGATTACCTACAGGCTGCGGGCATTCGACTGCGCGTCGCTTGAGTTAGATCTCTGCGTATCGAGATAGCATGGCTTGCTGTGAGGAATAGGGTTCGGCAAGTCCCGCATGAACGCGTTCGTAGGTTCCGCTCGGTTGCAAAATCCACGCATTTGTATTGTCGCTAAGCAAGGCCTCTAGATCGCTGAGCACCCGGTCACGCAGTTTGGCGCGTTCAATGGGTACTGCCACTTCAACGCGGCGAAAAAAGTTTCTCTGCATCCAGTCCGCGCTGGAGCACCACAGCTTCGGTTTGCCTTTGTTCTCGAAGTAGTAAACCCGAGAATGCTCGAGGAAACGTCCAACGATACTGCGCACACGGATCCGTTCCGAAATGCCTTTGATGCCTGGACGTAGCGCGCAAATGCCGCGGATGATCAGGTCGATCTCCACTCCAGCGCAGGATGCTTCGTAAAGAGCCGTGATGATGCGTGGCTCAATCAACGAGTTCATCTTGGCGATGATGCGGGCGGGTCGACCAGCGCGCGCTTCCTCTGTCTCTCGCGCAACCGCCTCAAGCAGGGTGTCGTGCAAAGTGAACGGTGACTGCAGCAGCTTGCGCAACTTGGGCGTGCGGGTAAGGCTGGTCAGTTGCAGGAACAGCTCATGCATATCTTGGCCGATGGCTGCATTTGCAGTAAACAGGCCGTAATCAGTGTAACTGCGTGCTGTTTTCGCGTGGTAATTGCCCGTGCCGATGTGGCAATAACGGCGCAGCATGCCCTCCTCACGGCGTACGACGAGGATCATCTTGGCGTGCGTTTTAAAGCCAACTACGCCGTACACGACGTGCGCGCCAGCCTCTTGCAATCGGCTGGCCAGTTCGAGATTGGCGGCTTCGTCGAAACGGGCCATGAGCTCAACGATGACGGTGACGTCCTTGCCATTTCGTGCAGCCTCGACCAATACATCCACTACCGCTGAGTCTGAGCCGGAACGGTACAGTGTTTGCTTGATTGCAAGCACGTTGGGGTCCCGCGCGGCGCGACGCAAAAAGTCCATGACCGGCGCAAATGATTGGAAAGGATGGTGCACCAGCACGTCGTTTTCGCGAATCGCAGTAAACAGGTCTCCATCGCTAAATCGAGCGGGTACCCCCGGGGTATAGGCCGGATATTTTAAATCGGGCCTATCTGCCAAGTCATATACCGCAGCCAGCCGGTTGAGATTGACCGGTCCGGCTACGCGATAGTGATCAGCGGGAGCAAGCCCAAACTGCCCCAACAGAAACTGCGAGAGTTCCGGTGGGCAGTCGTGTGCTGTTTCGAGTCGGACCGCATCGCCGTAGCGTCGTTCGGCCAACTCGCCTTCGATTGCTCTGCGCAGGTCATCGACTTCTTCTTCGTCAACGAACAGGTCGCTATTGCGAGTCACCCGAAATTGCCAACACCCCGTTACCGTCATGCCTTCAAATAGGTGGCCAACGTAGCGCTGAATCACAGCAGATAGATACGTCAGTCGCATCGTCGTATTGGTTTGGTCGTTGGGCATCGCAATGACACGCGGCAGCGAACGTGGAACTTGGACGATCGCCAGATTGGTGTCGCGACCGAAGGCATCTGTTCCTTCGAGTCGCACGATAAAGTTTAGGCTCTTGTTTTGGATTCTCGGGAAGGGCCTGGCGGGGTCCAAGGCGAGGGGCGAAAGCACCGGCTCAACATTGAATTGGAAATGGTGCTCCAAAGCGCTCTCGTCTACGGCACTGAGCGTCGGGCGATAGGTGAGGTCTATTCCAGCCTCTAACAGCGCCGGCGTCAGGACTTCATTGAGCACTCGATACTGCTCTGTCACCAGCCGACGCGTACGCTCATGGATCGCGTCTATCTGTTCGCTGACCGTGCGGCCATCAGCGCCTAGGCTGGTAGAGCCACTGTCCCGTCGCTCGTACAGGGTGGCTACCCGAATCTCAAAAAACTCGTCTAAGTTCGCCGAACTAATCGACAAAAAGCGCAGCCGCTCAAGCAGTGGTACCGAGGCGTCCTGCGCAAGATCCAGCACGCGCTGGTTGAACTCGAGGAACGACAACTCTCGATTGATAAAATTAGCGGGATTAAGAAAATTCGGCGCTTCCATACGGGAATCATTCGTCTAGGGGCTTCCAAACTATCATGTGCCCCCTGCTTGCTGTGTTACACAGTCCGCAAATCCTGCCCCGTTTTGCGGAAATTACCCATGTCCCTGGCGGAGGTGCCCCGTCGAGCTGCTTTGCCCGCAGTTATTGCGACGGGGAATGCGCGCCCAACGCCATTCCTCCTGGTCCCATGCACTGGCCGCCGCAAGCCTCCCCGTCCGGCGGCGTGGGGGAGCGTGCCCTAGCGTGTACCGCTCGATGCCGTTTAAACAGCCTGCCAGCGACTCCCAAGCCCGTTCGCGTGGCGCAGGCCCACTATGGACTAGCGAGCGCTCGATTTGCGCTCCTGCCACGCCAACTCTACATTGCATGTTCCTGCTGACATTCGATTGGAGTTGCTCATGCTTGGGGTCGACGAACAATTAGTGGAACTGCGGCGCGGAGCCCAGGAAATCCTACTCGAGACGGATCTGCGCAAGAAGCTGGGGCGCGGTAAGCCGTTGCGGATTAAAACGGGTTTTGATCCCACCGCGCCGGATCTGCATTTGGGCCATACCGTGTTGATCAACAAGATGCGGCAGTTCCAAATTTTGGGTCATGAGGTCATTTTTCTCATTGGGGATTTCACGGGAATGATCGGTGACCCCACCGGCAAGAACACAACGCGGCCCCGCCTCACAGTGGAGGAAATCGCTGCAAATGCAGTCACTTATCAATCCCAGATCTACAAAATCCTAGATCCCGAACTCACCAAGATTGAATTCAACTCGCGGTGGATGGGGGAACTGGGTAGCGCCGGTTTAATCGCCTTGGCGTCGCAATACACGGTCGCTCGGATGCTCGAGCGCGACGATTTCTCCAAGCGTTACAAGGGCGGTCAACCGATCGCGGTCCACGAATTCCTCTATCCGTTGGTCCAAGGCTACGACTCCGTTGCGCTCAAGGCCGACGTCGAATTGGGCGGTACGGATCAAAAGTTCAACCTGCTCGTTGGGCGTCATCTGCAGGAAAACTATGGGCAGGAGCCTCAGGTGGTTCTTACGATGCCCTTGCTCGAGGGGCTGGACGGCGTTAATAAAATGTCCAAATCATTAGGTAATTACATTGGCATTGCCGACGCCGCTGACGACATCTTCGGGAAGCTTATGTCTATCAGTGACACGCTGATGTGGCGCTATTTTGAACTTCTCTCGTTTCGGCCAATGGGAGACATTGAAGTGCTCAAAAGCGCGGTAATTGAAGGCCGAAATCCCCGCGATGTGAAATTCGAACTCGGTGTAGAAATCGTAGATCGCTTTCACGGCGCCGGTCGTGGTGCACAAGCGCGAGATGCGTTTATCGCCCGTTTTCGAGAGGGCCAGTTACCCGATGAAATAGCGGCTTTCACGCTCCCAATTGATGCCGTAGGAGCAAAGCTCGCGTTCATTCTCAAGGAAGTGCAGCTCGTCCCCGGTACTGGGGCGGGCTACCGCATGATTGAGCAAGGCGGCGTAAAAATAGATGGCGAAAAAGTTTCTGATCGGGATCTGTCCTTACTGCCAGGGCAACAGGTTCTCCTGCAGGTCGGGAAGCGCGGATTCGCCCGGGTCACTCTGCTAAATAACAATTGAAAACAGTACCTTAGAGTCTATTTCTTCAATCTTGTTTGACAGGGTAGAAAGGGGGGATATACTGCGCGCCCCCTCGATGAGGTAACTCATGGGGAGGGGCCCTGAACCCGCTTCGCTGGCCGTAAGGAAAGCGAAAAAAAGTTCGAAAAAAAGGGCCTGCGCGTGTTGACGGAAACATAATCCCGTCTATACTAGCGGACTCACTGGCGCCGGTTGCTTAGCAAGCGTCGCCACTACCCAAAGCCTCCGCGCTCTGGGCGTTGTTTAAGAATCAGCAGATAATTTGTGTGGGGACTCGCGTCTAGCGTCATATGACGCAAATAGCGAGTACCAAGATCCAAAGCAAAGTAATTCTTGATTCGAAAGGATTGAGAGTCAGTTGTTCAGGAGCCTTGGGACAAGCGACTTTAGTTATCTTGATTATTTTATAACTGAAGAGTTTGATCCTGGCTCAGATTGAACGCTGGCGGCGTGCCTAACACATGCAAGTCGAGCGGCAGCGCGGGGCAACCTGGCGGCGAGCGGCGGACGGGTGAGTAATGCTTAGGAATCTGCCCATCAGTGGGGGACAACCCGGGGAAACTCGGGCTAATACCGCATACGTTCTGAGGAAGAAAGCAGGGGACCGCAAGGCCTTGCGCTGATGGATGAGCCTAAGTCGGATTAGCTAGTTGGTGAGGTAAAGGCTCACCAAGGCTACGATCCGTAGCTGGTCTGAGAGGACGACCAGCCACACCGGAACTGAGACACGGTCCGGACTCCTACGGGAGGCAGCAGTGGGGAATATTGGACAATGGGGGAAACCCTGATCCAGCGACGCC